>OBJS01000004.1_pt1 | contig 233094 bp, 203 predicted proteins | sample 1519851 | NCBI WGS metagenome assembly OBJS01 (sample SAMN03019806, study PRJEB22545) | beach sand metagenome | biome: beach; feature: sea beach; material: beach sand | place: USA: Municipal Pensacola Beach, FL | collected 2010-10-20 | depth 25-47 cm m
TGCCGCGCGCACCGTGGATGACCGCATCGAAATCGCGATCCCCGACGACTTCTAAAGCGCCCCGGTCGTAGAGCCGATATAAGACAGGCACGAGCAGCACAGATCACGCTGCTTGTTTCACCCCATCCTCGCGAGTCGTGCGTCCCGCTTGGGGGTGGGCTGCACGCCTGCCTGTTCGGTGTATGCGATGAAATCTCCCTTGAAAGCCCCGCCTCTGCGAAACCCAGGAGAATCCGGACAACAGCGATTACAGGCCTTGTTCGACGACCAGGTCATGCCCTACTTGATCGCGGCCGCGCTCTTTACCATGGTAGCGTTTATGGATTGGGTCCGTTGGCTGAACGACTCACCGCCATCCCCAATTCTTTTCTCCGCCACCGCGGTGCTGGCTATAGCCATATGCGCGGTGAAGTTGCACGCCGGTATCCGCGAAGCGAAAGCCATCAAGCTCGGCCGGGATGGCGAGAAGGTCGTCGGTCAGTTTCTGGAGCGCCTGCGCGAACAGGGTGCACAGGTATTCCACGACATTCCCGGAGACCGCTTCAACCTCGATCATGTGGTGATCCATCCAAGCGGTATCTATGTCATCGAGACCAAAACCTTGTCGAAACCCGATCATGGCGAATGCCGGCTGGTCTATGACGGCCAATCTGTGCGGCGCAACGGCAAGGCATTCGATCGCAACGCGATCAATCAGGTCTGTGCAGCAAGTCGGTGGCTCCGCGTCTTGTTGATCGAGTCCACAGGCAAAACACCACCGATTCGGCCGGTCGTGGCCTATCCCGGTTGGTTCATCGAAAGAACCGCAGAGGCCAAAGCCAGTGCGGTATGGGTGCTCGAACCCAAGGCCTTGCCCGAATTCATCGCGCAGAGCGCAATCCAGATGAAATCCGAAGACGTGAGACTTTTTGCTTTTCATCTGAGCCGCTATATCCGCGGGGCACAGAAATGATCCGGGTGGCGCCCGATTTCAAATTCCCAATCCGCATTCATCGATGATGTGGAACGGTGTCGGCGCTCATCGCACCTGAGCTGTCACCGAATTGGTCGATCAGGCAGCACTTTCCGTCATGACGAGCACGTTGCATTGCAGCCGGTCGAGGAGTCGGGCGTCGCGCGCGCTCTGCAACCAGCGGGTCGTGACCGTGGGATGGCCGTGGGCGACTACTACCAGATCCGCATCCAGTTCATGGGCATGGATCGCGATTTGCTCGACCGGTGCGCCACGGCGGATAACGGCCGATGCGTCCACCCCCTGCGCCCGAAGCGCCATGACGATGGGATCGATCGCCCGCCTCAGATCGTCCTTCTCCCAGCTCCAGACATTCGGCGGCCCGACGGCTTCGGCGATCGCCATGGCGCCGGTGGTGACCACGACCCCCAGGATGTGCAGTTGCGCATTGCAACGCTGCGCCAGCTCTGCACAGCGGTGCACGAGAGCGGGCCTGAATGTCGAACAATCGTAGGCCAGCAGGATCCTTCGATACACGTCCCGCCTCCCTGTCGTTGCAACCGCGACCGTCGCGCCGTCAGCGGCCCATACCGCATCGAACCCGGTGCCACAGCCCAGAGTACCTGAAGATGCCGGCCGCCTGCATGCGGGAGGACGGCCGCCTCGTGGTCAGGCAACCGCTAGCGGCGCCACGCCCCAGGCCGCGGCCCGCTCGGGGTCGAGACCGGACCAGATCCGGCCATGCAGCCAGCTCAGGCTGGCGCTGTCGCCCAGCAACAGGCGGCGCTCATTGGCGTTCAACGCCGATGGCCCCTGCTCCCAGGCCCGATCCCGCAACTCGGGCCAGCGCGCACGGCGACGGCCGCGGGGATCGCGCAGCAGATTCAAATGAAGATAGTGGACCTGCGGATCGGCCAACGCCGCCAGAAACCCGGCGCCGACCGCCAATTCGACCTGCGGCTCCTGCCGGCTGGCACGCACCACGGCCGGCGGCTCGATTTCACCCGGAACCTGAAACAAGCCACGCCGCCGCAATCGATCGCCCAGGCTGACCCGACTGGAGTAAACCGAGATGGGAATGGAAAACACCAATCCCGCCATGACCGGAGAAAGCCACAGGAAGAACACCGGTTCCACCGCCCAGGCGACCGCGGCCCAGGTCAAGCCCAGCAGCGTGCCGAACCCATGGTGACGCAGCGCCATCCCCCATGAGGTTCCTTCGTCGCCACGATTCTGGCCCGCCCAGCGTACGCTCTGGCCAAGCAGCGTATAGAGCACGAAACGGGTATGGAACACCATGCGAATGGGCGCCATGAGCACCGATCCGGCCAGTTCGGCGAACAGGCCGGCAAACACACGCCGGACGCCGCCGAAGGCCTGCCGGGTCGAGCGCCGGGTGATGACGAGAATCGCGCCCAGCGTCTTGGGCAGAAACAGCATCACCAGGGTCGCGATCATGAGCGTGATGGCCTCTGAGGTTCGCGCGACCTGCCAGACCGGGAAAAGCCCCCCTTCCGGCGTGAAATACTGATGACCCGTAAATGCGGCCACCGCGGTGAGTACAGTGCCCAGAAACAGGAACGCGAACCAGAACAGGGCCGAGACATAGCCCATGGCGCCGTGAAAGAACATCGCGCGATGCAAGGGATGAAATCCCCCGGCGCGCAGCAAGCGCAGGTGCTGTAGGTTACCCTGGCACCAGCGCCGATCGCGCTGAAGCTCATCGAGCAGGGTTGGCGGCGTTTCCTCATAGCTGCCCTGCAGGTCGTACGCCAGCCATACCTCCCAGCCGCCGCGCACCATACACGCCGCCTCGACGAAATCATGGCTGAGGATATCGCCGCCTAACGGCGCCGGACCTGATAACCGGGGAAGACCACAGTGGGCCATGAACGGGGCGACCCGAATGATGGCATTGTGTCCCCAATAGGTCGCATGTCCCATCATCCAGAAATTGAGCCCGGCCGTGAACATCGGCCCACACAGGCGCTGCACGAACTGCTGCATTCGGGCCAGCGGGGTGCGGGCGTTGACGATGAGCGGAATCGCCTGAAGGATGCCGACACGCGGATGGGCTTCCATCCGCCGCACGAGCTGGATCACGGTGTCGCCGTCCATCAGGCTGTCGGCGTCGAGCACGATCATATAGCGGAACTGCCGGCCCCAGCGGCGACAGAAATCAGCCACGTTGCCGCTCTTGCGCTTGAGATTGACCCGCCTGCGGCGGTAATGGATGCGCCCTTCCGCGCCGAGTTCGCGCACCGTCTGTGCCCAGGCGCGCTCCTCCTCGACCAGCACGTCCGGCTCACGGGTGTCGCTGAGTATGAAAAACGCGAACCGGTCCCCTTGGCCAGTGGCCTGCAACGACAGCCAGGTCGCGCGCAACCGCGCGAATACCCGTTGCGGATCTTCATTGCAGACCGGCATCAGGAGCGCCGTGCGCGCCTCTCGCGGCAGCGGGCGAGACGGATCGGCCCGCACCAGAAAGCGGTCGCGGCCGGTCAACAGCGCGATGAAGCCGAAGATCGCCGTCCAGAATCCCATCGCGATCCATGCGAACAGGATCATGAAGATCGCCAGCAGCGACAGGCGCAGGAAGAATTCCTGCGGGCCCGGCAAAACCCGAGCCATCACATAAGCAGCCGGGAAAGTGGGCGCCGCAACCAGAAGCGCCAAAAAAAACCGGCGCCACTTTGCAATGCGGCGCCAATCGCCCAGCGTCGCGTCCGCGGACCGGCGCCCGCTAATCATGCGTGTTCCCGGTCGCGGCCGGGATTGCCGACGGCATGTCCTCGGGATGGGTCGCTGGGCGATGGGTCCACAGGACTTTCCACGTCTGCGGCTTCAGGGATGGAGAGCGCATCGGACCCCGATGAATCGGCGGCATCGCGGCCGGGATGCGGTGATGCGCGTCCAACCAGTTCTTCACACCGTCGATCAAGACCGCCAGCGCCTGCTCCGGATCCGGCGACGCTGCGCGGGGGAAAGCCAAGGCCACGCCGAGCAGCAAGCCGGCATGCTCGCTTGCCGGAACCGGCGTTGCACAAAGATAGCGCCGCAACAAGGCTTCGAGATTCGGGGACCAGCGTTCCACCGGTGCGGGCTCACTCACATCAAGGCTCCAGCAGGTAGCTCCATGTCTCGGTCAGGAAGTCGTTGCCATTCTTGATATAAGCGCGCAGCTCCAGCGGCGCGTTCCCGCCCGAGGGCACTGTGAATTCAACCCAATAGCCCCGATCGTACGGATTGCGCCGAATCTGGAGATCCGAGACGCCGCGCCCATCCCCGACGGTGACAAAGGCTTCCGGACGCACATTGGCATCGAGCGCCGCCAGCGACGGTCCGGTGAATGAGACCACGAACCGGCGGCCACCGTTCGACAGTGTGCGGATCCAGGTGGAACTCGCACCGCCGGCCGCTCGAAAAGCGGAAGGGTCGGCGTACCAGTGCTGACGGTAGCGCATCCGCACCTGATCGCCCGCCTTCGGGGCACGTTCCGGCACCCAATAGGCGACGATGTTGTCATTCTGATCCGAATCGGTCGGAATCTGAACCAGTTCCACCCGGCCCGTGCCCCAGTCATCCAATGGTTCGATCCACAGGCTGGGGCGGCGCTCGTACTCGTGCTTCAGGTCGCGGTAGTGGTCGAAATCCCGATCGCGCTGCACCAGACCGAACCCACGCGGCGACTGGGTCGCGAATGAACTGACGACCAAGCGCTGCGGATTGGTCAACGGGCGATAGATCCACTCGCCCCCGGCGGTCAGCACCGACAGCCCATCGGAATCATGCACCTCGGGATGAAACGCCGCCACGCCCGGCAAGCGGTCCTTGGCCGTGTTCTCACCGAAAAAGAACATGCTGGTCAGCGGCGCAATCCCCAATTTGTTCACGCTGCCGCGGAAAAACAGGGCGACCTCGCAATCGACCTGGGTCGTGTCACCGGGGCGCACGGTAAAGCGGTGCGCCCCAACCAGGCGCCGGCTTTCGGAGAGGGCGAACAGTTCCACGGTCTGCGCGCCCGGTGCGGGCTTCACCAGCCAGAATTCCGTGAAATGGGGAAATTCCTCACCGCCGGGTTCCGCCGTGTCAAGCGCGACACCCCGCGCCGAAAGACCGTAATGCTGGCCCTTGCCCAGCGCCCGGAAATAGGTCCCACCCAGAAAGGCGATCAAGTCGTCGAAACGGCCCGCCACGTTCAGCGGACTGTGGATCCGCACGCCGGCATAACCGAAAGCCGGTGGCACCGCCTCGCGCAGGACGGGATCCAGATACTGGAACACCTCTCGATCGAAGGGCACCTGACGCACGCCCTGCTCATCGATCACATTGATTTTCACCATGCGGGTGAAGTAGTGACCGGGATGAAACATCTGGACCTGGAACGGGAGATCGGTGCCCGCCCACAACGCTTTGTCCGGCCGGTAGTGAATGCGCCCGTAATAATTCTGAAAATCCAGATCGGCCAGGGAGCGGGGCACGCTGCTGGGAATTTCGGCATAGGGCTGTGCAACTTTGCGGCGCGCAATTTCGACCGCATGTTCGAAACCGAAAAACTGGCCGGCCGATACCAGGCTGGGCGCCAGCAGTACACCCAGGGTCAGCGCAAAAGCCATTCCGCGCAGGCAAAAAGCGGATGGATTTCGTTTTGTGACGTTGGAATTGTCCATGAATCGTTTCCGCAGGCTGATCAAAGAAGCAGGCAATGACCAAATTTTGAACATGGCCGTAGAGTGACCGGGGTCAGCCCCAGTGAGTTCCATGATCGAAGGAATTGGCAAGACGAGGTCGTTGGTATCATTGGCTCGGGGCTAATCATGCATGGGCACGGCAATTTTTTCCATGCCCGGATCGCGGGCGTCTCCAATACTCGGTCACGAATAGCCGCCGAAGCCGCAAGACCCGTGATGACACCTCCGCCGACCTGCCAAGCGCACGAGATACGCTAAGATATCCGCTCGTTTCAGCTTCGAGCCCGGACCCACCGATGACCCCGAAAATTGCATTGCACATCAAGGCGTTCATGATCCTTGCATTGCTGCTCTCCGCAGCAGGCTGTCGCACGGTGGTGGAACAAGCGCTGGAAAAGCCCACCCTGAGCCTGCGCGAGGTCCGGCTGTTGGAAATGGGACTGCTCAGCCAGCGAACCCAGTTGGTACTCAATGTCGCCAACCCCAACCCGGTTCCGCTGCCGGTTCGCGCAATCCGCTACAAGGTCGCACTGGCCGGCATGCAGATCGCCGATGGCGAAGCCGATGACGGCTTCGTGGTGCCGGCCAGGGGTGAGACCGACATCAAGCTTCAGGTGCGCACCAACATGCTGGAACTGGCCGGGCAGGCCGCCAACATGCTGACCAATTTCAATGGCCGCGTGGACTATGAAATCAGCGGCGAAGTGGAACCGGACCTGCCGATGGCAGGCGTTTTTCCTTTCTCCCGCAAGGGAGAAGTGGCCTTGAACCGCGCGCGCTAAGCCCCCATTGATCGCGATTCCCATCTTTTCCAGGAGGTATTCCAGATGGATCTGGACCAAGCTGACCCGTCGTCGTCGCAACCCCCGGTACGCCCAAGGCTGCGCGATCGATTGCGCGACCGCGGAATCGGCCTCGTCCGCCGCTTCATCAAGACGCCCGACATTTCGATCACCGACCTGAAGCTGCGGCAGATGAGCCTGATGGAGCAGCGGGGCGCGCTGTCGATCCGCCTACACAACCCCAACCGGATCGCCCTGGGCGTCCGAGCGTTCCGCTACCGGGTGGAAATGTCCGGTCAGCGCTTCGCCAAAGGGCAGGCTGAGGAGCCATTCCGCATTCCGGCCCGCGATGCCACCACTTTCGACGTCGACGTGCGTCTGTCCATGCTCAAGCTGGCCGGCTCGTTGGTCTCGGCGCTGCTGGCCCCACGCCCGACGCTGCAATACCGCATCACCGGCGAGATCGAACTGGCGCTGCCCTGGCTGCCGCCCATCCCCTTCAGCCACACCGGCCAAGTCGATTTGGAGCGCCTGGGTGAACGGCGCTGAGGCCATGCTGTGCCTCAAGGGCGTCCGTCACGGTTATCCGGAACCGGGCGGCTGGCACGTTGTGCTGGACGATGCGGCGCTCAGCATTTCCGCCGGCGAGACGGTTGCGCTGGTAGGCCGCAGCGGCTCGGGCAAATCCACCTTGCTCAATCTCATCAGCGGCATCGACCGCCCCCAGGCCGGCATCGTCAGCGTGGGCGGCGTCGACATCACCGCCTTAAGCGAACACAAGCGCACCCTGCTGCGCCGCCGGCGCATCGGCTTCGTGTTCCAGTTCTTCAATCTGCTGCCCACGCTGACGGTGGCCGAGAACCTGCGCCTGCCGCTGCAATTACTCGGGCGCAGCGGGGCGGCGGCCGAGCGGGCGGTGGCCGAGCTGCTGGAGGCGGTCGATCTCACCGGCTACGGCCCGCGCTTTCCGGACACGCTCTCGGGCGGCGAACAGCAGCGCGTGGCCGTCGCACGCGCCCTGATCCATGAGCCGGACCTGATCCTGGCCGATGAGCCGACCGGCAATCTGGACCCGGCGACCGGCAACCGGGTGGTCGAGATGCTCGACCGTCTGGTACGGCAACGGGGCAAGACGCTGATCCTCGTCACGCATAGCCCCGATCTGGCACGCCACGCCGACCGTATCCTGCGCCTGCAGGATGGCCGGCTGGTGACTGAAGCGCCAGCCGCCGCATGATTCCACTGCACGTCCGAGCCGGCTGGCGCCATCTGATCCGGCACCGCTGGCTCACGCTCCTGTCCGTCGTCGGCATCGCGCTCGGCGTGGGGGTCGTCATCGCCGTGGATCTGGCCAGCACCAGCGCCCGGCTGGCGTTGAAAACCTCCATGGCGGCCGTGGTCGGCGAGGCGACTCACCAGATTCTGGCCGGCCCCGAGGGCTTGCCCGAAACGGTTTATCGCGATCTGCGGCTCGGCGGCGTGGCGATGCCGCTGGCGCCGATCATTGAGGCCACCGTCAGCGTGGCCGACCGGCCGGGTCAGAGCTTCCGGTTGCTTGGGGTCGATGGCACCGCCGAATTCGCCTTCGGTCGCGGCCGGATGGGCCGCGTGGACGGCAACCCGGGCGAGGAGAGCGGCGGCCTGCTCGGCGCCATCCGCGGCGTGACGCAGCCGGGTCAGGTCTGGATTTCCGCGCAGGCCGCCGCGGCGCTCGGCGTGACATCCGGCGACCGGCTGGCGCTGCGCCTGCCGCTGGGCCAGGGCACGGTCACCGTGGCGGGCATCCTTCCGGACAGCGGCGCGGACCGCGACCTGTCCGGATTGATGCTGATGGACATTGCCGCCGCGCAGGAACTGCTGGCCATGCAGGGGCGCATCAGCCGCATCGACGCGCGCCTGCCCGAAGGCGCCACCGGCGAGGCAGCGCTGGCGGCCCTGCAGGCGCGCCTGCTGCCCGGCTTGCGCGTGGAAACCACCGGTAGCCGCGTGCGGGCGATGGAGGGCATGACCCGCGCCTTCGAGTTCAACCTGATGGCGATGAGCCTGCTGGCGCTGGTGGTCGGTCTCTATCTCATCTACAACACACTGAGCTTTGCCGTGGTGCAACGGCGGCCACTGTTGGGCGTGCTGCGCACCGTCGGCGTCACCCGCGCGCAGGTGTTTCGCGCCATCCTCATCGAAGCCCTGCTGCTGGGCGCGGCGGGCACGCTGCTGGGCCTGGTGCTCGGCACCGCGCTGGCCCAGTTCCTGGTGGGACTGGTCGGCCGGACCATCAACGACATCTATTACACCTTGCAGATTTCACAACTGGCCCTGAGCCCGTGGGGATTGACCAAGGGCGTGCTGCTGGGGCTGAGCGGCAGCGTCCTCACTGCCCTGCCGGCCGCCTGGGAGGCCGCCCGCACGCCGCCGCGCCGGGTGCTCAACCGCTCGGATCTGGAGGCGCGCACGCGCCGTCTGGTGCCGCGTCTCGCCGCCTTGGGGTTGCTGCTGGCCGCGGTCGTCCTGCCGGCGCTGCTGGTATGGCCGAGCCGCTCGCTGCTGCCGGTCTATGCGGGCTTGGTGGCGCTGGTGCTGGCCGCAAGTCTCGTCGTCCCTGCCCTCACCGTGGGCCTGATGGGCTTGCTGATGCGCGTGCTGCCGGCGGGGCGGGCGCTGCTGCTGCGTATGGCGGCGCGCGGCGTGGTGCGTTCCCTGAGCCGCACGGGACTGGCCATCGCGGCACTCACCGTGGCCTTGTCCACCGCGGTTGGAGTCGGCACCATGATCCACAGCTTCCGCGACAGTGTGAGCACTTGGCTGGAACGCACGCTGAGCGCGCAGATCTACGTCTCGCCCGGCGGCGGCGCCCCGCGTGGCGCGCGCCTGCCCGACAGCCTGTTGCCGACGCTGGCAGCCCTGCCGGGCATGGCTGACGTCGTCGGCATCCGCGCCGCGCCCATCGACACGCCCGACGGCCCCATCGGCGTCTCAGCCGCCACCTTCCGGCCGTTGCTGCGCGGCGCGCTGCAACTGCTCGACGGCGATCCGACGCGCGCCTTTGCCGCGCTCGCCGACGAAGCGCGCGAGGTCCCCGCCGTCCTCGCCAGCGAGCCCCTGGCCTGGCATCGTCAGCTGAAAGTGGGGGACCGGCTGCAACTGGCCACGGATCGCGGCTGGCGCAGCTTTGAAGTGGTCGGGATCTATCAGGATTTCGGCTCCGATCAGGGCCATCTGCTGATGGACGAGCGCGTATTCCTGCAGCATTGGCGGCGTCCGGGCGTCACCGGCATCGGGCTCTATCTCGCGCCGGGGGCGGATGAAGCGGCGCTGGTGTCGCAGATCCAGGCGCTGGCCACGTCCGACATGCCGCTCTCGGTGATGCGCACCGCCGGCATCCTCGCGTTTTCGCTGCAGATCTTCGACCGCACCTTCGCCGTGACCGGCGTGTTGCGCCTGCTCACCCTGATCGTGAGCCTGGTCGGGGTCACCAGCGCGCTGATGGCCCTGCAACTGGAACGCACGCGCGAATGCGCCGTGCTGCGCGCGCTGGGGATGACGCCCGGGCAAGTGCGGCGTTGGGTGACCTTGCAGACGGCGCTGATGGGGACGGTGGCCGGCCTGCTCGCCGTGCCGGTCGGCCTGGCACTGGCCGCGGTACTGACCGGCGCGGTCAACCAGCGCGCCTTCGGCTGGACCATCGCCTTCAAGGTGGCGCCGGAGCTGTTGCTGCAAGCGCTGATTCTGGCTGTTCTGGCGGCGCTCATCGCCGGCGCCTACCCGGCCTGGCGCATGGGGCGCACACCGCCAGCGCTGGCCTTGCGGGAGAACTGAGATGCGCCGCGCGCGTGCCGGTCTGGTGCTGCTTCTGCTGGGACTCATCCTCGCCGCGATGTGGCATCGCCCCTCGCCGCCGGCCGCGCCGGGCGGTCAGATCGACCTCAATCGCGCTTTCGTGCAGGCGACCACCGGCTTCGAGCGGGCCGAGGCGCCGCGCACCTTCCGCTTTCCGGAGGATCACGGCCCGCATCCGGACACCGCCAGCGAATGGTGGTACGTCACCGGCCACCTGCGCACGGCGCAAGGCCGGCGTTTCGGCTATGAACTGACTTTTTTTCGCGTGGCGCTCGCCCCCGGGATGCCCACGCGCTCATCGGCTTGGGCCACGCGGCAGATCTACATGGCGCATCTCGCCGTCACCGACCCCGAAGGCCAGCGCTTTCATGCCTTCGAGCGCTTCAACCGCGCGGCGCTGGACATGGCCGGCGCCACCGCCGCGCCGCTGCGCATCTGGTTGGATGACTGGACGCTCGCCGCAAGGCCCGGCGCCGATCCAGCGCGTGCGACCCCGCCGCTGCTGCTGCGCGCTGCAGAGGGACCGGTGGCGCTCGCCCTCGAACTGGACGCGCGCAAGCCGCCCGTCCTGCAGGGCGAGGCCGGCCTCAGCCGCAAGGGCCCGGCGCCCGGCGATGCATCCTATTACTACAGCCTGACCCGGCTCGCCACACACGGGACGCTCGAGCTGAACGGCGAGCGCTTCGCGGTCGAGGGTGAATCGTGGATGGACCGGGAATGGGGCACCTCCGCGCTGGGACCGGAACGCAGCGGCTGGGACTGGTTCGGCCTGCAGCTCGATGATGGCAGCGAACTCATGTTCTGCCGCATCCGGCGCCGCGACGGCGCGCCGAATCCCTTCGATTACGGCCTCTGGGTCGATCCGAATGGGAAGAGCCAACTGCTCGCCGCGAGCGACGTCCGGCTCCGCGAGACGAGCCACTGGCGCAGCCCGCACACTGGCATCCGCTACCCGGCCGGCTGGGCGCTGTCGCTGCCGGCACGAAACCTGCGCCTCGAGCTGCGCCCGATCCTGGCCGATCAGGAACTGAACCTCGCCGTGCGCTACTGGGAAGGTGCCGTCAGCGCCCGCGGCGAGCAGAACGGCCGCCCCATCACCGGGCAGGGTTACGTCGAACTGACGGGCTATGGCAGCGCGCCATGAAAACGCCGCCGGACGCTATCGCAACGGCGTCGATTCCGCTATATTAGGCCGTTCATTCGGGGCGGTAGCTCAGCTGGGAGAGCGTCGCGTTCGCAATGCGAAGGTCGGGAGTTCGATCCTCCTCCGCTCCACCAAATCGAAAGGCTCGGATCATCTCCGGGCCTTTTTTCTTGCGCGGTTCCCGTGCACCAAGCACCCGGCACGGGCTGCATTGGCTCGGCGTCGACACTTGATGCGACCGATCCGGGCGGAAGCGTCTTCAGAGGCCTCCGCCGGTGCGGGAGACTTGGGTCCAGCCACGACATTGCCCGCCGTCGGTTCCCACCCACCTCGCCGCCCCGACATTCACCGGCCGGCGGTCCGTGCGCAGCGCGTCACCGGGCGGCTGGTCAGCCATGGATCTCGGCCCGGGGCGCCCGCGTGGTGGAAGGCGGGACGATCGCGCCCGCGGCGTCGCTGCCCTCGAAGTCCATGCCGCGGAACACGGCGCAGCGCCGGAACACCTCGGCCGTAGGCGCTACCGCTTTGTGCCGGCAGTACTTGGCCACGAGCTTGGTCAGGCCCTTGATGTCGCGGCCCGACGCGCCCGGGAAGATGTCCGTCAGCGCGTCGAGCAGCGGCGCGGGAACGGCCAGTTCGAACTGTTCGGTCATCACGCCCCAGATGCGGCGGCGGTCCGCGCGCTCCGGCATGCTGTATTTGATGAGCGCGATGCAGCGCGAAACGATGGCCTCGTCGATGTCGTCGATGCGGTTGGTGGTCAGGAACAGCAGGCCGTTGAAATACTCGAGCACGCGCAGGAACACGCCGACCACAGCGTTCATGGCCATGTTGTCGTCGCGCCGCTTGATGTAAACGTCGGCCTCGTCGATCAGCATCACCGCGCCCCAGCGCTGGGCGCGCGTGAGCACATCTTTCAGCACCTGTTCCATCTGCGCCACGTTGAGGCCGAGCTGACCCGAGTGCACGCGATAGAGCGGTCGCCGGATGATCTCGGCGTAGACCTCGGCCGTCAGCGTCTTGCCGACGCCGGGCGGACCGGCGCACAGCACCGTGGTGCCGCCGCTCTTGCCGGCCACGATGTCGTCCATCAGCACGTCCATCTCGGCGGTCAGGATGTCGATCAGGTCGGTCTGCTCGGGCGGCAGGATGAGCTTGGTCTTGAGATCGGGCTGGTAGGGATAAGGCGCGAGGTCATCGACGTGCACCCAGACGTAATGGTGCAGGTCGAGGTGGAACATCAGGATGAAGGGATGCACTGGCATGCGGGTGAACAAGCCGTGGGGCAGGCTTTCTTGCAGGGCCTTGACCGCGTCCTCTGCGTCATAGCGGTTGCTCTTGGCGGCCTTGCCGAGATAAGGCGCCAGAATCTCGCCGGGTGCATCGAGGACGAGCGAACGCGCGGTCAGGATGCCTTCGTCGTTCACCAGCCGCGCGCTGCCGCCGCTCGAGGACAGCACCACCACGTCCTTGCGCGACCAATCGGTGTCGCGGTGCGAGGCGTTCGGATCTTCGGCGTAGAACCCTGTGCCCGTGCCGAGGAACTGCGCGCCATAGCTGCCGCGCCAGGCGAGATAGTTCTGCCTGGCGCGTTCGTAGGCGGCGATCAGTGCAGGGGTTTCCTTCATCAGACCCTTGGCGGCGAAGATCTCGCCGAGCGTCTTGCCATCGATGTCGGTCGCCGTCAGGCGCAGGGTCTGCGTGGTCAGGCTGCCCTTGGCATTGGCCTTGAATTCGATGAAGAGCTTGCCGGTTTCGTCGTTCGACGGCGGCGTGAAATCCAGGCGCGTGACGACGTAAGGCAGCGGCCGACCGGTGATCTGCGCGGTGAATATCCAGCCGTGGATCGCCTCGTCGGCGAGGTAGCGGACGATGGCCGGCAGCATGTGTTCGAGATCATCTCCCGCAAACCGCGGCCCGGCGTCGTGCAGCGCCGCGGTCAGTGTCGCCAGCTGGGCAGCGCGCGCCTGCAAGGCCGGCCCACCCTCGCGATAGAGATCGCTCAGAAGCGACAGTTCGGCAGCGGACAGCTGATGCAGCGCGACTTCCACCTCATTACCGAAGTGGAGCTGTTCCTGGAGCCGGGCCAGGCCCGGAAATGCCTGAGCCAGACGCTCGATGTGCGGACGGTCGATGCGCAGTTTCATCGCGGCTCCGAAACGACCTTGCGGCCATACCCCGGATTTTTCGCAAGCACGCTTGATGCCACGCGGCAACGTCTTGTTTGGCCAACGGATCCAGTCCGGTTTCACGTCGGATGGGCTGCGCGGTGCGACAAACCCGACACCCGGCGCGTGCGAGATCGGACATTTGCGCGATCACCCGGGTTTCGCGACGCACCCTGTAACACGCCGGCGCCGGAATGCGGCGCGGCGCCCTCTCACGGCTTGCGAGCACCCGCGTCGAACCGGACGCGCGCTTCGGCAATGGCCGGTTGGTGGCGATCCGCCCAGTGGATCAGGGTCGCCAAGACCGGCATCAGCGAAAGGCCCAAGGGAGTCAACCCATAGCTCACCGCCGGCGGCGTCGACGGCGCGACCTCGCGCCAGATGAGGCCGTCACGTTCCAGCTGGCGAAGGGTTTCGGCCAGCATGCGGCGCGAAATATCGGGCACGGAGCGGGCAAGCGCGTTGAACCGCTGTGCGCCATGCGACAGCGTTACAAGCAACAGGGTCGACCATTTGTCACCGAGCCGGTCGAGCACGTCGCGAACCGGACAGGTCCCCTGCTTGGTCGGCGGCAGGCTCGGCAAGGGATCGGGCACCGGCATTCTCGCACGGCCATCGTTGATCGTCATGGCAGTTCCTTTCACGTAACCATGAGCCAGAAAGGTGCCTACTTGTGGCACACCGCTCAGGTTACGACAATAGACCAGGTCGTGAAACAGGACTTGCATTCCCCGTCGCACCCGCGGCCGGTTCAATCCCGAGGCGCTCCCCCCGCGCGCCAGATCGCGTCACGCAATGGCCGCGCACCAACCCCATCAGCCAGGAGGTTTTCATGAAGCTGTACTACGCGCCGGGCGCCTGCTCTCTGTCCCCTCATATCGTGCTGCGCGAGGGCGGCTACGACTTCACGCTGGAACGCGTCGATCTGGCCACCGGGAAGACCGAAACCGGCGCCGACTACAAATCCGTCAATCCCAACGGCTTTGTTCCGGCCTTGATGCTCGATGAGGGCGTGGTGCTGACCGAGGGCCCAGCCATCGTCCAGTATCTGGCCGATCACGCCGCGGACCGAAATCTGGCGCCAGCGGCCGGGACATTGGACCGCTATCGCCTGATGCAATGGCTGAATTTCATTTCGACTGAGCTGCACAAGATCTGCGGCATCCTGTTCGACCCGGAGCTCCCCGACGGGGTCCGCCAAAAACTCACCGGCCGCCTGTCTCAGCGCTTTGCCTCTGTGAGCGATGCACTTGCGGGCCGGACGTTCATCCTGGGGGATCAGTTTACCGTCGCCGATGCCTACCTGTTCACCGTGCTGAGCTGGGCTCCCTATCTCAAGCTCGATCTCTCGCCATGGCCGGCGCTGGGCGCCTACGTCGGCCGGATCGGCAGCCGGCCCGCCGTCCAGCAGGCCCTGGCTGCCGAAGGTCTGTTACCCGGCTGAGCACTCGTCACACGGAGGAGTTCCCGAAAATGACCGACACTGTTTTGTTCAGGCCGATGACCTTGGGCGAGCTGACGCTCAGGAATCGCATCGTCATGGCGCCCATGACCCGCTCGCGGGCGGACGGCAATGTGCCCAACGCGCTGATGGCGCAATACTACGGTCTACGCGCCGAGGCCGGCCTGATCATCACCGAAGGAACTGCGCCGTCACCCAATGGCCTCGGGTATGCGCGCATCCCAGGGTTCTTTTCCGAAGCACAGATCGCGGGCTGGCGTCAGATCACCCATGCCGTACATGAGGCGGGAGGGCGGATCTATGCGCAGCTGATGCATACCGGTCGTGTTGGCCATCCCGCCAACCTGCCCGCAGGCGCGCGGATCGTGGCGCCATCGGCAACGGCGGCGCCCGGCGAGATGTGGACCGATCTCCAGGGCTTGCAAGCCCACCCGGTTCCCGAAGCCATGAGCGAGGCCGACATCGCGACTGCTATCGACGAATTCGCCCAGGCTTGCCGGAACGCCATCACGGCAGACTTCGATGGCGTGGAACTGCACGGCGCCAACGGCTATCTCATCGATCAGTTCCTTAACCTTGCCTCCAACCAGCGGGCCGACCGATGGGGCGGCCCCATCGAGAACCGGATCCGTTTCGCCGTCGAAGTGGCTCGGGCCGCCGCGGGCGCGATTGGCGCCAACCGGGTCGGCATGCGCATTTCCCCTTACGGCGTATTCAACGGTATGGTGCCCGATGCCGAAACCGATGCCCTGTACCTGCGCCTCGCCGAGGCGCTGAACGAGGTCGGCTTGGTCTATATCCATATCGTCGACCATAGTGCGATGGGCACCCCACCCGTCAGCGCCGAGCTCAAGGCCCTGCTGCGTGCCACGTTCAGAGGCCGCTATATTCTCTCCGGCGGCTACGACGCCCAACGGGCCAATGCCGATCTTGACGCCGGCAAGGGTGACCTGGTCGCCTTTGGCCGGCCTTTCATCGCCAATCCCGATCTGGTCGGCAAGCTGCGCACCGGCGCGCCCTTTCGGGCCCCGGATCCGGACACGTTCTACACGCCGGGACCCGAAGGCTACGTCGACCTTTGAAGTCCCGGTCTGCACAGGCGGCCGAGGCGAATCTCAGCCCGATGGCACGCCTCGGTCGGCATCGCGCATTCCATGACGACCGTCGGCGGAATGCGACACGCATCGGGACTGGGACGGGCTCGCATCATGCCGCGGGCGTCTCAGTCCCGGACACGCCGATCGGCGCGGCGGGCGAGCCGAACACCTCGCGATAGGCGGCCCAGACCGCCCCCGCCAGAACCGGCCCCAGCACCAGGAAACCCAACCCCATGGGGATCATGGCCAAGGCGCCGAGAATCGTGGCGATGATGCCGAAGAGCAGCAGCGGCACCCAGTTCACCAGACAGGCCTTCAGACTGGTCTGCATGGCCTGCAACGGAGGCTCTTGGTCGTCCATCACCAGTGGGATCGCGAAGAAGAGCGCGGCGGAAAGCGCCACGTGCAGGACCAGCATCAGCGGAAAGACGAACAAGGCCCCGGCTCCGAGCCCCATCCAGGCGCCTTCTTCTCCGTGCATCATGCCCATGCCCAGAGCCGATCCACCGACAAAGACCAGGCCGAGTGCCATGATCACCACATTGATGATGAGCGACACTGCGCCCAGCACCAACAGGTTGTTCAATACCGCGCTCCGCGTGGCGGACTCAAACAGCACCCCCAAGGTGAATTCCTCACCTTGCGTGCTCCGCCGCGCAGCCTCCAGCAGGCCAGCAGCCAGTAAGGGGGTAATCAAGGCCACGATCAGGGAACCGACCCAGGGCAACAGATTCAGGACCACGACGATGGCCAGCAGCACCACCATCAGCAGAATCCAGATCCCCGGCAAACGCACGAAAGCCGCCCATCCGATCTGGATCCATGCAATTCCACGATTCGCCTCGGCACGCTGGATTTCCATCACATCCTCCTCGGAAACAAATGTCCCTGTGGATCAGAATCCACCCGCATTATCGCCACGGAGTCTCGCCAAGTGCCACCGTCTCCCACTATGGGAGCGGTGTCATGGAGCAGGGCGAGGGGCGCGATCGAAACAGGTGGCCGGAACGCTGCGCGTCCAGGCCACCGCCCGGAATGAAGAGGAATCAGGGCTGGAGCTGAACGGATGAGGACCGCGCGGAATCGCCGTGAGTCTGCGCAATCTTCGATCTGGCATCACCGTGATCGTCATGCGCGTAGCCGCTCGGTTTTTCACTTTCGCCGGTATCGATGGTGACTTCAGCGCTGGTTTCAACCCGCAGTGGTGCGCTGTTGCGTGGATCGGTAATGAGGATGCGTACCGGCACGCGCTGCGTCACCTTCACCCAGTTCCCGGTGGCATTCTGCGGCGGCAGCATCGAAAACGCCGTTCCGCTGCCCGGACCGATGTTCTGCACCACACCGTGGAAAAGCTCTCCCGGGTACATGTCGACGGTAATTTCGGCGTTCTGTCCCGGGCGGATCCGGGCCAGCTCGGTTTCCTTGAAGTTGGCGTAGATCCAGTATTCATCGCTGCAAACGATGCTGAACAAGGGGCGGCCGGGCTGGACCAGCTCACCGGGGCGCAGGCTCAGATTGGCGATGCGGCCATCGCAGGGGGCATCCAAATGCGTATGGCTGAGATCGAGCTGGGCTTTTTCCAGGAACAGCCGCGCCTCTTTCAAGCGCTCGTTCTGCTCGCCGGGGGAACCGCGCATCACGGTTGCCTGCCGCAGGTTGGCTTCAGCCGCAGCGAGTCCAGCCTGGGCACTGGACAGACCCTCCTGAGCCGAATCCGCAGCTGACTTGGGCACCGAATTCTGGGCGCTCAGGTTGAAAATCCGGCGTGCCTGCAGCTGAGCCGTGCGTAGCTGGGCCTTGCGCAAGGCGATTTGCGCTTCGGCTGCCGCGATCTGAGCATTGGCGGCGTCGATCGATTGCGTCGCCTGGATGACCTTGTTCTCGGCTTGGGCGAGCTGGATCCGGAATGGCCGCTCGTCGATGCGAATCAGGGTCTGTCCGGCCTTGACCCGTGCATGATCCTCCACCGCCACCTCGATGGCCTCGCCCGGCACCTGGGCCGCCACACTGATGACGTTGGCCCGCACATAGGCGTCGTTCGTGGTGGGGTAGCGTTCGCGATGCTCACCGTAATAATGGATTCCGACTGCAGCGGCCGCAATGACGACGACCCCCAAGATTGCCCAGAGAATGCGCATGACCCAATCGACCTCTCTTATGAAGACAGTCACGGTCCCTCAAGACCGCCTGAATCCCGTTTGCAGACAAAACAATGCGTTTCGATCGCCCATCAATGCATCGCGCCAAGATCCAGTCCCTTGCCGCTATCGCGCATCAGCAGGACCAGTGGACACAGGGCAAGCATGGCCACCGTGATGAACCAGAAATCGTTCACGAACGCCACCATGGTGGACTGCTTGCCCAGTTCGGCGGCCAGCGCATAGGGTGCGAGCGGGTGATCCATGGTCATGCCCCGACTGGCTAGAAACTCGTGCATCGCCGGGTTGTAGGGATTCAGATGACCGCCCAGCTGGTTCCATTGAATCTGGGTATTGCGCGACAACAGGGTCATCACCACCGAAATCCCGATCGAGCTGCCGATGGTGCGGGCCAGATTGAAGATCGTCGCCCCCTGATCCGACGTGCCCTCCGGAATAGTGTCGAAGGCAATGGTCGCGAGCGGGACGAACACCATGCCCAGCCCGACGCCCTGGACCATCCCCGGCACCACGGCCCACCACGGGCTGATGAACAGATTGTAGTGACTCATCATCCAGGACCCGGCGGCCATGATGACGATCCCGAGCGCCACGAGAGTACGCGCGCCGATGCGCTGGATGTTGGGCGCGACGATGGCCATGGTGACCGCGTTGCACAAGGCCCGCGGCGCCATGACCAGCCCGGTTGTCGAGGCGGGATATCCGAGCAGTTCCTGCAACAGGATGGGCTGCAGCACGATGGTGCCGAACAGGCCGAGGCCAAAGCACATCATCAGGAAAGAGCCCGTAGCGAGGTTGCGATCGCGCAACAGATTGAGCTGCAGGACCGAATCAGGCCGATTCCAGGATCGCAGGGTGAACACGAGCAGCGTGAGCGCGGCCAGCACCGTGCCATAGACGATGACTCGCGACTCGAACCAGTTCTCGTGATTGCCCTGATCGAGCACGTACTGCAGCGCACCGATCCCGATGACCATGCAGAACGCGCCGAACAGATCGATGCGCTGCTTGCGATGCTCGGTGTCGGGCAGCACCGCATAGGCCAGCAGGATGTTGACGATGCCGACCGGCAGATTGATGTAGAACACCCAGCGCCAGTCCCAATGCTCGGTGATGTAACCGCCGAGCGTCGGGCCCAATGCCGGCGCCATGAGCACGCCGATGCCGAAGATGGCCATCGCCTTGCCGCGCTCCTGAGCGGGGAAGGTGTCCAGCAGGGTCGACTGGGAAAGCGGAATGACCGGCGCGCCGAAAATGCCCTGGAGGATTCGGAAGATGACCATCTCGGTCAGCGTATCGGCCTGCCCGCAGAGCCCGGAGGCGATCACGAACCCAACGATGCTGACGAGGATGACGTTACGGCGACCGAAACGGTTGGCCAGAAAACCGCTGAGTGGAATCATGACCGCTTCGGCCACGATATAGGAAGTCAGGACCCAGGTGATCTGCTCGGAAGTCGCGCCGAGCGAGCCCATCATGTGCGGCAGGCTCACGTTCACGATGGTCATGTCGAGAATGACCATCAGGGTGCCCAGCATCACGGCAATCGTGACGGGCCAAGGAGAAGCGCCGCCCCGCGTCGGAGCTGCGGTCGTTGCGTCCATTGCAATCAACTCGCTTCAATTCGGTGGGCGGCCTTAGAACATCCGATACGGAAGTCAAGCCGCAAAGTTGGCGGGCATTGTAGGCGGATTGGCGGGTTACGCCAAGACTCCGTGCGACCGTTTATCCGATAATGCGCAATGAATAATCCACAGCCTGAACATGTTTGGTGAGTCCGCCGACCGAAATTCGATCCACGCCGGTGGCCGCGATCCGCGCCACCTCGGCCAACCCGATGCCCCCGGACGCTTCAAGCGCGGCAACGCGGCCCTGGGCGACGCGCACGGCGACAGCACGCTCGAGCTGTTCGAGATCGAAGTTATCCAGCAACACGGACTCGACACCGAGATCCAGCACTTCGGTGAGTTGCTCGATCGTCTCCACTTCCACCTGCAGCGGCAGATCGGGATGGCGCTGGCGCGCGGCACGCACGGCGGCCGTTATCCCGCCGGCGGCCGCGATGTGGTTTTCCTTGATGAGCATGGCGTCGAACAGCCCCATACGCTGATTGCAGCCGCCACCGCACCGCACCGCGTACTTCTGCGCGACGCGCAAGCCCGGCAAGGTCTTTCGGGTATCGAAGATGCGCGCCGCACTGCCTGCCACCGCATCGACATAGCGACGCGTCAGCGTGGCCGTTCCCGAGAGCGTTTGAAGAAAATTCAGCGCCGTGCGCTCGCCGGTGAGAATGACCGGAGCGGGCCCGGTAATCTCGCAGACCGTCTGGCCCGGCAACAATCGGTCGCCATCCTGCGCCTGCCAATGCACGCCCACCGCGCGATCGAGTTCACGATAGACGGCGTCGAACCAAGGCCGCCCGCACAGAATGGCCTCCTCGCGGCAAATCAGCCGCGCACGCGCCGGCCGGCCAGGCGCCAGCGCGGCAGTGGCATCCCCCGTTCCCACATCCTCTGCCAGTGCCGCGCGGACCACGGCATTCACGGCAGCATCATCGGGTGGTGTCAGGGATATCGACGTAGGCATGTGCGAACCGCGCGCGGGAAAAAGGAGCTCAGTCTAGCGAGAGCGGTGAGCGGGCGCGAGCCTCGGCTCGGGACGACGCCCAGACCCCGACCAGGCTGCTAAACTGGGCACGGTCGAGCGCCCATTGCGAGGAGGCCAGTCCATGAGCGATCCGTCCTTTTCCGGCAACCACCTGCTGGGGGACATCGGTGGCACCCATACCCGCCTTACCCTGTATCGGGACGGCCGACACGGTGTCATCGGCCGCTATCGCAATCGGGAATTCACCGACCTGCCCGCGATCGTGCGCCATCACCTGCAAACCTTGGATCTGCCCGCTCCCCAGACCGCTGTGCTGGCTGTCGCCGGCCCCCTGGAGCGTGACGGGGCGGTCACGCTCACCAATCGTGGCTGGCGGCTCGAGCCCACCGCGCTGGCTGCCGAACTGAGGCTGGCCTCGGTCGATCTGGTCAACGATTTCACCGCCCAAGCGCTCGGCATTCCGCATCTGGAGTCTGAGGAGTGCCTGGCGTTGAACTCGGCTGAAGCCTGGCCGCATGCGCCGCGCGCCGTGCTGGGCCCCGGCACCGGTCTAGGTGTGTCGGGCCTGCTTCCCACGCCGAACGGCTGGCTGGCCCTGTCCGGCGAAGGCGGACATGTCACGCTGCCGCCGGCCGATGCGCGCGAGAGCGCCTTGCTCGATGCCCTGCGCGTTCAGTGGGGCCACATCTCGGCCGAACGGGTCGTCAGCGGCCCCGGTTTGCTGGCCCTGTACAACCATCTTGCCGTCGAAGCAGGAGCTCCCGGTCTTTCTGCACCGCCGGAGGTAACGACGCGCGCCGGACACGATGCCCTGGCCGACGAAGCATTGGGGTATTTCTTCGCGTTTCTGGGGACCATCGCCGGCAATCTGGCGCTGACGTTGGGGGCCCGCGGTGGCGTGTATCTGTGCGGCGGCATCCTGCCGGATCTGCAGCGGCCCTTGCGCGCCTCTGCTTTTCACGACCGTTTCTGTGCCAAAGGGCGATATCGGGCCTATCTCGAAGCCGTCCCGATCTATCTGGTGACGGCCCCGGACACCGCATTCCGGGGCCTCATCAGCCTGCTTGCGTCACGCCGCCCTTGACCCCCAGCGCTACCCGGCCACCCCTGACTCAGCCGGTGACTTGCGCAAGCGCCTCGACCAGATAGGGCGGCAGGACGAAGGCGGCTTGGTGCATGTCCGCCGAGTAGTAGCGGGTGGGAAACGCAGCACGCCGCGCCGACTCGATTCGCATCGGCCGGATCGAACCGTCCTTGCAGGCCAGCGTGGCGCTCCACCAACCGGATGGATAGACCGGCTGGGGGTAATGCAGCGTCTTGACATCGGAAAAGCCCGCCCGGCGCAGCGCGCCGTGCACGCTGCACAGCAGATCCACGTGATACAGCGGGGATTCGCTCTGCTGCACGATGAGCCCGCCCGGGGCGAGCACGCGATTGACGTCCCGATAGAAGGGCTCGGAGAACAAACCTTCGGCCGGCCCCACGGGGTCGGTGCTGTCGACGATGACCACATCGGCGCTGGCCGCCGGCGCGTTGGCGAACCAGGCGATACCATCCTCGAACCGCAATTCGGCACGCGGATCGTGATTCGCCTCACACAGCTCGGGGAAATACTGTTCGGACAACCGGGTGACCCGCTCGTCGATCTCGACCTGGATGGCGTGCTGGACGCCTTCATGGCGCAGAACTTCCCGCAAGGTACCGCAATCTCCGCCGCCGATGACGACCACCCGGCGCGGGGCCGCGTGGCTGAACAGCGCCGGATGCGCCATCATCTCGTGATAGAGGAAGTTGTCCCGCTGGGTCAGCATCACACAGCCGTCGATCACCATCAGATGGCCGAACGTCTCGGTATCGTAGATCTCGATTCGCTGGTAGGCCGATTGCTCCTCGTGCAGTTTGGCCCTGATTTTCAGCCCAAACGCGCTGCCGCCCGGCTCATAGAATTCGGAAAACCAGTTGCTGTCCACGTTCAGCCCTCGGGATATCGTTTCGGGGCGTCGATTATAGCGGTCCCTCGCCGGTCACCATATGACAGTGTCATCATCGCACCGCTTTACCCGGTCCGGGCGAATCTTTTAGGCTCTGCTGACCTGCCAACTGCTTTCAGTGGTTCCCCATGATCCGTGCTTCCAAGCCTGCCGATGCCCGCAGTCTCTACAACGTACCCGAGTGGAGCGAGGGCTATTTCGATGTCGACGAACAGGGCCAGGTCATCGCGCTGCCGCTGCGGGATCCAGCCCTGGGCCAGATTGCCCTGCCTGAGCTGACCCAGAAGATGGCCCAATCCGGACTCAAACTGCCGATCCTGGTGCGTTTCTCCGATATCCTCCACGATCGGGTCGATACGCTCTGCGGGGCGTTCGATGCGGCGATTGCCCAGCATGACTACAGCGGCGGCTATACCGCGGTCTATCCCATTAAGGTCAACCAGCAACGCACCGTGGTCGAGGAAATCATTCGCCATGGCGGCGAGCGTGTCGGCCTCGAAGCCGGCAGCAAGCCGGAGCTCATGGCGGTGCTGGCGCTGGCCCGTCCGGGCAGCCTGATCATCTGCAATGGCTACAAGGATCGCGACTACATCCGGCGCGCCCTCATCGCCTGTCATCTCGGCCTGCGCGCGGTCATCGTCATCGAAAAGCCTTCCGAGGTCGCCACCGTCATCCGCGAGTCCCGGCAACTCGGGATTCGACCCCTGCTGGGCATCCGCGTGCGGCTGGCCAACCTCGGCAGCGGCAACTGGCAGAACACCGGCGGCGAAAAATCGAAATTCGGTCTATCGGCCATGCAGGTGCTGACATGCATCGGCCAGCTCGAGGAAGCCGGCTTGCTCGATTGCCTGCAACTGCTGCACTTCCACATGGGTTCACAGATGGCCAACGTGCGCGACATCCGGCGCGGGTTGACCGAAGCCGCCCGCTATTTCACCGACCTGCACCGTCTGGGCGCGCCGCTGCGCTATGTCGATGTGGGTGGCGGCCTGGGCGTGGATTACGAGGGGACACGCTCGCGCGCGGCATGCTCGATGAACTACACGGTGGCCGAATACGCGAACGTCGTGGTGCATGTCCTGAAGGAAACCTGCCAGGCGCATGCGCTTCCGGAACCCAACCTGATTACCGAGGCCGGACGCGCCATGACGGCCCATCACGCCCTGTTGATCACGCAAGTCATCGACACTGAAGCGCCGCATGTCAATCCGGACACGCTGGCTGCGCCGCCTGAGGATGCGCCTGTGCTGCTGCATGACCTGTGGCGCGGCTATGCCCATCTCGAGGACATCGCGCCGGTGGAGCTGTTCCATGAGGCCGTGCATTGGGTTTCCGAAGCCCAATCGATGTATACCCATGGCCTGCTCGACCTGCCCCAGCGAGCCTACGCCGAGCATGTGTACACGGCGCTGTGTCAACGGCTGGAATCGCGGCTCGACCCAGCCCGCGCCGCCCATCGCGAAATTCTGGCCCAGCTCGAGGAGAAGCTGGCCGTCAAATATTTCTGCAACTTCTCGCTGTTTCAATCGCTGCCAGATGTGTGGGCCATCGAGCAAATCTTTCCCGTGATGCCGCTGCAGCGCCTGGATGAGACGCCCACCACGCGCGGCATCATTCAGGATCTGACCTGCGATTCCGATGGTTGCATCAGCCAGTACGTACACCAGGACGGGCTTTCACCGACGCTGGCGCTGCACCCGGTGGGTGAAGAGGAAACCTACCTGCTGGGCTTTTTCATGATCGGTGCCTACCAGGAGATCTTGGGTGACATGCACAACCTGTTCGGCGACACCGACGCCGTCAACGTCGAATTGGACGGCCACGGCGGCTTCCGACTGGTCGGGCCCGAACGCGGGGACAGCGCCGATCAACTGCTGAGCTATGTGCATTTCGCGCCCGATCAACTCGCCATGGCCTACCGGGAAAAGATTACCCGCGCCCAGCTCGAACCGGCCCAGGCCGAGGCCTTTCTGGCTGAACTGACCGCCGGGCTCTACGGCTCGACCTACCTGCAGCGCTGGCCATGAATCCGCGCGTTGGTTTCATCGGGCTCGGCGCCATGGGTCTGCCCATGGCCCGCAATCTGCACCGCGCGGGCCTGCTTGCTGCGGTCTGGAATCGGACGGCGACCAAATCCCGCGCGCTTGCAGCCGAAACCAGCTGTCGCCAAGCCGCAGACCCGGCCGATCTGGCCCGAGGGAGCGATATCGTGGTGCTGTGCGTTTCGGCCGACCGCGACGTCCTCGATCTGATGGCCGCGATGGCACCCGGCCTCGCACCCGAATCCATCATCGTGGATTGCTCGACCGTGGCGCCGGAAACCGCCTGCAAAGCCGCCGAAACGGCACGCTTCCATGGCGCCGATTTTCTGGATTGTCCGGTTTCCGGCGGTGTCGAAGGCGCCCATCAGGCCAGCCTGGTCACCATGGTCGGCGGCGATCCGGCGACCCTGGAGCGTGCCCGACCGGCGCTCTCGGCCATGACGCGAAAGATCGCCTGGATGGGGCCTGTCGGCGCCGGACAGGCGACCAAGGCAGTCAATCAGGTCATGGCTGCCGGCATTGCGGCCGCAGTGACCGAAGCGCTGGCCCTCGGTGCAGCAGCTGGCCTCCCCCTGGATCGGGTGATCGAGGTGGTCAGTGGCGGGGCCGCCGGCAACTGGTTCCTCGAGCGGCGTGGACCGACGCTGATCCAGAATCACTTCGAAACCGGATTCAAGCTGGCCCTACACGACAAGGATCTCGCTATCTGCGAGCAGATTGCGGCACAATACCGTGGTGATCTCCCGCTCGTTCGGACTGTGCGCGCCGACTACGCCGCGCTGATGGCTTCGGGGTTCGGCGACGAGGATATCTCTGCGCTCTACCGGCGCAAGCGCGCACTGTTCGATCCGGATGCAGGACCCCCCTTCGATGCCGAATAACGCGCCTCGCCTGAGCGCCGAACAGGATGGAACAACCCGCCGCGTCACGCTGTGCGGCCCATGGGTTCTCCGTCATCTCTCCGGTTCGTTGAACGCCCTGCGCAAGCAGCTTGCACGATGCGGCAAGGACCCCGAAATCCTGTGGGATCTGGAGTCGGTAGACAGCCTGGACAGCACCGGCGCCCTGTTGCTCTGGCGGCACTGGGGTGAGCAGCGCCCATCCCGGCTGCAGCTGCGTCCGGAATACGAACCGCTGTTTCAGCGACTCGAGCAGATGCCGCCACCGGCATCGCGACCCTCGCGCCAGTGGCTGGAGCCCGTGGCACAACTGGGCGGGGCCATTCTGAATGGTCTGACGCACCTGCGTGAACTGACGGCCCTGCTAGGGCAATTGATCCTCGATCTGTTGAGCCTCTTCACCCAGCCGGCGCGAGCACCGTTGCGGGAAATCTCGGCCAATATCCATAAGGCCGGCGGACGGGCGCTGCTCATCACCGGCCTGGTCGGCCTGCTGATCGGCATCGTCATGAGCTACCTTTCGGCGCTGCAGCTGCGCCTGCTGGGCGGCGAACGCTTCATCGTCAACCTCATGGGGTTGGCGGTCACCCGCGAGCTGGGGCCCTTGCTGGCCGCCATCCTGATCGCCGGCCGCTCGGGCTCGGCCATCACTGCCGAACTCGGCGTGATGCGACTGACCCAGGAGCTCGATGCCCTCGCGACCATGGGCATTTCGCCCTACAAGCGGGTGCTGTTGCCCAAGGTGATCGCTCTGGCCATCGCCATGCCGCTGCTGGCATTCTGGACCATGGCCGCTGCGGTCTTCGGGGGCATGCTGGTGGCACGCAGCGAACTGAACATCACCTTTGGCCAGTTCCTGACCGATCTACCCGGCGCGATTCCCATCGTCACCTACTGGATCGCTCTCATCAAATCGATCGCATTCGGGGTCGTTATTGGCCTGGTTTCCTGTCACTTCGGCCTGCGCATCAAACCCAACACGGAAAGCCTCGGCCATGAAACCACCAATGCCGTGGTCACCGCGATTACCCTGGTCATTCTCACCGATGCCGTTTTCGCGGTGAGCCTGCGCGACGTCGGCTGGCAGGAATGAACACGCCCCCAACGGCCGTCATCGAGTTGCGCGGAATCGTGACCCGCTTCGGCCGACAGGTCGTTCACGATGGCATCGACCTGCGCATGCAGCGCGGCGAGGTTTTAGGTCTGGTCGGGGGATCGGGGTCGGGCAAGACGACCTTGCTGCGCGAGATGATCGGCCTGCAGCGTCCCAGCGAAGGCACGGTAATCGCCTTCGGCGAATCGCTGCTCGACGCCCGCGGCAGTCACGCCGCCGCGCTGCGCCAGCGTTGGGGCGTCCTGTTTCAGCATGGCGCCCTGTTCACCGCGCTGACCGTGGCCGACAACATTGCGTTGCCACTTCGGGAATTGCGTGTTCTGGACGAGGCGCTGATCCGAGAGCTGGTCCGACTCAAGCTGGCCATGGTCGGCCTCAAGCCGGAAGACGGCCGCCGTTATCCCGCCGAACTGTCCGGCGGCATGATCAAGCGTGTCGGACTGGCGCGGGCGCTGGCCCTGGATGCCGAGCTGCTGCTGCTCGATGAGCCAACCTCGGGCCTGGATCCAGTAGCGAGCGAGCTGTTCGTCGATCTGATTGCCGAATTGCGCACCACGCTCGGTCTGACCGTGGCGCTGGTGACTCACGACCTCGATACCCTAGTCGATCTGTGCGATCGCATCGCCGTTCTGGCGGACCGCAAGCTGATCGTCATCGGCACGCTGGAGGAGGTCGTGGCATGCGATCATCCGTTCATTCAGTCCTACTTCCATGGTCACCGCGGTGGCCGCCTCCTCGATAAAGGGCCATAAAGCGCTATGGAGAATCGAGCCTACGCCTTGCTGACCGGCCTGTTCGTCATCGGCCTGGGGATCGCCGCCGCTTTCGCCTCGTTGTGGCTGAATGACGCCCGCCAGGCCCGTACGCCCTATCTGATCGTCACCCAGGGCGCCATCTCAGGCCTGGTTCCCTATTCCACCGTTCGCTACCGCGGCGTGGAAATCGGTCAGGTCACCTCCGTCGAATTCGCCAAAGACGGTACACGGGACATCCACATCCGTATCGAAATCCAGCCGGACGTGCCGATGACGGTCAATACGTATGCAACCTTGCGTTATATGGGCATCACCGGCCTGGCGCAAGTGGAACTGGCCGACGATGGGCCGCCCGATGCGCCCCGCTTACAGACCAGTCCGACCAATCCGGCCCGCATCCCCATGCGCCCTTCCCTGTTCGAATCGCTGGGCGATGCGGGTCAAACCATGCTGAAGCAATTCCAGGACCTGATGCAGGATCTGAAAGAAGCGATGGGACCGGAAAACCAGGAAAACTTCCGCCAGATCATGGCCAACGTGGAGGTGACCACCCGCAAGGTGGCCGAGTTCACGCAACGGCTGGAGCCCTTGATCGAGGCATTGCCGAAAATGGGCGAAGACGGCGGCAAGACCATGGAACGGGTCGAGGCCATCGCTCGCGAGCTGGAAGTTACGGTGACCCAGGTCCGCGAAGTCACGACCCAACTCAATACCCTCGGCAGTCTGGCTGAAAGCGCAGGTCAGACGTTCCTGGTCGAGACATTGCCCTCGACCCAGACCACCCTGCGCGAAATCGAGTCGGCCGCGCGAAACCTCGAACGGCTCAGCGATGAACTGCGGCGAGACCCGTCAAGCATCCTTTATGGACGTAACCGAAACACCGACGACCAACGTCCCGCCATCCAGGGGAATCGCATTCCATGACCATTCTTCATCGCGCTCTGCTCGTGACACTCGTGATGGCCACACTGCTGACCGGTTGCGCCAATCTGCTCCCCAACCGGCGTCCGCCACCTGCCACGCCGCATGATCTGGGCTGGTTGCCGCCGCCCCCTACAGTACCGCTGACCGAGATACCGATCGTCGCCGTGGAATGCCCCCCCTGGCTGAATGATTCGGCCTTGCGCTATCGCCCCAAGGGGGGCGATGCCACATCCCTGCAAACCTATCCCGACGATTATTGGCTGGCCCCGCCACGCGAACTGGTCCTTGATCGCCTGCGGCAATCCCTGCTCGCCAGCCGTCACGCTGCCGTGATCGCAAGCAGCCCGCGGTATCGGTTGGAAGTGCGTCTGCTCAAATTCGAACAGGAACAGAGCGCATTGAATACCGAGGCCGTCGTCACCCTGCAAGCGCTCCTTAAGGACCCCCGGAATCGGCGCCAATACGCCTCTCCGGTCATGGAGGAACGCGTGGTCACGCCATCCGGACCGAGTGGAGCGGTGCGGGGTCTGGGTGAGGCAACCGACCAGATCATTGCCCGGCTGATGACCTGGACGGCCGAGACGCAGACGCAAATGCCCCCCGATACCGCCGCTCCGATTCCGGCGCCAAATTCCACGAAGGCCGGATTGCGTTCGCTCTTTCCGGAACGAACGCTGCGTTGAACGAGGAGGAGGAAGACGATGGGACAGATGATCGAATTTCCCAGGCCCGATGGCCGCAAGGCCCGCGGCTATCTGGCTCAGGCCCGAACGGCCGATGCGCCGGGTATCGTGGTCATCCAGGAATGGTGGGGGCTGCAGGAGCAGATCAAGGGTCTGTGCGACCGGCTGGCCGAATCCGGCTATCAGGCGCTGGCCCCGGATTTGTTCCAAGGCGTGGTGGTCCCCTACCACGATGCAGGACAAGCCGCTAAGAAGATGAATTCCTTGGACTTCCTTGAGGCGACAGACCAAGATGTCCGTGGCGCGGCGCAATACTTCGCCGGGCAGGGCAGGACAGTTGGCCTGACCGGCTTTTGCATGGGCGGCGCCATCACGCTGCTCGGCGCCGTGCGCATTCCGGAGCTGGCCGCTGCGGTGATCTTCTACGGCTTACCGCCTGCCAGTGTGGCCGACCCGGCCAATGTGCGTATCCCGATTCAGGCACATTTCGCCAATCAGGACACGTGGTGCACACCGGCGACGGTGGATGCCTTTGAAAGTGCCCTCAAGGCCGCGCAGAAGTCCTTCGAACTCTATCGCTACGAGGCCGACCACGCTTTCGTCAATGCGCAGCGTGCAGAGGTCTATGACGCCGCAGCGGCTGATCTCGCCTGGCAGCGCAGCCTGGATTTCTGGAAACGCCACCTCGGGTGAGGCAAGCGGCCATCACGCATCGCGCCGTGATGGCCGCATCGCTTTCAGCGGATCAGGTCCGCACTCACAAGGTGCAATAAGCGCCGCGCGGGCAGCCATCGAACACGTTGCCAAGAAAACGGGCCTGCCGGGCGACCAGCGCCGCAGCCAGGGGATGGCCCGAGTTCGACAAATCCCGAGCCAAGGCATCGAGTTTCAGGACAAAGCCCGGCGGATCATAAACCAACGTACCTGCCTGTCCGGAAACCGCCCGAAGCGCCGCGTCATCCATCGACTTCAATGCCGCCTGAGCCGGCATGACCACCAACATGGACGCCATCGCCACCGCAACCAACCCGTTCCGCCGCATCGTTTCCATCTCCCGCAGAGGTGATTACCGAAACGCAAGATTGCTTCCGACCTGGCCCGCTGTCAAGCAGCGGCGCACGGCCGGATTCATTGCATCACGGTCACCTTGACCTCATCCGGATTGATCAGCGTGATGGGAACGGAGGACACCCGCCAGATCTCCTGCTGATATTCCCGAATCGATCGATCGGATGAAAAAAATCCGGCATGCGCGGTATTGAGGATGGCCATTCGGCTCCAGCGCTCGGCATCGCGGTAAGCGGTATCGACCTGATCCTGACAAGCCATGTACTGAGCAAAATCAGCCAGAACGAAGTAGGGATCCTGGCCGAGCAAGTCATCGATCAGCGGCTGGAACAACTTCCGATCGCCGCGCGAGAAATAGCCGGAGCCAATCAGATCGATCACCGCCTCGATCTCTTCGTTGCCATGATAGAAATCCAATGGCCGGTATCCGGCTTGGCGCAATCCCGCGATCTGCGCTTCGGTATGCCCGAACAGAAAGAAATTGTCGGCGCCGACCCGCTCACGGATCTCCACATTGGCGCCATCAAGCGTCCCGATGGTCAGGGCGCCATTGAGGGTGAACTTCATGTTGCCGGTCCCCGATGCTTCCTTGCCGGCGGTGGAGATCTGTTCCGACAAATCCGCTGCCGGATAGATGCGCTGGCCATTGCTGACATGGAAATTCGGCAGGAAGAACACTTTCAGCCTCCCACGAATGTCCGGATCCTGATTGATCACCGCGCCGATGCTGTTGATCAGCTTCACGATCAGCTTGGCCTTGTGATAGGCCGGGGCCGCCTTGCCGCCGAACAGATAGGTGCGGGGGACGATATCCCGCGTCGGATCGTTCTTCAAACGCAGGTAGGTCGCGACGATGTGCAGTGCATTCAGATGCTGGCGCTTGTACTCATGGATGCGCTTGACCTGCACGTCGAACAGGCTGCGGGGATCGAGCCGCTCACCGAAGTGCTGACCGATGAACTGCACCAGATCCGTCTTGTTGGCGCGCTTGACGGCACGCCACCGTTCACGGAACGCACCATCTTCGGCCATGGGTGCCAGATCGGCCAGCCGTTCCAGATCCCGCATCCAGGCGGGCCCGATGGCTTCGGTGATAAGAGCGGTCAGCCGTGGATTGGAAAAGAAGATCCATCGCCGCGGGGTCACGCCATTGGTCTTGTTGGAAAACTTCTCCGGCCAGAGATCGTGAAAGTCCTTCAGCACCGTCTGCTTGAGCAAGTCCGTATGCAGCGCCGCCACGCCATTGATGGCATGACTGCCCACACAGGCCAGATGGGCCATGCGCACGAAGCGCTCACCGGTTTCATTGATCAGTGACAGACGGGCGACACGCGCCGGATCCCCGAGATAGCGCACCCGCACCTGATCCAGGAAGCGATCGTTGATCTCGTAGACGATTTCCAGATGGCGTGGCAGGGTCCGGGAAAACAGGTCGAGTGGCCATTGTTCCAGCGCTTCGGGCAGCAGGGTGTGGTTGGTGTACGCGAATGTCTTCTGAGTGATGTCCCAGGCCCGCTCCCAAGGCAAATGGCGTTCGTCCACCAACAGGCGCATGAGTTCGCAGACAGCCAGGGCCGGGTGTGTGTCATTCATCTGCGCGGCGAATTTTTCGTGGAACTGTTCGACTGAAATATGTTGCCTGTCCAGAATGCGGAACATGTCCTGCAAAGACGCGCTCACCAGGAAATACTGCTGTTCCAGCCGCAGCACCTTGCCCTGTAGGGGCTCGTCGTTGGGATACAGCACCTTGGTGATGTTCTCCGAACTGATCTTGCGATCGACGGCGCCGTAGTAGTCACCGCGATTGAACACCCCCAAATCGAAAGCCTCGGGCGACTCGGCCCGCCACAGCCGCAACGTGTTCGCGGTGTTGGTCCGATAGCCCAGGATCGGCGTGTCATACGGGACGGCCTTCACGACCCGATCCGGCACCCAGCGCACCCGCAGATGCCCCTGTTCGTCGTGGTAGCGCTCGGTGTGTCCGCCGTATCCGATCTCGACCGCCCATTCCGGACGTTGAATTTCCCAGGGATTGCCGAAACGCAACCACTTGTCGGTCTTCTCGACCTGCCACCCGTCGACGATGTCCTGGTCAAAAATGCCGAACTCGTAGCGAATTCCGTAACCTAGCGCCGGAATCTGCAAAGTGGCCATGGAGTCGAGGAAACACGCCGCTAGCCGGCCCAATCCGCCATTGCCCAACCCGGGCTCTTCCTCCTGACGCAGCAACTCCTTGAAGTCGAGCCCCATGTCCTCCACCGCAGCGCGGGCATCATCAAGAATGCCGAGGTTCACCAGATTGTTGCCCAGATGCGTTCCCATCAGGAATTCGGCGGAGAGATAGCAGACGGTGCGCGCGCCCTGCTCGGTGTAAGCTGCCGCCGTGCTGATCCAGCGATGCAGCAGGCGATCCCTTACCGTATAGGCTAGAGCCAGGTAGTAATCGTTGAGGGTCGCCAGAGCGGGGAATTTGCCCTGGCTGAAGAACAAATGGTCCAAAAACGCGCGCCGGATGATGTCCTTGTCCAATCCGGTGCGTTCATCTTCAGGAAACACATCCCGCTCGGGATTGTAAAGCTTGTCCATACGGACCCTCCGCCAATCGCAGTCTTGTCTCTCTCGCTCGTGGAGAAACTTTTTGCAATTCCAGTGCCGAAACGATGCGACGCGTCATTTCGGATATCGAGAATCAGCATTGCGCGGCAAGGAGGGCGGAGGAGGCAGACCGCTATACGGCTGCCTCCTGGGACCCGTCAGTTCAACACCTCGCCCGAGGTGCTCAGTTGTACACGTTCGAATAGATTGCGCGCCACCACCATCTGCTGGATCTGGTGGGTGCCCTCGAAGATGTCGAACACCTTCACATCCCGAAACAACTTTTCCGACAGCGAACCTTTGAGCGTGCCGTGCGCGCCCATCAGCTGGACAGCGTAGGAGGTCACCTCCATCCCGACCTGCGGCCCGTAGAGCTTGGCCATCGAGGCTTCCTTGGTATTGCGGATGCCGTTGTCCGCCATCCACGCCGCCTTCCAGCACAAGAGGCGCGCCGCATCGATCTTGCGCTGCAGCTCGGCCAGCCGGTCCTTGATCGCCTGATAGCGCGGAATCGGCCGGGACAGCAGGTAGTTGTCATGGGCGAACTGGACGACTTCCTCATACGCCGCGCGGGCGATGCCCACCGCCATGATGCCGACCAGGGGCCTGCTGGTGTCGAAGAACTCCATGGCCGTTTTAAATCCGGCCTTGGCGCCCTGATCGTAGGCGGCCTCGCCGCCGAGCAGGTTGTCCACTGGTACACGGCACTCCTCGAATACGAGTTCCGCCGTCTCGGTCGCCCGGAAGCCCAGCTTGTCCTCGAGCTTGCCGACCTTGAATCCGGGTGTGTCCTTCTCGACGATGAACACCCGGTGCCCTGCGTGACCCAGCGCCGGGTCGATCGTTGCGAAGACCAGTGTCCACTCGGCGCGAGCGCCGTTGGAGATGTAGCATTTGGTGCCGTTGATGACGTAGTGATCGCCATCCTTACGGCAGCGGGTGCGGATGGCTGCGGCATCCGATCCCGTGCCTGGCTCGGTCAGGCCATAGGCCGCCCAATGGGGTTGCGGCCCCTTGAGCTGGGCAAAGTACTTTTCTTTCTGCTCGGGTGTCCCGCGGGCGGCCAATGCCGGCCCACCGGTGCCCGGACCAGGCATCACCAGAGCCATCGACGGGTCGCCCCAGCCGAGCTCCTCACCGGCCACGACCGCCAGCAGCGACATGCCCTTCATGCCGCCCGCCATCGGATCGGCCGCCGCACCTTCCTTCTTGGCGCCGCCACCACCGCCGAGGGAAAAGCCCTGCGCCAGCGGCATCAGCTCCTTGTAAAAGCTGTCCGGATAACCCGCTTCCTGGTCGGCCTTGAGGCACAACGGCCGCACTTTCTTGTCCATGACGGCGTGAAGCATGTCGCGCGCCATCTTCATCTGGGGGGTTAGGGTGAAGTCGATCATGCCTGGGCCACCTTCTTGCCGTCCTTGGCTGCAGATTTCAGAGATTCCGGTCCGTAGAGCACCTCGCCCAGCACCGCCAGATGATCCTCCGGCGTTCCCAGCGCGTTACCCAGCGTGCGCACATCACGCATATAGCGCTCCACCGGCATGTCCTTCATGAAGCCAGCGCCGCCGAACACCTGAACCGCATCGACAGTCACCTTGACCGCCGCCTCAGCGGCGCAGATCGCGGCGTTGCAGGCAGCCACGGTAGCCCCCGCGCCGCTCTCGAGCTGCCAAGCCGCCTTGAGCACCAGATTACGGGCCGATTCCAAGGCCACTTCCATGTCGGCAATGAAGAACGCCAGCCCCTGGTGGGCACAGATCGGCTTGCCGAAGGCCTTGCGATCCTGTGCGTAGTCGACGGCAAATCCCATGGCGCCGCGTGCTGCGCCCACCATGCGGGCAGCATTGATGATTCGACCGATGTCGAACAGGCGTGTGAGCGCCGCCACCGGATCCGCCGCGCCCACGAGCCGCTCACCGGCAACGCCTTCGAACTGCACCCGACAGGGTTGGCCGGCGCGCAGCCCCATGCGATCCTCAAGGGTGATCTGCACGCCGGACGCGCGCGCATCGACCACAAACGCGGCGATGCCGGCAAGGCCGTCACCATCTTCGTGGCGAGCCAGCACCACCAACCGGTCGGCGCGATTGGCATTGAATACGCAGGTCTTGGTTCCGCTGAGAACATCCCCTTGGCCTTGGCGCCGGGCGACCGTGGACATGTACCCCAGATGGGCGGCGGGATCGTCCTCACTGCTGGCCAGCGCCCAGATGCGCTCGGCGTCGCCGAGGAGCTGCGTGATCTGTGCCTCGGATCCCAGCGCGACGACGGCCTGCGCCGCGAGACCCAGGTCATCCAGCCCAACCGCCTGGGCGGCATCACTGCGCGAGAGGACTTCCTCGGCCAGGATCTTGGCCGTGAGGCCAAAACCGATCCCGCCGGCCGCGTCCGGCAAGCCCAGGAGATGGGCGCCCATCTCCCGATAGGCGCCGCGCACGGCAGGATCGACGGATTGCCGGCGGTCGGCAGCCCTTGCATCGGGCATGAGCTGGTTTTGGGCGAAGCGCCCCAAGGTATCGAGCAGGGATTGCTCGTCCTCACTGCACGCAAACGAAATCATAAATGAACACCCCTCCATGGGTTACGAAAAGCCAAACTGCAAAGCGCTCGGCCTCGGACCAGACGGCCGGAACGCCGCTGAAATCCCGATGACCGACGCGATCGATCCTGTCCGCAGCCGGATGGCACTATGCTAACGCCTGCGCCCATGCCCGGCCAGCAATCGGCGGCCCGGGCATTCGGTGAGACAATCGTCCGCTCCGGCATCCACCCGCCGATCTGAGGTATTTCACGGCGCCGAGCATTCGGGCCAGATCATCATCGCAGGACCGTATCCTTACGATTTAATGGATGATGAACGATTGCGGCACCGCCCCCAACCGGCCGCCTTCATGACGCTGACGGTCCATCTTATCGGGGCGATCGACCGGGCACCGGCAGTCCGGAGCCCATGCCTCCCTCAGGGCACCATTGACACGCCGGGACCGCCAATCACCTTGCAGGCTAACCGACCTGAACCCGTCTCCCCTGGCATCGGATCGCTCCGACGTTGATTTCCTTGGCTCGGGCGCAAGTGGCAAGCGAATGCGATGCACAGCGCCTGTAAGGCCTGTTTGGGCTCCGCCTACCCGTCCACCCAGCGCAGCAGCTTCCCGAAACTCCACGCGGACACCTTGGCGCGGGCGTCTGCTGGTGGGCACAAAGGGGGCCGATCACGGGACGCTGGACGAGGATGACTCCCGTTCGTGCCGGCTTACCCGGTCCGGAAGATCGCCACCGTGGCAGGTGACGCGTTCGACGCTAGTTTCCAGTCCTGATGCGTGGAGCGACGCTGCACGACGTCTGCACTTTGCCGAATCTCGCGCGGCAGGAAGAAGTCCGGGTGCGTCGACCGAATGCCCGCCACATCACCGCGTTTCGCGCGGCTCAGGGCATGGCAAGTTGTACCCGGCAAGCATAAACGTCGCCGCGGAACGTACGCTCCATATATTCCACGATCTGGCCGCTGCGCGCGTAGGTTTTGCGCTTCATTAACAGGCACGGCTGCGGTTCGTTGAAACCGAACGCCGCGCACTCCTCAGGACTGCTCAAGACCGCCTCGACCGTTTGTTCACTGTGCGAGAGGGCAATACCACAGCGCTCGGTCAAAAACTGATAGGCGGAGTCCTCAGCATCCCAACCCTCCATGTCCGGCGCGGCGCTCAGGTCGTACCACGCCAGGTCGCGCGACAGCACGATGCCATCCCCGAGCCGCAAGCGCAGCAGGCGCAAAAAATGCGTGTTGGAGGGCTTGTTCATCATGGAGGCGATGGTGCGATCCTGCGCCACGGCGCGTTCGAGCAGACGGGCCGATGGCTCCATACCCAGTTCACGCATTTCCTCGGTGAAACCCTTGAGTTTGCCCAGTCGGGGCGTCAGGCGTGGTGGCGCCTTGACGATCACACCGGCCCGGCCCTGGGTATCCAGCACATTCTGTGCGCGCAGTTCGTCATACGCCCGACGCACGGTCACCCGGCTCAAGGCCAACATCTCGGCCAGCGTGCGCTCGGACGGCAGGCTTTGCCCGTCGGCAATCTCCCCCGACTCAATAAGCGCTCGCAAGCGATTGGTCAGCTGACGATAACTGGGCTCGGCCAGACGTTTGTCCGGCATGATGCGCGTGAGGAAGTCGGATGCAGACAGGTCAATAGGAGCGGGGGGTATTTTCATGGTGAGGGTGCGATATTCAAGCCTTTGAACAAACGGGCGGGTTGATGCCGTAGTGGCCCACTTTTTGGACCCGGCGACGGCCACGTCGTTCGCCAATCAGTGCGCTAAACGGTGGGGCGGTCTGCAGGCAAATCAATATCGAATCAGTGGCGCGTTTTTGGTATCGGAATTGGACGCTTCCGGACGAGCATCTTGATGAACAACCGCCCGGCGCGGGAAGAGTCGGACAGCCAGCCATGGACGCTAGGCGAGCGGCGGCCAAGATCTACGATGCTCACGCACGGCTTCAGGAAACCAGGCTCAGCCAATCGACATGACGTTCATCACGGCCGTATACGGCGTCGAAATAGGCGTTCTGCAATTGCTCAGTGACTGGACCGCGATGACCCACGCCGATGCTGCGACCGTCCAGTTCCCGAATCGGGGTCACCTCCGCCGCCGTGCCCGTGAAGAACGCCTCATCGGCAATGTAAACCTCATCCCGGGTAATCCGCTTTTCAAACACCGACAATCCCATCTCATGGGCAAGGGTGATGATGGTGCGGCGAGTAATGCCGTCGAGTGCGGAAGTCAGCTCAGGCGTGTAGAGCACACCGTCGCGGACGATGAAGATGTTCTCGCCCGAACCTTCGGCCACGAAACCCTCGCGGTCCAGCAGCAACGCCTCCTGGGCCCCAGCCGCCAAAGCTTCCTGCAACGCCAGCATGGAATTCATGTAGTTGCCGTTAGCCTTGGCCTTGCACATGGTGATGTTGACGTGGTGTCGACTGAAGGACGAAGTCTTGACCACCAGTCCCCGCTCCAGGGTTTCGGCGCCCAGATAACTCGGCCAGGGCCATGCGGCGACCATCACATGGACCCGCAGATTGTCGGCACGCAAACCCATTCCTTCGGCGCCGAGAAACGCCATGGGTCGAATATAGCCCTCGGACAGGCCGTTTTCACGGATGACGGCCTCATGCGCATCCGCGAGGGTCTTCATGTCGATCGGCAGCCGCATGTTGAGGATATGCGCCGACTGGAAGAAGCGCTTGTTGTGCTCGTCCAGCCGGAAAATGGCGGGGCCCTTGTCGGTTTTGTAAGCGCGCACGCCCTCGAAAACGCCCATGCCGTAGTGCAGGGTATGGGTCAGCACATGAACCCGTGCCTCACGCCACGGAACCAACGCGCCATCCAGCCAGATCACGCCGTCCCGGTCCGCCATCAACTGTGTCGCCATGATTCCGATCCCATCGCCATGCTTGTCATGAATACCGGTGTCCCGCTCAGGCCGTTTCCTCGAGCAAAGACCGCCACAACGCCCTTACTTGCGCCCGCTCCATTGCCAATTCGGTTTCGGGAACCATGGCCGGCACCTGCTGCAAGCTCAGCGCATGGATTCGCTGGCGCAGGCTTCGGTAGCATGCCGACAGCGCCGTTACCGCGCCGTCGGGAAGCAGATCCAGCGTCCCCAGCGTTTCGAGCAGACGGATGTTGTCCGTCCAGCGCAGCAGGGACGGATGGTCATGGGCGTAACGCAGAACGAGGTATTGGACCATAAATTCAATATCGGCGATACCGCCAGCGCTGTGTTTCAGATCCCAATGCCCCGGCTCGGTCTTGTCGAGCGCCTCACGCATCCGCGCGCGCATCCGGCAAATCTCGGCGCGCAGCGCATCGGCCGGACGCGACCGACCCAATACCTCGGCGCGGATTGCGGAAAATTGTTGTGCTAGGCTCGGCGGACCGGCAACGACGCGCGCGCGCACCAAGGCTTGGTGTTCCCAGGTCCAGGCATGGCGACGCTGATAGTCGGCAAACCCCGTGATGCTGCTGACCAACAGACCCGATCGGCCGCTGGGCCGCAGCCGGGTATCGATCTCATAGAGCCGTCCAGCACTGGTGGGTGCAGTCAGCCAATGCACCAGGCGCTGCGTCAATCGGGCGAAGAATGTCGCATTGTCGATCCCGCGCTGTCCATCGGTTTGTCCCTCGGCCTGGCTGCCATCGTGCAGAAAGACCAGATCCAGATCCGAACCATAACCGAGTTCGATCCCCCCCAGCTTGCCGTAGGCAATCACGGCGAATTGAACCAGCCGGCCATCCGCCTGGCGAGGGCGCCCGTATCGGGCCACCATTTCTCCCCATGCGAGCAGCAAGACCTGCCGCAACATCACCTCGGCCAGCTCCGTCAGCTTGTCGCTGACCCGCATCAGCGGCAGATTACCGGCCAGATCGGCGGCGGCGATGCGCAGGAGGTTGACCTGCTGAACCTGGCGCAGGACATCCATGCGACGCTCCAGATCATCGGTGTCAGCGATGCGCCGGGACACCTCACCTGCGACGACGAGCGCGTCGGGTGGTGCGTAGAGACTGCGCGCATCAAGCAGTTCGTCGAGCAGCATCGGGTGACGGGCCAGATACTCGGCCAGCCACGGACTGGCTGCGCACAGGCGTACCAGCTGCGAGAGCGCTGTCGGATGATCGATCAGCAGAGCGAGATAGATGCTGCGCCGGGCAATCACCTCGATCAGGCGCAGGATGCGCGGCAGCGTGATATCCGGATGCGTCCCCTGCCCAACCGCGCCAACGAGCAGCGGCATCAGCCGCGCCAGCCGATTTTGACCAGTATCACTCAAGGTTCGCGCCATGGCGCTGTGACGCAAGCCAGCGATCGATGCGACCGCGCCGTCCGGGTTGGCATAGCCCGCCTCGGTCAATGCCGATTGTGCTTCGGCTTCACTCAAGAGCCCTTGCCACAGCCTGTCGAGGGCCGAGGTGTCCGCATCGTCGCTCTGGGGTGCCGCAAACACCTCGGCAAACTCCTCGGCTATCCAGCGGCGGCGCTGTTCCAGCATGTGCCATAGATCCGTCCAGCCGGGCACACCCATCCCATAGGCAATCCGGGCCTGCGTCAGGGGATCGGTAGGCAGCTCATGGGTCTGCATGTCCCGGACCTGCTGCAAGCGGTTTTCCACCCGGCGCAGGAGCCGATAGGCATCCATGAGCCGGGCAACCGTGTGGGAGGCCAGAATTCCGCGTTGCTCGAGGCGCGGCAATACCGAGAGCAAATGGGGTTCGCGCAAGGCGGCCTCCTGGCCACCCCGGACCAGCTGAAAGGCCTGAACGATGAACTCGACCTCTCGGATACCGCCGGAACCGAGCTTGATGTTGTCCGCGAGCCCCTTGCGGTTGACCTCGGTTTCGATCAGCGACTTCATGCCGCGCAAGGCTTCGAAGGCGCCAAAGTCCAAGTAGCGGCGATAGACGAACGGGCGCAGGGTCGCCATCAATGCGGCCACATCGGCCGGGCGACCGGTCAATGGTCTCGCCTTGATCAGGGCATAACGCTCCCATTCGCGGCCATGCTGCTGGTAATAGAGTTCCATGGCACCGGCCGACAGGACCAGCGGTCCACTCTGGCCAAACGGTCGCAACCGGGTGTCGACGCGATAGGCAAAGCCATCCGCGCTGGGTTCGGCGAGCAGCTTGACCAGCTGCTGGGCCAGACGCGTGAAGTAATCACCGATTTCCATCGGCTTGGGACCCGCTACCGTACCGGCTTCGGGATAGACGAGGATCAGGTCGATGTCGGACGAGAAATTCAACTCCCGCCCCCCCAGCTTGCCCATGGCCAGCACCATGAGCTCCTGGGGTTGGCCTGAACGATCGAGCGGCTCGCCCCACTGGGCGCGAAAACGCCGGTCGAGCCAAGCCACAGCGCCGCCGATGCAGGTATCGGCCACATCGGAGAGACCGGTCAGCACCACCTCGATCTCATCCAGATCGTTGATGTCGCGGTAAGCCAGCTGGAGGGTGCGGCGCTGGCGGAAACGACGCAGCGCCGTCATTGCCTGTGACAAGTCGGTACAGGACGCCAAGGTCTGGTCCAGTTCGTGACGCAGAGACTCGCCCGCGGGCAGCGGACTGGCGGGAGACAGATCGCGGACCCAGTCCGGATGGCGCAGGCACAGATCGACCGCGAATGAGCTGCAGGCCCATAGCCGCAGCAGCCCGCTCCAATCCGGCGGTTGCGGGCCATCCAACGCATTGAAGCGCTCGATCGTCGCCCGCTGCTCGGTCTGTAATATCTCAGGCAAGGCCGCGATCATGGCGTCCAGATCCGTCGAATGCGCTTGTGGCGGCATGGGGATTCCGCAAAGGTTGCTGATAGTATTTCGATTCTACCTGTCCAGGCGCCGATTGCCGGATTCGCGCCGGGCGCCGTGGCTTCGGTTTCCTTGCGCGGAATCATGATCGGATGCGTTTTCCCACTCATATGGATGACACCCATCGCATGCAGGAGGGCAACCCCATGAAAACGCCGGATGGCACCCGTCCCGACTGGATGATGTACTTGACTGAGCTGGCCCAGGCCTTGACTGCCCATGGGTGGCGCCTGGTCACGGCGGAATCGTGCACGGGCGGCTGGATTGCCAAGTGCTGCACCGATTTGCCCGGCAGTTCGGCCTGGTATGCCGGCGGCGTCGTTAGTTACAGCAATGCCCTGAAGACCAGCCTGCTGGGGGTACGCACCGAAACGCTGGAACGGGAGGGAGCGGTCAGCGCAGCTACCGCACGCGAGATGGCGGAAGGCGCACTGGCCCGCCTCGGCGGCGATCTTGCCGTCGCTGTCAGCGGCATTGCCGGACCGACCGGCGCCAGTCCAGGCAAACCGGTGGGCACCGTCTGGTTCGCGTGGGCGGTCTCGACCCAGGCCGTGACCACCCGTTGCGCCCATTTTCCCGGAGACCGTGAGGCAGTCCGGGCCAGTGCCGTCGAAATGGCACTCTCGGGTCTGTGCGAGATGCTGCGGGGCACGCCCGCACCACATGGTTGGGCCTGACCGACCCGCCGTTACGGGACGTGCTGCGGCGATCCCAGTCGCCCTTGGCCTCACCCCTAGGTCACTCCAGGCCTTTGTGGAATAATCGATGGACGGTCGCAGCAGCACCCTAGCCCCCGACATGGGGCCAGGGTGCTGATTGCGCAATTGTGATCATGCCGCTGCATGGGCGGTCAGAGCGAGGGGCGGATGGACGAGAATCGCAAGAAGGCCTTGGCGGCCGCACTGGGTCAGATCGAAAAACAGTTTGGCAAGGGCTCGGTCATGCGCATGGGCGATGGCCAGGCAGCCAGCGATGTCATTCCCGTGTCGACCGGCTCCCTCGGACTGGATCTGGCCTTGGGCATCGGCGGCTTGCCCCGGGGTCGGGTCGTGGAAATCTACGGCCCGGAGTCCTCGGGCAAGACCACGCTCACCTTGCATGTCATCGCCGAAGTCCAGAAAGCCGGCGGTACGGCCGCTTTCGTGGATGCCGAACATGCACTCGATCCGCAGTACGCCAATCTGCTCGGCGTGAACCTCGATGAGCTCCTGATCTCCCAGCCCGATACCGGTGAACAGGCGCTGGAAATCACCGACATGCTGGTGCGCTCCGGCGCAGTCGATGTGGTGGTGGTCGACTCGGTCGCCGCACTGACGCCCAAGGCCGAAATCGAGGGCGAGATGGGTGATTCGCACGTGGGCCTGCAGGCGCGCCTCATGTCTCAGGCCTTGCGCAAGCTCACCGCCAACATCAAGCGGACCAACTGCCTGGTAATTTTCATCAACCAGATACGCATGAAGATCGGCGTCATGTTCGGCAGTCCGGAAACCACCACCGGCGGCAACGCCCTCAAGTTCTATTCCTCCGTCCGGCTCGACATTCGCCGCATTGGCGCCATCAAGCGCAGCGACGAGGTCGTGGGCAACGAAACGCGCGTCAAGGTCGTCAAGAACAAGGTCGCGCCGCCGTTCCGCGAAGCCGAGTTCGAAATTCTCTACGGCGAAGGCATTTCACGCGAAGGTGAGCTGATCGAACTGGGTGTCAAGCACAACCTGATCGAGAAGACCGGCTCTTGGTACAGCTATCAGGGCGACCGGATCGGACAGGGCAAGGAAAATGTCCGCCAGTACCTGAAAGACCACCCCGAGATCGTCCAACAACTCGACCAAACCCTCCGGAATCTGCTGCTGATGGGAAAGGCGCGTGCCGCTGAAAGCCTCGAACCCGGACTCGCCGCCGAATGAGCGCACCCTGCGCGCACGGGCGCTGCGCCTGCTCGGCCGACGCGAATATGCGCGGCGCGAAATGGCCGAGCGCCTCGCGCGCTGGGGGGCCACGAACGAACAAGCCGCTCGCGTGCTGGACGGATTGCAAGCGGACGGCTTGCTGAGTGAGCAACGCTACGCCGAAAGCTGGATCCGCACCCGGCTTGACCGCGGCGATGGTCCTCGTCGCCTGCGCTACGCGCTCGCGCAGGCCGGGCTGGACGAGAGCCTGATCGAACAGGCATTGCCGGAAAACGAAGACTGGGCAGCGCGGCTGGAGGCGACGCGACGTCGACATTTCGGTGCCCCAGCACCGGTCGACTGGCCAGAATGGGCACGACAGGCACGTTACCTGGAACGGCGCGGATATTCGCCCGAGCTGATCCGGCGACGACTGCCTCGCCCGACCATGGATTCAGACCCCGGCGATGATGTGCTGGAATGATTCTCCATTCGCAACCGTTTCCCTATACTGAGGCCCATTTTGCCGACCGGGCAGTCCTTCATGATGACCAGCGCTGAACTCCGCCATCGTTTCCTCGAATTCTTCCGCAACCACGGACATACCGTCGTGCCCAGCAGTTCGCTGGTACCACTGAATGATCCGACCCTGCTGTTCACCAATGCGGGAATGGTGCAGTTCAAGGATGTGTTTCTCGGCCGTGAGGATCGCCCCTATTCGCGCGCGGTCAGCGCTCAACGTTGTGTCCGGGCCGGCGGCAAGCACAACGACCTGGAGAACGTCGGCTACACGGCGCGTCACCACACCTTCTTCGAGATGCTGGGCAATTTCAGTTTCGGGGACTACTTCAAGCGCGACGCCATCCAGTACGCGTGGGCGTTTTTGACCGATACCCTGGCGTTACCGCCGGAGCGGCTGTGGGTCACGGTCTACGCCACGGACGATGAAGCCTACGACATCTGGCAGCGCGAGATCGGCATTCCGGCCGAACGCATCATCCGAATCGGTGACAAGCCGGATGGCGGCTCGGACAACTTCTGGCAAATGGGCGATACGGGTCCATGCGGGCCCTGCTCCGAGATCTTCTACGACCATGGCCCGGAGGTGGCTGGCGGGCCACCGGGCAGCCCGGAAGAAGACGGCGACCGCTACATCGAAATCTGGAATCTGGTCTTCATGCAGTTTGATCGCGACCAGCAGGGGGTGCTGCACCCGCTGCCCAAGCCGTCGGTCGACACCGGAATGGGGCTGGAACGGCTGGCGGCCGTGCTGCAGGGCGTCCACAGCAACTATGACATCGATCTGTTCCAGCGCCTCATTGCGGCCGCGGCCGAAGCGACCGGCGCGCCGAATGGCGACAACCCGTCGCTGCGGGTGCTTGCCGACCATGTGCGGGCCTGCGCGTTCCTGGTCACCGACGGCGTGATTCCCGGCAACGAAGGGCGCGGTTACGTGCTCCGGCGCATCATCCGGCGCGCAGTCCGTCATGGCTACAAGCTCGGCATGCGCCAGGCTTTCTTTCACCGCCTGGTTCCGGCGCTGGTGCTCGAGATGGGCAGCGCCTATCCGGAGCTGACACAAGCCGAGACCCGGGTTACCGGCATTCTGCGCCAGGAAGAGGAACGCTTTTTCGAGACCCTGGAACACGGCATGGCCATTCTGGATGCCGAACTGCAGCGCGTCGCCACAAGCGGTGATCCGCTCAATGGCGAGACAGCGTTCAAGCTCCACGATACCTACGGTTTCCCGCTGGACCTGACCCAGGATATCTGCCGCGAACACGGCGTCCGTGTGGATCTGGCCGGGTTCGAGCGCGCGATGGCCCGGCAACGGGAACAGGCGCGTGCGGCGGGCCGCTTCCGCATGGACAGCGTCCTCGAATACAGCGGCCAGACAACGACCTTTCACGGCTATGATGCGCTGACGACCGACGCGGCCCGGGTTCTGGCGCTCTATCATGCTGGCGTCGCGGTCGATCACCTTCAAACTGGACAGGACGGGATCGTCATCCTCGACCAAACCCCCTTCTATGCCGAATCCGGCGGTCAGGTCGGTGATGCGGGCGCACTGCTGGCGCCGGCGGCCCGGTTTGCCGTTCAGGACACTCAGAAGATTCAAAACGATGTAGTCGGACACGCCGGTCAGCTCAGCGAAGGCGTGCTGCGCATCGGCGACACGGTCAGTGCACAGGTCGACGGGGTCCAGCGTGTCCGCACCATGCGTCACCACTCCGCGACCCACCTGCTGCACAAGGCGCTGCGCGAGGTGCTCGGGGCCCATGTCCAGCAGAAAGGGTCGCTGGTCGACGCAGACAAGACCCGCTTCGATTTTTCCCATTCGAGCGCTCTCACCGCCGAAGAAATTGCGCGTATCGAAGCCCTGGTCAATGCCGAGATCCTGGCGAATCAGCCTACCCAGATGCGGATCATGCCGCTGGATGAAGCTCGCCAAAGCGGTGCCGTCATGCTGTTCGGGGAAAAGTATGCCGATACCGTGCGGGTATTGGATATCGGCAGCTCACGCGAGCTGTGCGGCGGCACTCACGTCAGCCGCACCGGTGACATCGGCTTGTTCAAGATCACCAGCGAGTCCGGCGTCGCTGCCGGGGTCCGCCGAATCGAGGCCATTGCCGGAGAGGTCGCCCTCGCATTTGTCGCCGCTCAGCAAGCGCTGCTGATGCAGTCGGCAACCCTGCTCAAGACCACGCCGACCGACGTGCCGGCGCGCATTGCCCAGCTGCAGGACCAGCTCAAGTCGCTGGACCGTGAACTCAGCCGCGCAACCTCCCGACTGGCCGCGAGCCAGGGAGGCGATCTCGCCTCTCAGGCGGTGACGGTGGCCGACGTTCAGGTTCTGGCGGCCCGGGTGGACGGCCTGGACGCGAAGTCCTTGCGGGAGACCCTCGACAAGCTCCGCGATCGTCTTCGTCCGGCGGCCATCGTGCTGGGGACCGTAGCCGGGGACGACAAAGTGATGCTGGTCGCCGGCGTGACGCCCGAGCTGACCGAGCGACTCAAAGCCGGTGAGCTCGTCAATGCGGTGGCCCAGCAGGTCGGCGGCAAAGGGGGCGGCCGGGCGGACATGGCCCAGGCCGGCGGTACCGATCCCAGCCGTCTGGACGAGGCGCTGGCCAGTGTCGCGAATTGGGTCGCTGCACGTTTGAGCTGAGACGCCGACGTCAGGCTGATATCGGCCTTCGTTCTGCTTTTTCATCACCGAAAAAAGCAACGCCGGGGATCACCCGGCGTTGCACGATGCTACGCTTGTGGCGCAGCTCAGGAACCGGCGTTCATGATCCAGTTGAAGATGCTCACGAAGAAGCTCGTGATTGCACCCAGAACGCTGTAGATCGCTCCCTTGAAGGTCTTCCAGAAGCCGGAAGCCTGTTCGCGCTCCAGGGTATTCTCGCCAACCTTGTTCAGATAGGCATGAATCGCTTGAACGTCCTCGACCGACAGGTGGTCTGAAAAGCCGATCATCCCGGTTTTGTGTGCATCACGACCACCCAGCACGATCGCGATGAAATTCTCGTGCGTTTCGGCGTCCATACGACGCAGGTCGACCATGTTCGGATTGCTGATCGCACCCGGGCCATGGCAGTACACACAGTTGTGATGGTAAAGCTTGTCACCCTTAGCAATCAGATCACCATCAGCCTCCAGATCCATGGGCTCGGGAAGCTTCTTGGTCACCTGGACGGGCGGTAGGCTTTCCTTGCCGTTGAGCTTGAAGGTAAGCAGCCTGCCGTAGGGGTACATGTTTTCGCGGACATTGCCCACCATGCCGAAAGACAAACCGACCGAACCACCCCAACCGGCCAGCACGGAAATGTACTGCTCGCCGTCGATCTCATAAGTGACTGGTGGGGCCACAATGCCGTTCTGGGCGTCGAACTCCCACAGCTTGTGGCCGGTGTCGGCCGCATAGGCTGCGAAGTAGCCCTTGCCGTTGCCCTGCATGACCAGATTGCCAGCGGTGCACAACACGCCGCCGTTCCAGAGCCCTTCGTGCTCGACCTTCCAGACCTGGCGCTGATTGACTGGGTCCCACGCCTGCAGATAGCCCTTGGCCGCCTTGGCACCCAGCGCCATCACCAGGTCGTGATCGATCCAGGCCGGGAAGACGACGTCCTTCATCACCTTCATCCCGGTATTCCAATAGCCCGGGATGTACTCGAACTCCGTGTCGTTGTCGTAGAGCATGGCCATTTCCTGGCTCGGAATATAGACATAGCCTGTATCCCGACTCAGGCACATCGGCATCCAGTTGTGTCCGCCCAATGGGGAGGGCAACTGCAGCTTGGGCCAGCGCTCGTAGGAGTTGTTGGTCTGGATCGGACGGCCGGTTTCCGGATCGATACCCTCGGCCCAGCTGACCGGCACATAGTTGTCCGCCGAGATGAATTTGCCGGTTTCCCGATCGATGACATAGAAGAAACCGTTCTTGGGCGCCTGCATCAACACCTTGCGTTGCTGACCATCGATGGTCAGATCGGTCAGGATGATGTGCTGTGTGGCCGTGTAGTCCCATCCCTCCCCGGGTGTGGTCTGGTAGTGCCAGACATACTCGCCGGTTTCGGGCTTGATCGCCACAATGGACGACAGGAACAGATTGTCGCCGCCCGCCGGTGAGCGGATGTGCTTGTTCCAGGGCGCTCCATTGCCCACGCCGATGTACAGCAGATCCAGTTCGGGATCGTAGGCCATCGAATCCCAAACGGTTCCGCCGCCCCCGATTTCCCACCACGGACCACCGCCCCAGGTTTCGGCGGCCATCTTCAAGGCATCGCTTTCAAAACCGTCGGCCGGATTCCCCGGGACGGTGTAGAAACGCCATTTCTGCTCGCCGGTCTCGACGTCGTAGGCCGTGATATAGCCGCGCACACCGAATTCAGCGCCGCCATTGCCGATGATGACGTTGCCCTTGACGATGCGAGGGGCTCCGGTGATGGTGTAGGGTCGGGACTTGTCGATGGTCACGACATCCCAGACGATCTCGCCCGTAACGGCATCGAGTGCAACCAGCCGCCCGTCGATCGTCCCGACGTAAACCTTGCCGTTCCAGACCGCCACACCGCGGTTGACGACATCACAGCAGGCATACTGGCCACGCGTCTTGTCGACATCGAGGTCGTTGCGCCACAACAGGGTCCCGTTACGGGCATCAATGGCGTACACCTCGCTCCACGAGCCGGTGACGTACATGACGCCGTCGACCACGATGGGGGTTGCCTCGAGACCGCGGTTGGTCCCGGTCTCCCATGCCCAGGCCAGGCCCAGGTTGGCCACGGTCTGATCATTGATCTGCTTCAGTGGGCTATAGCGATCTTCGCCATAGGTCCGGCCATGAAGCATCCAGTTGCCCGGTTCTTCTTCGGCATTGACCAGCCGCTCTGCGGCCAGCCGAGTCAGTGACTCCTGGATCGCCTCGGCGGGTGCGGTGTTTTCACGGGTGAGGGTGGCATGGGCAAGGCCATGACTGAGGACGAGCCCCAAGAGCCCCGCCATGATTGGATGCTTCACGGGTAAACCTCCCTGTCCAGCAATTCAAATAATTCGAAAATAGCGAATCCTGCGCGCAATCGCCGCCAGTGTCTAGGTTTTTGCGGAATGAGCGGGGCCGCTTGTTGCGGCCCCGATGCGGTGATGCGCTTATCCGTTACTTATGCCAGCCACTTGGAAACGCGCTGGAGCAAACCGTAGGCCCGTTTAGGATAGGGACCCTTGACAAACATGCCCGGCGAGAACCAGCTGCGCTGGTAGAGCACACCCTTCTTGTGGGAAAACTCCACGAAGCCGTCGAAGCCGTGGTAGGCCCCCAGCCCGCTGGGACCGATGCCGCCGAACGGCAGGTTGGGATGCGCAATGTGCAGCATAGTGTCGTTGACGCACGCGCCACCGGAAATGGTCTGGCCAATGACATGGTCAGCGCGCTTGCGATTGGCATCGAAATAATAAAGCGCCAGCGGACGCGGGCGTTCCTGGATATACCGCATGGCGTGCTGCAGGCTTTCGTAGCCGATCACCGGCAGGACGGGGCCGAAGATTTCCTCTTGCATCACGGCCATGTCGTCATTGACGTTGGTGACAACGGTATGAGGGATGACTCGCTTGCCTTCGGGGATGGCCTCGTTTCGCGGGTTGATCTGGACGACGTTGGCACCTTTTTCGCGCGCATCGTCGATCAGCGCACTGATGCGCTTGAAATGACGCTCGTTGACGATCCAGGTGATGTCCTGGTTGTCCGCCACCGTCGGATAGCGCCGCGTAATGGCCCGCGAGTAGGCATCCACGAATTCCTGCTCCTTGCCCTTGGGCACCATCACGTAATCCGGCGCAATACAGGTTTGTCCGGAGTTGATGGTCTTGCCGAGCAAGATGCGCTGCACTGCCTTTTCAATGGGGTAATCCTCGCCGATGATGGTCGGGGACTTGCCGCCCATTTCCAGCGTCACCGGCGTGAGATTCTTGGCCGCGGCCATCATGATCTTGCGACCGACTTCCGTGTTGCCGGTGTAGATCAGATGATCGAACGGCAGCTCGGAAAACTCGATTGCCTTCTGCACATCGCCCGTCACCACGGTGATGAAGCTGGGGTCGAAGTGCTTGGCGATCAGCTCGGCGATCACCTCCGAGGTCCGCGGCGTAACATCCGGCGGCTTGATCATGGCATGGTTGCCCGCAGCGAGCACACCGATCAGCGGCGAGAAAATCAGGAAGGCAGGATAGTTCCAGGCGCCCATGACGCCCACCACACCCTTGGGCTGGTAGACTGCATAACCGGTCGCCGGAAGTGACTGAATGCTGGCCGGCACCTTGTGCGGCTTCATCCATTTCTTGATGTGGCCCTTGGTCAGCCGGATCTCACCCAGGTTGGCCAGCACTTCGGTGAGGACGGTTTCATGCGGTGAACGGTGACCAAAGTCGGCCATCACGGCCTTGACCAGCTCGTCGCTGTACTCGCCAATGGCCTTGCCCAAGGTCTCCAGGGCCTCGATGCGCTGCTTGACATCGGTGATGCCCCGCTCGAGAAATGCCTTTTGCTGCGCTTGCAGCAAGGGCAGCAAGGGGTTTGCGGCCGACGCATCCTGCTGGCGCGCCAGACCCGAAATAGAAATTGGCTGGGGTGAGCTCATCGTGGTGTCCCTCCTGAATCGGTTATGGCGGCTCTGCCAAGATGCAACGCCGAACATTTAATATTTATGCTTGACTGAACAAATGGTCAAGTCCCGCCTCATCCAGTGGCACGCCTCATCAAGCGCGAAACGGCGAAAGCAGGCGTGCTCCCGGTGTCCGTGCCCCTTTACGCCGTACGGAACGAATCATGCTGCGCGCACCGCTTTACGGTTGATGCGCGCATTGCCGCGAGCACGACGCCAGAGCCCAGGCTATGGCGCATGGCGCGGTCAACACGCGTCGCCTGTGATCGGCGCGGGCCGCAGACCTCGACCACGCTAGGCAGCCGGAACGGCGCCCAGCGACGATTCCGACCAGGCGGTGAAGCGCTTTCGCCCCATTCGGGCACTGCCATCTCGTCAAGGTCGACCCGGTTCAGTTGCGCGATGCCTTTAGGCCAGGACCTCGTCCGTCCAGACCTTGAAGCTCTCCAGCGTATGCGAACCATAGGTCGTCGTAATCGCGACATCGGCAGCATCGCGGCCGCGGGCAATCAACACCCGTCCAACGCGCGGCTGATTGTTGCGCGGGTCGAAGCTGTGCCAGGCGCCGCCCAGGAAGACTTCCATCGAGGCGGCGAAATCCATCGGCGCGTCCACCGGCGGCACGCCAATATCACCCAGATAGCTGGTGCAATAGCGTGCCGGAATGTTGAGGCTGCGACAGAAGGCGATGGCGAGGTGGGCGTAATCGCGGCATACGCCGCAGCGCTCGGTGAAAACTTCCCAGGCGCTTTTCGTGGACCGGGCGTGCTCGTAGCCAAACACGATGTGGTTATGGACAAAGTTGCAGATCGCCTGCACGCGCGGCCATCCCGGCGGTGTCCAAGCAAAGAGTTTCCAGGCGGTCTCGGACAGCAGGTCGGATTCGCAATAGCGGCTCGGCAGCAGATAGACCAGGGTTTCTTCCGGCAGGCATTCCACCGGATGCTGCACCGCCATCGGAAACACGGGTTCGAGCGTGCCGCGATCATTGACGAGGGTATCGGCGTGCAACCGGATGCGCCCGGCCGGCGCCGTAAGGCGCGTGCACCAGTTGCCGAAGCCGTCGCGATACATGTTCATCGGCACCCAGGGATCGGTACACATCTGGTCGGGGTGCACGAGATCGGAGGCGCGTGTGTAGTGCACGTTGAGCGTGATGATCATGGGTGTCGGTTGCGGACAACGGTAGACGATGTCGTAGCCCAGGCGAATCTGCATGGCGTACCCTCGGGCGCTCGCGCGCCGATGCTCGCGGAGACCCGAACGGCGAATCTGGAGCCGGAGCGGCGGCGCCGTCGGGTGGGGGTCTTGAGCGTGCGATCAGGCAATCAGTGTACGCTCAATCCGGCCCAGCAGGCGGGTCAGGCGCTGCGTCCATGCCCTCTGTCCTGCGGCATCGGCGATCAGGTCCTGCCGAATCTCCAGCTCGACATGCGCCAGCCCGCGCGCCTCGCCATGATGCGGAATCGCATAGTCCGTCTCATCACCGACGGCATAGGGCTCATTGTCGCCCACCACCAGATCGCCTTCGGCCATCAAGACCTGGGCCAGCGCATGCGCCAGACGGGCATCGCGGTTGTAGAGCACGCCGACCTGCCAGGGCCGTGCAACGCCGAGATACACCGGCGTGAAGCTGTGCAGGGCGATGATCAGCGTGGGCTGTCCCCGCTGCAGACGCTCGTCCAGCAACGCGCGAATGCAGGCGTGGTAGGGCGCGAAGATCTCCCGCTCGCGCGCCGTCGCCTCGGCGGGTGACACCGCCTGATTGCCGGGAATCGTCGTGTGCTCGCTGAGGCTGACGATGGCATCGACACTGTGCGGAGGCCGGTTACAGTCGATCACCAGCCGGGAATAGGGCTGGAGGACCACCGTCGCGTTCAGCGCCGCGCCAAGTCCGCGGGCGACGGCAGCAGCGCCGATGTCCCAGGCGATGTGGCTGGCAAGCGCCGTCTGATCCAGACCCAGCGTGCCCAGCCGCCTGGGGATCCGCGTGCCCGCATGATCGCAAATCAAAAACCAAGGGGACGGGCCTGCCGCCCGCTCGACCTCCCACGGGGGTAGCTCGTCGACTGCGAGGAGCGAAGGAGTCGGCACGCTCATAGAAGCAAACAGATCATGCAATGCCTCCAGCGGGCAGCAATGGGCCCCAGACTCACGGCGGGGGGCGGGTCACGATCCGAGCGCCTGTCGCCCCACGGACGACTCCCAATTCCAGGCATCACAGACCTCAGAATCACGGCAACCCGCGGGGAACGCGCTCGGGGCGCGCCTCATTCATCAAATCCGGCGAGAAATGCCGGCTGATGAACGGCCAGTCGCGCCATCCCGGGCCTTGAAGGATACGCCGTTGCCCGCTCTGTTCACTGCACCTCCACTCCCCGCCTGCCGGTATCAGACACGAGAGAACTCACTTTCGTTGAACCCCGCGGGCGATAAGCCAGCACAACGCAGCCCACGCAGCGCCCACCGCCCAACCCGCCAATACGTCGGTGGGCCAGTGGACACCGAGGTAAATCCGGCTTACCCCCACCACCACGGTGACACAAACGGCCACCAGCAGCAGATATGCCTTTATGTGCCAACGCCGTTCGATCCGGCTCAGCATGGCAGCGAGGGTGAGGTAGGTGATGGCTGCCATCATGGCATGGCCGCTGGGGAAGCTGGCCGTATACACGACCGCTTCGTGAGGGACCAGATCCGGCCGGGGGCGACCGAAGCCCAGTTTGAGAAGATTGGTGAGCAGCATCCCTCCGCCCACGGCCACGGCAGTGAAGCCGGCCGCCCGCGCGCGACGGGCGAGCAACAGATAGACAAGCGCACCGACCGTCACCAGGGTCAGCACACCCACACTCCCCAGTGCGGTCAGGTCGCGCGCCACTTCCTCCAGCCATTGCGGGCCCAGTGGATCGCGGCGGTCGGTGGGGTTGCGCAGGGCGAGCAGCAGCGCCTCATCCAGCGCGTGAGTCTCCTGCACCATCACGGCTTCGGCAATCGCCATGAAGCCCCAGAGTCCGCCGAACAGCGCGGTCATCCAAAGGAGCAGGGACACTTCATGGCGGCCGAGTCCGCGCAGCGCTTGAAAGATGCGAACGGCCAGGCTGCCGGCGCGGTGGGGGGTGATCAGGGTCGGGCTCCTTCGATTGCAAACGCGCTTTTGGTGTCCGCATCCTACGGGAAACGGAGCCGCTTCAGCAGCGCGCCGGATCAGCCCGGGCAAGGCATCCATCAGCCCGAAACACGATCCCGCAACTGCTGGAGCAGGCCCGGCGTCCACGGACAGCGTTTGCTGGCGTTCGGTGGGCGTCAGCGATTCGGTCGGGCGAGCTGCGCTTCCAGTATGGCGACATTGGCATCGGAAACGTCCGCCTGACGCTGGGCCAGACGCGTTCGCAGGATTTGCGGATCGACCGCCAGCGAGAGGATGAGCCCCGGCGCTTCCCGAGCCGTCGCAATGGCGAGAAAACGCTCGCGCAAGCTGCGCTTCAGAAAGGTCGCGTCCACAATCACCGGAAAACCCGCCGCCAGAATGCGGGCCGAGAAGGCTTCCAGGCGGCTGAAGGTCTGTTCGCTGGCCTCGGGGCCATACCGGCGGCGGGCGCGGCGTCATCTTTCAGGGCGATCGCGAATCGATCCGCGGATCGTCCGGCGTGCCGGTAATCGACACTCCGCCACGGTATAGCACCGGCGCGAAGCGGCGTTGAGGCGAAGCTCCTCCTCGCAGAAATGTCGCCGCCGCTCCAGGGTGGAGAAATCCAGGAAGCCAAAATCCGCCGGCTTCTTGATCTTATAGCCCCGCTCGGCGGTAAGCAGGACCCGCCAGATGTGGGTCTCGACCAGCGTCACCGCCGCGACCGTTGCGGGTAGCGATGGGTTTCGCACCAGCGCGACCCAGTCAGGGCAGGACATTGGGGTCCGGCCCGGTGTCTTCCCTGTAACGAGCCCATGGGCGTGGAGGCGACTTGTCGAAACCTTCGCGCGGCGGCGGGAAAATCACAAGCGCTGGCTCATTTCCTTGGCGACATCGGTGAGCGCCTTGAAGGCCACAGGGTGAGGAAACGGACACGCCGCTGCGAAAGGCACTGTGCCCGCGGTTGATGCATCCGCCCCTGTGGGGCAAGATGCTGCGCTTAAGGCTTTCCCACCTTGATGATGGAGAACGATGCATGGCGCATGGTGAGGTCAATGTGCAGCCGCCCCAGAACGGGACCAATACCCCGGCAGCCGAACGAACCTACGCAGTGCACCGGGTTGACCTGCCAACCTATTGCCCGGTTCCCGGCAGCAGTCTGTGGAACGGTCACCCGCGCGTCTACATCCCGCTGAAAGAGACCGGCGACGAGGCGCGCTGTATCTACTGCGGAGCCCGCTTCCGGCTGGTCGATTGACGCACCGGGCCGGCCTTGCGCATCGTTCATGTCAATCTGGCCCGTGGCTATCGTGGCGGCGAGCGTCAAACCGAATTGCTGATCCGCGAGCTCGCTCGGACCGGATGTGCGCAAGCGCTGTGGGGACGGGCGGGTGAACCCCTGCTGAATCGCCTTCAGGACATCCCGCACTTGGAGCGGGTAGCATTGCGACCACCTTACCTCGGTGCGTTCGCCGCCAGCCAGCCGGGCGATATCCTGCATGCCCATGAGGGCAAGGCGACCCATGTCGCCCACATCGTGCACCGCCTGCAGCGGCGGCCATATGTGATCACGCGCCGCGTTCCCAACCGGCCCAAGGATGGCCGCTGGACCCGAAGGGTCTACCGAACCGCCGCGCGCGTCGTCGCCATTTCGGGCGCGGTGGACGCCGCGCTGCGCGCCTGGGAGCCGCGTCTCGCCCCCGAACGCATCGCCTCGGTGGCCAGCCGGCAATCCCCCGATTCCCGACAGGTGGCTGCGCTGCGCGCACGATACACCGGTCCGTTGCGCATCGGACAGGTCGGCGCACTGGTCGATCACCACAAGGGCCAGCGGGTCCTTCTGGACGCCCTGCGCCAGAAGCCGGCGCTGGCCGATTATCCGGTGCTTCTGATCGGTTCCGGCGAGGATGAAACCGCCTTGCGCCATGAAGCGGCGGATCTGGCGCAGGTCGTCTTCACCGGTTTCGTGGAGAATGTTGCCGATTACCTGGCCGCGCTCGATGTCTTCGTCTTTCCGTCGCGCGAGGAAGGCCTGGGCTCGACACTCATCGATGCCATGGTCCAAGGCCTGCCCATCGTTGCCAGCCGGGTGGGCGGAATCCCGGAGCTGATCGAGCATGAGCGGACGGGACTGCTGGTGCCACCCGGCGACGCGGCGGCACTGGCTGCAGCGCTGGCGCGCCTCACCGGCGATCCCGACCTGCGCCGGCGGCTCGGGAGTGCGGCCCAGGCGGCAGCCGCCGCCTACACGCCCGAGGCGATGGCCGCCGCTTACCTCGATCTCTATCACGACATTGCGCAGGAGCACACAGCATGATCATTGTCACCGGCGGGGCCGGGTTCATCGGCAGCAATCTGGTGCGCGCCCTGAACGATCGTGGCCACACCGATATCTGGGTGGTCGACGATCTGACCGACGGCACCAAATTTCGCAATCTGGCTGATTGCACCCTGGCCGACTATCTCGATCGAGACGAGCTGTTCGCCCGTCTCGATGGCCCCGGCCTGCCTCCGATCGAGGTGGTGTTTCACCAGGGCGCCTGTTCGGCCACCACCGAGTGGGACGGCCGCTACCTGATGCGCAACAACTACGCCTACTCGCGCGACCTGCTGACCTGGTGTCTGGAGCGGCGTGTCCCGCTCATCTATGCCTCCTCGGCGGCTGTCTATGGCGGCGGACGTGTATTCCGCGAGGATCGCGCCTGTGAGGCACCGCTCAACGCCTATGGCTACTCCAAGCTGATCTTCGATCAGGTGGTGCGTCGCGTCCTGCCGCGGGCGGCCTCGCAGGTGGTGGGGCTGCGCTATTTCAACGTCTACGGCCCGCGCGAGCAGCACAAGGGCGCCATGGCCAGCGTCGCCTGGCATGCCCGCAACCAGCTGCGCGATTCGGGCACCATCGCCCTGTTCGAAGGCAGCGACGGCTTTGGTGCCGGCGAACAGCGGCGTGATTTCATCCACGTCGACGACGTGGTCGCGGTCAACCTGTGGTTCTGGGACCATGCCGACCGCAGCGGCATCTTCAATGTCGGCACCGGCCGCGCCCAGACCTTCAACGAGCTGACCCAGCCCATCGTCCAGCATGCCGGCCGCGGCGAGATCCGCTACATCCCGTTCCCCGACCATCTGCGCGGACGCTACCAGAGCTTCACCGAAGCGGACATCGGGGCACTGCGCGCGGCCGGCTACGATCAGCCGTTCCTCGACGTCGCCACCGGGGTCAGTCGTTACATGGCTTGGCTCGACACCCATGGCTGAACCGGCACCGATCCTCGTGGTCGGGCCGGCCTGGGTCGGCGACATGGTCATGGCCCAGAGCCTGTTCATAACCCTGAAAACCCGCCATCCGGACCGGGCCATCGACGTCCTGGCGCCGGGGTGGTCGTTGCCGCTCATCGCCCGCATGCCCGAGGTGCGCGCCGGGATCGAAATGCCACTGGGTCACGGCGAGTTCGATCTCGGCCTGCGCCGCCGGCTGGGCCACGCGCTGCGTGGCACCGGCTATGGCCAGGCCATCGTGCTGCCCCGCTCCTTCAAATCGGCCCTGACGCCGTTTTTCGCCCGCATCCCGCGGCGCACCGGCTATCGCGGCGAGCTGCGCTACGGCCTGCTCAACGATATCCGGCCGCTCGATGCGCAGCAGCTTCCGCGCACGGTGGACCGATTCGTCGCCTTGGGCTGTACCCGCGAGGCAGCCTTGCCGCCGCCGATTCCGTTTCCCCGACTGCACCGCGATCCGGCCCGCCAGGAGACGCTGGTTGCGACGCTCGGCCTCGGCGAGGATCTGGCCCATCCCTGCATCGCTCTGATGCCCGGCGCCGAATACGGTCCGGCCAAGCAATGGCCGGCCTTCGGCGAGCTGGCTGCGCAGCTCATCGCGGCGGGCCGGCGGGTGTGGATCTTCGGCTCGCACAAGGAAAAGGTCCTCGGTGACGCCATCGCCGGACAGGCCGGCACCGGCGCGCGCAACCTGTGCGGACACACCGCCCTGGCCGACGCGGTCGATCTCATCGGGCTGTGCCGGGCCGCGGTGAGCAATGATTCCGGGCTGATGCATGTCGCCGCGGCAGCCGGCGTGCCGCTGGTGGCCCTCTACGGCTCCTCGACACCGGACTACACCCCACCGCTCACCCAACAGGCCGAGATCCTGTGGCGACGTCTGCCCTGCAGTCCCTGCTTCGAGCGCACCTGCCCTTTAGGTCACACCGATTGCCTCAAGGGAATTCCGGCCGCTTCCGTGCTGGACGCGCTCGACCGGCTGCCGCATACGCCTGTCTGAGCCGAGCCCTCCATGCGGCGCATCAGATGTGCACCTCGCCGATCACCGGCAGATGATCGGACGCGCGCCGCGCGCGGGAGGTGCGCAGCGTTCGGACTCCGGTCAAGCGGGCCGGCGGTGAAACCCAGATCCGATCCAGCCGGAACAACGGATACCGCGACGGAAAGGTGGCCGGCGTTGCACCCCGGCTGCCGAAATGACGATGCAGCCAGCGCAAGGGCCGCCCCCACAGGAACCACTCATTGAAGTCCCCCAGCAGGATGCTGGCATCCACCTCGCCGGTGCCGGTCTGCAGCACGCCGAGCAGGGTGCGGACCTGCTCGCGACGCTCGGCCGGACTGAGTCCCAGATGGGTGGCCATGACTTCCAGCCGGCAACCTGGATACCCCAGCACCGCGCGAATCGCGCTGCGGGCTTCGAACCCGCCCACACTCAGGTCGATCAAGTGATAGTCGAGCACGGGCAGCCGCGTAATGAGTGCATTGCCGTACTGTCCCTGTTCGCGCAGCAGGGTCGGACCGGAGATGACCTGCCAGTCCGGACTTTGCCGATAGCACCCCAGCACGTCATCCCCATGGTGATCGGTTTCCACCTCCTGCAAGGCCAGAATGTCGGCATCGATCCGATCGATCAGGCGCTGGACACGCGCCGGGTCGAAGCACCCATCGGTCCCCACGCAGCCATGGATGTTGTAGCTCGCCACCCGCAGTGGCACGGATGCGGCCATCGGACTATCGATCCGTCAGATCGCGCGTGCCCCGCACCCGTTTCACCCAGTGATTGAGCCCCCAGCCGACACCCAGCAGCACCAGGGCACTGGCCGCCAGCGTGAGGAGCGTGGCGCCATCGGGATTGCGCAGGCTGGCTCGCAATCGATCGGTGAAGAACGCCAGGGCGGCGATCCCCGGCCCCATGCCGATCACCGTGCCCAGCAGATAATCCCGCCAACGGATCCGGACCGACCCGGCCACCAGGTTGATCACCGCAAAGGGCGCCACGGGCACGATCCGCACCGTCGCTACGGCCATGACCCCATTGCGCGTGATGCGCTGGGCAATGGCCTCGATTCGGTCGTGGGCGATCGGCCAGCGGCCGCGCCCGCCCAACCAGACCCCCAAGGCATAACCCATGCCCGCGCTGAGCAGCGTGCCGGTCAACGCATAGACGAATCCGGTCAGCGAACCAAACACCAGCACAGTGGCGACGATCAGCGCGGTGACGGGCACCATGAGCAGGCTGGCCACCACGAAAATAAGAACCAGCCACAGCGGCGCCAATGGCAGCCGGGCCACCGATTCGACCGCCGCGCGCATCCGTTCGGGCTCGAGCCATTCGCCCAGCGCGGTGAACCGCCATGCCAATCCCAGTGCCACGAGCGCCACGAGCGCCGCGCCGACCGCCAGGCGACGCGGCGTGACCGCGGAGGACGACTGCGGCTCCGCCGCGGCTGGAAACAGCTCCTGCACCAGCGCTTCGGGTTCGATCGGCCGCTCCGGATCACAGATCTCCTGGCGCGTCAGCCAGCCTTCCTCATAGGGCGGCAACTCGGGTTCCAGCGGACGCAGGCTCCGTCCCTCGCCCCGCAGCGCCTCGATCCCATGCCGCAAGCCACCGTGGTGTCGAATGGCGGCGTCCACCAGATCGGGCGTGGTATCGAGGTGCTCGGCCAGGAGCCGGTTGCGCAGCGCCCGGATCCCCGGCTGCGTCGCTGCCTCCTCGGGCGTCATCTCGATCGCCAGATCGCATTCGGTGTCGAGCCCCATAGAGCGGTTGTTGAGATTGGACGAGCCGATGTGGACGAAGCGATCGTCGATGATCATGAGCTTGCTGTGCAGACGGATGGACTGATCCAATCCGAGCCCGGGAATGTCCGCGTAATAGACTCCCAGGCGGTCATGCACATCCGCCTGGCGGATGTTCTGCAAAATGCGGATGCGCATCTGGTCCAGCGACTGCTGCGAGAGCCAGCCGTCGGTGTTGCGCGGCAGGACGATCACGACCTGCGGTCCATCCTGGGCCTGCAGACGCTCGGCCAATACGGCGGCGATGGCATCGACGGTCAGGTACTGGTTCTCGATATAGATGCTTTGCTGCGCCGCAGCGATGCTGTCGAGATAGAGCCGCTCGATCTCGCGGACTTCCGCCTGGGTTTCATATTGCGGACGCGTCCGGCTGATCGCCACCTGGACATCGGTCAACTCCGGCGTGATCCCCTCCAGCCACGGAAAGTCGGCCGGCCGGCCGACCGGCGGCTCATCTACCTCGATGTCTTCGCCGGTGGCCCGCTGCCATCGTTCCCGCGCCAGTTCACCCAGCGCTCCCGCCACAGGCCCGCTCACCATCATCTGAACGTCGTGATGGGGCCTGCCGCCCAATCCATCGGCTGCGCAGCGGCGCGGATCATCCACCCGGTGTGCGGAGGTATCCCAGCGGCCGCGCGCCGGGTCGATCCCGCCGACGAAAGCCAGGCCATCATCGATCACCACGACCTTTTCGTGGTGCGCGGCGCCCAGCGGACAAAAGCCGTCCAGGCGAAAACGGACGCGCTCATGCGTACTCCAATCCAGCTTGTAGCGAATCAGCCGCTCCCGCCCGCGCCCCAACAACAGGGAATAGTCCCAGTTCAGCATGAACACGCGCAGATTGGGCTGCCGCACCGCCAACCCATTGAGCAGATCTCGCAGCGGTGGACAGGATTCCACGCCGTCCTCCGATTCGGCGGGAACCAGGCACAGACTGCTGTAGATATCCCAGCTCAGTAGAAACACCGTCTCGCGGGCCTGCCGCAAGCCGGAATTCAAAGCCGAGAAATAGTCCTGCCCGTCGATCAGGAACGCCACCCGTTCGGCTGCTTCCAGCCGCCAGCAGTTTCGTCCCGGTTCCAAAATACGCTTGAACGTCATGCCGGTTCCTCATTCGCGAGCCGATACCCCCGATCGGAAGTCGAGGGGCGCATGACAGACCATTTCAGACAGCGACGGTTCTGTAAAGTGAGACCGGCAGCGCGCTCACCCCGCCCGGCCATCGAGGCGCGGACGGAACAGCATGGGTGCATAACACCCGATGAACAGCAGGAAACCGGCACACCAGAACCCGGCCGATACGGCCACGGCGAAACGCGGCGCGGGGCCGATCAGGGCCACACGGACGCCGGCGGACAGCGCCACGAACAGAAAGGCAATCGTCATCAGTCCAGGCGGGGAGAGCGGGCGGGCCGTGTGGCCAAGGCTCACGCGCGCCATCATGGCGAGAATCAGACCACCTACACCGCCGATGGTGAAGGCATGCAGCGCCGCGCCCCCATTGGCCAGAAGCCCCGCATGCCAGGCCGTGAGTCCCCCCAGGGCCACCACCAGCCAGAGGTGGCCGAGATGCAGCGACCACAGCAAGGGCACACGCAAGATCCCCGGATGGAACCAGCGTGCAGCGCGCCAGCCATGCACAGCGGTGATCACACCGAACAGCGGCACCCAACGCGGATCGGGGGCCAGCGCGATTCCCTGCGCCGCCAGAATCGCGAGCAGCAGCAGGCTGACGATCGCGCTGCGCGGCAACCACGGCGCTTCGGACACCGGCGCCGCAAGTCCCAACCCGTTTGCGGTAAACGCGGGAATGATACGCCCGCCGATCAGAACGATGACCGCGCCGATGAGCCACAACGCCGCCCAGGCCGCCTGGCGCAGCAAGACGAAGTCCTGTTGGAGCTGGGCAATCGAGGCCATCGCATCGGCCATGGCGAGCAAGACCAGCAACCCAACCAGGGGGTAGTTGCGACGCTGGTGAACACGCCTGAGCTGCCACGCCACCCGAACCGCCACCGCCGGCAGGAACAACAGCTCCGCCGCCATCGCCCAGGCCACCGGAATGGCCGGCCACAACCAAGCGATGCGTGCCGCGACCCACAGGCCGAACAGGCCCATGAGCGGCGCGCCGCGCAGACCGGGCGACCCGGTCCAGTTCTGTACCGCCGTCAGAACGAACCCGGCGATCACCGCACACGCAAAGCCGAAGGGCATCTCGCGCAGATGCCACGCCAACCAGCCCCCACGCGGCGCGAAATCGCCCAGCCAATCGAGATAAGCCGCCGCCCACAGCGCCGCCCCCAACGCGGCAAACGCCGCCGCGCCAAGGAAAAAAGGCCGAAAACCCAGCGCGAACAATGGAATCGCCGCGGATCGATCGGAATCTTGCATCATTTCAGGTCTGCCTCCTCGCGCGCCATTCGGCCCATTGTGCGACCGGGCACCGGCAGCTGAACTGATCCGGAACAGCAATCGGGTTGCGCGGACGCGGCGCGTTGGCCGCCCGACCGGCGGCGCCAACCCACCCGTTCTCGAGCCCCCCTCAGCTGCCCGTGTCGGACCAGACGCCGAATTCGTTTCCGCTGGGCTCGGCAAAGTGGAAACGCCGGCCACCGGGAAACACGAACACGGGCTTGGTGATCCGGCCGCCACAAGACCGGACCTTGGCCAGCGTCTCTTCGAGGTGCGCACTGTAGAACACCAGCAAGGCGCCACCATCCTCGACGGTCGACTTCAATGCGCCGCGGTAGAATCCGCCATCGATGCCCTGATCCGAAAAGGCCGCGTAATCGGGCCCGTAATCCACGAAAGACCAGCCGAATGCCGCCTCGAAGAACGCTTTGGTCTTCAACAGATCATGGGCGCAAAACTCGACATAGTTCAGCTTTTCGTGCGCGTTCATCCGCCTGCCTCCTTGAATCGGGACCCTGGAAAAAGCGGTGCGCGCCGATCGGCTTTCACCGCCCCCTGTTGCGCTGAACCGCTTACACGTCCACCTTGAAGCCCAAATCGACATCGCAGCCAGCCTGGCCGCCGCGTATTCCCCAGTTCTCGCGCGGAATTTCGCGGAGCAGGATTTTAACGTGGTCCCTGGGAATGCCCAGCGGCGCCAGGCCATCGACGATCGTCCGATAAAGTGCGCGCTTGGCATCGAGCGAGCGACCGGCGAAGGCATCGATGCTGATGTGCGTATAGCGCTCGGGATAGTTCCGACCGGGCGGACAGGCAAAGCGATGAGGCGCATGGACCATCAGCCGAACGTTCCGGTCGGTCGTCTTGATCTGAAACGCTTCGCACAGCGCGGTGTGAACGGCCGCCATCAAGGCAATCTCCTGATCCGGGGTGTACTGCTTTCGGACCTCGATCAGCACGCTGGGCATGCGGGTTCCCTCCGATCCGCCGGGCTGAGCCGGACGCACATTGGGGTGACGGGCCGTTCGGCCCAGGCCGGATCTGGGGCGCAGCGCCGGACATCGGCCAGCGCGCCTTGCTCCCGCAGTCGCGTCAAAACCAACCTGTCTTTCGCCGCCGCCGGGAAACGCGACTCAAACCCAGCGCACCCAGAAGACCCCGGGTCAGCTCGCGTGCCACTGTGCGGCCAATCTGTCGCGTCGTCGTGCTGTTGAGCACGCGATCGAGCATGCCGGCTTCGGCCTTACCGCGGGCGCGGGGCCGCACCGCTTCCTGGGGTTCGGCTTCGGGGCGCTGCTGAACTGCCTGGATTTTCTCCGTCAGGATTTCGTAGGCGCTTTCCCGGTCGATGGATTGATTGTATTCCGCTGCCAGCGCCGAGCGCGCCACGAGCTGCTCGATCTCCACCGGCGTCAGGATGTCCATGCGCGACTCGGGCGCTCGCATGAGCGTGTGCACCAAGGGCGTGGGAATGCCCTTTTCGTTCAACACGCTGACCAGAGCTTCGCCGATGCCCAAGGCGGTCAGCAGCGTTTCGGTCTCATACCATCGGGTGATCGGGTAGTTTTCCGCGGCAAGCTTGATGGCCTTGCGGTCCCGGGCGGTAAAGGCCCGGAGCGCATGCTGCACCTTCAAGCCGAGCTGGGACAGCACACTCTCGGGCAGATCCGCAGGATTCTGGGTAATGAAAAACAGACCCACGCCCTTGGAACGGATCAGCTTGATGATGGCATCGAGTTGCTGCATCAGCGCCGGGCTGGCCTCCTGGAAGACCAGATGCGCCTCGTCGACGAAAATGCACAGCTTGGGCTGCGCCAGGTCGCCAGCTTCGGGAAACGCCGCATAGATTTCGGCCAGCATCTGCAACATGAAGGTACTGAAGAGCTTCGGACGGTCCTGGATGTCGGTCAGGCGCACCACGCTCACGACGCCGCGCCCGTTCTCGTCGATCCGGCAAAGATCCGCGACGTCGAACGACAGCTCGCCAAAGAACGCTTCGGCGCCCTGCTGCTCGAGCTCCACCACCTTGCGCAGTATCGTCGCGGCGGTGGCCGAGCTGAACCGGCCGTACTCCGCTTCGATCTCAGCCTTGCCCTCGTTCCCGAGAAACTGCAGGACTTTCTTGAAGTCCTTGAGATCGAGCAGCGGCAACTGGCGATCGTCACTGTATTTGAACACCATCGCCACGACCCCGCCCTGGGTATCGTTCAGTCCCAGCATGCGGCTGAACAGGACCGGGCCGAATTCGCTGACCGTGGCCCGTAGGCGGACCCCTTTTTCATCGGACAGACTGAGCAGTTCGACCGGATAGCCGGTCGGCTTCCAGTCCACGCCGATCGCTTGACTGCGCTCGTCGATCTTGGGGTGCGGCGTGCCCGGCATGGCGATGCCCGAGAGATCGCCTTTGACGTCCATCAGCAGACTGGGCACGCCCAGGGCGGACAGCTGTTCGGCCAACACCTGCAGGCTCTTGGTCTTGCCGGTGCCGGTGGCGCCCGCGATCAGGCCATGCCGATTGAGCGTACGCAGGGGTACCTTCACCGGCAGATCGCGAACCGCGGCGCCCTCGCGCATGGCGCCGCCCAGCACCAGCGCCGGGCCCTTGAAGTCATAACCCTGGTGAATGTCCGCGTAGAACTCGTCATGTTCGGTCATCGTCGGCCCGGTCTGGTGCTTCGATTCCCGCACAGTACCATCGCGGGCGCCGCAACGTCCGCCCCCTTGGCGGGGCATCACGGATCCAACACGCCGCACCGCCGCGGCCCGATCATGCCGAACCCGCCTGAACGGACCGGCGCCAGCAAGCCCGGTCAGGCCACCGGTCCAGCAATCCTCAGGAAATGTCGCGTCGGGCCGCTGACCGAATCAGTCTGTCCTGTGACTGGTATACCGTGAGCGGAGCTGAACTTTCGACCACCCGCGCCGGTCACACCGCCAGCAGCCGTTCCGCCCGCCATGCCATCAGCGAGCCATGCCTGAACAACGCAACGCATTCATCGTGAAAGATTGCGCCCTGGTCGTCCTCGCCACCGGGATCCATGCGCAGAGCCTGCAGGGCCTCTACGAAGGCCTATTGGCAGTCCCCACCGATAGCGTCTACCACCACTTCTGGGGCGGCCTGCTGCGCGCGCGCTTCGACGACCCGGAGTTCAACAACGATTTCGCCGCCTGGGTCCGTCATGCCCTGCACGACCTGCCGCTGGCCGAGCGTCTGGCGGTCATCGATCCGGCGGACTTCGTGGATACCGAAGCGCTGCGCCAAGAGGTGCTCGAGGTGGTCGAGCAGCGTCTCGACGAAATCAGCGGGCCGCTATGGGCTCCGCGCGATCAACGCTTTCACTTCATGCGCGGCCAGCTGGTCGTCTTCGATACCGGCTTACGGCTCTCGGAACCCCATGAGCTCGTCGAGCTCCTGCCCAAACTGTCGCTCGGCAGCATGTACTACCACGTCATCGATGCGCGCAGCCGACCCACGCAGGGCGTCGATGATTTCCGCACCTGGATCGACGGTCACGCCGGTCTGGGTGAAGAACTCAGTCAGATCGACCCGTACTTCACCTCCCTGCAAGATCTGCGCGATCAGTATGCGCGCGTGGTCTCCGCCTACTTCACGATGGACGCCCGATGAATTCCCTGCTCACCGCCTATGCCGAAGTTGCCGGCAGCGATGTCGTGCAGCATCTGATCCAGTTGGCCGCGCCGCTTCGCGGGATGAAGATCGTGCACGTCAATTCCACGCGCGCCGGCGGTGGGGTTGCCGAAATCCTTCACAAGCTCGTCCCGCTGATGGAAGCGCTCGGAATCGACACCCGCTGGGAAGTGATTACCGGCGAGGAGTCGTTCTACCAATGCACCAAGGCCATCCACAACGCCATGCAGGGCAATCCGGCACCCGTGCCCGAGACCCTGATGCGCGCCTTCGAGGACACCACGGCGCGCAATGCCGAGATGTTGGGCCCAGTGCTGCGCGAGGCGGATGTGGTCTTCATCCACGATCCGCAGCCGGTCGGCCTGCTGCGCCATCTGCCCGATCGTCGTGGCAAATGGATCTGGCGCTGTCATATCGATGCCAGCCATCCGCAGCGCGCCGTATGGCGCTTCCTGCGCGGCTATGTCGCCGACCACGATGCCAGCGTTTTTTCCCTGGCTGATTTCGCCCAGCGCCTGCCGCACCCGATCTACCTGATTCCCCCCAGCATCGATCCATTGAGCGAAAAGAACATCGACCTGCCGGCCGAGCGCGCCGAAGCGATCTGCGCGCAGCAGGGCATCGATTCGGGACGTCCGCTCATGCTGCAGGTCTCGCGCTACGACCGCTTCAAGGATCCGCTCGGCGTCATCGCGGCCTACCGCCTGGCCAAGACCTTCATGCCCCGCCTGCAACTGGCCTTGGCAGGGGGCGCTGCGGACGACGACCCAGAAGGTGAGGCCGTCCTGGCCGATGTGCGCGCCGCGGCCGGGGGCGATGACGACATCAAGGTCTTGCTGCTTCCGCCCGATGCCCATACCACCATCAACGCCCTGCAGCGCTCGGCGCAGTTCGTGCTGCAGAAATCGTTGCGCGAAGGGTTCGGACTGACCGTGACCGAAGGGATGTGGAAGAGCAAGCCGGTGATCGGCGGCAACACCGGCGGCATTCGCCTGCAAGTCATCAACCACCACACCGGATTTCTGGTCAGTACGCCCGAAGGGGCCGCCCTGCGCGTACGCTATCTGCATCAGCACCCGGCGCTTTGCGCCGAGATGGGCGGCAAGGCCCGCGAATTCGTCCGGCAGAACTTCCTGATTACCCGTCAGTTGCGCGACTATCTGACCCTGATCCACGCGCTGATGGACGGCCGCAAGGACCGCATCGAGCTGGTCTGAGCCGGCATGGGGCCGATCTGAATCGAATCGAAGGTTGTCATTGTGATGCGAACCGCGCCGCGCCGACTCGCCGCCCTGTTGCTGGTGCTGCTCATCTTGGCCGGCATGGGATACGCCGTCCATCTGTGGCGCCGCGAAGCGCCCGCCGACCCGGTCCTGGTGCCCGTGGAACGCGCCGATCTGGTCGAACTCATCACCGCACAGGGCAAGCTGGAGCCCAAGGAATACGTCGATGTCGGCGCGCAGGTTTCAGGGCAGCTGCGCGACCTGCATGTGGAGATCGGCGACCGGGTCCGTCGCGGCCAGCTCATCGCTGAGATCGACCCGCGCATCTATGCCGCCCGGGTCGAGGCCGACCGCGCACGGCTGGCTTCGCTCGAGGCCCAGCTCGCCGAGCAACAGGCCCAGATCGTCTACGCGCGACAGGTACGCGACCGCAATCGCCAATTGATCAGCAAGAACGCCGTGAGCCGCGAAGCACTGGAGGAGAGCGAATCCACCCTGCGCGTCGCCGAAGCGCGGGCTGCCTCACTCAAGGCGCAGATCGAGGAGGCTCGCTCGACCCTGGCCGGTGACGAAGCGAATCTCGGCTACACCAAGATCTATGCGCCGATGGACGGAACGGTGGCGAGCCAGACCGCGCGCGAAGGCCAGACGCTCAACGCCAACCAGACCGCGCCGGTCATCCTGCAGATCGCCGACCTGGGCACCATGACGGTTCGGGCCCAGGTGGCCGAGGCCGACGTACCGCGCGTGCAACCCGGCATGGACGTTTCGTTCACCACGCTGGGATCGCTGAACCGGCGCTGGCAGGCGGTCGTGCGCCAGATCCTGCCCACACCGGAAGTCATCAACGATGTGGTGCTCTACAACGTGCTGGCCGATGTGGACAATCGCGATGGCGAGCTTATGAACGGGATGAGTACGCAGATGTTCTTCCACGTGGCCAGCGCCGAGGATGTGCCGGTGATACCCGCCGCGGCGCTCGGGCGGCGCCTGCCGGCGCAGGACAGCGATCGGGGCGAAGCCTATGAGGTGATGCGCCAGATCGATGATCGGCTGGAACGGACCGTGGTCCACATCGGATTGATGACCCGCACCCAGGCCGAGGTTCGCGACGGTCTCACCCCCGGGGATTCGGTGGCGCTGACCGCGCAGGTCACGCCGGGCGTCGCGGGGGGGACGCGTGGTATGGCGGCCGGGGCGGTGCATTGACGATGGCCGGCCCGCCACTGCTGGAATTGCGCGACATCGTGCGCCGCTTCAAGGCGGGAGACACTGAAGTCCGCGCGCTCGACGCGGTCTCGCTCTCGATCTGGCCCGGCGAGTTCGTCGCCATCATGGGGCCCTCGGGGTCGGGCAAGAGCACGCTCATGAACGTGATCGGCTGCCTCGACCGGCCCGACGACGGCGATTACCGGATTCTCGGCCGGTCGGTGGCTGGCCTGTCCGCCGACGAACTGGCCGGTCTGCGCCGACAGACCTTCGGTTTCGTGTTCCAGCGCTACAACCTGCTGGCCGGGGCGAGCGCGCTGGAAAACGTCGAAATGCCGGCACTGTACGCCGGTCTGCCGGCCACGGAACGCACCTCCCGGGGCCAGGCGCTGCTGACCCGGCTGGGCATGACCGATCGCGCCGACCACCGGCCCGCCCAATTGTCGGGCGGTCAACAACAGCGGGTGGCCATTGCCCGCGCCCTGATCAACGATCCGCCGGTGATCCTCGCCGACGAACCCACCGGAGCACTGGACAGCAAGAGCAGTGCCGAAGTCATGGATCTGCTCAAGACCCTCCATGCCGAAGGGCGGACCATCGTCGTCATCACCCACGATGCCCAAGTGGCCGCCCATGCCCAGCGCATCGTGCACATCACCGACGGCCGGCTCACCGAAACATCACCGCCAGCGGTGCCGGAGCGGCCCGCGCCGGATCGCCATCCCGTCGACGGTACCGGTCTGGTTCCGGATCTGGGCGAAGCGGTGAAAATGGCCTTGCGCGCACTGCGTACCAATCTTCTGCGCACCTCGCTGACCCTGCTGGGCATCGTGATCGGGGTTGCCTCGGTGGTGGTGATGCTGGCGGTGGGCGAGGGCGGCAAGCAGCAGGTGCTGCAGCAGATCAGCGCCATGGGCACCAATCTGCTGGTGATCCGTCCCGGCGCACCGGGCCTGCGCGGCAGCGGCGATATCGTCACCCTGACGCCTCAGGACGCCGATGCCATTGCCGCGCTGCCCGGCGTCTCACTGGTGGTTCCCGAGCGCAGCGGCCGGCTGACCGCGCGCGTGGGGGCCATCGACTACCTCACCACGGCACAGGGCGTCGGCGCGGATTTGCCGGCGCTGCGCGACTGGCCCGTGGTGCGGGGCAGTTTCTTCACCCGCCGCGACCTGAGCAGCTACGCCCCGGTGGCAGTGCTGGGCCAGACCGTAGCGCGGCTGCTGTTTCCCGGCGGCGACGATCCGGTCGGCCAATTCGTGCTGATCAAGAACGTGCCGTTCGAGATCATCGGCGTCATGGGCGAAAAGGGCGCCTCAACCTGGGGCACTGATCAGGACGATGTGATCTTCGTGCCGATCACCACCGCCCAGGTGCGCCTGTTCGGCCGCAACTACGTCAACGCCGTGACCGTCAAGGTCGCCGAGGTAACCCAGGTGGATGCGGTGCAGGAAGCGATCCGGCAACTGCTCATCACGCGGCATCGCACCGAGGATTTTCGTATCCGCAACATGGCGTCCATCCTGGAGACCGTCAACAGCGCCCAGACCACCCTGACGCTGCTGCTCGGCTCGGTGGCCGCCATTTCGCTGCTGGTCGGCGGCATCGGCGTGATGAACATCATGCTGGTCAGCGTGACCGAGCGCACCCGCGAGATTGGCATCCGCATGGCCACCGGGGCACGTATGCGCGACATCCTGCTGCAGTTCAACACCGAATCGGCAGTGGTCTGCACGGTCGGTGGCGTGGTCGGCCTCGTGCTCGGCCATCTGATCGGCATCGCGCTGCATTTCGCCGGCGTCGAGATCCGTTTCACCATGCCGCCGGCGGTACTGGCCTTCCTGAGCGCGGTGGGGACCGGCCTGCTATTCGGCTACCTGCCCGCGCGCAAGGCGGCCCGCCTCGATCCCGTCGTGGCGCTGGCCTCGGAATGACGCTATGGACCGACTGTTTCCGCTGCTGCTGCTCCTGAGTCTGGCCGGTTGCAGCCTGATGCCGGCTTACCAGCGTCCCGCCGTCGCCGTGCCCGCGCATTGGGCGCACGCCGAAATCGGCGACGCGGGCATTGCCGACGCGTGGTGGACCGGGTTCGGCAGTCGCGTCCTTGATGGCTGGGTCGAGCAGGCATTGGCAGCCAACCAGGATTTGGCGGCGGCCGTCGCCCGCATCGATCAGGCCCGCGCCGCGGCCGTCATTGCCGGTGCACCGCGCTGGCCGAGTCTGAACGCCTCGCTGGCATTCACCGATGCCGATCGCAGCGGCAGCGCCACGATTTCCGGCAGCACCCAGACCGGCACGCGGACCACGGCGCAACTCAGCGCCGCCTATGAACTGGACCTGTTCGGACGGGTCGCCGCCACCCGGGCCGCGGCCCAGAGCCGGATCGAGGCCAGCCGCTACGACCTGCAGGCGCTGGGCCTGCTGACCAGTGCCGAGGTAACGCAGGCAGCGCTCGAACTGGCCGCCACCCTGGAGCAGATTCGTCTGGCGCAGGCCAATCTCGATTCGGCGCATGCCATCCTGGCCGTGCTGGAAGCACGCTTCGAGGCCGGTCGCGCCTCCGCGCTGGAGCGCGATCAACAACGCACCGTGGTCGCCAATACCGAAGCCGCCCTCGCGGCGCGGGAGCAAACCGCGAGCGGCCTGCGCAACCAACTGGCGCTGCTGACGGGTGTGGCCGCGCCCGCTTTCGCGCCCGCGACCATTGATTGGGCCGTCCTGCGTTTACCGGCCGTGACCCCCACCGTACCGGCTGCGCTGCTGACCCGGCGGCCGGACCTGCAGCGCGCCGAAGCCGATCTGAAGGCCGCCGGCGCCGACATTGGCGCTGCCCGCGCCGCGCTTTATCCCAACATACAGATCGGCTGGGATCGCGCCTGGACCCGCAGCCCCTCATTCACACTCACGACGCTGTCCGCCAGCGCCCTGGCACCGCTGTTCCGGGGCGGCGCCCTGCGCGGCGAAGTGGCCCGCACCGAGGCGCGCCGCGCGGAACTGGCGGCCGCCTATCGCCAAGCGGTCCTGACCGCCTTTCGGGAGGTCAGTGACGCCCTCGCGGCCCAGCGCCAGAGCGCCCTGCGCAGCGACGCACTGGAACGCGCGGCAGCGGCGGCGCGGGCCGCCTATGGGATCGCGCGTGCCCGCTTCGATGCCGGCGCGGTGGACTACGCCGATCTGCTCGAGGCGCAGCGCAGCCTGATCGCGGCGGAGGACGCCGCCGTCGCGGCGCGGCTGGAGCGCTTCAGCGCCGCGGTATCGCTGTATCGCACCCTCGGCGGCGGTCCCGCGCCGCTCCCGGCGGAGGGATGAATCACCGGACGGCCCCTTCCATCGATCGCATCCGGCGTTAAAATTTAGCGGACTTGACAGACGAATGGATGACTCATTGACGGTCGCCGGGCCAGGATGGCCACCCGCGTAACGTCAGGCAGACGGGCGGCCCTGCCCCGATGCGGCGCCCAGCCGCGTCTTCATTCTGCCCCGGGAGGTACATCATGCTGCTGTCCCGCATTCTCGACCCCGCGCTGACCCAAGGTCGGCTGACACTCATCGATCCTCAAGGCCATGCCCATCGCCTCGGTCCCGGCGGCGGACCCGAAGTGGCGATCCGGCTGCGCGATCCCGCTCTGCCCCGACGGCTGTTGCTGCATCCCGAACTGGCCACTGGCGAGGCCTACATGGATGGCCAGCTCACCGTGGAGCAGGGCTCCCTGCGCGACTTTCTGGCCCTGGCCAACCAGTGCGCCGAGGGCATCGCGCGCATGCCGCTGCAACGGCTCCTGGCCGCGGTGGGCCGTCCCCTGCGCTGGCTGCACCAGTTCAACCCGGCGCGGCGCGCGCACCGCAACGTCGCCCATCACTACGACCTGTCCGACGCGCTCTACGACCTCTTTCTCGACCGCGACCGGCAATATTCCTGCGCCTATTTCCCACGCGGCGACGAAACCCTGGAGGAGGCTCAGGCACTGAAGAAACGCCATATCGCCGCAAAACTCCTGCTGCAGCCCGGCCTGCGCGTGCTCGACATCGGCAGCGGCTGGGGCGGCCTGGCGCTGGATCTGGCGCGCCATGACGGCGTGGACGTGACCGGGCTGACGCTGTCGGCCGAGCAACTCAAGGTGGCACGCGCCCGTGCCGAATCGGAGGGGCTGAGCCCGCGCGTGCGTTTCGCGTTGCGCGACTACCGCGAGGAAACCGGGTTCTACGACCGCATCGTCTCGGTCGGCATGTTCGAACACGTGGGCGTCTCGCACTACACGCGCTTTTTCCGGCAGCTGGGCGAGCGTCTCGCGCCCGACGGCGTTGCCCTGATCCACGCCATCGGCCGCGCCGATCCACCCGGCGACACCAACGCCTGGACCCGCAAGTACATTTTCCCCGGCGGCTATTGTCCGGCGCTGTCCGAGGTGGTGGCCGCGGTGGAACGCAGCGGCCTGTGGCTGACCGACGTCGAAATCCTGCGCCTGCACTATGCCGAGACGCTGCGGCACTGGTTCGATCGTTTCCAGGCCCAGCGCGACCGCGCCCGGGCTCTCTACGACGAGCGGTTTTGCCGGATGTGGGAGTTCTATCTGGCCGGCGCCGAAATGGCGTTTCGCCACGGTCGGCTGATGGTGTTCCAGATCCAGCTGGCGCACCAGCGCGATGCCGTACCGCTCACGCGCGATTATCTCTATGCCCACGGTGGCGCGGCGCCAGCCGAGCAACCGTTGTGCGGGCAGCAGGCCTGACGGCGGATTTCGCATGGCCTCGACCAATGGCATAGAGTCTGCTTTGATTGGCAGGATGCGCGCCGCGTGGCGGCGCCCGTCACCAACCGCCAAACCACACCGCGGCGAGGAGAACTGCATGATTCCCGGAGAAATCGACCCCGCCGATGGCGAGCTGGAACTGAACGCCGGCCGCCCGGCGATCACCCTGGAGGTCGCCAACACCGGCGACCGACCGATCCAGGTCGGCTCACACTATCACTTTGCCGAAACCAACCCCGCGCTCGCGTTCGACCGCGCCGCCGCCCGCGGCATGCGGCTGGATATCCCCGCCGGCACGGCCGTGCGTTTCGAACCCGGCCAGAGCCGCGCCGTCGCCCTGATTCCCTATGGGGGAGCCGGGGCGGTCTGGGGCTTTCGCGGCGAGGTGATGGGTTCGCTCGACTGAGGGGCCGGCCGGCATGACGACCCGGCGCGACACGGAACCCGGCGGCGCGCCCGCCGAAGGACACGCCGAGATTGCCCGACGCCGCTCATTGCGCCACCTGTCCCGATCACCCGCCCGCACTGCCACCCCGACGCCCTGACTGACCCATCACCCATGAGGAACCCCACCATGCCGCATCGCATCGACCGCCGCGCCTATGCCGAGATGTTCGGCCCCACCACCGGCGATCGCGTCCGTCTGGGCGACACCGAGCTGTGGATCGAAGTCGAGCGCGACTTCACGGTCTATGGCGAGGAGGTGAAATTCGGCGGCGGCAAGGTGATCCGCGACGGCATGGGCCAGGCCCAGGCCAGCCGCGCCGACGGCGCGCTCGACACTGTCATCACCAACGCGCTCATCCTGGATCACTGGGGCGTGGTCAAGGCCGACATCGGCATCCGCGGCGGGCGCATCGTCGGCATCGGCAAGGCCGGCAACCCCGACGTGCAGCCGGGGGTGACGCTCATCGTCGGCCCCGGCACCGAGGTGATCGCCGGCGAGGGGATGATCGCCACCGCCGGCGGCATCGACGCGCACATCCACTTCATCTGCCCGCAGCAGATCGAAGAGGCGCTGATGTCCGGCATCACCACCATGATCGGCGGTGGCACGGGTCCGGCCACCGGCAGCAACGCCACCACCTGCACACCCGGCGCGTGGCACCTGGCGCGCATGCTGGAGGCGGCCGAAGCGTTCCCGATGAACCTCGGTTTTCTGGGCAAGGGCAACGCCAGCCGGCCCGAGGCGCTCATCGAGCAGATCGAGGCCGGCGCCATGGGCTTGAAGCTGCACGAGGACTGGGGCACCACCCCGGCGGCCATCGACTGCTGCCTCACCGTCGCCGAGCAGTTCGATGTGCAGGTCGCCATCCACACCGACACGCTCAACGAATCCGGGTTCGTGGAGGACACGCTGGCCGCCTTCAAGGGCCGCACCATCCACACGTACCACACCGAGGGCGCCGGCGGTGGCCACGCGCCGGACATCATCAAGGCCTGCGGCGCGCAGAACGTGCTGCCCTCCAGCACCAACCCGACGCGGCCCTACACCATCAACACCGTGGACGAACACCTCGACATGCTGATGGTGTGTCACCACCTCGATCCGGGCATCGCCGAGGACGTGGCCTTCGCCGAGTCGCGCATCCGCCGCGAGACCATCGCGGCCGAGGACATCCTGCACGACCTGGGCGCGTTTTCGATGATCAGCTCGGACTCTCAGGCCATGGGCCGCGTGGGCGAGGTCGTGACCCGCACCTGGCAGACCGCGCACAAGATGAAGGTGCAGCGCGGCGCCCTGCCGCAGGACAGCGCCCGGGCCGACAACTTCCGCGCCCGCCGCTACGTGGCGAAATACACCATCAACCCCGCCATCAGCCACGGCATCGCCCACGAGGTGGGCTCACTGGAGGCCGGCAAGCTCGCCGACATCGTGCTGTGGAAGCCGGCCTTCTTCGGCACCAAGCCGGCGCTGATCCTCAAGGGCGGGGCCATCGCCGCCGCCCCCATGGGTGACCCCAACGCCTCCATCCCCACCCCGCAGCCGGTGCACTACCGGCCCATGTTCGGCGCCTTTGGCCCGGCCATCGCCGCCACCAGCCTCACCTTCGTCTCGCAGGCCGCGCTGGCCGCCGGCGTGCCCCGCAATCTCGGCCTGCGCCGCCAGGCCGTCGCCGTGAAGGGCACACGCCGCATCGGCAAGTCCGACATGGTGCTCAACGACTACGCGCCGGTCATGGAAGTGGACTCACAGACCTACGAGGTCCGCGCCGATGGCATGCTGCTCACCTGTGAGCCAGCGGAAGTGCTGCCGCTGGCGCAGCGGTATTACCTGTTTTGACGTAATGTTTAGACACGATTGGCTGGTCGAATGAGACGTGCATATGCCGCCTTCGTGAACCGTTGCCGTCGATTTTGAAGACCGGCATCAGCGTCTCGATGGCCGTGCCGTGTATCACAGTCGCCGGCACTAAAGGCACCTCCACCCGGGTGCCGAGATCGGCCGTCAGTCGCTCTGGATATCCAGGAGATCGGGACAGGCGGCGAAGGACTCGGGATGGATGTTCCTGTGAAGCGAGAACGGGGGCATCAAAAGGATCTCCGGTCATCGCCGAAGACCCCGAGTCTCAACCTTCTGGTTAGAAGCGTCGAAGGCGTCCCGGTTCGCCGCCAGCCATTGCTCGCGCTGGCGCTGCCGGAGCCTCTCGACCAGCGCCTGCTCCAAGGTGGCCGTAAGATTGATCTTCAGGTCCCGGACCTTGGCGAGGAGATCGGCATAGATGCTCCGGTTGGCGGGGCGCCTGGCGGTTTGGTGGTCGTCGGATGTGGCCACGGCGGTGCGTGCGCATGCGTATATGCTATGCGCAGATGATTTGCCGAGCGACCGCGAGTGACCGGCGCGCGTGCTTCCGTCATGGCCGCCGATCGCTGAACCTTCGCAGACGGCGGGTCACCAACTTTGGGGAGTGAAGATGTTGCCATGACCGACGAAAGCACCGACCTGCGCCGAATCCTGACCGAATGCCGCACGATCGCGGTAGTGGGCCTGTCGGCCAAGGAACACCGCGCGAGCCATCAGGTCGCCCGCTATCTGCAACAGCATGGCTATCGCATCATTCCGGTCCACCCGCGCTTCGATTCGGTGCTCGGCGAGCGCTGTTATGCCCGCCTCGCCGACATTCCGCACGCTGTCGACCTGGTGAACGTCTTTCGGCGTACGGAAGACGTGCTGCCGGTCGCACAGGAAGCCGTGGCCATCGGGGCCCGTTGCCTGTGGCAGCAGCTCGGCATTGCCAACATCAAGGCTGACCGGCTGGCGCGCGCAGCCGGGCTCGATTCGGTCATGGACCGCTGCATCAAGATCGAACACGCCCGGCTGATCGGGGCCGGCTGAGCCCGGGGGCGCGGCCAGCGCCATCAGCGCGTGAAGTCTTCCGGCCCGTGGCGCTCGGGTACGCGCTCGGCCTCCGGCCCCCAGGTGCGATTGACGCGACGGCCGCGCTGAACGGCGGGTCGCGCGGCGATTTCCTCGGCCCAGCGCAACACATGCTGATAGGTCGTCACCTGCAGGAACTCGCCCGCCTCGTACAAGTTCTCGCGCACCAGCGCGCCATACCAGGAATGCACCGCGATGTCGGCGATCGTGTAGGCCTCGCCGGCGAGGTAACGCCGGTCGGCCAGGTTGCGATTGAGCACGTCGAGCTGGCGTTTCACCTCCATCGCAAAGCGGTTGATGGGGTATTCGAGCTTGACCGGCGCATAGGCGTAGAAATGACCGAAGCCGCCGCCCAGAAACGGCGCGCTGCCCATCTGCCAGAACAGCCAGGACAGACATTCGGCTCGTCCGGCCCCCGCTTCGGGCAGGAAGGCGCCGAACTTTTCCGCCAGATAGAGAAGGATCGCGCCCGACTCGAACACACGGGTGGGGGTCGGCGTGCTGACATCCAGCAGAGCCGGGATCTTGGAGTTCGGGTTGACGGCGACAAAGCCGCTGGAGAACTGCTCGCCGTCCAGGATGTTGATGGGCCAGGCGTCGTACTCGGCCCCGGTGATGCCTGCCTCCAGCAGCTCCTCGAACATCACGGTGACCTTCACGCCGTTCGGTGTCGCGAGTGAATAGAGCTGGTGCGGGTGCTGGCCCACCGGCAGTTCGCGGTCGTGGGTGGGGCCGGCAACGGGGCGGTTGATGGCTGCGAAGCGTCCGCCGCTTTCGGTATCCCATTTCCAGATCCGGGGCGGGACGTACTCGGCGGGGTTTTCATCGCTCATCGCAAGCTCCTCGAGGGTGGGAAGAGAAGGGAACGCCGGCCGACGGGCGGCCGATTCATCATAAAGGCCCGGCCGGCACAATGCGCGCAGGGCCACGCGATGCAAAAAATTCTTTTTGCGATCAGCGCTTTGAAAATTATCTGCCGGCAAGTGTAAGAATTTTCTCCGCACCGCGACTACGGCAATGCGACCCGAAGATGGGCCCACCGGCCCGCAGAACCGGTCGCAGCGCCCGCGGCCGCTTGCCGCGTTTTACCCATACTCATCAAGGAATGAACCGATGACCCGTAAAGCCCAACCCCTGACCCTCGCCGGTGCCGGCCTGGCCGCCGCGTTTGGCCTGGCCGTGACCCTGGCCGCGGCCCCGGCCGTTGCCGGCGCCGCCGACAAGGAAAAATGCTATGGCGTGTCCCTGAAAGCCAAGAACGACTGCGCGGCCGGACCGGGCACGACCTGCGCCGGCACTTCCGTCAAGGACTATCAGGGCAACGCCTGGAAATATGTCCCGGCAGGCACCTGCGTCTCGATGGACTCGCCCACCTCGCCAACGGGCAAGGGCCAACTCGCCGCATTTGCTGAAAAGTAATACTGTTTGACGCATGACAGGCAGGCGGAGCGCATCCATGACGGTCTCTTCCCATCACAGTCCCTCGTGGCATGCAGCGTCCGCCTGCCGCACCGGCGCCTGTACCGGACTGGGCTTGAAGCCCCAGCATTTCGGGCAGATTCTGGACCAGCGCCCCTCGCTGGGTTTCTTTGAGATCCACGCCGAAAACTACATGGGCGCGGGTGGCCCGTTTCACCACTATCTCAGCCGTATCCGCGAGCACTACGCCCTGTCGGTACACGGCGTCGGGCTGTCGATCGGTGGCAGCGACCTCGATCCGGCGCACCTCGAGCGCCTGGCGACCGTGCTGGCGCGCTACGAACCCGAGTGGTTTTCCGAGCATCTGGCCTGGTCGCGCCACGGCGCGGTGTGCCTGAACGATCTGCTGCCGGTGGTCTACGACGCCGCTACCTTGGCGCGGGTCTGCGATCACGTCGACCACGTCCAGGAGCGCCTGGGCCGGCGCATGCTTCTGGAAAATCCGGCCACCTATCTCGAAAGCCGCGCCTCGACGCTGTCCGAGGCGGAATTCATCACCGCGATCGTCCGCCGCACCGGCTGCGGCTTGCTGCTCGACGTGAACAACGTGTTCGTCTCCTGCGTGAATCACCATCGCGATCCGCAGGCCGAACTGACCGCCCTGCCGCTGCAGGCCGTGGGCGAAATCCATCTTGCCGGTCATGCCGAGGCCGTGGATGGCGCCGGCGATCCGCTGCTCATCGACAACCACGGCGCGCCGGTCGCCACCGCAGTCTGGGATCTGTATGCCCAGGCCATCGCGCAGCTCGGCCCCGTACCCACGCTGATCGAACGGGACAACGACATTCCCGCCTTCGATGTGCTCCTGGCCGAAGCGCGCCAGGCCGAGCGCATCCTGCAAGCCGCCCGAGGCGATGCACGGGTGGAACACGCATGATGGATCAGCCCGAATTCGCCGGCGCGCTGCTCGATCCCGAGCGGCCGCCACCCACCGACCTGACGACCTGGAACGGCTCCGACCCCGCCACGCGTCTTGCGATCTATCGCAACAACGTCATGGTCTCGCTGCTGGGCGTGCTGGCCGATACCTTTCCGGTCACGCGCGAACTGGTCGGCGAGGCATTCTTCCGCGCCATGGGTCAGTGCTTCGTGCGCGCGCAGCCACCACAAAGTCCGGTCATGGCCGAATACGGCGCGGGATTTGCCGATTTCATCGCGGCCTTCGCGCCGGCCCGCACGCTGCCTTATCTGCCCGATGTCGCGCGCCTGGAGTGGCTGCGCCTGACGGCGCTGCATGCCGCCGATGCCGAGCCGATGCCCGCCGAGCGCCTGGCGACCCTGCTGGCCGATCAGCCGGATCTGGGTGCTTGGCACGTGCGGCTGCATCCCGCCTTCGCCGTGCTGCGCTCGGACCACGCCGCCGTCTCCATCTGGGCGGCGCACCAGGGCGTGGGCTCACTCGCCGAGATCGACCCGAGTGCGGGCGAGAGCGCCTGGGTGACGCGTCCCGAGCTGGAAGTGGACGTCATTCCGGTCGATACCGCGACGGGCGAACTGGCCGCGCGGCTGCTCGCGGGGGACTCGCTCGCGGCCGCTGTCGGGGCGGTGCACGAGGCGGGGCTGAACCTCGATCTGTCCGCTGCGCTGGCCGGCCTGATCCGCGCCCGCGCCCTGATTTCCCTTGATCCCCCTGGAGAAACCGCTGCATGAAGCCCGCATCTGCAATCGCGCCACTGCCATGGCCCGCCCGGCCGCTGGCCGCACTGATCGATCTGTTCGGACGCATTCCGGACAGCCTGATCGCCCTGCTCGGCCGGTTTTCCATCGCCGCGGTGTTCTGGCTGTCCGGACAGACCAAGATCGAGGGGCTGACCATCAATCTGGTGCAGGGCGAGTTCAGCCTGGGCTGGCCGCGACTGTCCGATTCGGCACTGTTTCTGTTCCAGGAGGAATACGCGCTGCCGCTGCTGCCGCCACTCTGGGCGGCGATCATGGCCACGGTGGCCGAGCATGTGTTGCCGATTCTGGTGTTGATCGGGCTGGCCACCCGCTTCTCGGCGCTGGGTCTCTTGGGCATGACGCTGGTGATCCAGCTGTTCGTCTATCCCGGCGCCTATCCGACCCACGGTGTGTGGGCCGCGGTGTTGCTGTATCTCATCGCAAAGGGGCCCGGTAAGGTGTCGATTGATGCCTGGATCGCCCGCCAATACGGCCGGACCGGCTAAGCCCGGCTTGGCTCAGGGCAGCGGGTCCTTGTCGTCGGGGGCGGAAAAGTCGCCATCCAGGGGCGAGAACCGGCGCGAGGCTTCGCGCAGGACATCCATCTGCCGGTTGAAGCGGCGGCATCCGCTGCACATGGCCAGATGCATGCGCAAGGCCATGCGCTCGCCGAACGACAGCGGTCGCTCCCGAGCCTCGGACATCAGACGGGTACTCTCCCGGCAACTCAACATGGCTGCGCCTCCCCGAACCAGCGGTTTTCCAGACATTCGCGCAGCCGCAGCCGCGCGCGGTGCAATGTCACATGCAGATTGGTCTGCGAAATCCCGAGCACCTTACACATCTCATCGGCATCCAGCCCGAGAAATTCCCGCATCATGAAAGCCCGACCCTGGCGAGGCGGCAGGCCGTCCAGGCAGACGGCGAAAATCTGCCAGAATTGATCGTCCTGGAAGCTGCCCTCGGGATCACCCCACTTCCGGGGCAGTTCCTCGGCGCGCCAGTGCCCCGTCTCATCGAACAGCTGATCGAGCCACTCGTCGCCGCCGGCTTCATCATCGCTCACACGGCTTGGCTCGACCCAGCGCCGACGCTGACGCAGCGCATCGATGATCTTGTGCTTCAGGATCCCGAACATCCAGGTCTTGAAGGCCGCCTGTCCGCGATAGCCCGCCACGTTCTTCAGCGCGCTCACCAAGGCTTCCTGTACGACGTCTTCCGCCAGATGCGCATCACCCAGCTGCAGGTGGGCGAATTTCAGCATCCGGCGGCGCAGGTCTGCGATGAAAGCCGGATCCTGCAGGTAGTCGGGGGCCTCGAAGGGGGCGTCGGGTGACGACATCGTCGAACATCTCGGTCGGCGTTGAACAAGGCTGAACAGCGGCAAGGCTCTAGCGTACCCTATCCCGTCGCGGCCGCCCTGCGTCACCGCAAGCCGGAGCGCCGGCCGGCTCCCGCCAACCCATCCCGTGGAGCAACGCTCATGCAGACCCTCGAGGCGCTGGAACGAATCGCCCGCGAGGCCGGCACCATCGCGCAAACCGCCCGCGCCGAAGGCCTTGCCGTCACCGCCAAGGCCCAGGGAGAGATCGTGACCTCGGCCGATCGGGCCGTCCACGTCGGCCTGCTGACGGCGTTCGCCCACCACTTCCCCGGTCTGCCCCTGCTGACCGAGGAAAGTCCGCGCCACGATGTTCCGGACGGTTCGTTCCTGGTGGCGGATGAAATCGACGGTACCGCCCCGTTTTCGGCTGGATCGGCGCAATGGGGAGTGATGCTGGCCGGCATGGACCCGGCGCCACGCCACGCCGTGATCCACCTGCCGGACCTGGGCGTCACCCTCACCGCAGCACGGGGCGAGGGCTGCTGGCTGAACGGCGATCGTGTCACCCTGCGCGGCGGTGACGCGCTCGGCGACGCATTGCTCGGCGCCGAATTCAACAAACGCTTGCGCCCAGAGGAATGGGCATGGTTGCAGCGACTGGTGGGGGCGACGCGGGCCGTCCGCGCCACGGCCTGTTCGGCGGCCAGCACCCACGAGCTGCTGAGCGGTGTCACCGGCCTGTACATCAACTTGCGCGGCGGCCGGATCTGGGATTTCGCGGCCCCGGCCCTGATCATCTGCGAAGCAGGCGGGCAGACCTGTGCGCCCGATGGCGGGCCGCTGGTCTGGGATCGGGTGGAAATGGGCCTGGTCGCCGGCGCCAACCGGGGGCTGCTCGACGCCGCCCTCGCCCTGCGCGAAGAGGCGCCGATGGCGGGGCCGGACGTTGCCCGTGACCCGGCGCGCGGACGATGACGCGCACACCGGTCACCATGCCCACGAAGCGCCTGCTGCTGCGCCCATGGCGGCCAGCGGATCGGGCGCCGTTCGCCGCGCTCAATGCCGATCCCCGCGTCATGGAATATTTCCCCACCGTGCTCGACCGGGCGGACAGTGATGCCTTGGCCGATCGCTGCCAGCGGCTCATCGACACGCAGGGCTGGGGATTCTGGGCGGTAGAACACCGGCAAACCGGCGCGTTTCTGGGCATGACCGGCCTGAATGTCCCGTCGGCCGAGCTGCCTTGTTCGCCCTGCGTGGAAATCGGCTGGCGCTTCGCTCACCCGCATTGGCGGCAGGGTTTCGCCACCGAAGCCGCGCTCTGCGCGCTGAACTTCGGCTTCGAGCGGCTCGCGCTGACCGAGATCGTCGCCTTTACCGCGGTCGGCAACCAGCGCTCGCGAGCGGTCATGACACGCCTGGGCATGCACGATGCCCACGAACCGTTCGATCATCCCGCCATCGCGCCGGACAGCCCGTTGCGACGGCTTGTCCTCTACCGCCTGTCGCGGACGCAATGGTTGGCCGGCACGCCGTCCTGAGCACCGCTACGGCCGCCAACATCCGGAAGAGCCTGCCTCGGCTTCAAAAAGTCATCAGGGAGCATCTGGATTTTTACCCTGCGCCAGCAGTTCGTATTCGAGGATGAACTGATGCGCAGCGGCTTGAAATTCGGGCGGGATCGCGCCGCGATCGCGCAATTGCAACAACCGATCGAAACAGAGGCGCGTATCCAAATAGGGTTCCAGCGACCTCGGATTCAGTCGGGGACGCTGTCGAGCTGGTCCGTTGCCGCCGAATACGACATTCTGCTGAAGAAGCTGTTTCAGCAGCTCGAGCAAGCCGGCGTCCGTCGATGCCACCGCTTCACACCAGCGCCGTGGCGCGGCGGCGTCGCCCCACTGCCCCCAGCTGGCCAGCGTCCCAGGCAATCTCGGGCGCGTCAAAAAAGTACCCTGCTCAGACAATTCCTGTACCCGGCCACACCATAAATTCTTGAGCCGTTCGAGATCATCGGCGCCGATCCATGTCGCTTCACCGGACGTCGTCGCCTGATCAAGCGCATGCAGTACGCATTCCTGGATTACGAGGGCCGACCCACCGTCAATCGACCGAGAAAGCACATCGCTTCGCTGCTCAGTCTTCAAGCGCCTGAGCGAATCGCATACCAGATCGCTCATCAGTTTTTCGTCGCTTCGATAAAAAATCATATGTGCCGGTTCTGGGCCGATCAGCTCATCCCCGATATCCAGAAGCAGCGCGATGAGGCGAGGGACATCGTCTTCCGCGACGTCGGACGCGACATGATCTCCCATCCGTTGGATCAAGGCCCGCGACTTCGAGATTCCGCCGATGGCGGTTTCCTTTTTCGCGCGCAGCAGGATGTCCTTGAAGTGCTCAGGTGCCGCGATGGCCGCGATGAGCGCCGTCACTTCCCGTGACTCACCGCGCCGGGCAATAGCGAAAGTCGAAAGTAAATGTGAAACAGTTCCGGATGGCAAATCCGCCGATCGCGTCTCCACTCCGGCAAAACATCTTTGCTATCACCAGGTTGGCCTCCAATTCCCGGAAACAAGCAATACACCGCGGTTCGAAAATCGTCCCTGACTTCGCTTGGCAAAGACTGGTCCCATGCGCTACGAAAGGCATCCAGGCTGCTATCAGCGTTTGTCCTTCGGCTACTTCCCCAGCCGGTCACTTTGCTTTCATTGGAGCGAATCAGGTCGTAGAGTTTGGGCAAGAAGATTCGAATGGCCTCGATAGCAAAAAAATCGATCGGATTCACCTCGTCGGCCACGGCCGGAAAGGTCACGGATATCGCGTTGATGTAGCGGACGACATCCCTCGGCACTCGAATCAGCGGCACGATTCCGAATACATAGACCTCGCCCCAGCGTTCACGATCCAGTGCAATACCTGGATAATGGCCCAGAACCGTATCCAGGCGCGCGCTCAAGGCGTGCTGTAGCGCTGAGCGGTCGATGAGCGGGATCTCGAAGGGAACCTGAATGATCTTTTCGAGGTAACGCGCGCCGGGCAGGCCACTGTCGCGTTCGATGGCCTGAACGGCGGCCTTGCGATCGAAGGCGAGCAGGTAGGTGACAAAGGGGAAATCGGCCAGCGCCTTGATGACGGTGAAAAGCTGGCGCACCTCGTCGTGATCCAGGCGGTCGATGTCATCGATGATGACCAGGATGCGGACCTTCGCTTCGCGCAGCTCGTCTGCAATCCGCGCTTTCAAGGCGGGGACGTCCCGAGGCCTCCTTTTGAACATCCATTCGAGGATCCGGCCGGCCATGCCCCCGGATCCGCAGGTCACGCCGATCAGATCAACGGCTCTACCGATGTCTTCGCCGTACTCGCCCAATAAGTCGCCGACCCGCTTGAGTTTGGCGTTTTTTGCCGGCAGCGCCGCCTGGAGTTGCCGCAGGAAAGTCTGAGCCAGATCCTCGCGGCCGGAAAACCACCAGGGATTGAAATGCACCACGACGGGCGGGTCAGCGTCTTCAGATTTCTCCGCTTCGAGGTAGTGACACACATAGTTCAGGATCGTCGTCTTGCCAGAACCCCAGGGGCCATGCAGGGCAATCACCAGGCCATCGCCGCCTCGGTGGCAGCGGATGGTCTTGGCCAGATGCCGGGCGAAAGGCGCATGTCCGAAAAGATCGTCTTTGGGATCAGTGCAGGGGCGATCGGCGGACAAGGCCGTCATCGCGGCCCTGGATGCGGCATTGCAGTTGTTTAGCGGATCCTCCATGGACTTCCCCCCTATTATTATTTCGGTTGAGCCCTGATGGCGGCACGAATGGAGCGATCAAGTATCCCGCCAGTCTAGCGGCCCGGAACTGCGGCCGCAGCCGTCATTGGGTCGGATGTTCGAGTGGTGTAGAGTGAGCCGAAACCGAAGCGTCATTCACCCTCGATCCACCACCCGCCTGACCCCATTCCGAAAACCCATGCAGATCGCCAGCTGGAACGTCAATTCGCTCAAGGTACGCCTGCCGCAGGTGCTCGACTGGCTGCGGGAGAATCCCGTGGATGCACTGGCCCTGCAGGAAACCAAGCTGAAGGATGAGAACTTCCCGGTCGAGGCCTTGCGCGATGCCGGCTACGCGGCAGTTTTCGCCGGCCAATCGGCGTATAACGGCGTGGCGGTGCTCAGCCGCTCGCCGATCACGGCGGTGCGCACCGGCCTGCCCGGCTTCGACGATCCGCAGCAGCGCGTTCTGGCGTGCACCATCGGGCCGCTGCGGCTGATCAATCTCTATGTGCCGAATGGCCAATCGGTGGACAGCGACAAGTATGTCTACAAGCTCGACTGGCTCGCCCGACTGCGCGACTACCTGCAAGCCGAACTGGCCGAACACCCGCATCTGGCGGTGGTCGGAGATTTCAACATCGCGCCCGATGACCGGGATGTCCACGACCCGGCTGCCTGGGCCGGGCAAGTGCTGTGCAGCGAGCCGGAACGGAAGGCCTTGCAGGTGCTGCTCGATCTGGGGCTTACCGACAGCCTGCGCCTGCACGAGTCCGCTGGTGGCATCTACAGCTGGTGGGATTACCGGATGATGGCGTTCCGCCGCAAGCGCGGCTTGCGCATCGATCTGGTCCTGGTCAGTGCCGCGCTGGCGACGCTGTGCGAGGAGAGCCGGATAGATGCCACGCCACGAGGCTGGGAGCGGCCGTCGGACCATGCGCCGGTGATCGCACGATTCAGGAATCTGAGCTGAACACCCACTGAGGCTGTGCCCAAGACAGTCTTGCGTCTGTGCATGAGCCGGCTAGGATGAGCGGGTATGCCTTCCCGCGGCCTTGGAGCGCGCCATGTCCTCTTCCCTGTCGCAGCGGTTCGATGTGATCGGTTCTTTCCTCGCCACGCTGCTGGGCCTCGGCCGCGGCATGATGGCGCAGCCCGGAGCGGTTCACGCCCCGCCTCCGGCGCAGCGCCTCAAGCTCTATGACATGGAAGGCTGTCCGTTCTGTCGCTCGGCGCGCGAAGCGCTCTCGGCGCTGCATCTGGATGTCGAGGTCTACCCCTGCCCCAAGGGCGGCACGCGCTTTCGGCCCGAGGTGGTGGCGCAGGGCGGCAAGGCGCAATTTCCTTATCTCGTCGATCCCAATACGGGCACTGCGCTTTACGAGTCCGAAACGATCGTCGCCTATCTGTTCCGCACCTACGGCAGCGGTCCGGTGCCGTTGCACTATCGCGGCGCGCTGCTCAAACAGGTCGGTAACGCCTTGGGCAGTTTGATTCGGGCCGGCAAGGGCGTGCGCGTGCGGCCCTCGCACGCGCCGGAACAGCCGCTGCATCTCTGGAGTTTCGAGGCCAGCCCTTTTTGCCGGCTGGTGCGCGAACGCCTCACCGAGCTGGAACTGCCCTATGTGCTGCACAACGTGGCCAAGGAACAGCGGTCGGAATTCGGCCGTGCGCGCCAGCGCCATCCCGCGCCCTACACACCGGTTCCCGGCGGCAAGCGTGCGGCGCACTTCGCCCGCACCGGCCACATGCAGGTGCCCTATCTGGAAGATCCGAACACCGGCATGCAGATCCTGGAGTCGGCCGCCATCCTCGGTTATCTGGAACGCACCTACGCCACCTGAAGCATCCCCGCGTGCGCAGCGCGCCGGCCGACCTGTGCATGGGCAAGCCGGAACGCGCGCACTATACTGGCCGCCTGTCTGTTACCCACCGCTACGGATCGTCCCCATGCCGCGCTCCCGATGGTTGTTGCTGCCGCTCGCCTTGATGCTGCTCACCGCATGCGGCCAGAAGGGGCCGCTGTACCGGAGCGAGGAAGCCGTGCCGGCCGAGGCACCCGCCAATGATGGGGACGAAGGGCCGCCCGCCGTGATCGCCCCGCCTGCCACCGAGTAACCGCTGACCCATGGATCACTTTCTCTACCGCAACGGCCGGCTGCATGCCGAGGATGTCGACCTGGAAGCGCTGGCCGCCGCCTATGGCACGCCGGCCTATGTCTATTCGCGCGCCACGCTGACCCGCCATTTTCGGATCATGACCGAGGCGCTGGGCGATCACCCGCATTTGATCTGCTACGCAGTCAAGGCCAATGCCAATCTGGCGGTGCTGAACGTGCTGGCCCGCCTGGGCTCGGGATTCGACATCGTTTCGGGCGGCGAGCTGGCGCGGGTGCTGCAGGCTGGCGGCGACCCCGCCAAAGTGGTGTTTTCCGGGGTCGGCAAGCGCACCGCTGAACTGGAACACGCGCTGTCGGTCGGCATCCGCTGCTTCAATGTCGAATCGATCGCCGAACTCGACCGCCTCGACCGCATCGCCCGCGCTCACGGCGTCACCGCGCCAGTGTCGCTGCGCGTCAATCCCGACGTGGACGCCCAGACCCATCCCTATATCGCCACCGGGCTCAAGGACAACAAGTTCGGCATCGCCATCGCCGAGGCCGAAGCTGCCTATGCACGGGCCGCCGAATCGCCCGGGATCCGGGTGGTCGGTGTGGATTGCCACATCGGCTCGCAGCTCACCAAGACTGCCCCATTCGTCGACGCCCTGGATCGCGTGCTGCAGCTGGTCGACCGCCTGGCGGAGCAGGGGATTGCACTGCAGCACCTGGATGTCGGCGGCGGACTGGGCATCCGCTACCGGGACGAAACGCCACCGGACCCGGCTGAGTATGCCGCGGCGCTGCGCGAGCGGTTGGGCGGCCGGACGCTGGAACTGATCCTGGAACCGGGCCGCGTGCTGGTCGGCAACGCCGGCATTCTCCTCACGCGGGTCGAATATCTCAAAACCCAGAGCGAACGGCAGTTTGCCATCGTCGATGCGGGCATGACCGACCTGCTGCGTCCGGCGCTCTACCAAGCCTGGCAGGAGATCGTGACGGTGCAGCAGCATCCCGACCGGCCCGAGGCGGTCTACGATGTGGTCGGGCCGGTGTGCGAAACCGCCGATTTCCTGGGCAAAGCGCGGCCGCTGAGGATTGCCGAAGGGGATCTGCTCGCAGTGCGCTCCGCCGGCGCCTACGGTTTCGTGATGGCCTCGCAGTACAACGCCCGCCCCCGGCCGCCGGAACTTCTGGTGGACGGCGACCGCATCCACGTGGCGCGAGCGCGCGAATCGATCAACGATCTGTGGGCCGGCGAAAGCCTGCTGCCGGATTGACGGCGACATGACGGTTCCGCCCACACCGCCCGTGCCACTGGTCCTAGTGGACGGCTCGAGCTATCTCTACCGCGCCTTCCATGCGCTGCCGCCGCTCAGCACGCGCGACGGCCGGCCCACCGGCGCGGTGGTGGGCGTTTACAACATGTTGCGCAAGCTGATCCAGGAGCTGCAACCGCAGCGGCTGGCAGTCGTGTTCGATGCCCGCGGCAAGACGTTCCGCGACGAGCTGTTCCAGGCCTACAAGGCGCATCGTCCACCCATGCCGGACGATCTCGCCCGTCAGGTCGACCCGCTCAAGGCTCTGATCCGCGCCATGGGCGTGCCGCTGCTGGAAGTCGCCGGCGTGGAAGCGGACGATGTCATCGGTACCCTGGCCCGACAAGCCGCCGCACAGCAGATGGAGACCATCATCTCCACCGGCGACAAGGACATGGCCCAGCTCGTCGACGGGTACGTCGCCCTGGTCAACACCATGTCCGGCACCTGGCTCGACCGCACCGGGGTGGTGGCCAAGTTCGGCGTGCCGCCTGAGTGCATCATCGACTACCTCGCTCTGGTCGGCGACAGCAGCGACAACATCCCGGGCGTGCCCAAGGTCGGCCCCAAGACGGCGGCCAAATGGTTGAGCGCCCACGGCAGCCTGGACGCACTCCTGGCGGCAGCCGACACGATCGCCGGCAAGGTGGGCGAATCGTTGCGCGACAATCTCGAACAGCTCGCCCTGTCGCGCGAACTGGCACGTATCCGCACCGATGTGGCGTTGGCGCAATCGCTCGACGATCTGCAACCGCAGCCGGCCGATACCGAAACCCTGCTGGGCTTGGCGCAGGATCTGGAACTGGGCGGACTGCTGCGCGAACTCAACCGTGAAGGCGATCCGACCGCGGGGGCAGTGGCCTCGGATCCGAGCACAGACCCCGGTGCCGCGGTGACGTATCACAGCGTCCGCGAAACCGCCGACTTCGAGCACTGGCTGGCGCGACTGGAGAAGGCCGAGCTCATCGCGCTCGACACCGAAACCACCAGCCTGAACAGCCTGGAAGCCCGCATCGTGGGCCTCTCCTTTGCCATCGAGCCGGGCGAAGCCATCTATATCCCGCTCGCCCATGAAGGGCTCGAGGCCACGCCGCAACTGGACCGCGAGGAGACGCTGGCGCGGCTGAAGCCCCTGCTGGAGGACCCGGCGCGGCTCAAAGTCGGGCAGAACCTGAAATACGACCGCGCGGTGCTGGAAAACCACGGCATCCGCCTGGCCGGCATCCGCCACGACACTCTGCTCGAGTCCTATGTGCTGGACAGTACGGTGCGGCACGATCTGGACTCGATGGCCCTGCGCGAACTCGGCGTCTCGACGATCGCCTACGAGTCCGTGACGGGCAAGGGTGCCAAGCAGATTCCGTTTGCCGCCGTGCCGATCGAGACGGCCACGCGCTACGCCGCCGAGGACGCGGACATCGCACTGCGCCTGCACCAGGCGATGTGGCCGCGACTGCAGGCGGTCCCGACGCTGGCGTCCATCTATACCACCCTCGAAATGCCGCTGCTTCCGGTGCTGGGCCGGATGGAACGCACAGGCGTGCGCGTCGACGCCGCGCAGCTCAAGGCCCAGAGCGCCGAGCTCTCGGCCGAGATGGACCGGCTGCGGGAGGCCGCCCAGACCGAAGCCGGCAGCGCCTTCAACCTCGATTCACCCAAGCAGCTTCAGGAGATCCTGTTCGAAAAGATGGGGCTGCCGGTGGTGCGCAAAACCCCGAAGGGACAGCCATCGACCGCCGAGGACGTGCTGCAGGAGCTTGCCGCCGACTACCCCTTGCCGCGCCTTATCCTGGAATATCGCGGCCTGGCGAAGCTCAAGTCGACCTATGCCGACAAGCTCCCCGCTCAGATCGATCCGCGGACCGGGCGCATCCACACCTCGTATCATCAAGCGGTCGCGGCTACCGGGCGGTTGTCGTCGTCCGATCCCAACCTGCAGAACATCCCGGTGCGCACTGCCCAGGGCCGTCGCATCCGCCAGGCGTTCATCGCCGATCCGGGCCACGTCCTGCTCTCGGCGGACTACTCGCAAATCGAACTACGCATCATGGCGCATCTGTCCGGCGACGCCCGACTGTGTCAGGCATTTGCCGAGGGCGAAGACGTGCACCGGGCCACCGCAGCCGAGGTGTTCGGCGTGCCGCTGGAGCAGGTGCAAGGCGAGCAGCGCCGGGCGGCCAAGGCCATCAACTTCGGCCTGATCTACGGCATGTCGGCGTTCGGGCTGGCGCGTCAGCTCGGAATCGCGCGGGAAGCGGCTCAGCGCTACATCGATCTGTACTTCGAACGCTATCCGGGCGTGCGCGTATTCATGGACCAGACGCGCGCCAAAGCCCGCGAACAAGGCTATGTGGAAACAGTGTTCGGCCGCCGGCTGTATGTGCCCGACATCCACGCCCGCAACGGCAACCAGCGTCAGTACGCCGAACGCACCGCCATCAATGCCCCCATGCAGGGCACTGCCGCCGACATCATCAAGCGGGCCATGATCGCCATCGACGAATGGATCGAGCGCGACGGCGTGCCGGCGCGAATGATCCTGCAGGTGCACGACGAACTGGTCTTCGAGATTCCACTCGACGCCATCGATACCGTCAAGGCCGGGGTTCTGGCGCGCATGCAGGGGGCGACGGCGCTGGCCGTTCCGCTTGAAGTGGACGCGGGGGTCGGTGAGAACTGGGACGCCGCCCACGGGAGCTGACCCTCGGGGCAGCCCCGCCCCGGTTTACCGCCGTTCGGGTCAGAGCGGGCCCTCCGGTGCGCGATCGATGACTGCGGTGGTAGCCGGCCAGGCGTTGATCACCGCATTCACCACCGTGGCCAGGGGAATGGCGAAAAATGCGCCCCAGAATCCCCAGATGTTCCCAAAGAACAGGATGGCCACGATGATGGCGACAGGGTGCAGCTTGACCGCATCGCCGAGCAGGACGGGGGCGAGAATATTGCCGTCGACGAACTGGATGACACCGTAGGCCAGGATCGCCAGCAGGCATTCCTGGGACATGCCCCACTGCAGGTACGCCACCATCGCCACCGGCAAGGTCACGACCGTCGCGCCGACGTAGGGAATGAGCACCGACAGGCCGGTAATCACCGAGAGCAGCACGGCGTAGTTCAGACCCATCAGGCTGAATATGACGAACGTGGCCATGGCGACGATCAGGATCTCGATGAACTTGCCGCGGATGTAGTTGCTGAACTGATGCTGGGCTTCGTGCCAGACGCGCACGGCCAGCTCGCGATCATCCGGCAGGAAACGCTCGAACCAGGCGAGAATACGATCGCCATCCTTGAGCAGGAAGAACACCAGGAACGGCACCAGGAAGATGTAGACGATCAGCGTTGCGGCCCCCACCAGTGAGGAAAACGAATATCCCAGAAGCCGCTGGCTCAACTGTAGGCCCTGCGCCCGGGACTGGGCCAGAATCTCATCGATTTCCGAAGTGGAGATCAGGCTCGGATAACGTTCTGGCAGGTCCATGAGGGTCGTCTGCGCCGCGGAGATCAGCGACGGAATCTGCTGGGCAAACGTCGTCAGCTGCTGAAGGAACAGCGGCAGGAACGCGAACAAGGTCAACACCAGCCCGCCCAGGAAGACGACAAAGATCAACAGGACGGCGAGCAGGTGCGGAAAGCGGCGGCGCTCCAGCCATCGCACGCGGGGGTGGAGCAGAAATGAAATGATTACGCTGGCGTAGACGGGCGCCATCATCTGCGCCGTCCAGATGATGAACCCCATGAACAGGAATACCATGCCGATCAGCATCACGATCCGCCGATCAGCGAATGTCTGTTTCAGCCAGTCACGTATCATTACTTCCTCTCTCGCAATCATCGAGATCGCCGGCCCCGGTCGCCTCCGATCCGGTCTGCCCGCACCCGTGGATTTCGACACGTCCGCTGCCGTTTCACCGGGCATTCCCGTGCCTGCGGTACCGCAGGCACGAGGGCACCGGGATAAAAATCAGGGCTTCGATGGAACTTCCGGGAAGTCTTCATAGTCTATGTATTCGAGTATCGCAACGATACTCTTCCTACCCTGAGTAAGTGGGCGCGCTGGCTACCCCCAAAGCCGCAGCCCGCGGTAACCGCGATGGCTCCCCCTTCGGCTGTCGCGGTTTTTTTTATTCCGCAAGAACCGGATCATCAAACCAGTGCTCCAGCTGCGCCCGGGCCTCATCGACGCCCTGTCGCGAGATGGCCGAGAACAATTGCACGGTTGCCCCCGGCGCTTCCTGTGCCAGACTGCGTCGCACCGCTAGCAACGTGTTGCCGGCGGCGCCACGACCCAGTTTGTCGGCCTTGGTGAGCAGGACATGACAGGCCACACCGGCCGCGGTGCACCAAGCCAGCATCTGCCGATCGAACTCGGTCAGTGGATGCCGCACATCCATCACCAGGACGACACCCCTGAGGCTCGCGCGCGCAAGCAGATAACCCTCGACGAGCGCCGCCCATTCCCGGCGTACGGCAAGCGGCACGCTCGCATAGCCATAGCCCGGCAGATCGACCAGACGCATGCCGCAGGGCAGCACGAAGAAATTGAGCAGCTGAGTCCGGCCAGGGGTGCGGCTGGTGCGCGCCAGCGCGCGCCGTTGAGTGATGGCGTTGAGGGCGCTGGATTTGCCCGCGTTGGAGCGGCCGGCGAAAGCGATTTCGGCCTGATCGTCCGCTGGCAACTGGACTAGCTGAGCCACACTCTTGACAAAAACGGCGCCATTGTAGTCCCGCATGAGATTTGCCCGATGTCCTCTTGACCGTTTCGGTTGACCCCGTTTGGTGTCAACGTTGTAGAATTGCGCGCTTGCGAGTCCGGTTCTCCGGCGCGTTCGTCTGGAACGCCGCGTTTTCCCGGCTCACGGCCATCCAGCATGCCAGATCAGGAGGCACCTTTCCTATGAACAGACTGTTTGCCGTGAGCTTGATGCTCATCGGGTTGTGCGTTTCCGGCGCGGCGGCAGCCGCGGGAAATCCCGAAGCGGGACAGCAAAAGGCCGCTCCCTGCGCGGCCTGTCACGGGCTCGACGGCAATAGCACCAATCCACAATGGCCGAAGCTGGCAGGACAGAACCCCGAATACACCATGTCCCAGCTCCAGGCCTTCAAGAACGGAAACCGGCAAAATCCCGTGATGGCACCCATGGCGATGGGATTGAGCGAAGAGGATATGGCCGACCTGGCCGCGTATTTCGCCAAGCAGCGCCCTCAGATCGGCGGTGCCGACCCGGCCTTGGCTGAAGCCGGCGGTAAACTCTACCGGGGCGGCAACAAGGAATCCGGGGTCTCGGCCTGTATGGCTTGCCACGGTCCTCGAGGCGCCGGAAACGGTCCGGCCGGATATCCCAAACTGGCGGGCCAGCATGCGCAGTACACCAAGATGCAACTGGAAGCTTACCGTCGTGGGGAACGTGGCAGCTCTCCCACGGGTCAAATCATGCAGAGCGTGGCCAAGCGCATGAGCAACCAGGAAATCGAAGCGGTCTCTTCCTATATCGAAGGACTACACTGACACTGACACCGACCCAACGAGGGAGTACGACTCATGGGGTATCGATTGCGGCTTTTACCATGGATCTTCCTCGCGGTTTGCCTGGGGTTCGTGGCAACCAGCGTCGGCGCTGCGCCGAGCTATAAGGAGGGCGTACAGTATCGGCTGGTGGAAAATCCCCAGCGCATTACGCCCGGCGCGAAGGTCGAGGTGGCCGAATTCTTTTCCTATGGTTGCCATATTTGCCACGACATTGAGCCATATCTGGAGTCCTGGCAAAAAACCAACGCCGATCAGGTCACGTTCGTCCGCGTGACCCATGGTCCGGATTTCTTTCGCCGCAGCTGGGGCGTCTACGGGCAGTCCTTCTATGCGCTTGAAACCCTCGGGGCGGCGGAGAAGCTGAATGCCCCCCTGTTCAAGGCCATTCACGAGGACAAAGAACGACTCGACAGCGAGTCCAGAATGGCGAAATTCGTCACGCAATATGGCGTCGATAAGAAGGCCTTTTCGGCGGCCTACGATTCCTTCGCCGTTCGCACCAAGCTGAAACAGGCGGAAGCACAGTGGCAGCGTTTCGGGATCCTCCTGCTGGGCACGCCCGCCTTCGTGGTCAATGGCAAGTATGTAGTTTCTCCAGGTTTCCAGCAGCATGTCTCGCGCAAGGAAGACAAGCTGACCGAGACGCTCAAGGTCATTGATTTCCTGGTGGCCAAGGAACAAAAATCCGCCCAGAAGTAAGTGCGTTACAAAAGGCGTGCCGACCGGGGATGGTATAGTTCGAACATCCCCTGATCTCCGGTCGGTGCCCGATATGGCTCATGGTTTCTTCCTCGAACTGCTGATCTTGCTGGCCAGTTCGCTGGTGGTTCTTTCTCTGTGCTATCCGTTGCGGATTCCGCCCATCCTGGGTTACATCGTCGTCGGTCTGCTGATTGGGCCGGGAGGACTCGGGTGGATTTCAAGCCCCGAATCGGTTGCTCAGCTGGCCGAGTTCGGGGTCGTCTTCCTTTTGTTCTCCCTGGGTCTCGAATTTGCACTGCCCAAGATGCTGGCCATGCGCCGGCTGGTGCTGGGCGTCGGTCTGGGGCAGGTTCTGGTGACCTTGTTGAGCTTTTGGCTCATTGGCTGGTTATTGAATCTTTCGGTCACCACCAGCTGGGTTCTGGCCGCCGCCTTAACACTTTCATCGACTGCGGTGGTCAGTCGGGAGCTGTCTCGAAATCACCAGCTCCATCTGCGCTTCGGTCAGATCGCCGTCGCTGTGCTGCTGTTTCAGGACATGGCGTCTGTTTTCTTTCTCGCGCTTCTACCGTCTCTGGGCGGCCAGACGGACCAGCTGCTGTCGTCGCTGGCCTGGACCTTGGTGAAATCGGCCCTCCTGCTGGTCGGACTGACGATCTTGGGGCCCCGGATTCTGCCGCGTCTGTTCACGCTGGTGGCGCGAACCCGTATTGAAGAGCTTTTCGTGCTGGCGGTTCTGGTCATCATCCTGGCTGCGGCCGCCCTGACCCAATTGCTGGGGTTGTCGATGGCATTGGGCGCATTCGTCGCTGGCATGCTGCTCGGTGAAAGCCATTTCCGCCATCAGATCGAAGCGGAGATCCGGCCATTCCGGGACGTCCTGCTGGGCATTTTCTTCGTGGCCGTGGGGATGCTCATTCACCCTGTCCCCATGGTGGAAAAGCTGCATTGGATCATCCTGCTGACCATTGGCTTCATGGTGATCAAGTGGGTCATCGTGGTTGCCCTGGCCTGGTTGGTCGGCGAAGAGCGGCGCAATGCGTGGCAGGCCGGTTTCGCCCTGGCCCAGGGCGGGGAATTCGGGTTCGCGCTGCTGACCTTGGCCGGCGCGCTGGATCTGGTGGCGCCCGCGCAGCAGTCCCTGGTCTTTTCGAGCATCATGCTGAGCATGATGCTGACCCCGCTACTGTTGAAAATGAATCCCCATTGGGCGCGCTGGGCAGACCGCAGATCCGGATCCGCGCCTCCATTGTCCCAGGCTGCAGATTCGGACGAGCCGCATGTCATTCTTTGCGGATTTGGTCGGGTCGGCCAGGCCATCGCGCGATTCCTGCAACGCGAGCAGATTCCGTATATCGCGATCGACAGCGATACCCTGCGTGTCCGCGAGGCGCTGCTGGCCGGCGAACCCGTGCTGTATGGCGACTCCCGCCAGCGCACCCTGCTGCGCAAGGCTGGATTGGACAAAGCCCGTCTGGTCGTGATCGCCTTCGATGGATTCGGTGATGCCCAACGCATCCTGGAAGAGGTCCGTGCACTGCGGCCGGACCTGCCAGTACTGGTGCGCACAGCTGATGACCGGCATTGGGAGGCCTTGCAGGCCGCCGGAGCGACCGAGATCGTTCCGGAGACGCTGGAAGGCAGTCTGATGTTGGTTTCCCACGTGCTGGAGTTGCTCGGCACGCCCACCGAGCGAATTCAGGAACACATTCGTACGGCGCGTGAGGAGCGCTACCGCCTGCTGCATGGTTATCTCCATGGCGAACGCTCCCGCATTGCCGATGAGACCGGTAAGCCGCTTGAAGTGGTTCATCCGGTGGCACTGCCGGAGACGGCCCATGCGGTCAACCACCGTTTGGGCGATCTCAATCTGGAGCAGATCGGAATCCGGGTTCAAGCGTTGCGGCGGGGCACCGTGACCGGGCAGGATCCGTCTCCAGATGTAGAACTCAAGGCCGATGACACGTTGGTATTGCTCGGTACCGCTTCGCAAATCGAAAGAGCCGAGCAGCGACTGCTTGGCGGAGAACACCATGGATGATGTGACGGCACGCAAACCGTTACCCAGTGCAATGCGGATCGGGATGGTGGGGATCCACGGGCCCGAAGCCGCAGCCACCCTGCAGGTCCTGCTGGAGGCGGGGGCGACGATTACCGCGTGGTCGCGCAATCGTGATTCCTCATGGGCCAAGCGCCTCTCTCGCCGCGGCGTGACGATTCACGCGCTTTCGAGAAAGGCAGCCCGAGCCAGCGCCGCAGTGCAGGTGCCCGCCCTGGATTGGCTGTTGATTTTCCCGGGTAACCGCCTGGGGGCCAAGCCGCCTAACCTCGGACTGGTGCCTACGAGCTATTGGCCTCGCCTACCCGGGCGGGTTGTTCAGTTGGTACCGGCCGGATCACCGCGTGGCTGCCTGCGGTCCAGTACCGATCGTCCAGTTATCGCGTTGCCCACGGCGCTGGTTCTGGAGCGCTGGCTCAATACCCCGATGCGCAAGGCGATTCGGCGCGGCATCCTGCCTTTTCCCCAGCATCGCGACGACGCCTTCCCCCTGATCGCTACGCATGAGATTGCCGAGGTGATCGAATCGCTGTGCAGCGCTAAACTATGCATTGAACAAGCGGTTTCGGCCCTGTCTGGGCAATGGATTCCCCTGCCGTTGGTGCTGGCGGCCTGCCGCAGCCAAGTGAATCGGCCCATTCGTCATCGCCATCGCTCGCCGGCCGTGATCAATTTTCGCATGGGGCGAGAGATGGGACTGATGGCGCGATGGGCGATCGAATCCCGCCAAAAGACGCCTCATCCGGACGCTGATTTGGAGGTTTCATTCCAAGCCACGACGCTGGATGGACTGCGTCGCCTGCCTTGGTGAACCAACGGACTTCCCAAAGGGCCGCTTATGACCGTTACAATCCTTCGCACGCCGATTTCTGGCTGGGTTCTGTTGGTCTGCGTGGCGTTTTCTCCCGGACTACTGGCCCAAAACACCTCACAACAGGGAGTCATTTCTGTGAGCGACCAAGCGAAGCTGATCCAAATTCCGAACGCCAAACAGCCCGCACCGAACCTGCTGACCGGAGGTCAGCCGACGGAGGCGGATCTCCGCGCCGCAGCCGCGGCCGGGTACAAGACCGTAATCAACCTGCGTCCAAGTTCGGAATTGCCGGATATCGAAGAGTCGGGCTTGGTTCAATCCCTGGGAATGGATTTCATCAGCATCCCGGTCGGCGGCGCCGCTGACTTGTCGAAGGAAAATGCACACCGATTGGATCGTGCGCTCGCCAACGCGCAACCTGGACCGGTGATGATCCACTGCGCCAGCGGAAATCGTGTGGGTGCGCTGCTGGCGATCCGGGCTCATGCGATCGAGGGCAAGTCGGCCGAGCAAGCGCTCGAATTCGGAAAAGCCGCTGGTCTTACCACCCTAGAAGATGCCGTCAAACAACACTTGAAATAGCCTGACCTCGGGCCGGAAGCGGGTCATCCGCCGAAAAGCGGGCGACCCACTTCCAGCCCGAGTTGGTGAGCTGCATTCCCTTGGTTGATCGCGATCTCGATCAAGCCGATTGAATTGGCATACCAGAACGCTTCGCCCACCGGAACATCCGCGAAGGTTCGCGCAGGGCGCACCGTCCGTCCGCCGATTTTCAGGGTCTGGTCTTGGCGCATGCCCCGATCGGCACGCAGACCCGTCATGGCATTGCCGTATCGGTCGACGTAGATCACCGCCGCCCAGTCTTCCGGCCAGGGCGCACCCACCGGTGCGATGTCACCCAGATCGTGCAACATCTGTGGCTGGCCGGTGTGCAATTGGGCGGCCGCGGGGGCGAACCAGTCCCGACCGTGGAACGTCGCGCAGGCATCACTTTCCGGATCCGGCAAGGCGGCCCAGGTGGCATCGACCAGTCGGTGTCCCGTAATGGCCAGCAAGCCATTGTCCGGTCCAATCAGCCGTATCCCGCTGCCTTTCAGCACCAATCCCCGTCGTTCCGTGCCGACTCCAGGATCGACGACCGCGACGACACTGGCGCCAACCGGCAGATACGGCACCAGTGCGGCCAGAAGGTAGGCCGCCGGACGGGGTTGGAACGGCGTGAGATCCTGACAGAGATCGACTACCTGAACCGCTGGCGCGGTGCGGTGAATCGCCGCTTTCATCTGGCCCACGTAGGGCGCCGGCAATCCAAAATCGGTGAACAGGAAGATCGGCGCAGCGCCGGCGTCATGTTCGGGCTTCATACCACGAATCACACGTCGAGATTGCTGACCAGCAGGGCATTGCGTTCGATGAAATCCCGGCGCGGCTCGACCTGATCGCCCATCAGGGTGGTGAAGATGTCGTCGGCGGCCACGAGATCCTCGGCGGTTACCCGCAGCAGTCGCCGGGTTTCGGGATCCATGGTCGTTTCCCAGAGCTGGTCGGGATTCATTTCGCCCAATCCCTTGTACCGTTGAACGGTCATGCCGCGTCGTGCCTCGTCCATCAGCCAACGCACGGCATCTTGGAATCGCGGAGCGCTCTGACTGCGTTCTCCGCGGCCGACACGGGCCTGATCGCTCCACAACCCGGACAGGTTTTGGGCTAGTTTGTGAAGCGGGCGAAATTCCGCGTTCTCGAGTTGCTCGTGGCTCACGTGATAGGTGTGCTCCAAGCCGTGCCGATAGCGAATGACGAACAGTCCATCGACTTCACTGGTTGGCACAACATAGCGATTCGCACCCGGAGCGGTCGCATTGAGCCGGGCTTCGAACATCTCCCGCCACTGATTGCGCGCGGCCTCGTCCGCCAGCACCGGCAAGATCGGCTCCACCTCCGATAGTACCGTCAGGACATGCGGATCATAAGATCGCGACAAACGTTCGATTGCATGTTCCACGTCCTGATGCATGAGGACCAGCCGGGCCAATGGTTCGCCTTGAAGAACCGGAAGATCCGGTGCCGGCCAGACCGATGCGCCATCCACGGCGATGTTGAGCAGATAGCTATTCAGGGCTGCATCGTCCTTCAGGTACTGCTCCTGCTTGCCTTTCTTTACCTTGTACAGTGGGGGTTGCGCAATGTAGACATGTCCGCGCTCCACCAGAGTATAGGTCTGCCGATAGAAGAACGTCAGCAGCAGCGTCCGGATATGGGAACCGTCCACGTCGGCGTCGGTCATGATAATTATTCGATGGTAGCGTAACTTGTCGGGGTTAAAATCGTCCCGTCCAATGCCACAGCCAAGCGCCGTGATAAGCGTTGCAACCTCTTGTGATGCAAGCATTTTATCGAACCTGGCTTTTTCGACGTTCAGGATTTTACCTTTCAGCGGCAAGATGGCCTGGGTACGACGGTCACGTGCCTGCTTGGCTGAGCCGCCCGCTGAATCACCCTCGACGAGGAAGATCTCGGAGAGTGCGGGATTCTTCTCCTGACAGTCGGCGAGTTTTCCCGGCAATCCAGCGATGTCAAGCGCGCCTTTCCGGCGAGTCATCTCTCGCGCGCGCTTCGCGGCTTCGCGCGCGCGCGCCGCATCAAGCACCTTGCCAATGACGACTTTGGCGTCATGCGGGTGTTCCAACAGGAAATCCTGAAGTTTCTCAGCCATCAGTGATTCCACAACAGCCTTCACCTCGGAAGACACCAACTTGTCCTTGGTCTGCGATGAGAACTTGGGATCCGGCACTTTAACGGAGAGCACGGCAGTCAATCCTTCGCGTGCGTCGTCACCGGTCAAGTTGAGCTTTTCCTTTTTATTGAGACCGGCTTCGTCGATGTACCCATTGACCGTGCGCGTCAACGCAGCCCGGAATCCAGCGAGATGCGTACCACCATCCCTTTGGGGGATGTTGTTGGTAAAGCAGAACATGGTCTCTTGGTAAGAATCATTCCATTGGATGGCGACTTCGACGCCGATACCGTCGCGTTCACCGGAAAAGTAGAAGATCTTTGCGTGCAGCGGTGTCTTCTTCTGATTGAGGTGCTCGACAAAGGCGCGGATTCCGCCTTGATACTCGAATGTCGCGCTCCGGCCCTCGCCGCGTTCGTCGCGCAGCTCGATGCGTACGCCTGAATTCAGGAACGACAGCTCACGCAGGCGCTTGGCTAGAATGTCGTAGTGAAATTCGATGTTGCTGAAGATGGACGGGCTTGGCTTGAATCGAATTGTGGTGCCGCGCAGGGTCGTCTCGCCCATGACCGCGAGCGGCGCGTCGGGCACGCCGAGGTGGTAGCGCTGGAAATAGCTTTTCCCGTCGCGGTGAATGGTGAGTTCAAGCACCTCCGAGAGCGCATTGACGACCGATACGCCGACGCCGTGCAAGCCTCCGGATACCTTGTACGAATTGTCGTCGAATTTCCCACCCGCATGCAGGACGGTCATGATGACTTCCGCAGCCGATCGGCCTTCCTCCGCGTGAACGTCTACCGGAATTCCACGACCGTCATCGGAAATGGTCATGACATTGTCGGTTTCGATCGTGACCAGGATGTTCGAGCAGTGTCCGGCCAAAGCCTCGTCGATGGCGTTATCCACGACTTCAAACACCATATGGTGCAGGCCCGAGCCGTCATCTGTATCACCGATGTACATGCCGGGGCGTTTGCGAACCGCATCGAGGCCGCGCAGCACTTTGATGCTGCTTGAGTCGTAGCTTGTTGCGCTCATACGAGGGGAATACCTAGGGAAAAGCACATCATACCATTCTTGATGCCGGCTCTTGTTCCACGTGGAACACACCGTAGTCTGCGGTTCTGGGAACGTAGCGGGAATCGATCAACGTAATGAATTGCTGGGCTGGAAGGGAGGTCAGCAGCTCCGACAACCGCGCCCAATGCTGTTCGTCCAGTTCGGAGACCGGATCGTCGATCAAAACGATGGGTTCCCGATCCGTTTTGTGTTTCATATAGGCAATTTGTGCCAATAAGAAGGCATACGTCCAGCGCTTCTCTTCACCTCGGGAAAGGTGATGTGCAGCAGCTATACCATCGATTCGAATGTCGATGTCTGCACGGTGCGGGCCTATCGAGCAAAATCCTTGAAGACGATCCCGCGCACGGTGACTATGAATCGACTCCGTAAAGCTGCGTTCGCGCGGCCACCCCGGTTGGTAACGGCATTCGAGCGATGCCGTACATGCCAGTTTCTCGCGATACGTGTCCATCAGCGGCATCAACTCGGTCAGGTAGGCACGCCGCATCTGATCGAGCACCTCGCCATGGGTGACCATCGTTTTTTCCCAACCAATCAGAACCGATTCGGATGCTGCGGCCCGAAGTGCGGCGTTGCGCTGCCCGAGTGCGCGCTCATACATCTGCCAGTGGTGGTGAAACCGAGGTTCCACGTGGAACAATCCCCAATCCAGAAATCGCCGGCGGTCCCGCGGACTCCCAGCCACCAGGGGAGTTTCACGCGGATCAAGGAGTTGCACTGGAAGCAGCGGCGAGATGGCGCTCAAAACCCGGATCGGCTCGTCCTGCAACCGTACATTCAAACCCTGGGCATCTGCATCCAGCTTGAGCTTCAGTCGTCGCCCCAGCGGATCCGAAAGCTCGGCGCGTAACGAAAAGGCGTCTGCGCCATGTCGCCAAAGCCTGTGGCGACGGGTCGTGCGAAACGACTTTCCCCGGCTCAACACATAAATGGCTTCAAGCAAGGACGTCTTCCCCGCGCCGTTGGGGCCAATGACGACGTTGAAGTGCGGATGACATTCCAGGTGAAATGCCTCAAATCGCCGAAAATTAAGGCCTTTCAGCACATGGATGGTCATCCGAATCCCTTAAAGGCGCATTGGCATCACCACGTGCTGATTCGGTGTGCTGTCGTCTTCCGAGTCGGTTGCGGTGATCAAACAGCTTCCGTTTGCATCTGAGAATTGCAGGCGTACCGTGTCGGTGCGCAAAACAGCTAACGGTTCGAGTAGATAGACAACATTGAATCCGATTTCCATCGGTTCCCCGATGTACGTTCCAGCTAACGATTCTTCGGCTTCTTCCTGCTCGGCATTGTGGGCACGAATGGTGACGCCATGCGCGTCGAGACTGAGCCGAACCCCCCGAAACTTCTCGTTCGACAAGATTGCTGCTCGAGAAAGACTCTGGCGGAGTTCCAGCCGATCAACCTCGAGCGATCGCGGTAAGGTTGGTGGAATGACTTTTTCGTAGTCCGGAAATCGGCCGTCGACAAGTTTACTGGTGAATCGAATTCCTTCCATTGATGCCGTGATCTGGTTCGAGGTGATTTCGAGCTCGATCTCGCCTTCCGTCAGTAATTTCTGCAATTCCAGGATGCCTTTTCGGGGAATGATGATCTGTTGTCCTGTGACTCCCCCCGCGGTATCCAATCGGGTCTCTGCCATCGAAAGGCGGTGTCCGTCCGTGGCTACGGCCCGCAGCAACCCCGGGCGTAGATCAAACAGCAAGCCATTGAGGTAATAGCGAACATCCTGATGTGCCATGCTGAACTGAGTCAGATCGAGAAGATTCTTTAGCTTGCTCTGGTCCAGCATCAGCCGCACACCGCCATCCTGTCCGCGGCTGACTGGAAAATCCGAAACCGGCAGCGTAGCGAGCGAGAATCGGCTTCCCTGTGTCCGGATAGCGATGCGGTCTTCTGTTAGCGCGCACTGCAGCTTGGCGCCGTCAGGTAGGCTTTTCACGATGTCGAGCAACTTGCGTCCTGACACCGTGGCACTGCCTGGGCTGATGGTCTTGCAGGTGCCACGAGCGACCATCTCGATTTCCAGGTCAGTCCCAGTGATCTGGAACGCGTCGTTCTCGATCTGAATCAGAACATTGGCCAGGATTGGCATGGTTTGCCGTCGTTCGACAACGCCGATGGTTGTTTGCAGAGGCTTGAGGAATTCCTCACGGAGCAACTCGAATTTCATGTCGCATCATCCCGGGCAGAGGGTGTATCTAAATCTAAGTCTTGAGTTTTCTTGTGGAGGTAGTAGAGCATGTGCATAAGTGGAGAAACGCTCATTTTCCCTGATCTTTCAATGGGTTTTAACGCATTTTCCATTTGAGTACGATTGTGAATCGACTGTGGAGGAGCTGTGGGTAACTTCGCTTTTCGGATTCTTCGCCGATTCGTCCACTGATTCCTGACAGCTTATCCACACTGTTTTCCCGGTCTTCATGCCGAGAGGATACGCAACAGCATTTGGTAGTCTTCGTTGACCCGAAGGTCACTTTCCCGCAACTCGGTCGTTTTGCGACAGGCGTGCAGTACAGTGGTGTGATCGCGTCCGCCGAAGTGCTTGCCGATCTCCGGCAAGCTGTGGGCCGTCAGTTCCTTGGCCAGTGCCATTGCCATCTGACGGGGCCGTGCAACGGTCCGTGTGCGTCGGGTCGATGTCAGGTCGCTCACCTTGAGCTTGTAGTAGTCGGCGACTGTGCGCTGGATGTTTTCAATCGTGATCAGTTTTTCCTGCAGGAGCAGGAGATCCCGCAAGGCTTCGCGGGTTGCGTCCAAGCTGATGGTCAGACCCTTGAACTGACTATGGGCAATGACACGCCGGAGTGCACCTTCGAGTTCACGAACGTTCGAGCGCACCTGTTTGGCGATAAAAAAAGCCACCTGATCCGGAAGGTCGACACCCATCTGCTCGGCTTTTTTGATCAGGATTGCCGTTCGGGTCTCCAGTTCGGGCGGTTCGACCGCAACCGTCAGGCCCCACCCAAAGCGGGATCGCAAGCGTTCCTCTAGGCCCTGCACCTCCTTGGGGTAGCGATCGCAGGTCAGAATGATCTGCCGCTGTCCTTCCAGCAGGGCATTGAAGGTGTGGAAGAACTCTTCCTGGGATTGTTCCTTGCCCTCGAAAAACTGGATATCGTCGATCAACAAGGTATCCAAGGAACGGTAGAAGTTCTTGAATTCATTTATTTTATGGTTCTTCAGAGCATGCACCATATCATTCACGAATCGTTCGGAGTGCAGGTACACTACCTTCGCGCCGTGGTGTTTCTGGAGCAGGTCATTTCCAACCGCATGCATCAAGTGCGTCTTTCCGAGACCGACTGCCCCGTACAAAAACAATGGGTTATAGGATTCTCCCGGATTCTCGGCGACTTGGCGCGCGGCAGCGAAGGCCAGCTGGTTCGACTTGCCTTCCACAAAGGTGTCGAACGTGAATGCCGGATTGATCCGATTTCCGGTCAGCGGTTCGCTGCGGGCCATCAGCGACGACCGGACCGGTTCGCCTGGCGTAGCGGACGGCGCCGAGAGCGGGGTGACAGGCTTGACCGAGCCGACTTCAATGCATCGCGGCGGCGTCGTAGTTGGCGCCAGACTGCCTACGATGTCTTGAATCAGGTTGAGGTAATGCGCTTGTACCCATTCCTGAACGAAGCTGTTGGGTGCGAGTATCCGCAGCCGGCCATTCTCCTCCACCGCTTGCAGTGGCAGGATCCAAACTCCGAACTGTTGTTCCGGAAGTTGAGATTGCAAGGCATCAAGACAGGTTTTCCACACAGACACAAGAGGATCCAATTTATTGTAATTACAGAAGTAAATAGCAAAGAATCCCCGCCGCTTCGTCGCGGGCAAACCAGTCTATACCGCTTTGTAGCCGCAAGCCACAGGCGCCGAGATTGACAGTCACGCCGCTGGAGCAGTAGCATCTCCAGCCCTTGCGTCTGCCCCGCTGGACGCCGAACGACTTGCCGGAACACGGTTACCGCCATGAAAAGAACCTATCAGCCCAGTGAACTGCGTCGCAAACGTACCCACGGATTCCGCGCCCGAATGGCGACCAAGAATGGCCGTCTGGTAATCAAGGCCCGGCGCGCCAAGGGTCGTCATCGCCTGACGGTCTGATTGAGCGGCGCGTCTTCGGGCAGGCGGACCTTCCCCCCCGCCAACCGATTGACCCGTTCTGCCCAGTTCGCCGTCGTGCGCGCTACGGGTCAACGTCAGGGGAGCCCCGAATTCGTCGTCCTGGCCTGCCCGAATGAGGTGGGTTATGCGCGGCTTGGTCTCGCGATCTCTGTCAAGGCATCCGGAAACGCCGTGGCGCGCAACCGACTCAAGCGCATCTGCCGCGAAAGCTTCCGCCATCACTACGATGAGCTGTCGGGCTGGGATGTCATGATCATGGCTCGGTATGGCGCAGGCCAGCTCGCACGAGCAGATCTCCACCGTGCCTTGGTCAGGCACTGGCGACGGCTGGCGTCACGGGCTAAAGTGCCGGTCTCGACAACTCCCGCGCGCCATTAGGCCTTTTGCCATGGAAAATATCCGTTTTACCCTCTATGCCGTGCTCGCGGCCATCGTGTTTCTCATCTGGCAGGCCTGGATCGAGGATTCGGCCATCCAGACGGCCGATATTCCGTCGCCGCCCACGGTGACCGCGCCCGCCGAGCCGGCTGAGCAGGACTTGCCCGCGCTCGATGCGCCGACATTGAATCCGCCGCCGCCGGGTGAAAGCCAGCAACCGACCCCGGTCATGGCGAGCGCCGAACGCATCGTCTTTGAAACGGATCTGTATCGTGGGGAAATCGATGCGCTCGGCGGGGACCTTCGGCAGTTGGCCTTGCTCGAATATCCGGTTTCCCCCGATAACCCCGGCATGTCGGTTCAGTTGCTGGGTGACCGGGATGGGCAGTTTTACATCGCCCAAAGCGGGCTCATCTCGCAGAACAGCCCGGCGCCGGATCACCGGACGCGCTATCAAACTGCGGCGGATCGATACGTACTCCAGGACGGACAGGACAGCCTTGAAATCCCGCTGACCTGGACCGACGCTTCCGGGGTGACGGTCACCAAGCGCTACCGGTTCGAACGCGGAAGCTATGTGGTCCAGGTGGCTTTCGACATGGAGAACCGTGGCGACACCGCTTGGAGCGGTAGCCTCTACAGCCAGCTGCAGCGCATTCCGCCGCCACAGCCCAAGCGCAATTTCCTGATGCCTCATACCTTTTCCGGCACCGGCTTCTATGACGGCGAGCGCTACAACAAGCGCACCTTCGATAAGCTGACGGCCGAGCCCATCGACTTGCGCCCGACGGGAGGCTGGTCAGCCTTCGTCGACCACTATTTCCTGGGCGCATTGCTGGGGGATGCGGCGTCGCAAAACCGCTACTACAGCAAACTCCTTCCGGGGGGTCAGATCATTCTCGGTCTGACCGAACCCACGGTGGAGCTGGCCCCGGGAGCAGTTCAGACCCTGAACACCGAACTGTTCCTCGGGCCCAAGGAGCAGGACATCCTGGCCGACGTCGCACCCGGGCTGGAGCTGACGGTGGACTACGGTTTCCTCACCATCATCGCCAAGCCGCTGTTCTGGGTCATGTCCTGGCTGCATGCCGTGCTGTTCGGCAACTGGGGCTTGGCGATCATCGCACTGACTGTGCTGATCAAGCTGGCGTTCTACAAATTGTCCGAGTCGCAATACCGGTCCATGGCCAAGATGCGAGAATTCGCGCCGCGCATCCAGGCCTTGCGCGACCGCTACGGCGAGGACAAGCAAAAGCTCAACGAAGCGATGATGGAGCTGTACCGCAAGGAAAAATTCAATCCACTCGGCGGCTGTCTCCCCATCTTCGTGCAGATGCCGGTATTCATCGCGCTGTACTGGGTGCTTCTGGAGAGCGTCGAGTTGCGTCAGGCACCGTTTTTTCTGTGGATCGACGATCTGTCGGCCAAGGATCCGTATTACGTGCTGCCGGTCCTGTTTGGCATCAGCATGCTGATCCAGCAAAAGCTGAGTACGGCCCAAGGCACGATGGATCCCATGCAGCAACGGGTCATGATGATGATGCCGGTCCTGATGACCGTCTTTTTCGCCCTGTTCCCCGCGGGTCTCGTACTGTACTGGGTCGTCAGCAATACCCTGGGCATTCTTCAGCAGTGGTACATCACGCGTAAGGTGGAAGGCGAGAAAGCCCGGACCGCGCCGGCTGCCTGATCGGGTTCAATGCCCGCCGCCACCGAGACGATTGCCGCCATTGCCACACCGCCGGGATTCGGCGGCGTGGGTATCGTCCGTATTTCCGGCCCCGGTGTGCCGGATCTTGCTCGCGCCCTGTTGGGCCAATTGCCATCTCCACGCCACGCACACTATGCGCGGTTCCGCGGTGATGACGGCGTGGCGCTGGACGAAGGTTTAGCGCTTTATTTCCCGGCGCCAAATTCCTTTACCGGGGAACACGTGTTGGAATTGCAGGGCCATGGCGGCCCGGTGGTGCTGGATCTGGTGCTCGCCCGCGCTCTGGCGCTCGGCGCCCGCCTCGCGCGTCCAGGTGAATTCTCCGAACGCGCCTTTCTCAACGGGAAACTCGATCTTGCCCAAGCCGAGGCGGTCGCCGACATCATCGCCAGCGGGTCGGCGGCTGCCGCGCGTGCGGCCATGGCCTCCCTGCAGGGTGACTTCTCCAGGCAGGTCGAGGTCCTGACGGAGCAGGTCATCACGCTGCGCGTCCATATCGAGGCGGCGATCGATTTTCCCGAAGAAGAAGTCGATTTTCTCGCCGATGCCGAACTGTTCCGGCAGCTCGATGCGCTGCGCGCGAGCGTCGCGAACCTTCGCGTCAATGCCGGTCAGGGTCGAGTGCTGCGGGATGGATACACCGTCGTTATCGCCGGTCCCCCGAACGCGGGCAAGTCGAGTCTGCTCAACGCGCTCAGTGGCGAGGAAACCGCCATTGTCAGCGCACAGGCCGGCACCACGCGCGATGTCCTGCGGACCCACATCGCGATCGACGGCCTGCCCCTGCATGTGATCGACACGGCGGGTCTGCATGCGAGTGGCGATGCCGTGGAGCAGGAAGGCATCCGCCGTGCCCGCGCCGCCGTGAACAGCGCCGATCGGGTGCTGCTGATGCTGGATCACAGCACCCAACCGCAAGCGGCCTTGCCTCAGCCTGCGGACCTGCTGGGCATGCATGACTTGCCGCCCGATCTGAAAGTGACGGTGCTGTACAACAAGATCGACCTCACTCAGGCAGCGCCCGGCCTGTGGGATGTGCCCGGCGAGGCGCCTTACCTCGGTCTTTCGGTGGCGACCGGCGAGGGGCTCGATGCTTTGCGTGATCATCTCAAGGCCTGCGCCGGGTACAGCGCTGGCTCGGGCGTTTTTTCAGCGCGGCGCCGGCATCTGGATGCGCTCGATCATGCTGCGGCCCATCTGGAAGCGGCGGATGCGCGCCTGCGCCAGGAGCGCGCCGGCGAGCTGGCGGCCGAGGAGCTGCGCCTCGTCCAAGCGGCGTTGGGCGAGATTACCGGCGCCTTCACCAGCGACGATCTTCTCGGTCGCATCTTCTCCAGTTTCTGCATCGGCAAATGACATGCCTTCCGGAACGGTCTGAAATATTCCGCGATAACGATCTAAGCCCGCGTAAATGCAGGCTTTTTGTTCCGCAACGCTCTTGCCTGTTCCGCAGGCATCCACTCATATTTGTACCCAGATTTGTACCCATGATGACGCTGATCCAAAAATGACGCCTTATGAAACATGGGCTTGTTCGTTTTTCGACCTTCTGTATTGAACGGATATCCCGGACTGCGCTGGCCTGAACGGCAAGCACACGCCCACCGACTGAGCCCCCGATATCACAGGAACCGCCATGAAACGCATCGCGCTCGTTCTGTGCATGGTTTTGTTCAGTCAGACCGCTTGCGGTCGGATCTGGGAAGAGAGTCCGATACTGGCCGAATGCTTCCGGGCGGCTGGCGTGGAGGGCAGCTTTGTCCTCTATGACGTCGATGCCGATGTGCTGATCGGGCACAATCGGGTGCGGGCGAACACCCGCTTCGTCCCGGCCTCGACCTTCAAGATCGCCAATAGCCTGATTGGATTGTCAACCGGCAGTGTGCCCAGTGTCGATGCGGTGCTCCCGTACGGTGGTCAGCCGCAGCCCTATCCCCAATGGCAGCGTGACATGGGTTTGCGAGAAGCGATTCGCCTGTCGAACGTGGCCATTTACCAGGAACTGGCTCGCCGGATCGGCTTGAAACGGATGCAGGCGGGGGTGGATCGTTTGGGGTATGGAAACCGCCGACTCGGCACTCAAGTGGACCAATTCTGGTTAACCGGGCCGCTTGAAATCAGCGCCGTCGAACAAGTGCTTTTCCTGGCCAGATTGGCGAAGGGGACGCTGCCGATGGATCCCGGCGTGCAGCAGTCGGTCCGCGAAATTCTTCTTCTGGAAGAACGGGATACCGGCTCGCTTTACGGCAAGACGGGTTGGGAAAATGCCCCCCGGCCGGGTATCGGCTGGTGGGTCGGTTGGGTTGAGCACGACGGGGCCATCTATGCCTTTGCCCTGAATCTCGATGTGCGTACCCAGCAGGATGCCGACCGGCGGATCTCATTAGGCAAAGCCTGTCTGCAGGCACTCGGCGTGTTCTAGGGACCGCGACCTTGGCGTGACCGGATGCTCGCACGCTGGATGTAGCGTCCAGCGCCGCCCCATCGCGGCTTCCGCGACGCGTAACGGGATGCATTCGGTCGCAGCGCTCTTGACAGAAGTGTGCTGTCTGGCCGATTTTCCAAAGTGCGGTCATCGTCCATTACCAGGGAGGGTTAAGGATGTTGTTGCCGACCTGCGACCCGGTCCGATCGTGGAACATGGAACAGGCCTGGGCGGCGATTCGCCAACTCCGCGCGCAGCTGAATGCGGCCGGTTCGGCTGCGGCGTTCGATCTGAGCGCGCATGCAGCGCAGCCAGTCGATGCAATGGCCAGGCTGCATCCGGAGCGGATCCGGGTGCTCGCTGATGGTCGCTGGCGCAGTGAGACCGGGCTGCCGGGCGCGGTTGCCCAGCTGCTCGACCTGTATCTTCCGCTGGCCGCCTGCCCACCGGGGCGGCGCTTCGTCGTGGCCCATCTCGGCCAGAGCCTCGATGGCCGCATTGCCCCCGCACGAGGTCGCTCGGCCGGCCTGACCGGGCCGGAGAACTATGATCACATGCACCGTCTGCGCGCCTTGGTCGATGCGGTCATCGTGGGCGCCGGCACCGTGTATGCCGATGATCCTCGACTGACCGTGCGGCGAGTGCCGGGCCGTCATCCCGTTCGGGTGGTCATCGATACCGAGGCCCGGTTGCGCGGCGATTATCGCATGCTGAGCGACGGGCTCGCGCCAGTGGTCTACTGCCGGGCGCACGATACCGCGCCCAACCCCGACCTTCCCGCACATGTGCTGCAGCTCCCGGTCCGTCGTGGGCCGCAAGGACTGGATCTGGCCGATCTGCTGAACGTCCTGACCGAACGCGGCTGGTCGCGCGTTCTCATCGAGGGCGGCGGCGTCACCGTCTCGCGCTTTCTGGCACAAGGCTGTCTTGACCGGTTGCAGATCACCGTTGCGCCGGTGTTGCTGGGCGCTGGGCGCTTGGGGATCGATCTGGCCGGTGGGGTGTGCAAGAGCCAGCGGCGTCCCCAGGCCACGCGCTATCTGCAGGGTCGGGATGTGCTCTTCGAGCTGGACGTGTCGTGCCCCTGAGCCGGCCGACCGCGTTGTGGGTCCTTGCGCCCGGGCAGGCGGCGCTGCGCGAGGCGGCCACGCACGCGTCGCCCGATGCGCTGACATTGCGGACCCGCTTCAGCGGCATCAGCCGGGGTACCGAAAGTCTGGTGTTTCAGGGACGTGTCCCCGCGAGTGAATGGACACGCATGCGCTGCCCGCATCAGGAAGGCGAATTCCCCGGCCCGGTCAAATACGGCTACAGCCTGGTCGGGCAGGTGGAGAGTGGACCGGATCAGGGACGCTGGGCATTTGCGCTGCATCCGCACCAGGACTGGTGCCGTCTGCTGCCCGATGCCTTACATTGGCTGCCGGAGGGCCTGCCGCCCCGGCGCGCAGTGCTGGCGGCCAACATGGAAACCGCGGTCAACGCACTCTGGGATGCGGGCGTGCGCATCGGCGATCAGGTGACGGTCGTGGGCGGGGGTGTCATCGGGCTGCTGGTGGCGTATCTCAGCGCGCAAATCGCCGGAACGCAGGTGAGCCTCGTGGATACGAATCCCGCGCGCGCGGCGTTGGCGCGGCATCTGGGGCTGACGTGGATGGGCGCGGACACCGAGCCGCAGCCAGGGGCGGACGTGGTGTTCCATGCCAGCGGTACGCCCGAGGGACTGGCATTCGCGCTCGCCTCGGCCGGCTTCGAGGCACGGGTGCTGGAGCTGAGCTGGTATGGCGATCGGACCGTACCGCTCCCCTTGGGCGCGGCTTTCCATGCCCAGCGGCTTGCCATCGTGGCCTCTCAGGTCGGCCACGTTGCCCCCTCGCGGCGCGCGCGCTGGGGCACTGGGCGGAGGCTGGCGCTGGCGTTGGCGCTGCTTCGCGATCCGCGCCTGGACCGATTGCTCGAGCCGGACTGGCCATTTGCCGATGCACCGCGTGCGCTGACAAAGGTCTGCGAGGCGCCCGGTGCACTGTGCCAGGTGCTCACCTACGAGTGACGCGCGAACCACGATATGACTCGAGCTGCGAAACGGAGCGATCCCGATGTATGGAATGACCCTGACGAACCACCTCATGATCGCCCACCGCATGCGCGGCGAACGTTTCGGGCCGGCGCAGCGGTTGCACGGCGCGACCTTCGAGGTGGAGTTGAGCCTGTTCGCCGAGCGGCTTGATGGTGATGGTGTGGTGGCGGACATGGGTCAGGTGGCCCAGTTACTTGCCGCCGTTCTGGCGCCCCTGAACTATCGTGATCTGGACGAATTGCCTCGCTTTGCCGGACGCAACACCACCAGCGAAGTCCTGGCGGCCGCGATTCACGCCGATGTCTGCGCGCAGTTGCGTGCGGGTGCTCTGGGGCGTGACGAGCTCGAGCGGATCCGGCAGGTGCGCGTGGTGCTGCGGGAAAATCCCCAGGCCTGGGCCAGCTTCGAGGGACCGCTCCATCCATGAGGTGGCACTGGGCGGTCCCCGGCCCGTTGGCGCAGTACACGGGCGGGTATCGATATGATGCCGAGGTGGTGTCTGGCCTGCGCGCGCGCGGCGTGGCACTGGATGTCCACGCGCTGGCCGGCCGTCATCCCGATGCCGATGGATCGGCGCAGGTCGCTGCGGCGCACACCTGGACCGGCAGCGCTGCGGCGGGCGCCGGCCTGATCATCGACGGCCTGGCGCTGCCCGCGTTCGCGCCTCTGCTTGCTCGCAGCGATCCGCGCGGGCCCGTCATCGCCCTGATTCATCATCCGCTGGCGCTGGAAACCGGGCTCGACCCCGACCGCGCGCGGCATCTGGCCCAAGCCGAGCACGCCGCGCTGAGCAGGGTCGATGCAGTGGTGGTCACCAGCGCCGCGACCCGCGCCCTGCTGGCCGGCGGGGAATTGGATGCGGCGCGTCTTCATGTGGCCCGACCGGGCACTGCGCGCGTGACGCGGCGCCTGCCGAAGCGGCCCCGGCCCGGCCCGGTCCGCCTCCTGTGCGTGGCAACCCTCACCCCCCGCAAGGGGCATTTGCGGTTGCTGGCCGCCTTGAGCGGTGTTCGGCAGGTGGCGTGGCAATTGGTGTGTGTCGGTGGCGACCGTGGTGATCAGCTCTACGCGCGGCGTATTCGCGCCCGACGCGATCGCGCGGGCTGGCGCCGCCGCGTCCGGATCACCGGCGAGGTGGATCCGGCCGCCCTGTCGCGGCACTATCATGAAGCGGATCTGTTTGTATCTGCATCCCGTCTGGAAGGGTACGGGATGGCGTTGGCAGAGGCGCTGATGCATGGCCTGCCGATCGTGACCACCCGGGGCGGTGCCATTGCTCAGACCGTTCCGCCTACGGCCGGACTGCGCATCCACGGTGCAGCGCCCCGCCATTTGCGCCGCGCGCTGTCTCAGGCCATGGAACAGCCCGGGCGGCGCCGTCATTGGACAAAGCAAGCGCGCCGGCAGGCCCGGCGATTGGGGGGCTGGTGCGAAACGACCGCGGTGTTCGAGCAAGCCATGTGCAGCGCTGTTGCGCGATCGACACGGCATGAGTGAGGCGCGCGCCATGGGAGCGGGATTCGACGCCGACTGGTTGTATTGGCGCGAGGCGGCCGACACCGAGGCCCGTGACACGGGCTTGCTGGCGCGCTGGCTCGACGGTTTGTCGGCCGACGGCCGGGTCGTGGAGCTGGGTGCGGGAACCGGGTCGCTGCTCCGCGCCTGTTTGCCTTATCTGCGTCGGCCGCTGCGCTGGGAGGCCCTGGAAGTCGATTCGGACCTGATCGCGCGGGGCGCGGAGCGCTTCGGTCGCTGGGCCGTGAGTCATCCGGGCTGGCGTTTCGAGATGGGCGAGGTGACCCGACTGTGCGGACCGCAGGGGCATTGCCAGCTCGAGTGGCAGACCATCGATCTGGCGCGCGAGCAGCCGAATCTGGCAGGCGTCTCCGCCATCGCCGCCAGTGCTTGGGGCGATCTGGTGTCGTGGCGCTGGGCTGCGGATTTCGCAGCGCAAGCCGCGGCAACGGGTACGGATTCGCTCTACCTCGCACTGAATGTGATCGATGGCGCGCAATGCCTCCCGCAACAGCCATTGGACCGCGCATTGGACCGCGCCTTCTCTGCGCACATGCGGCGCGACAAGGGCTTCGGGCCAGCGCTGGGCGGCGGGGCTCTGCCCGGTTGGTCGGCGGCGTTGTCCCGGGCGGGCTACCGGGTGGATACAGCCTGCAGTGCGTGGTCACTGGGGCCCGCCTATCCATTGCTGACCGCAGCCTGGCTGGAGGGGTACGTCAAGGCTGCCTGCGAGCAGAATCCGCGCCTGGCTGAGGAGGCGGGCGCCTGGCTGCGTGAGCGGCGGGCCCAGCTCGCAAGTGGCGCACTGCGGATCCGCATCGTTCATGGTGATCTGCTGGCATGGCGAACTTGATCGGATCGGCGGCGCCGTTGCACCGGGAGGTGATGGGTAGCGCGCTCGGCGCCGGAGTGCTGGCGCTGACCTTTCTGACGCTGGCTGCGCCGACGGTGATGGATGCCCTACCCCTGGCCGTGCGCTTCCTGATGACTTTCGTACCGGCGGCCATCTGGGTCTGGCGCCAGCTGCCGGCGCATGCCCCGCATGTCCATTGGGGCTGGGCCAACCACGTGACTGCGGGGCGGGGCTGCGTGCTGCTGATCTGGCTGGTCTGGGGCTGGGAGCAGCCGGTTCTGGGATGGGAATCGGTGGCTTTGGGAACGGCCTTCCTACTGGCCGACGGACTGGATGGCACCATCGCCCGCCGCCAGGGAACGGCGTCGCCCTTCGGCGCGCGCTTCGACCTGGAGGTCGATGCGCTGTTCGTTCTGGTGGCAGGCCTTTTGCTGCTGCGCACCGGGCAGGTGGGCGCCTGGGTGCTCATCAGCGGCCTTTTGCGTTATGGCTATCTGCTGGCTGGCCGATGGCAACCGGCGCTGTCCCGTGCCTTGCCACCAAGCCGGCGGCGCGCCGTCTTCGGGGTGACCAATGCGGCCCTGCTCACAGCGGGTTTCGCGCCCGTGTTCTCAGCGGCCTGGGTACAGGCCATGGCGGGGGTGGGTCTGACGCTGGTTTTGCTCTCGTTTCTGATCGATATGGGCGCGCTGCAGGCGCGATCCCGCAAGATCATCCCGGACTGACCGGCGTTTTCGTGTATCCGTTTAAGACAAGGTGAACACAAGTGGCTCCGATATGCCGGGGCACACCGATCCAAATGTGGAGGGGGATTCATGACCACGACCATCGCCTCACCGATGACATTGCCATGCGGTGTTACCTTACCCAATCGACTGGCCAAGGCGGCGCTGACCGAAGGCCTGTCTGACGGCCAGAATCGGGCGACCGAGGCGCACCAGCGCTTGTACCGGGCATGGTCCGAGGGCGGTGCAGGGCTCGTCATCACCGGAAACGTACAGGTCGACCGACGCTACCTGGAACGTCCCGGCAACATCGCTATCGACAACAACGGCGGAGAGGAGGCGCTGGCGGCTCTGGCCCATGCCGGCACCGTGGGCGGCAACCAGTTGTGGATGCAGCTCAGTCACGCCGGTCGCCAGACCATCCGCTATCTCAACGCCGAACCGGTGGGCCCTTCAGCGGTTCCCGTCAAGCTGCCCGGCGGCGCATTTGGCAAGCCGCGTGCCTTGAGCGAATCAGATATCGAGGGGGTGATCGAACGCTTCGTCCGGGCGGCCGCGGTGGCGCAGCAGACCGGCTTCACCGGTGTTCAGCTGCATGCCGCCCATGGGTATCTGCTGAGCGAGTTCCTGTCGCCGAAGGCCAATCTGCGCACCGATCAGTGGGGCGGCAGCCTCGAGAACCGTGCCCGTCTGCTGCTCACGCTGGTGCGCGAGATCCGCACGCGTGTGGGCCCGGCCTTTCCGATCTGCGTCAAGCTCAATTCCGCCGATTTCCAGAAAGGCGGCTTCAGTCACGAGGATTCCCAGCAGGTCGCGCAGTGGCTGCAGGAGGCGGGCGTCGATCTGCTCGAGATTTCAGGCGGTACCTATGAGCAGCTTTCCTTTTTCGGGACCGGCGCGGAGGGCGACAAGGCGCCGGCCAAGGCGCAGAGCACCCTGGCTCGTGAGGCCTACTTTCTCGACTATGCGGAGCGCTTGCGCCAGGTGTGCCGGATTCCGCTGATGGTGACCGGTGGTTTTCGCAGCCTGGCCGGCATGAACCAGGCCCTGGCGGAAGACGCGCTGGATCTGATCGGGCTGGGCCGACCGATGTGCGTGCAGACCGATCTGCCGAAACGATTGCTCGCGGGGCAGTGCACCGAGGCGCCGCGCTACGAGGAGCGGCTGAATATCGGTCCCGGCGTCCTGGGCCCGGCCAGCTCGATCAACCGCATTCGCAATTTCAACCACATGTACGCGCAAGGGTGGTACTGCGTCCAACTGCTGCGCATTGGTCGGGGGCAGGCGCCCGATCCCGCCATGGGGCCGCTGCGCGGCATGATGGGGTACCTGCGCAATGAGTGGCGCGGCGTTCGAGCGCTGCAGGACCGCTAATCGCACGCGGGCGGGGGCGAGCAGGCGCGGTAGATCAACCGAGGAGTGGAAATATGCGGCAACCGGTCTGGTTCTTGTCCCATGGCGCACCGACGTTTCTGACCGAACCCAACCGGACGACCGCGTACTGGTCGCAGCTCGATCCGTCGTATGCGGGCGCACTGCGCGCCGTGCTGTGCGTTTCCGCCCATTGGGAAGCAGACACGCTGGCGCTCGCCGGTGCTGTGCCTGCGCCGGCGATCCAGCACGACTTCTACGGCTTTCCGCCGGCGCTGTACGCGCAAACGTGGAAAACCCGCGGCGATGCGATGACCGGCGCATGGCTGCGCGATGCGCTCGCGGCCCGTGGCGTTCCAGTCGCCGCCGTCGAGCGGCCGTTCGATCACGGCCTGTGGGTTCCCTTTAAGGCCATGTGGCCCGAAGGACCGCCCTGCCCGGTGTTTCAGCTCTCCCTGAGCGCCGGCCAGGATGCTGCATGGCACCTGCAGCTGGGCGAGGCGCTGGCGTCGCTGCGCGAGGCCGGCGTGCTCATCGTCGGCAGTGGCGGTATCACCCACAATCTGCGCGAGATCGACTGGCACGCTGCCGAAGGCCAGGCGGCGATTTGGGCGGCCGAGTTCATGACCGCTCTGGAGCAGGCAGTGGCGGCCAACGATGTGGCCGCGCTGTGCGACCCGTGGCACTTTCTCCACGGCCGCCGCGCACATCCCACACTGGAGCACTACCTGCCCTTTCTGGTGGCCCTGGGTGCTGCCGGCGGTCAGGGCATGCAGCGGATTCATCGCAACTGGGTCTTCGGTACGCTGGCGCTGCATGCCTACGCCACCGAGGCGCCGGGCTGAGCACGCCAACCGAATCGGCGTGCCCAGGATCGTTCGCGCAGGTGGGGGCAAGCGCAGGAATCGGGTGGCCGGGTTGGGATTGCTGGGATAGGCTGAGGTTTCCCGCATCCTGGAGCGTCGCATGAACCGTTGGCCGTCTGAGGCAGCCGCCGGGTTCCCGGCCCGGTCCGAGCCTTTTTTCTACGAAACCGTGGCGCAGGCGATCACTTTCATCCGTGAGCGCTCGGCGGAGCAGCCCGGTCTGGCCGATGTCGCGCGGCACGTGGGCTACAGCGAGGCGCATTTCCAGCGGCTGTTCACCGCGTGGGCCGGCGTGTCCCCCACGCGCTTCCTGCAGTTTCTCACCAAGACCCACGCCCTGGCGCTACTGGCGGAATCGCGGACTGTCGAGGAAACCGCAGCGGCGACGGGCTTGTCCGGCACCGGGCGGTTGCATGATCTGTTGGTGACTTGGGAGGCCATGACGCCGGGGGAGATCCGGCGGCGCGGCGCGGGGGTGGTCATCGACTGGGGGATGGCGGCCACACCGCTGGGCTGGATGGCGGCCGGCCAGACCACGCGCGGCATCTGTCATCTATCCTTCCTCGAGGCGCCGGAGCCGGCGGTGGTTGCCGACCGGTTGCGCGAGCACTGGCCGCACGCGGCGTTGCGCGACCGCCCCGCGGTGGCAGCGCGTCTCGCCGATCGGTTGTTTGGCGCAGCGCCCGGCGCAGCACCCTTGCGCTTGCTGCTGCGTGGTTCCCCGTTTCGGATCAAGGTGTGGGAGGCGCTGCTGCGCATTCCGGCCGGAACGGTCTGTTCCTACGGGGAACTCGCCGTCCGTGCCGGCGCACCGCGCGCTGCCCGCGCCGTCGGCAGCGCCATGGCTGCCAACGACATTGCCCTGCTCATCCCCTGTCATCGCGTCATCCGGGAAAGCGGCGAGATCGGCGAGTATCGCTGGAACCCGACCCGCAAAGCGCTGTTGATCGGCTGGGAACAGGCGCGGCGCGTATCCGGCAGCTGAAACGTCGGCAAGCCGGGATCGTGGCCGGATGCCGAATCGCGGTTTGCGTGCTGGCGGGATACCTCGCCTGCGTCTTTTCGCGGTCCCCGATCCGCACGATCAGGTCACGCGTACCGCGTCCGGAAGGCGTGATGCCATGGGCCTGCAAGGTGAGCGTTAGCGCCGCTGCGAAATCCGTAACAGGCGGTCGACATGGCGCTTGCTGCCCCAGGCGCCAAACGCAATGCAAATGAGACCGGCGAAGCGGGTGAGGACGACCTCGGGCAGCGCATTGCCGTCGGGCGGCCAGAAGGTGCCGCTGGGGCTCGCGGGCGGCAACTGAAAACTGCGGTAAAAGGCCAGGACAAGCAGGCCGATGCCGAGCACCCACCATTTGCGGCGATGGCGCTCCACGGCGCCGGGTTTGGGGTCAGGGGATTGAGAGGGGCGCGATGTGGACATGGCTCACCGATCGTCGGGAGGGTGTTCACCGCCCCGACGATCGGCACCGCCGGGTTCAATTCCCGGGGTGATGATGCGCAGCGTGAACCGCCTGATAGGCTGCTTCGAAATCCATGACCGTGCCGCCGAAGCCCTTGGTGAAGCGTTCGGCTTCATCTTTCCTGGAAAAGGCCAGGAAAGATGGTTCACAGCAGGCTGTGAAGCTTGATCCACGCACATAATAGGCAGCCCGCGCATCGATTTCATCCCCGCGCATGAAATCGAGCGTCTTGGCTTTCACGCCTTTCGGCGCATCCTTGAGCATGGCCAGGCCACAGCCGGCGCACCCCAGACGCTCTTCCTGCCCATCGGGCTGCACGAGGACGAAACCGACATGGGCATTGGTCATTTCCTTGCCGCACATGCCACAGGTCGCTGGCTCACCGACCGATTCGGCGGCCAATGCCGCTCCCATGGGCCCGGTCGCGAGTCCCAGTGCCAGTACGACCCCCATGATCCAATACCGGATGCCCATTGTTCGTCTCCTTGTTGGTCCCGAAAATAGGTGTTTCAGGGTCAGTGTGCGTGGGATGACCGGTCGGGCGCTTGATCGGCATCAAGAATCGGACGCTCGACCGGCAACCATTTCGCCAGCAGCGCGCAGACGCCATAGACCACGATACCGGCGAACAGGACATCACTGAGAAAATGGCCACCCGCTGCAATGCGCCAGAATCCGATCAGCCCGCCCGCCGTCAGGCCGGCCAGAAGCCAGACCTTACGGCGTCGGAGATCGACGAAGGCGCCGGCCATCAAAAAAAACCCCAGCGCCGCGTCGCCGCTCACAAACGCGCAGTTGCTGTCGCATTCGCGCGCCGGAGCCAAAGGTGCGGTGTAGCGTTGCGGCCCGCCGAAATCGGCAACATAGCTCGGCCGCGCTCGTCCCCAATGTTCTTTCAGGCCCAGATTCACCACCAATCCCGGGCCTAGCAGCAAGGCCAGCATCAGAAACAGCCACCCGCGCTGGGCCAGCCCGGCCCACCGGCCGCCTGTGCGCGTGCGGATCAGGCCGATCACGAACACGATGACGGCGATGGTGCCGGCAAGCCGAACGGCGCGCTTTTGCCAAAGGCTGATCGGCTGGTCGGTCCACCAGAATTCGCGCGGTTCGAGATAGAACTGTCGGGCCGTCCAGAGATCGAGTTCGGGCCAGAGCCAGAACAGCAGTCCGAGGCCGAGGGCGAGCATCAGGGCGGGGTAAACAGGCAAAGCACGCATCATGGCGAAGGACTCCGGGTCGGATAGCCAGCGAATTCATGCAGTCGATAGATGGCGTAGCGCCGCTCACGCTGGTCCCCTTGGGGCTGACCGACCGTGCCCAGCGCTTCGCTGCCGGTGAACCGGCGTGCCATTCCGGTCGCGCGGTCCGGTGGCGCGACCAGCAACCAGGCGGGGCAGGCGACATCGGCGAGATCGGCAGTCAGGTCGAAGTGATCGCGGATCGGGCCGGGCGGATGCCATTTGACCACCGGCGCCGGGCGCGGCAAGGCGTAATAGGCCATGGCCGAGGCGGTCGCGCGATCGGTCACCAGCACGCAGTCGGCGGGATAGCGCTGGCGCCACTGGCTGACTTCGGCGCCCAGTGTCTCCCAGCCCCGCAGGCGCTTCAGGGGATCGGCGCGCAGCGGAAAGCGATCGGTCTCCTCGCCCCAGCAGAGCACAACTCCGGCGATCGCCAACCCGAGCAACACATTCAATCCAACCGCCATCCCCCAGGCGGGTCGCCACGACGCGCGCATCAAGCCTCGTGCGGCCAGGATCGATCCGGCCACATAGGCGCTGACCGCCCAATTGGCATTGGCACCGGCCACCAGCGCCAGCGCGAGGTAGAACACCAGCACCGGTGCGATGAAGCCGATGAGCCAGCGCGCTGGCTCATCGCGCAGCGGGCGCGAAATCAGGGCCGCCATCAGCCCGAGAAATACGCCCGGCCCCAACATGGCGATCTGGCTGGCCACGAAGGCCAGTAGTTCGCCGCCGTTCATGTGGGCACCAGCCAGATCGGCGTTTTCGGAGGTGTGCTGGTAGCTGATGAAGCCGTGGGCGGCATTCCAGACCAGATTGGGCGCATAGAGCGATCCCGCAATTGCCAGGGCCACGAGCGCGCCTCGTCTGGAGGCGCGTGGGCTACTCAGCTCACCCCACAGCCAGCCAATCAAGAAAAAGGCCATCGCGTACTTGGAGAGCAGCCCCAACCCGAGTGACAGGCCAAGCCCGACCCACCAACCACCGCCATGCTGCCGAGCCTGGATCAGGCTGAACAGTGCCGCGCTCCAGAAAAACAGCAGCGGAACATCGGTGGAGATCAGCAGGCTGGAGAAGCTCACCGCGGGCAGCGTCAGATAGACTACGGCCGCCGCGACGCCGGTTCGCGCGTCGTACAGTGACCGGCCGGCGAGAAAAACGAAACCGGCCGTGCCGGCATGGAGAAGTGGCGACGCCAGTCGGACGCCCCATTCCGCATCGCCAACCAAGGCCGTGGTGAAGGCAATGAGCCAGGCGATGAACGGGGGCTTTGAGTAGTATCCAAAACTTGGTCGGGTCGACCAGAGCCAGTACTGCGCTTCATCGACGAATAGATCGAGCGGCGAGGCAATCAGCACTGCGAGACGCAAGACGGTCAAGCCAATGAGCGCGCCCAGCAGAACGCGGAGCCCAGCCGTGTGCCGAGTATTCGCGTTGCGCTCCTCACCGTTGTGCATATAGGTGTTCCTTGCTGGGCAGTCATCCGGTTTTCACATGGGGGCGATAGGCTAGCGCCCTTTCGCGACGATTGCGTGAAAACCGCCATGATTGCCGCCTCGGGTTTTTTTCAGCGTTCCGCCGTCGCCTGGCTGCTGTTGTTTCTCGGCGCGTTGGTGCTGTTCGTTCCCGGTGTCTTCACGCTCCCGCCAACCGATCGGGACGAGCCGCGCTTCGCCCAGGCCAGCCGCCAGATGCTGGAAGACGGCGATTACCTCAACATCCGCTTCCAGGACGAAGCGCGCCTCAACAAGCCGGCAGGGATCTACTGGCTGCAGGCTGCGTCTGCTTATCTCGCGGGTTCGGGTTGGGCTAATCCGATCTGGCCCTACCGCATGCCATCGTTGCTCGGCGCGCTGGCGGCGGTTGCCTTGACCGCTCGGCTCGGTCAGCGACTGGGTGGGAACGGCGCAGGATGGCGCGCCGGGGCCTTGCTCACCTTTACCGCGCTGCTGCTGGTCGAAGCCCGGCTGGCCAAGACTGACGCGGTGTTGCTGGCGTTGGTGGTGGCGGCGCAGGCGGCCCTGTGGACCATCTACCGGGCGCATCGGGAGGAACTCGAAGCGCCCGCGCGCGCGGTGCAGGCGTTCTGGATCGCACAGGCGGCTGCCGTGCTCATCAAGGGGCCGATCGCACTCATGGTTTCCGGCTTGACGGTGCTGACCCTGGCTGCCGCCGACCGGGATGTTCGATTGTGGCGGGCGCTGCGGCCGATGTGGGGCGCCGTCTGGTTTGGGCTGCTGGTCGTGCCCTGGGTGGTCGCCATTCACCGAGCGAGTGACGGCGCCTTCTGGCACGACGCCGTGGCGCGCGACTTGTTGGCCAAGGCGGCGCGCGGGCAGGAGTCCCACGGTGCACCCCCGGGCGCCCATCTGCTGGTGACGCCATTGACCCTGTGGCCCGCAGTCCTGCTGCTGGTCCCGGCGCTGATCGCCTGCTGGCGCTCCCGCGCTCAGCCGGCAGCGCGCTTTCTGCTGGCGTGGGCGCTGCCTTTCTGGGTGGTGTACGAGCTGATTCCGACCAAGCTACCGCACTACATTCTGCCGACGGTTCCCGCGCTGTGTCTGATGGCAGGGTTGATGCGTTCAGCTTCGGTGGCGTCCAAGGTGCCCCGTTGGAGTCGCTGGGTGGGCGGTGCACTGTGGGGTTTGGGCGCCGCGCTCTGGCTGGTTCTCGCGGGCTGGTTGCCGCATTGGGCCGGCGAATCGGCTGTTGTCCCCTTGCTCATGACGGCCGGGATGCTCGGCGTTGCGGTGTGGTTGATGGCACGTGCGCACACCTGGCTTGGCCTGGCGCTGAGCGCAGCGCTGCCGGCGGTGTGGATTCTGGGTATTTCCCTGCCGCATCTGGATGGGCTGTGGCCGAGTCGGGAGGTGGCGCGGCATCTGGAACGCCAAGGTCTGACGGCGCCATTGATCACCGCCGGGTATACCGAACCCAGTCTGGTGTTCTGGCTTGGACGACAGACCACACGGCTGAGCGAGGGTGATGAGGCGGCGCGACTGGCGCTGCAGGCACCGGGGCGGCCGGTGCTGGTCGATGCCCGGCGGAAAGCGGATTTTCTCGCGACACTGACCGCGCTCGGTGCCAGCGCCGAGCCTGTGGCGCATATCCAGGGACGCCAGGTCAATGGCGGCGATTGGCTGCGGCTGACTCTCTACCGGGTGACCACGGAGGTGAAATGACGAGGCGACTCGGTTGCGGGCACGCGTCATCCGTGGCGCGGCGTCTTCGGGGCCATGGGCTGGCCCTGACCCTGCTGGTGGTCGTCATCGCCCTGTGCGTGCTCTGGATTGATCAGCCTTTGGCTTGGGCGTTTCGCCGCCACCGGTTTTTTTTTGATGACTTCGCGGCCCTGATCACCCATGCCGGCGATTCGCGGTGGGCGCTGTGCGCATCGGTCTCGGGATGGGCTTTGGGACGGGTTGCTCGGCAGCGCCTCTTGACGCAGGAGATGTGTGAGCGTGCACGCTGGCTGAGCTTGGCGAGTGGCTTCGTGTTCGTGAGCGTGGCCAGCTCGGGGTTGCTGGTCAATCTGCTCAAATATCTGTTTGGGCGCGCCCGGTTCAATGCCTTGATGCTGCACGGCGAATATGGGTTCTACTTTTTCGAGACCGGCTACGATTTCAGCTCGTTTCCCTCCGGCCATGCCAATACGGCGATTGCGCTCGCCATCGCGCTGAGCTGCCTGTGGCCGCGTGTACGCCGGCTGTTCCTGCTGGCCGGTGTCCTGCTCGCCCTCAGCCGGGTGGTTGTGACGGCCCACTACTTGAGCGATGCGCTGGCCGGTGGTTTGCTTGGATGGTGGACCACCCGTTTGTGGTGGCGCTGGTTCATTCAGCGCTATCCGATCCTCGGATCGGGTGGGCCGACCGGGGGCGCTGCGGCCACAGGTCAATGGGTCGACGGGGACGCCGGGGGCACGGTGTCATCCGCCAGCAGCTGGCCGACATCGACGGCATCGAAGCCGTACTCGCGGCCGCAGAACTCGCAAGTGACCGAGACGCTGCCCTGTTCGCGCAGGATGTCCTGAAGTTCCTCTGAACCCAGCTGTCGCAACATCGCCGCAACGCCATCGCGGGAACAGCGGCAGCGGAAGCTCACGGGGGCCGGTTCGAACAGACGGACCGTCTCTTCGGCGAACACGCGGCGCAGCAGTGTTTCGGCTGGCCATTGCTGCAACTCGGCCGCTTCCAGTGTATCCAACAGGTGATTGCAACGATTCCAGGCGTCGGGATCGGCGCTTTCGCCGGGCATACGCTGAATCAGCAGTGCGGTGACGATCTGTTCGCTCGCGGCCAGCAGCACCCGGGCCGGCAGCTGCTCGGACTGGGCGAAGTAATGTTCCAGGGCGCCGGCGAGATTCTCGCCGGTGAGCGGCACCACACCTTGGTAGCGCTCACCGGGATCACGCCCTTCCAAGGCGAGCAGCAGCCGGCCATGCTCGCCGAAGCCGATCTGGTCGGTCGGCACGCCTTGGTCGTAGCGGGCAGTGGCGCGCAGATGCAGCAGGTGGTCGCACTGGGCCAGCACCAGGCGCAGCGGACCCTCGCCTTCGATCTGCAGGTTGAGCCGGCCCTCGAACTTCAGTCCCGCAGTGAGCAGGGCGCTGGCCGCCATGGCCTCGCCCAGAAGACGCCGTACGGGTTCGGGATCGGTGCGGCGCGATTGCGCTTCCTGCCAGGTCGCTTCCAGCCGCACCCATTGCCCGCGGATCGGGAAATCCTCGAACAGGAAGCGATAGAGACGATCACCATCCGCCACCTCAGCCGTCCAACTTGTGGCGCAAGAGTTCGTTGAGCTGGCCGGGGTTGGCTTTGCCGCCCGTGGCCTTCATGGCCTGACCGACGAAGAAGCCGAACAGCTTGTCCTTACCCGCGCGGTACTGGTCGCGCTGGGCCGGATTGTCTGCGATGATCTGGTCAATGATCGCCTCCAGCGCGCCGGTATCGGTGATCTGTCGCAGGCCGAGCCGGTCGATGATGGCGTCGGCATCGCCGCCGTCGTTCCAGAGCACCTCGAACACTTGCTTGGCGATCTTGCCCGAGATGGTGTTGTCGCTGATTCGGGTCAGCATGCCGGCCAGTTGCGCAGCGCTGACCCGGCTCTCGGTGATGTCGAGGTTCGTCTCGTTGAGCCGCGCGGCCAGCTCGCCCATGACCCAGTTGGCGGCGAGCTTGGCGTCGCCGGACGTCTGTGCGACCACGGCCTCGTAGTAATCCGCCAGCTCGCGCGAGTTGGTGAGCACGCCGGCGTCGTAGTCGGGCAGGTTGTAGTCGGCGACGAAGCGCGCGCGCTTGGCGTCGGGCAGTTCGGGCAGGGTGGCGCGCACCGCATCGACGAAGGCCGGCTCGATCACCAGCGGCAACAGATCGGGGTCGGGGAAGTAGCGGTAATCGTTGGCTTCTTCCTTGCTGCGCATGGAGCGGGTCTGGTCCTTGACCGAGTCATAAAGGCGGGTTTCCTGGACCACGGTGCCGCCCCCTTCGAGCAGATCGATCTGGCGCTCCACCTCGTAGTTGATGGCCCGCTCCACGAAGCGGAAGGAATTCAGGTTCTTGATCTCGCAGCGCGTGCCGAGGCGTTCCGCGCCGCTGCGGCGCACCGACACGTTGGCGTCGCAGCGGAACGAGCCTTCCTGCATGTTACCGTCGCAGATCTCCAGATAGCGCACCAGGGCGTGCAGCTTCTTCATGTAGGCCACCGCTTCCTTCGCCGAGCGCAGGTCCGGCTCGGAGACGATTTCGAGTAGCGGCGTGCCGGCGCGGTTGAGATCGATGCCCGAGAGACCATGGAAGTCCTCATGCAGGCTCTTGCCGGCGTCTTCCTCCAGATGGGCGCGGGTGATGCCGATGCGCTTGCGCTCGCCGTCTTCCAGGTCGATGTCGAGGTGTCCTTGGCCCACCACTGGCAGCTCGAACTGGCTGATCTGGTAGCCCTTGGGCAGGTCGGGGTAGAAGTAGTTCTTGCGCGCGAACACCGAGCGCGGCGCGATGTGGGCCTGCACGGCCAGGCCGAACTTCACGGCCATGCGCACGGCCGCTTCGTTGAGCACGGGAAGCGTACCGGGATAGCCCAGGTCGATGACGCTGGCCTGGGTGTTGGGCGCCGCGCCATAACGCGTCGCGGCACCGGAAAAGATCTTGCTGCGGGTGGCGAGTTGGGCGTGGATTTCCAGCCCGATCACGACTTCCCATTCCATTGCGCGATTCCTCAGAAGTGCGGGCCGATATCAGGCGAAAGCGGTCGGATGGCGGCGGTGCCAGTCAGTTTCCCGTTGGAACTGGTGTGCCATGTTGAGCAACCGGCCTTCCTCGAAATGCGGCCCAATCAGCTGCAGACCCACCGGCAGGTCATCGACGAAGCCGGCCGGTAGTGACAGACCCGGCAGGCCGGCAAGGTTCACGGCGATGGTGTTGATGTCGGACAGATACATCTTGACTGGATCGTCGGTCTTCTCGCCCAGCCGGAAGGCGACTTCGGGGGCCGTGGGACCCGCCAGGACGTCGACTTCCTCGAACACGCGGCGGAAATCCTCGGTGATCAGCCGCCGGCAGCGCTGCGCCTTGAGGTAATAGGCATCGTAGTAACCGGCTGAAAGGACATAGGTGCCAATCATGATGCGGCGCTTGACCTCGGCGCCGAAACCTTCGCCGCGGCTGCGCTTGTAGAGATCCTCCAGATTCACCGGGTTCTCGCAGCGATGCCCGTAACGCACGCCGTCGAAACGCGATAGGTTGGACGACGCCTCGGCCGGCGCAAGGGTGTAGTAGGTCGGTACCGACAGACCGAGGTTGGGGAGCTGCACCGGATGCAGCGTCGCGCCCAGGCTTTCGAACACCTTCAGCGCCGATTCGACGGCACTCGCCACCGCCGGCTCGAGACCGGCGCCGAAAAACTCGGCCGGGATACCGATGCGCAAGCCGGTGAGCGGATTGGTCAGCGTCCCGGCATAGTGGGGTACGGGATGGTCCACGCTGGTGGAGTCGCGGGGATCGAAACCGGCCATCGCCTCAAGCAGCAGGGCGCAGTCCTGCGCGTCGCGTCCGAACACGCCGGCCTGGTCGAGGCTGGAGGCAAAGGCGATCATGCCGTAGCGCGACACGCGGCCATAGGTGGGCTTGAGGCCGGTGATGCCGCACAGCGCGGCCGGCTGGCGGATCGAGCCGCCGGTGTCCGAACCGGTGGCCAGCGGTGCCAGGCGTGCTGCAATGGCGGCCGCGGATCCGCCCGAAGAGCCACCCGGGACCCGTGCGGGATCCCAAGGGTTGCGCACCGGGCCGAAATAGCTGGTTTCGTTAGACGAGCCCATGGCGAACTCGTCCATATTGGCCTTGCCCAGCGTGACGAGACCCGCTGCCGCGCAGCGCTCCACGATGGTGGCATCGAAGGGTGGTACGAAGTTGCCCAGCATGCGCGAACCGCAGGTGGTGCGCTGTCCCGCCGTGAGGAAGATGTCCTTATGGATCATCGGCACGCCGGTCAGCGGGCCGGCCTCGCCGCTGCGTCGGCGGGTATCGGCGGCGCGCGCCTGCTCAAGGGCGCTGTCTGGATCGACGGTGATCAGGCTGTTGAGTTCGGCATCGAATTGCGCGATGCGCTCCAGAAATACCTGCGTCAGCTCTTCACTGGTGCATTGGCCCTGGGACAGGGCCTCGGCCATTTCGGCGACGGACAGACTGTGCATGCAAACTCCCGGCGGGGCGTTTTGGGTTATTCGATGACCTTGGGAACCAGAAACAGGCCGCTCTCGGCGGCGGGCGCCTGGGCCAGACAAGTCTCGCGCATGTCAGGCTCGGTCACCTCATCGGGCCGCAGCCGTTGCGCCAAGTCCAGCGGATGGGCCATTTCGGCGATTGCCGTGGTGTCCGCCGCGTTGATCTGGGCCAGCAGATCGAGGCAGCGGGAGAGGGTCTGGGCATGGGTTTCCAGTTCCGCTTCCTCGACCGTCAGACGGGCGAGATGCGCGATGCCACGGACCGTTTCGATATTCAGCGACATGACCGTTCTCCACAAGGCAGGGTGCCGCGATGACGGATGGCTTGTCACGGGCGGCCGAAGTGTACACGCAACCGGGGGCGCTTGACCCCCGGCCTTGCTCCTGTCACAAGGCGTTGCTAGAGTTTGGCATTTTAACATCTTCCCGCCGCGACGATTCGGCTCATACGGACTTGAACTTCCATGTTGAAACTTAAAGGGCTTCGGGGATTCTTCTCCAATGACCTGTCCATCGATCTAGGCACGGCCAATACCCTCATCTACGCTCGCGGCAAGGGAATCGTGCTCGATGAACCTTCCGTCGTGGCGATCCGCGATGACGGCAATGGCCGCGGCAAGACCATCGAAGCGGTCGGCGCTGCGGCCAAGGCCATGGTCGGTCGCACACCCGGGCACATCACCGCGATCCGGCCGCTGAAAGAAGGCGTGATTGCCGATTTCACCGCAACCGAAAAGATGCTTCAGCACTTCATCCGCAAAGTCCACGATTCGCCCTATTTCCGGCCGAGCCCGCGGGTGTTGGTGTGCGTGCCGTACGGGGCGACCCAGGTAGAGCGGCGTGCGATCAAGGAATCGGCTGCCGGTGCCGGCGCGCGCCGAGTCTATCTGATCGAGGAGCCGGTGGCGGCCGCCATGGGCGCCGGGATCCCGGTGCACGAGGCACGCGGATCGATGGTCCTCGACGTCGGCGGCGGTACCTCCGAGGTGGCGGTGATGTCGCTGAACGGGATTGTCTACGCCGCTTCGGTCCGTGTCGGTGGGGACAAGTTCGACGATGCCATCGTCAACTATGTCCGGCGCAACTACGGCACCCTGATCGGTGAATCGACGGCGGAACGCATCAAGCGAGAGATCGGATCGGCTTTCCCTGTCAAGGAAGTGCGCGAGATCGAGGTCAAGGGCCGTCATCTGTCTGAAGGTGTGCCGCGCAGTTTCACCCTCAACAGCAACGAGATCCTCGAATCCATGCAGGAGCCGCTCAGCGCCATCGTGCGTGCGGTCAAGACGGCGCTCGAGCAGACCCCGCCCGAGTTGGCCTCGGATGTCGCCGAGCGTGGCATTGTGCTCACCGGCGGCGGTAGCCTGCTGCGCGATCTGGACCGGCTGCTCCTCGAGGAAACCGGCATCCCGGTGGTGCTCGCGGATGATCCCTTGACCTGTGTGGCCCGCGGCGGTGGCCGGGTTTTGGAACTCATCGACGAGCACGGAGTCGATCTGTTCGCTCTGGACTGAAAGGACTTACGTTGCGCGGGCGCGGACGGCGCCTGCGCGATGCCGTGCCATGGGGGCAAGGCCATCAAACCGCTGTTCCTCAAGACTCGCGCGCTGAATCTGCGTTTCGTGGTATTCGTGGTCGCGTCGGTTGCCTTGATTCTGTATGACTCGGGAGGGGCCGAGTCGAAACGGCTGCGTTTGGTGCTGGGCACCTTGGTTTACCCGGTCCAGCTGGCAGTGGATTGGCCGGTGCGGTTAGGAAAGGAATTCGCCGACGGGACTCGCAGCCGCCGGGCCTTGCTGACCGAGAATGATACCCTGCGCACCCGCCAGGTTCTGCTGGAGGCACAGATCCAGAAGCTGGCTGTGCTCCAGGCGGAGAATGCCCGCTTGCGGGAATTGCTGCAGTCCTCAAGTCGTCTGGACGATCGACTGTCCATCGCCGAAATCCTCTCCATGGACCTGGACCCCTATCGCCAGAGCATCATGCTCAATCGTGGTCTGGTGCATCAGGTGCATGTCGGCCAGCCGATCATCGATGCCCATGGGGTGATGGGCCAGATCACGCATGTCGGACTCAATACCTCCACCGCGCTGCTCATTACCGATACCAATCATTCCCTGCCGATCGAGGTCAACCGCAATGGCCTGCGGACCGTGGCACAAGGGACCGGCGAGAGCCGCTGGCTGACCTTGCCCTATCTGCCCCGCAACGCGGATATCCGCGAAGGCGACCTGTTAATCACCTCAGGGTTGGGCGGACGGTTCCCGCGCGGCTATCCAGTCGCAACCGTGAAGACGGTGATGCGGCAGGGCGGTGGGCGCTTCGCCCAGGTCCGCGCGGAAGTCACCGCACAGGTCGACCGCAGCCGGGAGGTCTTGTTGATTTGGGATCATCCCCCGTTAGACACGCCGCCGCGTGCGGAACACCTGCCCGCGGAGGAGCCCTGACATGCCGGCACGCTGGGGTATTCTGGGGGTGTGCTTCTTCGTTTCCCTGGCACTGACCTTCGTGCCATTGCCGCCATGGGCAGCGGACTGGCGGCCGCACTGGGTGGCGCTGGTCCTGGCCTATTGGATCATCGCCTTGCCCGAGCGGGTCAGCCTGACGACAGCCTGGTGTCTGGGCCTGCTCATTGACGCGGGTCGCGGCGGTACCCTTGGGGTGCAGGCGCTCAGTCTCACGCTTATGGCCTATCCACTGGCGCGTTTTCATCTGCAGTTGCGCGCCTTTCCGGTGTGGCAGCAGGCACTGCTGCTGCTTCCATTGCTGTCCATCGCGGTGTTTCCCGGATTTTGGCTGGCGGGTATGGGTAATCGGAGCGAACCCAGTTTCCCGTGGCAGGGCATCCTCACCAGTTGCCTGCTTTGGCCCTGGGTGTTCGCGGTGCTGCGCCATGTTCGGCGGCGTTTCAGTCTGGCGTGAAAACGGTGCGGCAGCGATTTCGATCGAAGCAGCGGGTCCGGTTGTATCACCCGGAGCTGCAGCGCCGGCTGATTCGCAGTCGGATCGCTATTGCGCTCGTGGTCGCTGCGATTCTGGTAGCGGGGCTGTGTCTGCGACTGTACGAGCTGCAGGTGCGCGATCATGCCCATTTTGCGACCCTGTCCCAAGGCAATCGCGTCCGGTTGCGTCCCCTGCCGCCCCAGCGGGGGCTGATCTATGACCGACATGGCGTCCTGCTGGCGGAAAACCTGCCGTCGTTCCGACTGGAGATTGTCCCCGAGGATGTCCCGGATCTGCCGCAGACCCTGGACCGGTTGTCCCGGCTCATCGACATTACGCCGCAGGATCGGGAGCGCTTCGAGCGCGAGCGTCGGCGCAGCCGGCCATTTGATGCGGTTCCGTTGCGCCACCGCCTGACCGACGAGGAAGTCGCGCGGCTGGCAATCGACCGAATTCATTTCCCCGGTGTGGATATTCGCGCCGATCTGACCCGCCACTATCCGTTCGGCGCGAGCACCGCCCATGTGATCGGCTACATGGGGGCGGTGGACGAGCGGGATTTGCGCAACGTTCCGGAAGGGACCTATGCCGGGTTGAACGAGGCCGGGCGCAGCGGCGTCGAGCGCTACTATGAGTCTGAATTGCGCGGCGTGACCGGATATGAACAGGTCGAGGTCAACGCGCAGGGCCGCACGATTCGTGTGCTGGAAACCCATCCGCCGGTCACTGGCCAGAACCTCTATCTCAGTCTCGACATCCGTCTCCAGCGCGCTGCCGAGGAAGCATTGGCCGGACAGCGTGGTTCCATCGTTGCCATCGCGCCGGAGAGCGGCGAAATCCTCGCGTTGGTCAGCCAGCCGTCCTACGATGCCAATCTGTTCATTGGCGGAATTTCCCTGGCAGACTACCGCGCGCTCAGCAAGGACCCGGGGCGACCGTTGTTCAACCGTGCCGTCCTGGGACAGTATCCGCCGGGTTCCACGGTCAAGCCGCTGCTCGGGGTGGCCGATCTGGCCGCCGGCCTGCCGCTCGGATCGGGTGGGGTCTACTGTGCCGGCTACGTCAAGCTGCCCAATCAGGAACGGCGCTATCGCGACTGGAAGCGCAGTGGTCATGGGCGGACCGATCTGCGTCGCGCCATCGCCGAATCCTGCGATGTGTATTTCTACCAGCTGGCGCTCGAGCTGGGGATCGATCGAATTCACGATGTGCTGGTGGCGTTCGGTTTCGGTCACGCGACCGGCGTCGATCTGCCCGGGGAGCGGGGCGGCCTGGTGCCCTCCAAGGCCTGGAAACAGCGGGTCCGAAAGCAACCCTGGTACATAGGGGAAACCCTGGTGAACGTTATCGGACAGGGCTACAACCTCGCGACGCCGCTGCAGCTGGCGCAGGCCACCGCAACCCTGGCGCGCCGCGGGCGCGTCGTTCACCCGCGCATGGTCCGGGCGCGCGAGGATGTTGCCAGTGGCCAGTACGTGCCGATGACGCCCGTCCCGGGCTCGGCGGTTCCATTCGGCACCCCGGCGCAGTGGGAAGCGGTGGTCGATGCCATGCATGATGTGGTGCAGACGCCGGGCGGAACCGCCTACGGCAGTGGCCGGAGCGCGCCTTATGCCTACGCGGGGAAGACCGGCACGGCACAGGTGTTTGGGTTGGGCAATGAAGAAGAATACGTTGAGGCCAACGTTGCAGCGCACCTTCGGGACCACGCATTGTTCATCGGCTTTGCGCCCCTGGAGAATCCGGCGGTCGCTGTGGCGGTTGTCGCCGAGCACGGCGGCAGCGGCGGCCGCACCGCCGCACCCATCGGCCGCCAGGTACTCGATGCCTATCTGGTGCGAGAAGAGGAAGCGATACCATGAACCGCCAGGTCTATGAGCTGGGCGTCGGCATGCGCGCGCCGTTTCGCGATTGGCCGACCCGTCTGCATGTGGATCTGCCGCTGTTGGTCCTGTTGAGTCTGTTGTCGACCATCGGTCTGATCATTCTCTACAGTGCCGGCGGTGAGAACATGGACCTGTTGTTTCGCCAGCTGATGCGATTGGGCCTGGCCTTCGGGGTGATGCTCACGGTGGCTCAGATTCCGAGCCAATGGCTCTATCGCTTGGCGCCGGGTCTCTACGGGATCGGGTTGATCCTGCTCATTCTGGTGATGCTGCTGGGCGATATCGGCAAAGGGGCGCAGCGCTGGCTGGACTTGGGTGTGATCCGCTTTCAACCCTCGGAAATGATGAAGCTGGCGATGCCGCTGATGGCCGCCCGCTATCTGCAGGACCGGGGAATCCCGCCTGCCGGCTGGGATGTGCCGATCATCCTGCTCCTGATTGGCGGGCCGGTATTGTTGATTGCCGAACAGCCGGATCTGGGGACTGCCGTACTGGTCGCCACCTCGGGTGTGGCCGTCCTGTTCCTCGGGGGGCTGTCATGGCGCTGGATCCTGTCACTGGCCGGAACGCTGGCGGCCGCGATGCCGCTGGTCTGGAATCTGATGCACGACTACCAGCGCCGACGCGTGCTCACCCTGCTCGACCCTGAAGCCGATCCGTTGGGATCGGGCTATCACATCATCCAATCCAAGATCGCGCTCGGTTCCGGGGGGTTGTTCGGTAAGGGCTGGCTCAATGGTAGCCAGGCGCATCTGCAATTCTTGCCGGAAGGCACGACCGATTTCATCTTTGCCGTCTACGGCGAGGAGTTTGGGCTCATCGGATTGCTGTTGCTATTGGCACTTTATATTGCAGTCACCGTGCGCGGACTGCGGATTTCCGCAAACGGACAGAACGGCTTCGAACGGCTGCTCGCCGCCAGCCTGAGTTTTACCTTTCTGTTCTACGTGCTCGTCAACACCGGCATGGTCAGCGGCGTATTGCCGGTGGTGGGTGTGCCGCTTCCGCTGATCAGCTATGGTGGAACCTCGATGGTGACCCTGCTGGCGGGCTTCGGTATGCTCATGTCGATCCAGACACACAAGAAGATGCTTGCTCCATGAAACGATTGCTCCGCTTTTCCACCGCAGCCTGGTTTGCCGTCTGGTCGTTTTCTCAGGCATCGCTGGCCGCGGCCTTGGATGCCCCGCCGACCTGGATCGATGCGGCTGAGAGCGAGGCGCTGGTGCGCCGCCTGGTCGATCAGGATGGCCTGTCGGAACCCGCGGTTCGCGCGCTGCTGAACGAGGCGGTCTACAAGCAGGACATCATCGATGCCATCACGCGTCCTTATGAGGCCAAACCGTGGCATCAGTATCGCCAGCTGTTCGTGACGCCCACCCGGATCGACGGCGGGGTGCAGTTCTGGAACACCCACCGCGATCTGCTCAGCCAGGCCGAAGCCCGCTATGGCGTGCCCGCCGAAATCATCGTCGCGATTATCGGGGTTGAAACCCAGTACGGTCGCAACTTCGGTCGCTATCGGGTGCTCGATGCGCTGGCAACGCTGGGTTTTGCGTATCCGCCGCGCAGTCGGTTCTTCCTCGGTGAACTCGAGCACTTCATGCGTCTGGCGCAGGAAGAAAAAATCGATCCTCGTCAAACGCTCGGCTCCTATGCCGGCGCTATGGGCATGGGACAATTCATTCCCAGCAGCTATCGCGCCTATGCCGTCGATTTCGATGCCGACGGGCAGCGCAATCTATGGCAGCCGGCCGACGCCATTGGCAGCGTGGCCAACTATTTCGCCCGGCATGGCTGGACCAAGGGCGCGCCGGTGGCGTACCCCGCCGAGGCGACGACCCCGGAGAGCCAGGCCTTGGGCAACCAGAAGCGCGAAACGCCGCATACGGTGGGTGTGCTGCGTCAGGCCGGGGTTCGCAGTTCGGCGCAGGTGCCTGCCGCTCAGCCGGCCAATCTGCTGATGCTCGATCAGCAGGATGGGCCGGAATACTGGTTGGCCTTGCCCAATTTCTACGTCATCACGCGCTACAATCACAGCGTCTTGTATGCCATGGCCGTTTTCCAGTTGAGTCAAGAAATCCGCCATGCCGATCAAGCCGGGCCCTGAGATCGACCTTGCCGGTGCACGTCCCGGCCGTGCGGCGTTCGGCCGGGGTGGCGCCGTTTTGCTCGGATTACTGCTCACCGCGTGTGGGCAGCTGCCGCACCAGCCGGTACACAACGCACCGCTGACACCATCAGCAAGCGGCGCGAGCAGCCAGTATCCGGATGCCGTCCCACGCGTCGAGCCGCGCAGCCGGCTGGGCAATCCGCCGTATTACGTCGTCAATGGGCGGCGCTACGTCGTCCTGGATTCGGCAAAGGGCTTTTACGAACGCGGGATCGCTTCGTGGTACGGACCCGATTTTCACGGCAAGTCGGCGTCCAGCGGTGAACGCTACGACATGTACGCTATGACCGCGGCGCACAAGACCTTACCCCTGCCCTCCTATGTCCGGGTGACCAATCTCGAGAATGGACGCAGCGCCGTAGTGCGGGTGAACGATCGTGGACCCTTCGTCGGCAACCGTGTAATCGACCTGTCTTTCGCCGCAGCCACGCGTCTTGGAATCGTGCAACAGGGCACGGCGCCGGTAGAGGTCGTTGCTATCGAACCTGCTGAGGCGGGTGCTGTGATCGCGAATGCCGGCCCCCGGGCTGTGGCCGGCAAGCCACGCTTTTACCTGCAGACCGGCGCATTCTCTCAACGTGAAAATGCCGAACGCATGCGCCGGCGGCTTCTCCTTGCCCAGCTCGGGCCGGTCGATATCCGCAGTGAACCAAACGGCTTTCAGACCGTCCATAAGGTCTGGATTGGGCCGTTCGATGATGTGAGTGCGCTCGATATGGCCAGTGCAAAACTCGAGGATCTCGGAATTCACGATTCCCGACCCACCATTGATTGAGGGGTGGCATGTTCGACGACCGCATGGACGCTGCGCGCCGACTGGCCGGTCGGCTGTCGTCAGTGAAAGGGCAACACCCTTTGGTCCTGGCGATTCCGCGCGGCGCTGTGCCCATGGCCGCGCATATCGCGCAGATCCTCGATGGCGAGCTGGACGTGGTTCTGGTACGCAAACTGGGCGCTCCGGGCAATCCCGAATATGCTATTGGCGCCGTCGACGAATCCGGCGCTGTCTGGATCAATCCCGACGCCGCCTCTTGCCTTGACTCATCCGACCTCGAGCGTGAAGTTGCGCATCAGCGCGGCGTCTTGGATGCACGCCGCCGGATCTACGGGCCGGCGCGCAATCCGGCCGGGCGGATCGTGATCGTGGTGGATGACGGTGTGGCCACCGGCTCGACCCTGATCGCCGCCTTGCGAGCGGTCCGTCGCCACCAGCCTCGGCGATTGATTGCGGCCATCGGGGTGGCACCGCCGGAGACCATCGCCCGCCTATCCGGATATGCCGATGAGATCGTCTGCCTGGAAATGCCGCCATGGTTCGGTTCCGTAGGGGAGTTCTACCGGGATTTCGCCCAGGTTGAGGACACCGAAGTGGTCCGCCTGCTGGAGGAGTGCCGCGCGGGCGCAGCGAGTTCGAGGCAATCCCAGGGCTAGCCGATCGGCGAAGCCGCACGTGGACACGGCGTGCACATGGCGCTCCGGGGGGAGGGCCAAGTCCTGGCCCATGCAGCCCACCGACGCTGACAGGAGGTATTTAGTGGCCTTGACTTATGACGCGCGTACCGCGCTCGTTGTCGTGGATGTCCAGAACGATTTCGCCGATCCGAAAGGCAGCCTTTACGTTCGCGGCGGCGAGGCGGTGATTCCGCTCATCAATGTGGAAATCGAGCGGGCGCTCGCCGCTGGCGCCCTGGTCGTCTATACCCGAGATTGGCACCCGCCGGTGACGGCGCATTTCGAGAAGGATGGCGGGATTTGGCCGGTGCACTGTGTGCGCGATACGTGGGGGGCCCTCTTGCACCCGGCGCTGACCGTGCTTGGCCCGGTGATTTCCAAGGGAATCGGTGGCGAGGACGGCTATTCGGGGTTTTCGATGCGCGATCCACAAAGCGGGGAAGTTCGGAATACGCCGCTGCTGGCGCTACTCGCCACCCGTGAAATCACCCGACTCGTGGTTGCAGGACTGGCTACCGACTATTGCGTTCGCGCCACCGTAATCGACGGCCTTGAGCGGGGCTACGCCGTGACGGTGCTCACGGACGCCATCCGGGGTGTGGACCTCGAGCCTGGCGACGGGGATCGCGCTCTGGCGGAAATGCGCCAGCGAGGTGCGGTGCTGGCATGAGCAAGGATCATCCCATTCCCGCCCTGTTCAGCGATCAGTATCAGCTGACGATGTTCCAGGCCTATCACACCGAGGGCATGACTGGCCCGGCGGTATTCGAGCTGTTTGCGCGCCGGTTGCCGCCGGGGCGCAATTATCTGGTGGCCTGCGGTCTCGAGGATGTCCTGGATTATCTGGAGAATCTTCGCTTTACCGCGGATGAAATCGACTATTTGCGCAGTTTGGGGCGATTTACCCCGGAAGTGCTCGAAATTCTCCGGGAGTTTCGTTTCAGCGGTACCGTCCACGCGATGCCCGAAGGGACGGTGTGTTTTCCCAACGAACCGTTGCTTTCGATCGAAGCCCCCTTGCCCGAAGCGCAGCTGATCGAAACCGCAGTGCTGAACCTCATCCACTACCAGACGCTGGTGGCCTCCAAGGGCGCTCGCGTGGTGGCTGCGGCCGCGGGCGCGGATGTGGTGGATTTCGGCGCCCGGCGCACGCATGGGCGTGATGCCGCGCTGGCCTGTGCTCGGGCGCTGTCAATTGCCGGCTATGTCGGCACGTCGAATCTCGAAGCCGGGCAGCGGCTGGGCATTCCGGTGGTGGGCACGGTGGCGCATAGCTACATCGAAGCGCACCCGGACGAAGAGCAGGCGTTCATTCGCTTCGCCGAACACTATCCGGGGACTACGTTGCTGGTGGACACCTACGATACCCTGCACGCCGTGCAGCGCATCATCGCGTTGTCCCATCGTCTGGGTGAGCGCTTCAAGGTGGGTGGCATCCGGCTCGATTCGGGTGATCGGGCCACATTGGCGCGGCAAAGCCGGAGTTTGCTTGATGCCGCCGGATTGACCGACGTGCGCATCGTGGCGAGCGGCAATCTGGACGAGTACCGGGTGGCGGCGCTGCGCGCTGCCCGCGCGCCGATTGACGTGTTCGGGGTCGGCACGGCGGTCAGTGTCGTGGCCGATGGGCCAAGCCTGGAGGCGGCGTACAAGCTCGTGTCCTACAACGGGCGCGATTGCGGCAAGCTGTCGCCGGGCAAGGTCAGCTTGCCGGGTCCCAAACAGGTCTATCGCATCATGGAAGGCAACTCGGCAATCGGCGATGTCATCGCGCGCCGCGATGAAGCTGTGATGGGTGAACCCCTGCTGCACTGTGTGATGCGAAAGGGTTGTCGCCTGCCCAGCGCCAGTCCCGGATTGTCTGCATCCCGTGCACACCTGGCGGCCGGGCTGGACCGGCTCCCCGCCCGGCTGCAGAGCCTGTCCGATGCGGCGCAGCCCTATCCGGTGGCGGTGAGCCAGGCGCTGCTCGCCGCCCAGTCGCGTTTCCAGCAGCTGCATAGCGAGGACACATGAAAGCCGGCGCCGGCGATGCCCTTGCGGTCTCTCCGGCGGAAAAGCGCGCTTTCCTGTGCCAAGGTGGGGTACTGAGCGAGGATGACTCGGCACCCGTGCAGGTGGTCGAGACCCGATCTTCTTGGGTTTTTCTCACCACCGCGGGCGCCTACAAGCTCAAAAAGCCGCTGCGCAGCCGGATGATCGATCTCACGAGCGTGGCGGCGCGTGGGCGCAATGCCACGCTCGAACTACATCTGAACCGGCGCCTGGCTCCGACCGTCTACACGGGTCTGTTGCCGCTCATCTGTGATCGTAGCGGTTTGCGAGTCGGTCCGGTGGTGGCCTCTCCGACGGATGGTCCGCTTGATCCCGCGCACGTGGTGGACTGGCTGGTGGGCATGCACCGGCTACCGGCGGCACGGATGCTGGATCGCCTGATTGGCGATGGTCGTCTCGACGATGCCGTTGTCGAAGGCATCGGGGTGCATCTGGGTGACTTCTATCGGGCGCAGCCGGCGCTTCCGCTGAATCCGGGTGTCTATGTCGAGGGACTGCGCCGGACCATCGACGGCGAAGGGGCGATCCTGGCCACGGCACCGGAATGGGTGGATGCCGAGCGGCTGTCGGCTGCCCTGCGGCGTCAGCGGGAATTCCTCAACCGCCGGGGCTTGCTGTTGGCCGAGCGGGCGAGTGCCGGGCGGATCATCGAGGGGCATGGGGATCTGCGTCCCGAGCATGTCTGCTGCCTCGAACCGCCGGTGATCTTCGACTGCCTGGAATTCAGCCGCGAGCTGCGCATGCTCGATGCCGTGGATGAGCTGGCCTATCTCGGCCTGGAGTGCGCCAGGCTGGGGCAGCCGGGTACGCTGGAAGGATTGCTGGCGGCTTATGGCGCCTGCTGCGAGGACGATCCGCCAGCGGAACTGGTGCGGTTCTACCAGCGCTATCGGGCCTTGGTGCGCGCCAAGCTGGCCCTGTGGCATCTGATCGACCTGCCGCACGACCGTCCCGCGAAATGGCGGACACGGCTCGAGACCTATCTGACCATCGCTGCCGGACCTTGAGACGCGTCAGATCGCGCCTTCGGCCAGATCCTCCAGCGAGCTGTCCTCATGCAGTCGCGCGATGGCTTCGGCCAGAAACGGTGCCGTGTCCAACGTGGTGAGCTTGGCCGTGATCTCGGGCTGAGTCAGCCGCAGCGGCGGTACTGTGTCGCACACCACCAGCCGCGTCAGGTCCGAGCCGGCCAGGGCGGTGTTGGCAGCGGAGGTGAAGACGCCATGGGTCGCGGCGGCTTCCACGGTGGCGGCGCCCGCCCCCCGCAGCGCCTCCGCGCACAGGGCCAGCGTCCCACCGGTGCTGATGAGGTCATCGAAGATCAGCGCCGGGCGGCCGGCCACCTCCCCCACGATCTCCCCGCCGCCCATGCGCCCGCCGCTGCGCCACTTGTGCATGAAGGCCAGCCCCACCTCGCGCTCCAGCCGCTGGCCCAGCGCCTGGGCGAAGCGCTCGGCGCGCTTGATGGCCCCGCCGTCGGGCGCCACCACCACCCAGTTCGCGGGCCGGGCGGCGAAATGGGCGACGAACAACGACCGCGCTTCCAGATGCACGACCGGCCGGCGAAAGGCGTTCTGGAACGCCGCCCGGTTATGCACGTCCAGCGTCACCACGCCATCGACCCCGATGGCTTCGAGCAGCTGGGCGAGGTAGCGGTGCGTCACCGGATCGCGCGGCTGGCTGCGTTGGTCCTTGCGGGCATAGGCCAGATAGGGCAGCACCGCGGTGAGGCGCGCAGCCCCCGCATCGCGCAAGGCGCCCAGCAGGAACAGCAGGCGGCACAGCTTGTCGTGGATCGAATGCCCCGGCTCGCCATGCAGCTGCTGCAGCACGAAGATGTCCGCCCCGCGCACGTTGTCCAGTGGGCGGATCTTATGCTCCCCGTCCTCGAATTCGCGCTCCTCCAAGGCCGCAAGCGACAACCCCAGCGCCGCCGCCACGCGCGTGCCGTAGTTGGCACTTACCTGCGGCGCGAACAGGCGCAGCGCGCGGGTCGCTGATTGGCTCGGTGGATCGATGGGCGATGATGGGGTTATTGCCATGGTCGGTGTTCCGTGATGGCGGAGTCTTTATCCTGACGCGCCGGAACATCCGGCTCAAGTGACCCTCGCCATCGAGCGGCAACGATTGCTGCCCGCGGCCGGTCACAAACCCGATGGCCCACCGGTCTAAATAACTGTTGATATCCCGTCAACGCTCCCCGATGCGAGAGAGAGTCATGCTTGCACATACCGAATCAGTCACGTTGGAAGCGCCGTTTTCGGTTGCCTATCCCTTTCTGTCCAATCCCGAGAATCTTCCCCGGTGGGCTCATGTATTCTGCCAGGACATCGAAAAACAAGGATCGGAGTGGTTGGCGCAGACGGTCGCCGGTCCCTTGATCATTCGCTACGCATGCGATGCGGCCAGCGGAACCATCGACATCATTTCCAGGCTGGATCCCGGCGTGGAAGACATCGCCTACACACGCTTGATGCCCAATGGTCCGGGTTGTGAATTCACCTTCACATTCTTCCGGACCGCCGATATGTCTGATGAGATTTTCGACTCCCAACGGTGGGGGCTTCGTGAAGAAATGCGCGCACTGCGCGCCATCTTCCGGGAACTCGTCGGTTAAGCCGATCTGGAGAGACGTGATGACGACTCAAACGCTGGAAGTGCTGGTCGCCGCTGCCCGAAATGGCGATGGCAAAGCCTTGGAAGCCATCCTGGGTACCATCCAGAAGGAAATCTACAATCTTGCGTTGCGCATGCTCTGGTGTCCTCATGATGCTGCAGACGCGTGCCAGGAGATTCTGCTGAAGATCGTCACGCGTCTCTCCAGCTTCGAAGGCCGCAGCGCGTTCAGGACATGGGCCTTTCGCGTCGCCGTCAACCACCTGCTGAATCAAAAAGCCGGACGTGTGGAAGCCGAGCATCTTTCCTTCGAACAATTCGGCGCCGATCTCGCCCAGGATCTCGCCGAATCACCGGCTTCGACCTCAGATCCTGAGTATGCGCGTCTGATCCATGAGGTCAGAATCGGCTGTACGCACGCCATGCTGATCTGTCTCGACCGCGAGCACCGCGCCGCTTTCGTGCTGGGCGATATCCTGCAACTATCCAGTCAGGAAGCGGCCTATGTCATGGATCTGCCCGATGCGGCGTTTCGCAAGCGGCGATCGCGGGCACGGCAACGCATTGTTGAATTCATGAGGACGCATTGCGGCTTGGTCGAGGAGGCCGCCCCCTGTCGTTGTGAGCGGCGTGTCGATCATGCCGTGGCAACGGGAATCGTGAATCGCTCCAGTTTGCTGTTTGCCTCGAACGACGAGCCGAGTACCGACGAACTCCACACGCATGTGGCTGAGCTGTCTGCGCTGCAGCGCTCCATCACCGTCCATCGGCGCAATCCGATGCCCGATGCCCCCGACCCATCTCTGGACGCGCTCAAGCAGTTGTTGAGAACCGGCGCGGTGCAGAGCCTGCAATGACACGGCGCCAGTCGAGGCGTCGACATCTCCGATGGTTGTTGCGCGATTTCCCGGGCCGAGGAAGCCGCTCACCCAGGTCCATTCGGCTCCCTTGAGTTTCCTCGGAGCTGCACGCCGGGTGGTTTGCGGATTCGATCCGGACACGTGCATCGGCGTCGCGACGCTCCCCGTAAGGTGCAGCGCTACTCCTCCGGTCATCGGTCGCTTGCGTTCGCGAGTGATTGCGTGACGGGAAGCGCGTCTGGTGAAGACAACAGGGCGGGTTTGAAGGTTTGGCCATAACCTGACGGCAGTCGGTCGGCCGCAACAGGGCGAACCGATCAGGCTGGGTCCTGATCGTCCAGTGGAAAATGGCAGCGCACGGTGCGATCGGCGCCGAGCGGCCGCAGCGTCGGCGCCTCAAGGCGGCACCGCTCCTGGGCGCGTGGGCAGCGCGGATGAAAGGCGCAGCCCGGCGGCGGATCGAGCGGCGAGGGCAAATCGCCGGCGACCGGCACGCGCAGCGGGGCGCCGGGCCGCGGTTCGGGCACGGCATCCAGCAGGCCGCGGGTGTAGGGATGCCGGGGCGCGGCAAAGATCGCCGCGGTGGGCCCGGCTTCGACGGTCCGACCCAGGTACATGACCTGGATGCGGTGGCTGATGTGGCGCACCACGGCCAGATCGTGGGCGATGAAGACGAGCCCCAGCCCCTGCTCGGCCTGCAGATCCTGCAGCAGGTTGACGATCTGGCCTTGAATGGAAACATCCAGCGCCGAGACCGGCTCGTCGCATACCAAGAGCCGTGGGCGCAGCATCAGCGCGCGGGCGATGCCGATGCGCTGGCATTGCCCGCCCGAAAACTCGTGCGGATAGCCATCCAGTGCAGCCGTGCCGAGACCGACGCGTTCCAACAGCGACAGGGCGCGAGCCCGCACCGCCAGCGTGGTCATGGCCGGCTCGTGCACGCGCATCGGCTCGGCCAGGATCTGGCCCACGGTCATGCGCGGGTCGAGACTGGCCAGGGGGTCCTGGAACACCATCTGGGCGTGGCGGCGGTGAGCACGCAGCGCCCGCGGCGAAAGCGCGGTCAGATCCACGCCCTCGAGCATCACCCGGCCGCGGGTGATGGGTGTGAGACCCAGCAGCGCGCGGCCGAGGGTGGATTTGCCGCAGCCCGATTCCCCGACGATGCCCAGGGTCTCGCCAGCGGCGAGTGTGAGGCTGACCGCTTCCACGGCCTGCAGGGCACGCGGGCGGCGCAACAGGCCGCTGCCGACCGGATAGTGGACTGCAAGATCCTGCGCGTCGATCAGCAGCCTCCCGCTCATGGCATGGGGTCCAAGGCGGATGGCGCCGCCGGGGGCTGCCAGTGGCAGCGCCGGCCGCGCGTGGCGGATTCCTCGGCCCACCCCGGATGGTGGGTCGTGCACACCGCCATGGCGTGGCGGCAACGCGGTGCAAAGGCACATCCGGGCGGCCGGGTGCGCGGATCGGGGGGATGACCGGCCAGCGTCGCCAGGCGACGCGCACTGTGCTGCCGCGCCGGCAGGGATTCGAGCAGACCCTCCGTGTAGGGGTGGCGCGGATGGGCGAGCAGCTCGGCCACCGGCCCCTGTTCGACGCCTTCGCCCGCATACATGACCAGCATGCGGTCGCAGACGGCGGCAACCACGCCCAGATCATGGGTGATGAGCAGCATGGCCGTCCCCAGCTCACGCCGCAGCGCCGCGAGCAGATCCAGGATCTGGGCCTGGACGGTGACGTCGAGCGCCGTGGTGGGCTCGTCAAGGATCAGCACCTCGGGCTGGGGCAGGAGCGCCATGGCGATCATCACCCGCTGGCGCATGCCGCCGGAAAGTTCGTGCGGATACTGATCGAGCCGTCGCCGGGCATCGGTGATGCGCACCGCCTCGAGCATGCGCAACGCCTCGGCGCGCGCCTCCCGGCGTGACTGGCCGCGGTGCAGCACGAGCGTTTCGGTCATCTGGCGCTCGATGCTGAGGTAGGGGTTGAGTGCCGTCATCGGGTCCTGGAACACCACGCCGATGCGCACGCCCCGGATCCGGCCCATCTGGCGCTCCGGCTGGCCGAGCAGCGGCGCGCCGTCGAGGGTCGCCACGCCCGTGGCACGGCCGTTGTCCGCCAGCAGGCCGAGCAGCGCCATGGCGCTCTGCGTCTTGCCGGAACCCGATTCGCCGACCAGTGCCAGCGCCTCACCCCGGTGCAGGGTGAAGCTCACTTCGCGCACCGCCACCACCGGGCCGCTGTCGGTCGTGAAATGCACGCCGAGATCACGCACTGTGAGCAGCGGCGCGGCGTGGGCCGCCGAAATCGCGCTCATCGTTCGTGCCCCGGGCGTAACGCGTACAGCCGGCTCATCGTCAGCGGTCCTTGGGGTCCAGCGCATCGCGCAGGCCGTCGCCGAGGAAGTTGAAACAGAACAGCGTCACCGCCAGGAAAAGCCCCGGGAAGATCAGCAACCAGGGGCCGGCTTCCATCTGCTGGGCGCCGTCGTTGACCAGCGCACCCCAGCTGGTGAAGGGTTCCTGCACGCCCAGCCCGAGAAAGCTCAGAAAGGATTCGACCAGAATCACCTGCGGGATGGTGAGCGTGACGTAGACCACCACGACGCCGAGCAGGTTGGGGACGATGTGCTTGGCAATGATGCGCCAGCCGGGTGCGCCGTAGGCCTGGGCAGCAAGCACGAACTCGCGTTCGCGCAGGGACAGCGTCTGACCGCGTACGATACGCGCCATGTCCAGCCAGTTCACCGCACCGATGGCGATGAAGATCAGGAAGATGTTGCGCCCGAAGAAGACCATGAGCAGGATCACGAAGAACATGAACGGCAGGGCGTAGAGAATGTCCACCACGCGCATCATGAAGGCGTCGACCCGGCCGCCGACATAGCCCGCGGTCGCACCCCAGACGACGCCGATCGCCAGGCTGACCAGCGTCGCCGATAGGCCGACCAGCAGCGAAATGCGCCCGCCGTGCAGCGTGCGCACGAGCAGATCGCGGCCGAGGAAATCGGTGCCGAACCAATGGCCGCCGGCGAGCGTGGGCGGCAACAGAATGGCATCCCAGTCGCTGCGGTCGAAGGCGTTGGGGCTGAGTACGGGACCCAGTGTGACCGCCAGTACCAGCAGACCCAGCAGCAACAGACTGGTCATCGCGGGGCGATTGCGCCGCAGTCGGCGCAGGGCATCGCTCCATAGCCCTCGGCCCATGGGTTGAGGCGTGGCGGCGTTCGGGGCCGCCGGGGTCATGCGGTGTACCTCACACGCGGATCCAGCAGGGCGTAGAGCAGGTCCACCAGAAAGTTGAAGACGATGATGAGCGCGCCGTAGAACACCACCACGCCCATGACCAGCGTGTAGTCGCGGTTAAGTGCGCCCTGCACGAAGTAGCGCCCCAGGCCGGGGATGCCGAAGATTGCCTCGATGACCACCGAACCGGTGATGACACCAGCCAGTGCCGGGCCGAGGAAGGAGACCACGGGTAGCAGCGTCGGTTTCAGCGCATGGCGAACCAGGATCACCCGCAGCGGCAAGCCCTTGGCGCGCGCCGTGCGGATGAAGGGACTGCGCCAGACTTCGATCAGACTGGCGCGCGTCAACCGTGCGATGTAGGCCAGTAGCGGTAGCGATAGCGCGGTCACCGGCAGGATCCAGGCGCTCAGGCCGCCGCTCAGCCCGCCGGCCGGCAGCCAGCCGAGATGCACCGCGAACACCAGGATCAACAGCGGCGCGACCACGAAACCCGGCACCGAGATACCGGTCATGGCGGCCGCCATGGTCACGTGATCGAGCGGACGATTCTGGCGCAGGGCGGCGAGCATGCCCGCCGGCAGGCCGATGAGCAGGGCCACGGCCATGGCGGCGAGCCCAAGGCGCAACGACACCGGAAAGCCCTGGGCGATCAGCTCGTTCACCGTGTAGTCGGCGTACTTGAACGACGGTCCCAGATCGCCGCGGGCCAGATCACCGAGATAGCGCAAGTACTGCTGCCACAGTGGTTCGTCGAGATGATACTTAGCGGCCAGGTTGGCCTCGATCTCGGGCGGCAGGTTCTTTTCCGCGTCGAAAGGTCCGCCGGGCGCGGCACGCACCAGAAAAAACGACAGCGTCACCAGGACCAGAAGCGTCGGCCAGGCGCCGAGAAAGCGCCGTAAGCTGTAAGTCAGCATGCTCATCCGTTGCGGGCTGGCCCCGTCTGCTCCTCATGGTGACAGTGGATGGATACCGGCCGCCGCGCAGGACGCAGGGCCGAGGGCCGATGGTAGCGCGATCGGCACGCCGCTCACACCTATTGACACGAGATGACGTGCTTCAGCCAACCGGAAATACATCCGCTTTCTCGCTCTCTCTGTGTACGGTAAGACGATCCGTTGCTCCAGACCGTCCGAATCGGGTCATCAGGTTGATGCAAAAGCGCATCACCCAGACCGGTTCGCCAGTGAGACGGCTTCCTTGGCCTTGAGTACGCGCGTTTCCTGCAGCTGCGCATTGGTGGATACCTGATCACCGGCCTGCCCGGGCACGGGGTCGCCGGCACCAGTGATGCGGTGTCGGTGCGCGGCTTGTCGCCATGGCGCAGGATCATCCCGCGCGGCCCGTATGTCGCGGATCGCCGCCACGGCCTGTTCGGCCCGGCCCTCTAATGATGGTGTTGGCGGTTACCATGGCGAGGATCATCTGGATGTTCACCCGGCTCGGGAGCAGCGCGGTGACCTCCACCGCGAGCAGCAGCACATAGATCGGCACCTTGTGTCGGTGCGCCAGAAGCGCAGCAGGAGATGGTGCCGCGGCGCCTCCGGCAGGCCGTCGGGGCCACGGTGTTCGCGCTGCGGGTCGATTCGGAGTCGAGTCCCGCTAAGGGGTCGGCCGCTGCTCGGTTTCGATCGCCGGAATATCGATACGTTCCTCCAGATCGGCACCGCCCAGCAGCTCGACTGCGCGGTCGGCGGCGTCATGGAAGGGCTCGACCACCAGATCGGCGCCCAGCGCCTGCAGGGCTTCGGTATCCTCACCATTGTGGGAGGCGACCGCGATGCGACCGCCGAAGCCGGCACCGCGCGCCAGCTGGATCAGCGTGGCGCGCGTGTCGTCGTGGGTGACGCCGGTGGCGTGGCTGGGTGTAGTGGACACCAGCCAGCGCGTACCGGCCAGTGGTAGATCGGCGATGAACCCGGGATCGGTGGCGTCGCCATAACGGGTGTCGATGCCGAGCTTCCGGCTGCGATGCACTGCCTGCGGGTTGAAATCCACGCCCAGCACCCGCAGCCCGCGCCGATGCAGGCGCACGGCGATCGCGGTTCCGAAGCGTCCCAGCCCGAAGATGATCACTGCCGGGTGGTCACCGGTCAGAACCTCGTCCTGGCTGCTTTCCCGCGGGGTGTTGCGACGTTCGAAGATGTCGAGCAGCGGCTCGCACCAAGCATAGAGTTGGTGTGAGTAGGTGATCATGTAAGTGGACAGAGCGATGGTCACCAGCCCGACCAGGGTCACCAAGCCCAGCGCTTCCTGCTCGACGTGGCCAAGGGCGACGCCCATGGCGATGAAGATCAAGGAGAACTCGCTGATCTGCGCCACGGTGAGGCCGGCCAGAAAGCCCGTGCGCTTTCGGTAGCCCATGGCGCCCATGATGGCCAGTACGATCAGCGGATTGCCGATCAGCACGAATAGCGAAAGGACAACCGCGGCAGGCAGGTTGGCGCCGAGCAGGGACAGATCGAGGGTCGCCCCCAGGGCGATGAAGAAGAATAGCAGCAGGAAGTCGCGCAGCGGCGCCAGGCGCGCCGCGATGGTCTCGCGATAGGGCGTGGAGGCCAGTGAGATGCCCGCCAGCAGGCCACCGACCTCTTTGCCGAGGCCGACGAAGTCGCCGATCGCTGCGAACAGGGCCGCCTGGGCCACGGCAAAGATCACCAGCAGCTCCGGCGTCCGCGCCAGCCGCTCGGTCAGCGGCGTGGCGACATGGCGCACGAACAGCATCACCAACGCCACCAGCCCCAGGCCCGAGGCCAGCACGCTGAGCATGTCGCCGCCGCCGTGGCCTTCGGCGGTGCCGATGCCGATCGCGGACAGCACGATCATCGCCAGCACCACCACTAGGTCCTGCACGATCAGGAAGCCGAGCGCGATCTGGCCGTGCAGCGCGTCGATCTCGCGTTTGTCCGAGAGCAGCTTGACGACGATGATCGTCGAGGAAAAGGTCAGCGCTACCGCCACATACAGGCTGGTGACCGGCGTCAGGCCGAGGCCGAGCCCGATCAGATAACCAAAGAACGAGGTGAAGGCTACCTGACCCAGCCCGGTCAGGAGCGCCACCGGCCCCAGAGAGCGGATCAGCTTCACATCGAGCTTGATCCCGACCAGAAACAACAGCACCGCGATACCGAGTTCCGCGAGCAGGCCGATCTGGTCGTTGGAGCGCACCACGTCCAGGCCCGAGGGGCCAGCAAGCAGCCCGACAGCGATGAAACTGACGACCAGCGGCTGGCGCAGTGTGGTACCCAACAGCCCGACACCTGCAGCCAGCACCAGCAGCACGGCGATCTCGCCGAAGGCAGTGTGGATGATGTTTTCCATGGGGCCTCCTGGCTTGGGAAACCGTGCTCCTCTGGCAGGAGGCACTGTATGTCGCTTGCGTTGATTTTTGTGTGATCATCAGGGTATGCGGCCAGATTACCAGCGGTGAACCCGAAGCCGCTGGCGATTGGGGACAACCGCCAACCGGAGCCCCGTTCTCGGTACAGTGACAGGGAAGTGTCCGTCAGTGGAGAGCTGGGGAATTGCTCGAGCGTCGCCGTGACGGGGGCTTGGGCGTCAGTGGATTGACCGCCGGGGCCCGCAAAACTCCCTACACCGGTTTACAGGAGGGCTAAGCATGCCGGCACCGCTGAAACTCATGGTCGCAACGGATTTCTCGGAACGGTCCGACCGTGCCCTGCGGCGTGCAACGTTGATTGCCCGGGAGGTTGAAGCCGAGTTGTCCTTGATCCATGTGGTTGATGAAGATCAACCTCGCCGGATCGTTGAGGCCGAGCGGAACAATGCCTTGGCCATATTACACGAGCAGGTCTCGACCCTGCGCGAGATGGACGGCGTCTCCTGTACGAGTCGCGTTGTAATCGGAACCGTTTTCGGCGGTATCGTCCAAGCGACGCGCGAGGAGTCACCCGCTGTGCTGATCATCGGTCCCCACCGCCGACAGGAGTTGCGGGATCTGTTCATGGGCACCACCGCCGAGCGAACGATCCGCGAGGTTTCCTGCCCGGTTCTGATGACCAATGGCCCGCCGGTTGCGCCTTACCGAAAATGCGTGCTAACCACAGACTGCTCGGACGGTTCGCGGCGGGCGCTCGGTGCGGCTGATTCACTCGGCATCGCCCCGGGCGCAATTTCCTCCTTGATGTACGTCTTCGACGCGCCGGTGTTGCGGCTAGCCATGAGCTATACGTTATCTGAGCATGAAAAAACGGATTATCTTGACGATGAACGCAGGGAAGCAATGCGCCATTTGGTCGAATTCGCTGCAAAACTATCGATCAAACAACCCACTCTCATTGTGCGGCAAGACAAATCCACCCCGGCGTCGGAGATCCTGGCAGCCGCAGAGGAGCAGTCCTCGGATCTGATCGTGGTCGGTACGCGCGGCGCCAGCGGGTTTACTCGGCTTCTCTTGGGCAGCGTGGCCGAGGAAGTTCTGCGCCGCGCCCGCTGTGATGTGTTGGCGGTGCCACCGGGAAGCCTTGGATGAGGCTCGATGGCTCCGGATGTGGCGCTGCCCATTCTGTCAACTGTAAAGTATCGCTGATCACGCGCTGCGGTGTGGAGGAAAGTCGGGTGCCGACCTGAACGGATAAACCTCCGCGTTGGCCAAACCCATTCATGGGCCGGTTGCAGTAGCGCTGCTGGCCTACAGCGTGTCTGGCTCACGGAAGAAAGCGTTGTCCGCGGTGCCCCAGTAACCCGACGCTGCCGACCCGGAACGCGCAGACACGACCTTGACCACACCTCGTGGCTGATTGCTCGGCGGCGCCCTAAAACCAAAGGTGCAGGCGAAATCCTCATTCAATCAAGTGAAGTTGTGGATTTCCGAGACAGAACGCTAGACCTGCCGGTTATCAGCCCTTCATGGCTCAGCTGCAGTGAAGGGGATCGATCCCGTTTCGCGCCGTGTGCCGCGCCGCATGCGTATCGGTTGCAAGCCGTCTCGCGCACGCAGACGCCATAGCGGGTTTTGGCGGCTCGGATCGGTAAATGGCATCATGCCCGCTTTTGCTTTGGGGGAAGAGGCAAGGATGCCAGCGCCAGATACGATGCGATCGAACAATGGGCACGAAACCTCAAGCAAGGGCCGCGTGCTGTTCGCCAGCCTGGTCGGCACGACCATCGAATTCTTCGATTTCTATATCTATGCCACGGCCGCGGTGCTGGTTTTCCCCGCACTGTTCTTTCCAGGCGGCGATCCCACCACCGGCATGCTGCAATCGCTGGCGACCTTCGCCATTGCGTTCTTCGCCCGGCCGGTGGGTTCGGCGCTGTTTGGCCACTTCGGCGATCGCGTCGGCCGCAAGGCCACGCTGGTGGCAGCACTGCTGACGATGGGCCTGTCGACGCTGCTGATCGGTCTATTGCCTACCTACGCCCAGATCGGTGTCGCGGCTCCGGCGCTGCTGGCGCTGTGCCGGTTCGGACAGGGGCTGGGTCTGGGCGGCGAATGGGGCGGCGCCGTGCTGCTCGCCACCGAAAACGCACCACCCGGCCGCCGGGCCTGGTACGGCATGTTTCCACAACTGGGCGCGCCGATCGGGTTCATTCTCTCGGGCGGATCGTTTCTGCTGCTGACGCACTATCTCGACGAGGCCGCATTTTTCGCCTGGGGCTGGCGGGTCCCGTTTCTGGCCAGCAGCGTGCTCGTGGCGGTGGGGCTCTGGGTGCGACTGAATCTCGAGGAAACGCCGGTGTTTCGGCAAGCGCTGGCAGCCGAGACGCGCGAGCGCCTGCCGATTCTCACCGTCCTGCGGACCCATCCGGGCGCGCTGTTGCGCGGGACGGTTCTGGGCCTGTGCACCTTTGTGCTGTTCTACCTGATGACGGTGTTCACGCTGACCTGGGGCACCACCGCGCTGGGCTATTCGCGCGAGCGCTTCCTGTTGATCCAGTTGTTTGGCGTGTTGTTCTTTGGCTTGACCATTCCGCTGGCGGCCCATCTGGCGGACCAACGGGGCAGGCGCTGGATCATGCTGGCCGCCAGCGGCGGCATCGCGCTGTTCGGCTTCGGTTTCGCGCCGCTTTTCGGGGCCGGCAGCGAGGGGGCCATCCTGTTGTTCATGGCACTGGGACTGGGCTTGATGGGGCTCACCTACGGCCCGCTCGGCACCTTGCTGAGCGAGCAGTTTCCCACCGCCGTGCGATACACCGGTGCTTCCCTCGCCTTCAACCTGGCCGGGATCTTCGGCGCCTCCCTGGCGCCTTATATCGCCACCTGGCTGGCCACGCGGCATGGCCTGCACACGGTGGGCTGGTATCTGTCCGCGGCGGCGCTGCTCACTGCGCTGGCGGTGTGGCAGACGCGCGAAAGCAAGGCTGAAGCCCTGTAGACCGGTGGTTTCATTCCGCTTTTGTCGGCCGGAGATGGCGCACGAGGCACGCTCCATGATAGGAAGGATGAATGCCAAACGCTGTCCGTCCACCCCACCGCCTATTCGCCGTTCTCAATCCGGTCGGGGGGCATTGCGACCCGGTCGCCGTCCGGGCGGGCTTGCAGGCGCACTGCGCGCGCAGCGGCCAGCGCTGCACGATTTACGAGACCACCGGGGCTGAGAACGAGGATGTCCCGGCGCGGGTGCGCGAAGCGGTGGCCGACGGCGCCGAACTGGTGATTGCGATCGGCGGTGACGGGACGGTTTCGCAGGTCGCCCAAGGGCTCTCCGGCGGGCCCATTCCGCTGGCCGTGATTCCGGTCGGAACGGCGAATGTGTTCGCCCGTGTCATGGGCATTCCGCTGGAACTGGAGGCTGCCTGTGCCCTGCTATCGGCCTTTGCGGTGCGCAGAGTCGACGCCATGGAATCGGACGGCTGGCTCTATGTGTTGCATCTGGGCGCGGGCCTGTCTTCGCTCATGATCCGCGACACCGATCGCGCCGCCAAGCGGCGCTTCGGCCGACTGGCTTATGTGTGGACCGCTGTGCGTACCTTGAGCGGGCTGCAGCCACATCGCTTCGAGATCGTGGTCGACGGATCGCGCCACCGTCTGCGTGCCAAGCAGGTCTTCATCGCCAACGGCGGATATTGGGGCACCGAGGCCATCCGTCTGGGGCCGGATATCGCACCGGACGACGGCGTGATCGATCTGTGCATTCTGAATGGCCGTACCGTGATCGATTTCGCCGGCATCGGCTGGGATTTTCTCTGGGGCCGGCATCGGCGCAATCGCAAGGTTCGCTATCTCCGGGCGCAGCGCGCCATTACCCTCGACAGCCGGCCTCGCCTGCCGGTTCAGGGCGATGGCGAAATCGTCGGCCGGACACCGATCGAACTGTGCATCCGGCCGGCGGCGGTGGCCGTCGCCGTGCCTGACGGCGTGGAGACGGCCTAAGCTGCGCGGCGCTCAGAGCGCTGGCGCGCGCGCTTCCAGCCGCGGTGGATTGTCCATGTTGCGGATGAACTGTTCCGGTCCCGCCGAGCCGACAGTGGCCGGAAACCACAGCACGGCCGTCAGGTCGATATCGAGCTTGCCGACCGGAAGCTTGGTGACCTGAAATCCGAAGCGCGGCAACGCGTGCGGGAAGGTCTCGTAGTCGTAGGACTGCTTTGGCTTAGCAGAGTCGACATAGGTGCCCCGGCCTTCGACTGGCCAATCCGGTGGAATGTCGAACTGCATCACCACATCCCATCCGCGGCCGCTTTCCAGCCAGAGCCATGTGGCGTCGGGGATGCGGATGTCGAGCTGCTCTTCCGCGGCGCTGACCTGGCCGTCGACGGCATGATACTGACCACTGGGGTTGATGGCCGCGGCAAACCGCCCGCCTCGCATGTCGTTCATGTCGAGCCCGATGTCGATGACCGGCTTGTTGAGCACGCGGGTCAGGATCTCGCCGCCCGGAATATGCAGTTTCACCGGCAGCGAAATGCCTTGGTCGTAGACGGTCATGTCCGTCAGGATGCGGAACACCGGGATGCCGGCCACCACCACCCAGATCTTGAGCTTGAGCACTTCGCGCACCGGGCCATGCTTGACGCCGGCCAGCTCGGCCTTGAGGTTTTCGATGTCGACCGTCACTCGCGGCCAGGGCACCACGACCCCGGTGGCGATTTCCAGAATCAGCGTGTCCAGAACGCGATGTTCCGGCGTGGGGCCCGCGTTGGCCCGAAAATCCTCGAACTTGAGGATGTTTCTCGGATTGTTTCGGAAATTGAAGAACGTGGCGTCGAGCGTCCATTTCTCCTGATCGTATTGCACGTAGTCGCTCGGATCACGCCGCTGTGAGTCTTCGGCGACATAGGCATGGCGCGTTTTTCCGTTGTAGCGAAAGGTCAGCTCCTGGACGATTCGCCCGTCGTCGAGGCGATGGGCGGCCGGGTCGAGCCGCTCGCTGCCCGTATCGCGATACATGAAAACCAGTTCATCTTCGCCGTCGAAGACCCCCTCCGCCCCCTGAATGGATCCGGAAACGCCCGGGGCGTAGACCCAGCCGTCCGTGTCGCGTTCGTCGATCTGAAATGGGATCGGCACCAGCTGACCGGATCGCACCGCCAGCACGGACAGCGTTTCAATGCGCTTTCCCGCCAGCTGCGGGCTCTGGCTGGCTTTGACAGTGGGCGCGTAGACCCAAGTGTAATGGTCCAGGTCCAGCGCCTGGACCATTTGGTCCCACTGCGTCGTGCTCAGCCGGAACGACAGCGTCCGGTCCTGTGCCAACAGGCTGGGTTCGGCTTTCAGACGCATGATGAACTGATCGAATTGCGCGCCCTTCAGGCTGTCGTACGCTGCGGGCGCGGCGCTCCAGCCTGTACCGGCCCACGCCAACAGGACTGCCAGAACCCATCGACGGACATACGATTCCTTGTGACCCATAACTGTCTCCTCCTGAACTTCTTATGGGCGGCCGCCAAGGATGGCCGCAGGGGCTACTACCCCTAGGAGATTCAAGCGCATACGCAGCGGAACGCAACTTCAGATCGGTTCGAGTACGTCAACAAGTCGGGTCATTGCAGGATGGTGTACTCAAATCGCAGATCCTCCGTGAGCCATCGCGATTCGACAATTTCGTCCGGGTGTACCAGCAGGTACTTTCACGTCGTCGTGCCGACGTTCAAAGCGTGATCGGATGGGTTCCCGCGCCAGCGCACGGCAGCAGCAGCCGTAGCCTGCACTTCTTGCGTCTGGATGTCTGATCGCGCCTAGGATTCCACCGTGAAGATCGTGGCATCGGTTTTGGCCAAGAAGTCCGGAACGTACTTGGGCTGCTCGGTGCCGAGCTTGTCGTACATCTGGAGCTACACCTTCGCGGGCTTGAATCACTTTGTCGCGTCGCACTCCAGGATGATGGGACGCACCGCTCGGTGTCCGAGTCGAACGCTGCAGGGGATATGGGTGCGCGCGAATTTGCCGAACAGCATTTACTGGATGCGACTGGGACCAAGCACGGTGTCCCGGAAATGGCGGGCCGCCTGGCCTGCCGTGGCGGTGCCGGTGCATGGCTTGAGTTCGGTGAAGCCGAGACTGGCCTGCGCCTCGTGCTCGGTCACCTCCTCCCAGAAGTGAGTCATCTTCTGCGCGTGGATTTCCCGTGTGATCAGGCGAAACTGCGGGACAAACGGCCGCTTTTGAATAACGCTCTAGTAAACAATGCGCTCACCTCGACCTTCTGCCGGAGCAGCGCCTCCAACTGCTTGATCAGCTTGTTGCGCTGGGCTTTGATGTCATCCAGCCGGGTGAACAGTTCACATGGCAGCTTGCTGCGCTTGCCTTCTAGTTCACGCTGGCGCTTCTAGTGTGCCGGCTTCTTTATCCAGCGTGGGCGAGGTCGTCGCCGTGCGGCGACCCTCCCTTGATATCGGCGGTCGATCGCTTTGATTTCCTGCTCACGGCCCAGGTTCAGGTCGTCCCCCCAGGCATCGAGCTTTCGCACTTCCTGCTCGAAATTACCGAGTTTGCATGGAGGGATCTCACGCAGCAGTTCGTTGGAAGGCTTGTCAGTGCCCCGAGGGGAACGGTCGGACCTGCGTTGAGGCGCGAGGCCCCGGCGCTGGGCCGGGGGTATCGGGAGCAGGGGCGTGATTTTACTCTTCGGCTGGGGACGCTTGGCGCTCGACCTGGCTGACATCCCGCACGGCGCCGAAGGCGGCGGAGGTGGTCATGGCGGCGTAGGCGCGCAGCGCTGCGGACACCCGGCGCGCTCGCGGGGTGGCGGGCTTCCACGCGTCCGCACCCCGATCCGCCATCGCGGCGCGGCGCCGCGCCAGTTCGTCCTCGGCGACGCGTAGGTGGATCCTTCGTGCGGGGATGTCGATGTCGATGAGATCACCTTCCTCGACCAGGCCGATCGTGCCGCCCTCGGCTGCCTCGGGCGAGGCGTGGCCGATGGACAATCCTGAGGTGCCGCCGGAAAAACGCCCGTCGGTGACCAGGGCGCAGAGCTTGCCGAGGCCCTTGGATTTCAGATAGCTGGTGGGGTAGAGCATTTCCTGCATGCCCGGGCCGCCGCGCGGGCCTTCATAGCGGATCACCACGACGTCGCCGGGGCCGATGCGGTCGCCGAGGATGGCATCCACGGCCGCATCCTGCGATTCGAACACGCGCGCCGGGCCGGAGAACTTGAGGATATGCTCGTCCACGCCCGCAGTCTTGACGATGCAGCCGTCCTTGGCGAGGTTGCCGTAGAGCACGGCCAGGCCCCCGTCCTGCGAATAGGCGTGCGCGATGTCGCGAATGCAGCCGCCGGCGCGGTCCAGATCGAGTTCGGCGAAGCGGCGCTCCTGCGAGAAGGCGACCTGGGTCGGCACGCCGCCGGGCGCGGCGCGGAAGTAATGGTGAACCGCGTCATCCTGCGTGCGGCGGATGTCCCATTCGTCGATCTGCGCGCCGAGGCTCGCGTGCAGCACGGTTGGCACATCGCGATGGATCAGCCCGCCGCGCTCCAGTTCCCCGAGGATGGCCATCACGCCGCCGGCGCGGTGCACGTCTTCCATGTGATAGATCTGGATGGATGGCGCGACCTTGGCCAGATGCGGCACGTGGCGTGACATGCGGTCGATGTCGGCCATGGTGAAATCGACGCCGGCCTCGAAGGCGGCGGCCAGCAGGTGCAGCACGGTGTTGGTCGACCCGCCCATGGCGATGTCCAGGGCGATGGCGTTCTCGAAGGCGGCAAAGGTCGCGATGTTGCGCGGCAGCACGGCGGCATCGTTGTCTTCGTAGTAGCGCCGGGTGTTGGCGACGATCAGCCGCGCTGCGCGCCGGAACAGTCCTTCGCGATCGGCATGGGTGGCGAGCAGGGAGCCATTGCCCGGCAGCGACAGGCCCAGTGCTTCGGTGAGGCAGTTCATGGAGTTGGCGGTGAACATGCCCGAGCACGAGCCGCAGGTCGGACAGGCGGAGCGTTCGAGCTGCCCCACGCGTTCGTCACTGACCTTGGCATCGGCCGCCGACACCATCGCATCGACCAGGTCGAGCTTGTGCGTCTGATCGTCCCAGATCACCTTGCCGGCTTCCATGGGACCGCCGGAGACGAAAACGGTGGGGATGTTCAGGCGCAGCGCCGCCATGAGCATGCCGGGGGTGATCTTGTCGCAGTTGGAGATGCACACCAGGGCGTCGGCGCAATGCGCGTTCACCATGTATTCGACCGAGTCGGCGATGAGGTCGCGCGAGGGCAGCGAATAGAGCATGCCGTCGTGGCCCATGGCGATGCCGTCGTCCACCGCGATGGTGTTGAATTCCTTGGCCACGGCGCCGGCGGCCTCGATCTCGCGCGCGACGAGCTGACCCATGTCCTTCAGGTGCACATGGCCGGGGACGAACTGGGTGAAGGAATTGGCGACCGCGATGATAGGCTTGGCGAAATCGCCGTCCTTCATGCCGGTGGCGCGCCACAGGGCGCGGGCGCCGGCCATGTTGCGGCCGCGGGTGGTGGTCCAGGAACGATAGTCAGGCATGGCGGTCACTCGCACGTCGATCGTGAGCCGATCATTGTACCCCTGCCGGCGTCCTTAAAAAGATGGGCGAATCGGCCGCGGCATCCCTGCCGCCAGGCTACCGATGGTGACCAGGCTGAGCACGATGGCTGCGCCGGCTGGGAGATCAAACAACGCTGAAGCCAGCAGCCCCAAGCCGTAGCCCGCCGCGCCGATTGCATAGCCGCGCGCCAACCCGCCGCTGGACGCCAGCGCGGGTACGATCAGGCTGGCGAACACCAGATAGACGCCCACCACCTGCACCGAGGCGGTCACGGTGAGGGCGAACAGCAGATAGAAGCCGAGCGGCGAATGCCTCAGGCGCAGCCCGAACCAGGCCGCCAGCACAGTGGCGGTCACCAGTGCCAACGGTCCCAGGTCGCCCCAGGTGGTCCACAGGATCTGCCCGACCAGCAGTTCCTGCAGGTGCTCGCCGGCGTGCGGATCGTGGCTCATGATTACGATGGCAGCGCAGGCGGCGGTGACGAAGGCGACACCGATCAGCGCTTCCAGACGCTGCGGGGCGCGCCGTTCCAGCGCGCGCAACAACAGTGCACCACCCAGTGCCGCAGTCACCGCACTGACCTGCATCCGCCAGTTGCCGACCTCGAAACCGAGCGCGCTGGCGATGACAATGCCGAGCCCAGCGAACTGCGCGATCGCCAGATCGATGAAGATGATGCCCCGCCGCAGCACCTCCCCGCCCAGCAGCACGTGGCTCGCCAGCACCAGCAAGCCGGCCGCGAAGGCCGGCAGCAGGAGGCCCACATCAATCGCAACGAAATTCATGGCATGGCATTCAGCAGGCGCGTTAGGGTCACGTCGAACAGCCCGAACAGGTCATCCGTGCCCGGTGCCCCGCCGACGGTGAAGGGCAGCTCTACGGCTGGAATGCCGGCTTTCTGCGAGAGCCATTCGGACGGCTTCGTGGGCTGATAGGCGGCGCGCAGAATGGTCCGCGCGGGACGGATCGCCAGCGAGTCGAGCAGCTTGGCGAGATGGGTGGCGGAGGGTTCCATGCCAGGTTTGGGTTCGAGATCACCCACCACGGCCAGCCCTAGCCAATCGGCCAGATAGCTGAAATTTTTGTGGTGCACCATTACTGGTACGCCTCGGAGGCTTGCGCCCTGTGTCTCCCAGCGGGTGATTGCTGCCTGCCAGCGTATCTGGAAATCCGTGTTGTGCTGGGCATAGCGTGCCGCGTTGGCGGGGTCGAGCTGTGCTAGGCGTTGGGCGAGCGCTTGGGCGATCGTCGCGATGCGATGGGGGTCCAGATGCACGTGCGGATTGCCGGCAGCGTGAATGTCCCCCTGGGCGCGGTCGAGTCGGGTCGGCCGCTCCAGCAGCGGCACCTGCGCACTTGCCTCGAAGTAGCCCGGCTGGCCGGGCTGAATCGCCCCGTTTCCGGTTTGGCGCTGCATCAGCGGCAACCAGCCGATTTCCAGCTCGGCGCCAGTGCAGACTACCAGATCCGCGCGCCGTGCCTTGGCCAGCAACGAGGGCCGTGCCTCGATGCGGTGTGGGTCCTGAAGGGCGGTGGTGGCCGAGTCGACCTCGGCCAGATCGCCGGCCAGTTCACGCGTCAGCGCCGCCCACTCGGGCTCGCAGGCCAGCACGCGCAGCGCCGCCTGAGCAGAAGGCATTGCCAATAGTGCAAGGAAGAGAACGCTAAAACGGAGTTTCATCGCAAACACCTCAGAACTGGTGGGCGCCGTGCGGGCCGAGGCTCATGATGTATTGCAGGATGAACTGATCATCCGGCTCACCCACCTGCATCTCGTCGCGGTTGTACTGCAGGCGAAAACGCGAAAACTCCGAAGGGGAGTAGTCGGCCATCAGGCTCCAGCGTTCGGGATTCAGATCGGCGAATTCCAGGCTGGCGGCGTTCATCCCGAGCTCGGTGGTGCCGCTGGTGAGCCGGCCGTAGCGTGTACCGACGCGCCAGCGGGGCATGAACTGGTAGATCGCCTGGGCGTACCAGCCGGACTGGTCGCTGTCATAGCCGTCGGTCAGGTCCAGGCAGGCACCGCCGTCGGCGCTGTTGTCAGGACAATTGAGATCGCCATTTTCCTTGCGCTGGAAATACTCGGCGGCGAACGTGAAGTTCCGCTCACGTGGGTTGCCGTTCGGTGCCCATTTCCAGACCATATCGGCCAGCCAGGTTTCGGAATCACCCGAGAACAGCGTCAGTGCCTCGACATCGTTCAGATCATCGACCCAGCCTTCGCGCTCGCTCGGCTCTGCACTCAGGTAGGACAGGCCAGCGCGCCAGCTGTGCGATACCCCAACATCGCCGCCAAGATGGGCGAACGCGGCCCAGCTGCTGGCACCGTTCTTGTCTGCACCGGCATCCGAGCCGGGAAAGAACTGTCCCTTGGCGACTTCCGCGCCCAGCTCCAGGAACAGTTCGGTCGGTGCCAGCCAGCGCATCTGCAGGCCGTCCTGAATCAGGTGCTCGCCGAACAGCGCCTCGTAAACCAGATTATTGTCCGCGAAGTCCCAGGCGTGCGGATGTTTTTCGTTCTGGTAGCCGATGCCGGACAGGAAACGCCCACCCTTGACGGTGAGGCCGTGACCCAGCTGCAGGCTCTGGAACCACGCTTCCTCGATCTCCGTTTCCTCGTCGACGAAGGCCAGATTCAGATAACCCCGAAGGTAGGGGTCGATATTGGCACTCATGACCAGCTCGGTGTGGTCCAGGGTGAAACCGCGCTCGGTATGCGCGTGTTCGCCTGCCGGCAGGAAGCCCGAAATCGGCCGCTCGCCGCCGGCGCGATCGATATAGGCGCCCTGCAGGATCAGCGAGATATCGGGGTTGAAGGCGCTTGTTAGCGGCGCCGGTGAGGGCGTCATCGGCGCAGTCGGCTCGACCTTGGCGGCAGTCGTCTGTGCCGTCACCTGGGCTTGGTCGGCTTGTGCCTCGGCCGCCTGGACGCGTTCTTCGAGCGTCTTCAGCTGCGCTTCGTAATCGGCCTGCAAGGCTTTGAATTTCTCATCGAATTCGGCACGCAGTGCATCGAGTTCGGCTTGCGGCGCAGCCAGCGCCGGTGCGGCGAAGGCGCACAGTGCCGCCGCAAGGTATACGTCACGCTTGGACATGGAAATACTCCCGTGAACGTCCCCAGTCGGGAACGGTTCGTGAGACGGCAGCTGTTGATGGCCGCCGCGCTGGTACTCAGAGGTTCACGAGACTGGGCGGGGAGCGCGCGCGGGTGGTGACGGATGGCGTCGGGATCTTGCCGGACGGCTCCGGTGGAGGAATGCGGAGACTTGGGATCCTCGCCAGCTTGAGCGGGGTGAGCGCAAGCAGTCCGCCGCCGAGGGTGCCATAGGCGGTGCAGGCCTTGCAGGCACCGGCATCGGGCAGGCCGGCCGGCTCGTGATGCTCATGGCGCACGACATGTTCCAGCGCGTGCCGAAGCGCGCCCTGCTGCGCCAGCGGGAGCAGCAGAGCCAGGACGAGACCCAGCCAAGCCCAGCCACGGATCGATCGCGACAGCTGGCTCGGGAACAGGTCGGCAGCGGAATGGACAATCACGGGGGCTGGACTCTCTAGACGGACGGATCTGTGCCGATGCGGCGCCAGCAGCTTAGCCATGCGGCGCCATAGATGCAACATTGTTTCACTTCTGATCCGTCCGTCTGGCCTAGAATTTCACCGCTTCGACTGCTTTTGCTGCGGGCTTGCGGTTGGTTGAAGGCAGCCTAGACTCAGCTGGCCAGCGGTCGCTGGCGCATACAACAAACAACATACAAGGGGAATAGAAGCCATGTCGTTGAGAACATTCCGATGGTGGGTGGCGGTTGCCAGCCTTTCCTGCATGCCGGCCTGGGTGGGGGCCTGTGACCTTCCGGAAGGCATCGCGCCGGGCCCGGCCGTGGACGCGCAAATACTGGACGGCTTTTATCTGGGGGGCGATATCTGTCTCTACGACCCTATATCGGTCAGCGCGGAGCGAGTGCCGCGCTTTCGCGGTTCCCGCACGGCGCCGGACGCGCCGACGCTGTATTACGTCAACGGCGCCAACGGATCGCCGGTGATCACGGCCGTCAACGTGGCCGTTCTGGCGGAGATCAGCCAGATCGCGATCCTCGGGATTTTCTATGCCGGCAACGGTGCCGGTGTGGCGATCGATGCCTTCCCCGCCGTCTCGTCCGGCCCGGCGGTCGCGACGCTGGAACAGGTGATCGCGGATCATTTGACGCGCCAGGAGCCGGTGCATATCCGGGGTGGCAGCGCCGGTACGGTGGTGATCAGCGAAGCCATTCATGGGACGCGCAACCGTCTCGCCAGGGAAGCGCGATTGCGGGGCGATTGGGCGGCGCCGCTCGACTTGTTGCGGGTGGAAACCCATGGTTCAGTGGCACGGGATTTTCCCGACGGTCCGCGCTACATCCACTACGATGCCAAGCCGGATCCGGTCCCCAAGGTCGGTGTTGCCGGGCCCGTGGCTCATCCTGGCGCACGAGCGCTCATCGCGCGTTTCGGTCCCGATCAATCCTGGGTGACGCGCGGTCAGGCGGTGGTGTCGTTGGCGCAATCCGTACGGACACTGGAGGTGGGATCGTCCGCTATGGCCGACGATGCGGCGCTTCTGAGCGTCCTGAATGCCCAAGGCCTGGGTGTGGACGAGCCCTTCCAAACTCAGAATTTCATCGCCGGGATGGGTCTCGCCGCGTTGACTCCCGTGCGCGGCAGGGTGGGGGCGGTGCCTGACGCGCTGAAAGGGGCCCTGGCCTTCCTGTCCAACGCCTTTCTGGCGGTGCATGGCGCCCAGACCTACGATCCCTATCGCCGGCCTTTCGATGTGTTGTATGCCACTGGGCTGACCGAATCGCGTCGGGTCCGTCACATTGACCTGCAAACGCCCCCGCCCGTGATGGAAGGGCTGTAACCAACCTGTTCCGCCGCCCTTGATTGGATTCCTCCTTGCCGGGGTCCGTGCACCGGCCCGCGGGATGCGCCGGCCGGTGGCCCATAGCCGTTCGTCGGAAAGTCTTTGACCTGTCGCTCAATGGCGACTAAAAAGCGCTCGGCTTTAGGGACAGCAATCGCGTCATCGGGCGGGAAATCAATGGGACGGTATCTAAAAATGTGGACATCGGCAGTCCGTCACGCCGTGCTGGCGACGACGTTGTTGTGGGCTGGCGTGGCGGGCGCCTGCCAAGGTTTGGCGGGCACTCCGCTGGATGGCGTGCTCGATCTGGCTGCCAAGGATGGATTTTTCATCGGCGGTGACCGGTGTTTCTATGATCCAGCATTGACCCGTGCGGACGATGTTCCGGTGTTCCGAGGCACACTCAATCCATTCAACGACAAGCGCCTGTTCTATGTAAATGGCGCCAATGGTAATCCCGGGCGCATTGCCAATGTCCTTGAATCCTTGGCAAAGCGAAGCAACATCTCGACGATTGGCCTTTTCTATTATTCCGGCGATACCCGTGAGCTGGCCGAAGGGCTGTTGCCCGGAACGTCGCAAGGCGCCGCTGTGGATACGCTGCAGCAGCTGATCCAGCAGGCGATCGATCGCGGCGAACCGATTCATATCCGCGCCGGAAGCGCCGGAACCTTTGTCGTCGGAGAAGCCGTGCGACGGATGCATGCGCTGCTGAGCCAGCGGCGCTTCCGTCCGGGCAAGGGACTGGAGCAACTCGATCTGGTGCGCATCGAAACGACCGGTTCGGCCAATCACAATTTCCCGAATGGACCGCGCTACATCCATTACATCAATCGGCTCGATCCGGTCGCGGCGCCGTTGGCATTGCGGGGACCGGCGTCGCAACCGGGTGCGCGGGCGGTGCTCGCCCTCTTTACCGACAAGGCGCCTGACGGAAGCATCTTCGAGCCCGATGCCTCTCCGGCGCAGGCCCGTTTTTTGAGTGTTCACGGTCCGGAGATCTATGACGGCTACCGTCGGCCTTTCGAGCGGCTGTTCAGCATCGGGCTCGACCGCCCCGAGTTTGGTTATCTGCCCCGGCGCATCAATCTGAAAAGCATTGATCTGCCTTTTGAAGGGATCTGATCGGGCATTTCACCGGACGGTGCGGTCGCTCGCCAGGAGACGGGCATAGAACGCGGCCTCCGCAGTGAGACAGGCGATGACGGTTTCGGCGCGGCGAAAACCGTGGCCCTCGCCGGCGAACTCGTGGTAGACGGCCTCAACGCCGTTATCGCGCAGGGCACAGACCATTGCGCGGCATTGGGCGGGTGGTACCACGCGATCCTCGAGGCCCTGGAAGAAAATTACCGGCGCTTTGATCTTTCCGGCGTGGTACTGCGGTGAGCGCGCCCGATAAACCGGCTCGGCATCGGGCCAGGGTCCCACCAGGCTGTCGAGATACCGTGCCTCGAACTTGTGCGTGTCGTGCGCCAGCGCCGCCAGATCGCCGATGCCGTAATAGCATCCGCCGGCGGCGAAGCGGTCATGGAACGCCAATGCGCCGAGAACGGTCAGACCGCCGGCACTGCTCCCGGTGATCACACAGCGCCGGCCGTCCACCCTTCCCGTCGAAACGAGGAAGTCGGCGCCCGCGACGCAGTCGGCAACATCCGCCTCGCCCCATCGGCCATCAAGGGCTTTGCGGTAGGCCTGTCCGTAGCCGGTACTGCCGCGATAGTCCACGTCCAGGACGGCGTAGCCGCGGCTGGTCCAGAACTGGGTCCGGGGCTCGAGCGCGGTGACGGCGCGACTGGTGGGCCCGCCGTGGCCGCGCACCAACAAGGGCGGGCGGTTCCCGGCGCTCGGGCTGCCGGGGGGCGGCGGGTAGTAATGTCCGAAGGCTTCGCCCTCGCCGCTCGGGAAGGCCAGCCATTGTGGCCGGGAGACCGGGATTCCGGGCGGCAATGCCGGCGCGCTCGAACAGGCGGTGGCGCTCGCCGGATCGAGGCTGATTCGGATCACTTCCGGTCGACGATCCGGGGCCGCTGCGACGCACGCAAGCCGGTCGCCCATCCCGCTCAGACTGGCGTATTCGGTCCAGGGCAGATCAAGTGGCGTGGCCGCCGCGGTGGCAGGATCGAGCAGCAGCAACCGGCGTTGCCCCTGCTGGGTGGCGATCCAGGCCACCCGACCATCCTCCAGAATCGCCAGCTGGCGCATGTTGGCTTGCCAGCGTGGGAATCCGCATTCAATCGGTCTGGTCCACAGGTTGTGCAGCGCGCCGTCGTGCCAGCGCAGCGGATTCCACCAGCCGTTCACCTCACCGAGCAGGACGACGCCGCCCTGGGTGTCGAACTCGGCCTGGCAGATGCTCCGGTCCGGACCGCCGGCAATCTGTCGCACCTGGCGCGGCATGCCGTCCACCAGGTCGGCGCGGTAGAGCGCCGCGCTTTCCCAAGGCATGTGCGGCATGTCCCAAGCGATGAAGATCAGGGTGTGTCCATCGGCGCTCACGCGTGGATTGGCATAGAAGTCCGCGCCGCTCGCCAGCGTCTCCAGGCCATGGCGGCCCAGCGCAACGATGCTGAGCCGGCCATCGACCTGTTCACGCACGGCCAGCAGTCGATGATGCGCGGCGTCCCATTGCAGGTCGCCGAAGCGATCCGTTCCGGCCTGCCAGACTCGTTGTGCGCGGCCGGCGTCGGATGGGTCGATCCGGTAGAGATCCTGCCCGGGGTCGTTGACAAACCAGAGCGCACCGCCGCCGAGGGTGAACGCGCCGCCGCCGTATTCCAGGAGCCGGCTGCGGGCACTGAACGGTGCCGGAAGGCATTCGGCCGCTGCGGCGCCTGTAGCCGCGGACATCACGGTGGTGCGGCCACTCTGGTGCGGGCGGGATTCGCTCCAGAAGAGGCGATCGCCGAGCCATCCGACCTGATCCGGCGTGCAACCGGCCCGGGCGACATCCTCGGGCATCCAGACGCGAGGCGTTTCGGTCATGCGTTCACCTGCACGGGTTGGCCGTCGACATCAAAGGTCCAATCGGATTCACCACTGGGCTGGCCGGCCGCGTCGAAACGCCGCTCGATCAACCGCAGCGGTGCCGCCGTCTCGGCGAGCACGACCGTGGAACAGCGTGTGCCGTACTGGGAATGGCGGATGAAGGCGGGCGACAGCATCCGTTCCCAAGCCGAATCCAGGCCGGTGTGCGGCAGTTCGTTGTCGGGCGCGACCTGGTCGTCGGCAAGCAGCGCGAACAGCGCGTCGATCGAAGGTTCACCCTCGTCCAGCAGGTGCGCGATTCGCGTCTTGCCACGCCGCACCTTGGGCCATTCGGCCTCAAGGGTGCCGTTGCTGATGCCGTACAGTCCGGGTGGCAACGGCTGCAAGGATGGGGTGGTGCGATTACTGAGCAGCCATAGCCCTTGGTGATCTGCGGTCAGCAGATTGAAGCCGGGATAGGCCTCGATCCGGTCGAGCATCCCGGTCAGCACGGCATGCGTACTCTGAGGTGAGCGCAGTACCTCGCTCACCAGCGCGCCGCGGGAGGGAGCGCCTGCCTGTCGACGACGGTTGGGTTCGCGAAAATTGGTCAGCGCGCAAAACCGTCCGTGCGCGGAGATCCCCAGCCAGCTTCCGCCGCCTTGCAGATCGCGTCCGCCAATCACCCCAGTGGCATCGCGCCAAGGTCCGGCGGGCAAGGCTGGGCGTTGGTGGAACTCATCGCGGTTGGCAGCGACGATCAAGCAATGGCGGGCCTGAGGGCGCCAGGCGACAAAGAGGAGGCACATAAACGGATCGAACGCACTCGAAGGCTGATGAAGATGGTATCAGTGTATCGCGGGCAGAAGGGCGATGGCCCGATCCGCGGCATGCGTTATCATGAAAGGCTTTCGGGCAATCCTCATAGACCGGCAAGGCAACCATGGCGTCGACCGAATCCTCCTCTCCCTCTCCCCAGCATGTCGTGATCGTCGGTGCCGGTTTCGGCGGCTTGTATGCGGCCAAATCCTTGTCCAAGGATCGGTCTTTCCGCGTTACCGTCATCGACAAGCGCAATTACCATCTATTCCAGCCGTTGCTCTATCAGGTGGCCACCGGCAAGCTGGCGCCCAGCGACATCGCCACGCCCATTCGCCATGTGCTGCGTCGCCGACCCAATGTGCGTGTGGTCCAGGCCGCGGCGATCGATCTCGATCCAGCTGCCCGTCAGGTGATCCTCAACGGGGGAATCCGCATCGGCTATGACATCCTGATCGCAGCCACCGGCGTCAAGCACAGCTATTTCGGCAACGACGCCTGGCGCGAGGATGCACCGGGTCTCAAGACCATCGAACATGCCCTGGAGATGCGCCAGCGCATCTTCAGCGCCTTCGAGGCGGCCGAGCTCAGTGAAGATCCGGTCGAACAGGCGCGGCTGACCACCTTCGTCGTCGTGGGTGCCGGTCCCACCGGAGTGGAACTGGCCGGTGCCATCGGGGAACTGGCGCAGCACACGCTGAAGGATGAGTTTCATCATATCGACACGCGACGCAGTCGGATCATCCTGGCCGAAGGGGCAGCGCAGGTACTGCCGAGTTATCCGGCCGATCTGGCACGCGCTGCCCAAAACTCGTTGAAGAAGCTCGGAGTCGAGGTCATGACCCGCACGCTGGTGACCCACATCGACGAGACCGGGGTACGGTTGAAGGATGCGGACGGGCGCGAAGAGACCGTGGAAGCGGCAACCGTGCTCTGGGCGGCTGGCGTACGTGCTTCCCGGTTCGGGCAGGCCTTGGCCAATCGGGTGGCCTGCACATTGGATCGTGCGGGCAAGGTCCAGGTCAATGCCGACCTGTCACTCCCGGCGCATCCGGAGATTTTCGTGATCGGGGACCTGGCCCACTACGCCCCCGACGGCGCCACGCCGCTGCCCGGCGTCGCGCCGGCCGCAATGCAGGCGGGAGATTATGTGGCGCGTCTGCTCAAGGCCCGCCGGCGGGGGCGCTCGCTGCCGTCTTTCCGCTACCGGAACCAAGGCAGCATGGCGGTGATCGGGCGCCACGCCGCGGTGGGTGATTTGCGCTTCTTGCATGTGCGAGGCGTTTTCGCCTGGTACCTGTGGGTATTGGTGCACATGATGGGCTTGATCGAGTTTGGAAACCGGCTGGTCGTGATGACCCGGTGGGCCTGGAACTACCTGACCCGCAATAGCGGCTCGCGGCTCATTACCAGTGTGCCCGAGGCTCGCACCGATCATGCGGATCGCGCCCACCGATCCGGCAACTGAGTCGCCGGATTCACAGATCCTCGGGCAATTCCAGTTCCTTGATCTTGCGAGTCAGCGTGTTGCGCCCCCAGCCCAGCAGCCGTGCCGCTTCCTGGCGCCGGCCACCGGTATGGCTCAGCGCAGCACGGATCATGATGCGCTCGAAGTTGGGTGTTGCATGACCGAGCAGATCCTGTTCGCCGCCGGCGAGCTGTTGCTCGGCCCAACGCTTGAGGCCATCCTCCCAGCTGTGAACGGTTTCGGCGCTGCGGGCATCCTGGCGGGCCAGTTCCGGCGGCAGGTCTTCCATGTGCACTTCGCGCCCCGAGGCCATGACGGTCAGCCAGCGGCAAGTGTTTTCGATTTGGCGCACGTTGCCCGGCCAGTCGAGCCGGCACAGGTAGGCTTCCACGTTGGGCCGCAGGATCTTGACCTCCATGCCGAGCTCTTTGGCGGCCCGATTGAGGAAGTAACGCAGCAGCAAGGGGATGTCCTCGCGCCGCTCACGCAGCGGGGGCACATGCACCCGAATCACATTGAGGCGATGGAACAGATCCTCGCGAAACTGTCCGGTCTTGACCAGGTTTTCGAGGTTCTGATGCGTCGCTGCGATAATGCGCACATCGACGTGCAGCGGCACATGGCCGCCTACGCGATAGAACTGTCCGTCGGCGAGCACGCGCAGCAGCCGGGTCTGGAGTTCGGCGGGCATGTCGCCGATTTCATCGAGAAACAGCGTACCGCCGTCGGCCTGTTCGAAGCGGCCGCGCCGCAGGGCCTGGGCGCCGGTGAAAGCGCCCCGCTCATGCCCGAACAGCTCCGATTCGAGCAGTTCGCGGGGAATGGCGGCGGTGTTGAGTGCGATGAAAGGCTTGCCGGCCCGCGGGCTGTGGCGATGCAGGGCGCGCGCCACCAGCTCCTTGCCGGTTCCCGACTCGCCGTTGATCAAGACCGTGATGTGCGAGCGCGACAGCCGCCCGATGGCGCGGAACACCTCCTGCATCGCCGGCGCTTCGCCGATGATGGTGGGGATGTTCGGCGGTTCGGGGGACGCCGTATCCGGTCGGCTTTGCTGAACACGGTGCTTGTAGGCGCGCCGGACCAGTTCCACGGCTTCGTAGATGTCGAATGGCTTGGGCAGGTATTCGAAGGCACCGCCCTGGTAGCTGGCGACCGCGCTGTCGAGGTCGGAATGGGCGGTCATCACGATCACCGGAAGGGTCGGATCTTCCTCATGCAGCTGCTGCAGCAGGGCCAGGCCATCCATGCCGGGCATGCGCACATCCGTGACCAGCACATCGGGTCGCCGTGTCCGGATTTCCCGGAGTACGGCATCAGCAGAATCAAAGGATTGGGTCGACATCCCGTCGTTGCGCAGGGCCTTTTCCAAGACCCAACGCATGGACCGGTCATCGTCGACAATCCAGACGTTGACGACTTCGGTGTTCATGACTCGCCCTGTTGAAGCGGAAGAAATACGGAAAATCGGGTCTCGCCAGGACGGGTATGGCACTCGATGGTGCCGCCGTGCCGCCCGATGAGGTCCTGGGCAATGGACAGGCCCAGGCCGGTGCCTTCAGCCCGGCCGGTGACCATGGGATAGAAAATCTGCTCGACCAGTTCGGGCGGAATGCCGGGGCCGTTGTCGATCACGTCCACTCGGATGACCAGGCGGTGGCGGCGATGTCCGATCGTGAATTGGCGTTGCGCACGCGTCGACAGCACGATGGCCGCGGGTTGGTTGCGCTGCGACTGCGGTAACACGGCCTCGATGGCATTTCGGACAATGTTGAGCATCGCTTGAATGATCTGATCCATGTCGCCTGTGAGGCAGGGGAGACTCGGATCGTAGTCGCTGCGCACCGTGATCCCCGGATGCCCCTCTGCCGCGACCAAGGTGCGGACCCGTTCCATCACTTCGTGGATGTTGACTTCACCGATGCGCAGGGGGCGGTTCGAGCCCAGCAAGGTGTCCACAAGCTGCTGCAGCCGGTCGGCCTCGGCCATGATGACCCGGGTATAGTCACGCAAATCCGGATCGTGAACTTCGGCGTCCAGCAGCTGCGCTGCACCCCGCAAACCGCCGAGCGGATTCTTGATTTCATGGGCCAGTCCGCGAACCACGGCGCGGCTGGCCTGCTGTTGGGTCAACAGGTTTTCCTCGCGCGAAATGCGCAGGTGGCGATCCTGTTGGTGGAGTTCAAGCAGCAAGGCACGCGCGCCATTGATCAGGCGAATGGGTGTCACCATGCAATCGACCACCACCGGAGTCGTCTCGTTCAAAGAGCCGAGTCGCAGGTTGAGTTCGCGTTCTGTGTAGGGCGCCTCGCTGGTGAGCGCCTCGAGCAGGCGTTCAGCGAGGCTTTCTCCATGTAGCACCAGCGAGGTGAGGGAGGTCCCCGCCAGTCGCCGGACGCTGGCGCCGAACAACATCTCGGTTGCGCTGTTGAGATAGCGGATCCGCAGGCTCCCGTCCAGAACCAGGACGGCAGTCGCCAATTGATCGAGGAGCGCGGCGGCCCCCAGGCCGGTGCCGGTCAGCGCGTGGTCTTGTCGAGAGCGATTGTTCATGGTGTTGTCTTGGCAAGCAAAAGCTGTGCCGGCGCCACATGATGGCGTGCCTGAACGCACCACCCTGACGCATATCGGGCCCGCGGAGGCGTATTGATCCGGGGTGGGGTCAATTATGCGCCTTTTTGGTGCGGAACGGGGGCGCAGGGCGATCGATACGCGGAAAAAATGGTGCAGCACGATCGGGGCGCCGTGCCGAATGGCCGGGTATCCAGGCCGCGGAAGGGAATGCATAATGCGGCCGGATGGTCTGCAGGATCAAAAAAAACCCGCCTGAATTACTTCAGGCGGGTTTTGACGGTCGAACTGACGCGATCAGAGGCTGTAATACAGGTCGAATTCCACCGGATGGGTGGTCATGCGGACCCGCGACACGTCGGCCGTCTTGAGCGCGATGTAGGCATCGATCATGTCATCGGTGAATACACCGCCGGCGGTGAGGAAGTCACGGTCGCTGTCCAGTGCATTGAGCGCCTGCTCAAGCGAAAAAGCGACCTTGGGGATGGCCTTTTCCTCTTCGGGCGGCAAATCGTAAAGATCCTTGTCCATGGCTTCCCCGGGATGGATCTTGTTCTTGATGCCATCGAGACCCGCCATCATCATCGCCGCGAAGGCCAAGTAGGGGTTGGCGGTCGAATCCGGGAAGCGAACCTCAATGCGCCGCGCCTTCGGGCTCGACACCCAGGGAATACGCACGGAGGCCGAGCGGTTGCGAGCCGAATAGGCCAGCATGACCGGGGCTTCGAAATGAGGCACCAGACGCTTGTAGCTGTTGGTGCTGGCATTGGTGAAGGCATTGATGGCATGGGCATGCTTGATGATGCCGCCGATGTAGTACAGCGCCGTCTCGGACAGGCCGCCGTATTGATCGCCGGAGAACAGGTTCTGGCCAGCCTTGGACAGGGACTGGTGCACATGCATGCCGCTGCCGTTGTCGCCGACCAGCGGCTTGGGCATGAATGTGGCCGTCTTGCCGTAGCTGTGGGCCACATTCTGCACGACATATTTGAGGCGCTGGACTTCGTCGGCTTTCTTGACCAGCGTGTTGAACTTCACGCCGATTTCGCACTGACCCGCGGTGGCCACTTCGTGATGATGGACCTCGACCGGCAGGCCCATTTCCTCGAGGGTGAGGCACATGGCGGCGCGGATATCGTGCAGCGCATCGACCGGCGGAACCGGGAAGTACCCGCCCTTGACGCCCGGGCGGTGGCCCATGTTGCCGTCAGGGTAGACTTTTTCGGTGTTCCAGCCAGCCTCTTCCGAATCGATCTTGTAGAAGCAGCCACCGATGTCGGCGCCCCAGCGAACGTCGTCGAAGATGAAGAATTCGTTTTCGGGACCGAAGAACGCTGTATCGGCGACGCCGGTCGATTGAAGGTAGGCCAGCGCGCGTTTGGCGAGTGATCGCGGGCAGCGGTCATAGCCCTGCATGGTGGCGGGTTCGACCACATCGCAGGTGAGGTTTAGCGTCAGTTCCTCGAAGAATGGATCGAGGGTGGCTGTCTCCGGGTCAGGCATCAGAATCATGTCGGATTCCTGAATGCCTTTCCAGCCGGCAATGGACGAGCCGTCGAACATCTTGCCGCTTTCGAACACCTCGGCGTCCACGGTATGAGCAGGCACGGTGACGTGCTGTTCCTTGCCCCGGGTGTCCGTGAACCGGAAGTCCACGAATCTGACTTCTTTGTCTTGAATCAGCTTCAGCACATCATCGCCGGACATTGACATTGCATTCCTCCAAATTGCGATAGATCAAACTTCAGACGACCCACCAAGGACGGGCATCCCATAGAATCACGCATGAACCATGCCAAAGCATGCCAGCACGGCGATGCCCTGCAACAGGGCTGTCGCTGTCGTTCCGCGGTCCGCAGGCCGCGCAATCATGGTGCGCCTGAGTCGTGTCGCACCAAGTTGGGGCGGTGCGGTGGCTCCCTTCATGCGCCCGCACCGATCTCTGCGAGATGTGGCCAAGGTTAGCACCTGCCCGAAGGTTCCAACAGGGCTGATGCACGGAGACAGTCCAGGCCGGTATACTTTTTTGATTTGGCCGGCTCACCGATTTTCCTCAAGTCTTCTTTCCGGCGTGGAGTCCCATGAGCGCATCCCCTCAAACCTTCCAGGATCTGATCCTGGTACTGCAGAACTACTGGGCCCGACAGGGCTGCGTGATTCTTCAACCGCTGGATCTCGAGGTCGGCGCCGGTACGTTCCACCCGGCGACTTTTCTGCGCGCGATTGGCCCGGAAACCTGGAATGCGGCTTATGTCCAGCCTTGCCGCCGGCCCAAGGATGGCCGCTATGGCGACAATCCCAACCGTCTGCAGCATTACTACCAGTTCCAGGTGGTGATGAAGCCTTCGCCGCTCGATTTTCAGTCGATCTACCTGGATTCCCTGCGGGAACTGGGCATCGACCCCCAGGTTCATGATATTCGCTTCGTCGAGGACAACTGGGAGTCCCCGACCCTTGGCGCCTGGGGGCTTGGCTGGGAGGTGTGGCTGAACGGCATGGAGGTCACCCAATTCACCTACTTCCAGCAGGTGGGCGGGCTGGAATGCTTTCCCGTCACCGGCGAGATCACTTATGGTCTCGAACGCATTGCGCTCTACCTGCAGGGCAAGGACTCGATTTTCGATCTGGTTTGGACCATCGGCCCCGACGGCGCACCGGTGACCTACGGGGATGTGTTCCACCAGAACGAGGTCGAGATGTCGACCTACAACTTCGAGCAGGCGCCGGTTGATGAGCTGTTCCGCCTGTTCGATCTGTACGAGGTTGAAGCGGGTCGGCTCATGAAGGCCGGTCTCGCACTGCCGGCCTACGAGATGGTCATGAAAGCCTCGCATGCCTTCAATCTGCTCGACGCGCGTCATGCCATCTCGGTCACTGAGCGGGCACGCTATATCCTGCGAGTGCGCACGCTGGCGCGCGCCGTCGCTCAAGCCTATTTCGAGGCGCGTGCACGCCTCGGTTTCCCCATGGCTCCGCCGGCTCTGCGCCAGGAAGTCCTGAGCCAGTGGCAGGCTCGGCAGGAGGCGGTGGCATGAGCCGGGCGAATCTGCTGATCGAACTGGGCACCGAGGAATTGCCGCCCAAGGCCCTGCGGGCGCTGCGCGATGCCTTTGCCGACGGCATGCGACGCGAACTCGCGGCGGCGCAGATCACCTTCGGTCATGTCGCTGCCTATGCCGCGCCGCGGCGGCTTGCCGTGCAGATTGACGATGCGTTGACCCGTCAGCCCGATCAGATCGAGGAAAAAGCGGGGCCTGCACTTGCCGCCGCCTTCGATGCCGATGGCCAGCCGACCCCGGCGGCGCTGGGATTTGCCCGCAGCTGCGGCGTGGCGGTGGATGCGCTCGAGCGGCACGATGAAGGCAAACGGTCACGACTGATTTATCGGGCGACGCGTCCGGGACAATCACTTCGTGACCTGTTGCCTCAATTGGTCGAACGGGCACTGGACACCCTGCCGACACCCAAGCGGATGCGCTGGGGCGCAGGCCGACACGAATTCGTCCGGCCGATTCATTGGCTGGTGATGCTGCTCGACTCCGATGTCGTGGAGGGATCGGTGCTGGGCGTTCCCGCCGGTCGCCAAAGCCGGGGCCATCGCTTTCTTGCGCCCGACCCAGTCGTGCTGGATCAGCCGGCGGATTATCTCGAGCGTCTGATGGCAGCCCATGTGGTGGCCGATTTCGACGCGCGCCGCGCGCGCATTGCCGAAGGGGTCGCTGCCGCTGCTGCGGCGTTGGGCGGCGAGGCGGTGCTGGACGATGACCTGCTCGACGAGGTGACCGCGCTCACCGAGTGGCCGGTGCCGCTCGCCGGGCGGTTCGAGGCGCATTTTCTCGAGGTACCGGCCGAAGCGTTGATGTCCTCGATGCGCGGCCATCAGAAGTATTTTCCGGTGCGTGATGCGCAGGGTGGTCTGCTCAACCATTTCATTACCGTCGCTAATCTGGAATCGCGCGATCCGGTCCAAGTGATCGCGGGCAACGAGCGGGTGATCCGGCCGCGTCTGGCCGATGCAGCCTTCTTCTTCGAGCAGGATCGCAAGCAGCCGCTCGCCGCGCGTCGCGAGGCGCTGCGCACGGTGACCTATCAGGCCGAGCTCGGGAGTCTGTTCGACAAGACCGAACGACTCGCGGCGCTGTCGCGGTGGCTCGCTGAGCGCATCGGCGGGGATGTCGCGCTCGCGCAGCGCGCCGGCATGCTGTCCAAGTGTGATCTCATGAGTGAGATGGTCGGCGAATTCGACGAGCTTCAGGGCATCATGGGGGCGCACTATGCACGCCTGGATGGTGAAGCCGACGAAGTCGCAAGCGCCCTGCGCGAGCAGTATCTGCCGGCCTTCGCGGGCGACGTCCTGCCGACGACATTGACCGGCTGTGCCCTGGGGTTGGCCGACCGGCTCGATACACTGGTCGGCATCTTCGGGATGGGTCAGATCCCGACCGGCTCGCGGGATCCGTATGGGTTGCGCCGCGCCGCCATCGGTTTGCTGCGCATCCTGATCGAGCGCGGGCTCGACATGGACTTGCGGGAAATGCTGGGTCAGGCGCGAGCGGGTTATGGCGCCCTCAAGGTCGAGCCGGTGGAGCCGGTGTTTGCCTATGTGATAGAGCGGTTGCGCGCCATCTATGAAGATCAGGGCATTACGTCGGAAGTCTTCATGGCGGTCATGGCGCGCGCACCGTCGGTTCCCGTGGATATCGACCGGCGGGTGCACGCCGTCAACCACTTCCGCCATCTGCCTGAGGCGATGGCCTTGGCTGCTGCGAACAAGCGGGTCGCCAATATTCTGGCCAAGTCCGAAACTGCCCCGGGGGCCAGCGCGGTCGATCCCGCCCTGTTCAAGGAGGCCGCAGAAGCGGATCTGTTTGCTGCGTTGACGGACCTGCAAGCTGTGGTTGCGCCGCTGGTGGCCCAGGCCGATTATCAGGGGACGCTGGCGGCACTCGCCACCTTGCGCGCCCCGGTGGACGCCTTTTTCGACACTGTATTGGTCAATGCCGAGGATCCGGCGCTGCGGGCCAACCGATTCGCGCTGCTGGCGAGATTGCATGCCCTATTCTGGGAGGTGGCAGACATTTCTCTGCTCTGCCCAGCAAAATGAGCCCCGTGGATCCATCGATGCTGCTGCCCATTGGACCGACCGCGTCGCCGGCACCCCCAGCGCGGGGATGGATCGTTCTGGATCGCGACGGGGTCATCAACCGAGACCGGGCAGACTATGTGAAAACGCCGCAGGAACTCGATTTTCTGCCGGGTAGCCTGGCCGCCATCGCCCGGTTGACGGCGGCCGGATTCGGTATGGCGGTGGCCACCAATCAATCTGCGGTGGGGCGCGGACTGCTGACCCGGGAAGGGTTGGCGGTCATCCACGCGCATCTGGAGTCCGAGATTCAGCGGGCGGGCGGCCGGCTGGCGGGCATTTTCGTCTGCCCGCATGCGCCGGATGCCGACTGCCGATGCCGCAAGCCGCGCCCGGGTCTCCTGCAACGCATTGCGGCGTGGGCCAGCATCGATCCGGCGACGCTTACCGTCGTGGGTGATGCGGCGCGCGATCTCGAAGCTGCCCGCAGCATCGGTGCACGCGCGGTTTTGGTGCGAACCGGGCATGGCGAGCGCACCTTGCAGGAATATGGGCTGTCAATCGACTTTCCCGTGTTCATGGATCTCGACGCATTCGCGGCCCGCTGGGTTGCCACCACCGCCGACCCAGCGGGCGAGCAGCAGCCATGAATGCTGGGGAACGCAAACTGGGCATGATCCAGACGTTGCGCTGCGTGCTTTTCATTGCCTTGCTGGCCACGAGTGTGATTCTCTGGGCTCCGGTCATCCTGGCCAGCCGCCCCCTGGCTCATCGGCTGCGCTACCGCCTGGCCCTGATGTGGCTGCAGTTTCATGCGGCCCTGTTGCGTTGGGTGGTGGGGCTGCGCCATGCCGTGTCAGGACTGGAGCATCTTCCGGCCGGTCCGGCAGTGGTGTTGTGCAAGCATCAATCCACGCTGGAGACCTTTCTGCTCCCCCTGATCCTGCCGCGGCAGACTTGGGTTCTCAAGCGCGAACTGCTGCGTATCCCGCTGTTCGGACCGTCGCTGGCCTCGTTTCATCCTATCGCCATTGATCGCGAGCAACCGCGCGCGGCCCTCAAGGAGTTGTTGCGACAGGGGCAGGAGCGCCTGGGCATGGGGCTCTGGGTGGTGGTCTATCCGGAAGGGACCCGCGTCGCTCCCGGCGAATCGCGCCCCTACAACAAGGGCGGTGTCTGGCTGGCCCAGCGTGCCGGCGTCCCTGTGGTACCGATTGCAGTGAATACCGGTCTGTTCTGGCCCGGCGCGACTTGGCGTATCCGCCCGGGCACGGCGCGGCTGGCCATCGGGCCGCCACTCGATGTCCAGGGTCAGGATGTCGAGACGATCAATGCACAAGCGCAGGCCTGGATCGAGCAGACCAGTGCCAGCTTGGCGAAAATCACGCGCTGAGAGCACATTCTCCCGGAGCTCAAAGGCACCGACCGGTATATAAAGAAGTTTATGAGGTTTATTGCGTATCCACGCATAAGACCTTACCATGACATCGCTTGGCTGGGCAGACAATGCTCAACATGCCTTGCTTCGCTCCATCAAAAAGACGGTAGTGTACGCCGACCTGTCGAGCATGCAGGATTGGCCTCCAAGTAACGCTGCCGGGCCTACAAATTCACCAACGAGAGAGGGTTTTGAGATGAGCACCATGCAACGCAAGCTCGTGTTCCCGGCCGTCGCCCTGGCCGCTGTTGTCGCGACTCCCGCCGCAATGGCAACGGAAACCGCCGGCAAGTTTGGCCTCGGTCTGAGCAAGATTATCGAAGAAGATGCCGTGGCCTTCGCCGGTCGCTATTGGCTCACCGAAGAAGCCGGTATGCAAGGCACCCTCTACTATCAGAATGATGAGCAGGGTAACGACGAACTGACCAGCTACGCGGTTGGCGTGAAGGGCATTTTCGCCCCCGTCGTTCGTGAGAACAGCAAGTTCCTGGTATCCCTGGAAGCCGGCTTTGCCAGCGCCGAGCTGGAAACCCCTGCAGGTGATGCGGAAACCGACGGCTGGTTCGTCTTTCCGGCCGTGGGTGCCGAGTTCATGCTGAGCGGCCTGCCCGAACTGGGCCTGAACTTCGAAGTCGGCTACCGTTATGAAGATTCCGATGATCTGGATGCCCAGAGCGAAGGCGTGACCGGGACCGTGGGTGCTGTTTACTACTTCTGATCGAGATCGGGATCTCGCCGATCCGAGAGCGGCCCGTCACGGGCCGCTTTTTTTATGTGACGGCATCCCCTGACTGATTCGGCCCTGCTATTCTGAGGGCCGGTTTACCGTCGGGAGTACGGCCATGGAATCTCTTCCCCAGAACGACGAGGACTGGCGGGCGCGACTCAGTCCCGAACAGTATCGCATCACCCGACAGGGTGGTACCGAGCCGGCCTTCACGGGTATCTATCACGACTGCAAGGACGCGGGCTTGTACCGTTGTGTTTGCTGCAATGCGCCCTTGTTTACCTCGACAAGCAAGTACGATTCGGGGTCGGGTTGGCCCAGCTTCTGGCAGCCGGTGTCTGAGGACGCCGTCACGCGGCATGAGGATACCAGCCACGGGATGCGGCGTATCGAAGTGCGTTGCGCCCGGTGTGAGGCGCATCTTGGTCATGTGTTTCCGGACGGACCCGCGCCAACCGGATTCCGTTACTGCATCAATTCCGCTGCATTGGATCTGGAACGGGACGGGGAGGGGCCGCTCAACAAGTCGCCGGACCGCTGATACCATTGCGCTTTTGGCCCTACTTCGGCTTTGAGGTTGAACTTTGAAACACGCGATCGCGCAGTGGCTGTCCGAGGCCATTGCTCAGCTTCCCGATTGTCCCGATGCCGCCCGCGCTCTGCCGCTGCAACTCGACCGCACGCGTGATCCCGCCCATGGGGATTTCGCCACCAATTGGGCGCTGATCGCGGCGCCCAAGTGCAGCCGCAAGCCCCGCGAGCTTGCCGACGCGCTGGTCGGTGCGCTGCCGGACAATCCGCAGGTTGCCAAGGTCACCGTGGCCGGGCCTGGGTTCGTCAACATACAGCTCCATCCGTCGGCCTATCATCAAGCGGTCAAAGACATTCTCATGCTCGGTGATCGGTATGGGGAAATCGATCTGGGGTGCGGGCAGCGTCTCTTGCTGGAGTTCGTGTCCGCCAATCCGACGGGGCCGCTGCACGTGGGCCATGGCCGCGGGGCGGCCTACGGGGCCAGTCTCGCCAATGTACTGCGTACCGCCGGCTATCAGGTCGAGCGCGAGTATTACATCAATGACGCCGGGCGCCAGATGGACATTCTCGCCGCGAGCGTCTGGCTGCGATATCTCGAGGCGTGTGGCGAAACCCTGCCGTTTCCGGCCAACGCTTACCGTGGGGACTATCTGCTACCGATCGCGCATGATCTGCTGGCGCGCGAGGGCGAGGCGCTGCGACAGCCGTCGGCGAAGGTATTGGACGGATTGCCACCGGATGAACCCGATGGCGGTGATCGCGAGGTCTATATCGATGCGATGGTCGCCCGGGCTCGGGCGCTGCTCGGCGAATCCGGGTATGCACGGGTCTTCAACATGGGTCTCGAGGCCATTTTGGGGGATATCCGGGACGATCTGGCCGAGTTCGGTGTGACCTATGACCGGTGGTATTCCGAACGCAGCCTGGGGTCCAGTGGCGCGCTCGAGTCAGCGCTGCAAACCCTGCGTGAAAGCCGCCATACCGAAATCCGGGAGGGTGCGCTCTGGTTTTGCGCCACCGAATTCGGGGATGAGAAGGATCGGGTCGTGGTGCGTGAAAACGGCGTGCCGACCTATTTCGCGGCGGACATCGCCTATCATCTGGACAAATATCGGCGTGGCTACGACCGCATTATCGACCTGTGGGGTGCGGATCATCACGGCTATGTGCCGCGTGTGAAAGCGGCGCTGGCTGCCTTGGGCGAGGACACCGACCGGCTCACCGTGTTGCTGATTCAGTTCGCCATCCTCTACCGCGGCAAGCAAAAGGTATCCATGTCCACGCGGGCTGGCGAGTTCGTGACGCTACGCGAACTGCGGGAGGAAGTCGGCAACGACGCGGCGCGTTTCTTTTATGTACTGCGCTCGCATGAACAGCATCTGGATTTCGATTTGGAGCTTGCCAAGTCGCAAAGCGCCGATAATCCGGTCTACTATGTCCAGTATGCACACGCCCGGGTCTGTAGCGTGTTCAACCAGTTGGCCGAGCGAGGCGAGCATTTCGAGCCCGCGGCCGCAGAGTTGCCCAAGCTGGATAGCACACATGAAAGGGCGTTGATGGTCATGCTGGCGCGCTATCCCGAAACAATCGAGGTTGCCGCCCGGCAGCACGCCCCCCATCACATCGCACACTATCTGCGCGATCTGGCGCAGGATTTTCACGCGTACTATAACGCCGAGACCTTTCTGGTCGCCGATTCGGCGGTGCGCAATGCGCGTTTGTGCCTGATTGCCAGCGTGCGTCAGGTCTTGCGCAATGGCCTTGCGTTGCTCGGTGTGTCGGCTCCGGAGCGGATGTAAAGATGGCTGGCCGCTCCCGCTCCGATCGGACTGCGCGGCGCGTCGTCCATAACCGGCGGCGCCCCGTTCAACGGAACATCGGGGGAGGCCTTCCCGGCTGGGCTTGGCTATTGCTCGGCTTGGCCTTGGGCGTGGCGGGTGCGGCCGTGTTCTATATCAGTCAGAACAAGCCATCGCGACTGGTGCCCGCACCGGGGCCGGTGGGGCAGGAACGGCCGGCGGTCCAGGCGACGCCGGACAAGGGGGCCGAACCCGAAGCGTCCGATCCCCCGTTCGCCGCACCGGACCAGGAGCGCTACGATTTCTACGAGCTGCTCAAGGAAGGCGAAGTCGTCATCCCCATGCCCGAGGAGCCCAAGCCGCCAAGCGTGGCGACGACCTCGCCGGCACCTGCACCGCCGCCTCCTGCCGCGTCTCCATCGGCACGATACATCCTCCAGGTCGGGTCTTATCGCAAATTCGAGGACGCCGACCGGGTCAAGGCCAGCCTCGCTCTATTGGGGCTGGAAGCCCGCATCGAAGTGGCCACGCTGGGCAGCGGCGAGACCTGGCATCGGGTTCGTATCGGGCCGCTGACCGATCTGCAGCGGGTCGAAGCCACCAAGGCGCAGCTGAAGTCCAACGGGATGGATGCGCTCTTGATCCGCACCGACGCTGACCGCTAGCCGGTGGCCCGCCCGGTGGGCGTCCTCCTCAAGCCAATGGGTGCGCGGGTTTCTCGTCGGAATCACATGCGTCGTTGATGCAGCGTTTCTTCGAGCAGGCTGATGACGGTGCATGTCCGCCGGTTGTTTCCCGAACCATAGGGTTTGATTGGCCGGATCTCAATCGATGGATGTCGAGCCCTGGGATCAGCGAATATAGGCCTCGGTGGCATAGCGACGCATCATGCGATGGCTGTTGAAGTAGCTGGCGTTCTTGCTGATCGCGCCGCGCATCAGAGCGATCCAGCCAGCATCGCCGCCGTCATGGAACAGTGGCAACACGGTTCGTTCGAGCTTGTCGTAGAGCGCACGGGCATCGCCGTCGCTGGTGTCCGCATGATCGCCGATGGCCCATCCGGTGACGCCTTCGATACACCCTTCGATCCACCAGCCGTCGAGGATGCTGAGTGACGGCACGCCGTTGAAGGCGGCCTTCATGCCGCTCGTTCCAGAAGCCTCCAGCGGGCGCAGCGGTGTGTTGAGCCAGATGTCGGCACCCGCGGTCAGCAACCGGGCCGTATCCAGATCGTATTCCGGGAGATAGGCGATTGGCAGCGTATCGGCCAGGGTCCGGGCATGGCGATGCAATTGCTCGATGAGTCGTTTGCCCCCTTCATCATGCGGGTGTGCCTTGCCCGCCAGGACGATCTGGAAGGGATAGCGGCGTGCAATGGCTTTCAGGCGTTCGATGTCGGTGAAGAGCAGGTCGGGCCGCTTGTATGCGGTCATGCGCCGGGCGAATCCGATCACCGGCTGTTGGGCATCCAAGGCCACGCCGGTTCGCTGTTGCACGTGTTCGATCAGCGCTCGCTTGGCGTCGCTATGGGCGTTCCAGATGCCGTCATCGGGCAGGGAGCAATCGGCGCGCACCAGCCGCTCCGGCTCGTGACACCAGCCCGGCAGATAGCGGTCATAAAGCTTCCGGAAGGATTCGGCTGTCCACGTGAAGGGATGTACACCGTTGGTGATGGCGTGAATGTGATAGCTAGGGAACATGCGCTGCGAAACCTCGGCGTGCCGCTCGGCCACGCCGTTCACATACTCGCTGAGATTGAGCGCCAGACGGGTCATGTTGAGATTGTCCTCACCCGCCAGATGCTTGAGCGTGGCCTCGTCGATGGGATGGTTGAGCACCTGCCGAACCAGGTCATAGGTGAAGCGGTCGTGACCCGCTTCCACCGGGGTATGGGTGGTGAAGTTGCACTGCTCGCGCACCCGCGGCAGATCGTAGGGCGATTCGCCCGGACGCAGGCCTTCTGGCGGATAACTGTAGCGGCGCAGCAGTTCCAACCCCAGCAGAGCCGAGTGACCTTCGTTCATGTGATACTGGCGAATATCTCTAAATCCAAGCGCCTGCAGCATCCGAACCCCGCCGATACCCAGGACGATTTCCTGCTTGAGCCGGTAACGTTCGTCCCCGCCGTAGAGAAAATGGGTGATGGCGCGATTTTCCGGACTGTTTTCCGCAAGATCGGTGTCGAGCAGCAACACCGGTTGGCGCCCACCCATGTGGCCTTCGAGGACATACAGCCAGGCGCCGATCCAGACCGGTTGACTGTCGATCGACACGGCAATCTTGGCGTCGAGCGGTCGGGCGAATGCCGCCGGGTTCCAGGACGCCGGCTGCTCGACCTGCCGGCCCTGCGCATCGAGTTCCTGCCGGAAATAGCCTTCTCGGCTGATCAGGCTTACGGCCACCAAAGGCAGTGTCAGATCCGCTGCTGCGCGGACCGTGTCCCCCGCAAGCACGCCCAGGCCACCGGCATAGGTGGGGATTTCGTTGCGCAGCGCGATTTCCATGGAGAAATAGGCCACGCGGGGTTCATGGAGGAATTCATCGAGCATGGCCATGCTCCTGCCTGGATGCGCTCACCGAAGTCACACCATAGCGTCCGTTCGGCAGGCCCGCCAACCGGCCGGCTGAAACGCCTGCCCTTGTGCGGTCAGTCATCGGGTCACCTCGGGCAGCGCGCATTCGACCGGTCTGGGTCGGGCGGCTTGCGCCACCAGCGGGTCGAGCTGACAGACCTGACTGTGGCGTTGTGCCCGCGTTTGCCGGGTATGGCGACGACGGGCCACGAGCCAATCATGCAGCCATTCCCCGGAGGCTTCGCCGCCTTCCAGCCGCTGCAGCAGCAACGCGATGTCCTCGAGCGCACCCCCCAGGGCGCGCGCACGGCGAATGAAGCAAACGGTCGAGGCCGGCCGGCTTCGGAGAAACGTCGATCCCGATTGTCCGGATTGCGTGCCGCCTTGAGCAGGCCGATGCGCGTGGCGTAGCGCACGACATCATCGGTCGTCTGGATCAGGCGAGTCCGGTCGGGGACTTTCATGAAGATTTCTCCTGAGCGGATGGAAGCTCCCGGATCGATCCGGGAGGGTCGCAAGAAAGACGCCCTGACAAACGCAACGCGCCGTCATCAAATAGACCGGGAGAGGTCGCGTGGCGTGGCGCCGATCATGCGTCGATGGCAGGGTATCGTCTGATTGGCGTGCCCAAGCCCGAGGCCCATGGCAGACTTCCAAGTGCGGCGGTTCGGCGCTCGTCGGTAGCAGCGATGGCGCTCAGTTTGCAGATCCGGACCACGCATGAAGCGATACGGCGCAGTAATCCCGACGTCCCGGCGCGGCTGTTGGCGCATGGATCCGGTCGCCTGGATCGGCCTGGGCGAATCGGCCGTGGTCGTTTCGATGCGGCCCCATGGCAGGCAGCGGGTATGATCGGCGGGCAACAGATTTGCCAAGCCGTCAATATCCAGGCGCGCAGCCACAGGCCCGCGTTACCCAGTGTCGGCGGCACTGTGCCCCGCATTGTCGGGCGGTTGCAGCATGGTCGGGTGGTCCGATGATATCCAGCACGGGGCCGGCGAGCGACCCGGCGGCGATGGATCGGGAGCTGGACTTTGAATCGTCATGAGCGATCCCGGTCGCATCATCGGCGCGCCCGATCAGAACCAGATCCGCACACCCGTGACCAGCGTCGACTCGCGGACGGCCTCACCGCCCTCGCGCGCCAGATCTGCGGTGCCAGCGAGCTTGCGGGTCCAGGACCAGCCGACGTAGGGGGCGAACTGCCGATCGATTTCATAGCGCAGGCGCAGGCCCGCCGTGGCGCTGGTGAGTCCGGCACCGAGATCGAACGCGTGATCCTCCCGAGCCGCGGCGCTGAGTTCGATGCGCGGCTGTAGGATCAGGCGCTGAGTGATCAGGAGCTCCGATTCGGCTTCCAGGCGTCCGGTCAGGAGGCCTTGTTCATCCAACCGCGCCGTGGCATCGATCTCGAGGCGGTAAGGCAAGAGGCCGTGCAGCGCAATGACGGCGGCAAGCCGCTCCGGGTCGTCGTCCATGCCTGCGTGACGCTGATAGCCGACCCCGCCTAGAAGATCCCAGTACGGTGCAATCAGTCGGCCGTAATAGACGTCGAGTCGACCGATCTCGGTTTGGTGGTCCCGCGTGCGATGGTGCCCTTCGCTTTCCAGCCACAGACGCCGATGGTCACCGCCGACCCAACCCAGCACATCCCAGGCCAAGGCCGCCTCATCGGCATCGCCGGCACGGTACTCGAATTGATCGAGGAGCAGGCGGTGGTAAATCGCATCGTCCTCGATGGGCGCTGGCCAAGCTCCTGCCTGCGTCGTCGGGTCGGCATCGGCGGCCGCGACGGCTTGAGCCGTGAAGCCGAGCGTCGCGGCCAGTCCGAGCAGAATCCGGCGCCCTGATTGCACACCCATGCCGCCTCCCTCAGCCGACCCGCACGACACGGAACATGCCCAGATCCATGTGATAGAGCAGATGACAGTGAAAAGCCCAGTCCCCCGATGCGTCGGCGGAGATCAGCGCCGAAAGCCGTTCGGCCGGCTTGACGCTGATGGTGTGCTTGCGTGGGATGTGAGGTCCATGGCCGTTTTCGAGTTCCATCCACATGCCGTGCAGATGGATCGGGTGCTCCATCATGGTGTCGTTGACCAGGATTAGACGCAGCCGCTCGCCGTGGCGGAAGTGGATCGGTTCCGGGGCGTCGGAATACTTGCGGCCATCGAAGGACCACAGATAGCGCGACATGTGGCCGGTCAAATGCAGTTCGAGCTCGCGGGCCGGCGGACGCGCGTCGAAATCATGAGCAAGCCGCCTGAGGTCGGTGTAAACCAGCACGCGATGGTTCACGTCGGCTAGGCCGGTGCCCGGTTCGGCCAGCCGGTTGCGCTGCACCTCGGCAATGCTGGCATTACCCGGACCGTGGGTGTCGGGGCCATGGTGGGCCACGATCGGCCCCGGCTCGCTTCGGGGCAGTGGCGCTCCGCTGGCAGCCGCTTCGTGATGGACGTGGGGCGCTGCGCCGGAGACCGGCTCGCCGTGCGCCTCGGGTGAATGGGGGGGCACCCCATGGTGGCCGGCCGGTCGCTGCGTTTCCTCAGCGGCGACACCGTGGTCCATCCCATGCCCCGCGTGCGGGGCCATGCCCATGTCGATCATGGTGCGGCGTGGCGGTGCGCGCAGGGCCGGCAGCTCGGCGCGCAATCCCGGGCGCGGGCTCAGAAAGCCGCAGGCGTAGCCGCTGCGGTCCATGGACTCGGCGAACAGCGCGTAGGCTCGATCCTCGGTCGGTGTCACGACGACATCATAGGTTTCGGCCACGGCGATCTGCAGTTCGTCCACCGTCACCGGCGCCACGTTCTGGCCGTCCGCCTGGACCACGGTCATGCGCAGACCGGGGATGCGCATGTTGAAGTAGCTCATGCTGGCGGCGTTGATGATGCGCAGCCGCACGCGCTCGCCCGGCGTGAACCGGCCTTCCCACGGCGCATCGTATGCCTGCCCGTTCAGCAGGTAGGTGTAGCTGTGGCTGGTGATGTCGGCGATGTCGCTCGGGTTCATGCGCATCGCCGCCCAGTCGAGCCTGTTGCGCACGGCAGCGCGCCAAGTGCTTTGCCGGGCTTCGTCGACCAGACTCATCAGCGTCGGTTTCTGGAAATTGTCGGCATCGCTCTGCTGTTTGAGCTGCGCCATCATGTGATGCGGATCGGTGTGCAGCCAGTCCGACAGGATCACGACATGTTCGCGTTCAAAGGCGACCGGGTCGGGCCCGGCAGGGTCGATGATGAGCGCGCCATAGTGTCCGCGCTGCTCCTGCATGCCGCTGTGGCTGTGATACCAGTAGGTGCCGTGCTGGCGAATGGGAAACCGGTAGGTGAAAGTCGCGCCGGGACGGATTCCCGCGAAGCTCACCCCCGGCACGCCATCCATGCCGGCTGGCAGCAGCAGGCCGTGCCAGTGGATGGAGGTCTCCTGATCCAGACGATTGTGGACCCGCGCCACGAAATCCTGACCTTCGCGCAGCCGGATCAAGGGCCCCGGCACCTGCCCATTGAGGGCCACGGCGGTGCTGCGGCGCTCGGCGATCCGGAGCGGCCATTGCGCAATGGTCAGTTCGAGCGGATCGTCCGGGGTTCCGTTTCCGAGCGAAGACATCGAAGCGGCGCGCAACGCCTGCCACGGTGCGAGCCCCATGGCCAAGCCCAGGGCACCCCCCCATTGCAGAAGCTCTCGCCGCGACAGCCGCCCGGTCCGGTTTTTCACGTGCCTACTCCGTTCACGATGCCAATCGGACGATAGCCTAAAGCAGCGCGCAAGGCACAGCTCAAAGGGTGTCCCGGGTCATCGGCAGTTTGCCACTAGAGCTCGGCGAAATGGGGTCATTGGGCTGCCGGTGAGGTTTGGCATTGCAGGGGGCGGGTTCGGTAGAGTGGGACTGGACAGTCACCGATCGCGCCACCATGCGCGGGGAGGTTGCAACATGGCCCATGAGCATCATCACGCCAATGACGCCAGTGGTATGGCGCGTGATCCGGTTTGCGGTATGACCGTCCGCGACCCGGAGCACGCCCCGGAGCGTCATCATGAAGGTCGACGCTATGTTTTCTGCTCAACGCGCTGTGCGGACAAATTCGCGGCCGAGCCGGCGCGCTATCTCGACCGCACGGCCGAATCGGCCAGGCAAGCCGCGCCGGGTTCCTACGTTTGCCCCATGTGCCCGGATGTGAAGACGGACCAACCGGGATCATGCCCCAAATGCGGGATGGCCCTGGAGCGAGAAACGCCGGCCGCGCCCGCTACGGCGACACAGTGGACCTGTCCCATGCACCCGGAGATCGTTCGGGACGAACCGGGTGATTGTCCCATCTGCGGAATGGCGCTGGAGCCCCGTACCGTGACGTTAGCGGATGACGATAATCCCGAACTGCGCGACATGATGCGCCGGTTCTGGGTGAGCGTGGTGCTTTCGGTGCCGGTGTTCATCGTCGCCATGGGCGAGATGGTCCCCGGGTTCGCTGCGCTGCTCGCACGGCTGGGTTCACCCGGCTTCTGGGACGGGTTCGAGCTGGCGCTGACCACGCCGGTGGTGGCCTGGGCCGGCTCGTTTTTCTTCACCCGGGCCTATCGCTCCCTGGTCAATCGCAGCCTGAACATGTTCACCCTGATTGCGCTGGGGGTCGGCGTGGCCTATGGCTACAGTGTGGTGGCGACGCTGTTTCCGGATCTCTTCCCGGCCGCGTTTCGGGACCACGGCGGGCGTGTGGCAGTCTACTTCGAAGCCGCTGCGGTGATTACCACATTGGTGATCATCGGTCAGGTGTTGGAACTGCGGGCGCGCAGCCGAACCGGGGCGGCCATCCGGGCCCTGCTGGGGCTGGCCCCCAAGACTGCGCGGCGCATCGGATCCGATGGCACTGAGCAGGACGTGCCGCTGGATCAGATTCAACCCGGGGATCGCCTGCGGGTCCGGCCGGGCGAGAAGATTCCGGTGGACGGTCAGGTGCTGGAAGGGCAAAGCGCGGTGGATGAATCGATGATCACCGGCGAGCCCATCCCGGTGGAAAAAGCGGCGGGCGATGCCGTGATTGGCGCCACCGTGAACGGGACCGGCGCGCTGGTGATGGCGGCCGAGCGGGTGGGTGCGGATACCCTGCTTTCCCAGATCGTGCAGATGGTGGCCGATGCCCAGCGCAGCCGTGCACCGATCCAGAAACTGGCCGACACCGTGGCGGCGTACTTCGTGCCGACCGTGGTGGCCGTTGCGGTCGCCACCTTCGTGATCTGGGGGCTTTGGGGCCCGGAACCCCGACTGGCCCATGGCTTGATCAATGCCGTGGCGGTGCTGATCATCGCCTGTCCGTGCGCGTTGGGTCTGGCGACGCCGATTTCCATCATGGTGGCCACCGGCCGTGGTGCCGGAACCGGGGTGCTGTTCAAGAACGCCGAGGCCATCGAGGTGCTGCGCGAGATCGATACGCTGGTGGTGGACAAGACCGGCACCTTGACCGAGGGCCATCCCGAACTGCTGACGGTCGAGGCGACCGGCGATGTGGACGAACCCGAACTGCTTCGCCTTGCCGCCGGCCTGGAACAGGGCAGCGAGCATCCCCTGGCGGCGGCCATTGTGCGGGGCGCCGAGGCGCGCGGGGTTCGGCCCGGGAAGGCGGAACACTTCGAGTCGGTGACCGGCCAGGGAGTCCGCGGCCGGATTGACGGGCGTGAGGTGGCGCTCGGCAACGCCGCGTTGATGGAAACGCTGGCGGTGGATTTCTCGGCCCATCGCGTCCGCGCCGAATCCTTGCGGAGTGCCGGACAGACCGTCATGTGGGTGGCGGTGGACGGACGCTGCGCCGGTTTGGTGGGGGTGGCCGATCCGGTGAAGGAAACCACCGCTGAAGCCCTGTCGGCCTTGCACCGCGAAGGACTGCGAATCGTCATGATGACGGGGGACAACGAAGCCACGGCCCGCGCCGTGGCCGAACCGCTCGGCATCGACGAGGTGATTGCCGGCGTCATGCCCGATGAGAAAGCCGCCAAGGTGCGCGAGCTGCAGTCTCAAGGCCGCAAGGTGGCCATGGCCGGCGATGGCATCAACGACGCTCCCGCTCTGGCGCAGGCCCATGTGGGCATTGCCATGGGTACCGGTACGGATGTGGCCATGGAAAGCGCCGGGGTCACGCTGGTGAAGGGCGATCTGACCGGGATCGTCCGGGCCCGGCGGCTATCTCAGGCGACGCTGCGCAACATTCGCCAGAACTTATTTTTCGCCTTCGTTTACAACAGCCTGGGGGTTCCCATCGCGGCTGGCCTGTTGTACCCGTTTTTCGGCTTGTTGCTCTCGCCCATGCTCGCAGCCGCGGCGATGAGCCTCTCTTCCGTCTCCGTCATCACCAACGCATTGCGGCTCAACCGGGTTGCTTTGCACGGCAAGCCCGGATGATCGGTCAGACGTGGCGGGCGCTAGCCGTTTCCCGACGAACCGGGAGCGGCCCGGCGCAGATCGGCGAGCCGGCGCAGCGTCAGCGTCCGTGCGAATTCCTGGCTGTAACGGATGTGTTCGCTCATCAGCTCGCGCGCGGCACTCAGATTGCGAGCCAGAAGCAGCTCGGCGATGCGGTGATGTTCCGTGTAGGTCACATCGATCCGCTCCCGGTCCGTGAAATCCAGTCGGCGGATGATGTGGATGCGGGCATTCACATCCTGGAGCAAGCCGGCCAGCACACGGTTTCCAGAGCCTTGGGCCAGCGTAATGTGAAAGCTTTCGTCGCGCTGAGCCATCGCATCGACCGAGACCGGTGCCTTGTCCGACTGGCCCGGGTCCCAGTCACGGGCGAGAGACTCCAGCGCTGATCGAGGCATGTGCGCCTGGGCCAACTCGAGGGCCAGCGACTCGAGCGCAATGCGGACCTGATAAAGCTGATCGATTTCCTCGATGTCGAGTTCCCGCACGAAACAGCCCTGCTTCGGCCGGATCGTGACGAATCCTTCTGCTGCCAGACGCTGCAGCGCTTCCCGGATCGGCGTTCGGCTCACCCCGAAATCCTCCGCCAGCTCCGTTTCGGTGACGCGTGTCCCCGGATACAGCGTAAATCCGAGGATGCGATCCTTGAGCTCGCTGTAGACGGCATGGGCTGACGGACGATTCGGCATGGGGGGCTGAAATCCCGGTATACGACTTGGCATTCATCATGGCATATCACGCGCGTTTGTGCAGACCTGCCCGCACTATCGCGGATCACCCTTTGCGCGAAGTTGGGGCAGGATGACGGGCCTGCCCGACCGGTCGCCGGCAATTCGAGCGGAATGCGGCGAATCATGGCGCATTTCGGTGTGCGGCATACTTTGTGCTCGTTATTGCATGCAACGTGGGATACCAAAGGGGGTGGCCCACTCTACTCAGGGGACTGGATCATGCATGCAGCCTGTCGCTATCCCGCCATCACCGCGCTCAGCGGCGTCGGTGTTCTGACGATCTTCACCGGTGCTGCCTACGCCGGCTCGGCGACTTTCGCCACGACCAACATCCAGTATCTCCACGGCACACGGTACGCAGACTTCGACCCGGAGGGGGGCTTCTCCGAAGACGATGAGGCCGGGATCATCACGGTCGAGCACTTCAATACCTGGAAGTACGGCGACAACTTCTTTTTCGTCGATATCACCAACCCCTTCGGTAAAGGCGACGGTTTCGGGACCACCGCAGAGACGAGCGCGGCCTACTACGCCGAACTGTCGCCGCGACTGTCGCTCGGCAACATCTTCGCCGGGCATGAACTGTCGGCGGGCATCGTGAAGGACATCCTCTTCACGGCCACGCTCGAAATTCCCGAGTCCCCGGTGGAACAGACGCTGCTGTATGGGCTGGCAGTGGATCTCAAGCTTCCCGGCCTGCAGTTCTTCCAGTTCAACTGGTACATCCGCGATAGCCAGGACTCGGCCATTGATTCCGGCCAGCAGATCACGCTCGTATGGGGTGCGCCGTTCAAGCTCGGGCCGGTCCCCATGGTCTTCGAGGGTTTCTTCGACTACGCCTGGGGCGAAGACCCGCTGGAGGACAACATCATCAGCGCCCCGCGCCTGTTGGTCGATGTCGGTGCGTTGACGGAACTGGGCGAGAACAAATTGCAGGTCGGTGTCGAGTATCAGATCTGGCGCAACAAGTTCGGCATCGACGGCATGGATGAAGATGTGCCTCAGGTGATGGTGAAATGGATCTGGTAAGGAGGACGCCCCCTTCCGAGGATCACGGCGATGAACCGCTCCCGGATCTTTCGGCTCTGCAGCGGTCGCTCGCGAACGGCACGACAGCGCAGGCGGTGGCCGGGCAGCTCATCGCGCGGCGCCGGGCGGTCACCGCGGACGGCATCTGGATCACCGAAGTTCCGGACGCAGTCCTGCGCGACCGCGCCGCCGCGCTCGACGCCCTGCCGCCAGCGGCGCGTGGTGCATTGCACGGCGTGCCCTTCGCGGTCAAGGACAACCTCGACGTCGCCGGCCTGCCGACCACCGCCGCCTGTCCCGATTTCGCCTATGTACCGGCGCATACAGCGCCCGCCGTGCAGCGCCTGCTGGAGGCCGGTGCGATGCTGGTCGGCAAGACCAATATGGACCAGTTTGCGACCGGCCTGTCCGGCACGCGCACCCCTTTCGGTGCGCCGGTCAATGCCTTCGATGCCCGCTACATCTGCGGCGGTTCGAGCTCCGGCTCGGCGTTGGCTCTCGCGCACGGCCTGGTGAGCTTTTCTTTGGGCACCGATACCGCGGGCTCGGGCCGAGTGCCCGCCGCGCTCGGCAATCTCGTCGGCCTCAAACCGAGCCGCGGCCGCGTCAGCAGCCGTGGCGTGCTGCCGGCCTGTCGCTCGCTCGATTGCGTGTCGGTATTCGCGCTGACCTGCGCCGACGCGGCGACGGTGCTGGATGTCATTGCCGGCTTCGATGCCGAGGACCCGTTCGCGCGCGCGGACTGGCCGGGGGTGCTGGCGAGCCGTGCCGTGTTCCGCTTCGGCGTGCCGCAATCCGATCAGCTCGACTTCGACGGTGATGCAGCCGGTGCCGAGGCCTTCGCGCGTACCGTCGCGGCGTTCGAAGCGCTCGGCGGCACGGCCGTGCCGGTCGACTACACCCCATTTCGCAAAGCCGCGCGCCTGCTCTACGAGGGGCCGTGGTTGACGGAGCGCCGGCTCGCCATCGGCGATTTTCTGGACCGTCGGCCGGACGCGGTGCTGCCGGTGGTGCGCGACATCATCCTGGGTGCCGATCGCTTCATGGCCGCCGACGCCTTCGCCGCCGACTATCAGCTGCGCGCGCTGCGCCGCATGGTCGAACCGCTGTGGGGCGACATCGACTGCTTACTAACGCCGACCATTCCCGCCGTCTACGCGCGCGCGGCGGTGCTGGCCGACCCGGTGGCGCTCAATACCCGCCTCGGCCACTACACCAACCACATGAATCTGCTGGATCTGTGCGCCGTGGCGGTGCCGGCGGGTTTCCTGCCGTCCGGCCTGCCGTTCGGCGTGACCGTTCAGGCACCGGCCGGGCACGACGGGGTATTGCTTGCACTGGCGGACCGTCTGCACCGGGCGCTCAACAGCACCACCGGCGCCACCGGCCTGGCGCTGGCCGACATGCCCGCGTATGCCGCGGACAACCAGTCCGCGACACTCGAGCTCGCCGTCTGCGGGGGCCACATGCAGGGCCTGGCGCTGAACCATGAACTCACCGAGCGCGGTGCGCGTTTCCTCGAACGCACCCGCACCGTGCCCGGCTATCGCCTGTACGCGCTGGCCGGCTTCGATCCGCCACGCCCGGGCATGGTGCGCGATGCGACCGGCGCCGCCATCGAGCTCGAAGTCTGGTGCCTGCCGCTTGCCGAGGTCGGTGCCTTTCTCGCCGGCGTGCCGGCGCCGCTCGCCATCGGCACCATCGCACTCGAGGGCGGCCGCGCTGTGAAGGGATTCCTGTGCGAACCCGCTTCGATCGCCGGCGCTACCGACATCACGATCCACGGCGGCTGGCGGGCGTGGCTCGCCGGGCGCTGAGCACGTGCACGGTCCTTGCTGCATGCGTTTCGGGCCGCCATCCCTGTCGTTTTCCCGGAGGTCAACGTGAATTCCATCCACCTCGATGCCAATCCCTACCCCTGGCCTTACGACGGCGATCTCAAGCCCGCCAACACGGCCCTGATCATCATCGACATGCAGACCGACTTCTGCGGCCCGGGCGGCTATGTCGACACCATGGGCTACGACCTCTCGCTGACGCGCGCGCCGATCGAGCCCATCCGCTCGGTGCTCAACGCCTTTCGCACCGGCGGCTACCACGTCATTCACACCCGCGAGGGTCATCGGCCGGATCTGGCCGACCTGCCGGCCAACAAGCGCTGGCGTTCGCAACGCATTGGGGCGGGGATCGGCGATGCTGGCCCTTGCGGGCGGATTCTGGTGCGCGGCGAGCCGGGCTGGGAGATTATTCCGGAACTCAGACCCCTGCCCGGCGAACCCGTCATCGACAAGCCCGGCAAGGGCAGCTTCTGCGCCACGGACCTCGACCTCCTGCTGCACACGCGCGGCATCCGCAATCTCGTGCTGACCGGCATCACGACCGACGTGTGTGTGCACACGACGATGCGCGAAGCCAATGACCGCGGCTTCGAATGCCTCATTCTGGCCGACTGCTGCGGCGCCACCGACCACGGCAACCATCTGGCAGCGCTCAAGATGGTGACCATGCAGGGCGGCGTGTTCGGCGCCGTGGCGACGTCCGGCGCGCTGATGGAGGCAATCGCTTGAGCGACGGAGGGGATTTCCAACGACGTGCGCTCCCGCTGCTGTCGCTGGCCGCGGGTTTCGATGCCGGGGCGTGGTCGTGGCAGCCGTTTCGCGAGGGCATCGAGCAGGTGCCGTTGCATGAAGCCACTCCGAGCGGCTTGCGCGCGGCCTTGCTGCGCTATGCGGCCGGTGCCCGCGTCCCGGCCCATGAGCACGTCGGCTACGAGTACATCCTGGTTCTCGAGGGCGCACAGGAAGATGAGCGCGGCTGCTATCCGGCCGGCACTCTGCTGGTCAACCCGCCGGGTTCACGCCATGCCGTGCGCAGTGCCGGGGGCTGCGTCGTGCTGGCCATCTGGGAACGGCCCGTGCGCTTTGTTTAAGGCAGATGCGCCACGATGGCGCAGCCTGCGAACGACGGTCCAGGACGGTGCGCGGCCAGCACTGAACCACTCCGGCCATCCAGTAAGTCACGGCATATTTTTTCCAATCCTTTCAGTTTGTTGGCTGTTGACGTCCCCGCCGGTCCGTAAGCGACGGAATCGGTATGCGGATTGCATTGTATGCAATGATGTATGAATAAACCGGAGGGCGAACCCCATGTCCTTGCTGGATACCGAACCGCTTCGTCTGGAGGTCTCTTCGACTGCGCTGATCATCATCGACATGCAGCGCGATTTCCTTGAACCCGGGGGGTTCGGCGCGATGTTGGGCAACGATGTCTCGCTGCTGCGAAGCGCAATCGGGCCCTGTCAAGCGCTGCTGGCGGCTGCACGCGCGGCCGGCCTGTTGATCATCCACACCCGCGAGGGTCACCGCCCGGACCTCTCGGACGCGCCGCCCTCCAAGCTGGCCCGTGGCGGTGGGCCCAAGCGCATCGGCGATCCCGGACCCATGGGTCGCATCCTGATCCGCGGCGAGCCGGGCCACGGCATCGTTCCCGAACTGGCCCCTGCGCCGCGCGAACCGGTCCTCGACAAGCCGGGTAAGGGCGCCTTCTACCAGACCGATCTGGCCCTGATTCTTGCCAACGCGGGCATCCGTACTCTCCTGGTTGCCGGTGTGACGACCGAGGTGTGCGTACACACCACGGTGCGCGAGGCGAACGACCGGGGTTTCGAGTGCCTGGTGGTGAGCGATGCCGTGGGGTCCTACTTCCCTGAATTTCACCGGGTCGCGCTGGCCATGATCACTGCCCAGGGCGGCATCTTCGGCTGGGTGTCCGACTCGGCACGGGTGTGCAGCGCACTCACCCGCGCGGCCGCCTGAACTCGCTCCTTCAACCCTTCTCAGAGGTTTCCCGCATGAACGGCACGGCTGCAAAAATCTGGTCGCCCGGCGACTGGAATGCGTTTTTTGGCTTCGGCACCAATATCCTGGTCAACCTGCTCACGCTGACTGCGCTGCTGCGCTACGTCCTGAAGCTGCCGGACGACATCGTGTTCGGGCGCATCCTGCCCGCCACCGGGCTGATGCTATTCCTGTCCACGGGCTACTACGCCTGGCTGGCTTTTCAGCTTGCCAAGAAAGAAGGCCGGGACACGGTGTGCGCGCTGCCATCGGGCATCAGCGTGCCGCACATGTTCGTGGTGGTGTTCGTGATCATGCTGCCCATTGCCGCCATGGCCGGCGATCCCATCAAGGGCTGGGAGGCGGGGCTGACCTGGGTGTTCATCCAGAGCTTCGTGCTCATGCTGGGCGGCTTCGTCGCGCCGTACATCAAGAAGATCACCCCGCGCGCCGCATTGCTCGGGGCGCTGGCGGGTGTCTCCATCGCTTTCATCGCCATGCGGCCGGCGCTCGAGATGTACATGGACCCGGTTATCGGGCTGGTCTGCTTCGTGATTCTGCTGGCGAGCTGGTTCGGGGGCGTACGCTACTGGCGCGGCGTTCCGGCGGGGCTGGTCGCCATCGGTGTCGGTTCGCTGCTCGCCTGGGGTGGGCTCGCTTTGGGCTTCAGCTTCGGCGGCATGAGCCTCGACAAGCTCGGTGCGTCCTTCGCAGGCTTCGGCTTCTCGGTGCCGCTGCCGGCGGTGGGCCACGTGTTCGGCGGTTTCGAGTACCTGGGCGTGATCCTGGTCACGGCCATTCCGTTCGGCATCTACGACCTCGTCGAGGCCATGGACAATGTGGAGAGCGCCGAGGCCGGCGGCGATCATTTTCCGACCACGCGCGTGATCACCGTCGATGGCGTGGTGAGCCTGATCGGCTGCCTGCTCGGCAATCCTTTCATCAACGCCGTCTACATCGGCCATCCGGGCTGGAAGGCGATCGGCGGCCGGATCGGCTACTCGGCCGCAACGGGCGTGATGGTGCTGATCCTGTCCTGGTTCGGCATCGTCGCGGTGCTGATGGCGCTGATCCCGGTGGTGGCCATCTCGCCCATCCTGCTCTACATCGGCATGCTGATCGGCGCCCAAGCCTTTCAGGAGGTGCCGAAGAGCCATGCCCCGGCGGTCGTGCTGGCCCTGATTCCCCAGGTCGCCGGTTGGGGCAAGCTGATGATCGACAATGCGCTGGGCGCCGCCGGCACGAATGCCGCAGCGGTCGGTCTCGACAAGCTGGCCGGCAGCGGTGTGCTCTATCACGGCCTCGAACTGCTCGGCAGCGGCGCCATCCTGACCAGTCTCATCCTGGCTGCGGTGGCGGCCTGCATCATCGATCGGGCCTATCAACGTGCTGCCGGCTTCGCGCTGGCCGGCGCGGTCATGACCTTCATGGGTTTCATGCATAGTGAATCGATCGGTTTGGGTCACAATCCCGCCACCGCCCTGGCTTATCTGACGATGGCCGCGGGTCTCTACGGTTATGCCCGGGTCGCTGTTCCGGCATCCGACCTGTCGTTGGCAGCCCAACCGCAATTGCGGAGCTCGGTGTAGATTGCGATTTCCTCATCCGGAGCGCCTCTCGTGGCGCTCATGACGTTTGTGGGCTCCTGTCCCGGCTTCGGCCGGGATTTTTTTGTGCCGATGTGGCCGCTGCCGGCAGTTTCGGCTATAAGGCGGGAAGGCTCAGTTGCAACCGGAGGAATGCATGATCCGGCTCTATCAGTTCCCCCCGGCCTACGGGCTATCCAGCGCCAGTCCTTTCTGCATGAAGGTGGAAACGTGGCTGCGCATGACCGGGCTGGCTTATCACCCACTGCTGGGCGATCCGCGCAAGGCGCCGAAGGGCAAGTTGCCCTATATCGAAGATGGCGATCTGAAGCTTGGGGATTCGCAGCTGATCCTGGATTATCTGCGCGCGCAATACAACGTTGATCCGGATGCCGGATTGGGGGCGCCGCAACGAGCCCTTTCGATGACCATCACGCGCATGCTCGAAGAACATTTCTACTGGGTCATGCTCCATGGTCGATGGATCGACCCGCAGGGCTGGGCCGTCACCCGCGAGGTGTTCTTCGGCGCATTGCCGCGGCCGCTGCGCGAGGTGGTTCCGCGTCTGGTTCGGCGCCAGCTGGGACGCGATCTGCGTGGCCAGGGGATCGGCCGGCATGAGTCACCCGAGATCGAGGCCATGGGCGCGGAGGATATGGATGCCCTGGCGGTCCTGCTCGGGTCCCGGCCGTTCCTGCTTGGCGATCAGGCGCACTCGGTCGACGCGGTGGCTCATGCCTTTCTGGCGGGGACACTGGCCTTTCCGGTGGATTCGCTCATCAAGGAAACCGTGGCGAGTCACGCCAATCTGGTTGCGTTCGTCGAGCGCATGAACGCGCACTTCTATCCCACCATTGAACCGGTCCCATGAGTCCGGACTGCGCCGCGGCGCCGTTCATTCACCCCGATCGGGTGCGGCGGCTGAACGATCGGCCGTGGCAGCCGAACGGTCCCGTGCTCTACTGGATGCAGCAGGCGCAGCGCGCGCGGGACAATCCGGCCCTCCTGTTCGCCTGTGGCCAGGCACATCGTCTGGGGGTGCCGGTGGTGGTGGCCTTTGGACTGATGCGGGACTACCCCGGCGCTGCGCTGCGGCATTTTCGGTTCATGCTTGAAGGCTTGGCCGAGACCGAGCGGGAGTTGGCGCGGTTCGGCATTCCGCTGCTGCTGCGCTGGGGTGAACCGACATCGGTGATTCTGGAATTGTCGCCTGATGTGGCAGGCATCGTTTGCGATCGCGCCTATCTGCCGCCGCTGGCGACGTGGCGCCAGATGGTGGCCGAGCAGTCTCCCTGCGTCGTGTGGCAGGTGGAGACCGACGTCGTGGTGCCGGCGGATCTGGCCAGCCAGCGGCTCGAGGTTGCGGCACGAACCATGCGTCCGCGCATCCTGCGCCAGATCAACGAGCACCTGCAGATGGACGACGCCAAGCCGTATCAGACCGCAAGCCCGCCGGCGCTGGCCGGGGAGTCGCTGCATGATCTCGACCGGTTGGGCGACGGACTCACCGTGGATCGAACGCCGGGTCCGGTCACGCGTTTTTTCCCGGGTGGATCGCAGGCCGCTGAGCAGGCGCTCGATCGGTTCGTCTGCTGCGGATTGATGGGGTACGCCGCCCGCCGCCGACATCCGGAGGATGAGGCGGTCTCGCGGCTTTCGCCTTATCTGCAATATGGCCAGATCGCCGTTCAGCGAGTGGCCCGGCAGGTTACTGAGACAGCCGGGGTGGATCCGGCGGACCGCGACGCGTTTCTCGATGAATTGATCGTGCGCCGGGAGTTGGCCCACAACTACACGCTGCATCATCCGGCCTGGGATCGCTATGCGGGGCTTCCCGCCTGGGCGCGGGCAACACTCGAAGCGCATGCGGGGGATCCGCGTCCCTATTGCTATGACCTGGCGACGCTGGAAGCGGCCGCCACGCATGACCCGTACTGGAACGCAGCCATGACCGAGGCCCGCCTGACCGGCTACATGCACAATCATCTGCGCATGTACTGGGGAAAGAAGATCCTGGAATGGTCGCCGGACCCTGAAACCGCGTTCGCCCGGTGCCTTGAGCTCAACAACCGCTATTTCCTCGACGGACTGTCGCCGAACAGCCATGCCAACGTCGGGTGGATCTTCGGTCTGCACGATCGGCCCTGGCCCGAGCGTCCGATTTTCGGGACGGTCCGTTATATGAACGCGGCCGGATTGGAGCGCAAGGTCGACATCGCGGCCTACGTGCAACAGGTCAAGGAAATCGACGGCGGTGACATCAAAACGTCACATAAGTGACATAAAGTTTGGTGGTTGCTCTCTCTCTCCCTGCTTATAGTGCATCGCGCGTGTCCCGGCAGACCGTTTGCGCCTGTGTTGGCGCGGACAGCCGCGGAGACTCTTCGCAAGGCTCGCCATGGGTCCAATCAGCGAAATTTGATGCAAGAGGAAATTTCATGCAAAAGAAGATCGGCTACCTCACTTTAACCGCGGCAGCCATGCTGGCTGCGCCTCTGGCGGCTCAGGCGCGGGATTACATCAGTATCGTCGGCTCCTCGACGGTCTATCCGTTCACCACCGTCGTGGCGGAACAATTCGGCAAGAGCGGGCAGTTCAAGACGCCGAAAGTCGAGTCCACGGGCACCGGCGGCGGTTTCAAACTGTTTTGTTCGGGCGTGGGCGTGGAAACTCCCGACATTTCCAACGCTTCCCGAGCCATCAAGTCCTCCGAGAAAGAGACCTGCGCCAGCAATGGTGTGAAGGAGATCGTCGAAGTCAAGGTCGGCTATGACGGTATCGTGCTGGCGCACAGCAAAGACGCCAAGCCGATGGAGCTGGAGCTCAAGCAGCTCTTCCTGGCTTTGGCCAAGGACGTGCCCGATCCCAAGGGCGGCGACAAGCTGGTTCCCAACCCGTACACGATGTGGAGCGACATCGACCGCAGCCTGCCCAAGCAGAAGATCGAAGTGTTGGGCCCTCCGCCCACTTCCGGCACACGTGATGCCCTCGTCGAACTGGGCATGGAAGCGGGATGCAAAAAGTTTCCCAGCCTCAAGGCGTTGAAAGAGAAAGATGGTGACGCCTTCAAGGCGGCCTGCCATACCATGCGTGAAGATGGCGCGTTCATCGAGGCCGGTGAGAACGACAACCTGATCGTCCAGAAGCTGACTGCCAACAAGGATGCCTATGGCATCTTCGGCTACAGCTTCCTGGAGGAAAATCTGGCGAGCGTGAAGCCGACGGTGATCGAAGGATCGCGACCCACCTACGACTCCATTTCCAGTGGCGATTATCCGCTGTCGCGTCCGCTGTTCTTCTACGTGAAGAAGGCGCATGTGGGCGTGATTCCAGGCTTGGCCGAATTCGTTGCCGAGTTCACCAGCGAGAAAGCCTGGGGTCCCGAAGGCTATCTTGCCGACCGTGGCCTGATCGCGCTGCCGGATGACGAGCGCAGCAAGGCAGCCCAGTCGGCCAAGAAAATGGCCCCGATGAAGTAATGATGTCTCTGGGGAGGTCGGGGTTTCTCGGCCTCCCTACTTTTTGCGGAATGGTGCCATGAATCCGCTGATACTGTTGATCCTGCTGATCCTCCTGAGCCTGATGGCTTTTCAAATGGGGCGACGGCGCGCATTCAAGCTGGTGGATGGCCAGTTGCGCAGCCTGCATTCCCTTCCGGTTTACTACGGGCTCTATGCGTCGCTCTGGAGTGCGGTTCCGGCCATGCTGCTCCTGATCGCCTGGACGGCATTTGACGGCTCGATTATCTCCAATATGGTCGTCGCTCAGCTTCCCGAGGCCTTGCACCAAGGCGAGCCCGGGCGAATCAATCTGCTGCTCAATGACATCCGCAACGTCCGGATGGGACTGATTTCCACAGAAACGGCGGATCCGGCTGTGGTCGCTGCGGCGCAGTACTGGGATCGACTTCAGTTTCTGGCGCATGCAGCATTGGCGGTTGTGGTCTTGGTACTCGCGATGCTGGGCGCCGTGTTTACCCTGACACGGATCCATCCGCAGCAACGTGCACGCAACGCGGTCGAGCGATTGGTTCAGGTGATGATGCTGGTGGCCGCGAGCGTGGCCATCTTGACCACGCTCGGCATCGTATTGTCGGTGCTGTTCGAATCCATCCGATTTTTCCGTCTCGTGCCCATCACCGAGTTTTTGTTCGGTATCCGCTGGAGCCCTCAGATGGCGATGCGTCCCGATCAAGTCGGTTCGTCAGGGGCTTTCGGGGCGATCCCGGTTTTCGTGGGGACCATGCTGATTTCGCTGATTGCGATGCTGGTGGCGGTCCCCATTGGCTTGTTTTCAGCGATCTATCTATCTGAATATGCACGCCCTTCGGTGCGCTCGGTCGCCAAGCCGCTGCTTGAAGTGCTTGCAGGGGTGCCCACCGTTGTCTATGGGGTGTTTGCGGTTCTGGTGGTGGCGCCGGCCATCCGTTCCTGGGGGCTCGCCATTGGGCTTGATGTCGCTTCCGAAAGCGCGCTGGCCGCTGGGATGGTCATGGGTGTCATGATCATTCCGTTCGTATCGTCTCTTTCCGATGATGTGATCAATGCCGTCCCGCAGTCCTTGCGTGATGGGGCTTATGCCTTGGGCGCGACGCCTTCCGAGACGATCCGCAAGGTCGTATTGCCGGCGGCGCTTCCGGGGATCGTCGGCAGCATCATGCTGGCGATCTCGCGCGCCATCGGCGAGACCATGATCGTGGTCATGGCCGCAGGACTGGCTGCCAATCTAACGTTCAATCCATTGGAGTCGGTTACGACCGTCACCGTGCAGATCGTGACGTTGCTGACCGGCGATCAGGAATTCGATAGTCCCAAGACCCTGGCGGCGTTTGCCTTGGGTCTGGTGCTGTTCCTGGCGACGCTGCTGCTCAATGTGATCGCACTGCGCGTGGTCAACAAGTATCGGGAGCAATATGAGTAACGAATCCCAAACACTGTTGCGGCCCGTTGACCTGATCAACCAGGGGCTCGGCAGACGTCGCGCCGCGGAGCGCCGATTCCGTGTCTACGGCATGCTGGCCATCCTTCTGGCATTGATCTTTCTGGCGCTGCTGTTCGTCAGTATCGTCAGCAAGGGCTACACCGCATTCTGGCAGACCGAGCTGAGCCTGGAAGTCACCTTCGATCCGGCTCAGTTGGATGTCGCCGACAGCGGCGATCCCCAGCAGGTCATGGCCGCCAACTACGGGGCCGTTCTCAAATCGGCGATTCGCGACCTGTTTCCCGATGTTCAAGGCCGGGGAGAACGTCGTCAGCTGTACAGCCTGATCAGCGATGGGGCCGACGACGTGTTGCGCAAGCGCCTGCTGGCTGATCCGGGTCTGTTGGGACAGACGGTTCGCTTGTGGGTGCCTGCAGGAAGCGACATCGATATGGTCATGAAAGGGCATATCGATCGCACATTGCCCGAAAGCGAGCGGCAAATCACCGACCAGCAGCTGGCCTGGATGGACACCTTGCTCCAGCAGCAGCGGCTCGAACAGCATTTCAACTGGAACTTCCTCACCACCGGCGATTCGCGCTCTCCCGAGCGGGCTGGCATCTGGGGCGCCGTGGTCGGATCGTTCATGACGCTCGCGGTGACGATGCTGCTGTCCTTCCCGCTGGGCGTGGCAGCGGCGATCTATCTTGAGGAATTCGCGCCCAAGAACCGTCTGACGGGGATCATCGAGGTCAATATCAACAATCTCGCAGCGGTGCCGTCCATCGTGTTCGGTCTGCTGGGTCTGGCCGTCTTCATCAACTTCTTTGGCCTGCCGCGCTCAGCACCGCTGGTCGGGGGTCTGGTCCTCACGCTGATGACGCTTCCGACCGTGATCATCGCCAGTCGCGCCGCGCTGAAATCGGTGCCGCCCTCGATTCGCGAAGCGGCGCTGGGCGTTGGCGCCTCGCCGCTGCAAACGGTCACCAACCATGTCTTGCCGCTGGCCATGCCCGGCATGCTGACGGGCATGATCATCGGGATGGCCCGGGCACTGGGTGAAACAGCTCCCTTGCTGATGATCGGCATGGTGGCCTTCATCGTCGACGTTCCCAAAGGCGTGTTCGATCCTGCAACCGCTTTGCCCGTTCAGATTTTTCTTTGGGCTGACAGCCCTGAAATGGGATTCACCGAACGCACCTCGGCCGCCATTATCGTGCTGCTGGCGTTTCTGTTGAGTATGAATGCCTTGGCAGTGATCCTGAGGCGACGGTTCGAGCGCCGCTGGTGATAGACTACGCGCCTTCCTGGAGGTCGATATGACAGAAGTTTCCATGAATGAGGCCCAGCAACCTGTTGCGGTCCCGTCAAGTTCCATGATGGATCGAAGCGCGGCACCCCGGGCAACGGTCGATCGAGAGGTGAGGCGTACGGTGGGTGAAGTGCGGGTCGAGAACCCCCGCATCCGTTGTAACGACATCAACGTGTATTACGGGAGCGTGCACGCCATCAAGGGCGTCAATCTCGATGTGGGTCGGAATGAAGTGCTGGCCATGATCGGTCCGTCCGGTTGCGGCAAGAGTACCTTTCTGCGCTGCCTGAATCGAATGAACGATACGATCGACGGCTGTCGCGTGACCGGCGATATTCTGCTGGATGAAAATAACATCAATAGCCGCGAGATCGATGTCGTCCCGCTTCGTGCGCAGGTCGGCATGGTGTTCCAGAAGCCCAATCCGTTTCCCAAGTCGATCTGGGAGAATGTAGCATTCGGGCCCCGAATCCATGGTCTGGCCCGAAGCCGGGCACAGCTCGACGAGGTCGTTGAATCGAGTCTGCGCCGTGCGGGTCTGTGGGATGAAGTGAAGGATCGCCTCGACAAGCCGGGCACCGGTTTGTCCGGTGGTCAGCAGCAGCGCCTGTGCATCGCGCGGACCATTGCGGTGCAACCCGAAGTCATCCTGATGGACGAACCGTGCTCTGCGCTGGATCCCATCTCGACCGCCAAGATCGAGGAGCTGATTGACGAGCTACGCCAGCAATTCTCGATTTGCATCGTCACGCACTCGATGCAACAGGCGGCGCGCGTCTCGCAGCGCACGGCCTATTTTCATCTGGGCGATCTGATCGAGCTCGGCGTGACCGAGCAGATCTTCACCAATCCCCAGCATAAGTTGACCGAGGACTACATTACCGGTCGCTTTGGCTGATTGGCTGAGCGTTTTCGAACGGGACCCGCGCCGCGGGCAGTGTGGGGGTCATGAGCCAGAACCATTTGGAAGGCCATACGGTCCGCCGGTATGACGGCGAACTGAATCATCTCCATCTGCGCGTTCTGGAGCTGGGCGGCTTGGCTCTGCACCAGACCCGCAATGCCCTCATCGCCTTGCGGGATCGTGATCGGCGCGTCGCCAAGTCTGTTATCGGTCGTGAATGGGAAGTCAATCAGCTCGACGTCAATATCGACGATGAGTTGATCCTGGTGATCGCCCGGCGTGCGCCGGTCGCCCGTGACCTGCGCATCGTCATGGGGTTTGCCAAGACGGTCAACGAGTTGGAGCGGGTGGGCGATGAGGCCACCAAGGTCGCCCGTCTGGCGCTACAGGTATTCGATGGCTTCCGAATCGAACCCGCTGACGCGCTGATGTGGGATGTGCAGACCATGGGGCGGCGGGTGCTCGATTTGCTGGAGCGCGCAATGGATGCGCTCGATCGGCTGGATCTGTATCGCGCACAGGATGTCGCGGCCAGCCGCGCCGTTCTGGAGGCCGAATTCCAGGCTGGACTGCGCCGGCTGACCACCTATGTCATGGAGGATGCCCGCAACGTTGGTCAGGTCATCGCGTTGACACAGATCATCAAGTCGCTGGAGCGCATTGGGGATCATGCGCGTCACGTGGGCGAGTATGTGGTGTATCTGGTGTCCGGCGAAGATGTGCGCCACCAGAAATGCCAGCCCGATGAGACGGGCATCGGATCATCGGATGCCGAAGAATCCGACACGCACACCGATTCGCCCGATGGCAGCCCGCCCTAGCGGTGGTAGGCCGGGCTGAATTCCGCTATGGCATCGATAAAGGCCTGAACATGGCCGACCGGGATATCGGGTGTGATGCCGTGCCCGAGGTTCATGACATGCCCTGTGCCAACACCAAAGGATGACAGGATCCGCTGCACTTCTGTCCGAATCGCCGCCGGCTTCGCCCGCAGCACGGCAGGATCCAGATTGCCCTGCAATGCGACGCGGTGACCGATTCGGCGCCGCGCCTCGTCGAGCTCGATGGTCCAGTCCAGCCCCACGGCATCCGCGCCGGTATCGGCCAAGGCTTCCAGCCAGAGGCCGCCACCCTTGGTAAACACGATGACCGGAATGGCCTGGCCGTCGTGTTCCCGGATCAGCCCGTTCACGATCTGCTGCAGATAACGACGCGAGAATGCCTCGAACGCTGGCCCGCTCAGAGCGCCGCCCCAGGTGTCGAAAATCTGAACGGCTTGGGCGCCGGCGAGAATCTGCGCATTCAGATAGCTCGTTACCGCGTTGGCCAGACGTCCCAGCAGGTCGTGAGCGCGTGCGGGCTCATCGTAGATCAACGTCTTGATGTGGCTGAAACTGCCGGGACTGCCGCCTTCAACCATGTAGCAGGCAAGGGTCCAAGGGCTGCCGGAAAAACCAATGAGCGGGGTATGGCCGTCCAGTTCCTGTCGGATGAGCCGGACCGCATCCAGGACATAGCCCAGCTCGGCATCTACATCCAAGGCGGGGAGATTGCGGATGGCCTCGGCCGTCCGCAATGGGCGCTCGAATCGCGGTCCTTCACCCTCCACAAAATGCAGCCCCAGCCCCATGGCATCGGGAATGGTCAGGATGTCCGAGAACAGAATGGCCGCATCAAGGGCAAAGCGCCGCAGCGGCTGTAACGTGACTTCGCACGCCAGCTCTGGCGTACGGCAAAGGCTCATGAAATCTCCGGCCTGCTCGCGCAAAGCGCGATATTCCGGTAGATAACGTCCCGCCTGTCGCATCATCCACACCGGTGTACGATCTACCCCCTGTCGGGAAAGGGCGCGCAGGAACCGGTGGCTGGGCAGGGCGGGCGCGGTCATGATGCTGCGTCGCGCAGCAGGGCTTGTCGAATCTCGGTCTGAATGGCAGCGGCAGCCTTTGCCGGATCCGCCGCATCCCGGATGGGTCTGCCGACGACCAGGTAATCCGCGCCTTCCTGAAGCGCCTCGGTGGGCGTGACGATGCGCTTCTGATCGTCCGTTTCCCGATTGTCGAGTGGTCGGATGCCCGGTGTGACCACCACCAGGCGACCATCCACTTCCTGGCGCAGCCGTTTCACTTCCAGTCCGGAGGAAACGACGCCGTCGCATCCCGCTTCGAGTGCGCGGCGTGCACGAGACAGTACGAGTGCATCCAGGTCGCAGGCAAACCCCAAGTCGTCGAGATCGCCCCGATCCAGACTGGTCAGCGCGGTAACAGCCAGGATCTTGAGCTGCTCACCCTTGGCCGCTGCTGCAGCCTCCATCATGGACTGGTTTCCGTGGACCGTGGCGAAGGTAGCGCCCCGCTCGGCCAGACGGGCCACAGCTCGCGCCACGGTCGCCGGCACATCGAAGAACTTGAGATCCACGAACACGCGGGCATCGCGGTGACGGAGTTCATCCACCAGTTCAAAGATTCCCCCGGCCATGAACAGCTCAAGCCCGAGCTTGAAGAACCGTACCTGTCCCTCCAGTCGGTCAATGAAGTGCCGGGCCTCGGTGACGGTGGGTAGATCGACGGCGAAGATCAATCGCTCATCAACCGGGATCTCCTGATGAATCGGTTGCGTCGCCGACACTCGTTACACTCCCAGATGATCCAGTATGCCCTGGGCGGCTTCGCGCCCTTCGAACACCGCGGTGACCACCAGATCGGAACCGCGCACCATGTCGCCCCCTGCAAAGACCTTGGGATTGCTGGTTTGGCCGGTGTGCGCATGGCCGCTGGCACGGATGCGGCCATCGCTCTCCAGTTCGATGTCGAAGTCACTCATCCAGGCAGCTGGGCTGGGACGGAAACCGAAGGCCATGATCACCTGATCAGCCGGAACGACTTCTTCCGATCCGGGAATGACCTCGGGCTGGCGGCGACCCCGTGCATCCGGCGCGCCCAGCTGGGTGGTTACGAACTTCACGCCTTCGACATGGCCATTGCCGATGATCTCGACCGGCTGGCGATTGAACAGGAAGCGCACCCCTTCCTCGGCGGCATTGCGGTATTCACGCCGCGAACCGGGCATGTTGGATTCGTCGCGGCGATAGGCACAGGTCACCCGTGCTGCGCCCTGGCGGATTGCCGTGCGATTGCAATCCATGGCCGTGTCCCCGCCGCCTAGCACGATCACGCGCTGGTCGCGCATGTCGAGTGGGGCACCCTGTACGGGGAGATTCATGACGCGGCGGACATTGGCGATCAGGTAAGGTAGCGCTTCATGCACGCCGTCGAGCTCTTCGCCCGGGAAGCCCCCGCGCATTGCGCTATAGGTTCCCATGCCCAGAAAGACGGCATCGTATTCTTCCAGCAGCTGTTCGAACGGAAGATCGCGGCCGATCTCGGTATTGAGCACGAACTGGACGCCCATGCCTTCCATCAGCTGGCGGCGGGTGTCGATCACCGACTTGTCGAGCTTGAAGGGTGGGATGCCGAATGTCAGCAGCCCCCCGATCTCCGGATAGCGATCATAGACCACCGCGGTGACGCCATTGCGCGCCAGTACATCGGCACAGCCGAGCCCTGCGGGGCCAGCGCCAATGATGGCCACCCGCTTGCCCGTCGCGACCACGTCGGACAAATCCGGGCGCCAGCCGCGCTTGACGGCCTCATCGGTGATGTATTTCTCGATGGAGCCAATCGTCACCGCCCCGAAACCGGTGTTCATCGTGCAGGCGCCTTCGCACAGGCGGTCCTGGGGACAGACCCTGCCGCAGATCTCCGGCAGGGAGTTGGTCTGATGCGACAGCTCGGCGGCTTCGAATAGCCGTCCTTCCCGGACCAGCTTGAGCCAATTCGGAATGTAGTTGTGTACCGGACACTTCCACTCGCAATAAGGGTTGCCGCAGGAAATGCACCGGCCGGACTGGGATTCCGCCGATTCGATATCGAACTGGCCATAGATCTCATCCCAGCGCCGAATGCGGATTTCAGCCTCGAGCTTGGGTGGGTCCTGACGGGGAACCTCCAGAAAGTGCAAGGGATCGCTCATGGGGATGGATATCCTCGGATAGGGATGAGGTCAGGCGGCCGTGCGCAACGAACCGATCAAATCCGCAAGGTCCATGGCCTTGGGCTTGACTAACCAGAAATGACCCACGTAGTCCGCGAAGTTGTCCAGGATTTCCTGCGCCCATGGGCTGCCGGTTTCCAGGGCATGTTCACGGATGAGGTCCTTCAGGTAGGTGCGCTGGGCTTCCATGTGTTCAGGACTGACGCGGTGGATGTCGATCAGCTCATGGTTGTGGCGATCGACGAAGTTACGTTCGAGGTCGAGCACGTAGGCGAATCCGCCCGTCATGCCGGCACCGAAGTTGATGCCGGTCGGCCCCAGTACCGCCACCACACCGCCGGTCATGTATTCACACCCATGGTCACCGACACCTTCCACAACCGCGACGGCGCCCGAATTGCGGACCGCAAATCGCTCACCGGCCTGGCCAGCCGCAAACAGCTTGCCGCCCGTGGCGCCGTACAGGCAGGTATTGCCCATGATCACTGCCTCACGGCCGACGTAGGCGCTTTGCGCGGGCGGGCGCAACACCAGCTTCCCGCCGGCCATGCCCTTGCCGACGTAGTCATTGGCATCGCCTTCCAGGAACAGATGCAGGCCGCCCGCGTTCCAGACGCCGAAGCTCTGACCCACCGTGCCCTTCAGATGGACGCGGATCGGGTTATCCTCGACCCCCGGGTTGCCGTATCGGCGCGCGATCTCCCCGGAGATTCGGGCACCGATGGAGCGGTGATTGTTGCGGGTCTGGTAGTGGAAGTCGCCCCCACCACCGGCCTCGATGGCCGGCAGCATGTCGGCCACCATGGTTTCCGCGAGTTCGCCCTTGTCGAAGGGCTCATTGTGCGGTTCCAGGCAGTATTGCGGTTTGTCCGAGCGCAGACCGAAATCGGACAACAAGGGCGTCAGATCCAGGCTCGCTGTCGCTTCGGTCGAGCCCGGCAGAATCTGTAACAGATCAGTGCGTCCGATCAGTTCCGTCAGAGAGCTCACGCCCAGACGCGCCATCCATTCCCGGGTGTCCTGCGCAATGAAACGGAAGAAGTTCATCACTTTTTCCGGCGTGCCATGGAAGTGCTTGTGGCGCAGGACATTATTCTGGGTCGCCACACCCGTGGCGCAGTTGTTCAGGTGGCAGACGCGCAGATAGATGCAGCCCAGTGCAACCATGGGTGCGGTTCCGAAGCCGAAACTTTCGGCGCCCAGGATCGCCGCCTTGACGACGTCGAGACCGGTCTTGAGGCCACCGTCGGTTTGCAGCCGCACCTTATCCCGCAGGTTGTTGGCGCGCAGGGTCTGATGAGTTTCGGACAGTCCCAGCTCCCATGGCGACCCGGCGTATTTCACCGAGGTCAGTGGGCTGGCACCCGTGCCGCCATCGTAGCCGGAGATGGTGATGAGGTCGGCATAGGCTTTGGCGACACCGGCGGCAATCGTTCCGACACCGGGCTCGGCAACGAGTTTGACCGAGACAAGGGCACGCGGATTGACCTGTTTCAGGTCGAAAATCAGCTGGGCCAGATCCTCGATCGAGTAAATATCATGATGCGGGGGGGGCGAGATCAGCGCCACGCCCGGCTTGGAATAGCGCAGCCGGGCGATCATCGGGTTGACCTTGTCCCCGGGCAGTTGCCCGCCCTCTCCGGGTTTTGCGCCTTGGGCGACCTTGATCTGCAAGACTTCCGCATTGACCAGGTAGTGGGGCGTCACGCCGAAGCGTCCGGAAGCCACCTGCTTGATCTTGGACATCTTTTCGGTGCCGTATCGCGCGGGATCTTCCCCCCCTTCGCCGGAGTTGGACCGCCCGCCGAGGCGATTCATGGCGATTGCCAGTCCTTCGTGCGCTTCAGGCGAGAGGGCGCCGAGTGACATGCCTGCGGAATCGAATCGCGGCAGGATGGCGTCGACGGGTTCCACCTGTTCGATTTGAATCGGTTTGAGATCCTCGCGGGGTGCCAGGAGATCACGCAAGGCGGTCGTAGGGCGCTCGTCGACCAATGCGGCGTAAGCCTTGTATTGGGCGTAGTCGCCCGTATTGACGGCTTGCTGCAGGGCACGGATCACATCGGGATTGAAGGCGTGATACTCGCCCCCATGGACGTATTTGAGCAGACCGCCATGGTCCATCAGCTTGCGCGGATTCCAGGCTCGCCAGGCCAGTTGCCGGATGGCCGCTTCGAGATGGGCGAAACGCGTTCCCTGGATGCGGGACACGGTGCCGGTGAAGCAGCGGCTGACTACCTCGTCGTGCAGCCCCACGATCTCGAAGAGTTGTGCGCCTCGATAACTGGCGATGGTGGAGATCCCCATCTTGGAAATGATCTTGTAGAGACCCTTGTTGATCCCTTTGCGATAGTTCTGCACCAGATCGGGCTGGATCGCTGGCGGGATCTCCCCGCTTTGTGCCATCTGATGGAGAACTTCATAGGCCAGATAGGGGTAGATTGCGGTTGCTCCGTAACCCAGCAGCACGGCGAAATGGTGGGGATCGCGCGCAGTCGCGGTCGCGACGATCAGATTCGCGCTACAGCGCAGGCCGCATCGGGTCAGGTGATGATGCACCGCGCCTGTTGCCAACAGGGCATGCACGGGATAGCGGTCGCGCACGACCTGCCGGTCATCCAGAACCAGGAAAACCTTGCCCGACTCGACCGCCGCGGCAGCGCGCCTGCACAGGTCGTCTAGCGCATCCTGCAGCGGTGTTTCGATCGGATAGTTCAGGTCGAGCTGCTCGGTCTCAAAGCCGGCGCGTTCCGGTTCCAGCAGGTTCTGGTACTTGCCCTCGGTCAGGACCGGCGAATCGAGCATGAGCCGATGGGCGTGGTCGGGGGTTTCCTCGAAGACGTTGCGCTCGGGGCCGAGACAGGTCTTGAGCGACATCACGACCTGCTCCCGCAAGGGATCGATGGGCGGATTGGTCACCTGGGCAAACTGCTGGCGGAAGTAGTCGTAGAGCGAGCGGCTGCGTCCGGAGAGCACGGCAAAGGGCGTATCGTCGCCCATGGAACCGACAGCTTCCTGGCCGGCTTCTCCCAGTACCCGCAGGATCTGATCTCGTTCCTCGAAAGACATGCCGAACAGCTTCTGGAAGACCGACAGTTCACCGTCGTTCATCGGTGAAGAGGTCAGCCGTCGATAGTGCAACTTGGATTCGATATGTCGGACATGTTCCTTCAGCCACTGCTTGTAGGGGTGGCGTGACTTGAGCATGTTGTCGATGTCGGAGGGGTAGAGGATCTGTCCGGTCGCGGTGTCGGCGGCGATCATCTGGCCGGGCTTCAGCCGGCCCTTGATGAGGACGTCCTCGGCCGCATAGTCGTAGACACCCACTTCGGAGGCCAGCGTAATGTGCCGGTCACGGGTGATGACATAACGTGCCGGACGCAGACCATTCCGGTCCAGCGCACAGGCGGCATAGCGGCCGTCGGTCAAGACGATGCCGGCCGGCCCATCCCAAGGTTCCATGTGCATGGAGTTGAATTCATAGAATGCCCGCAGATCCGGATCCAGCGTGTCCAGGTTCTGCCAAGCCGGTGGGATGAGCAGGCGCATCGCACGGAACAGGTCCATGCCGCCGGCCAGCAGGATTTCCAGCATGTTGTCCAGGCTTTCGGAGTCTGACCCCTTTAGCGAGACGATGGGCTGCAAGGCTTCGATGTCCGGCAGCAACGGCGTACGGAACAGCTTGGCTCTCGCCAGTGCCCAGTTGCGGTTGCCTTGAACGGTGTTGATCTCACCATTGTGGGCGAGATACCGGAACGGCTGAGCCAGTCGCCATTGCGGCCAGGTATTCGTGGAGAAACGCTGATGGAACACTGCCAGGGATGACTCCATGCGTTCGTCGTCCAGGTCACGGAAGAACACCGGCAGGTTGGCCGGCATGATCAGACCCTTGTAGGCGATGACATCCACGGCCAGGCTGGGAATGTAGAAATGGTCGTCCTGGGACTGCAGGGCCTTTTCGGCTTGCCGTCGCGCCAGGAACAGGCGGCGCTGAAACTCGCTGCGTTCCATGCCGGCCGGCGCGTTGACGAATATCTGTTCGATATGCGGCAGAGTCTTGAGCGCCTCATCACCGCAAGCGGATGGGTCGGTGGGGACCAGGCGCCAACCCGCCAGATCGATGCCTTGATTCGCAAGGGCGTCAGCCACGATCCCGCGCGCATGCTCGCGCTGCGCGGATTCCGGTGCGAAGAAGACCAGACCGCTGGCGTAATCGTCGGCGAGAACTAGTTCCGATTCGCGCGCAATGGCGCGTAGAAACGCATCCGGCTTCTTGAGCAGTAATCCGCAGCCATCCCCGGTTTTTCCATCGGCCGCGACGGCGCCCCGGTGAGTCAGTCGTTCCAGAGCGGTGATCGCGGTGCGCACCAACCAATGGCTGGGCTGGTCATCCATATGGGCGATCAGGCCGAAGCCGCAGCTTCCTTTTTCAAATTCCGGGCGATACAGGCCGTCGTATGTCTCGTGCATGGCGTGCTCTGCTGGCTGAAGCGAAGCATCGGCTTCGCAATGACAGGTGCGGTCAACTCGGGAATGCCTCCCCTCCCGGCGTCCGAACCCGGACGTGAGGGGGTATGCGCCGGGGGCCGTGGGGCGGCCTGCCAGTATATCCCGCAACTTTCAATCGGTTCAATGTGCAGGGAATGACGGTTCTGCCGGAGCGGCGGCATTCAAGCCGCCCGCCAGCCCCAAACGGCGCGCCTGCTCAAGGGCAAAGCGATCGGTCATCCCGGCAATATGATCGGCGACCGTCCGTGCCTGACCTGCCGTCCCGTTGGTGGAAAGCAAGTTTTGAGCCTTCAGGGCGGTATCGGCAGGCAGATCGTCCGGGTGGCTCATGAAGTGATCGAACAATGCGCGAATCAGTGCGTCGGCGTCCTGATTCATGGCAGTAACCTGGGGATGGCGATACAGCGCGCGGTAAAGGAAGCGCTTGAGTTGGCGTTGATGGGCTGCCATGGCTTCGCTGTAGGCGATCAGCGGAGCCGGTTGGATCCGGACTTCTTCCGGATCCTGGGGAGCGGCCTGCGCGAGTCGTTCCGCGCTGGTGGCGATCAGATCGCTGACCTCGCTGTTGATCATGCGGCGAACCGTTTCCGCAATATGGCGCCGGGGTGGCAGGCTGCCATAGCGCCGAGCGACAGCCTCATAGGGCGCGGCGAACAGGTCGATTTGCCGCAGTTGATCAATGCAGATCAGGCCGGATCGCAGTCCATCATCCACATCGTGGTTGTTGTAAGCGATCTCATCGGCCAGATTGGTGAGCTGTGCTTCCAGGCTGGGCTGTCCGCCCTGCAGAAACCGCGCGGCAACCGCCCCCAGTTCGGCAGCGTTCTTGCGGGCACAGTGCTTCAGAATCCCTTCGCGCGTTTCGAAGCAGAGGTTGAGCCCGTCGAAGTCGGCGTAGCGGGTTTCCAGCAGGTCGACGACGCGCAGCGATTGACGGTTGTGTTCGAAGCCGCCGTAAGGGCGCATGCAGTCGTTGAGGGCTTCCTGGCCGGCGTGACCGAAGGGCGTGTGGCCGAGATCGTGGGCCAATGCGATGGCTTCGGCGAGGTCTTCATTCAGACGCAGCGCGCGGGCGATGCTGCGCGCGATCTGCGCGACTTCAATGGTATGGGTCAGCCGGGTTCGGTACATGTCGCCAACGTGGTTGACGAAGACCTGCGTCTTGTATTCCAGTCGCCGGAATGCACCACAATGGACGATTCGGTCGCGATCGCGCTGAAATTCGGTGCGATAGGCCGGCGGGGGTTCTCCATGGAGGCGTCCACGGCTGTCGCGACTGCGTGATGCATAGCGCGCCAAGGCGGCTTCAGGGTCGAACGGAAACGATTCAGGGGCCACGTGGAAAGTGTTCCAAGAGCGCGCGCAGCGCGCCCGGGTCGGTGTCGCCACGCAGCTCGGCCTGCCCGATCGCGCGCAACAGCACGAGACGCAGGCGACCCGCCTGAACCTTCTTGTCCACGGCCATCAGCGCAAGAAACTGATCGGCGTCCAGGCTGGACGGCGCATGGACCGGCAGACCCGCGCGCTGGATCAGGCTGCGGGTGCGTTCGACGGCGGCGGCAGGCAATTGTCCCAGTCGGGCCGAGAGCTCGGCCGCCATGACCATGCCGGCCGCCACCGCCTCACCGTGCAGCCAGGCGCCATAGCCCACGCCGGTTTCGATGGCATGGCCGAAGGTGTGGCCCAGGTTCAGCAGGGCGCGCACGCCCCCTTCACGCTCGTCAGCCTCGACGATGGCGGCCTTGGTCCGGCAGGAGACAGCGATGGCGTGGGTCAATGTGTCCGCATCCCGATCGAGCAGTGCGTCGAGATGCTCCTCCAGCCAATCGAAGAATGCCGCGTCGGCAATGAGGCCGTACTTGATCACTTCCGCGATACCCGCGCGCAGCTCCCGATCCGGCAGCGTATGCAGGGTGTCCAGGTCGGCGATGACGCAGCGCGGCTGGTGGAAGGCGCCAATCATGTTCTTACCACGTGCATGGTTGACGCCGGTCTTGCCGCCCACGGACGAGTCCACCTGAGCCAGCAGGGTGGTCGGGATTTGGATGAAATCGATGCCCCGCTGATAGCAGGCGGCTGCAAAACCGGTGAGATCGCCGATCACACCACCGCCCAGCGCAATGAGGGTCGCGTCCCGACCGAAGCGGGCCGCGAGCAGAGCGTCCCAAATCCGTTCGGTGGTGGCGAGTGTCTTGGTGGCTTCTCCATCAGGCAGGATCAGCGTTTGGGGGCTGCGGCTGGCCAGTGCGCCCTGCAGCACGGGTAGGTGGTGCTGGGCGAGTACGGTATTGGTGACGATCATCACCTGGCCGGAGCCGAGGCAGGGGTCGTACAGAACCGATGCACCAAGCAATCCTGAACCGATGTGGATGGGGTAGCTGCGTGCGCCGAGATCGACAGTGACGGTTTTCATGGCGGTCGGATGCTTCGTTTCAAGAGGATGCGTGGGGCGGGGTGCGTGTGACGTTCTGCGGCTGAAGTCGCTCGGCCAAGCGCCTCGCCACATGACGCGGCTGTTCCCCATCGGTGTCTATCACCCAATCGGCGATTTCCCGATACAGCGGTTCGCGCGTCGCCAGCAACGCTTCCAGGCGCGCTTGCCGGTCGGGTGTTCTCAGCAAAGGACGATGGGTGCTGTGACGCGTGCGATGCAGCTGCTCGGGCACTGACGCCGCGAGGTAGATGACCAAGCCGCGCGCCTGGAGTGCTTGGCGAGTGTCCTTGTTCAATATGGCGCCTCCGCCCGTGGCCAGCACGATGTGATGTGCCTGGGAGAGTTCCGCGATGATGGCCGCTTCCCGACGCCGGAAGCCCACCTCGCCTTCGCGTTCGAAGATATAGGGGATATCGACACCGGTGCGGGTTTCGATTTCATGATCGGCATCGATGAAACGGTAGCTCAACAAGTTTGCCAGGCGCTGGCCCACGGTGGTCTTGCCCGCTCCCATGGGCCCGATGATAAAGATGCGCTCAGGCAAATTGTCCATGCGGGCCAGTATACCGGGGAGAGACGGGCGCAGCATCGGCCCGTCTGCGAGACCGGTGGGGTCAGGGCGCCATGGCCAAGCCTTCCTGCACGATCTTGGGCGTGATGAAGATGAGCAGCTCGCGCTTGGTATTGGCCTTGCTCGTCTGGCGGAACAGCGCGCCGAGCAGCGGAATGTCGCCCAGCAACGGCACCTTGTTGACGGTATCGTTGGTTTCCTGCTCGTAGACGCCGCCGAGCACGATGGTTTCGCCATTGCTGACTAGCACCTGGGTATTGAGTTCGCGCTTGTCGATGCTGGGGACAAAGCCACCCGTTCCGGTCGGGACCAACTGCCCCACGTTGTCCCGCGTCACCTTCAAATCCATGATGACCCGATTGTCTGGCGTGATCTGTGGAGTGACTTCCAGGGACAGCACCGCTTCCTTGAACGCGATGGAGGTACCTCCCGAAGAGCCGCCGGCGGATTGTTGATAAGGGATCTCGACACCTTGGCGGATGGAGGCCGTTTTTTGGTTGGCCGTCAGCACACGTGGATTGGACAGGATCTCGCCCTTGCCCTCGGCCTGCAGCGCTGAAAGCTCCAGGTCGACCAGGAAATCCTGACCGAGGATGGCCAGAGCGATGGACGCTGGCGTGCCCCCTGCCGGCGTGGCGGGCAAGTTGATGTTGAGCCGTTGTGGAAACCCGCCCTCTCCGGTGGGTATCTCGGTCGGAAAGACCGTTCCGTTGTCGATTCGGCTGTCGAGGGATCCGGCAACGCTGGTGTCAGTGCCGGCGAGCGTGCCGCTGAGGACGTTCAATCCGCGCTGCTTTTCGAACGAATCGATGCCGGTGAAACCGAAACGGGCGCCGAGATCACGGCTGAAGTCGTCGCTGGCAACCACGATGCGAGCCTCAATCAGCACCTGGGTGACCGGGATGTCCAGCTTGGTCACCAGATCTCGGATTTCACCCAGCCGATTGGCCGTATCCATTACCAGGAGCGTGTTCGTGCGTTCATCGACCGACACCTGTCCCTGAGCCGAGAGCAGGTTGCGTCCCTCGCTCTTGAGCAACGCGGCCAGATCCTTGGCCTTGGCGTAGTTGACCTGGATGAACTCCGAACGCATCGGCGCGGCTTGTTCGGCCTTGCGCTGCTGGTCGCGGAAGGCGGCAATCTCCGTGGACGGTGCAATCATCAGTGTGTCGCCGACCTCGCGCAGGGCGAGGCCGCGGCTCTGCATGATGATCTCCAGAGCCTGATCCCAGGGCACGTTCTGCAGCCGCAGTGCCATGGTCCCGCTGATGCTGTCGGAAAGCACAATATTGCGCCCCGAAACGTCGGCCAGGATTTGGAGCAGGGTGCGGGTTTCGACGTTCTGGAAATTGAGGCTGACCGGCGCGCCGCCGCCGAAGCGGCCGATTGCGCTGCCCGGCTCTTCGCGACGGGCCGGTGTGCGGAAGGCGATGGTGAGGGTGCCGTCGGTCTGGTAGGCCATGGCTTCCGCATTGGGTGCAGCGCGAATGGTGAGCACGGCATCCGGGCCGTTCTGGCGTGCCTCGATGCTGTAAACCGGGGTTGCAAAATCCCGTACATCCAGCCGCTGACGGAGCATCTCGGGAAGCACGGCTTTGTTGAGGGTGACCAAGGTGTCTTCGCCACGCTGGGTCATGTCCATGGTGACCTTGGGATCGGGCAGCGTGATCACGATCTCTCCCTCACCCTGCTCGCCGCGACGAAAATCCAGGCTCTTGATGCCATCGGATCGCACCGACGGCATGCGGGCTTCGGATTGCCGGGTATATGCCGGGGTGGGCATAGGCGGCGGGACCCGCTGGTTGTCCAGGGTCACGATGATGCGGTTGCCGTCGATCCGGGTCTGGTACTGGGGAAGTTCGGTGAGTTCGATCACCACCCGGGTTCGGCCGCGAGCCTCAGCCACCTGGACCGCCTGGGTCAGGCCGATGCCGACCGGAAAGCTGCGTTGGCGCGCGCGATTGGTGACCTGGGGGAGATCCAGCGCAATGCGGCTCGGCATCCGGGTCGTGAAAACACGGGGTTCCGGGGCGGGTCCGGAGAGAATCAAGCTGATGTCGAGCTGAGTCGCTCCGCGGCGACTGGTCTCGACGCGTTCCAACGCCAGCTCGGCATGGGCGGCAGCCACCAGGAAAGCCCACAGAAACCCGAATGAGAGCAGGCTTTGCCAGCGGAATGATGGTTTATGGACATGCATCGTCTTGTTCTCCACGGCCCTTGATGGCGGGCCTGTTGACTGCCCTCAGGCAGAACTCGATCCTTACTCGCTCAGGGCAATGACTGCATCGCGGGGCATCCATCCGCCCATGCCGTCCGGAACGATTTCCTTCAGCCGAATCTCCCGCTCCGAGATCGCAATCACCCGGCCGCTGTTGCGGCCCAGATAGTGGCCGACCGAGACCCGATGAATGACGCCATCTGCGGTGCGCACGAGAGCCCAGCGTTTCTCGCCGTATCCAAGCAGGCCCAGCATCCGTAACGCGTCCAGCGGGAATTCCTCGAGTGGTTGGCGGGTACGCTTCAGGTCGGGTGCCAGTCCATTGCCGGCGGATCGGCGGGCGAGCTCGGTCTCGGGGTTGTCGAAGGGGCTGCGGCGCGCGGCAGCGAAATAGCTGAATCGCTCGTAGGGACGCATCTGCGGGATCAGGTCGATGTCGGTCGATCTGCGGGCTTTGACTTCGGCAAAGTAGCTGTCCAGGTCCGAGTTGTCTGCGCTGCATCCCGCGATCATCACGATCAGGAGGGCGCAACCAAGCCAGCCGCGGCGCTGATTGTGGCGCCGGTTAGCGCGCTCAAGCGGGATCCGATGAACGGGGTGCTTCATGGCTTGGCTCCCGGTTTGGCGCTGGTGGCCGTGCCGACGGCGATCGGCTCTTCCAGGTAGCGATAGGTCATGGCCACTGCGTCCATGACCAGTTCACCAGCGCCCGCTTTGGTGCCGCTCAGGCTGATGTTGCTCAGCGTGACGATCCGCGGGAGCGCCGCGAGCCCACTGGCGAATTCCCCCATCTGGTGGTAGGTCCCGGTGAGCCGGATGCGAATGGGCGCCTCGGCATAGAATTCCTTCGAGCGTTCGGCTTCGGGTTTGAACACCTGCTCTTCGAGACCAGTGCTGACCCGGGTTTGCGAGATGTCCTGAAGAAGGTTGGCCATCTCTGTTTGGCTCGGTAGTTGCCGCAGCATCACGGCGAAGCGTTCTTGGATCTCACGCAGTTGGGCTTGGTATGCATCGAGATTGGCGACTTGGCGTTGCTTGGTCTCGAAGATCTGGCGTAGCTCCGGCTCACGATTCTGGGCCGCGCGGAGTGCAGAAATTTGAGGTTGGATCTGGAACCAGTAGCCCAGCCCCCCGAGAAGCACCATGATGACGACAAGTGCCAGATTGCGGACTGATGCCGGCCAGCTTCCGGGATTGTTGGCGTCGACCCCGCGCAGATCGGCGAGCAAATCGGAAAAGTCGAGTTTCATGGTTGGCCCTCCGGTTCGGCGCCCGGGCGGGTGAGCTGGGCCCGCAGCGAAAACTGAGCAAATCGGCCGTTTTTGCCTTCCTTGGTTTCGATCACGACCAGCTGTGGCGCGTGAAACCAGCTCGAGCCATCGAGATTTTTCATGTAGCTGGAAACGCGGGCGTTGGACTGGGCCTGCCCATCAAGCAGGATCTGCTCGCCCTCCTGGCGCATGGCCACGAGCGTGACACCGTCAGGCAGCGTATTGATGAGTTCGTCAAACAGATGAACGCTGATAGTGCGTTGATCCTGCAGCTGTTCGATGACGCGCATCCGATCGATCAGGTTCTGCCGCAACCTTTGTAGGTCCCGGATTTCCACGATCTGGGCATCGAGCATCTTGTTTTCCTGCTCAATGCGGCTATTCCGTGCGTTCTGTCGATCAATATGGGTCTGGATGTAGGAATTGGCGAGGAATATGCCGCCGAACGCCACGATGACTGCGCCAACGGCACTGATCAGAAATTGGCGCTGCTGGTCTTTACGTCGTTGTTCCCGCCAAGGGAGAAGGTTGATGTGGTGAGCCATCAGTCAAAACTCCGCATGGCCAGTCCGCATGCCGTCATTAAGGCGGGCGCATCCAGTTTGAGCTGCTTGGGGCGCGCGCGCGGCAATATCTTCATGTTGGCAAAGGGGTTGGCGATGCGGGTGGCCACCTCCATTTGCTCTTCGACGGTTTGATCGAGTCCCGGGATGCTGGCACATCCTCCGGCCAGAACGATCTGGCCAATCTTGTCGATGCGGTTGTTGGAGGAAAAAAAGAACTGCAAGGCACGGTCGATCTGATTGCTCACATCCTGCATGAATGGCTTGAGGACTTCTTCGCCGTAGGTTTCCGGCAGTCCGCCGCGACGCTTGGCTTTTCCGGCTTCTTCGTAGGAGAGGCCGTAGTGCGCCATGATCTCTTCAGTCAGCAGCTTGCCCCCAAACGCCTGATCCCGGCTGTAGATGATGCTGCCGCCGTGCATGATGTTGAGCGTGGTCGTCGTGGCGCCAATATCGATGACGGCCACCCCCTGGTCGGGATTCTGGAGTTGCATCTGTTCGGCAATCAGCAGACAGGCGTTTTCAAGTGCGTTCGATTCGATGTCGACGACCTTGCAAATCAGGCCGCTGAGATGAAGGGCCGCCACCCGGCTGTCGATAATGTCGTTGCGGCAGGCTGCCAGCAATACATCGACGGCATGATCTTCCTCGGTCGACGCGCCGAGCACTTCAAAGTCGAGGCCGACTTCTTCGAGCGGATAGGGGACGTATTGATCGGCTTCCAAGCGGATCTGCTGTTCCAGGTCATGCTCGGAAAGGTCCGCCGGCATGGTGATGACTTTCGAGATGACCGTAGCGCCGCCGACGGCGACGACCGCCTCCCGCGTTCGCGTGCCCGACTGTTTCACCGCTTTGCGAATGGCTTGTCCCACGGCTTCGGGGTCAGTGACTTGCTTATCGATGACCGAATCGGGTGGAAGGCCGACCGCCGCATAGCTCACGACCTGCGGTTGCTGGCGACTTCCGCCCAACTCGAGCAGCTTGACGGCGGTGGAGCTGATGTCCACGCCCAGCAGAGGTTTGATGCGATGCTTGAACAACACGTTGTGTATTCCCCGGCCCTGGCGGCGATCGGTGCGCGGGGTGCGTGCTTTCTCGCTGGCGAAAAAGTTATCCCCCGAGCATCTCGATGTCGGTGATTCAAATCGGCCGCTGATCTGTCAACTTGATCCGATTCGGCTTGTCAGATTCAGCGGGGGGCCGCGTATAATGCACGTCGGCGACCTGCCCGCTGGTTTTATCGGCTGTGTGAATCATGCCTTTACGGATCAGGCTTTTCGGCTGGTTGGCGGGAACGATGCTGACGGCGGTGACGCTGATCGCAGCGGCCGTACTGGGGTTGTACCTCTACCTCATGCCGCAACTCCCCGCCGTCCAGGCCCTGCACGATTTCCAATTCGAAGTCCCCTTGCGGATCTACACTCAGGATGGGCTGCTCATCGGTGAGTTCGGCGATCAGCGGCGGGAGCCCATAGCGTTTGATCAGTTCCCGCCATTGCTGATCAAGGCCGTGCTCGCGGCGGAGGACGACCGGTTTTTTGAGCATCCTGGTGTGGATTACCAGGGACTGTTGCGAGCGTTGTCGCGCTTGGCGCTGACGGGGGAAAAGGAACAGGGCGGCAGCACCATCACCATGCAGGTGGCGCGCAATTTCTTTCTGAGCCCTGAAAAGACCTATCAGCGCAAACTGCGCGAGATCATGCTTGCCTTTCGGATCGAGCGTGAGCTGAGTAAAGAAGAAATCCTGGCGCTTTATCTCAACAAGATTTATCTGGGGCAGCGGGCCTATGGTGTAGAGGCTGCATCCCGAGTGTATTACGGCAAGAGCGTCTGGGAGCTGTCCTTGCCCGAATGGGCGACCCTGGCGGGTCTTCCCAAGGCGCCCTCCAGAATCAACCCGATCGCCAACCCCACCGCGGCGTTGACGCGTCGTGATTACGTGCTGCAGCGCATGGCCCATCTGGGCTGGATCACCCCCGAGCAACGCGACGCGGCGTTGGCGACGCCCAATACCGCGTCGCTTCACAATACAAGCCTTGGTCTCAATGCACCCTATGTGGCCGAGATGGTGCGGCAGGAACTGCATGCACGAATGGGGGGCGACATCTACCGTTCGGGATTAACGGTCTATACGACCTTGGATAGCCATCTTCAGCGGGCTGCCGAGCATTCCCTGCGCGATGGATTGCTGGACTATGACCGCCGCCACGGGTACCGGGGACCGGAAGATCAGTGGTCAGTCAGCGAGGGGCCCGAAGCCTTGGCGCGGCGTCTGAGCGCCGTTCCGGTTGTGGGCGGTATGCGTCCCGCTGTGGTGCTGAAGGTCGAGCCAAGTGCGGCGCGGGTGCAGATCGCGGGCAAGGGCGAAGCAGCATTGGCCTGGTCTAACATGCGCTGGGCGCGTCCCTGGATGAGTGATGATCGACAGGGGGCGTATCCAGTTCGAGCGTCGGATGTTCTGAAGGCTGGGGATGTCATCCGGGTTCGTCAGGTCGGGGACCAATGGGTGTTGGCGCAAGTGCCGGAGGTTCAGGGCGCCATGGTCAGCATCAGTCCGCGTGACGGCCGTATCCTGGCATTGGTCGGCGGATTCGATTTTGTGAAAAGTCCGTTCAACCGTGCCCTTCAGGCGCGTCGTCAACCGGGCTCGAGCTTCAAGCCGTTTCTCTATGCGGCGGCTTTCGATAACGGATATACCCCCGCTTCGATCATCAACGACGCACCGGTGGAATACGCGCAAGGCGCCAAGGGCGAGGTGTGGCGGCCGGAGAACTACACCGGCCGATTCTACGGACCAACGCCGCTCCGCGACGGGCTGGTGCATTCCCGCAATCTGGTGTCGGTGCGGCTTTTGCAGGAAATGGGTGTGCGCACCGGCGTTCGCTATGTCGAGCGATTCGGTTTTCCCATTCAGCATATTCCGGCGGATCTTTCGCTCTCCTTGGGCACCGCAGAACTCACACCGCTCGAAGTTGCGCGGGGATACGCGGTTTTTTCCAGTGGTGGTTATCTGGTGACGCCTTATCTGGTCGCCAAGGTGGAAGATCATGCAGGGCGCCTGGTGTATGCCCGAACTCCGGAGATGGCCTGTGACCCATGCGATGCACAGCCGAAAATCGGGCAAGGTCGAGGGGAGAAGCGGTGGCTTTCTGACTATCCGGCCGTCACCCTCGGCGGTCCGGATTTCGTCCCGGAGCCCAGCCATGCGGCACCGCAGGTGATGGATCCACGCACGGCCTTTCTGATGACCAGTCTCATGCAGGAGGTCATTACGCGGGGAACAGGTCGCCGCGCGGCCAAGGTGGGTCGCCCTGACGTGGCGGGTAAGACGGGAACGACCAATGGCCTGCGCGATGCATGGTTCGCCGGCTACACGCCGGACCTCGTCGCGGTGACCTGGGTCGGATTTGATCAGATGCGCTCATTGGGGCGAGGGGAGTCCGGTGGCGTGACTGCAGCGCCGATCTGGGCAGACTACATGCAACAGGCGCTCAAGAATGTGCCGATCCATCCGGTTGATCCCCCGCCCGGCGTGACGGCGTTGTGGGTGTCCAAAGTGACGGGCCTGCAGACCACGCGCAGCGATCCGGCCGGACGTTACGAATACTTCCTCGCGGATCGGCTGCCGGCGGAAGCACAGACCGAATCGCCTGAAGGTATGCTTGGTCCCGAGATGCCGACGGTTCGACAGGAGGAGTTGCGCGATCTGTTTTGATTCTCTTTCGATGGGAGAGTGCGGCCATCGGCCGTTTTTTCACCGATCAGGAGGACACTTGATGGCACGTGGCATGGGCGGGAAATCCTGGCAGCAGCGCGAACGGATCATCCAGACGGCTGCTCGGATCATGGTCGAGGAAGGCGTGTGCGACTACGCGCTAGCCAAGCAAAAGGCGGCGGGGCGCCTGGGAATCGCCCGGAACAGTCCGAACTTTCCACGCAATGACGAAATCGAGGCTGCGCTTGCGGCCTATCAGCGTTTGTTTCACAGAGATTCGCAACCCGCACAACTGCGCCGACTGCGGGAGGTTGCTTGTGAAGCCATGGTCTTTTTTCAGCCGTTCCAGCCGCGGCTGGTGGGCTCGGTGCTCAGTGGTCGCGCCGACCGCCATTCGGAGATCACGCTGCACCTGTTTGCCGATTCGGCAGAGCAGGTCGCGATGCGGCTATTTGACCAAGGGATTCCCCATCATGTCGAGGAGCGGCGTGTGCGAACCGGTGCTGCCGAGTACGTGTGCTGCCCGGTGTTCCGGTTTCAGGTCGACGGGATTCCGGTTGCCGCAACCGTTTTTGATCGACATGGAATTCGGCAGCCGCCTTTGAGCCCGGTGACCAAGCGCCCCATGGAGCGCGCCAATCTGGCGAGAGTGCGCGCCTTGCTGGCAGAACCCGCAGAAGACCGTGCGGAGGTGCTGCACGCAGGCGGCTTCTGGCCGCCTGCCCGCTGAGACGCCGGGTCGCGCAGCTCAGTCGCGCTGAGCGGGATCGAGGTAGTCGCGCTGCGCCGCGCCCGTATAGATCTGCCGAGGACGGCCGATGCGCTGTTCCGGATCGTTGGTCATCTCGATCCAGTGGGCAACCCAGCCCACCGTGCGGGCGATCGCAAACATCACGGTGAACATGTTGGTTGGGAGGCCGAGCGCCTTATAGATGATGCCGGAATAGAAGTCTACGTTGGGATAGAGCTTCTTTTCCTTGAAATACTCGTCATTCAGAGCGATTTGCTCCAGTTCCAGGGCAAGTTCGAACAAGGGATCGTTTTCCTTGCCGAGGCGCTGCAGGATCTTGTGGCACATGCCGCGGATGACCGTCGCACGGGGATCGTAGTTCTTGTAGACGCGATGGCCAAAGCCCATCAGGCGGAATGCGTCGTTCTTGTCCTTGGCTTTGGCGATGTATTGGGGAATCTGTTTTACATCACCGATTTGTTCGAGCATGTTCAATACCGCCTCATTGGCGCCGCCATGTGCGGGCCCCCACAGGCAGGCAACGCCGGCGGAAATCGCAGCGTAAGGATTGGTTCCGGAGCTGCCGGCCAGCCGCACCGTCGAGGTGCTGGCATTCTGCTCATGATCGGCATGCAGGATGAACAGCATGTCGAGTGCCTGCGCGGCAACCGGATCGACTTCATAGGTTTCCGCCGGCACCGCAAACAGCATGTGCAGCAGGTTACTCGCGTAATCCAGATCGTTGCGCGGATAGACGAACGGCTGTCCGATCGAGTGCTTGTAGGCGCAGGCTGCAATGGTCGGAATCTTGGCGATCATGCGGTGCGCAAAGATTTCCTGATCGTCCTTGTTGCGGGTGTCCTGAGCGGCGTTATAAAAAGCCGACAAGGAACCGACCACACCGGTCAGCATCGCCATGGGATGCGCGTCGTAGTGGAAGCCACGGAAAAAATCCCGAAGTGACTCATGGATCATCGTGTGGTAGCGGATCGAATGATTGAACGTGTCGAGCTGGGTCTGGGTGGGCAACTCGCCATACAGCAGGAGGTAGGCGACTTCGATGAAATTGCTCTTCTCGGCCAGTTGTTCGATGGGGTAACCGCGATAGAGCAAAATACCCTGGTTGCCATCAATATATGTGATATCGCTGCGACAACTTGCGGTGGATACGAAACCCGGGTCGTAGGTGAACATGGCATGTTCACGGTACAAGCTGCCGATATCGGCCACTGCGGGGCCATGAGTGCCTTTACGGACCGGCAATTCGCATTGCTTGCCGGTGGCGGGATCGGACAGGACCAGCTTCTGTTCGCTCATCGACAGGACTCCTGCAGGGGATTTGGCTCAGGCGGGCGTATGAATGTCCACCGGTGGTTGAGGGTAATGGGCCGGATAGGCGGCGCGGGCGACACCCGAATCCACCGCTGCTTTCGCGACGGCTGGGGGAACATAATCGATCAATCGGGGATCCAGGGGAGTGGGAATGATGTAGCCGGGGCCGAACGCCAGGTCGGATTTTCCATAGGCGTTCAGGACTTCGCTGGGCACGGGTTCATGAGCCAATGCACGTAAAGCCTGGACGGCTGCAATATGCATCTCGCGGTTGATGCGTTTGGCGCGCACATCCAGAGCCCCTCGGAACAGGTAGGGAAAACCGAGCACGTTGTTCACCTGATTCGGGTAATCGCTGCGACCGGTCGCCATGATCAGATCGCTGCGCACGCGCAGTGCGACCTCGGGGCGAATTTCCGGGTCCGGATTGGACAGCGCGAAGACCACAGGGCGAGGCGCCATGGTTTTGAGCATCTCCGCAGTGACCAGGTTGGGTCCGGAGACACCGATGAAAACATCGGATTCGGCCAATGCGTCGGCCAGGGTGCGGCACGGGGTCTCAATGGCAAACGCCGCCTTGGTGGGATCAAGGTTTTCGCGTTCCCGGTGAATCACGCCGCGCCGGTCGACGAGGAGCAGGTTTTCGCGGCGTGCCCCCAGAGCGAGCAGCAGATTCATCGAGGCGATTCCGGCGGCGCCGGCCCCCAGGCAGACGATGCGCGCCGATTCGATCCGCTTATCCTGAAGCTCCAAGGCATTGAGCAGGCCGGCGGCCACGATGATGGCGGTCCCGTGTTGATCATCGTGAAAAACCGGGATGTCCAGCCGTTCCACAAGCGCCCGTTCGATCTCGAAGCAGTGCGGCGCTGCGATGTCCTCGAGGTTGATGCCGCCGAACGTCGGGGCAATGCGGGTAACGGTGTCGATGAAATCCTGCGGATTCTCGGCGTCGACTTCGATATCGAAGACATCGACATCGGCGAACTTCTTGAACAGGACGGCCTTGCCTTCCATGACCGGTTTGCCGGCCAGGGCGCCGGTATTCCCGAGTCCGAGCACCGCTGTGCCATCGGTGATGACGGCGACCAGATTGCCTTTGGAAGTGTAGCGAAAGGCATCGTCCGGATTGGCGGCAATGGCCCGTACCGGCGCGGCCACGCCGGGGCTGTATGCCAATGACAGTTCACTATAGGTCGTGAAAGGCTTGGTTACGGCGATCGCCAGCTTGCCCGGCTTGGGCTTCGCGTGGTAATCCAAAGCCGCTTGCGTCAGTTCGTCTTCCGTCATCATGGGGCGGGCTGCCGATCGAGGAGGGGGGGGCTACAAGGGTGCCACAAGGCGGGGCATCACCAGCGTGAGTCCCCCGCATGGTCGAGCGCGGATTCCGCCAGGCGTGGCCAAGCGCTTACTTCGTGCCGTAACGCCGGCGGAACTTGTCGACCCGACCCCCGGTATCGATGATTTTCTGCTTGCCGGTGTAAAACGGATGGCATTGCGAGCAGACTTCGATATGCAGGTCCGATCCAAGGGTGGAGCGGGTTTCGAATCGGTTGCCGCAACTGCAGGTGATGGTGACCTGCTGGTAGGTAGGATGGATGTCGGTGCGCATGGCGACGATGACCTCTGTCCGGGCCGGTCGGCCCACTGCTCGAAAACGGCTAATTCTAGCGGGACGAATCGGCAAGGGCAATAATGACGTGTCAGCCAGAATCGGCGAGGGATGACGGCGGCCATGTCGCTGCTGGGGTTTTCCGATATGATGCGCAATCATCGATGCGGCACGATCCCTACCGATTGGGCCGTTGGCTCCCGATTTCTTTGAAGTTCCGTCGCAGGATTTGGTTTGATATGACTGCTGAACAAATTGCCGCCCTGATCAAGGAGCACATGCCCGAAGCCGATCCCGTGCGGGTCGAAGGGGACGATGGCGTTCATTTCTCGGCGCTCGTGGTCTCTGGCGCCTTCAGCGGTTTGCGTCCTGTGCAGCGCCATCAGCGTGTGTACGCGGCGCTGGGTGAACGGATGGGTGGCGAGATCCATGCGCTGGCCCTGGAGACGCTCACCCCCGAGGAATGGGCGGCCCGCTGCCCAGCCGGTTGACGCGGAGATTCGGGCGGCATGGACAGGTTGGTGATTACGGGCTGCAAGCCCTTGGAGGGCGAAGCCCGCGTTTCCGGTGCCAAGAATGCCACCTTGCCCATTCTGGCGGCTTGCCTGCTGACAGACGAATCTTGCCTGGTGCGCAACGTCCCGCATTTGCATGATGTCACGACGAGCATTGCGCTCCTTTCCGGCATGGGGGTCCGGGTAACGCTGTCTGATGGCATGGGTGTCGAGGTCGACGCCAGCGCCGTGGATAACGTCCATGCCCCCTATGATCTGGTCAAGACCATGCGCGCCTCCATTCTGGTGCTGGGCCCGCTGGTCGCGCGATTTGGTGAGGCGGAAGTCTCCTTGCCGGGCGGGTGCGCCATCGGATCACGGCCGGTCAACCTGCATATCGACGGACTGACGGCGATGGGCGCCGACATCCGGGTGGAGAACGGGTATATCCGCGCGCGGGCCGGACGCCTCAAGGGTGCACGTATTGTCCTTGAGACGGTGACAGTGACCGGCACGGAGAATCTGATGATGGCGGCCACTTTGGCTGAAGGAACCACCGTGATCGAGAACGCGGCGCGTGAACCGGAAGTGGTCGATCTGGCTCATTTTCTCAACAGGATGGGCGCGCGCGTTCAGGGCGCAGGAAGCGACACCTTGGTGATCGAGGGCGCCAAGCGTCTGCATGGCACGGACTACGAGGTCATGCCCGATCGGATCGAGACGGGGACCTATCTCGTCGCCGGGGCGATCACGGGCGGACGGGTGACGTTGAAGAATGTCCGTCACGGTACGCTGGACGCCGTGTTGGCCAAACTCGAGGAGGCAGGCGCGGGGCTGGCGTACGGTGAGCACTCGATTACGCTGGACATGCGCGGCCGACGCCCGCGCGCGGTGGACATCCGGACGGCGCCCTATCCGGCGTTTCCGACCGACATGCAGGCGCAATTCATGGCCTTGAACACGGTGGCGGAAGGCGCGTCGACGATGATCGAAACCGTTTTTGAGAACCGTTACATGCATGTCCAGGAGTTGGAGCGCATGGGCGCGGACATTCGCGTACAGGGCAATGTCGCGGTGGTTCGTGGCGTAGAGCGTCTCACTGGTGCACCGGTCATGGCGACGGACCTGCGTGCTTCGGCAGGGTTAGTGCTCGGGGCCTTGGTTGCGGAAGGCGAAACCGAGGTCGATCGGATTTATCACATCGATCGCGGCTATGAATGCATTGAGGAAAAGCTGGGGCAGCTCGGCGCCCGGATCCGGCGAATTCCTGAATGAGCGCCGGCGGCGGCCGATGCAGGCGATGGTGAGTAGAAGATCGTGAGCGAATCTCAGTTGACGCTGGCCCTGTCGAAAGGGCGCATCCTTGAGGAAACGCTGCCGCTGCTGGCGCGCGTCGGGATCGTTCCGGAAGAGGACCCCGCATCCAGCCGGCGTCTGATTCTGGGAACGTCCCGACCGTCGGTCCGGCTGATCATCGTGCGGCCGACGGACGTGCCAACCTATGTCCTCCATGGCGGCGCAGACCTTGGCGTGACCGGAAAGGACATTCTCATGGAACAGAGCGGGTCGATTCTTTACGAGCCCCTGGACCTCCGGATCGGGCGGTGCCGTCTGGTCTTGGCGGGTCGCGAGGGGCGCGGTCAGGCCGGCGCGCAACCGCGGGTGGCGACCAAGTATGTTGCGGCCACCCGCGCCTTTTTTGCCGCGCGGGGACAGCAGGTCGATGTCATCAAGCTCTATGGATCCATGGAGCTGGCACCCCTGGTCGGTCTGGCGGACTGGATCGTCGATCTGGTGGATACCGGCAATACGCTGCGTGCCAATGGCTTGGTCCCATTGGAGACTCTCATGGAGATCAGCGCGCGTCTGGTGGTCAATCCGGCATCTTGGAAGACCAAGCACGCGTCGGTGCGGGCACTGGTGGCTGCCTTGGCCGAGGTGGTTGAAGCCGAAAGGGGAGTGCAATGAGCACAGGCGATCCGCTGCGTTTGCTCCGATTGACGACGGCTCAGCCGGATTTCGAGCAGGCGCTTGGTGCGCTCCGGGTTCAGGCCGAGCTCCAGCAGGCTGAAGTGCAGCATGCGGTGCAGGAAATCTTGGATGCGGTCCGGCGCGAGGGAGACGAGGCGCTGCTGGCCTATACCCGCCGTTTCGATGGATGGGCGACTGGCGCGACTGCGGCGGATCTGCAAATTCCACCTGCCGAACTGGCCGCCGCCCGGGATCGGATCGCACCGGAGCTGTGTGAGGCGCTGGAGAGCGCTGCCGATCGGTTGCGCGAATATGCCGCACGCCAGCGCCTCGAATCGTGGCGTTACACGGACGGCTTGGGCAACGTGCTGGGCCAGGAGGTGCGTCCGCTCGATCGGGTTGGCATCTATGCGCCCGGCGGCAAAGCCGCCTATCCCTCCTCGGTATTGATGAACGTGATTCCGGCGCAGGTGGCCGGCGTGCCCGAGATCATCCTGTGTGTGCCGACCCCGGAGGGTCGACGCAGCGATCTGGTGCTTGCTGCGGCCGCGATTGTCGGCGTGGAGCAGGTTTTCGCCGTGGGCGGCGCCCAAGCGGTCGCCGCGCTGGCCTACGGCACGGACACCATCCCCCGGGTGGACAAGATCGTGGGGCCGGGAAACCGCTTCGTCGCAACAGCCAAACGGCTGGTATTCGGGCAGGTTGGGATCGATATGATCGCCGGCCCGTCGGAAATCCTGATCATCTGCGATGGCCAGACCGATCCGGACTGGATTGCGCTCGACCTGTTCTCGCAGGCCGAGCACGATGAGGACGCCCAGTCGGTCCTGATCAGCCCCGATCGAGCATTTCTCGATCGGGTCGCGGATCGGATCGCCGTGTTGCTGCCGGATCAGCCGCGCCAGACCATCATCGCGCGCGCGCTGTCCCGTCGCGGTGCCTTCATCGAAACGCGTGATCTCGATGAAGCGGCCGAAATTGCCAATCGGTTGGCTCCCGAGCATCTCGAGCTCTCGGTTGAGGACCCCGAGTCGCTGTTACCGTCGATTCGGCATGCCGGTGCGATTTTCATGGGTCGATATACGCCCGAGGCTGTCGGAGATTATTGCGCGGGTCCCAATCACGTCCTGCCGACCGCGGGAACCGCGCGCTTTTTCTCACCGCTCGGGGTCTATGACTTTCAAAAGCGCAGCAGCATCATCCAGTGTGGCCCACAAGGCGGAGCGGTTCTCGGGCGGCTGGCCGCTACCCTGGCGACTGGCGAGGGTTTTGCGGCGCATGCGGGTTCTGCGGTCGCCCGGACGGGCCTGTGATGAGCGCTGATCAGGGTGCCGACGGGCGTATGCGGGATTGGGTGCGTGAAGACATCCAGGCCCTCTCGCCGTATCGCGTCCATCCCGCAGACGGCTTGATCAAGCTTGATGCCATGGAAAATCCCTATGACTGGCCAGCCGATCTCATGCAGCCGTGGCTATCGGCAATCGCGCAAGCAGCCTTGAATCGCTATCCGGATCCCCGTTCGGGCGAACTCATGCCTGTCCTGCGCTCGGCGCTGGCGATTCCGGACGCCGCCGAGGTATTGCTCGGAAACGGTTCCGACGAGCTGATCCAGATGATCATCCTGGCACTCGCGCGCCCCGGCGCGGTGGTGCTTGCGCCGGAACCCACCTTCGCCATGTACCGGCTCATTGCGCGGTGGCTCGGGGTGCGTTTCGTCGGGGTGCCGTTACGGGACGACGATTTCAGCCTCGATCGCGCGGCAATGATCGCCGCCATCCAGCAGTATCGTCCCGCCGTGGTGTTTCTCGCCTACCCCAATAATCCAACGGGCAATCCGTTCGCGCGTGAGGACATGTGCGCAATCATCGAAGCAGCGTCGGGGATCGTGGTGGTGGACGAGGCCTACGCTCCCTTTGCTTCGGACAGTTTTTTGCCCCAGGCGGGCCGCTTCGGCAATGTGCTGGTGATGCGGACTTTGTCCAAGGCGGGTCTTGCGGGCTTGCGTCTCGGGGTCTTGGCCGGTCCAGCAGCGTGGATCGCGCAAATTGACAAGGTGCGGCTTCCCTACAACATCAATGTATTGACCCAGATCACGGCCACGGTGGCGATGCAGTACCCTGCGGTGTGGCAGCAGCAGGCGACGGAAATTTGCAATCAGCGGACACGGCTGACATCGGGCCTGGCGGCACTCCCTGGTCTGATGGTTTATCCTTCAGCAGCGAATTTCCTGTTGTTCCGGGTTCCACACGGGTGTGCGCATGCGCTTCATGACGGGCTGCGTCAGGACGGCATTCTCATCAAATTGATGGACGGTACGCACCCAGCTCTGAGCGATTGCTTGCGTGTGACGGTCGGTCGACCGGATGAAAACAGACGATTTCTGGATGCCTTGCGGACGCGTCTGGAATCGCTGAATGTTGACGGCGGCAAGTAGGCAATGCCGATTGGCAGGTGTAGAATCGCGCTCGAATTTTTCCTGCCCGGGCAGGATTACGTTGGGATGACCGGCCATCGGCGGTCGTCGATCCGGCATCCCAGTCAAGATAGTTGCTATGGAGAATCCCACGAATGAGCAATGACGGGGGTGTCGATACCAGTCGGCGACGCTTTCTGACCGTCGCCACTGCGGCGGTTGGCGGCGCCGGTGCGGTGTTCGGAGTTTATCCCTTCCTCGCGGCCATGCAGCCCAGCGCTCGCGCTGAAGCGGCTGGCGCGCCGGTGGAAGTCGATATCAGCAAATTGGAGCCGGGTGCTCGTTTGACCGTCGAGTGGCGCGGCAAGCCGGTATGGGTGGTTCGGCGCACGCCGGACATGCTGTCGAAGCTGGACGGGTTGGGAAGCGAGTTGCGTGACCCTGATTCGGCGCAAGATCAACAGCCGCCCTACGCTCAGAATACCTATCGTTCCATCAAGCCTGAGTTTCTCGTTCTGATTGGGCTGTGCACGCATCTGGGGTGCTCGCCGACCTATCGCCCCGAACCGGGTGCGGCGGACTTAGGAGGCGATTGGCCGGGTGGATTCTTCTGTCCTTGCCATGGCTCACGGTTCGATATGGCCGGACGGGTGTTTGCCGGGGTACCTGCGCCGCTCAACATGGCGGTTCCGCCCCATCGCTTCGTGGGCAATTCCCAGATCATGATCGGCGATGACAAAGGAGCGGCCTGATGCGCGGTGTGATGAACAATGCCCGTGAGCTGATGCTTTGGGGTCTCGACTGGGTCGATGAGCGCCTTCCCGTCACCAAGATGTGGAAGGAACAGGTATCCGAGTACTACGCGCCGAAGAACTTCAACTTCTGGTACTTCTTCGGAAGTCTGGCGCTGGTGGTTCTGGTCAATCAGCTGCTTACCGGAATCTGGCTGACCATGAACTACAAGCCCAGCGCTCAAGACGCGTTTGCGTCAGTCGAGTACATCATGCGCGATGTTAGCTGGGGCTGGCTGATCCGCTACATGCACTCCACCGGAGCGTCGCTGTTTTTCGTGGTGGTCTATCTGCACATGTTCCGTGGACTCCTTTACGGATCCTATCGCAAGCCGCGGGAACTGGTGTGGATTTTCGGCGTATTGATCTATCTGGTGCTGATGGGCGAGGCGTTCATGGGCTATCTGCTGCCCTGGGGCCAGATGTCCTACTGGGGCGCACAGGTGATCATCTCGCTGTTTGGTGCCGTACCCTTCGTTGGTGAAGCACTGGCACAGTTCATTCGAGGTGATTTTGTCGTCTCCGATGCCACCTTGAATCGATTCTTCGCCTTGCATGTGATCGCGATGCCGCTGGTGCTGCTGGGTCTCGTCGTGGCGCATCTGATGGCCTTGCATGAAGTCGGATCCAACAATCCCGACGGCATCGAGATTCACGATAATGAGGATGAAAACGGGATCCCGGTCGATGGTATTCCCTTCCATCCCTATTACTCGGTGAAGGATATCTTTGGCGTGGTGATCTTCCTGGCCCTGGCTTCGGTGATCATCTTTTTCGCGCCCGAGTTTGGCGGATATTTCCTGGAGCACGCCAACTTCCAGGCCGCCGATCCGCTGCAAACGCCGGAGCACATTGCGCCGGTGTGGTACTTCACACCGTTCTACGCGATCTTGCGTGCCGTCCCCGATAAGCTGGGCGGCGTGATTGCGATGGGTGGCGCGGTGATGATTCTGGCGCTGCTGCCGTGGCTCGACCGGTCGAAGGTACGATCGATCCGCTACAAGGGCCCAATCTACAAGACTGCCCTGACACTCTTCGTGGTTAGCTTCCTCGGCCTGGGGTATCTGGGGATGAATCCGCCAAGCCCCACCTACACGCTGATTGCCCGGGTGTTGTCCGTGATCTATTTCCTGTTCTTCTTGGCCATGCCGATCTACAGCCGGCTGGATTCGACCAAGCCTGTACCTGATCGGCTGACCTGACGGAAGGGGAAACTGATGAACGTTTGGAAACGCATTGCGGTCTTGGGGTTTTCCCTGTTACCTTCGTTGGCTTCTGCGGCCAGCGCAGATGTCCATCTTGAGCATGCCAATATCGATGTGGGCAACGTGCAGTCCCTGCAGCGAGGCGCACAGCTCTTCCACAATTACTGTCTGAGCTGTCATTCGGCCCAGTACATGCGGTATTCGCGCATGGCCGAGGATCTGAATCTTCCGCCCGATCTGGTTGTGGATAACCTGATGTTTGCTGGCGAAAAGGTCGGCGAAACCATGACCGTTGCCATGCCGGCCGCGGATGCGGCGAACTGGTTCGGCAAGGCGCCGCCGGATCTGACGCTGACGGCGCGTCAGCGCGGGGTCGATTGGCTCTACACCTACCTCAAGTCCTTCTATGTCGACCCGAGTAAACCCTTGGGTGTGAACAATCTTGTATTCAAGGATGTGGGGATGCCGCATGTCCTGTGGGAACTGCAGGGTTGGCAGGCACTCAAGTCGGATGATGGAGACCACGACGCCGATGCCCACGGTGAGGCTGGCCACGGCGCAACGGCCGGATCACCGTTCGTACAGGTCAGTGAAGGCCAGTTGACGCCGGAAGAGTATGATCGCGCGGTGCGTGATCTGGTGACCTATATGAGCTACATCGCCGAGCCGGCGCAGCTCAAGCGCACCCAGGTCGGCGTGTGGGTTCTGCTTTTCCTGGCGGTCTTTGGGGTATTTGCATATTTATTGAAGAAAGAGTACTGGAAGGACGTTCATTGAGCATACGCTCCTATGCGCGAAAGTTGCGTGGGAGCTTGTTGCGCTGATCGCAGTCTTTTTCTCCAGGAATATCGTCCAGGGAGCACGTAATGGGTTCGACGGTTTCCCGCCGCTCCAGCATGACCTTGTTTTCCAAGGCCAATTGCCTCGATTGCCATCGGGTTCGCTTGGTGTTGGCTGAAAAAGGGGTGTCGTGCGAGATCGTCTATCCCGATCCAGAGCGGATCCATGAGGACCTGTTGGATCTGAGTCCTTACGGGAGCGTGCCGACCCTGGTGGATCGCGATCTGGTCCTTTATGACGGGCGGATCATCCTGGAGTATCTTGACGAGCGCTTCCCGCATCCCCCGTTGATGCCCGTCGATCCCGCATCGCGCGCGCGCTTTCGGCTCCCCCCCCTTCGCACCGAGCGGGGCGGGGGGTCGGTGTCCCCGAAACTCTTTGCGTGCCTTCCTGTCCGGACA
>OBJS01000008.1_pt1 | contig 162431 bp, 167 predicted proteins | sample 1519851 | NCBI WGS metagenome assembly OBJS01 (sample SAMN03019806, study PRJEB22545) | beach sand metagenome | biome: beach; feature: sea beach; material: beach sand | place: USA: Municipal Pensacola Beach, FL | collected 2010-10-20 | depth 25-47 cm m
CCACCCCATAGTTCCATCTGCTTCTCTTTACTTAGATGCATCCTAAGGTCGTCATACACATCTACGGGCAGTCTGAGTACGTCCGCTTTCGTTAGGTTTAATGAGGATGCCGCGCACTGGGCCGACAAAGAACGTAAAGACATAATTTGTTAACCACACCACATCTTTAGTTTTTTTTTACAGGATTTCCTTTATTACTATGCCACCCCTGTACCAACAATGTCGCCATAACTGACTAGATATGCGCCACCGTTTGTATTCTCCCTCATTTTTATTGTTCTTATGCCAACAATGGATTTGTAACTGACCGTTGGACCACCAGGATTTGTATTCTCCATCCCGTACACCATTCTTGTGCCAACTATGCTCCCATAACTGACCGTCTGAATACCACAATTTGAACTCTCCATCCCGTACACCATTCTTGTGCCAACTATGCTCCCAAAGCTGACCGTTATAATGCCACCGTTTATACTCGCCATTCCATAACTCTATTTGCTTTTCTTTACTTAGATGCAACCTAAGGTCGTCGTGGACATCCAAGGGCAGTCTGAGTAGGTCCGCTTTCGTTAGGTTTGATGAGGATGCCGCACACTTGGCCGACAAAGAACGGAGTGAATCGACCATCGTAGTTTGTTAACCACACCAAATCTTACATGCCTCAGTTTTTTTATTATTATGATGGCCGCAAATAAAAAAAATTTAAAGATTAAAATAAAAAATTACATAATTACATTATGAACATCTGCAGTGATTGTTTGGAGGAGACACATTCGAATCATAATCGAAATATTTGTGACAAATGTTTCAAAAAATGGTACAGGACAAATGGCAAATGCCATCATTGTAAAGAAAGATGCAAATTGCTTGTGTCAGGAAAGCAAATATTAGATATTAAAAGATTTGAAGGCAAATACTATTGTAAACGATGCGTGGCTAAAATAGGAAAAGGAATTCGATTTGAACAAGATCATCCGGGACTGTTCACATTAATCCCAAACATATCAATAACCCCATATTATTATGATGGGCAATAACCTGTCGTTAATTTTTGTTTAGAAATATACACTCTCCATTTTTCATAACAGACCAAATATGTCGAGCGACGAAGACATCTCATTTACTTCATCGGATTCGTCCTACGATAGCGAACCCGATTATGTTGAAAAAGACTGCGAAGAACCTATGTTTGATAGCAAAGGATGGATGATTGTAGGATGGGTCTGGAAACATGCAGCTGATTATGAATCCCCATGTATGCAATGTCAGTATTGTAAACGACCAATGCGCTATGTGCACCGCATTATACATCCTGAAAACAAATATCATCCCATGGCATACGTCGGTTGCAGATGCGCAAAAAAACTCTGTAGCAATGCAGTTATTTGCCCATGTGACCGGAAACGTGTGACAAAATACGGATCACTTAGTAAGGATTTTAGCAATTTCGATTCATATATTATCTACTAAATTAAATTAACGCTGGATTTGTCGAAAGCCCGACAGAAGGAATGAGTCACAACTTCAATTTTATATCCAGATTGCATCGATAAAAATGGCATAGAAAAACTGGCTTGCGGTATCCACACATCTTCAAAGAATACACCTGCCCAAACAAACGGCCACAAAACTACGGTTTTAATAAAATTATATGGTATACCGACCATAGCTGCACTGACTCCGTAACTCAATGCATGGGTGAAATTAAAGTTTTTGCATATATGCGCCACACATCGAACCGCATTTGCAACATTTACCGTACACATCACCGCACCTGTAATACCACCCACCAATACGTACAGGCGGACATACTTGCACGACCATAAACATTTAGGAATCGATACAATGTCGTCCCGTAAGGATTTTAGTTCGCTGCGCCACCATGATGATGCTTTCACCTTTGCACTGCCCGGTGCATCGCCATTTTCTAACAATCCTTGTAGATGAGGGTATTGTTTTTTTTCATCAGTGTATTTTTCTTTGTCATCCATTGTTGTTGTTTAAAATGACGGGAGAGTTGTTTGATTTTTATTTTTTTACGATTTGTTTCCAAAAAAAATAGATAGATGCATAAATTTAATGTCATCGTCGTTTATCATTGGATGACACAGGTTTTGCTAAAATATACCCTTTGATAGAGTTTTGCTTTAAGACTCGTTGCGAAGGCAGTGGTCGACCAACCATTCGGAATGCGTGCTCAATCTGCATCGCATGGGTTTCTGGGGACAATTTACCAATTCCCGTACCCATACCAGGGCAGGCTACGGTAACATCGGGCATCACTTTTACTGCAAACTGTAACCATCGTAAAATCGCGATAAATGCCCACATCGCATTGTTGGTACCACGAATATCTGATGGCGTATACATCGTCGGAACACACAGCAACAGCGGGCAAAGATGTGTGTTCGTGGTCGGGACTGGTAATGCCGATCCAACAGGAAGATAGTAACCAAGACCAGATTCGATTTGATGGTGTGCTATGGCAGCCTGTACATGGTTCTGAATACTAGGAAACAGTTTGCTATAGACCGCGTCGATGCCACCATCCATAAACCCAAAGGAATTAGCAGGGCTCACTAAAACATCAATCCGATGATTTTGAAGCAGTTCCTTTACATCCGCTTGGATAAATAAAACTTCTTTTAAATAGCCCAATTTCTTCTTTAACTCCACTACAACCTTAGAGTCAGTGTCGAAGAAGATGATTTTCATATTGATATATTTACACTTTTGGGTTTTTAAGTTTTTCTATATATTGCTGCAATCTTCTTACATTTTAGTTTTTCTAATGTGTTGCTGTATTTATTTTCACTTCCACCTCTGAATTCCTGGGATTTCACCTGGATGAATAGAATGTAGACTCCCCATCGGACTCTCGCAGTGACGGAGGCAACCCAATATTTACATCTAGTCTGGATTTGTCTGTGACGGGAGCAACCCATATTTACATCTGGTCTGGATTTTCCAGGATTTAATGTCGCGATGACAGGAGCATCCTGTTTTTGTCCGGGCCTCATGAATTCCTGTCACGATGACGGGAGTAACCCAATATTTACATCGAATCTGAAATTCTGTGTCACGATGACGGGATCAACCCAATATTTACATCTGGTCAGGATTTTCTAGGTCACGATGACGGGAGTATTGTATTTTTACATCTACCCTCAGGAATTCCCGGATGTTCTGTGACAATGACGGGAGCAACCCAATATTGACATTTACATCAAATTCTAGGATTTCTTGTCACGATGACGGGAGCATCCAGTTTTTGCATCTGCCCTCAGGAATTCCAGGATGTTCTATGACAATGACGGGAGTAACCTGTTTTTGCATCTGCCCTGAAATTCTAGGATTTCCTTGTCACGATGACGGGAGCAACCCAATATTTACATCTAAGTCTGGATTTTCCTGAATTTCAAGTAACGATGACGGGAGCGTTATTATTTTTTACATCTGCCAACTGTGATGGTGATTTAATGTAAAGTGAATTGATTAATTTATGACATTTTTACCATTTTGTCTTTGCATATTGACCACCATTGCCGTGGTCCCATAAAATGTCACTGAACTCTGGATCTTTTCCTTGCTTAGGAGTCATTGTTGCTGTCGCAACTTCATCACCAAACAAAAAAATTGAACAGTGATATCCTCCACCAACGCCCCATCCTTTGCGTTTCCCTATTATGTAGGTAAAATTTTTATGACCAGGAACATCTTTAGGGTGCACAGTTTTCTGTTTCTTCTTTTCGGGCAGTGCACTGGCATTAGTCGGTTGTTTTAACATGTCTTCAAACGATTCTTTAATGACATCCTCGTCACCGCTTGATTGTTCTTGGTCATGTTTATCTTCACCATCACTGTCACTGCCACTATCACTGTCACCGTCATCAATACTTGCAGTAGTGCTATCTGGTTCCATGGGTTGAGTATCTTCTTCGGCTAAGGCGTCCTGAGTTGTTTTAGCCAATTTTCGTTTCTTCGGGGCCGATGGTTTTGAACCAGGAGGTTGCTTCTTAGGAGTTCGTTTACTACCCGAAGTAGTAGTAGCATTGGACGAAGCAGAAGTAGAAGTAAATGTAGTCGGATGCGCAGGTGCAGTAGGAGTAGTAGTAGCAGATGTAGTAGTAGTAGTAGGAGTAATAGTAGAAGTAGAAGTAGGAGTAGAAGTAGGAGTAGTAGCAGAAATAGTAGGAGTAGTAGCCGAAGGAGTCGGGCACGGAGGAACAACAACATGACTTCCAGGCAGAGTCTTTCCTCCACGAGTCGGCACTTTCTTCTTGGTAGTTGAGGTTCCGCCAAGTTTAGCCAATTGGGCTTTCATTTCAGTCAATTGGGCTTTCATTTCATCCAATTGGGATTTCATTCCACAGTCAAGAACCTGTAAACGCACCGCTTCTTGCATCTGCTCCTTGCTTAGCTGCTTCTTCTTTAACTTGTCGATTTCTTCAGTATTGTGAGCAATCTTGTGCCCATAATCAACATCGAGCTTAGACGAGCATTGCTCTTGAACCTGATTGCCATATTTTTTCAACACGTTTGCCAAGGCTTTAAGGTAATCTTGTTCGTCCATCGTGGATTTTTTATTTTGTTTGTGCATCGTGGATTTTTTTTTAAAAAAGATGTTTTATATGTGTTGTAAAAAAAAAACTCGCGAATTTTTATTTACTTTTCCGCCCGATCCGATCGGAGAAAAAAATAGATGCCGATCGGAGTTTTTTTTATGATGGCAGAATTTTCGTTAGCAGGCAGCAAAACAGCTGCTGCTCATCCGATGATAAACCAGTCAGAGATTTCACCGCGGATGCCTGTTGCTCAGGACTCAATAGAGTAAAATTAGCCGCCAATTTCTTGATGCTGTCACCCATATTACATCCTCCCGCTCCAAGTGTCAGTTCATGCTGAATTAATTGCAAACGATTTAAAGTTTGGCCCAGACCAACTAAAAGATGTTGATGCATTTTTCTCATCTGGAGTTTCTGCAGTTCTTGACCACATCGAAGGTCAAGGTACGGTTTTGGATGATCAGGATTCAAGTGTGGCAATTGGCGTTTTTGCTCCTCCACTTTCGATGGTAGTTTCTCCAGAGATTTGCAAAAGTCTTGGTACAAGTTTGCATCCAAAGGTATTCCTGAGGGTGGCTGCAATAATGCATCGCCGTTAGCTATCAATTCATCAAGATCATCCTGTGAGATGTTTGGTGACGCTATTGGTGGTGTTGGCTGAGACGTTGGTAATTGAATCAGTACTGATGATGGCTGCGGTGTTGACGGCATGGATGATAGCACCGGGACCGGCGGGGGTACGCATAAACGTTTGGATGACTTGACCTTTAGTTCCCAGGCCTTTGGTCTCTCCCGCTTGCTGTCATGGTTTTTTGGAAGCTTGCTCCGAACCACGAATGGACCCCAGTAGATGTAGGAATCATCGGCATCATCGAACAGCTGGAATCCAAAACGTTGGCTTGATGTAAAATTGGAACTTAACACCTTCATTGTGAACACAAACGTCATCCCAGTATCATCGATGTTCATATTTTCTAGTTTCCACAATACATCCGGCCTGCTCTTCAGTTGAGGTTTAAGATCAGCTAGTGTGGCGGTTTTCGGTGCATCATGATGTAACGGTTGGTTACTCCAAAAAATCAGTTGCGGACGTGCGTCAGATGCAATTTGCTGATCCGCAATGACGGTAGATACATACTTGTGATCGCGAAGCAAAATTAAATCACCATTTTTATTTTTAGCAGTGTAAACGTCATCTTTGCCATTGATGTCATGAATTCCAAACTCAACGTTTTTCATCGCACCAACATCGTTTTCGTGTTTTATAGTTTTTTTTTCTCCGGCGTACGTGAAAAAAAACTATAACAAACCCCAATCGATCGGCGCATCCAGAACTTTATTGCACTTACTGAACATCCGACATTGCCAGAATGGTGGTGAACCTTTCTTGTAGCCTGATAAACATACAGTTAAACTAAACATGCAGTTTTTCTTTAAAAAAAAAAGACGCCGCACAATACCTAAAGGGCTCGGATGCGATGATTCAAAAATATGATGCTTGGAACCATCAATCAGTGCCGCTTTCTTTCGAGCAAAGTTCCCCCACAGCATAAACACCACACCTTGTTTCCGTTTGTTGATCTCCGAAATCACAGAGTCCGTGAATCGATGCCAGCCAAACGATGCATGGGAATTGCTGGTACCTTCCCGTACCGTCAAGGTATAATTGAGCATCAGGACTCCCTGGCGCGCCCAGCCAGTCAGGTCCCCATGAGTCGGTATCGAAAAATCTACAACATCCGGGTCATCCTCGAGTTCTTTGAATATGTTTCGCAACGACGGTGGTGGTGCGACCCCTCGTGGTACGGAAAACGACATTCCCATGGCTTGCGGTTGACCCTTGGGATGCTCCTTGGTCGGCGGACCACGCCTAATGTACGGATCCTGCCCAATAATCACCACCTTTAGGTTGTCAAAGGAACACTGATTGAATGCATTGAAGACCAAGTCTGGCGGCGGAAACACATCCAATAAAGTTCCCTGAGTCTTGATGGCCGCATTCAATTTGCTCTCCAATCGATCAATATAGTCTTTTTGGAATTCCGGTTCGATGATCGGGCGCCAGGAATCATCCAATGGGAGTTTTGAAAGCGATACGGGAGTTTGCCACATTGTTGTTTGTTGAAAAAAACTGAATAGCACAATGGATTTAGTTTTTTTTATATAACCCGACAAACAACAAGATGAAGATGAAACTCCTGAAAAAAAAACGACGCCCAGTCCGTCGATCACGATGCTCCAAATGCAATGGGTTAGGTTACACCGATTTACTCTTGATGAAACAATGTACCAACTGTGTAAAAGGCTATCGCCGTATTAAAGAATAAAAATTGATTGAAATCGATCAAATCAATCAATTTTTTGCTTTTAGTTCGAAGCATCCTGGTGGATTACTTCAAAGCAAGAAATATGTGGTGTGCTGTAAAAATGCATAAACTGCATTCAGGCATTTTTTATCGAATCGGTTCTGCCAGATTGAACTATCAAACCCCATTTCAAAAAAAAACACCCACTTAATTAATCTATTAATCAATAGCTATAATAATACACACGGTTTAAACGCACACCATCCTTATATACGATTTTTACTCGCTAATGATGTATTCGAGAAAGATTACCAATCGTCCCGCGGTCAGGTCGGCTCCCGTCACATCGAATTCGATCGGACGACTTGCAGTGGTCTTTGTGGAGAAATTCGCCAACGCTCCATCCTGAATCAAATCGTGAAATCCCAAAGTACCAGCCGATCCAATACCAGTCGGAGCCAACAATCCATTGACATCATCGGTATCGATCCCGATGGCTATCGACGATGCACCACCAGTCACCGCAGTCACGACTTCGTAATAGCCCCTGGTCACCACGGCATTGTTTGGCAAACGGCCAGCCAAATCCAAAGGGGTACCTGCTACGGTTCCACCATCGTCGGTAAAATCCCAGATCACGCGCAGGAGACCATGAGAAACAGTTAAGGTAGCTCCAATACTCACATGAATCCACCAGCTGCCAGACAATGCAATTAGCGTAACACGGTCGCCAACATTGCCACCAAGCTCTAACGTTTCGCTAGCTTCCCCTTCCGCATTGAATCCCGTGTTTCCATCGGCAACCAGATTTTCGATCGTGTGGGTGTCGGTGTTGCGTGAAATGATGGTCAGTTCTTTCCCATCATCGATGCCTTCAATCGGGTCACCCAGTGTCATGGTGCGGGGACTGACCCCGTCGAGTATGACCATACCGGACTTTTCGGTGATGGTAGCGTCCTGTAAATAAATGACCACATTTGGTTTCACCCCGTCGCAAAACTGTGTCAGACTTCGAACTTTCAATGTGGTTCCTTCAATGTCGCCAACTTTCGGCATGTATATTTGTTTATTTAATATATCAGGAAAAAGTCCTGGCAGGAATCAGCGCAGTTCTGGCTGTATGTATGGCATCCCGAGCCGGTCAAAGATTTCTTCTTCCGTGGAACATTGGATACGAATCTGTTTCTCGGCACCTTCACGACCTGCAAACAAACCCTTTTCGTTCAGGATCCACCCTTTGTCCAAAGCCGTTTGCCGCATCACAATATTCAAAGCCTGACTTCCAGTAAAATAGAGAGTCGCCGCAGCCCACGAGTGTCGCGGGATGATTTTGATATCGATTCGTCGACCCTTGGCCGCCACTTTGCAAATTCCCATGTAAGTCTGTTTGCCAAATGCCAAATCGGCAACCAACAGACCTACCCGATGCAAAGTATAGACAAATGTCGCCAAATGACTCTCCGACACCGGTTCGCTGTCGTGACTCAACAGGATGTCCAGGTCGCCACAGGTTTCCTCCTGTCGACGGTAGGAACCACAGGCCATGATGCGCAATCCGAGTTTCTTGGTGGCACTCAGAATCTTTTTAACTATACGGTCAGCCTCGGAACGCGGCATCCGCTCCTGCAAATCATCATAGTACTCCAACCCAACTCGCCTCTGTTTGGTCAGAGTCGGGTCAGCCCTGACATCATCCAGAGTTCGATAGCCCCGTTTATACCACTCCAGAGCGGCTTTGGGGCCTGCACCCCAGACTTTTTCAAATACTTCCAACACTCTCTGTTTTTCCAATTCGTCATCCGAACGATGATCCACGACTTGCAGCTGGCCTGTGGTCAGAATTTCATCAATTTTCTTTGCTATTTTCTCTCCAACCCCCGGGAGTTTCCGGGCTTCCACACCAGATTCGATTTTCGAGGGGTACGCGCGAATGGCCTTGATGGCATTCCGATAGGCACGGGCACGAAATTGTTCACCCTCGGCACGCTTTTGCTTCTCGAGTTTCGTCAGGTAATCCAGAATCGTTTGGTTCATGATTGATTCATTCTGGAAGTCACCCTTTTTTTTTAGTTTTTTCTACTAAACCCGTTGGATGCTCTCGCGCCGTATACAACACATAGAATTTGAGATCATCCGTACGAGATGTATTCACAATGTTGTGTGGGATACCCCGCGGTATCACGATTGCCACGCCATCTTTGAGTCGGTACTTGCTTTTGCCAACAATCGCCCGACCAGTACCGGATTCCACGCGGACGAATTGGGCCAGATTATGATGGACTTCCATCCCGATATCTTGGCCTGGTTTCAAAGCCATGACTGTCAGTTGTAAATCATCCTTCGTTGTATAGAGGACTTTGCGATAGTTTCGATTGGTCACCGTGGTTTTTTCGATATCGACTCGGTAAGAAGAAGACATGTTTGTTTATCAAATCAGGACAAAAAATTTTCGATCGGATTGGGCGGTCAGGGTCGTCAATAAATGTTTTTCAGTGAACGCCCGATTAATTAGGCCGGAAAGTTCGCTGAAAAATCTATAACACATTAAAAAAATTGGAATGATGAAATTAACATTGTTTATTATACTTGTATTGTTCTGTATTGGTAGCAACTATGGCAACGTTGTTGTCGCGCCCCAAGATTCTGGAATCGCCGATTCTTGGATCGTGGTTTTGAAAGACCATTCGTACTTTCGCGTATTGGGTGCCTCACAGGTAGCCATGGAACACCTGGATGCATCGGACTCCGACGTGGCCTGGATCGAACAGGAAGTTCGATTTAAACCCACGAATGTACAATGCACCGGTGCCAGTCTTTGGGGTTTGGACCGTATTGACATGGCCGACGATGGTAACGACGATGGTAACTATACCTACACTCAAGATGGTTCCGGGGTCACCATTTACATATTAGATTCAGGGATTCGTTTGAGTCATCAGGATTTTGAAGGCCGGGCAAGTTTCGGGTTCGATGCGTTTTCGGAAGGACCAGGGGATCCGTTCGGTCACGGAACTCATGTAGCTGGGTCGGCCGCTGGACGCACTTACGGAACGGCAAAGAAAGCAAACTTGATTTCGGTTCGTGTCATCGATGAATATGGTTCAGGGACTACAAACACCGTACTGGATGGCTTGGTTTGGGTCCGCGACAATGCGGTTCAACCCGCCGTGGTAAGCATGTCGATAATTTCATCGGCTACAGCTATCGTCAATGATTATATTAATATACTTAGCAGTATGAATATCACTGTGGTAGCCGCGGCTGGTAATACGAACCAAGATGCCTGCGCATTCAGTCCGGTTTCGGCCGCTACAGCCATCGGAGTCGGTGCCACGGATTTCTTTAATCAACGAGCGATGTTTCCAAATGGAGGAGGTTCAAACTATGGATCCTGTGTAGACATGTTTGCACCCGGTACCGGCATCCTTTCAGCTGGTCATCAGAGTGATACCTCAAGTCTGTTTGCAAGCGGAACATCCATGGCTTGCCCTTATGTAAGTGGGTTGGCCGCACTGCTTCTGGGACACGACCCGACCTTGACTCCACAACAAGTTCAAAATCAACTGGAATCTTTTGCCACCCCAGATTTGATTCTAAATCCTGCAAATTCCGCAAATCTACTGGTTCAAACTCCTTTCCCAGATTCGAGCGGAGCCAGCTGCAGTGAAGCAGGTGGTGGTAGTGGCGGAGCCAGTTCATCTTCAAGTCGTATCCGTTCTTTGTTATACTATTATTTATGATTTATGATGGCAAAAATAAAAATATCAATTCAGTCAGAGCTCCAGTGGTAATTTTTCATCGGACACTTAAATTCCAAATCGGAATCTTGGTCTAAACAGTTGTAGCAACATCGATAAGTACTACCATCACAAATTGAATCATGACATTCAAATGCACGTAATCTTTGTGTAAAACAACGGATGCAAAAACGACGCTGGCACTCTGAACAGGACCCACCATAACACTTTGTACAAAGATTCTTGTTTGGTACATGCTTACAAAATATCCTACGTTTGGGCAAAAATTTGTTGGGCAAGAATTTCTTGTTGGACTTGTATTGTTTACACACATCGCAACTGTTAAATCCAAATTCGTTTTTCAGATTAGTAATGATGTCATTTAGCTGTTTGATTTTCTGGTCTTTCTCTCTTGACTCGAGTATCATTTCCCATATTTCAGGTGGTATTGATAAAGACATTAATACCAGATAGAGTGATGTAATTTGTTTTCTGTTTTAAACGTGGTGTTTCCTGGATGTTCATCTTGCCAGTGACGGGAGCAACTTATTTTTACATCTGCCCTGGATTCTTAAGATTTAGTGTCGTGATGACGGGAGCATCCTGTTTTTGTCCGGGCCTCTAGAATTCCTGTCACGATGACGGGAGCAACCCAATGTTGATATTTACATCAAATTCTCAAGATTTTGTGTCGCGATGACGGGAGCATCCTATTTTTACATCTGCCCAGAAATTCTAGGATTAAATATGTCGCGATGACGGGAGCATCCTATTTTTACATCTGCCCAGAAATTCTAGGATTAAATATGTCGCGATGACGGGAGCATCCTATTTTTACATCTGCCCAGAAATTCTAGGATTAAATATGTCGCGGTGACGGGAGCTGTGTATTTTTACATCTGGTCATAAATTCCAGGATGTTATGTCACGATGACGGAAGCATCCTATTTTTACATCTGGTCATAAATTCTAGGATGTTATGTCACGATGACGGGAGCTGCGTATTTTTACATCTGCCCTCAGGAATTCCAGGATGTTATGTCGCGATGACGGGAGCAACCCAATATTGACATTTACATCAAATTCTCAAGATGTTATGTCACGATGACGGGAGCATCCTGTTTTTGTCCGGGCCTCATGAATTCTATGGTGACGGGAGCAACCCAATATTTACATCTGGTCTACTTTAGTGCTGCATTCCAGAATTTCAAGTCGCGATGACGGGAGCAACTTATTTTTTCATCCGCCTCAGAAATTCCATGATGACGGGAGCAACCCAATATTGACACACAATTTGTTGAAGAAGAATAAAAAAAAATAAAACGCACATATTCTTTTAAACCCACCCCTTTGGAAAGAGATGCATCATAAAAAAACACGACGACGGCGACACCAAAAAACACCTAATTACGGCGGCGATTGGATCTGTTTGGTTGACTTTGGTGGCCAGTACACCCATTTAATCAAACGAATCGTGAAAGAAATCACCAAGACACGGATTGTGACCATCACTCCGAAACGATTTCGTACCATGGCAATGGATAGTAGCATCCGTGGGATCATTCTGAGTGGTGGCCCCGGTCACGTAAAGAAATGGGCCCCGAAAATCCTAAAACAATTTAAATGTCCGATCTTGGGTATCTGCTATGGCTATCAAGCGATGGGGAAAGCAATGGGCGCAAAAGTCGTGACTCGACAGAACAAACATGCAGAGTATGGGTTGGTAAAGGTCAAAATGGTTGTTGATCATGATGATTCCGACTTGTTTCACGGTATACCGTCAAGTAATACCGATGTCTGGATGAGTCACATGGATTCCGTGGATTGGACCGTATTAACCAAGAACAGTGCAGTCCAGGTCTTGGCGCACACCGCCACGGAACAACCTGCAATGCCTTGCGCTGTCTGTGTGCCACGCCGACGTTGGTATGGAGTCCAGTTCCACCCAGAAGTCAATCATACAATTCATGGGCGGCAAATCATCGCTAACTTTATCGGACGCATCTGTGGCTGTCCCGACGTCGCCGAAGATGTACAAGATGCTACAATTGATCAAGAAATCATGGATGAGATTCGTAAGACCGTAGGACCCGATGATCACGTGCTGTTGGCCGTGAGTGGCGGTGTTGATTCTACCGTGGTGGCTGCCCTGCTGGCAAAGTCCCTGGGAACACAACGAATCCGTTGCGTGTTTGTCGACACTGGATTGCTTCGAGAAGGTGAAGTCGATAAGGTCACCCATCTGTTCGAACAGGAACTCGAGATTCCCTTGACGATTCTGCAGCGTAAACAGGCATTCCTGAATGCACTGGAAAACGTGCAGGATCCGGAAACCAAACGACAACGCATCGGCAAACTGTTTGGAGACGTGTTTCAGGAGTACGCTAAGCTGGCTTCGGTCCAATGGTTGGCTCAGGGTACCATCTATCCGGATCGGATCGAAAGTGGGAAAGCTGGACACGGGTCACAGTGCATAAAAAGTCATCATAATTTAGCTTTGCCCGACTCCTTTGGACTCAAAGTCCTGGAACCGATTCGTGATCTGTACAAGGACCAAGTTCGTGGACTCGCAGCGCGTCTGGGACTACCAGGCCATGTGATTTTCCAACAACCGTTTCCGGGCCCAGGGCTAGCGATTCGCATCCTGGGCAAAGTCACGGAAGAACGGCTGGAGATGGTTCGACAAGCCGATAGCATCCTGAACCGTATGTTGGCCGAAAAACATCCGCAATGGTACCAGGAAAAGGTATGGCAGTGTTTTGTGGCACTCTGGGCGACTTCGAAAACCGTCGGTGTCAAAGGTGACCAACGGTCTTACGAATATCCGATGGCGATTCGATTGGTGCAGAGCCGTGATGCCATGACTGCTCGGGTCATCTATCCGCCAACCATGTCGACCTTGGTCCAGATTGCAAACACGATTGTGAATCAGGTCGCCGGATGTAATCGAGTTGTTTTTGATCTGACCGGAAAACCGCCTGGGACCATCGAATACGAATAAATAAAAAGCAATACACAAAAAAAAGTAACACAAACTAATCATGTCATCCATGATGATTTCCTTCGCTGTTCTATGTGATAATAATAACAATAATGCTAATAATAATGCTAATAATAATGATGGCGGCGGTTATCATAATTTTGTGCAGAAAATCCGTCGCTTGACGAAAACCTACACAGTGGTTCCGTACATCACTGGAGGTCGGTGCGTGCTTCGAATTCATCCTATGGAACAACAACACATACCCGTAGTGATTCAAAAGATCCTGGACAACGGGAAACATGTCTATTTACCAGATCGTGTTAAATTTCCTTTCTATTCCAAGTATTCCGAAACGTTGCATGAGCGCCGACGGCTGGAAGATCTGTTGTACATGCTTAAAATCCAAGGCAAGAGTGCGATTGGCAATGTAAACACTGATGCATGGAAGTCATTCGAAGCCAAAATGATTATGCATCGACTCCAAAAATTATCAATGGATGCAACAGTAGATTGGACCACACCGCTGTTTAACCGCGAACGGGAACTTTTAAAGCAACTAGAGAGTACAAAAACCCGTGACCGAGACATGATGATTGCACAGTTTGTGGCCATCCAAGAAGCCATTACCCAAAAGTACGACCGCACAAGAAGTAGAGAAGACCAACCGGATCAAGAAACCACATCGTCATCAAATGTTACCACAACCATCCGTACTAAACAAGAGAAAAATACAAGTCAGGAATGCGTGATCTGTTTGGAACGTGAAGCCAACACAATGGTGTTGCCTTGCGAACATGCTGTGGTTTGCAAAGCCTGCTCCGACCTGTTAAAAAATACACCAAACCAACACCTTTGTGTTTACTGTCGACAGAAAATCGACCATGTACTGGATTGAAATTGAATGAAAATTTGTTAATGGACTGTATATTGTACTTTTACGATAACATATGGACTCGTGATTCCTGCAAAGAGCCCCAGCTACGCTTTTCGAATCGTAAACTACCGGAATACATCTGGGCACGTAAAGCCGCAATCGATAAGGTCCCAAGATCCTGGAACCCTTGCTTCATGGCCTGGACCCATTCCGGTACCAGTTCTTCCACGGTACCTTGGAGTTTAACAAACCCCGCAACACCCTGAGCGACCTGTGGACGCTTTTTATCGTCGACAAGGTATCGGTGGCCCGAGCGTGCTTTCATGGCTTCCAGACTGCCCATGCCTCGGTACTGCTTCACAGGAACACCGTTGCGCTGGCTCTGGAGTCCGGGTGATTCCTGAGTTGCCGCCAGCATGGAACCCAACATCACTGTGGATGCACCGCAAGCCAACGCTTTGATCATGTGTCCCGTGTTGCGAATCCCTCCATCCGCAATCGTCGGAACCGTAACATTTTGCGTAACCTCGTAAATCGCGGAAGCCAAGGATCTGCCCACCCCACAGGCATCTTGGGTCGTACAACAGGTTCCCGAACCCATACCAATACGCAGAGCATCGGCTCCGGCTTCCACCAACGCTGTGGCTTGGTCTTTCGTAACCACATTGCCTGCAATCACTTCGGTCGACGACGGGTAAGTATCCTTGATAAACCGTATGGTTTCGATTTGGTAACTGGAATGGCCCTGAGACGAATCGATGACCAGAACATCGACCCCACTGCTGATCAGCGCCTTGATTCTCTCACGGTCTTCCGGATGAGTCGAAATCGCGGCACCCACCATTAACCGACCCTGACCGTCGCGGGTCGCCAAGGGGTACTTTTCTTGCAAAGTCATGTCTTTTCGACAGACCAATGCCACAAGTTGATTGTTTTCGTCAACAATTGGCAGACGATTCACGCGGGTTTCCTTGATGATACCAAAGGCCTCCTGGAGTCCAATTCCAGCCTGGGCTTTTACCATTTCCTGCTGCATGATGCCAGAAATCTGATGACTGTCGACATCGGTGGCCTCCAAATCGTGACGCCCGACCAGACCCATCAGGACATTGTTATTGACTACCGGGAACCCACTGAACCCGAGTTTCCGAGCTAGATTCTTTACATCGCCAACAGTATCACAGGGACCCACGGTCACAGGATCGCTGATGAACCCGTGACAGAATCGTTTGACTTTTGCTACCAACTGACACTGCTCCTTGATGCTGTTATTGCAATGGATGACACCCAAACCACCTTGCAAAGCCAATGCGATTGCCATGGTATCTTCCGTGACAGTATCCATTGGACTGCTAAGGATCGGGGTCTTTAAGACAATCTTGCTGGTCAATTGCGACTCCAATGACACTTGGTCGGTACCAAAGTCAATGTAGCCCGGCAATAGAATAAAGTCATCGAAGGCGATTCCTAATTTTAATTAAGTAAGTAAGTACACACGCATCCGAAACACACTACCTTTGCCCGGTTTGAACAGTTTTTTAGCTAATGACATCGAAGATAACGTTTGTGTTTGTTTTTTTTTGTTTAGTTTTTTTTTCTTTCGGTTTTTCGTAAGTAAAAGAAGAAAAGAATGGTTATGGAAAAAGAACATTGGCCTTATCCAACAGGTTCTCCACCGATTTATGCCTACCCACATCCAAGGCATCATGTAACAGGACTAATACCGGTAACGCACAACAATAACAACACTGTTATTGAAGGATTCTCGAAAGATGAAATTAATGTCATCCTGCTGCTATTGCTATTTCTGTTTCTGGTCTGTGTGCTAATGCGCGAAGTCCGACGGTAAAAAAATAAAGGCCATTTAGTACACGAAAAAAAAGGAGGAGGAACCATGACTAGCGAGATATTTGAAGATTTTATTATTCTGGATTCTGCAGCAGCAACAGCTGCTGCATCAGTAGACAGGACCGTAGCACCAATATCGACAGGAACACTGATTCAACCAACCTGTTTAGTTGAACTCGAACCTGAACCGACTATGATGGTGGTGGATGAACAACCAACAACGACGATGGCAGAGGAAACAACGATGACGACAGCAGCAACAACCGTTGAGGGTGATGAAACAACGACGACAACAACAGTAACAGAACCTGTAGCAACGAGATCTAGTACGATGACGTTAATCTGTGCCGGCGATGTTCCATACTTGCTGGAACTGATTTTAAATAGCGTAGAATTACGATCGAATTTCGTATCGCTTCGATTCGACAATAATAATAACCATATTTGTATCGAGATGATGCGAGAGATGAGTCTGGAACGGATGGAAAACCTTCTGAGTCCAGATTCGGAATTTGTGATTTTGGCATCCGATCAAAACCACGAAACTGCCGAGATTTGGGTCAATCGTTTGGAGCCGCCAACCTGGGGTGACGAAATTCGAGAACGCTGGCGACCATTTGAACCGGAAATACGGCGACAGATTCAACAGCTCAAGCGCCGAGTCGTCAACGAATGTGAATATGTGTTTCGAAGACTGTTTTGCGGCCGAAACTGATGTGTTGTACGTACGACATGTAAGATTTAATACATAAACATACATATACATAGCATGCTTCAAAAACGTCTTCGCAAACAAGTAGAAATTTTAAAGTTACGAAAACAGCCAACCCAGCGGACCACCGAATGGTATAAGGCTCGATGGAACCGGCTGACAGCCAGTGATGTAGCATCGGCTTTACGGATCACGCAGAAGGATCTGGAACGCGCGGAACGGGGCATATTTGCATTCACAAAACCGCCAAAAATCGGAAAATGCTGCAATCCTTACGATAACGGTCTGACTCTGATTCGTAAAAAATGCGTACCTCTTGGCGAGCGGAAGTTTCAGGGCAACGTCTATACTCGTTGGGGTCAGAAGTACGAACCAGTAGCCACGATGATCTACGAACATAGAAATCAAACCAAGGTTCATGAATTCGGTCTGATGCTGCATCCCACGATCGAGATTCTGGGTGCATCACCAGATGGAATCTGTGACTCTGGTGTGATGTTGGAAATCAAATGTCCCTTCAGTCGCACAATCACCGGAGTCACCCCGATTTACTACTGGATTCAGATGCAAATTCAGTTAGAAGTCTGCGATCTGGAAGAATGCGATTTCTTGGAATGTAAAATATCGGAATACCGTGATCGATTGCAGTTCGAGCTGGATCAGCACGAAACCGACCCAAGACTCAGTTGCATCGGACTGGAAAAGGGAGCCCTGATCGAAATCAAAAAAAACGATGACGACCTGGATCCGACTTATGTCTACGTTCCTCTGGGCACTTCGGAAGAAATCCACGCCTGGATCGATCGGTGGATTGCGGAAGAAATCGAAGCCCATCCACAGAGTTGGATGTTCACACCGAAACGCGCCCGAGTGGTCTATTGGCGTCTCGAGAAACAGTCCTGTGTTCGTGTGGCTCGCGATCGCGAATGGTTTCAAGACAGTTTGCCACAGTTACTCGATACCTGGAAACAGATTCAGTACTATCGCAAACACGGAGTCGAACATTTGCCCAGCAAAACATGCGACATCGGTAAGAAAACCATCACTGTCAACGTGAAATCCTATAAGGAGCAGCAACATAGCGAACAAACCACGACGACTCGCACATCATACCGAAGAACACGACAGGCAAGTTTCTCGATGTTCCGCAGCGACTCGGATTCCGACTAGATGCGGTAAACCAACTGTAAAACCTTTCCATAACTGTTTTGTAGAGAGAGATATGTCAACAACTACCCCGTTCTTTTCCAAAGACAATATTAAGTTGCTCTACGAAATCGTTCAGGACTATGTTTATCGGACACTGATGTTTCGTATTGGAGGTGAGTACGTGAATGAACTCACAAACATCATGAAGTATGTGTTTCGGCAAAACGGTAGCCCCAAGAACCCGACAGCGCCTACCATCCAACGTTTGAATCGCGCAACCTTGGACGAAGCTCTGCCACTATTCGAAAAGTTAATCCGTGATTCCTTGGGCGACCAGGTCCCCAATCGCTCGGTTCCACCCACCAACCAACACAATCCACCGCGACCCACAACGGAACCCGACAATCTGGAAATGGATAGCTACCTGAATGACCTCCAGCAACCCAGCACAATGTCCACCAATCTCCACGATCTTGTACCGCTGGAAAATGCCGAACTGATGCCTCCAGGAACCTATGACGATACTACACCGCTGAACGACCCGTATTTCGACAACCGATACGATCGATTGCCTGCATCTGTCAAGGATCACGATGATGAAAGCCAGGATGTAGTAAATGACGTCGACGATAACGACGATGACGTCGACGAGACTGATGACAACAGCAGCAGTGATGATGACACAATAGTCCCGATAGAAGGGACAAAAATGTCAACCACAATAGCACAGCTAAGCGGTAGTCATGGCCATGACCAGAAAAAAAACGACGACCATCATGACGACATTATTGATACAGCATTTTTAGGATTGCCAACCACGGGGGATGGCGCCGATGATCAAGCACCCATACGTAAAATGGTTTTGGTCGACAGCCGACAACGAGATCTCTATCGGGATCCGAATGCGAATATGTACCGGGTAGGCTTGAATCAGCTGTTTGAAAACGTGTGCGCAGTGGAACTGGTCACGGCGGAAATACCGCATTCCGAATACATCGTGACACAACGGAACAATTTGCTGCACTTTCAGGAAAGTGAAGACGATATTTGCATCGCTGAAATCGAAGAAGGCAATTATAGTCCTGAGTTACTACGAGAACGGCTGGAACAAGCCATGATCGAAGCGAGTCAACATGATATTATTTACCGCATCCGGTTGGATAAATTGAAAAATAAATATTCGATCATGAGCCCAGCCCTGTACCCATTGCAATTCAACTTGCTGTTTGTCGACGAAGACGATGACGGCTACGGCTATCGAGCTCGAACTATTGGTAAACTTCTTGGGTTTGCTCCGACAAATCTCTATGGTGAAAACGAATATATCGGAGCAAAATCCTACGATTTCAGTCCCGACAAGTATATTTTGATTCATTGCGAAGAACTGATGACACTTGGGAACGACCTGTACAATCAGGATTTCCTGGCAAAGATAGTCCTCGATGTTCCACTCGGCGAAACCAAGTATTTTATGCGCTCAAACCTGAACCGTTTTGTCTGCGAATTCGATCCACCAATCGACTATCTAGACGGACTGTCGCTATCGTTTCGCACCTATGATGGCGAACTCTACGACTTTCGGGGCTGTGAAAATAGTCTGACCCTGGAAATCGCAACCGTAAAACCAGGGTTACCTCCAGTTCTGGATGAGGCCATCATTGCTGTGAAAGATGAAAACCAAAACATACTGGAACAACTGCAACCACAAGACGACGAACAAGAACAAGAAGATGAATATGTGGAAGCCTACGAAAACCACAGTACACAGGATGACGAAAACCACAGTACACAGGATGACGAAAACCACAGTACACAGGATGGTGAAGAGGAAAAAAACTAAGTACACCAACGAAAAACCAAACAACGACAAATGATGAATCATTTGATGATACTGCTCCTGAAACAATGGTTTGTACCCGTGTTTACCCTGCTATTCCTGACAGGATTCCTATCGAGTCTGTTTTACGTGGCCGAGCTGTTTCTGAGTATAGGACTTCCGGTCCTGCGTACCATCAAATGCATCCGCTACTTGAACACACGGACACGAAGACGTCGCACCGACCCCACACTGGTTCCAGAAAATCTACTCTGTTACTGGGTGATTTATGGACTGTCGCAACTGATTCCCTGGCATCATTTTCCCTACGCAAAACAGTTTCGATTTCTGCTATTTGCGGCATTGCAACTGTCGCTGTTTGAAGGTCAGTACGGCTATGTTCTGCTCTATCAGTACATGTTGGAACCCCATTTGGTGATGTATGAAGACACGATAAATATGACTCTTCGGTGGACCGACATTGCCACACATTGGGCCGAAACCACGATTCGCCGGTTTGGAATCGTATAACGTAAACAAACACAAAAAAAACTAAATAAATAAATACACCAAATGCAAACGGATATATTATAATGTATGTTGAGATCTCTGGAATGGTTGACTATCGATGTGTTGGCTAAAAACATTGATTATATCGATTTTCGAAGAATACCGCCTGATCTGCATGGTTATCTGTTGCGCAAAATCACAGGATGCCCCAGAGCCCTATTGAGAACATGGCCTGGCATTTACGAACCGGGACATCCACATAATTGCAATACAGATGTTAGAGATTGGCATCGCACCTGTGCCCATCTTGGTTGTAAGGAATCGAATACGCGAGGCTATGGACGAATGCGGATGTGTTATGACATGCCATTTTGCACCGACCATGGACCACGCGCTAGTGTGGAACTTCCCGCACATCGAAAACTGTCCTTTGATGACCGATTCGACTATCGGTGGGTCAATATGCGAGGTGATCCGATTGCGTGTCAATGGTGCATGGGTCCATCAACGTGGAAAACGCAAACTTACTACCACATGTTACTAGGACCACGGATATGCTGTGTGAAACATGATGAAACCAAAGAATTGGCATTACAATGTACTGCCAAGTCATCGTGTCGACGACCACAACTCGCGCTGTTCAACAGCTACACTCGACGGATCGTCAGGAAACCTTACTGTATTGTTCACTTTTGCAAACGATACAAAAAGGGGCTGGAATCGGAAATTGTGTTGGATTAATCCGACGATATTTATTGATTCAGATGATACCAATTCTCTTGGATGTTATTACAGGATTCTGTTTTCGTAAGCGTTCCTGAGCCTTTGCGCGGTAATCAAAGGAACAATCGTGAGCCTGTGCTGCTTTGTGCTTTGGACACACAAACCGATTGCACTTGCAACGGCTCGACACCGCCATGACTTTACGTTTGCATATGGTGCACCGTTGATAGAGTTTTTCAACCATTTGGACTATATGTGAATGTGTATATATAAATTTTATTGTTCACGAATTTTAGTTTTTTTCCTTTATTGCCTTGCCATCCTTATACGCACAATGTCGTTTTAACTGACGGTTTTTATACCATTGTTTGTATTCTCCATCCACCCGACCATCCTTGTACCAACAATGTACTCGTAACAGACCGCTACAATACCACCATTTCCATTCTCCATCTCGTTCATCTACGTCCACCCGTTACTGTGCAAACTTTCAACAGGAAAACTATATATGAGATTGTACCATTCTTGTACCAACAATGTACCCGTAACAGACCGCTACAATACCACCATTTGTATTCTCCATCTCTAAGACCATGCTTATACCAACAATGTACCGCTAACTGACCGTTTCTATACCACCATTTGTACTCGCCATCCCGTTTGGAACATTCACCATTTGGTGGCGTTCCTGTGCAACCTCTCTGTTGTGAGGTTGCCCCATTCTTGTACCAACAATGTTTCCGTAACTGACCGTTGGGCCACCACTCCTTGTACTCACCATCCCATAGCTCAATCTGTTTCTCTTTGCTTACATGCCTTCTAAGGTCGTCATAGACATCAACAGGCACTCTGATTAGGTCGGCTTTTGTTAGGTCCAGTGATGATGCAGCTTGCTTGGCCGACAAGTAACGCAAAGACATCTTTGCCATAGTTGTACGTTAACCATGTTTTAGTTTTAGTTTTAATTTTTTTCCTTTATTACTTTGCCATCCTTATACACACAATGTCGTACTAACTGACCGTTATCATGCCATTGTTTGTATTCTCCATCCAATTTACCATCCTCATACCAAGAATGTTCCGCTAACTGACCGTTTTCATACCACTGTTTGAACTCGCCATCCAACAAATCATCATTGTACCAACAATGTTTTGCTAACTGACCGTTTTCATGCCACCATTCTTTGTACTCTCCATCAAATTTACCATTCTTGAACCAACAATGTACCCATAACAGACCGTTTTCATACCATTCTTTGTACTCACCATCAAATTTACCATTGTTATACGAACCATGCTTCCACAACTGACCGTTAGGCCACCAGTGTTTGCACTCTCCATCCAATTTATCGTCCTTGTACCAACAATGTCGTTCTAACTGACCGTTTTGATACCATAGTTTGTACTCACCATCCCACAGCTCAATCTGCTTCCCATTGCTTAAATGCCTCCTTAGGTCGTCATGGACATCCAAAGGCAGACTTTGTACATCCTGTTTCGATAAGGTCGGATTTGATGCCGTCTTTTGAGCAGACAGGTATTTCAACGACCGCGGCAGCAGCATACATTGTAGAGATATTCTTATTTATTTTATTTTTTTTTTTGTTTTTACAATGTCGGTAGAAATTGCGGTTTAGACTTGGGTTCGTAGTTAAATAGCGTAATACCACCCTGTATCGGTTCTGCCGAGTAACGATAGGAAATCGGTTGGTCGTATCGAGGGTATGGTGGTATTGTGGGTCGAATCGAGGGCAGTATTGTGATGGGCGGTAAATGACGATGGCTTGGTGGAGCATAGTCGATTTCGTCAAAGTATTGTAGAGTCGCCGTGTGTTGTTGCTGCTCGTATGCTTCTTTGAGTGCACGGGATGACAATGATGGCGACGCTGATGATGAATACTGTTGTGATGAGAGTTGTCGTTCCGATAGGGTTTGGAGTTTTTCAGCGTCCAGGTACAAGTCAAAGTGCCCGGTACCGAGTGGAGCCAATTGTCCAATCAGAATGTTATCGGTCACGCCTTTCATATTGTCGGATTCCGCAAAGGTGGCGGCTTCCAACAGGATGTCAGCAGTTTCTTCGAAAGAACAACGTGTCAGGGGCCCGATTTCGGTCCGATTTACTCCGTGGCGCGTGATCGACATCAAATGCCCACGGTAAGTCATCACATCGACCAGAATCGCGAGTTGCCGATGATTCACATAGGAACCGTCAAAGGACAAGACCTGTTTTAATTCTCGTAATAGTGTACTTCGGGCCGCTTCGATACCTAACGTTTCCAGAACCTCGATAATGTTGTTGGATGTGGTACGACTCCCGTCGACACCAGGTACTCCCATCACATCGAGAAGATTTGTTCCTTCGGTGTCGAGCATCCATTCGAGTTTTTCTTGTCGCAAAAAGACCCGTTGAATACCGTGGATGCCCTTCAGAACCACATTGTCCAACAAGAGTTCCTGAATATTGGTCAGAACCGTTGGTGGATCGTCGTTGTCTTCTTGTAAACGGAGTCGGATCGCCGGGTTTGTGGCATTATCGTCGTCATAGAGACATTCCAAAGCGTCGCCAAAGTATAATTGGATGGTGTTGGCAACTTGACCCACGGATAGACCCAGATCGTATAGCAGCGCGGAATCCAGTTCGAGTCGCAAATCCCAGGGACTTTCGAACTCGTCGTCGTCATGGTCTTTCAATATCTGCCAGTAGCGAATGTAATCATCGTCGTCATCATTATTATTATCGTATTGCAATTCCATGGACCGAACCACCGATCGCAGGTATCGATATTCCAGAATCCTAGCAATCTCGGTGGCTTTTTCGAAATTTTGCGCGATATCGCGATTCAGATGGACAGTCAACGAAGGCGTTTTGGTATTTTTTGCCACATTGATCAATTCTTTGAGACGCGGTATTCCCAAGGTCACGTTTTTCGACGAGACACCCGCGTAATGGAAGGTATTAAGTGTCATCTAAATAAATTTATGGAATTAATCATCGATCCATCCATCCATCCAATCAATCAATACATACCTGAGTGGCCGGCTCACCGATCGATTGGGCCGCAATAGCACCCACCATTTCTCCAGGCTGAACCATGGATTTCTCGTAACGTCGTTCGATTTCATTCAAAAGCCATTGGTACGCTTTTGGTCCTAGTCTGTACTCCTTTACGATACGTTTCGAAGCCAGCATACTACGCAAATGGATGGAAAATAGATAGACTGCATCGGGTGGAAGACCAGGCAGCTGTTGCAATCGTTGCTCCAGGGCCTGTCGTTGCTGAATGATTTCGTCGGGACTGTGGCGAACACGAATCGACGGTGGACGACCGAATCGTGTTTGTGTTTTGTGAATCAAACGTTTCAGGTGGACAGGTAAGGGCCATCGAGTATCTTTGGGACCAAAGAGTTGGAGTAGAAAGTCCCGATCGGTCAGAATCTGTTGAAATTCCTGTCGGCACAGGGACGAGGAAGGGTCGGGCCATTCATAGATCTGCGATAGTCGCTGGGGGCTCTGGATTCGCAGGGTTTCCAGAGTTTGCGATTCAACATGGATGGCGTCGAGCCCATCTTCGCCGTAGCAAAATTGCAACACATCTCCGATTGAATTCCGCACGGTCCCATCGTATTTTGTCTGAATATCTTCCATGGCCTTGATCAGGCGTCGTTGAATGTAGCCGGAATCCGAAGTCTTCACCGCCGTATCGATTAATCCTTCCCGACCACCCATGGCATGGAAAAAGAATTCCTGAGGTGTCAGACCGGAAATGAAAGAGTTCTCGACAAAGCCCCGACTCTCGGGACTATCGTCGTGTTTGCAAAAGTGCGGCAAAGAACGATCGAGGAATTTGAAAGGAATCCGTTGACCCTCGACACTTTGCTGACCGACACAGGCCATGATTTGCGATATATTGATCGAGGAACCCTTGGAACCCGCGATCACCATACGATTGATACGATTGTTGCTATGGAGACTCGACGTGGCGTTCCGACCAGCATTGTCTCGGGCCTGGTTCAGGATGGAACGGATGCCGGATTCCAGCGATTGCTCCAGATTCATCCCGGGTTTTGCCTGCAATTGTCCACGTCGAGCCTGCTGTATCAGTGCTTCGACTTGAGTTTTTGCGGCCTCAATGGTTTGATTCACGTTGTTGCGGGTTATCGGGTCCGCTATGGTGTCACTGATACCTACTGAAAATCCCCTATGCAATAGCCAGTGGTTGACCAAGAGTTGGGTTTGGCCCAGGAATCGCTTGGCAGCTTCGGTCCCATGCTCATTCACAATGATGTGAACCAATGAGCCCTGGGATGTGCCGAGCGTTTTCTTATCCAGCATTCCGGAGAGCAGCTGACCGAATCGGATCACGACTCGAGTATCGTTGGGGTTAAAATAGCCCGAGCGATCGTTGGAATCGTGACTATTCGATGTGGTTTCCAACGACAGGTCTGGGTCGAGCAGCAAAGAGAATATCTGTTTGCCGGTCCAGAGTTGCCGTGGTTTCAGAATCGCCGGGGTCGGGATACGGCCCTGGAATCCGTCCCACCACATCATGATATTCATCACCAGATCGCGTTCCAGAAACGTGTCGCGTTGGGTCAGCAAGTTCGAACCCAAGAGAGCGTCTTGGACCAGGCCAATCACTGGCCGATTCGCTTGAGGCGTAATGATTTGCGTAGGGACCATCATGAGTTCCTGGACTTCGGTTTTCGCTTCCAGACTCTGAGGAACGTGTAGATTCATTTCGTCACCATCGAAATCGGCATTGTACGGTGTGGTAACCGAAAGATTCAAACGGAAAGTTTTGTGCGACATCACGCGCACCTTGTGGCCCATCATCGACATTTTGTGTAAGGAAGGCTGACGATTGAATACGATCGGATCACCATTTTGCAAATGACGTTCCACAACGTAGCCGACTTCCAGCCGGGGATTGTTGACATAGCGCAGATCAACACGATGGCCGTCGTTGTTGAGGATGTATTTTGCTCCAGGGTACTTTTTGGGCCCATTACTGACCAATTTTCGCATCTGTTTCATATTGTACGGGGTAACGCGGGTCGGAAACGTCAGGTTCATGGCTATTTCTTTCGGTACACCCACTTCGTCGATGGCAATGTTTGGATCCGGTGTGATAACGGTTCGGCCCGAAAAATCTACTCGTTTCCCCATCAGGTTGCCACGGACACGACCCTGTTTGGTCTTGAGACGTTCCTGGAGTGCTTTGATGGCCCGACTACCGGCACGCACCACCGCTGGCTGGTAGCCCTGAGTTGGATTCTCAAACATGGTCGAGACATGAAACTGCAATTTGTCATGGAGCTCCAGCAAGACATGCGATGGAGAACCCAATTTTTCCTTCAGGCGATACTGATTGTTGGTTTTAATGATGTCGACAAGTTTATGGGTGATATCGTCTTCCCCGCGAGAGGTCCGGTCAATCGCCACCGAGGGGCGCATAGCTGGTGGAGACACGGGCAACACTGTGATGATAAACCATTCCGGTCGCGACCATTCCGGATCGAGACCCAAGGAGACACAATCGGCATCCGAAATTCGAGAAAGAATACTGTGAGAGTGCTCGGCCGAGACTTCCACGGTCCGATCATCACCGTACTGCGCAATCAATTTCGTGGCACTGCGATTAATGGTGGGCCGTGGACGACCACAGTTGTGACAGCTTTTCTGATTCAAACAGATCTGATAGACCTGTTTGAAGCGGTCTTTTGGGTTTCGGATGCTGGTGGCTGTTTGGAACTTGGCATCTTGCGGGTCCACCAGGAGCCGAGAACAAGACATGCAAATAGCCCGCAGAATCTTCAAAACCTGAGTCATAAACCCCACGTTGTAGACTCGCTTTACTAGTTCCACGTGGCCAAAATGCCCAGGACAGTCCGACATTCCACCATCGCAGGTGTCGCATCGCAAGGACCAATCGATGGTTCCCATCCGAAGATCCATCAACCCGCCCCGTTTTGGCTGGTCCTTCTCGTACCGCTCGTGTTCGGTGATTTCCGCCACTGACATGTCACGGATGACATCGGGACTCAATACTCCAAATTGCAAATGATCGACACGTTTAAGCATCATCGCGTAGTTGTTTTTGGTTTTTTAATTCAGTTTTTTTTTGTTTTTTACTCATTTTTTCGGCCGGAAATAGTGCTGCCGAAGTTGATTCATTTTTTCATCGTGGACAACGTTCTGCGTGACTTCGGAAAACGGAACCCCCAAGAGCCGATTCACAATGAAATTAATCACATAGACCCCACATTCCGAATTGCGAAACTGATGCCGGTAACGATTCACATTGATCGCTGTCTGGTGGTTCATGCGCTCCGCTTGGTCCCGAAGTCGGTGCACCAGGTCTTGGATTTCCGGCGGTGGCGGGATGCCATAGGAATCAAAGTAGTCTATTGTTGCGAATTGCATCTTTGGTGCTGCAGCACTACCAATGTCAAATAGCTCTACATAGAGCCCGACCCAATGCTCACCTTCGCCCGAACTCTTGTCGGTATTGAATACAAAGCCCCATTTGGACTTTCCAGCACGATCACGGTCGTTTTTCAATGATAAGCGCCGAAAAACCGACATCGGCTTGAAATCAATCGGTGCCGCCGGTATGTAGCGAAACGACGGATCTACCATGGTGTATTGTTGCAACACAAAGTCTATGTCGTCGTTGCTGAGCCACTCGTACTTGCCGTCTGGAATCACGGGTTTGAACGTTCCTTTGCGGATGGCATCACTCAGGTTTTCCGCAAAATCCTGCTGCATCCAACACCATTCGGTCTTGCAGGTCTTGCCGATTTTCTCACGAATCGCATTCCATAGGGCCTTCTTGTGATTGTTATTATTATTGTTATTATTATTGTTGTTATTATTGTTATTATTACTGGTGTTGCTGCTGTTATTATCAACATCCGTCGGTATCTTAATCTGGGTTTTGGGATGGTGTTTGTTATAGGCTCGGGCGATATCCTTCAGTGCATCCAAGGTATAACAGGTTCCATCGAAACAACCAGTTCGAGCCGGTGCGCAGGTCTGTTTAGAACTGTATTTGTTGTTGTTGTGTGTCATCTATCTATCATTGTAAAAATAAATAAATTTTTATTTACGCAAAATCAATACCAGAATCAACACGGCCAACAGGAGCCAAATGAATATCGGGACTCCACCGTACAAGACTGGTCGTGGAGCAGGTTTATCGACCACAACCACGGATGGTCGACTGTCGTAATAATACCAGGGATTATAGTAGGGGCGGCGATAACCAAGTCCCCAAAAGCGGTGTCCGCGACCGAATTTTTTGTGATGTTTTCCTTTTGGTGGCATGTGTTTACTTACTTACAATCCAGAGATTATATTTTGCTCTGCTTACTTCTTGGGACTGGTTTCGCACCGTTGATGAATCGCTTGATTTAGTGCCGGAATCCGGACCAGACGTTCGATGGCTACTTTCGATGCTAGCTGTTCCGCTTTCTTTTTGGCCTTTGCTGACCCAGTGCCCAAATACTGCCCAGGTATCTTGACGATCTTGTCACTTTTCGGATCCCGCCGGATATCATCCACTCCTATCGTATAGGTCGTATGGTGACGTGGACCGGTCTGATCAATGATGGTATAGGTTGGATGTGACCATCCATTCTTTTGGAAGTAGCGTAGGAGTTTGTCCTTGTAATTGTCGTCATTTTTGATTAAATCGTCGAAATCCATCAATTTTTCAATCAAACGAATCACAAACCGTTCCAACAGGTCATAGCCAAGGTCCTGTTTCACGGCGGCACAGAAGGCTTCAAACACGTCTTCCATGATGCGAGGGTTCTTACGACCACCGATCAGCTCCACGTGCTCCGAGATCAGTAAATATTCATCGAATTTTAGATGAAATGCGAATTTCGCAAAGGTTTCCGAACGAGTCAGACGGGTCTTTAGTTTCGTCAGGAATCCTTCTTTCTGGTTCGGGAACTTGGTGTAGAGATATTCGGCTACAATGCTGTCAATAAAGGCATCTCCTATGAATTCTAGGGTTTCGTAGGTTTTCAAGGGTCGATAGGTATCGATTGTGGTTTCGTCGTTGATGCGCACCGTGATTTGGTCCGGTAGGTTTTCGCGTTTCAGAAACGACTTGTGTACAAAGGCGAGTTGGTAGCCATCCAAATGCTTGACAGAAACTGAGCATTTCGCGATCGATCCAATGGTTTTGTTCAGAAATTCACGGGTTAACAGCTGGTTATGGGAACTGGGTTGACTGTTTTGCCAGGGTCTTGCCGACGACGCTACTTTATCGTTGCCTGTTGCTGGTAACGATAACGATGCGTTTTTGCGTTTTTTCTTGCCATTGAGTTGGTCTAACGTCCCCAACTGTTTTCTCTGCGTAGGTAGAAACATGTTTGTTTGTTTGTTGTGTTATATATGTACATATTGTCTTACATAATAATTATACGCGCGTCGGTCCGATCGACTCGAACCAAACCGAACCGACCCGGAATTCGCAAAAAAAAAAACAAATCAAAACAAATCAAAACAAGCATCATCAGAGTACAAATTACCAATAAATGCAAAGGGACGTATTCCTACACCACGTTACGCATCAGATGGAACCCCCTATGAAGCATTGACCAGTGCGCGCAAATCACTGAAAGAATTGCATCGTCAGGCTGGACTGCTCCTGGCTAACGCTAAATTTTACGTGGATGAAGATGGAAATCTGTGTATTCGCATCGATTGTGAATCAATGTTGGAATTCTACGTGGAAACCAAAGTTCCCAAAGCACAACTTCTTAATTTGTTAGCCCAAATAATAGATGACAATAAACAATAATAAAACGAAAGGGAAATTTTATTTACTTGTTTTTTTACCAGAACTTACCGTGGTCCACTAGTTTTTTGTGTCTGTAGCAGTCCTGACAGAGGGCTATGTAATTGTGTTTCTCGCGATCCATGGCTGCGATCGAACGGAATTCACGCAAACGTTTTCGATAGTTGCCATCCTTGCGATAGAACATCAAGGGTCGGTAGACAAAGGGAATATCGCAGTCTGGACATTTGAGATATCGGTAGTCCTGAGCGATTTTCTTGTAATGGTTCTTGAGTTTCCATTCGTAGACTTTCCGCGCTTGGCAATTGCGTGAATTTCGATTGTTTCGGTCTCGACACTCGGCACAGTATTTTGTTTGCCGTTTGGGATCCCAGCGATGGCGAAATTTACCACCACGAAAGTTCCGCCTACACTGCGGACAACGAATCAATTCATCACTAATGTTGTTATATTTGGTGTCATCATCGTCATTACCCATCATACGCTAGCAACAATAATATTTTTTTTTTGGTATTTTCGGTATTTCAGTTTTTCCGAGTCGGATCGTGGTTGTTTTTTTCGTCATCTCGAGTTTCAATTCTCCTCGCTGGATTTTACCATAAATGCGTTCCGCCAAATGATGGAAGATTTCGTTGATTTCCTCTTGGGGCTGTTTCAGGGCTGATATGCGATGACGATCACGCTCACCATCACTATTATAATTATCTGCCAAATCTCTCTTGTTTCCAACCACAGTAATCACTGCGGAATCGGATGCTTCGGTTTTTGCCAGTTCGATCCAGTGCTTAACGTTTGTGAGAGTTTCGGGTCGACACAGGTCATAGACTACCACGATGCCAGTCACATCGCGAAAGTAGGACCGAATAATCGAACGATAGCGTTCCTGGCCCGCCGTGTCCCAGACTGCCAGTTTGACCCAAGTTCCATCGGAGAGGCACATCGTTTTTGGAACATACTCAACACCAATGGTTGGCGCAAGGTTCGTACTATCCACATGACCATCGGTGAAACGACGCAGTAGTGTTGTTTTTCCGACATTTGGGTCACCGATCAGAATGATTTTAAACACATAGTCATAGTCTGTCATGATTTATATTATACTACTACAAATAATATAAAACATTTTATGGGATCGATTCGGGTTACCTAGGAGATATCGCCGATATGAATCCCCGAAGCAAAACCGAGTGAGTTCGCTGAAAAAACTATAACACAAACTAAAAAAATGGCAAACGTTTTAAAAAAAAATGGTATACGTCGAAAACAAGGTGTTGTCAAAAAAACCAGCAGCAGCATCATCAGCCCTGAAGAAGAACACATAAAATACATTTTCCAACGCAACCTTTCTGGTGATTTTATCGGTAACGAAACCGATGATCCTGACCCTGAAGAACACCGGAAAGCTTTGCAAACCCCTATTCCTGAAAGCTGGACTGCATGCTATGATAATGGAATGAGTGTTCGATGGTATTATATCTATGCGGGTTCCTTTATCGCAAAATTCCGATTGCACTTTGAAGACTGTCAAAGTTGGGAACTTTTGGGCATCTTGGATCGAAACAACAAATCGGAAGATGAGGAATCTGATGATGACGATGATGAACAAGATGGATATTATGTGCCATCGAAGCCATCATTTTGTACTTCAGAGTATTTACCAAATCCTGCGGATTGGAAACCGGGGGAGGCCGTTCTGTCAATTTATGAAAGACCCAAGTTTCAGCCACTCACTGATCAAAAAGAGATTGAAACAGCCAAGCAGACATTTGCATGGCTAGATCAATTTTTACTTGCACACATTTCGCCACGATGGAAAGCACACACTCGCTATCCTGTATCGGGTTTTGATTACTATGGCGTTGAATTTTGTAAACCCAAACAATAAATTTGTTTTATTTTATTTTACCATGTAAAAATTAGCATCTAGTCTGATTTTTGACATCTGCTTCAGAAATCTATGGTGACGGGAGCATTGTGTTTTTTCATTTACTTATGAGGATTTGATGACGGGAGCATCCCATTTGTTTGTTCTTACGAGCCACAGGCCAGACATCCTTCTTCCATGGTACAAAAGGCATCCGATGCATTTTCGGGATTCTCGTCGTTCTGCGACGGTTGTTGTTGTTGCTGTTGCTGCTGTGCAGCCAACTTGTGAGGAGCCACAGTGGCTTTGTTCTGACTCGCGGCCTGGGATCGTAAATAGTACATCCCGGTTTTGAGTCCCTGAGACCAGCCATAGAAATGCATACTAGTAAGTTTGGCCAAGGATGGTTCCTTCAAGAACAGATTCAGACTCTGGCTCTGGTCGATAAACGGAGCCCGACCCGCGGCCATGTCAATGATGGTTTTTTGACTCAGATCATAGGCTGTCTGATAGAGATTGCGGAGTTCTTCCGGGATCTGTGTCATGTCCTGGATCGACCCATTTGAGACTTTCAAATCTTCCACCAAGGAAGGCGTCCAGAGACCACGGGACAACAGGTCACGAATCATATGATGATTGATGACCCAATAGTCACCGGCCAGAACCCGTCGGGTATAGAGATTGAAATTGTACGGTTCGATGGTTTCGTTGTTACCCAAGATCTGCGAAGTACTGGCCGTGGGCATCGGAGCCAACAGTAAACTATTGCGAGTTCCGGATCGTTGGATTTTCGTTCGCAATTCATTCCAGTCCCAGAGTCCACTGAGTTGTGCCGGTTTCTGCTGCGGGTTGCGTTTACACTGTTCGTTCCAAAGATCGAAATGGAACTTGCCTTCGGAAAGCGGGCTGCCATGGAATGACTCGTAGGGACCCATTTTCGCCGCGAGGTCACAGGATTCCGACAGGGCCGCAAAGTACATGGTTTCGAAAATCGTGCAGTTCAGATCGTAAGCTTCCTTGGAATCGAATGGATATCGCAGGGCCTGGAATACGTCGGCGAGTCCCTGAACTCCAATACCGATCGGACGATGTCGAAGATTGCTGCGTCGAGTTTCCGGAGTCGGGTAATAGTTGCGATCGATGAGTTTGTTCAGATTTCGCGTCACCACACGGGTCACAGCGTAGAGTTTTTTGAAATTAAACGTTTGTTTTTTGTTGTCGTCGTGATGGTGTTTCAGAAACATAGGTAATGCAATCGAGGCGAGATTACAAACCGCATTTTCGTTGGTGTCGGAGTATTCGATGATTTCCGTACAAAGATTGCTACTTCGGATGGTTCCCAGGTTTTGCTGATTACTCAAACGATTGCACTGGTCCTTGTAGAGCATGTAAGGAGTCCCGGTTTCTTCCTGACTGATGCAAATCTGTTTCCAAATCTCTCGAGCCGGAACCTGCCGAACATAACGCTGGTCGGCCTCGTACCGTTGGTAGAGTTCCACAAATTCCGCCCCCCAACAATCCGCGAGTCCAGGACACTGGTCGGGACAGAATAGCGACCAAATAGCATCGTCCCGTACACGTTCCATAAACAGATCGGGGATCCACATGGCATAGAATAGATCGCGGGCCCGCTGCTTCTCTTTGCCCTGGTTCCGTTTCATTTTCAGAAAGATTTCAATGTCTGCATGCCAGGGTTCCAGATAGATCGCAAAGGAACCTTTCCGTTTGCCACCACCTTGGTCCACATAGTCCGCCGTAGCATTGTAGACCCGTAACATCGGTAACAGACCATTCGACGAACCATTGGTGCCCCGTATCGTCGAGCCAGTGGCACGGATGTTATGCACATGGATACCAATGCCACCGGCCCATTTCGAAATATTCGCACAGTCGGTCAGCACTTTGTAGATGCTTTCCAAACTATCGTCCATGCCCATCAGGAAACAACTGCTCAATTGCGGTCGAGGTGTTCCGGCATTGAATAGGGTCGGTGTCGCGTGAGTATAGTACTTTTGACTCAACAGGTTGTAGGTCTCGATGGCTGCTTCGATGTTCTCGCGATGGATTTCGATTGCGGTTCTCATCCACATGTGTTGCGGTCGTTCGTAGACACGGGACTCTTTGGTCATGGTTCGCAACAGATAGGCACGATACAGTGTTCGAAAACCAAAGAAACTGATTAGATAGTCACGCTGGTCATCGATTGCCGCATCCAATCGATCGCCGTGTTCCTGAACAATGTCGTATACCGCCTTGCTGATTAATGGATAGGATTTCCCAGCCCCATCCAGATTGTGATACATGGCCCACATGGTAGCAGAAAATGACGGGAGCGTGTTCTTGTGATGATTCGATATCACAATTCCCGAGGCCAGGTCCAAATAGTCTGGATGAGCCAGGTTCATGTTGGCCGCATGCAACGCTGCAATCTCGTCGAGTTTCGAAGTCGCAATCCCATTGACCAAGTCATCAATGGTTTTGCGGGCAACTTCCATCACATTCACATTCAAACCAACACTCAGGGCTTCCAAACGGTGGAGGATCTTGTCGAACTGGACTTTCTGAAAACGGCCGTCGCGTTTTTGCACATACAAATTATTGTCGGATGGTAAAGAACTGAACATTGTCTGTCTGTTTGGTTGCCGAGTTTTTTTTTTTCAGTTTTTTAAACTCTCCTCCGTTCGTTGTTACAGGATCGAGGCAAAGGGCAATAGAATACGATTTACCTGCTCCGAAAAACGACAATCCACCGGACCATCACCGCCGTCGGTCCCAAAGTCGGTTTTGCTCAACTGTTTGCCATCACGCTCCTCACGACTCCAGACACCAACCGGTTTGTTATGGTCAAATTGACCTTTGGTTTTTGTACCATCGGGATGGATTCGCGTAAAGCGACCGTGCAATTCGCCCCGTCGATACCGTTCGATGGTCACCGTTCGTGAACTTGCCGTGTCCCATCGATAGCACAGTTGTTTGCCATGCTTTTGGTCCTGGATGTACTGACACTTTTTATGAATGCGGCCAAAGGAATCCCAGACCAACATAGGTCCGACCATCTGCCCGTGGTCGTTGAAATGAATTCGATGTACCTGTCCCGATTCGAACCATTCGACTTCCAGACCTTCCAAAGCCAGAGTTTCCGGAGACCAGTAGGACCAATGACGGATTTGACCATTTGGATGCCAGCTGCGATGAAGTCCTGATTTTACCCCATGCCTGTATATTTCCATTTCGTGCAGATTCCCATTGAAAAACCAAGTCAGAGATTTCCCGTCTCGCAGTCCGTTGTCGTCGTAAGAGACCCAGGATCGCAATCGCTGCGAACTCACAAAATATTTCTTCCAGACCCCGACTTTCGTTCCGTGTCGATAACGGCCCTTCTCCATCAAGCGTCCGAATTGTGTGTCCCAGAGCCTGTACGATCCATGGTACTGCCCTTGCTGGTCGAAATTTGCCGCAAATGTCCGCTTCCCATGTGAGTTGTACCAGCGAACTGGACCTACCTGATGCCCATGGACCCAGCGCGAACGCTCTTTCAATCGACCATTTACGTACCAACAACGATAGTCACCATGCAGGAGGCCGTCTTGGTAGGCGCATTCGATTTTCTTTTGACTGTTCGTGGTGGAACCGTGGTATTCCAAATAGGGGCCATGTTTTTTTTCATCCATGGTTTCGTATATGACCAGGTTGCCGAAAAACGTAACCCTACGATGAGTCACCGGTGGACCTCGGTAGAGTGTCGGTAGTTGCGGAACCAATTCTTCCATACCTTGTTTGCAGAGCGGACATTGGATTTTGCGGGATGATTTGAACCAGTCGTAGAGACAGACGGTGTGGAATACATGTTTGCACACGGGTTCACTATCATTATTATTATTGTTCGTATTCGTATTGTTGTTGCTGCTGCTATAAAGCTGACAGTAGCGGTAGGTTGGTTCGATGGTTTCGCGACAGATATTGTCTTCCGTTTCCTGATCGAATTCTTCATCGGAGTCGTAGAGACAGATGGTGCAATGTTGAACATCACCAGCGCCGTGTTGTTGCTGTGTTTCGAATGTGCGCAACATGTAGAGTTTACCGCTTTGCGCATCTTCCGCCAAGTAGAAGAATTCCATTTCCTTATTTATTGTTTTGAGACCATAGATAATAAATTGGCGCGACTGGACATCCTAGCAATTATACTCCCGTCATCACGACAGGAAATCCAAGAATTTCTAAAGTAGATGAAAATTCAGGTTGCTCCCGTCACCGCGACATGAAACCCTGAAACTCCTGGATAAATGTAAAAATAGAATACTCCCGTCATCGCGACAGGAAATCCAAGAATTTCTAAAGTAGATGAAAAATCAGGTTGCTCCCGTCATCGCGACAGAACATCTTGGAATTTCTAAAGTAGATGAAAAAACAGGTTGCTCCCGTCATCCTAGATTTCCAGACCAGATGTAAAATCAGGTTGCTCCCGTCACCGCAAGATGAACATCCTAGATTTCCAGACCAGATGAAAAATCAGGTTGCTCCCGTCATCGCGACAGAACATCTTGGAATTTATGACCAGATGTAAACTCCCGTCATCGTGACACAAAATCTTGAGAATTTAATGTAAATGTCAATATTGGGTTGCTCCCGTCACCACAAGATGAGAATCTCTAAAGTAGATGTTGTCATCGCGACAGATGAATTTTATTTTTTTTTGTTTCCTACAACTTAAGAGTACACACAAAAATAATGTCCTATCAATATAACAATCGATGTCGCAAAGCCTGTGGCCGCTGTTTGGTCTGCGGTCATCTGAACTACAATCGTTGGCAAGAAGGTGGCAGACAGAACCCTTATGGCTTTTGTGTAGATTCCTGTACGCAATGCAACGATTGCTACTTTGACAACGCGTATGCCGTGAATACGGAATCCACAAAACCCTGGTTTCAATATCTAGGTGGTGGTGGAGGAGAACCCCAACAGGTGATTCACTATCGCCCCTATGCGCCCTGGAACATCTATCGATACAATAAATCCTGGCGATGCGAAGATGTCTGCGACCCGGAACGTTGCAAACAATTTTACAAAAAACTCAAAGATTATCGCGGATGTCGCAAGTGTCAATTGCAAAACCCACCGAAATGCTGGTGTCCGGAACGAGAAAAATGCGTAGACTGTCCGGAACGTGAGGCTCGAGCCGACTGTTTGGATAAATATGGATGTAAAAACCCTCGTGGTTTCCCCCACCGACGAGTGCGACCAGAAAACCCAATTTATACCCGATGCAAACTGTGTTGGTAGAAAAAACAAAAAACTAAAGTAATATCCTAAAAAAAAACAGACGCATAATATAGCATGCCAAAAACAAACGTTACCAACAGCGACCTTCGACGGTTGTTTTTGGAAAATTTTCGAAGAAGTGGGATCCGACACGTGCAGTTTGATGAGATAAAAAAGCGACCACCGAGAATACCAAAAGTTGGGTTTGGAAAATACAAATCCCTGAGCTATTCGCGACTATTGCAGGAAGATCCAGAGTACTGCGATTGGGTTCGAAGTTTGCAGGATCCAGAGAGCCGAAAAATGAAACAGCTCCAGCGCTGGTTGGAGAACCATCATGTAAAATATACCAGGCAAATAGATAGATAGATAGAGATGTCATCCTCATCCATTTATATACCTCCAGAGCTGTGGAATCAAATTTGTTCCTACGAACGAGAACGCTATCGTACGCAGGTAGAGGATCTGAGGCACGAAGTACGACAGTTGCGTCAGGAAAACCTTCAGATGCGACGTCGGATGCGATGGGGCAAATACAACGGGTACTTGTACGAATTGCGCACGACTTGTGCCGAAATCACTAGTTCAATTGCACTTTTACTGGGCTGCTATGGTTTCGTGGTGGTAATAAATGGAATCATACGGCAAGTAGTAATGGATCGGAAGCGAGCGTCCACATGAATTGGAAAATAATCCATTGGGAATCATAACACACACACAATGGATATTACTGCATTTGCACAAACATTGTTTACGAATGGCCCACCAAAGCCACGGAATTCCGTCGACATCCAGGTCGACTTGGGCAGTAACCAACCGACTGCGAAAGAACTAGCACAGTTTTTGACCCATCTGTTTGTAGAAGGTATGAAACTGCTCTATGGAAACCCCGATAAAGTATCGCTGTACGAACTCACCGACGAGGAATTTGTAAAACTCCGAAAATACATGGAAAGCATTGGATTTACAGTACATCTCCATGTCTACCCGGCTCACGAGAAACAAGAGAAATTATTGGAAATCAGTTCTAACGACCCTCAGGACCTGTCGTATTGGGTTTTCACAGTCACGGAGTACAACGTATGCTATTCGATTTATTTTGAGTATGTTGGTGAGATGGAATAATATACTCTCTTTTTTTGTTATTTAATTCGTTTTGGATTCAAACAGCCATGTCGGCTTTGATCCGCGGCCACGATTCATAACCCACCAATTGAATGTCTTTCATAGTAAAATCATCGATCGAGTCGACTTGGGGGTTCAAACGGACCGTTGGAAAACATTTCGGTTCCCGGCCGATCTGGAGCCGACACTGGTCCACCGCGTTTTTGTATATATGCGCGTCACCGAATTCCATCACAAGTTCCTTCGGTTTCAGTCCCGTCACGTGCGCCACCATTCGTGTCAACAGAGCATAAGATGCTATGTTGAATGGAACACCCAGAAACATGTCGGCACTGCGCTGGATCATCCGGCAACTCAACCCATAAGGTGTGGTTTTGTCGACCGGATCTGGGTGAACGTAGAATTGAAACAACATGTGACAGGGCGGCAAAGCCATATCCTTCAAAGCCGCCGGATTCCAGGCCGTCACCACATGACGCCGAGACCACGGATTCGTACGAATCTGTTGGATGACCTGAGCTAACTGATCCACACCTTGTCCACTGTAATCGGCCTCACAATCGCTATAGGTAGCCCCAAAATGTCGCCACTGAAACCCATAGACCGGTCCCAAATCGCCTTCCCGACGATGTTGTAGACCCACGGAATCCAAGTACTGTCGAGAACTGTTGCCGTCCCAGATGCGAATCCCTTTGTCTTGCAATTGTCGGGCATCGGTGGAACCCTTGATGAACCAGAGCAGTTCTTCGACAATCCCGCGCCAAAATGTCCGTTTCGTGGTCAGCAGTGGAAACGTGTGTTCCAGATTGAATCGCAAAGTCCGACAAAACACGCTCAGGGTCCCAACCCCCGTACGATCAGGTCGCTCCATGCCTTCCTGCAATATACTCTCCAACAGTTTCAAATAGCGCTTCTCTTCCACATTCGAACGCTGATAGGTCTGAAAACGATAGGGCACCGAACTGCCCCGAATCACATCTCCCTGTTGGACCAGACCAAAACAGCGAGAGTCGAGCGGCGGAAAATATGCATCGGCCTTGAAATTCTGTAACACACGTGTCATATAGATGTAACGGAGTCCCGGGTGGTCCATTGCCAGGTTGTAGATTTGAGCTCCTCCAATCACAAAGACCCGATCGTGAGTCGCAGAGGCATCCGCGATGGCTTCGTCAAAGTTCGAAAATACACGGACTCCCGATGGACATGGAAATTCCCGGTTACGGGTCAGAACGTAGTTGTCGCGATTTGGTAAAGGTCGCACTTTTGCCGGCAATGAGTCCCAGGTCTTTCGGCCCATGATGACCGCATTGCGTTGAGAACCAGCACTGGTTAGGTCTCGAAAGTGTTTCATGTCTTCGGGAAGATGCGGCCAGGGCAGCTGACCCAAGTATCCAATCCCGAATTTCTGACAGACTGCAACCACAATGTCAAACATGACGCAAATAACAAACAAAATAAATAAATGAATTTATTTTTTTTCTTCTGCCTCTACAGGTCTTGTGCCGCCCTCTTCACACATCTACCATCCTTGTACCACCTATGTAGTCTTAACTGGCCATATTCAGTCCAATTTCTATACTCACCATTTAACTGACCATCCCTATACCAACAGTGCATGTGAACCCGTCCGTTGAAGTGCAACTCTTTGTATTCACCATCAAGTTGACCATTTTTGTACCGACAGTCGAGCCATAACTGGCCGTTGATGTACCAACGATTGTATTCTCCATGCAGTAAGGTAAGTCCATTTGGCAGTGTTTTGAAGGAACAACATTCCAATAATGCTTCTTCATCGCGGCACCACCACCGTTTAAATCCGCCATCCCATAGACTAATCTGCTGGGATTTATTTAGGTGTCGACGAATATCATCGTGGACATCCAATGGAATTCGGGCCAAGTCTGCTTTGGTGAGTGATGGTGATGCAGCGGCGGTCAGACCCGATAGGTAGCGCAAAGATTTCATTACGAAAAAAACAAATTCATTTATTAATTTAGTTTTTTTTTGGAAAAATACAACACACATTTATTTATTTATCGGCGATGCAAAAGAAAGAAAAATTGGATGAAACCAAATGGCAGGAGGCCAAATATCATGTTGCTTTGGATGAATTGGACGGTTGGTTGCCAGGTCGGTGTTGGCGAATCACCGATTATTATCATAACGTTTTTGGCACGGTCATGGTCACGGTTCAATTGATGAAACAAGGCAAAGCTATCGATAGCCATCCAATCTATGGTGCTGTTGAGGATCCTACAAAATGGGAGCGTGTAACGATGATAGCCACATTTCTGACAGAGAGAAATGCCTTTCTTCGCGACCACGTAGAAAATAATGAGATGTGTATAGCCTGGAATTACTGTCGTGCAGTACATTCATCCTATGAGAAAGAAGGATATATTGGCGTCATGATTCGTATAAAAGACAAAGAAGAAGAATCGTCGATGACTGGTGGTATCGCCAAAGAGGAAGAAGAACCGTCGTCGACGAAAATCTTTAAAATCCATGATCGCGGTAGTGATGTATACCGCAGATTCCGCTGCAAACCTGACATGGAATTAATTCAACGCATCTTAAATACGAGTAAAACACTGATTTACATCGACGATGAAAACGACAAAATAGTTATCACCTGTAATGAAGAATTAGTGGAAGCTTTGAATTTTGCAGTTTCCGAAAATGGTTTGGTTCGCTTATGTTTAGAATAAAATTCAAAATATTAGTCACTTACTTTGAGAGACACATGGCCTCCCGTCACCGGTTTAATTCCACGCTTATTGTTGCGTCTTAACATCGCGAGTTTGACTTCTTTTAAATGAACCATCCAGTAATCCTGTATGTTGTTGATAGTGGCCGCCGGACCGTAGACAGTAAGGAGATTAAACACATGACGATTGCTAGCATCGCATAATACAGTCATGATGCCAATTTTCATTTTTAAAATATCGTTTTCCTGTAGACTGTACTCTCTCACACTGTCGACACGATGATTATATTTGCGGTTGCGCTGCTCTTTCAGTTGTGCGTTGATGGAATTGGTTACTTGGTTGTATTCCCGTACAAGATTTGCAAATTCCATAATAATATTATATTATGTATGTATTTTTGTTTGTTTTTCAGGAATTCTTCGAATTTCTTGGCCGCGATGACGGGAGTTTTCATCTGGTCAGGAAATTCTGTGCCGCGATGACGGGAGCAACCCAATATTTACATCTGGTCAGGAAATCTTGTGGTGACGGGAGCAACCTGATTTTTCATCTACCCTCATGAATTTTGGATGTTCATCTTGCGATGACGGGAGCAACCTGATTTTTCATCTACCCTCATGAATTTTGGATGTTCATCTTGCGGTGACGGGAGCTGTGTATTTTTACATCTACCCTCATGAATTTTGGATGTTCATCTTGCGGTGACGGGAGCTGTGTATTTTTACATCTGGTCAGATAAACAAGAGTTTTGCTATGGAATCAATAGAAATCGTACAGAGAGCTATATTCGTCTCGTTGGGTATCATCGGGTCGTGGGCCCCAATTCTGTCGGATTTGAGTCCATGTATTGATTTTATATCCGTTTTTCTGGCCTTCTTTGCTGGCTCCATTGGTCTTTTGGCATAGATGGTAAATGTCGTCAATGTGCCGTCGGAGCAGCAGATGCAACGTTTTTGCGGCTTTATCGTGTTTCTTGTACGTTGTTCGAGAATCATCCAGTGGGGTTTTGAAAATGATGGCATGCATATGATTCAGGGCTTTCCACATGAAATCCTTGGCTACGTCGAGCGTGTGTTCGCAGTAAATCAATCCCTTTTCCGCATCACTTTGCAATTTTAGGATATGGTCGGATGCTTTAAGAGCCCCATCGTAGTCATCCCGATTGTAGTTGCGGAATTCTCGGATGTTCCAGAAATAATCGATCAGGTCACTGTCCATATGAAAGTAGCGAGGCCGCGGTCGTAAAGCTGTGAGTTTATATGACAGTTCACGGTTCCGACTTGCCACCTGAACCTCGTTCTTGTCATTCAGAAAGTAGACCACAGTCAAAGCAATTAATAATGCGATGACTTGGGCAAATGTTGGTCGAACAATGCGGGTCACAAAGAAAACCACAAACGCACCAATGATGCCATAGTTCCAGAGGAATTTGGGTTCAATCGAAGTAATATACTGGTATATCATTATTATCTTCGAACATGTTTTTTTTTCTCGCTGGGTTCAGAAGCCATCTATATTTTTCCTGCAATACATAACAGAATGTCATCCGCCACACCAACAATAATCGTCCCAAAACCGATTCAAAGTCCTTTGTCGCTCAAAGATCTGACCATACTTTACATCGGGTCGCATCCTTCCGAAGTGTTTCGTTTACCAAAAGATCTGATTCGCAGGCTCTATCTTGGTTTTCATTTTTCCCCGATCATGCAACAGATTCTTCTATGTGCGTCCTGTCGTAAACCTAGACCTTGTCGCTTGCACGATTACAAAAGGGCCTGTACTGCCCTGACTCTGGGTGGAGTTCGTTGTTCTCGAACCACGATGCGTACAAGTCGTAAATACTGCCGACTACATGCATCTGTCGGGCAGTGTAGACGCGAAGGATGTAGACAACGCGCAGTTTCGGCCGGAGTCAGTTTGTGTTGGCAACACTATCGCGAAGGTAAATGTATAGCCATTGATTTTAATAACCGATGGTGCCGGCGACTCGCAAATCCCCCATCCACTGGTAAATGCAAACACCATCAGAGTGAAGTCTTTCCGGAATGGCAATGCCGCATCCCCGGTTGTACCTACACGATACGGTCTCACCCAAAACCACGCGGACCCTGGTGTCATAGTTGTTTACGCGTTCATAGGTATAACAATCGTCAAAAGGAACAGGATCGGATTCCATGCAATCAATTATGCTATAATCATCGGGAACAACGCGGTTGGTGCCTACCAGATTTGCAACAACGGCGACGACATGAAAACAGTACTAGTAGGACTATAGCACAGTATTTGCAACTGAGCCGTTTTGAAGTGTGAAAAACACAATAGGATGCTCCCGTCATCGCGCCAAGAACATCCAGACCAGTTGAAAAAATAGGATGCTCCCGTCATCGCGACACAGAATCACCGTCAAAGTAGACCAGATGTAAATATTGGGTTGCTTCCGTCATCGCGACAGGAAATCCTGAGAATCCTGGATAAATGTAAAAATAGGATGCTCCCGTCATCGTGACAGGAAATCCTCAGAATATTAGACCAGATGAAAAAATAAGTTGATCCCGTCACCGTAGATTTCTTGACCGGATGTAAATATTGGGTTGCTCCCGTCATCGTGGATTTCTAGACCGGATGAAAAAATAAGTTGATCCCGTCATCGCGACACCAGGAATTCCTGAAGCAGGTGAAAAAATAGGATGCTCCCGTCATCGCATCGCGACAGGAAATCCTCAGAATATTAGACTAGATGAAAAAAATAGGATACTCCCGTCACTGCGACAGGAAATCCTAAAAGTTCCCGTCATCGCGCCACAGCTAGGATAAATTAGAGCGTCATCCGCTCGGGTAAAACAATCTATTGCAATAGATAAATCAACCTAAAAAAAGAAGAATTACCATGGATGAAGACGATTTTGTTTTGATTGACTATGATAGTAGCGATAACGACAGCGATGAAGACATTATTGCAACCCTGGAAAAACTCAGCCAGCAGATTGTCGAGGAACTGGAAGAGACATTTCAAGAAATTGTGCGGACATTGTCATCCTGCCACAGCAACACAATGATGATAAATAATAATAAATGTTGTAAGAATTAAAGCAAACAAAAAAAATGAACATACTCTTGTTTTCCCTAAACACCGCACAACTGTGGTGGCCCTTGGGTCCGGATGCGCGCAATGCACGAGCCAAAGCCGTGAAAAACTACATCACAAAAACCCATCCGGAAACCCAAGCCGATGATGTGGACGTGGTAGTGTGCTTGCAAGAAGTCTGGCGCACTCGAGCCTTCGAGATCCTGGTAGTGATTGCGAGAAAATTAGGACTAGACTACCATTGGTACCCGAAAGCCGGACTCCTTACCATGGTGCCGCATCATGACGATAATCAGTTCATCGACGTACCGTTTCATGAAACCATCGATTACCCGGGAACCCATAAGGGATTTACCATAGCCGTGAATCACGAAACCGGCCGATTGATTGTGAATACACACTTGCAAGCGGGCATTTGTAAATGCGCTCGCAGGTTGTTTTATCGCAATACGAATTTTGATGACTTGAAAGTTCGACAACTGACACAGTTGACTGCAGCTGTGGAAAACGTGTACGATGCAAGTACAAACGTGTTATGTGTCGCTGGCGATTTCAATCTTTGGTCCGACAAGGAAGACGAATACGAAGCGGTGCGGAAACTCATGGAAGGACGGTTGGAACTGCAAGATGCAGATCACGACAACGACGATCGCCATACGGTCGACTATCTATGGACTTCGGAGAAAGTTGAACAATTTTATTCCGATGACGGCAATACAATGTCGGATCATCCGATTCTATGGGTCCGACTTATTGTCAGATGATGCTGATAATAAATGACTGTAACCTCCTTTACGGCGCATTCTTGCAACCCTTGGCGTCGACTGTCTTCGCCGCAAACGGCCAGACCGTTGACGACAGTTGGTCAAACGAGCACCTCTTCGAAAATGCGATGTACGTCGCAGGCCTTGCCATCGAGGGGATGCCATTATTATTGTGTATTGTATGTTAGTTGTTAGTTGTTTTTTTTGTTTTCGGTTTATTTATTTTTTTTTATCCATCGGTTTCGCGAATCAAAATCACAAGGATCGCAAAGATCGTTACGATGAGCCCAATGTATATCAATCGGTCCTGCTTTGTAAAGATTTGCAAGATGCCTTCGAATCCACCTGGTTCTCCTCGGTCTGGGTCACCCGACCATCGGTAGGTAATGATATCGTCCACGATTCCACCCACGGTTCCAACAATGTTTTCCAAAATCTGCTGGAGACTCAGGTTATAAAAGCGTTCGCGAAGGGCCTTGGTTTGGCGTTTTTCGTTGGCTTCATCCGACAGGACTTGCAATCGATCAAGTTGGGGCAGAAGCTGCTTGTTTGGATTCTGTACAATGGCTTGAATTTCATCCTCGGTCAGGCGTTTACGGTCGTTTGGAGTCCGAATCTGATCGTAGATTTCCCGCACATGAATTGGTTTAAAGGGCGGGCCGATGTAATCGTCGAACGAACTCGGGATTTCCTGGTTTTTCTGTTCCAGTTTCGAGGTATAGGGAACCACTTGGGTCGAACTGTAGCGCAATGTTTGTAGTGTCTCATCATGCGGTGTGGTCGTGGTCGGAACCAGGTTGGAGTCGATATTCGTCTGCGGGTTGAAGTCTCCCAAAGCCATATCGATGGCTCGAGCCGAGTTTTCCATCTGTGTGGTTTCGGGACTTAAAAACTGACTAAACTGTAAACCAGACATTAATGGCTATTATTACTATACTTACTGATAAAGGCATGATTTTTTTATTTATTATTGTTGTTGATGCTTTTCCAAACTGGCTTTGACTTTATTTTTCTGGTCTTCCAACCGAGTGATCAGAACTTCGAGTTTCGATGCAATTGTAGGATCACCTTCGTAGGTTCCATGCAGGTTTCCGAATCCCTTCAGACTATTTTCGATCTCGCTGGCCAGAGTCCGTAATTGACTGTAGCATTTGCGATATTCAGTGTACTCGTGATGGGTCAAGTCGGTTTGGTCTTTCGAGAAATTCATATAGCGTGACTGGATAATATTGTCACTGATGTCGATGATGTTATCCACCAGGTTCTTCAAAGCTTTGTAGGCCTGTTCTCGCGAATCGCCCCAGAGCCAGCGGCGGATGCCCTGGTAGGTAGAATTGTGTTCCACGCTGATTGGGTCCATCGTGGTGGTGCTTATCTTCCCATTTTCCGGGATCTTTGCGATAATGCGCAAATCGATCAGGATTTTATCCAATAGAATACTCATCTTTTTCTTTTACTAACATAATGGCGATAAAAGTCTGGGAACCACGAACGATATTAAAAATCTCTTTCCTCAATAACAGGTAGTATATAAATGTCATCCAAACCTCGTCGTCAAAAACAAAAGCTACGTCGACGAAAACAAAAGGGTCCCCGCAAATGCCATAGTTGCATGGCCCTGACAGTTACAAAACGCCTTTGCCGACGGAAAGCCAGCTGTCGGCTAGGATGCAAACGTTTCTGTTGGCAACACGCCAAACAACATCGGGTCCGACAATCCTGCAAAGATCCTAAAGTGGAGCGTTGTAAGATAGACCGCAGTCCTTCAAAACAAACTTACCCTTGCATCATAAAACACACCATCTTCCACACCGAGCCGGAATACCGTGAATACCGCATCCTGAAACTTGCCCAAAGAGTGCCAGAACCCAAACGAATCCAACGAAAAAGACGACTGAAACTGGCCCAGCAAGAAGCAGCTCGAGAAGCCAACAAACTAAAACAAAAACAACCAACAAAACGACGTGTTCAGTTCGTCATCTAAAAAAAAAATAAACCTTATAAACATCACATATATTTCTAGATGAACTATCATACCAACAGCCAATGGCTCGAATCACTGCGCTCTAGCCTGATCCAATCCGTAGAAATTCGAATCGGTGGTCAATTGGTCGACCGATTCGAGTCACCACCCCTCTACCAACCAGACAGTTTGCTGCGGATTGCAGGACAACATGTATGCGCTATGTACAAGAATAATTTAGACGATTTGGTTTTGCCGATAGAATTGCGAGAAAAAATCGAGCCATTTCGTCAAGGATAAAGAAACTTCCATCATTTGTTTTTAAAAAAATTGTTCGTTTTTTTTACAAAAGTTTTAGTATGTTTTCAGGACTCTCGACGATGCTCTCAATGTTGGCTCGGACCCAGCCCGGTTGCACCTGTTCCGGCAACTGTTTCCACACATGCAAGGTTTCGCTCAGGAACTTCCAATGCTGCTTTAAAGCTCGTTGGAACCATGGTTTCGCAGATGCTTTAAGTGGTTTCTTGTAGAGATGGCTCAAAGCTTGGGGGGCTCCAAAACTCTCCTCATCGACCCGATACACGAGTTCTTTGGAAGGAATCCAGATGAAATTCCGCGCACAGGTGTCGGTGACCTGCCAAATGTAACTATGCAGCAGCGCCAATAGATAGTTGCGTTGTGCAATCGATGACATGTCGGGATTGGACCAAGACGGCACGCGGCCCAAACTGCTGGTGCTGATGTCTGCAATTTTGGTTTCAGGCCAACATTTTGAGCTCTTGGTCTGGGTGGGATAGCAAAGCAAGTTGGCAGGCCGCGCAACATCGCGCATCACCAGAAACGGATAGGGTTGGCGGTTTGTTTCGTCGATCTGACAGCGAGAACCGAAATTCGCTGGATTTCGAACATCTAGGGGCAACTCACCGACCGGAGTCGGTACAGCATAGAGTACTTGGCAGGGAATCACTTCTAAACCTTGATAGTGCTGCTTGATCCGCATCATATGGATGGCAGCCGCAAGACTCGGGATTTGCGCAGATAAATAAGGGCCCTTGTACACCACGGGGGTGTTACTATGGCAGGCATACCATACATCTGGGCGATTGCGACCCGTGAGCAGCTGGGCTCGGACCGGATGTTGAAACATTTCGGATTCTGTCGGTATATGTTGTTCGGTGATGGGTTTCATAAACTGTTGCCAGTTCTCCAAGGGAGGCAGTTTGGAATTGATGGCATCCATGGTCAGGGTTTTGGTGACTTCCTTGCCGGTTTTCTTCTGTCGGACCTTGACTTTCTTTCGCTTCGGTTCGAAATGGCAATAGCCAGAAATGTAGAGTTGTCGATAGACATCATTGCGCAGATACTCGGCTTCGTTGCAGACTCGGGCTCCTTCCAGTGCAAATTGAATCTTTGTGCTACCCTTTCGTTTTCCCAAAACCGTGTGCTGATCGATGAAATACGGTTTGATCACGGGCTGGTTCGGTCCCAACAGAACCTTCTGATAGAGTTCAAACATAGCCTGTTGACTCAGATCCGGGTGAACTTGGATTTTGGGAATTTTCAGAATTTTCTTCCGCCAGACCAAGTAGCTCAGGCCATGGTAGAGGAAAATCCAAGATTCGCGGTTCTGACGGCGAGAATCGTACATCTGAGCCAGAGCCAGCAGGGATTTTTGAAAAGATGCACTGCAAAACTGTCGGTTGTAAGCCAACAGTACTTTCCAGAGCAAGTAGAGTTTGTTGGAGCGTTTGCGGTTTAGCCAGATGAACGGCTTTCGCAACGGATTCTCTGTGTTGTTCAGAAAGTGTTTTTGCAATACATGAAATGCGGCATCATGTTCCATATGAGTCAGGACCAGAAGCTTTTCGAGCCAGCAAAGTTGATGCTCGTACAAATAGTCTTTGATACTTTCCCGGTAGCGCTGCAACCAACTCCAAAAAGCAACATCACTACGAGCCTGAACCAAAACAGTTTCTTGATAGGTCTTACTATCGTCGTCCAGTACGGCAAAGAATTCCGGATGCCACTGTTTGGCATAGGGAATCTTGTAATCTTTACCATAGACCGCAGCGATGTCACTGATCATCCGGCTCTTTGGTTGCGTCGCCAGCAACTGGACAATTTTAACCAATGCCTGACGTTGCACAGGCCATTGATCCTGGGCATTCATGTACTGATTGTAGAAGAACCAGATGTATTTCGGCAAATGAGGACTCGCCAAACACACATCTTCCGACGTCATCAGGAGTAACCGATTCATCACATTTGTTCGTTTGCCCTTGGCCTTTGGGATGCCAACAAAAGACCCATCTGCTTCAATCGCCAATCGCAATGCATTCTCGGTCTGGCCACGACGGACTTCTTTCTGCAACCCACTCTTTATCGTGGAAAAATCGATGCCATGGAAAGTGTGCGGATTGCGCCACCGGTACGCATGAGATGTCTTTTTTAGAACTGTGGAAAGCAATTCCGACCACAATTTATTAATATTATTATTATTATTCATCATTTGTGTTGTTTTGTGTTGTCGTTGTGATTTACTTTTTTTTTCTTTTTCGCTGAAAAATTTCCTCACGCGTATTTACTGTATTTCCATCCGTTGGAAATCATCGGACCTCGCCAAGCCGCACTCCAATCCGATCCACTACCCGCACTGGAATAGGGTCCAACATAGCCTCCGATGGCGTTAAATACAGGGTCACGACGAAACTTGCGCTCCAGAGCAGCCCATTGGTCAGGATTCGCCACGAAATTGCCCTGTCCTTCAAATGACTCCCCTTTTTTATTATTTTGTTGTAATCGCAATGAAAGCCATAATAATAGCCATAATAGTAATAATAATAGTAATAATAACATAAACATGTTGTTTTATCTACACTTACACTTTTCTTTTTTTTTCTTCCTGCAAACAGCGATATTGAATCCGTGGATACCCATTGCTATAGTATCCAGTTTCTGCAACTTGTCCATTTAAAAAGTACTTTGTATAGTCGCCTTGAAGAATTCCTCGTTTAACATGAAACTTTTCTAAAACCCGTCCCGTGGCCGAATCGGTTACCACAAAGGGACCGTGAATAAGGTAACCTGGTACCCGTAAATATATGCCGTTCCACCGCCAAAAATCAGTTCCAGATAAATAATGTTTAGAATTATAGCCCTTTATATAACGGAGATGGGCAACCGATCCATTTGTCGGATGGGTTAGAACGACCTGACCATCCCAGAGTTTCACCTGTTTCTTGATGTCTAGAATATGCTGACGGACATCATCGTGCACATCGGTAGGCAATCGTTGGATATCGTCTCGACTCAAGCCGTCCAACTGTGCAACCCGTCTTGCGGCTCTCTGTCTTAAGGTCATCATTTTTGTTTATTTTGTATTTCTTTTTTTTTCTTGTCATTTACTTTTTTTTTTCATAAATTAGTATTTTTCTTCATCGGAGTCTATTGCATCCGAATCAAAATATTCCTCTCCATTTTTCCACTGACCTTTGTTTGTTAAGTTACCATTTTCATCGTATGTTTCGTAATACCCCGAAAGATTGTCGGTATTTCCACAGCTAAAATAACCTCTTTCTCGAACCTCACCATTGCGATAAAAGCTAAAATAAGGTCCATGCAGTTCGTAGCCATCAGCCCATAATTTTTCCCGTTTCCACGTCGCGCCGAATATTGTGGAAGGAGTTGCATGCGACACCTTGATGTAGTGAAACACTGCGTAATAGCCACTATCCGAATCCCAGAATTTCGCGTAATGTTCCTGCGGCCAGAGCTGAAGCTGCTTGACAGGAGACATAAATTTACGCAGTTCATCGTGGACATCCGTAGGTAATCGTCGAATCTCTGACCGATTCAAGCCATTCCTAACCAATTCTTTAGCAATCATGGATTTCAGCGATACAATAACATCATTATTGTTGTTATTGTTGTTCTTGATTATATTCATCGGTTTTGGGAAATAACATAACAATAAGCATTGTGTGTTTTTATTTTTTCGATTCATGTTGATGATGTTCGACATGACAGGTTTCGCAAAGGATTTCCAAGTTGTGGGCGCTATCCTTGTCCCAATGCTCAATAAATCCATCCTGGTCCGCCGTATGCTGTTCCCGAATATGATGGGTGATCAAACGTACAATGTCACTGGCTTTCGCGCCGCACCGATTGCACTCGATCATATACACAAAGCGATTGTAGCGTGAGGTTTTCGCAGGCACCAGCTGGTTCGAAACACCATCGTATTCATTCACAAACTTTTTAGCAGCTTGGATCACGTCTTGATCGATGCCTTGTGCCGTAGCTACCTGTATTCCATAGTTCTGTTGGCCGACACCCTTTTGCAGTTTCCGTTCATAAATGATGTCTTGATTCTGTTCATTTCCGCGTCGGGGGTCGCCGATGCGTACGCTCAAATGATAGAATTCCACATTGTCGAGTTCCCGAATCGCCTTAAACTCACTGATGCTATGGTAGTGGCTGGCAAACACGAAATTTGTGCGTTTCTGTGCGAGTTTCTCAACGACCGCTGCGACCAATCCAATTGCATCTTTGATATTTGTCCCGCGACAGACTTCGTCTCCGAGGACCAAAGTACGGGGCCCAGCTCGGCGCAACATGGTTCGGACTTCCGACATTTCCACCGCAAAAGAACTCTGGCCTTTGAACATATTGTCGTCGCCCGAAATCCTGGTAATAATGTTATGAAATGGACTAAATTCGAATCGATCGCAGGCTACAAATCCCCCCATTTGTGCCATCAGGATATTGAGCCCGATGGCTTTCATCAAGCTACTTTTTCCTGCACCATTCACGGAAAATAGCAATAGACCATTTTTGGTCTGTGGAATCGAATCATCGTCGTCATCACCACCAATTGTCAAGTCGTTGGGAATGTAGAGTTCATTGCGATTGACCTGCTCGATGATGGGATGCCGAATCGCCTTGACTGCTACAAAACTCGCATCGCGATCCTGGATTTTCGGTTCGCAATATTTGTTTTCGCGGGCGACTCGAGCCAACGATAGGGTCACGTCGACTTCGGCCACAAACAGCTGGATGGTTTGCATGGTTTCGTAGAAATTCTGTTCGAATTCATCCAGTATTTTTTGGTAGACTTTAAAGATGCGTTTGCGCAACAGTTGCTGTTCGTGTGCGATTTTGGCCGAGTAGTCACGTATGGTTGCCGATCGAATCTTGGCACTCGATTTCTGCATTTCGAATTCCAAATCACGTACCAGGTCAACTTGGTCCTGGAAAAGCACATTGGCTTTATTCCATTTCGATTCGTCGGTCTGGTCTCGAATTTCCGTCCAGATGGTTTTCAGGTACCGAGCAGCCCACGGTTTGGTCCGCAGAAAACACTGGCCCTGTTTATCGACTTCCATATCGACCGGAGGTTTCGTATTGTTACTGTTACTGTTACTGCTACGGGTGCTAGACGGGCCTTGAACGATTTCGGTCAGCCGCTGAGCAAAACCATCAATGAATGCCTTTTTTGTCGCAATACTTTCCGTAAGTTCATCGATACGTCGATCTAACCCGGGACGAAAGAAAGACTCTTCCGCGCCGTTGGCAAGTGCAGTCCGCGCAAGTACATCCAGGTCAAAGACCTGACAACGTTGACGGAAGTTCTGAAACTTTAACCAACAGTCGGGTGACGGCAATAACGAATGGAGTTGCGATTTCCGCTGGACAAATTCGTAAATCGGTTGGATGTGCTCCAGTGACTCAATGAACCCAGCCAATTCCAACGGTCGAATCCGTTTCAGGCAGATTCGGCGAAATAGTCGCTCGATGTCCAGGACCTTAACAAGGGTTTTCTGAGTCGTTTTGTAACAGGCGGTAGCGGCACGAACCAAACGATAGCGTTTGCGGAGTTCTTCCGGATCGGTGATGGGCGATAGCATCCGGTCTTTCAGAAGCCGTTTTCCGGGAGCGGTTTTGGCTTTATTCAGAATCGAATAGAGACTGTTGACATTCCGCCGAACTTTCGCCACGGTCGCGGTTGGAACGATATTCAGCTGGTGAAGGGCGTTGTAAGTCAGTGTCAGATGCTTTTCCGAGTTCCAGATTTCCGGTTTCCCAAGCCGCTTCACCAGGTCATGGTCGTGTTCGTAAGTCCACTGAATACCCACGGTGTATGCGGTCAAGATACCCGGTAGATACGAAAGGCCCAGGGACTCCACGATGCCTAGTTGTTCTTGACTCGGGCAGCTGTTTGTGAACACGCGGCGCAGTATTTCTTCCCTGTAGGCCTGTTTCGTGTGTTCCTGATAGTCCTGGTCCAGATCCTTGACGGTCAGATTGAAATTTTCGAGTTCCAGACTCGCGATCAGATCCTGTTCGAGTTTTGTCGATTGTTGTTGTTGTTGTTGACGCAGATTTTTCGTTACCAACAAGAGTTCTTTCGGGTTGTAGGAATTGATGAAACGATAGGCCTCGTCCAGAGGTAACGTCATATCACCGCGGCGACTGTAGATTTCGTGAACGAACGATTGTCCGGTACTCACGTCAAAGGCAGCCATCCCAATGCATAGCATGCAATCCGATAAATGTCTGGCCTGTAAGTTCTGGTTTTCCACAAAGATCGCTATCAGAAAGGAATTCTGATAGTTTTCCTGATAGTCCAAGGATGTACCGGGACTGATGATGCAGCGAATCGAACGTCGAACTCTCGACTCATTCTTGCATTTTTTGTTACCTTTCTGATCGATAATGACCACGTGATAACCATCATTCAGGGCTTTCGATACGTAAAAGTCGTTGTTGTCGTTGAACCGATAATCGGGGCATCCGGTCATGTACGGAGTCCTTTTGGAACCCAGAGGGGCATTCGCATGTTTTCGACTCATGGCTTTTCGGCCCAGCTGCCAGCCAAACAACTCGCTTGCCTTATCGGAATTGCCGATTTTTCTACCCTTTTCGGTCCATTGATAGACCTCGTAAAACCCACCGACTTGCATAAAAATCATGACTTTCGGTCCGAATTTTTCCGTGTATTTGTGCCAAAGCCGACCGTATTCGTCGATGATCGATTCCCCGTCTTTTGGAATTAACAGTTCCATATATATATATATGTATTCAAAAATATGAACAGATTCTTTTACATGATAGATAAGATTAGAGCTCGCGAATCGTGGTACAATCGTTGACGACAACATTATTTTTGTTGTGTTGCTGAGGTAAAAGTGCAAGCTGCTGTTGCCAATCCTTGTTTGCTTCATCAAACATCGATTCCGCTGTGTCAGCCGATGGATAATGGTTTTCTTCCATCTGCTGCTGAGCAAGATTTGGATTGCTTTCGATCAGACTCTGCAGCAGGGCATAATCCAAGATCTGCTGATCGGATAGACCTTTGGTTTGCTGGTACTTTGAAAAGTCCTGCTGCTGCTGCCACTGCTGCTGCCGCGTAGTATTATTGCTCCATAAACGGCTGACCCAATCGTTATGGGTAGTAATTGCAGTAGTTGCATAAGCGTTATCATCGCCATCGTTCTCGTCGTCGTCGGAAAACCATTGGCTCATTCGTTGGCTTTGTTTTAATGCAGCAGGGGATAACAGATTCATGTAGCTCATGGCAGCCTGGATTTGAGGTGTTGCATCCAAATAAAAATCCAAGCGTTCCGCTTCGGTCAGGTCTTGGAGCCAGTCGTACCGAAGGTCTTCCGGGATTTTTTCCCACATGACTTGGACATCCGTTGTTTTATCGTCATCGTCCCCGTTCGATATTCGTTTCATCACGCTCCATTCGCTGAGCAGATAGGCCAACATGCCTTCTTTCGTGACCGTGATCACACCATCACGACAACTGATGATGTCTTCTTGCCCAATCAGGTCTTTGAAATCCTGGATGTTTTCGACATCTTCATCGCACACAAGATTCCACAGAATTTTACCACCTGTCGGCATCTGAATCAATACCATAAAAGAGGTCTGCTGCTGCAATGGTTGTTGTCCTTGGATGTCCGACAGTTTTTGCTGCAACAGAGTCCGCAGAGTCGGTTGGTATTTTTTCGGAATGTAAGCGAGATCCTCGAGCATTTCGTCCACAACAGCTTCTGCAGTGTCCTCGGTAGGCATAAATTCAAACTCGATGGTTTCATCCAATATATCGATTTCGAACTTTAACATGGTCGGTGAATGGTGCTGTATCCATCGCACTGTTACAGCTGATTGCGCATCTTTGCCTCCTTCCAAGACCTGAATTTTCTGTTGTAATTGCTGAATCTGGGTGTCCAAGGTATCATAGCGTTTGTTGAGTGCAGCAAAGCGTCTATAAGTTTCCTGCGGGATGTGTTTGGTTTTCAAAACTTGTTTATTTTGGATGGCGTAGGCCATGCAGACCTCGCAATTGTCTTCGTTGTTGTTGGGATGTTCAGGAGCCAATCGATGGCGATCCAAGTCGGCTTTTTCGTACCATTTGGCGCGTTGCTGAGCCCGCCAATAGAACAAATCGCGTACAAATAACACGCGGCCGTCATCAAAACCGCACATCACCCACCATGGTTCGATAATGTTGTTAGTCATCTCGTGCGTGATATGGTTTAGAAAAAAAAAAATAAAAAACTGCTGCAGTTTTTTTTTTGAAATTTTATTATATTTTGCTTGCTAGCATAATAATAAATTAAGATGGCCAGTGGAAATAGTAACAATAACGATGCAAATCCTCGTGGTAAACCAAAAAATACTGCTTTGGTCCGTTGGCTCTACGACGAAGGTTTGAGTATTCTCAAGAGCGACCATGATACTCGTCAGCATACTCATTTGCGAATGGACGGAGGGAAATTTGCGATTCCACCCCTTCGCATCGCAGAATTTGCACGATACTATGCCGTGTCGGCTCTGATACTCAAGGAACGCAACTATGTGTCCGAGTGTCGAACCAATGTCTTCAAACTCTACATTGACTTGGACCTGTACGCCGACGGACCGGTCGACTACGAAACCACGATTCGGAGATACATCTCAGCGATCCAGGAGGTGATTCCGCAGTTTTTGGTTCAGAACACTGCAGATGAATTACCTTTGAGCCCAGAGATGCTCCATGTTTTGGTACTGACCGCGAAACCCACGGAATGTCAAAAGGGTGGCGTGAGTAAAACCAAGACTGGGGTTCATCTGGTCTGGCCGCAGATCCACGTGAATCAGAGCATTGCGTTGCAATTGCGTCACGGACTGATCTGTTTCATGCTGAAAACTTTTGAGGAACGGATGGGAACTCTGGAGAATGCTTGGTGTGACGTGATCGACGAATCGGTCTATACATCAAGTGGGCTTCGAATGATTGGGTCTCGTAAGGCCCAAACCTGCAAGGTCTGTGATGGTCACGGATTTATCCGTTATCCGGAAAACGAGTGTACCGAATGTTTGGGATGGGGAAAAATCGATCTTGGCCGTGTGTATCATTTGCGTGAAGTCATGAATCACAAGGGAGAATTGTTATTGGACGACTATGTACAGAAACTCCGGGACGATAAACCGTTTCGTGTATTGGAAACCAGTGTACGGACCTTGTTGGAAAGTCCGAATGTTCACGTGGTTTCCGTGAATCCACCATGGTTCGATGGCCGACCGGCGGAAGTTCAAATCAAAAGGAAAAAGAAAAGTGAGTATCCCTTTGGTCACCAGCGAACCCAAGCTGATAAGGCTGGCCTGGCGACAAAAGAGTCTGGACCGTTTACGAAACTAGATCGGGACATTGACGATCGCTATGACGCAATTGTGAATTGCATCCATCGAATCTTCCCGGACTGCTATAAACATGTGGCGATCAGTGACATTCTGGAATACGGTGAAATGGGTTCGTTGTGCCATCGATATGTGGCTCGTACAAACGAACGCTATTGTTTGAATATTGCGGCAACGCATACAAGCAACACCATCTATTTTGTGATCCGACCGAGCGGGGCGGTACAAAAATGCTTTTCGCTGGGACGTAACCCGAATCACTACTATAAATTTGGTAGTTGCGAGTCGTACGAAAGTGGTTTGCGACCTTTGACCGTGCGTTTGAAGAAAAAATTATTTGGTGATGCGGCGGCAGCTGCAGATTACAGGAATGATGGAATCGTGACCCCGCGGTCTCGGACAATCAAACATCCGATTTTGCGCCAAAAGTACGAACGAAATTCACTGTTTTTAAAACGTTTACAAGACTCGTTACTGAAGACTCGAGAGTACGAAGACAAACGATTCAATCGGACCGAAGCGGGACGACGAAAAGCCAAACGGGGCTCCACACGAGGAAAACGATGATTGATGTAGGCAAAAAAAAAATATTTAATTCATTCATTCACACTTTTATCGATCATACTTTTTATATATTTACCATCCTTGTGCCAACTATGTTCCTCTAACCGACCGTCACAATACCAATATTTGTATTCTGCATTCCGGTTACCTATGTCCACCCGTTACAGTGTAAATGCAACCTGACAAAGAAAGTTGGTGGTACCATTTTTGTACCAACAATGTCTGAGCAATTGACCATTTGACCACCATTCTTTGGACTCTCCATTCTTTTGATTCATCTTGTACCTGCAATGCATACATAACTGGCCATGTTCATGCCACAATTTGTACTCTCCGTCTAATTTACCTATGTCCACCCGTTACAGTATTATATAACCTTGCAAACTATGTATGGTACCTTTCTTGTACCAACAATGTTGCCCAAACTGGCTGTTTTCATGCCACCATTTCTCTACATGTAAAAAAATCCAAACTGTTTTGATTATACTGGAATCATGTCGTCGCCACCAACAATAATCACATCAAAATCGGATCAAGACGCGGCTACTCGTGCCCTTCTACAGCAGTATGTCCATCGAAGGATTCCGAACACTCACGAAATCTATCCACAGTTGCTCGACCTGATGCGCCAGAAACCCAATTGGTCGGAAGAAAAAATACAGAAAATCCATGCATTTCGCATCACTCGAAGCAAGTTAAACAAAGCCCTGTCTTTGAAATTGTGTTTTGAAAGTCGTCCCCGCAGATGGTTCACGGTCTCCTGGTCGAATCGTGCATCGAAGGATCCATTGCAGTCGGCCTTTCGTCATGCTATCCAAACGCAGATTCGTACTTGGAGACGATGGAATCGGACCGGAGCCTGTTGTGCCCAGTGCCAAAGCGAACAGAAATTACAAGTCGATCACAAACAGCCACAATTTATCGAACTAACCCGGACTTTTATGGACAACCCACTGAATGCTGCTCAGGTACCTTCAGATTTCGACTACCATCGAGCCGGTACGAAATTCAAAGCCGACGATCGTAATTTTAAACTTCGATGGCAACGGTACCATCAGAAACATGCCGAACTCCAATGGCTCTGCCAGTCTTGCAATCTGTCACGGAAAAAAGCCTGACGCTCCCGTCATCCTGGAATTCCTGAGGTAGATGAAAACTCCCGTCATCGCGACATAAAATCCTGGAATTCCTGAGGCAGATTTAAAAATAAGTTGCTCCCGTCATCCTGGAATTCCTGAGGTAGATGAAAACTCCCGTCATCGGAAGATGAACATCTCATAAATCCAGACTAGATGGAAAAATAAGTTGCTCCCGTCATTGTAGCCAGTAAATCCTGGAATTCCTGAGGCAGATGAAAAAATAAGTTGCTCCCGTCATTGTAACATCCCAGATAAATTCGGATGCAGATGTCAAAAAAACAGATGTTTTATTATATGTATATTTCATTCATCGATAGCCATTGCTACCAGAACCATGCAGATACAGGCTCCAAATAGCAGTAGCAAAACAAATAAAATCGCAAAAATAATAGCTGCTGCTATAGCCAGCACAATGGCTACAACAACAGTTACAACCGTGATGCCCGATAAAAGGCCCACATAAGCAATAAATTCCAGGATGAATAGGGCTCCAACCACGACAGCCCATGGCATCAAACAGGTACAGGCCAGGGTCCGACGGGTCCAATTCGATGGTTTGCCCCAGGTCTCCACGCAGCACCAAAGGCCAGGTTTGAAAGGTATGCATATATGACTGTCGTAGGTTTCCGGCATGACACAATGGAAACATCCTTTGCCGCGTTTTTGGTCCCCGAGGCCTTCGGTACACTCGAAACAACAGATTCCACCGGGACTTCGCCGGGGACGAGATAAACAGGTTTCTGCATCTGAATTGCAACAGCAACAACAATTTCCCATCTAATTTTTAAATATATGTGTTGTGTAATAAAAAATGCTAAAAGGTTTTAGTCACGAATACATGATGCCGAATCACGGACCCCCGACCACGGATCAGCCGCCGGAAAATGGCGCTGCTGCAATTCATCGTGGGATGGACCAACGCATCCAAACTCCTGATAGTGACACACAAGAAATGCCTGGTTCCGGAGCTCCCCTGACTCTTCCACCTCGATTCCAAGGGCCGCCCAGAGATCCACTGCTACAGGAACCTGTGCCTGCATCCGACACAACGACGACTATCATGATGGAAGAAAAACCACCATTGGTGCCACAACAGCGGCAGCTGCATCAAACGATGAAAATTGTTTTAATCATAACAATGCTTGGGTTATTATTATTTTTACTGCTGCGAAAGTATAAATACATCTAAGGTTTATATACAGATACGAATTCACAATAGATCACGTAGGTCCCATCGGTTTTGGCTTTAATCATCGGGAATCTGCTTCCGGGGCGGAGTTTTTCAGGTGCGCGTTTTTTTTTGATGCAACAATCAAAAAACAGGATTTCTTCTGTGTTTTCCAGTGTGACTTTGTTTTGAAAAGTAAAAAACAACGAATTCATCTTTGGAAATAAATTAAAAATGATGCAAAAAAAATGGATGCCGTTAATTGTGCTTTGGATTTGGTTCGTTTGGCACCGACTCCACGTCACGAATTCTCTGCGGATGACAATTTTGGTTACTGTGATGGCCGGTCTTACACCGTTCTTACTTCTGTTCCTGCCAATCTTGTTTCTACTGGACATTGTTCGTTATAGCTTCAATCTCGGATTCATGTTTTTATTTGTAGATGAAAATGAAAATTTAATCGACAGTTAAATCGACACATAACAACTTCTGACGTTTTTTCGGTGGTTCTCTGATGACAATATCAGATGCTGCTGCGTCGCTGGTTACCGGATGCAAAACCAACGTCTTGGCCCCTTGTTTCATGTGCCAACGCCGCATCCGAGTGTCCATAGCAATCCGTTGTTTTTCATCTTCTTCTTCTTCAACGATCTGCAGTTCGTAGTGACCAAAGAGTTTCCAGTGTTTCATAGCAGTATAGACCAGATCTTGTGCAGTTGATCGCGGTGGCAATGGAAATGTCTGATAATCGTTTCCAGCAAACGATATTGCAACCGTTGGAACCGGTTTCGGTAAAAACCCCTCGGTGATCAAGAACGCAGTGCTGACAAACACAAAGGTCTTTTTGCAGAGATATTTGTACTTCCAATCGGGGATGTCATATACCCATTTGCCGCTTCGATTATTTTTGTTACTTCGATTGCTGTTACTGTCATTTTTGTTGCTACTGTTTTTGTTGCTACTGTTTTTATTATTCGCAGAACTCGTAGTTGTGTCGTCGTCATCGTCTTTTTTGTCCGATACTTTAACATATTTAGACCCATTCCATATCATTGGTGTCTGTTTGAAATCGATGGTCATACGGTTCATCAGCAGTTTTTTTGGAATCTGATCTTCTTTTACGGTTTCGGGATTGATTTCTGTAGCAGGGTTTGAAAGTTTCTGCCATTTTTCGCTGGTAAGCTTATCGTATTTTAACTGTTTCTTTTCTATAGTTCGTTTTAAACGAGAAATCTTGCCCCGTTTGATACGTTTGTTCACAAGTACTTTGAGTGTTCCTAATGTCTGCCCCTTTTCTGACGTTTGGTTAGAGAAATCGATGCCAGTTTCTACAAGGTTTATTGGGGCAAACATGAAAGGTTTCTTCCGTCCATTATGATCCGGGGAAGATACCCCATGTATGATTCGGTAAGTAGGACCTTTGCCGGTGTTGTAACACCAACCAGCGTCCACCCCATCGATGTATAACCAGATAGCATGTCGATAGCGCGTTTTGTCATGGAAGGAAACTTTGAGATAAAACATCGCTCCGTTTTTGCTTTCAACATAAGTTTTGTTGTTTTCAGCGGGAAAAGTGCGTAACTTTGTCTCATCGGCAATGTTGATAAACTCAACATCCCAGTTGGGCTGTTTTTTTGACATCCTACCCTGTTGTTGTTTGGTTTTTTTTTCGCGTTTCCGAAGAAAATTCACAGAAACTTCCGATCGTTTTTTTTTTTTAGAATAACACCATGACGACGATGAAAACAATTGGTGATTTGCCATCAAGTGTACGTTGCAAGCTCGAAGTCGACCTGGTTCAGGGATGGCGTGAAGTCGTGATGTGCTTGGACAACGTTACTCCATCTGATGTAAAAGCTGCAGCCGAAAACCCCAATCAACCGTGCACCGGATTGACCAAAGCCTGTAAAGACGTTGATTTGGAAACCTTTATGTCGGCTCTACGAGAATGCGGATTCAATTTGGTCTGCAAACGGATTCGAGAAGCCCTGCAAAAACGACACTACTACAAACACGATGATCAAAAAAGTCCCCCGACATATTGTAGAAGGCAATGCAGGATGTCCACCGTGTTCTTCCAGTACTAGTATTAATTCAAACAACCACATCAATAATAGCAACCATGACAACACCAATACTGGTACCAGCAACCATAGTAATGACAACAACAATATTAGCAATAATAGTAGCAATAATAACAACACTACCAATTACAGCTCCTCGACTGAATTGGTGGCCGATCGATTACAGGGCATTCCGCTAGTGATGTTCAAGCGAGCAATCACTCCTTACTGGTCGGAGTTGGCTTCCATGCTTAATATCTCATTGGGGCAAATCATGTCCCATCACTCATATGAACCGAATCCTCGTGGACATGCTGGAGCGCTCGTGAATATCATTATCGGCAAGAACATGTGTGTTGGGGAATTAGAACAGTACTTGCAAATATTGGATGAAACACACAATGACGCAAATTTAGTTTCAATGTTATCATTACCAAATTCTGTTTAGTTAGTTAGTTAATTTAACCGTCGTCTTCCATTCTTATACCAACAATGTGTCACTAACTGACCGTCATCAAACCACCGTTTGTATTCTCCATCCAACCGACCATCCTTGAACCAACAATGTTCATGTAACTGACCGTTGGGCCACCACCATTTGCATTCTCCATCTTTGAGACCATTCTTGTTGAACCAACAATGTTCCCATAACTGACCGTTTTTATGCCACATTTTATACTCACCTTCCCAAAGTTCGATCTGCTTCACTTCGCTTAGATGCTTCCTTAGGTCATCATGGACATCCACAGGCAGCCGTTTCAAATCTTGTTTTGATAAATTCTTATTAGATGCTGCTTTCCGGGCGGACAGGTATTTCAACGGCTGCGGCATCATGATAATAATTGTAGATTTTTCATACGTTTATTTTTTTTATATATTGTTTACCATCCTTGAACCAACAAACTGCCATTAACTGACCGTCATCAAACCACCCTGTAAATTTCCCATCTCTTTTACCGTCCACGTACCAACAATGTATACTTAACTGACCGTTGTCCCACCATTGTTTGTATTCTCCATCCCATTTATTGTTCTTGTACCAACATTGTTCCGCTAACTGACCGTTTCGATACCAGGATGTGTGTTCACCATCTTTGAGACCATTCTTGTTGAACCAACAATGTTTCTTTAACAGACCGTTATAATGCCAGCATTTGTACTCTCCATCCCACAATTCTATCTGCTTCCCCTTGCTTAGATGCACCCTAAGATCGTCATGGGCATCCACAGGCAGTCGTTTCAAATCCTGTTTCGACAAGTTCTTATTAGATGCAACTTTCCGTGCGGATAGGTATTTCAACGACATGATCGTAATGGTAGATTTTGCATACTTTTATTTTTTTTTTAATACGTTACACACAACATCCAGTAATGATGCCCATGAAATGTGCAATTTCGCTCATCCTTTGGATAGCACTGGTCTATTATGTTCAGTATCATACATCCCAACAGTTAAAATGGTTTATCATCGGCATCTACCGGTCAATAGGTTATGTATGCGTGATTATATTCCTGCTGTACCTGGTTTTGGCCGGATTCTGTGTGATCGGTAATGCAGTCCATCACATTGTGGTGTTTTTGTATCATCGATTTTTCCGACAGGCGGCAATACAACAACAACGCAGACAAATAAGTTGGGTCGGAGGGTGATTTTTTTTGTATTGTGTAAAGGAAAAACAAAAAAACAGAATAACAAAAAATGGTTGATTACTACGTGGACTATGTCTACGGCAAACTACGGAGCTATATCCAGCCAATGTTGGGTCGACCTGGAACTGTGGACGAAGTGTTTCCGGATGTGTATCTGGGCGACTTTGCAGCTGCCTGTAACCGTGAGAAACTGCGTGAACTCGGCATCACTCATATCCTCTGTACAATATTGGGTGTCGATCCTGTGTTTCCCAAGGATTTCGTGTATAAAAATGTACATCTACGTGATAACGAACGACAAAACGTGATGCCTTACCTTGACCAATGTGTGGAATACATTGAAGCGGCCCTGAAAAACGGAGGTCGGGTCTTTGTCCATTGTATGTGTGGAGTTTCTCGAAGTTCCACCATGGTCATAGCGTACCTGATCAGTCGTCATTCAAAAGCTTACAGTCAGGCCTTGGAAGAAGTCCGAGAACATCGGGCTGTGGTGAATCCCAATAAAGCATTTCAACACCAACTGGTAAATTACGACGTGATGGTATCGCAGCGGCGACTCCAGCCGGATGAAGATGGGGGAAACCTGCAAACCGATGGACAGCGTCTGACACGTTCCTGTGTATTTTAGAGACTATAGTTGTGGTGACGGGAGTTATCATCTGGTTGATTAATTCTGGAATTTTCATCTTTGCGGTGACGGGAGTGTTGTGATTTTGTCAGAGATTCTCATGATTTTGGCTGTGATGATGACATCTTCTGATGCCAATAAGTAGATTTCCCTGTCGCGATGACCATCCGGAGCGTTCCTGAGACCTGGCTTTTTTTCCCCCAGTAATATAAAAGTAAAGTAAAGTAAATACAATATTAATTAATGTCACTCGATATTCCTCCTGCTTTAGAAGCCCGAGCTCTAACGAAACAGGCCTGGAATCAGGTTCTGGAACAGAAAAAACGAGCAAAGGGTGTAAACGTCGAACAGGTACACGATAAACGCTATGCCTGTATTCTCTCAAAAGCTCACAAGGCCGCGACGTCGCTCGGTGAATTGAAACTTGTTATTCATGGCAATCCGCAGCTGGTACGTTTCTGTCAGGAACAGGTTGATTTTCTGACAAGTCAAGGGTTCGAAACGATGTTTGAGAAGGATGCAGTGACTCTGTCGTGGGCCAACGCATCGCAAGGCGAAGCGTTGGAACTCCGTCGACTGGCAAATGAACTTTTGGACGCACGTGAATTCAAAAACATGGAAAAGCAAACCAAACGGATGTCGTTATCGGGTCAAACTTCCGTGGTCTACACACCAGCCTATCGTGAATACGATTTTTGCATCCAACATCGGGAATTTGTCGAGTCTCGCGGATTCACCATCGATCAGTCAAAGGAAAAACGACTGGAGTTGCAGTGGGACCGAGCCACCCGCGGCGAAGGCCTAAAATGTTTGGAACTCGCCAAGGACTACCACGCCAAGATGATTTCCAAGACCATTAAAGACGCAATACATCGGGCCCAAAACAACTGCGAGTACAAAGGATTGAAGATGGACACGGTACGTCGCTGGTACGGTGAACAGTTTCGTAGTCTAGCCTACACACTGCAAGACCCTTATTTGATTCGCTGGCGCTGATGATTTTCGATTTGATTCGGTGGCGCTGATGATTTTCGATTAAAACGATACATCAAAGCGGACTTTGTTCTCGTCCTGGTTCTTGATGATTCCGTGCCGACGGTATTCTGAGACACGCCGTTCAAAGAAATTTGTTTTGCCCGGAACCGAAATCATATCCATGAAACTGAACGGATTCGTGACGTTCCAGATCGGACTGTAACCGAGCTGTTTTAGCAACCGATCAGCAACGTATTCGATATAGATGGTCATTTTAGCCGAATCCATGCCAATCAGTTTGCAAGGCAGTGCATCGATAATAAACTCCTTTTCGATCTCGACCGCTTCCTGGACGATACGGTGAACCGTGAATTCTTCCAAGCGCGATTCGAGTTTCCGATACAGCAAACAAGCAAAGTCCTGGTGGAGACCTTCATCACGGGAAATGAACTCGTTGCTGTGCGTGAGCCCTGGCATCAGGCCGCGATTCTTGAGCCAAAAAATCGCACAGAAAGACCCCGAAAAAAATATGCCTTCCACCGCAGCAAAGGCAACCAGACGCTCAGCAAACGACGGACATCGAAGTCCTCGCTGGATCCATTCGATGGCTTCGTGGTCCAACAATTCAGCCCCAGATGACAAAAACTGTTTTTGTTGTAGTTGTAGTAGGACCTGTTGGATACTCAGGGGCAATCGTTGGAAACTGGTATCACCGATCCATTTCAGAGCCCACTCGGCTTTGCGTTTCACACAAGGAATCGTGTCGATGGCATTCAACAAATAGGTTTTCTCACTTGCATCTTTAATATAAGTATCCAGCAGCAGGGAGTAGGTTTCACTATGGATTCCTTCCATCATGTTCTGGAACCCGTAGAAGAAACTGGCTTCCAAGACCTTCACCTCGTTGCAGAAATTCATGACCAGGTTTTCGGCCACAATGCCATCCGATGCCGCAAAGAATGCCAATACATGCTTGATAAAATGTTTTTCATCGTCTTTCAACGAATTCCAGTCCACCATGTCTTGGGAAAGATCGATTTCTTCCGCAAACCACATGTTACAAACCTGGGTCTTGTAGGCTTCCCAGATGTCTGGATGTTTGATTGGAAACAGTACGTAACGGGCATTTTCTTCCATGAGTAATTCTTCTTGTTGCTGCTGCTGCTGTTGCATGATAAATTTTTGTTTATTTGTTGTAGTAAGTACTATTTGATTTTATTTTTTTCCTTCAACCAAAACGATGGTATACTTTGACCCAATAACCATGTCGCATTGGCATGGTCAGTCCCTTTTTGTAGACAATTTCCTGTCCAACCACTGGCCGAAATTCATAGTCTGGTAGGAGATTGCTCAAGACAATCGCTGCTTCGCGTTGGGCCATCCGATTCCCTAAACATTTTCGAGGACCGCCATGAAATGGAAAGTAACGTCCAGCGTGCTGTGATATGTTTCGAGCGGTTTTATCGAGCCAACGATCCGGGTTGAATTCCCGCGCATCTGGACCCCAAATCTCCACGCATCGATGGACCGTATAGGCTGAAATTTTGATTTCCTGCCCTTTGCTAAATTGATGACCAGATGGTAACTCACCATCCAGTTGAGCTTCCTTGAAATTCACAGGTACCGACGGGAAAAGTCGTAGAGTTTCCCGAATCACTGCGTTTGTGTAGCGTAGGTTTCTGGCTTCTACATAGGGGTTGGTTTTCCATTCGTTCAGGAGTTTCAATTCGACATCTCGATGCGTGTAGAGCATATACGTCATCCAGGTTAACAGGATTGCAGTGGTATCGCGGCCAGCAATCATGAAATTCAAAACAATGTCGCGCAAAAACCGATCGCTAAGCGGATTACCATCATCGTCGGTCATAGCCATCATGTTCGAGAGAAAATCGTCTTGTTGTTCCGACTTTGATTCGCGTTTTTTTTCAATCAGCCCATAGACAAAACGATCCACGGTTTCCAGAGCCTGTCGATATTTCCAGAAAGTCAGGTATTTCCGCAAGGGATTCAGTCCACGACGGTCTGTTTCCTCCTGCAACCAGTCAAACGCTCTGCAAAATTCCTGTTCCGGTTTTTCCAGAGTATTCAAATCCATCCCAAAAGCAATTTCCCCAATACTATCCATGGTAAAACGCATGTAGAGATCTTGCAGATTTACCGGCGAACCATCGGTCACGGCTTGATCGAGTTGTCGGCGCAAGATTTCTAGATGGGCTTCGAAAATTGGTTCCATCTGTGCCAATCGACGGGGCTTAAACATATGGATGGCTTTTTTCCGTTGGAATTGCCACAAATCACCATTCACCGCGAAAATACCATAGCCCAGAAATGGACGAAACAGACTCACCATCGTCTTTCCCTTTTGAAATAAGTCGACGTTTTTCAGCACATAGGCCACATTTTCGGGGTCACGAGTCGAGATGACATTTACATTCGGACTGATAGAAAACGAGATGGTCGGTCCGTGCTTGTCGTGAGTCTCCACATCGAGTTCCAGCAATCGATTCCAGTTCCAAAGCAGTTTGAAAACCACTCCAAACAGGGGCCAATTGAACGATGCTCGCGGAGGTTCTTTGGGGTCCCACTGGGGCCAAAAGTAGCGTTTCAGACACCAGATTGCATAGATGCCCAGAATAAAAATCGTGCAACCGAGTGGGACCAAGAATGCCATACCGGATAGCATCAGGAACGAACCGATGACATTTGTTTCGGCGATGATTAATCCATTCATCTCGGGATAGGTTTTTTTTTGTTGTTTGTTTTTTTTTTGTCGCACGGTTACTCGGCTCGGGAAAAGTTTATTTTTTTTCCACCGCTGAGATACATAATAAAATCTGCATACATACATATATTATTATTGATGAAAACCATTGTGATTATACTATTGGCACTGATTGTGCTCTACATTTTCGCAAATCGCCGACGAGAATCCTACAATTCCCTTTTGATGACCGGACCGTTTGTACCCTTGCAGGATTTCAGTGATGCCGACACGGTACGCATTGCCCAACGCTATCGACGACGATTACGATAATTGTGGTTATTGCTATTGTAGATATATGGATTATAGCTACTATTGTAGATATATGGACTGTTACATCTTCGTGGTGTATGACCTTTTTCGCCACAAAGACTACATTCATAGTGTTTCAGGTCTTCACAGTACTTGGTTGGATGATCGTCTTGGACACGACAGAAACTACACCATATGCTGGCTGTGGTGCAGTTTTCAACCGAGTGTCCACGACGAGCACATCGACTACATTCTTTCTGATAGCAGGTATCCTCGGAATGACCACGGCGACCACAATGGTTGCAAACCGGGACACGACAGCTACGAACCGAATGACCACGGCGACCGCATCGTTCACATTGCTGAGACCGGCATCGGTCGCTCAGGTGTCCCTGTTTCCGACAGATGTCACAGAATTTCGTTCGACATTCGGTTGTTGGATGGCCGCGAAACCCACATCTCTGACATTTTATGTTGTTGTTTTTACTATTGTTGTTACTGTTGTTGTTGCTGCTATTGTTGTTCTTACTGTTGTTTTTACTATTGTTGTTACTGTTGCTGTTGCTATCGCTGTTACTGCGTTTGTTGCTTGGATCGTTAACAGAGCGGCCTTTCGGGACCCATACTTTTTTTTGTCCAGACGATGACATCTCTTATTTTAGTTTATCGTATCAAGAAAATATGTTTAGTTTTTTTTGTTTGTTCTATCGAAGTCGCAGCACCAAGTGAAGAGTGCTTTCTTTCTGAATGGAGTAATCGGCCAAGGTACGATCGTCTTCGAGTTGTTTGCCGGCAAAAATCAATCGTTGTTGATCGGGAGGAATGCCTTCCTTATCTTGAATCTTCTGTTTCACCGATTCAATGGTGTCGCCGCCTTCGACTTCCAGTGTGATAGTTTTACCTGTGAGTGTTTTTACAAAAATCTGCATTAATACTTTAAAGCGTAGAATTTTATTTTTGCTCTCCAGACCCCACGTCGCGTGGCTTTTCCATACCAGAAAAAAATCTTTTACGTACTGTTAGTATGGCGTCACAGGTTGTTCTCAACAATACTACAAATCATCATCATGATATTAACACCACGCCCAACAACAGTATTATTAACAATAACAACAATAATAATAATAATGATGACGGCAGCAGTTGGATTCTTGTGAGTTCGCGGAAAAAGAAAAAAAAACCGACGAAAAACAAAGAAGTAGAAGAAGAGCGTGCAAAACTCGTTCTGAGCCAAAGCCAACATGATGCATTGAATCCTTTGAATCGCGCAGTCTACGAGATTCTCCGTGATCACGCATATTTGATACCAGCATCGTATATCACCAAACTGGTCAACAGTCGAGGATTAACAACGGATGCAGGGGCCGCGTATACCAAAAAAGACATCGGACAAGTACTGTACGCCGGACCGTTGCGTCCCTATCTGTTTCGCTATGCCAAAAAACATCCGACTCTTTGGGGCCTACGATATGCCGATCATCTGGAGGCATAGAGGAGTAAAACCTACGATATGCCGATCATCTAGAGGCATAGAGGAGTACACCTACGATATGCCGATCATCTGGAGGCATAGAGGAGTAAAACCTACGATATGCTTAAAGAAAGTCTAAACATCTATCTATCTACTGCAAAACAAATAGATGTTTGCGCTTTTACTATCTGTGACGAGAGTCTACTTTGATGGGCGGATGTTCATCTTGCAATGACGGGAGTAAACATCTATCCAGGATTTTCAGGATTTCCTGTTTTGACATCTGGTCTATTTTTTTGATGGGCGGATGTTCATCTTGCAATGACGGGAGTATTCTATTTTTACATTTATCCAGGATTCTCAAGATTTCCTGTTATGATGACGAGAGTATACATCTAGTCTGTGAAATCCAGGATGACGGGAGCAACTTGTTTTTTCATCTAGTCTGGGAATTCCAGGATTTCATGTTACGATGACGGGAGCATTCTATTTTTAGGTCTGTGAAATCCAGGATGTTCTGTCTCGGTGACGGGAGCGTTCTATTTTTTCATCTAGTCAGGGAAATCTAGGATGACGAGAGCAACTTGTTTTGGATTTTCCAGGATGTCCAGCCACGATGGACGGGAGTTTACATCTGGTCAGCTACGATGACGGGAGCAACCCAATATTACTTTTGAGATGGTTGTTTGAGTCGTTGATTGATCGACTCGATGATGGGTTCCACAGTGGCTTGTGCTTTTTCCAATCGTTCTTCATAAAGTTCTTTGTTTTCATCAACTTGCTGCAGCAATTCCATATTGTTATCCAACATGGCTTGGATGGTCTGTCGTTCCGGGTCGGTGATATGGTTCACGACGCGTTCGTCGGTTTCCAGGACCAAACGCAGGTGATGCAGGTAGTTTTCCAGATTGTTGCGAGCTTTCACGGTCGCGCGATAGAGTTCATCTTCTTTCTGGTACTGTTCGGCATCGTGTACCATACGTTGAATCTGTTCGGAACTGAGTTGTCCTTTATCCTTATGGATGATCAAATCACTGGTGTTTCCCGACTTCAGATCCTTGGCGTTTACCGTCAGGATGCCATTGGCGTCGACGTCAAAAGTTACTTGGATTTGCGGAACGCCTCGTGGAGCGACTTGGATGCCCGAGAGTTCAAATACACCCAAAAGATGATTATGTTCGGTCTGCGATCGTTCGCCTTCGAATACCCGTATAGTCACGGTATCCTGGTCGTCTTTGGCCGTGGAAAACATTTTGGATTTCATGATCGGTATCGTGGTATTTCGTTTGATCAGTGGAGTCATCAGGCCACCGATCGTTTCAACACCGATGGTAAGGGGCACCACATCCAAGAGCAGGACATCAGGCATATCGGCATTTTCATCGTCTTCGGCCGACAGAAGCGCGGCCTGCAATGCGGCCCCAAAGGCAACAGCTTCGTCGGGATTCACATTCTTGCAGAGAGGCTTGCCCTGGAAAAATGCACTCAGAAGGCTTTGAATCTTTGGAATCCGTGTGGAACCGCCAACCAGTACCACATCGTGAATATTGTCCAAAGGTATATTTGCATCGGCTATGGCTGCCTTTACGATCGACATGCAACGTTCGAAAATCGGAGCCGCCAGGGACTCAAAACGCGCCTGTGAGATCCTGAGGTACAGGTCTTCGCCTTCAAACAGGGCATCTACTTCTACTTGTGCGACTGCACTGGTGCTGAGTTGTCGCTTGGCCTGTTCACACGCGGTCCGCAATCGCCGCATGGATCGCTGGTTCCGCCTGGGATCCAGACCGGTCTTTTTTTGAAACTCGGCTCGACAATGGTCCACCAACACCGAGTCCAAATCTTCGCCGCCCAGGTAAGTATCGCCAGCGATGGCACGAACCTGAAAGATGCCACTTGTATCGATGCTCAGAATCGAACAGTCCAGGGTACCACCACCCCAATCGAATACGAAAATGTTGCGTTCACCAGAGCCAGTATCGGTTCCGGCGGCTTCCACATCAAGTCCATAGGCCAGGGCCGCGGCTGTGGGCTCGTTGATGATTCGTAAGACATTCAGGCCCGCAATGGTTCCGGCGTCTTTGGTAGCTTCCCGCTGCGAATCGTTGAAATAGGCCGGAACCGTGATGACTGCATCCATGACTGGACAGCCCAGGAAAGCTTCCGCATCACGTTTCAATTCAGCCAGGATCATCGCCGAAATCTCTTCGGGACTCAACAGTTCCCGTTTCTGCTTCCAGCTGACTTCCACCGACGGACGATTATCGATGGAAACCAGTTTGAAAGGCCAATGCTCGCGATTGGCTTGGACACTTGGGTCGTCAAAGGGTCGACCAATCATCCGTTTGATGCTGAAAATCGTATTCACTGGATTGCGATTGGCCTGATTCTTGGCACTGTTTCCAATCAAACGTTCCGAGTCGTTGAATGCTACGTAGGACGGGGTCACACGATAGCCTTGGCTGTTTGGGATGATTTCAATGCGATCTTTCACCCAAGCCGCTACGCAGGAATTCGTGGTTCCTAAATCAATACCTATAGATTTCATCTGTTCTGCTGATGGCTACCCAAAAAAAGTAAAGGAAACAAAACGAAGACAAACAAACAAAATAATGAATCATCGTCGATCGATTGCAACGTTTTTACTTCACAGTTTCGGTGGAATTGCATCGTCTGGTGCTGGTTTGGCGACTTGGACTCTGGCTTCCACGATTGCAAAACGCTTCTTCAATCACCGTTTGCGTCTATGGGAAGCCCTGGCTTTCTACGGAATCGGATGCCTCTCCATGTTTGCCTGGATCTTTGTTCGAAAACGTGAATGCATCTTTCGAAACCAAGCGGGTAGGACTTGGACCCAACAAACCCGTTTGATCTATTTGAATCCGCAACTGTTGCAGGACCTACGACTGGAAGAGATCCAGATACCTTTCTGGTCTGGCCGCCTGAACTTTGTGATTTCGTCGACTGTCGAACAAAATTAAATTAATCTACGTCTAATAATTAAAATAAGTAAGTAATTTTAATTAAAACAAAAAAGATGTTCTTATTCTTTGCCTTACTATTGGTTCTAGTGGTTCTTCTTAGTCGAAACATGGAATCGTTTGTCGACGACGCCCGTGATGCCACAGATCACGCTCGACGGACTGTGGTCCCACAACATGGCATCAGCGACTACTATGGCCAGAAATACTACCGGGCTGGAACCACCGTGAAAGATCTGCCTGTCTTGGACCCGATGTACAATCTTCGCAAAGCTACTCAACAGCTGCTCGAAATCGAAGAAGACTTGCGGGAACATGAATGTACCGAATGCATAGGTAAACAGGTGCAGGATGTAATGGCAGAAATCGACGAAGCCATCGAATTGGACCAGCATAACAACCACCGCATCCCAGACCTACTGACAACCGTGCAGAAAGAAGTCGCAACCATCGCAAAACAGATCGAGACCGATCAACCAAGATTACTGGTGCTCCAAACCATCCGAGCGTTACGAAAATACATGGGACGCATTGCTTACGGAGCATTTTCATAATCAGGGCAAAAAAAACTACGACTGCTATTATTGTTTATTCTTGTTGATTTATTGATTGTTGTTACTATGGTTATGACGATGACGACGATAACCGTGGTTATGATGATGGCGATGTTGATGATGGGTGCGGAGTCAATGTTGATCCCGGACGAGAGCGACTGTTCCGAGGCAGAGAATGCGTTCAATACCATGAAAACTATCGCCATTGGGCTAGCAGTAGCATGCTACGTGCTATCGGCGCTACTTTTCGTGGCATTTATTTTGATTCTGACCCTGACAGTGTTCCTGGTCTGTATGTATGGAAGAGGAAACATCATCAACAACTCGTAGGATGATAATTGTCTCGATGTTCATCAATAAAGCGAAATACCTGTTGACAGTGTTTGCAAAATTTCATTGGATGCCATTTCTGTGCATGTGCTAGGAACTCCTGTTCCGTGGGAAACGCAAAGGAACACAGGATGCAATAGCGTTTGTAGCATTTATTGTGAGCTCCGCTCTTGTAGTAGCGTTTGAAACACACGGAGCAATGATAGGGAGGGACATTTTTCCCACTTCTTCCCATGTACCGTTTCATGTATATATGATATATTTTTATAGGTGTCAAGATGTTTTTACGTGATGGCATCCCGATATTTACATCAGATTTTCCAGGATTTCCTGTCACCGATGACGGGAGTTTACATCTTCTGTCACGATGACGGGAGCAACCCTATTTTTACATTTACCCAGGATTTCCCAGGATTTCCTGTCACAGATGACGGGAGTTTACATCTTCTGTCACGATGACGGGAGTAACCCTATTTTTTCATCTAGTCAGAAATTCTAGGATGTTCATCTTGCGGTGACGGGAGCAACCCTATTTTTTCATCTAGTCAGAAATTCCAAGATTTCCTGTCGCGATGACGGGAGTTTACATCTGGTCTACAATATAATCATATTACGTAGTCCAGATCGTGCGTGACCATGTAGGGTCTTCCATGGCCTTCTTGGACCATGAGTTCGTTGATGCACTGGTCTGCGTTATTGTTTTCATCCAACAGGTAGAGTCGGGCCAGGGGACGTCCGTATTTGCCATCTTTCCCGAGTTCGGCCCAGACCAGTTGGTTGTCGACAAGTTGTTTCAAACGCGCTTTGGCGCGATAGGCGGCTTGTTTCTGGTCGCTATCGGTGGAACGCAGTTCGGGGGAATTGTAGTCAGCGAGACGCACAGTGACTTTGATGAGATGGCTATCCTTGGAGAAAACAATGCGACAAGTGTCGCCGTCGACGACTTTGACCACTTTTGCGAGGGTCTTGGTGCCACGAAACGAGAAAAGTGGCAGGTCTTTATCGGTAACGTTGGTCAATGAGAGTTCTGACATCTCCTTGCGTTTAGAAAACCAAAAAAAAACTAAAAAGAAATTCTGTAACGAAATATTACCCTCTTTAACAAATTATCATCATCATGTCTTTTTGTCAATCGAATCTTGGATTAGTTGCCGATGCCGACTACGACTATGTAGTTAGTAAATTGCGCGAGTTCTTCAAATCACGAGGCTTTCGTGAAGTGCACTCTCAATCAGGTCGTTCGATCTTAGCGGCCTGTGAAGACCCGGAAACCATGACTACCTATGGTTACGAAGGGAAATTGTGGCCGTTGCCTCAAACCGGGCAGATGTGGCTCGAAGAAGTGCTTTTGAAAAACCCGGAGGACCCTGCCAAGGGCCTGTTCTGTGTGACCACCAGCTATCGTAATGAACCGAACCCGGTGGAAGGTCGTCACGATTTGATTTTCCCGCTGTTCGAATTCGAAACCCGCGGTGGTATGGACACCTTGTTGGAATTGGAAAAGTCCCTGTTGCGCTTCTTGGGCTACCCGATCCCGGAAGGTTTTGCCGACTATCCGGAAGGTGACTACTTGGATGTGGTCAAGGAATTCAACCAGGACTATGGTTACGAATTGGAACACGAACATGAAACGAAACTTGGTGAGAAATACGGTCCGGTGTTCTGCTTGAAACACTTTCCCGAATACACCAGTCCGTTCTGGAACATGAAAATGAACGAAAAGGACAAACGCATCTTTGACAAGGTCGATGTCCTGTTGTCGGGAGTCGAAACCATCGGTTCCGCGGTGCGTAGTTGCAACGCGAAGGAAATGCGTTACATGTTCGATACCATTTCCGACGGCAAGTACGCGACTCGCCTCTTTGCTACTTTCTCCAAGAAACGTACCAATGAAGAAATGGATGACTACTTGAGCCTGAACTTCTTTGAACGCTGCGGTGGTGGTATCGGTGTGACCCGATTGATCAAGAGCATGCGCAAGGAAGGGTTGATTCCCAGTACCAAGTCGTTCGGAGATCACTAAACACACAAAAAAAATCCTTTGAATTGGAAATTGAAAAATCTACATCAAACAAATAAACCCCTCATTATTACACGAAATAATCGTAATTATCGTAGTTATAGTAGTTAATTATAGTGGTCAATTAAACCAAAACCGACTTATACCGTCTTGAAATCTCATATAGTTCCGAGTCTTTGCCATCACGATGAATTCCAACGGTTCTTCGTAATAAGAACAAGGCATGGTAATCTCCCATGTTAAATCACCAATCCGGTTGCCATCCAACGACGAATCATGCAGATTCCAATAATATACCGGAATCAGACCAGTAGCGTGGCATTCCGGGTCCAAAAGCATATATTCACGATTGGTCCGATCACTGCAGTCGTAGATCAAATGATGAGATAGTTTGATCAGCGTGTTCGCAATCGGGTAAATCGTGCCGGTTTCTTTGCCCTGTACCATCCAATAGAATGCATGGGTCGGGAAATGATACCTAAATCGGAACCTGTGATGGTTCGTTGCCTGGTTGATGTCGCACCGTTCGTATTGATGTTGCCAGATTCGAATATCAAAAGATTTACCTTTCTGAGTACTATTGTTATTTATCTGCCTTTTCAGTGGAGTACCCAACATGCAATACTCTACATCCAAGTAACAACAGTCTACAATCATCGTGGGATTAAATTGAATGTGGATACGGAAATCTGAATAGGGAGCCAACCAGAACGGAAAGGGGGAACTCGGAAGATGGTGACGACGCGATGCGCCACAAAAGAAAAAGGGCAGACGTACGCTGATTACATGTGTATTGGCTTCCAAAATCTTCCGATTATGCCGTTTCTCACTTGGCATATGAATGATGTCAAGCAGTTGCAAAGCGGGTCCTACGATCTTGTCTATTGTGTTGGCACCGATGCGAAATTCAACAGATTCTATAGCATCGTATCGGGGATCGTAATCCGGCCGCCATTCCTTTTCAGCCAATTGAAACCGCAAAATCATATCGGTTATGGTATCGCCAATCCGTTCAAGCATGAAATAAGAGAACGGTGAATGATTGATCGGGTTTATGGTTCGTCGGATGTACGCTGACGGCGATGGTTCTCTTTCGATCGGTTTAGGACAACCGTGACATGGAATCTGATCGGAACGAAATATATCCGCGTTACCAAAACAACTTAGCATCAAATGAGCTCCTGTCGTACCACTAGAATCCTGAGCACCAAAAATCCGTGTACTACCATCTGTGCGGTTTTCGGCATCCGCCACTAGTTCGACCAAAGTTGGATCTTTTTTTTTTGGCTTGGCCCATTCCATTTGGAAGTAATCCAGCTCGTACAGGAGATTGTTGGGGACTTGATGCTGAGGATCACGGAGCACAGCCAATATGTGACGGAAATTCTCCGGATCACGGTCGATGAAAATTGGTTTACCGTCATCGGCATTTTCCGACCAGGGTCCATTCAACATGGCGTCGAAATACCCACTCCGTTGCAGAGTGGAACGCGTAGTACGGAAAGTCGTACCACCTACATCCAAGGTAACGATACTAGTCATAATTATGATTCATGGATGCACGGATGTTCTTACATGTTCAAACCGCAAAAAAAAACTAAAACTGACACTATATATTTTTTATTATTGTAACCCACACATGCTGGCTACACGTTTAGGTAATAAACTGGAACTCCCGACCTGTATCTATAATGCATCGGGTGTACGCTGTACCACAATGGACGAACTAACAGAACTCGACAACAATCGTTGGGTCGGGGCAGTCCTGACAAAAAGCTGCACCGTGAAGCCACGGGATGGCAACCCGAAACCCCGATATGCTGAAATTCAAATCGCTGGCACCGTCTGTAGCAGCATCAATTCCAACGGTCTGTGCAATCTGGGCTACGAAACCTATTCGTCCTATATGACGACTACAAATAAACCCTATCTTGTCTCGGTGGCAGGACCCTCGTTGAACGAAACCCTGACAATTGTTCGGCATTTCGAAGCCGAAGGTTCCTGTGATGGATTGGAACTCAACATGTCTTGCCCAAACTTACAGCAGCAACTGCAAAACAAATGTTCTTCGGGACAATTGGCCTACGACAAAACCAGTCTGCAAGAGTACTTGCGGCGCATCACGGAGTCCTATACGGGAGTGTTTGGAGTAAAGTTACCTCCGTATTGGTTTCCGGGCCAATTCGATGCCATTGCAGAGGTCCTGAACGAGTACAAACCGAGTTTTGTGACCTGTTGCAACAGTCTACCAAATGGTCTCTATATGGACGTGGACACCGAGCGGCCGCTGATTAAACCACGGGGTGGATTTGGTGGCATCGGTGGGACAGTGATGAAACCGATTGGATTGGCCAACGTGTGCCAGTTTCGTTCGCGCCTGCACGATTCCATCTCTCTGGTAGGCTGTGGAGGAGTTGCATCTGGCGCCGATGCATTCGAGTATCTACTGGTCGGGGCCGATGCGGTTCAGATTGGTACAGCATTCATGGCGCGGGGGCATAAGGTATTCGAAACTGTGGGTCAGGAATTGGAAGGATTGCTTCGAGCCCACGGTTACCAAAACGTACTGGATGTACAAAAAGCCAAAAGTAGCAAAAAAAAAGTAGCAAAAAGCCAAAAGTAGCAAAAAAACAATAAAAGTAGTAAAAAGCCAAAAAAGTAAAAAGTCAACAAAGTAAAAAATAAAAAGCAAAAGAAAGATGGATGAGGAATGGATGAAAGTTGCCACCAAAACCTTTGCGAAAGAATTTGATTTTCCGCGTGATCTGGCTCGAAACATAGCGGAAGGCATCGAAACCTATGCAGAGGGTAACAAACCAGCTTTTCGTCGTAAATTCGTGAGTTTGATGTCGAACTTGCATCACAAAGTCAATGGTGAGAGACTGGTGGCGGGGTTACAGTCGGGCGAGATTGATCCCAAACGACTGGCATTCCTCAGTGCAGAGCAACTGTATCCAGAACTTTGGGAGCAACGTCGTAAGGAGCAAGAAAAACGCGACGTATCGAAACTTGGGGTATCGATGAAATTGCGCAAAGAAGAAATGATTGCTTCGGGCTACGAAGGCGTTTTGCAGTGCGGTCGATGCAAATCTCGACTCACCGAGTACATTGGAAAACAAACGCGGTCGGCCGACGAACCTGAAACGCAGTTTGCAACCTGTTATAACTGTGGGAATCGGTGGAAACAATAGCAATATAGTTATTTCTTATGCAGTCGGCGAACACGTCGACGACGACGACGTCCAGGCATTGCTATGTTAATATTACCACGCCGTCTGCCGTGTATTGCTATATTGCCATCCATTCCTTCGTACAGGAAAAAGTACCAGCCGAGTCCGGCTGCAATCAGCATCACAACCAGTAGTATGATCAGAATCAGTAGAATACGGTTCATTTTGCGTTTTACTATTTTACGATATATAAAAAAAATATATATCGCGTTCAAATTCCTCACTAAAATTCCTTGGATATATCAGTAGCCCGGGTAACATATATTCATGGATGCTGAATAAGTATTTTCACAGCAAATTTTTGTTTGGTAATGTATTTGACTTCCCCTCAAAAGAACTGGGTTCGAATCCCAGCCCGGGCGCCCAAAGAACATATTATTATGTACCGGGGGTAAAAAAAAACAACAAAATGGATGCCGTATTCGCAGGTATTTTCACAGCAAATAAACTTTCTTTGTTTAAAATTGGGTAAAAACATTTTTTATGAGTAAAATTGTATGTAGGTTCGATTCCTACCCCCTGGAATAATTGGGTGCACATATACAGAGAACACGGGGTAGCAGAATTTATTCTAAAAACTGGTTACCGTTTTTGTTATATTTATTATTTACATGAGGCAACTTCACAGCAAACTCCAAATTATAGATATTGGCAATGCATCTGACTGTTAATCAGACTATGTGGGTTCGAACCCCACCCCCGTGAAAACTATATATATGTATGTATGTAGCCTTTGGCGCGTCCCACCAAAATAAAAAAATCGGGACGCTTCAAAGAATATAATAATATTCGATTGGTTCAACAGTCGCTTTGGTTTATTGATGTTGCTACACGGATGAGGATGTCTTTAATAGGACAAATAATTTCGCCTTGTTTGTTATATGTCTTAAGGCCCGTGAGTTTCCCACGCCGATTCCAAGTCTTGTGTTCCCAGATCGGATACCCTTTGTACCAATAGCCATGGGATGCCAACTGCCCATTTTCATGCCAGCAGTATTGTTCGCCCAAGGTATAGAAGGTATTGTACTGTACCAATGACCGCTTCCGTATAGTTCCCGGCCAATAGCGTATGACTTCACCGCGAAATCGGAAAATCTGCTCCTTCATACCCATATTCTGCCGAAGAATCGTCTGGATGTCTTCGGGGAGACTCTGCACAATCGTGGGCGTAAAACAAACCATCGCTTGTTTTACAACCAAGTTTTTCAAACTATCGACCATCACTACTATATATTTTATTGTGTGTGCATCGGCATCCAAAAAAATATCTGTTATATATTTTTTTTTGTGGGTTCGCGTACTCGTTCGGATATCTGCCGAAACCTTATATAATATTCGTTACTGTGAAATTCATTATTATACTCGTAACTGAATGGTACGTCTACGGAAAAACATCCAATAGACACCGAAAATGATGGCAATCAGCAGCAGGACTGCGAATCCGATGCCACCCCAGCGCAGAATCGGGTTTTCCGGCAAAAATAGTTCGTATTCCTCCCCACCAATAAAGGGTTCAAACATCGCACTGTCGATGCTTAGACTGTTGGTACCATTAAGTTCACTGGCGCCCGCGACACCCTTTGCACTATCGACGGTTTCACCCAATTGACCGTATTCCGCATCGGGACAACTGCATTGTGGAAAGTAATCATGGGGTCTCCAATGGTCGGGCCATCCTCCGATGACTGTTTCCGCTCCAAAGGTATTGTCTTTCATGATTTCGTTGGTTTCTGGTCCCCAATACCATCTTGATCTGTAATATGACATAAATTGTGTTATTTGGTATATATACAATAGAATTTTTTTAAACAGAATTTTTTAAAAAGAGAGAGTTTATTTATCATTTCTCTGTGCGGTGCATGCATTTTTTTTGTTTTAGGCAGTAAGGGCATCGTGCCTTGGTTTTGAATGCTATAGAGGTTTGGTAATGCATGTTGCATTTATTACAGAGCCACCAAACCCGGGCATTTGATCCCACTGAATAGGATGTCATGGGTTTATTGTTTTTTATTGCATGCCATTCGGGCCGCAGATCAGGTCTCGATGCCCACAGAGAATTGCACAAATCTGGACAAATTTGTCGATTTGCGCATATGGGACACCCGGTTGATCTTGGTCTGGTTCGGTCGCAAATGCGCGCCATGTATTCATGCAGGGTTCCACAGTGGCCTTTGCTGCATTGCCACCAAACCTTTTTACCGGAGCATGGTGTAACTTCTGTCATCTTTTTGTGGTTCTTTGTTGGATGCCATTCCTTGCGTAGGTCCGGTCTCAAAGCCCACAGAGAATTGCACAGATCCATACAAATTTTTTTGTTTGCGCATACGGGACAATTACTACCTTTCCTAGCACGGCTGTTGATCGAAGCGAGCCATTCATGCGCCTGTCCACATTTACCTTGGTGCTTCCACCAGACTTTCGTGTTTGATCCAACACTATACTCTTTCATGGTCTTGTCATTTTTCGTGGGATGCCACTCTACACGCAAGTCCGGCTTTTGGGTCCAGACCGAATTGCTATAGTCTTTGCTGATCTGCCGATTGGCACAGATGGGACATTTCGTAGCGCGAGTTCGGGCAGTACGGTTGAAGATTGATGTTTGCCATTTGTGATGTTTTCCATCGTGACAAATCCACCAGACTTTTTTGGCAGAACCCAACGAATACTGACTGACTTGCCCGTTTCGCTCGATGTCCCATTCTTTTTGCAGATGTTCTGGTAAAGGTCGACCTTTTTTGTCCGAGAAATCATCATGGTCGTCGTTTGTGTTATCATGGTGGTCGTCGTTTGTGTTATTATTTGTGTTATTATGGTTGTCGTCATGGTTGGTGGTGATGTTCCCATCATGGTTGTTTTTGATTGTGTTATCATCACTATGGTCATCACCGTTATTATTGTTATTGTTGCTATCGTTATCGTTATTATCGTTATTGTTGCTATCGTTACTATGATTATCGTTGCCGGACATTGTGTCTGATCTGTTCCTTGTGCATGATAATTGTTTCATGATTATAAACGCGCGCGTTTTCCCGTAACTAAAACATATCATGCAGAAGGAATAGGTTAGACAAGAACAGTCAGATGCCAGATAAATCGCTAACTAGCAACAACGCGGAAATTGTAGAAGAAATAACTGTAGAAGAAGTAACTGTAGATAAGATAACCGAAGAGGAAATAACTGTAGAAATACAAAAAACACCAAAGAAAAAAACAGTGCAGCTCAGTGATGTGTTAGACCGAAAGGGTAGACCGTGGCCGCAGCACTTGGTGGATGAATGGGATGAGAAAAAGAACGGACCGATTACCGACTATACTTTGGGGTCAGGAATTCCGGTTGATTGGATATGCAGGAAAGGCGCATGTGGAACAGTGCATGAATGGCAAGCGGTTATTTATAGTCGAACAGGAAAAAACCATCGTGGGTGCCCAATTTGTGCAAACCAGAAAATGTGTCCAGATAAATGCAACTCTCTTTGGGCATTGAGACCGGATCTTCGAGAAGAATGGCATCCAACGAAAAACAACAAAACCATGAAAGAGCACAGTGTTGGATCGGGTAAAAAGGTCTGGTGGAAGCACCAAGGTAAATGTGGCACAGACCATGAATGGCAAGCGTCTATTTCTAGTCGAACGAGTAAAAAACCTACTGGATGCCCGATTTGTGCAAACAAACAAATTTGTCCTGATAAATGCAATTCTCTGTGGGCATTGAGACCCGATCTTCGGGATGAATGGCATCCAACGAAAAACGACAAGACCATGAAAGAGTATAGTGTTGGATCGGGTAAAAAGGTCTGGTGGAAGCACCAAGGTAAATGTGGAAAGGAACATGAATGGCAAGCAGCTATTTGTGATCGAACAGGGAAACAAAATGGTTGCCCGATTTGTGCAAACAAACAAATTTGTCCTGATTATTGCAATTCATTGCAAAAATTAAAACCAGATCTGCAGTCCGAATGGCATCCAACGAAAAACAACAAAACCATGAAAGAGTATAGTGTTGGTTCAAGTAAAAAAGTGTGGTGGCAGCACCAAGGCAAATGTGGGACAGTGCATGAATGGCAAGCGGCTATTTCTCATCGAACAAGTAAAAAACCTAGAGGATGCCCAATTTGCGCAAACAAACAAATATGTCCTTGTCCTGATGCATGCAACTCTCTCTGGGCATTAAGATTAGATTTACGCAAGGAATGGCATCCAACGAAAAACGATAAAACAATGGAAGAGTATTCTGTTGGTTCAGGTGAAAAAGTATGGTGGAAGCATCAAGGTAAATGTGGAACGGTGCATGAATGGCAAGCGGCTATTTCTCATCGAACAAGCAAAAAACCAACTGGATGCCCGATTTGTGCAAACAGACAAATATGTCCAGATAAATGCAACTCTCTGTTCGCATTAAGACCCGATCTTCGAGAAGAATGGCATCCGACGAAAAACGAGAAGACAATGGAAGAATACAGTGTCGCGTCACATAAAAAGGTCTGGTGGATATGCACAGCCAAAGGACACGAATATCCCGCGACAATATCCAACAGAACTAATGGCAGGGGATGCCCAAAATGCCAAAATAAAACCCAAACAAAACTCTATAAATGGCTCAAGGAAATGTACGGACACCTTACCAAAGTCAAAGGGGAAAGTGACTACAACTGGTGCAAGAAACAACGCAAGTTGCCCTTTGATATCGAACTCCTAAAATGGGAATTTCTCTGTGAACTGGATGGCATCCATCATTTCCAAGACGTGGAGTTTTGGAAATCATTTGTAGACGAACGGAGGGATGTCGATATTTTCAAGATGCAAAAGGCTCTAGCTAACGGTAAATCCATGATGCGGTTGCCTTGTGACATCGTACGAGAAGACGTGGACCCAAAATGGCAATGGGATTGGAAGGCGTTTGTGCAAAAATGCGTACAGTTGCAACGAACCAACTATTACAATCGACCCGTCATCTACTTGCCGATTCAAGAAAAACAGATTTATAGCCAACACGTGAAAAGTTTGGCAAATCATGTGGTTTACATTTGATTGTACCAAAATACGAATGTAACAAAAAAAACTGAAAATGTGTGTTGTGTTGCTCCTCCCACGATGGAATCTCTACGCTACCTGTCAGGTCAAAAAGCCGCATCCGTTCACCTGAGCAAGGCAGACTTGGCAAGAATTCCATTGGATGTGCATAAGGATATTCGTCGACATCTACACGAATCGCAACAGATCATCCTGTGGGACGGTGAATACAAAGAATGGCGTAAAAACGGTCAGTTAAAGAAACATTGTTGGTACAAGGATGGGCAACCTCACAACAGAGAGGTTGCACAGGAACGCCACCAAATGGTGAATGTTCCAAACTACATGGTGAATACAAAGAATGGCGTAAAAACGGTCAGTTATGGGAACATTGTTGGTATAAGGATGGTCAACAGGATGGCGAGTACAAATGGTGGAATGAAAACGGTCAATTACAGGTACATAGTTGGTACAAGAAAGGTAAGTTAAATGGAGAGTACAAAGTGTGGGATGAAAACGGTCAGTTATGGCAACATTGTTGGTACAAGGATGGTAATTTGAATGGAGAGTACAAACGTTGGTGTAGAAACGGTCAGTTAGGGGAACATTGTTGGTACAAGAAAGGTACAACCTCATACATACATACATACATAGAGTAACACCACCAAATATAATGTACGCAGATAAATTGGATGGTGAATACAAATGGTGGTCTCCAGACGGAACATTAAGGACACATTGTTGGTATAAATATGGTAAAGAAATAAACTGAAAGACAAAAAAATAAACATGCTTTTTATCTTTTGTCAAAAACATCATGGTATCTTAATCGTTCGTTCATTCGTTTGCTTACTAAACAACTCTACAGCTACAGTACAAAACCCGTTTAGAGTCGGTAAACAAAGATCGCTTGAAAGAGAATTTAGTAGAACAGGGCATCATGACGCCCGATGGAAGCCTGGTGCCCGAACATAACTTTTTCTCCAAAGTAGCCTTTGGCTTGCTACCAGGACATGAGAATTTTGGGAAATACGTGATTGCACTGAATCTGCCGGAACACGACAAGCATTGGCAAAGAAGCAACATAGTTGGAAAGGCGTCCATGAGCAAGTTCCATCGGTTTTTGTTACCTGTGGTTCGAGGAGAGAAAAATAACTGGCGTTACTTTAATGCGATCGCGTTTGACCCACCGATGCTGCCGCACGTGAAAGAAATGAAACAGGTTGCCACCGCATACGCGCATCGTGAAGGTGTCTCAAATCCCTTGCTCTACGTTCACGTCTATCCTGACAACTCGATTCCGTACTTGCATGTGCACATTGTCGACGGCGATCATCTCGGACCAACGCATGCTGCACTGAAACATAAAAACTTACTCCTGGATGATGTGATTTCCGTATTGCAACAGAATGCATAAATAATAAAGATATAGTTTTATAAATCGTTATATACATCATGGTCCCGGTGGTGTCGTCGACGTCGACTGCGCAATTTCACAGCCAACACCACAATCACCAGTACCAATGCACATATGGTCAGCAAGAACACAGCTGAAAAGGTATAAAACAGGATAGTATAGGTCACCACATCGCTGCTGTCGTTGTCGTCGTTGTGATTTCCTACTGGTCGAATCGGCATCATATCGATTGCGTATTCCACCACGCTACCGCCAAAACAGATTTCTTCAAAAGTTGCCGCTTGAACCATGGTGAAATTCGCCGATGGAAACACACGCGCATTGCGTTCAAAGTAGGTTTTGGGAGGTTTCATGGCATGAGTGCTGTTGAGAGGCACCTGCAACCAAAAGGGTACAGGGCTCGAAGCATTCACCCACACATATTCATAAACCACCGGTTCACCGGCTCGGGTAAGATTCATGATTTTCCCAGTGCTGTTGCATTTGGGCCAGTAATGACCATGCGGGAAAAATGGAGTCTTGTCCCCTGGCTCAACCAGTTTGATTTGTTGATAGAACTGTGTGTGATGAACACACCAAGACCACGGATTGCCATTCAGCGAACCCAATTGATATCGGATGTAGTTTGGTGGACAACGCCGATTGTGGTGTTTCGTGAGCGGATTGCCATAGTGGTCGTTGAAGAGACCACCAAAATGAACCGTATAGTCCGGCGGTGCTGTTCCATCCACGGGCGCCAGACAGATATGCAGTCCGTCCAGGGGGTTAGCAAATCCATTCTGGGCCAGTGTGAGGTCGACAAAAGCATCGCCGCATTTCTTTTCGGAAAACAGCGGATTGTTGGCTTTCAAACTGTAAAGACCACCGATGGCTGCTCCATATTTCACGGTATGATTGTCCATCCGGCACATGTACGTGTACAGAAAGCATTCCGGGTCGATATAGTAATTCCAACAGTCATCATGGCATGTGTGCGATAATCCCAACCATCTGCTATGGCACTCGCGGTGGCATTGTCGACCGATGCGGCGTTTAGGGTACTTGGAACCGATCAGGACCGGATGAGTTCCCGGTGGACAGGTGTAGTCGTTGGTCAGAGGATTTTCCACGTTAAACAGCGCAGGACAGTCGGCAGACACCTGGTAAAACCCGCCAGTGGTAAAGGTCGTAGGAATGTCACAGGAACACGGTTTGTTGAAATTCGAATTGAAATTGATGTTGGCCGGATCGGTGCATCCACAATGAGTGTTTTGCTCAATGTACAGGTCGGCCAGACGACTCATCACCATTTGGGTAAAGTAAATGACTTCCGGTTCGAATTCAGGAAAACGGGTGGTCGTAAACACGGAACTGAGCGGCAACGTTCGTTTGTTGGTAACCCCGGGAGTCGTTAGAGTCGTGTTGCTCCACATCGCATACGACATGTTTGGGTACCACGGCAAACCGCCATGAGTCCAGACCAGACTGTCGGATTTGTGTTTCAAATACTGCTCAATCTGTTCTTTGGTCTGTTCATAGTCGCCTTTGATTCCAACATAACTCGAAAAGCTGGCTCCACCAGACATTTTCAGTTGATCGCGGGTCATTTTCTCCAAAATCGACTGTTCCAGGATGTCGAAACGGGTAAAGTCGCCGCCCAAATCCGCTTCAAACACGCAATGAATCCCGTAGATCCGATACATTTCGTTGATCAGGTTCCGAGCCATTTCAAAGGTTTGTGGGGTACGATGACTCATATGAATCAGAATCTGATAGGCCAAGCTGCGAAAACCTGCAGTCATCGAGGCTTGGTCCATGTCCAAGAGCAATACATTTCGCGTGACTTTTGCAATCGTGACCAGGGCCAGATGCTTAAAGTCCGACAGCAGTTTTCGTAAATGTTGCATGCTGAGACTGAATGAACCGCTCACAAAGGCAAAGTTCCATTTCGCAGCCATTTTGGTCATGGTACTGTCGGTGTAATTCATGACGGATTCCACGAGTTCCGAAGAAATGTGGACCTGCGAACCACTCATCGACAATTGAGTCACATGGTCCGGAAGCCGAAACTTCTGATCGTTGGTCAACTGTTGCTGCGAATAGGTGTTTTCGAAGATGGGTGGGCGGAACGTGTTGGTTAACGGATCGTAGCCGATGCCAATGTAGTGTGACCCTGGTAAGATGTCTTTTTTGTCATCCAGAGTCAACACGGTACTGGTAGTGACACATACCAGCACCACTATGATGGATGTAATTATTTGATGCATTTGTATGTTTGTTATGTTTTTTTAAAAAAACGATTTCGCAATTTTATTTTTTTTTTGAAAAAACAAAAAATGTCGAACAAAATGATGAAGATGCAAAAACGAAAATCCAACCAGGTCAAACTGTCGCCGGTTGGTAGCATCGCTGTTGGGAAAACCTGTTTGTTGAATCGCTTGTTTCATGACGTATACACAGGAGATTTTACGCCGGCTACAGTAAACAAAGAAGAATGGCATTCAAAGTATATGGCCGGTCATCATACGGAAATACACGTTTACGATACAACGGGGTCGGAACGATTTTGGTTTCGTCCAGACATTCGGACCTATGGTAAATGCGACATCGTTCTGTTTGTCTACAAGGCCACAGATAAGGAAAGCTTTGAAAGACTCATCAATTTCTGGGTTCCCGGCATCTTGCGCATCGAAGATAAATTCGCGACTCCGAAACTGAAAACACGCGCCATTGGCATTGTGGTACGGGCACAATCCGACCTGTTGACAGGGAAACCACGACAGTGGGATATTGGACCGAGGTGGGCCGAACAGAATGGTTTCAGCTTTTTTTCAGTTTCGGCAAAGATGGATGAAGATGGTACTAACTACTAATACTGACATCAACTAAACTAACAGTGCATTTTTAGGAAAAGAATCCACGGGTTGCGGTCAACTGAAAGCCTACATTCTGGGCATCGCCGATACACTGGCCAAATTCGATCAACCAGGAGATGCTAATGCAAAATTCAAGGTTCAAGCAGAAGACCAAAACACAAAATGTCCAAAATCATCTTGGTGTTCCTGTTAACACACACACAGTGTAGAGCAATAAGAACTTATTATATTTTTTTTATTTACCGATATCCACCACCATAAAACCCGTCATCGCGACTTGAAATCCTAGAATTTCTGAAGCAGATGTCAAAATAAGAACGCTCCCGTCATCCTGAGTCTCTCGACAAAAATACACAACTCCCGTCATCGCGAGATGAAAATCCTACTTGTTGGCAGCAGATGTAAACTCCCGTCATCCCAATCCTGGAAATCCAGACCAGATAATAACTCCCGTCATTTTCAGACAAAAAATCTAAAATAAAAAAAACTGTGTACCGTGATCTAATTTATTATAAACAAAAGGAAGATGGCATTCGATGCATTAAACATCGTTAACTTGAATGAGAAACTCCAAACGCTCGATAAGGAACAGTTTGTAGACATGATGCAGCAGCAACCCAAAATCAAACCCACTATCAAAGCCATTACCTTGGGGGATGCTTTTGTGGGGAAAACAAGTCTTGTCACGCGCCTGTTGACTGGTGTGTTTGTTCAAACCCGCTCAACAGTCGGTATTGAGTTCCAGTATGCGGCCAACCTTCAAGTCTATGATACAGCAGGCGTGGAAGAACATGCCTGCCTTTTTGCAGACTATATGCGCAACGTCGATCTGGCTTTTCTGGTCTATGATGGAACATCCGAAACATCCCTCTATAACCTGAAATACGTCTGGATCCCAAAACTGATGGAACTGTATACCACCGACCCACCAAAGCTAATGATGGTTCGTAACAAAGTCGACTTGTTGCTGGGCGGCGAAGAACAAGCACAGTGGGACAATGGTCGTGAGTATGCAAAACGTCTGGGCGCTGGGTTTTTCTCGGTTTCGTCAAAAACAGGGTATGGCATCGATTTACTGCGTGGATATTTGTACGGATCGGCGACCACCTTGACTCAAATAAAACAACAAGAACTCGAACAACAGCAACAGCACGACGACGATGATATTTGTGTCCTCGAAGAAGAAAAAGAAGAGAAGACGCAGAAGAAGAAGAAGAGAATTCCTTGGTATTACCGATGCACACTGTTTTAGTTAGGAATAAAAATGGAGATGTATTTTATTGTGGAAAATCCGGACCGTCAGTTGTTGACCAAGACCAGCGGATGCCCGAACCTAAAGGTAAACCTTTACAACGAATTTCCGGATAGGCCATGTTGGCACCCCAATAGAGTGTTCCTGCATCACCATCCGTGAATACTCCCATGTTATACCAACCCCACGGTTTCCCATCTTCCTTGCGATAACCAGAACCTACGGCTTCACACTCGACATTCACATCACCCAGGATGTCCACAGTGTACTTGACATAAACACCATCAACGCCATTTAGCCAGTCGGATGCTTTGCACTTGGGCCCGTAAATCGAAGGCGGAGCATAGCAGTTATTGTACGATGCCATCACTACTGTGAGCATCGACACCATAACTATAACTATTTTTATTATCATCATCATTGTTGTTGTTTTATATTGTTTGTTGTTGTTTTATACAAAATTTCCGTCCGAACCTAAAAAAAAATTCTATCACAAAAAATCTATCAAAGATGAAATTGCGGTGGCGGCGACGTCAGATGCATGCTAACCATCATAAAATCCAAGACATCATCGATGGTCTGTTGAAACTGCTGTTGCGTTTGCAACATCAAGATGCATCCATCGATATTGTCACGAGTCTGGTGTATTTGGGCAACCCGGACACCCAAAAGCATCTGCAGAAATGGCTATCGGCTCATGCACAGGGTAGAGCTGTGAATGGATCGATTTATGTACGCAATAACCTAGCTTACGCTGTGGTAGATGTCTACGAGATTCAACCGAATGGGGACTACAGTAGTCAAAAACCCTTGGTGTCCCTGGATTTGCTCCCTCCTGTCCGGCTATTGAGTTGACATCAGAATAAACCCCCACTTTTTGTTTCAGCAAGGTAACATAAACTGTCGAATCAAAATTTTCCAAATAAATACCGCCAGAGCCACAGATGATCCTGCCATCAGGACGTTGAGTATTGGATTGTTTGCCAAAGGCTGCAGGGCCATGCTGACCACAGGAACTCGTTTCAGACCTTCGTAGATCCCGTAACCCAGGATACCAAACACGGCGAGCAACAGTGCATCCAGGATATGACATCCTTTGTTGCCGATTTTCAGAAACATGTCCAGAGCTGCCTGCGTCACAAAGAGGACCAGAAATAGAATCAGAATGTGTGCGATCCGGTTGCGGGTCCAGACCGGAAGATAGCGTTGGGTAGCTGGTAAATCCATGAGAATCACGGTGCCCAAAGACGCTAGGGCCGCCATGATCGAACGAAAACTAATGCTAGACATAATAAATAATAATGATAACTTTACTTACTGTAAAAAGATAAAAAAAAAAACAACACACATCCATATCTAACGCCCATAAAATCATTCATGAACAAGCACAAATAAGCAAAAACATGAAAAATTGCTTATTGTTGTTGGCAGCGCCTACAAGCAGTTGTTCATAGGTTTCCTGGCTTTCCGACCCACCCAGCTTGTAAGTCTGATCGAACCAATAACCAGCATCGTAGAGCATCAACAGTTCCTCACCTTTTTGCACTTTTTTCGTAGTCCGGATACTCACAATCGGATACTTGCTGTGAGTCAACGCTGCGCAATTTTGTTGTTCTCGACCTTTGGTATAGTAAGATGTAAAAGCTTTGACAAAGGCCGAATGAGGTGGATGTTTCACATCAGAGAGTTTCAACCCGTGAAACACGTTCCCAACTGCATCGTTGATCATGTGCCCCAAAAACAACGGATTGTCGGTTTTGCTCGGATTCCCAGTGAGTTGAATGTCGTTATGGGGCCAAACAGCAATACTGTAGTCCACGGGGCGCAATTTGGAGTCACGGAATATCTCTTTCGATGACAACGACGAATACAAGCTTCCCTTTCGATAGACTGCATCGCAGGGATAGAACGTAACTTGGGTGTCTGCTGGTATGGTCTGAGTCGCAAACACCCCCTTTCCGTGAATCTTACTCGGGCCCAATTCCACATAACCATGGTCAATCAGAAACGGACATTGGCGAAATTGAGCATTGCACGCAAACACTTGGTCGATTACATCTTCAACCTTCATTTTTTGGAGTTTCGACACAGGAACAAACAGTTTCGAACCCAATAGATTTATGAGGGCATCATTGGTCTTTAATCCTTTGAAAATATCACTTGTTTCTTTAACATTCATTGTGTTATAGTTTTTTTTGCGCCGGGGTTCCTAGGAAACCGGCCGATTTTCAGTGAACGGAAAAGTTTCGGAAAAGTTGTTCGTTTCCGTTTTTTTTCTAAAAAAAAACACATACACACACATGATGCTTGGTTGTACCAAAAATATCTATAATCGCCGTAGAACTTTCAGTTACCACTGGGTTCTGTTCACGGAAAAACCCGACCATAGCATTTTAATGTCGGTCGACGGAGGATTCATGGAAGCCTTTGAAATCCTGATGGACCACTTTTTCCAGTATTTTGTTGTGCCAAAACTCAATAGGTTTGTTATTGAGGCAAAAGAGACAAATTCGGAATTGGTAGCAAGTCTGGAAGACATGATTTATTTTACTCGTAGATTTCACGCAGAATTGGCACCGGATAACCATAACCGTCGTCATTCGTTCTTTGCAAGTGTTGCCTGCCGTGATGCGCACTTGCTCCTGGATGGCAAGCAGAAAGTCAACATTGTATCGACTTCTGACAGCTATGACTGTAACTGTCACGAACTAGATCATGTCAAGTCTCTGGGCATCGTCACCGCATCTTACAAAGTCACCATGCGTAAGGTGTTGCATCTGACAAAATCCAAGCCCAACCCCCCAACGTGGCCTTTTGCCAACGAACTTCTGAAACATATACAGTCATTTTGTGACCCGGAAACCCAAGTAGCCATGTCCACGGCGTTTCAATTAGTTGAACCGAGAGCCTGCCATCGCTGTGGTAAATTCATTACGCCATTGGTTCCCTTGGTCTATGGACCGGTTTGTCAACCTTGCCTGCAAATCATCTACACGCAAAAAAAATCGTCGGATGTATTTTTGTCCAGCAGCGATAGTGATGATAGTGATGACGACGACAGCGACATTGAGGATGACGACAGCGACGATAGTGACGACAGCGACGATAGTGATGAGGAAGTTCCTGACGAATTCTTTTTTTTGTCATAAAAAATAAAACAACAACAACCATTTGAGATGTCGACTTTTGCCAAAGATGCCATCCAGTTCATCAAAAATATCACCTATAAGAACCGTCGCTATCGGAGACGTCATCAGCGTCGTAAGCAATTTTATTAAAAAATCCATATACCGTGATTGATTAATTTATCCCTGCCTTGTAAGTAAAGTAAGTGTAAATAAATGGCAAAACCCTTGAAACTCATCGCACTCCGGCCTTTAAAGACATTTTCCTACGACTTGGACTGTTTGCCACTGGAACTTCGAGACCTTGTGCGCAGAAATAAAGCCCACAAAACAATCCATACCATGCAAACTGTCCTGTCGGAACTACTGTGTTCCACCTATTTCCTAAAGGCCTTTTTCGACAAACGTCCGGTTATCAGCTACCATCGTAGCATAGCGAGTTCGAAACTTCAGTACTATTCCGCAGTGGCTTCGCCCAAAAGTCATCTGCGGATCTGCATGCGCAACCGATTGTCTTCGTTGCAAACAACCCCGATCAAACATGCCGATTGGTATGTTCTGCGCCGAACCAAGAGTTCTTGGCTGAAAAAAACTGAAAACCCGTCAGAGAAAATTTGGATCGCAAACACCAAAGATGAATAATACTACAAAGGATAACAACAACGAACAGAAAGCGTTGCAAGCCCTCAGCGGTACCACTGCCGATTGTCCAAAACCCACTCTGCATGTGGCAGCCGCGGTATTTGGCAAAGGTACCCCGAAACGGAAAGTAAATCCGATGCTCTATAAACTTCAACGCGATGGCTATGTGCAGAAAGTCAGCGAAGAAAATGGCTCGAAACCCCAATGGTATCTGACCACTAAAGGTCGAGAAAGTCAACAACATTGAACAACAATCCAATCCGCGAGAATAATTATACGTTCTCACGGTTTCGATTTTGTTTTAAACTTAATCTAATAATCAAATTTGTCGGACTTATCGAGTCCTTCTTTCTTGTCCGATTTCTCGTTACCACCGCACATACCTTCCATCGCGAACCCTGCCTGATTCGCTCCGATGCCAAATCCACTGCCTAACCGCGCACCTTCACCGATGCTGGGAGCAAAAGTATCGAGCAACAGGAACACCACTGCAGCAGTAGCAGCAATCATCGCGATTTCTCGCAGATCCACCTTACGTTTCGGAATGTAGTAGGCAGCTACTGCAACAGCTGCACCTTCCAGAGCGTACTTTAGTAGGTTTTTCACTAAATCTTCAATCATTGTTATTTATATATGGTAGATAAAAAAAAACACTGACATAGCTACAACGAAAAATCAAAGTGACATTTGTATCGTTTCGAGAGCTGATATTGTTCCCATTCCTCTTTCTTGTATGGCATCCGAATATTGTTATTGCAGCTGCTGAGACGAGGTTTAACGGTCCAGGTCTCTGCCCAAACCATGTCTTGATTCTTGGGGAAAATTTCGTGCTTTTTCAGCAAATCGACCCAGAGTTGCCCATCTTCGTCTTTGACAATGCGACCAAAATCCCACTGTTGTCGATTTTGGTCCCAGTGTGCAACAATTTTATCATATCGTTGTCGTCGTCGCGATGACATTTTTTTTCATGTGTTATAGTTTTTAAAAAAAATTTCTAAATTTTGCCCTCGAGAACCACCACGTCCGGGTAGTCTTCGTTCAGTGAATGCCGCACCACGATCATATGACTATAGTCCTGATAGTCGCCGAGGAGTTCGTTCTTCAATCGATAACGTCGATCTCCATAGCGAAGCAGGTACCCAACAAAGATCGGAGGCAAATCTGTCCGCTGACGATTCACCAGATAGGCTGCATAGTTTGAAACCGTGGTTCCAAAGACTCCAGCTTTGTGGTAGGGCAAGTTTGCATTCAGACTGACATAGAGTCGACCACGGTTATTTTCCAAATCAGCTACAGCTTCCGACATGCCCCCTTCGGTCACGTCCTGAAGCAAAATCGTTTTGTTGTAGTAGCAGGTCACGAAGCCTTCCAGAATATTGCGACCTCCAAGCAAAAGTACCAGAACCACGGCAGCCGCGATCAGTAGCATATGTTTTTGAACAAATTTTACAATAGCGTCCATCATTTATTATTATTGTTGTGTCTTATCTACTGTTTGAGAAAAAAACCCTGTGCTATATTTATTTATTCAGTGGACACAATTGTATCCAATTGCGGTTCCCAAGGCGGTTTGGTTTCCAGGACCAATGGAATCCCGTGGTCTCGAGCCCATCGAATCACAGTCTGAAGTCCTTCCAGCCCGATGTGACCTTGCCCTATTTTTTCATGTCGGTCTTTACGGCATCCTTTCGGTCCTTTCGAATCATTGAGATGAATTAATCGGATATGATGGCTGCCTCCCAGATCCTCGGCCATCTGGTCCAGAAACTTCCGATCTGTCACATCGTGCCCAGCTGCAAACAGATGACAGGTATCCAAACAAACCCCTAGACGATCATGACATCCTTGTAGACTCTGATAGAACTCGGCAAATTCGGGCCAGCGCCAACAGAGTTCCGTGCCTTGTCCTGCGGCGGTTTCCAATAACAAACGACCTTGGAATTCCGGATGCTTCACGATTTCCCGAACCGAGCGGAGCATGTTTGCCATCCCTTGATCGCGAGGCAGTTTTGTATGTTTACCCATATGGAACACCACACCTTCGGCACCATGTTGATGGGCACCCCGACATAGTTCTCGTACCAATTCCAACTGCCACTGGGTTTGATCGGGGGGTTTGGCAAAATTCACGGTATATGGACCATGAACAAAGAGTCGAAATGGTGTCGTCAATTTCTGTTTTGTGGCCACTGCGTCGCCGAGTTTCAAAGCTTTCTGACTGGTTGCGTATGGGGTGCCCAGGAAGACCTGCATTGCGGTACAGCGTAGAGACATCACACGATCGATGGCGGCTGGAATACCACCTTTGATAGATTCGTGAAATCCATAGTAGAATGTTGTTGTCATGTATTTATATTTAAGTTGTTTTGTTTGTTTTACATGTTTTCAACTTGAGTCGCAAATCGACTTTGCATACGGGACAGACTGGTTTCTGTTCCAACCACTTATCGATACATTCCGGATGAAACATATGGCTGCAGGGCAAGTGACGAAACTTTTCTCCATCTTCATAGTCCATCAGACAGATGGAACAGTTGGTAAACTTGTGACTGGCGTTGAATTCCTTGATGGGTATCAGATTCAGCAAGGATTTTTCCAGAGGCACCGCGACCGGTTCCATATTGTTCAGCAACCCTGCCAGAATCTGAGGTCGATTTCCGGACCCAATCATGTGGCGTAAAATATCCAGGTGTGTTCCTGTTACTTCAGGAAAAACACCGCTGTAATGATCACCATTGTCACCGTTGATAAAATGAATCTGGAATGATCGGGATGGCTGTGGGTCTTCTAATTCCAAAGGAGGCATATCGTCATCGTCGTCATCGTCGTCGTCGCTGCTACTGTGAGGTAAGATGTGTTGCAGAAACTCCATCAAATTGTTGTTACGTTGTTGTCTCTGATTTTCCAAGCGCGCCAATCGGGCAATCAGGTTGTCAAACACCTCTTCCTGTGGTGGAAGCTGGCGATTGATTTGATTCAATTCGCTATTGACTACAGCCAAGTGGTCCAAGAGTTCCTGGGTCAAGCTCGGGTCCGGATTGTCTTTGGCGATTTCGCTGTCCAATTCGCGTCTCAATTGTTGTGCGATCCCCAACAATTCACGACCACGGTCCAGGACCGTATTTTGTTCCGGTGTAAACAATGGTGGTTGTGGCTGATGCATGAATAATGGTTGTGGGTTAAACAATGATGGTTGCGGTGTCATCATATCAGCATCTTGTGGTTGCTGTTGTAGTTGTAGTTGTTGCTGTTGTAGTTGTTGTAGTTGTTGTTGCAGTAATTGTTGTGGTACTATGATGTTCATATCATCATCTTGCGGTTGCTGTTGTAGTTGTAGTTGTTGATGTTGTTGTAGTAATTGTTGTGATGACGGGTCAGCATCTTGCTGTAGCGTGTCAGCATCTTGCGGCTGTTGTCCAGGTTCTTCGAGTTCCATGTCATCGTCGTCGGATGTAGATTGCATTAAGTGGTATTTTATACAAAAAAAAACAAGAAACAATATTTGGTTTTTTTTACGTCTTGGGGTTTTATTTTTTTTTATTTAGCGTTTTGTACCGATGTCACGACGAACACTTCTTCTTATACTTCTTGCGATTTTTGGTGTACTTGCAGTAGCAGGCGCAGGATTCTACTTTTACCGCTATCAGGGTAACACCCCATCACCACAACAGTTACCACCACAGTTGCCACCAAAACTACCAGCAGAACAACAATCCAGCAACAACGCACCAACAGCAGAAGCTGCATCATTGACCCCTCCAGGAGTTTACGCCAGCAGCAGCCACGCCGCCGCGGCCAACAACAATAACAGTCAAGACGCATCCTGCATATGCCCGCCATGTCCAAGTGGCAGTCGTGCAGTGTGGAATGACGACTCGGGTCCAGTTGCTGCAAATGATGCAAATGATGATTGTTGCGGTTACAGCTGCGAACCTTATAACGCAGAGGGACGGCGATGAATGTGGCAAACTGTTGTGTCGGCGGCGGACATTGTGAACTGTAGTCGTTTGTTACAACACCGAGTATTTTGTTTTGTCAACGCAGTGCAGCGTAATTCATCAGATGGGGGTTGGCGGCGTTGACGTTTTGCCGGTGGTGGTGGATACAGTTCCGTGAATCTATCTTGCAGATTTCGAATCAAATCGTACCGGCGTTTCTGGTACCGATATCGCCGTACGACTTTCTGAGGCACTTTGAGCCGTTGGGATTTTCTCGCAATTTGCTGCTGCATCTGTTTCAATTCGTGCTGGAGTCGATCCAAATCTGCGGTGCTGATTGCTTGTATTTTGGCTTCGATTGCATCATGGAGTTGTTTGGTTTCCCGATCGACGCGTTCCTGTTCCTGCTCAGATTGCATGGTGAGGTGTTGGACTTGTCGGTTTCGTTGGGTTGCCAGCCGTCGAAGGCCACGGATGATTTTATCGGGCGGAATTTGAAATTGATGGATCAACAGGTATTCCAGGTCTTCCTGGCTCATCACAACACCTCGGAAATAACTCTGCCGCAGAAACCGACCCATCGATTCGTACTCACTTTCTTCATCCAAGCCTTTGCTGGCTTGGCGTCGTTGGTTTCCCCGGTCAAACCATTGCTGGTTGATGCTTTGATGCAACAATGGCGATTCCACGTACTGATAGATGAAATTCTGCATTCGACCCACGGGTTTGCCGGTTCGATCGTCCAACAGATTGATCATACATGATGACGCATCCGTACTGATACCTCCATTCGCACAACTGACCGGCACCATTGGGGAGAGCGCAAAACTTCGATTTTGCACCCGTCGACGGTAGCCCCAGGGATTCATCGGAGCGTTGGCTTGATGCTGTTTTCCAGTCACATATGGTACTCGACTCGCAAGTTTCATGCATTCCACACGAAATTGATCTCGCTGGTTTCGTGGCAAAATCATCATGTAACTATCCTGAATCTGGTTCCAGGGAAGAACCACCGCATCGAATTTGTGAATCGCGTACCAATTCATCTCGTCGAGTTTTGTGATTTTGCTGAGACTATTATTGCTGGCACGCATCGATTCACGTTTCAAATAGCACATCTTGGAAGGCTTTACACTATCGGTACCCACGTAGCATTGCCAACACACGGCCGTGTAGCGTACCAAACAGTAATAGCTGTTGAGTCTTCGCATCCCACACCAACCACAATGGACAGCCAAGTGATTGGGATCCAACTGTTTCCAACAGTTGACCATATGAGGACTCGCTACAAACGGTATTCGATGGAAAGAATCCTCGAAAAATGCATTCTGACAACAATTGTTCTCCTGAACCGTCAGGACTCGTAGGTAGTCCATGTAGCGGTGGTAGATATCACCCCAACGATTTTGCAGTTCCAGCAAAGGGTAGGCCCCTTGCGGGTAATGCATTTCTTTTAGCCAATGCTGATGCAAGTCCCGATCGTGCAATAAACGGCGCCAGTCCTTGCAGACCGTTTCCGTACGCACTTTGTCGCGGAAAGTCAACCAACGACACACCGATAACAGAATTTCTTCCGGTAAATCAAACAGCATAAATCAGTAAATATTATGTTTATATGGTGCAATTGGGTTTATTTATTTTTTTTTGGTTTGTTTCTACATCACAATCCAATCGTCCTTTGTTTCCTTCGTTTCCTTTGTTTGTGGCTGTGCCGGTTCCAACTGCACTCGTCGATAGCGTTTGTCATCGATAGCCCGTCGCATCAAATTGTATGGGCGTAAATCACCACCAGAGTCCAGAAACAATCGCAACAGGTTTGGATTGAAACCGGAAACCAAAGCAACTTTGGCTGTATCGACGGTGGCTGGAAAGTCCGGTGTGTTGCCCCGAAGGTTCCAATAGATCAATTCGGGAACCTGGTAGCCCGCCTGTTCGTACTTTCGAACCAGAGCTTCATGGTTGGTCAGAGTTTTGGGGTTTACATTACCACTATTGGATGATAAGGTTGTATCATTCTGCGATTCGTCGAATTGCATGTCGCTGAAAACAAAGAGTCGACCAGGCATATTTTCCTCTGGTACATGGTAGCGCTGACAGCGGGCGATGATAAGTTCAAAGACTTTTTGTAAGTTCGTGGTCATGTTCCAGTTCATCCCTTTCACGCTTTGAACCTTGGCTTGCAAGGTTTCGCCACGCACCAGATGAAACTCTGGGTTGCTGGAAAACGTGATGATTTGACCCTTGAAAGGTTCGGCTGCCACTTCTGCCAACAGCAGACTCAGACTCACACTTACATCAATCGGTCGCACCTTATCGCTGGTGTACATGCTGCCCGACACGTCGGCGATCGAAAGGACTCCATCAAATGTTCCCATCTTTTTCACATGCTTGACCAACGCCGTCCATTGAGCCTCGATTGTCGGATCCAACTTATTGCCTTTCAAATAGTGGGCAACCAACTGGTGTGGAAACACCATTTTGGCATTGATTTTCTCTCGACCAGCCTTCACGTCTTCCAGATACTTTTTGAAACCATCGGGATCGTGGCGTTCAAAGGCCTTTCGGTGTTTTAGTAAACAGACCGAGGGAACCGTTTTGTACTCGATCGAACCCCAATCGTTGGTACACATTTTCGTTTCGATAATGTTACTGTAGCGGCGCAATGGACTCAAATACTCCTTGCGATAGGTTCGCATATCGATGTCCATCAGGTTTGCCAGGAGTTTCGCAACTTTCTGGCTCCGATCGCGTTTGCCCCTTTCCGTGGGGGCCCATTTCGCAGCCAGACTGATTGGTTTCGATTCATCCATCCGCTTACGATCCCGTTTCAAGGTGTCGGCGTAGAATGCAAACATTTCCTTTTCCGCCGGGGTTGACACCAAGACCCATAGATCTTTCCAGGTTCCAAAATGCGGAATGTTGTGCAAGTTGGCTTTCACCACATCACTGTGACCTCGGTCCAGTAGCCATCGCAGACTGTCATGAAACAGCTTCCGTTCGCCCTTGCCACCGCGACAATCACGCGCGTGGAAAATCAGTTTCAGAGTATCCAACGGACTCGCTGCCCAAGATTCGTCCAAAAGTGTCCAAAGCTTGTCTTCCGGAATGTTCCGCACGGCTTTGAAAAACAGATTCACACGAGGATCGCCCGTGGTGCCATGAGATGCTGCACCCTTTTCTGTGTGGGTTTCCATCATGGCTGTTAGAAAACTAAAACTAGTGTATGCTGACGTCATATCTTCTGATCCACTGGATGCGATAATTAATACGCTGTTTTAAACGTATTTCACAGTACGTGTTGTTGTTTTTTTTTTTTAAGTTTTTTTTTATTATTATTATTTTTTGCGCGTGTGTCAATTCACAATTTTCCAAACCAACAGGCGTAGTGGTTTCTCGGTCGCAAAGATCCATCCAAGTTCCCGCCGCGTAACCTTATGCACATCTACTATACGATTACTTTGCTGAATCAGCCAGTGAAATAGGAGTTCACCAAACATCGCCATGGTGTTTGTCAGAACTGTGGAATTGTTGTTGGGAAACATGCGCAGGTACTTATCGACCGCATTGTGCCACAATTTATGACTCCTGTTGTCGTTCAATGTTGCGGTCCATACGCCTAAAACCATTCCTTTGATGTCGCGCGTACCCCAAAGCGAACCATCGCCGGTGGTCCTTATCTGATGATAGGGTCGGACAATAATGTCCTGAAGGAGTTGTTCGGGCAAGATCATTTCGAATACGCGCATCGTGAACCTGGATGGTAGCTGACAGCGATTCAATGCATAAGCCAGATAATAGCATTTTTCTTTAACTTTGCTGATCAGGCTCTCGAAGAGAACAAAGAATACGTGCTGGAAATCCACTGATAAACCGCTATATTTCAGGATTTTGTCCCAGCAGTCGGACCGAGTCATACCTGGATGCCAAAACAATAGTTTCATCCGAGTTCGCACATCTCCCAATGGAACCTTGAAACCCAAAGCGCGGTCTTGAGAAATGCGCATCAGAGTTCGATTGGTACATGCCAGACGACGAAAATCGTACATGTTCTGCTTCTGACAATGGCTGAAAATCCGAAGCCAGATCTCGTCCGGGAACATGATGTTTTCCCCAAACATGTTGTTTTAACTTTTTTTGTTTTAAAAATCTTGGAACTCGATGCAAATAACACCTTGGCCTTTTATTTGTCCCATATCAATGTGGGTGGTTCCGGAGCCGTGAATGCCCAGGTAGGCCCTGTAACAATAGTCGTATTAAAAATTGCCTAAATATTTTCTGTGGATCAACGAAACAAAATTTTCACTTTGCATGGATTAATCATCTGCGGTATGTACTCGATATTTTCAAACCGGATGTTGGTTCCATAATCCCCCAGTGCCAGATAGTGTCCGATGTAACTTTCCAATAGCAACAGGATCAGGTCTTTACCTGGACATTTCTGTGGACCTTGGTTGAACATCAGGGCACTGTAGGAATCTTCCAGGCTCGGGTCAGCGTCCCAGCGTTCCGGCCGAAATCGATGGGGCTCTGGAAACACATCTGGGTCTCGGAGAACCGGGTTGTTTAGAATCAGCATCTGCGTCCCCCGCTTGTAGGTGGTCCGACCACCATCGAAACTAAAGTCATCCAGCAAAGTTCGAAACGTAGAACTCACAGGATTATTGAGCCGCAAGGTTTCCAGGATGCAATGGCGCAAATACACCATGCTCCTGCGAGCTCGGCGTAAACCCCGCGGATGGTTGTCCAATAGAATCAGGATGCGAATCGTTGTGAGCGTTAATGTGCCCACAATCGGGAAAATCCAGTGCGGAACCTGGTCCATCAGTTCTTGCTGCTCCAGCAGCAGGTGTTCATCCTGTTGGGATGCTAGCCAGATCAGACTATTGGGTGTTGGGTTGCGTAGCTGTTGCCGAACAAAGTTCTGGAATCGGTCCAGAGTCTCGATGTTGATCTGGCCAAACAGCAGAGCCCAGACACGATTGGCCTGTTGGAAAATGTCAAACACCGGACCATAGATGTCCGTGGTCCCAAAGAGTACCTTCATCGTAATCTGCTTGGCGACTGTCGAGAATTCTTGAAAATTACGCGGGCGTCCCTGCAATAGCAGCCGACGGATGTCTTGGTCCCAGACCTCGGCAAAAGGATGACGTTGACGACCGGTAGCCAGAACGTGTTCGTTGAACCGACGGCGACGTTTCCAGGGACATCCTGTGCTGACTCCCAGATTTCGCCGCATGAACGTTTGGAAAAAGTTGTTTTTCAGCTTTCCGACTCCGAAAATATGAGGCGAGTTATCCAGGGCTTTTCGGATGTACGCACTGTCGGTGATCAAATAATAGGTTGTTCCCAGGATGTTAATTGGTGCGAGTTTGCCATATTGTTGCTTCAGGTCGCGGTAAAGATCGACTCCGGTTGTGTCGTGAAACCAGTCGTTCACGGTCCACCAGAAACAATTCGGCGACACTATGCCCCGAAGTACCGTGATCAGGACCAACCAGTTCACACGGATGGTATTATAATAATACCGAGAAGCAAGCATAATAACAATAATAATAATAATAATAATAATAAACTGCTGCTGTTGCATATTTACATAGTACTTTCGATATAATTCGTGATAATGAAAAATGCAAGAAAATGCATCGCAAAGATCGTCAGGGCGTATCGGTTCCAGTCTCGTTGCGATTGGAACCGATAGAGATTCAACAGTCGTACCGCTACCAGAACAAACATGGCAGAGAATAGACTGGCGGCCAATTTATGTTTGGGGCCAAAACACATGTTGATCAGACCCAGGTAAAGGGGTGCGACCAAAGAATAGGTTTCATAGCTGTAGTTCCGTTTGTCGGGCTCCATGTTTGCGACTCGTAGGAAAAACAAGGAAAACGCCGGCAAAGATGATCCAACAATGAAAGATTTCAAAGACATTTTAATTTATCAGTAACACAAGACATTTATCGATTGGTTTTGTATTTCAAAAACTGATAGTTTTTCGTGAACTCATTTGGCTCCAAGACATCCAACGCCGCAAATATCGATTGTGCCTCGAAATATTCACCACAGGCTGCCCCACCATAGATGTTCTGTGAGGTTACCTGCAAATTTCCTGGATGAAGCATTTGATGATAGACCACCATGTCCCAGGGCGAATAGCATTTGTCTTCAGCCATGCGAATAACACGAGTCATATAGGCATCGTCGTGGTTGGTCACAGGATGTTGTTGATGGTAGTGAATAAAGATGTCGGAGAGTCCACGAAATGTTGTCATCCTTTTCTTTGTTGTTTTGATTTAATTTATTTTGCAAATACGGTGACGGGAGCATCCTATTTTTACATTTTGTCAGAGAGACACCTCAAAAATTCTCAAGATGTCCCAGAACGTAAATTGCACCTCAGAAATTCCAAGATGAAGGGAGTTTACATCTGATCGTGATTTCCCTGTCACGATGACGGGAGCAACTCATTTTTACATCTGGTCTACATTCCAGGATGTAAATCTTGCGGTGACGGGAGCAACTCATTTTTACATCTGGCCTACTTTGATTGTGATTTTCCTGTCGCGATGACGGGAGCAACCCAATATTTACATCTGGCCTGGATTTCTTGTCGCGATGACGGGAGCATCCTATTTTTACATCTGGTCTACTTTGATTGTGATTTTCCTGTCGCGATGAGACGGGAGCAACCCAATATTTACATCTGCTTGGAAATTCTTGGATGTTAATCTTGCGGTGACGGGAGTATTGACATTTATCCAGGATTCTCAGGATTTCTTGTTGGATGAACAGAACGTAAATTGCACCTCAGAATATCTGGCCGATGACGGGAGCATCCTATTTTTACATCTGGTCTACATTCCAGGATGTAAATCTTGCGGTGACGGGAGTAACCCAATATTTAGGTCTGGAGTTATTGTCACGATGACGGGAGCAACTCATTTTTTCATCTGACCTGGATTCCCTGTCACGATGACGGGAGTTTTCATCTGCTTGGAAATTCTTGGATGTTAATCTTGCGGTGACGGGAGTATTGACATTTATCCAGGATTCTCAGGATTTCTTGTTGGATGAACAGAACGTAAATTGCACCTCAGAAATTCCGACCGATGACGAGAGTTTACATCTGGGGTTGTTCATCTTGCAGCGACGGGAGGTATTATTGTGTCACAATGACTCGTAGTTTATGGCCAAACAGGTCGATTGTGGTTTTCTCTCCGACCTTATCGATCAGCAACAGCAGGAGTCGCAGGACATTTTTGTAGATGGCTTTTTCCACGGAATCGGGCAGGTAATCGATGTTAATGTTTTCGTTACGCAGGATTTCATCCACGTATTGTGAGATGAGAGTCGATGAAATCACGGATTGCGCCACATGGTTGTGGAGTCCAAAGTCGTCATCTTCATCCATGACTCGAATCAACTGCCGATTCTGGCTTTCCAATTGCTCCCGATGCTGCTTTTCCAACGTGAGTTCCGACTGCAATCGTTGGATTTCCAAGTCCTTGGCCGATAGCGATTCTCGAAAGGCATCCTGAATTTCCTTGATTTCGGCTTGCAGGTCCTTTTTCTGCTGTTTGAGTTTCCCTAGAGCCCGCTTGTGCTGTTGGGTCCAGGCTTCCATTTCATCCTGGGTCACCACATTGTCATGGTTGGCATCGAGACGAGCAAACAGCCCGTCCAATTGCTGTTGCAATTCGTTGTATCGGGTATCAACAGTTGTTGTCGTTTTGCTAAAGTAATTACCCATAATTTATAATTTGTTTGGCAGAAAAAAAAAATTAAACATTACAAAACCAACCAATCAAATTTAACCAACATGAATTTGGAAAAACTTGACTTGTCACTCGGCGAATCATCAGATAATTTCCCCAGCTGTACACCGACATTCACTTGTCTCCGGATGCGTCAGGCCATCTCATTTCCAGGCCCAGCTCACAACCCACCATTTTACAACGACCTGATAGTTCTATCTGGCGATTCCTTGATAACTCTGCAAAATACCATTAATACCATGATGGAAGAACAGAAACAACTTTGGACAAAAATGCAACTGTTGGAACAGAAAGCAGCCGAAAATTACAATGAACTTTCAGATGCTATCAAATACTTACCTTGCATTTCAAAATCGTACCAGACAGCCAAAGAGGATTTTGAAACGCACATTCCAGAGAAAAAAAATTAAAAAGACTTTTTTTTTCTATCTTTGAATCCTACCAATGTCTCATCGTTGTTCTGAATGCACTTATGAAACCAAACATAAAGGCAGTTTGAAAACACATCTATGGGAAGTTCATGATATTGGTGAAGGGAACATCTACAAATGTGATCAACCTGAATGTACATACGAAACCAAACGGAAAGGCAGTTTGAAAACGCATCTATGGGAAAAGCATGCTATTGGTGACGGTGAAATCTATAGTTGCGACCAACTTGAATGCACTTATAAAACCAAAAACAAAAGCAATTTGACGAGGCATCTATGGGAAGTGCATGATATTGGTGAAGGGAGCATCTACAAATGCTACCAACTTGAATGCACTTATAAAACCAAAAACAAAGGCAGTTTAAAAACACATCTATGGGAAGTTCATGATATTGGTGAAGGGAACATCTACAAATGTGATCAACCTGAATGTACATACGAAACTAAAAAGAAAGGCCATTTGAAAACGCATCTATGGGGTGTGCATGATATTGGTGAAGGGAACATCTACAGATGTGACCAACTTGAATGCACTTATGAAACCAAACGTAACAGGGATTTGAAAACGCATCTATGGGAAGTGCATGATATTGGTGAAGGGAACATCTTCAAATGCTACCAACCAAAATGTGATTACAAAACTAAACGGAAAGGCGATTTTAAAAAACATTTGACCAATATGCATGACATTGGGAAACACCGATGTGATTTCTGTTTCGGAAATCGCAATTCGCGGATTGCGTACAAAAAGCATGGCAAACTTCACCACATCTGTCGTCGCTGTTTCAAGAAAGACACCAATAAATCATCGCGCGCCGAGCAACAAATGAGTGATTGTCTGGATCAGGAAATTGGTACGAATTACCTGCTGGGTTCCGACAAGAGTTTTCGCTCCATGGGAGGCTGTTCACTGTTGCGCCCCGACAAACTCTATGGCTCTGGTGGTTTAGTATTTCAGTATGAATGTGACGAACATGAACACAAATGGGAAAATGGCACCTATGCCTGTGATGAAAAACGTATCAGTGATATCTATGATGAATTTCCAGGCAAAACCCATGTGGTTATCCGATGGAACCCCGATTCGTACAGAACAAAGGAAAAGAAACCAAAACGCAAAGAACGGCTTCGATTGCTGATCAAGCTGCATCGTAAACTGGTTGCCATGAAACACACGGACCCGATACACATTTACTACATGTTTTACTCTAAAGACAATCCGCGAATCGCCAAGAAAATCCCATATACGTTTATTTACAATGACAGCGACATCGATAATTTATAGTTGACGGACAAAAAAAACTAAAACCCAGAAAAATTTTTACATATATCTATTCATTATGCGGTCGTTATGTGTTGCTATGACTATGACTATTACTATTGCTATGACTATGACCATTGGGTCCGCCGCAATCAATGTTGCCATCACTGGTAGCTTTACCGAATGCTACGATGATGACAAGAATCCCTTCCCGGCTGCCTGCACTTTTGCCGACCAAGAAGTCCGTTGGGGTAAAGGCCAAAGCCAGGAAACCCGCAGTGGACTCGGGTTTCAAGGCAGTTCCAATGTATCATTGAGTACCGATGGGGTAATAAAAATAGGCACTCTGGAACACTATAATTGGCCGATCAGCGGCAAAATTCCTACATTCATCGGATTTGAACTGTCGGTAGCGGTCGCGGTAGGAGAACAGGACAACAGCACAGCATCTTTTCAGATGCTGCTGCAACTCAATGAAACCACGAATCGCGAAACTCCACTCATCAACGGAACCCAATGCCCCTACAGTGACGACCCGGATTGGTTTGGGCAATACAATGCCAGCACGAGTCCCTGTTGTCCCTACCGTACAGTGCTGGAACCATGTTCCGACCGCATCCGATTTATTGAACCCGTGGATTTCAACAGTTCCTTTCCAGTCAATGTGAGTTTGGTCACGGTCTGGGTCGATGGGTTCCAACCAGTTGCGAACGATAGCAATGCAGATCCAATCGAATCCTTTGTGACGGAAGAAACCCGTGTTTCCACCGCCTATGTTCTGGCTCATTTGACTGTGGTATGCAACGATAACAACAATAGCAATAATAGTGGTAACTTGTGCCCGGAACGGGAATGTTACACCGTGGAATGCGTAGATCCTGGCTGGTGCAACTATACCTACGTGTGCCCACCCACCACCACAACTACAACTACTACTACAACTACTACTACATCTTCGTCTACATCTTCTACAACTACAGATGGTATCGGTGGTGATGACGATGGTGACAATACAGGGACAATCGCGGGAGCTGTGTCGGCGGCAGCTGTGGTCTGTTGTTGTTTGTTTTTGCTTCTGGGTCTTTTGGGTCTCGTGGCATTTCTAGCCTTGGTAATTCTGTGGCATCCAGAACTGCCTCAACGGGTTCAAGGGATTGCCCAGTCAACATTCACATCCACCGGGTCGCACCAGAACCCGACTTATCAGCCCAACGTCACAGCGACCGATAACCCGCTGTATGGATTATAAAAAAAAACTGGAATGGTGTGTGTGATAAAAAATAAAGAAAGTCGATATGATGTCGTCGTCGGATCTACTGGCCCTAGGCCTATGTATATTCATGATCACGATGTACATTTGGGTATTTTACAAACTGTGTCTGGTTGCAGAACACTGGGCTCCCAGGAAGAAAAACGATGATTACTGTGATGATACATCGACACCGTTACTATGGGAAGATTGGGAAATCGTTTAATCCGAGATGTAAAAACTTTTGACATATATACAATATGATGGTGATAACCGATTTGCCTCCGGAAATACTTAAATCGATTCTACTCTGTCTGCGATCGAAAGCCGACCTATTATCATGTTTCCTGACCCATTCGGCTTTTCATGTGTTCAATTTGCGGGAACGTGCCGAGTTCCGCCAGACTTTGCTCTCGCACTATCAACATAAGCTTTCCTTTCCGATACATTCTATGTTTTATTTACAGAAATGGGAACCTTTAACTAATAATAACAATAACAATAATAATAATAATAATAACAATAACAATAATAATAACAATAATAATAGTCCTCATCGGATCTTAGTGATTGGCCCGATAGATACCAAAAAGGGCGACGTTGTTCAACATTTGGTGCGTATATTGCAGCAGCAGCAGAAGCAGCCACTGGGCTGTACGGTATTGCAGGATTTAGATTTTCGTCGACGTAAGGATACCAAACTGTTGGAACGGCAGCTTCTGAACCAGAGTCGGAATCTGATTTGCACTGTGGACGATGTTCGCCGAATCCATCCGCCGCTTTGCAGTAAATTTCGAACGTTTTTCTTGATGCCATGGACCCCAAACTCATCATTCTCGGTGCTGACAGACAGCATATTTGATTTCAACTATCTACCACAGTCCGAACTTTCAGAAGTGGTATATCGTGCCTACTGGCCCTTTTGCATGGTGTTACAATACCGTGAGGATGTGGAAAAACTTTGGCCTTACTATTGGATCGTGGATTCTTGCGTCACGGGGTGGCCGGCAAATATGTTGTTAGCAAGCAAAAGCGCGCGATGAAAAAAGTAATATTCTATACATCCTGGACTGACCCGGAAACCTATTTGGAACAGACCTTGAAAAGACTAACACCTCAACACGATGGTCGATGGCGCACCATCCAGGGCACTGCGGACCCCCAGGAAGCCGATTATGCGATTATTTTGGACCAACTAACCACTACAGCTACCAGTATACCATTTCCACCGAGTAAGCGGGTATTTTTGCAGCGTGAACCGCCGGAAATTCGACCAAAGACCCAGGATACCACGGGTTGGTTGTTTGATGGCAGTTATCGGAACGGAATGCATCATGTTGCGGTGCCCTGGATTCATCGTAAATTTCAGGAACTAATGCTTCTGGAACCGCAACGTGACGACGACACAAAAGTAGTAGCCATCTGTTCTGGGAAGACCAAAACGTTGGGGCAGCGTCAGCGATTGATTCTATTGAAGCGTCTCTGTGAACTTCATCCGGACCTTATCGATGTGTATGGCCGCGGGCTCGATGGTTCCCAATTCAGCGGTTGCTATCGGGGCCCAATCGAAACGCGTTGTAAGTTTCAGGTTCTGTCGCAGTACCGATTCTGTTTGGCATGTGAAAACAGCAGTCATCCAAATTATTTCACCGAGAAACTGGTGGATTGCTTTCTGGCCCTAACGTTTCCGATCTACTGGGGTTGCCCAAACCTATCGGAATTTTTCCCGCCCGAATCCTACGAATCCTTGGAAAGTCTCATGCCGTTGGACAGAGCCATCGATACAGTCGTTCAGAGAGTCAACGGGGCCCCAATCAATCTCGATGCTTTAAAGGAAGCCCGGCGTCGGGTTTTGCAGGTCTGGAACATCTGGCCGAGTCTCCATGGCATCCTGACAGTGGGTCGGTTCTATGGACAGTTTCGCCAGGATCAGAGAGTGTATGAATTGTTTTTCAAACAACAACGGCGACAACAGGGTGTCTTTGTGGACGTTGGAGCCAGTGATGGCGTGACTTTTAGCAATACGTTTTTTTTCGAAAATACTCTAGGTTGGACCGGTTTGTGTATTGAGCCACGACCATCGGCGTTCCGGGACCTGGTGCGGAATCGCCGTTGTCTCTGTGCAAACGTGGCTGTAGGCGATCCGGAAGCTGATGGAGACTTGATGCAATTTGTGGAATATCGAGGATGGGGGTCGGGTCTGAGTGGAATCGCGCAATACTACGACCCGAGACATTTGGAGCGGATCAAGCGGGAAGAATTGCATCCGGACCATCGGGGGAAAACCACCTACAATGTGATCGTGCAGTCCTTGGCTGACCGATTGGAAACACACGAACTCTACGAAATCGACTATTTGAGTATAGACATTGAAGGTCCGGAACTGAAGGTTTTAAAGACCCTGGACTACGATCGGTTTCGAATCAAAGTCATTGACGTGGAAAACAACTATCGTACGGCCGACATCCGGAATTTCCTGCGCACAAAGGGCTACCGGTTCGTGGAACGTATCGGTGTCGATGAACTCTATGTACGTGACGATCTATGATAGGAATCTGTGTATATGTACGATTCCCACCATAGAAGGCAATAAAATGCTTATCCGAGAGTAACGTTACGCAGGGAAATTACATTCCATGCGCCGTTAGCTGCCATGATTTGCATAGTGTCGCCGATGGCACCACCGAAAGTGGCAACATCTCCTGCTGCACCCGCGGCATTGAAACCAGGGGTAGCATTAGTGACGGTGTGGGCCTGGGCAGTGATGGCTGTAATCGTTAGGATTTTACCATCATCTTCACCAGACAAGGGGCGTGCCAAAGTCATGGCCAAAGCACCACCGGATCCGATCAGAACAGCTCCAGTTTTCTGACTGATAGCTCCGGCAGCAGTGTAAGTGGCAATTTGTTCTTTTTTGTTACCATTTACGTCCAAAGTGTTTGCAATAAGATCACCTCTGCGTGGCATTTCTTGTTTGTTTGTTGTACTTGTTTGGCAATATATTTTTTTTTTGGGTCAGGATTTTTGTTTTCCTGACTGCGGATTTTTCCCCCCTGCCTGTGTAATAATATTAAATGATGGTGACGGGAGCAACCTGATTTTCTAGGGATTTTTTTTTTTGAAATTCTCTCCGTTTTTTTTCTCTACGAATATGTAAAACACAATATGCCTAAAGTTGGAGATCTCCAAGGTGTCACACTCGATATTGTAAACACAGCCGGTAAATCGTTCCTGCGAGGAACCACGGAAGTCACCGGTACTCTTCAGACCCCTGATGCACAAAGTCTGAGCGTTACTCATTTGAATATTATCATGGACGACGTGTCGACTGCTGGCAGTTCGTTTGCAGTTGCGCCGGTAGCAGGAACCATCACTCGTATCCAATCGGTTATCGATGGTGCGATTGCAACCGCAAATGCAGGCATTACTACGGAAATCAACGGAGTCGCAGTCACTGGTGGAGCCATCACAATTACTCAGGCCGGTTCTGCTGCCGGAGACGTGGATACCGCTACCCCGACTGCTGCGAATACCGTAGCTGTTGGCGACGTGATTGAAATCATCACCGACGGCGCCAGTACCAATACAGTACGTGTAAATTTCACTATTACTATTACTTTGTCTTAAAATTACTATTACTTTGTCTTATCTATCTCTATCACTATCTTTGTCTTACAATTATTGTCTTATCTATACTAATTTAGTTTAAAAACATAAACGGATGGATTATATTATTAACGATTGTGAAAAACTACAAGTTAAATTATTAGATTGAGTTAGGTCTTTTGGCCAGCAATTTGCCAGGATTGTTCCATCCTGCTTGTTGCGGACCAAATACATCAGGATAAGTTCGTCCTCATTGCGAAATGATGGTAACTTGACAGTTTCGACACCACACCACATCCTACTCCATGATTCATATGGCCGAAAGCCACGGGAACCACAAAGATAAGGTGTAACCAAGTTGAAATCGAAACTTGGATCAAAAGTTTGCAGGTCTTCAAAGAATGGCTCCGTGAGGACAAATTTGCCCTGCCAATGGATGTCGGAACGGAAGAGAGTCACCAAAACTTTTTTCGTCACCAAATACAAGTCGGATCCTTCGCGAACACCATAGTCGGCCAAAGTACAACCGTTATTTTCCAAATGTTTGTCAGCGAAAACCAATTGCAAGTACTTTGGTTGAATTTTTTCCAGGGTTTCAAGAATTCGTTGCTTTGTCTTTGGCTGGTTGTTTTTTGATTGCATCTTTTGTTTCAGTGCTCGCAGACTGGCTTGCATCACGTTTGCACTGGTATCCGATGATTTAACTTTCAAAGCGATAACTTTCAAACGGATAGATGCAATCGTGATCTTTACATAAATTTCCATTGTATCAGCCATCTTTTTTTTTAGGGGGGTAGATGTGTAATACTTTTTTTTAGAAAATTCTCCGAGATTTTTTAGAGCGTTTCGGAGAATTTTTATTTTTCACTGAAAATTTATTTTTTCGCAACAAACAGAAATTGAATGAATACCATGGAATGGTAATTAAATGCTTCCATGACTTCGGTTGTGTAGCCGTGAGTCAAGGCAACAGTGATTGCATTGGCTTGGACGATTGCCCGTTGATTTTTTCGCCAGGGGAACTGTGGTTTCCAGCCGGCAGGATACTCGAATTGCGTTGGTTTTCGACCGCGTTGGGAGAACGTGAGTCCCAAAACCACCTGTTTGAATTCAGCATCCCGCGCGTTCCGCAATGCATAGTCTAGCCCTTCGAGTGGACTGCCACCACCGTCGCGATCCACCTGGGTACCCCAGATGGTACCCATATAGTCGAGAAAGTAAACGTTTGTGGCAGGTGCCATGCCTTTTTTCTTGAGGATATCGTTGATGTTGGCAAATATGGGCATGATATCGACATTGGGGTATTGGGCCTTCAATGTGCGGACTTTTTTCAGCTGCGAACCGTAAACATCCAGATCCCATTCGCAGTTATGGAATCTCTTGATATTCGGGAGGCTTCGAAGAAATGCATCGGCTGAACGCATTTTCCGACCTTCCAAACTCAGGAAAAACAGATCGCCTTCGACCCGTTGTTGTACCAAAGCGATAAATTTCTTGTGAACGAGCCGTTTTTCCTGAGTCAATTTCGAATCATTATAGGTGGTGCGTTTTTTTGGTCGTTGTACTGGTGGTGATGGTGATGGGCTGTTGCGGCGGCGCCGTTTTCGCGAGCGACGATGATCCATCTGGGGTTAGTTTGTTTGTTTTTTTTTTTTAAAAAAAATTGTTGGTTTATTTGTATACCAACATGAGTAATGAATTGGAACCAAAAAAACTGGCTATCTACTACGGATGGCCAAGTTCATTAAATTCAGCGGAAAATCAATGGGATTTGGACAATGTGGCTGCAGATTTGGCCCAATACGATATTGTGGTTCTGGGTGCCGGATTGGAAGATTCATCCCACGGGGACCATCAAAATACCAAAGATATCCTGGCAAAAACCGCCGTAGCCAATGTTGATTTCTATGGTTATATTGATGCAACCGATTCACAATCGAGTAACGAAACGAAAATTGACAACTGGGACGCCATGGGTGATCGTTTGGTCGGGATTTTTTGTGACAAGTTTGGGTTTGATTGGAATGTGACCCGACAGCAGCAAAACAGTCTGGTTACGTATATTCACAACCAATCCCTGAACGCTTTTGTGAATGCCTGGGATCCTGATGATGTATTCGATGGAAACCCTGGTCATAAATTAAATTCCAGCGATTGGTACCTAGCGGAATCCTATCAGATCGTGAATGGATCGTATCAATCCGGTTCGGATTGGCGTACGAAATCCGATAAGATGATTAGCTATCACGATTCGGAGGGAACTCAAATGGCTTGTGTTACCACATACGACAGTTCTTCTTTTGATCAGGATAAATTAGACTATTCTTTTCTGTCCTGTATCTTGGATGGACACCAGGCATGGGGATGGGGTGAAGAGAATTTTTCGGCCAGCAATGCTGTGATGCCATATAGAACTCGGCCATCGTACCATGGAACAAAACACAACGGTGCGATTTCGAATAACAGTGGCGTGTATGAACGCCCAACGAATGTAGGAATTCACATTGATACTAGCAGCAATACTTCAAGTTTGCTCCTGGATTAAATAACAAAAAAATCATGATTTCCAATATCTCAGAGATATTGGAAAAATTGATAAGAAAATCCTGACTAATCTAATAAGATGTCAACAGTGTGATTGGTGGCATCAACGTGAACTCCTACATTTGTGTCACGTTCGTAAATCGAACCATTCTGCACGATACCACCGAGATACTTGGTACCATGATATTCTTTGCGATTTCGGAATGGTAATTGCGAGTTTCCAGCACTAAAGAACTCTTCACCCCAGCCCCAGGCGTTCAGACCATCTAACAGAGCCGAAAAGTACGCGTAATCAGCTTTGACTTGGTCGAAAGCACTACTATCGTAGGTGGTGACCGCTGCAAGTTTAGTTCCAAATGCTGTACGATGAGCAAGCATTTTATCGGATTTCGTGCGCCAATCGGTTTCGGATTGATAGGCGGCATTGATGATTTGGTAGGATTCTGCCAGGTACCAATCGTTTCCATCAATACTAGGTGGTAGTCCCAGAGGATTCATTGTTGCATGCACGGTGGATGCAAATACATCATCAGGATCCCAGGCATTCACGAACGAATGGACACCTTTGTACCGGGCCAGTTCCACTAAACAGATTTGTTTTACGCGACTCACATTGAAATCGTAGCCAAAGCGATCATAGAAGATACCGGCTACACCCATATTGACCCATCGATCGACAGCAGTAAATATAGACAGGAATGATAGGGTTGCATCCACGTAACCATAGACGGCTGTGTTGGCCATACCAGGATCACTGATGATACTTTGAGTGTTAGCATGATCGCCGTGAGATGGATCCTCGAGACCCTGTCCGAACACAACCATGTCGTAGTTTTGATAATGGCTGACTGCAGTTGGAATATCTGAAGCGCCATTGACCGTGGATGGCCATCCGTAGAAAATTGCGAGTTTCTTCGTATCGATTGGAGTCGACATTGTTTTTTTTGTTTCTGTAGTTTGTTATCAAATAGAATAGAAAAATTTTAGTACAGGTATTCAAATTTCACCACCAATTTTTTATTGGTTCCTGAATTCTCTGTGTATCGTGCTCGTAACACGGTGTTTGCTGGCATATAACTGGCACCGATTTTACTTTCACCGATGACGTATTCCCAAGCGGGTCCAAATTCGTAATTGCGTAGATAGTAAACGGTTTGTTTCACGTAGGTTGGAGTGGCGGCTGAGAAACTATTGACTGCAGCGGTTTCGACAGTCAGGGTTTTGGCGACTTTATCGATTGCAAGAACGTGACCTAAATTGTCACTGTTGGTTCCATCATCCAGGGTAACATAGTAACCGACGGATGTATTGTCTATGACCGTCTGTGAAACGGTAATCACAGTGTCATTCGCCGAAACATCGCTCGTGATCGTACCAATCGTGGTGTTAGGAGCGATCATAGCTTCGAAATTGTCGCCTTCATGGTCACTCGTGGTAATCATATAGACAGCAAGGATAGAAATAGGGTAGGGCCAACTATAGTCATTTTCAGATGTATCGTTTGCGTCGGTATTAATGACTTTAGTTTCACACATGAAATGTTCACCGGTTGGTGTGGATTCTTCTTTGATGCGAAATGTTTCGGGTTTTCGCGAGTCTACGATTGTGGTTTTGGAGCCATCAATAGTGTGGGCAGTATTCACAGGACAGGTTGTGGGTTCTGAATCGTTTTCATCCAACCAGATGAATTCATTCTGACTGTCGGTGGTACAGAATACCCGGTATTTATATAGAATGTGATTGCTGCTGCTCATCAAGTCGTTTGTTGTTTTTTTTTTTTACCTTATAGGAGGATTTTTTTTCAACGATAATTGACGGTAAAGTCTTCAATGGTTGCGTTTTTGTTGCCAGACCCACCATTGCGTCTGGCTTGAAGTTCCAGAATTGCATCACCTGATGGTACGTTACTAATGGTTCCTAAGTTATTGATTTGTTCCGAAGTGTTTGAAAAGTTCCCTGTACAAATTTCCAGACTGTTGGTTGCGTCGAAAAGGCGAATGTCGTAGGAAGTGATACCACTATCCATATAACTTATAACCGTAACGGAATCGATAGCGGAAGAACTGCTACCGGGATAGCTAAATGATGCAACTGTTGTGTATGTACTACTGGATACGGTTCCAGTCGTTTGTGGCACAACTTTATAGGATTTCTGTTTGTTTTGCCATTTTACTCCCGATTGTTGCGTACTGTCGTACACAAGTTCTTGATTGTCGCTGCCAGGACTCAGGGCTATCCAACCATTATCTCCTCGTACCAATATTGTTCCTTTGACTAAAGGCATATTTGATTTATAATTAATGGTATCCCTAGATAAATTTACGAGATGTGATACACAGTGTAGGCTTCGCTGGATGCAGTGACATTGGTGAATCGCAGACGCCAATGACTGCCTCCCGAACATTTGTAGGTATCCGCAAGATTTACGTTGTTTCGTGGATTTACATCAGGGTTGCCAACAACGGTTCCTCCAGTGCCTGCGGCTACAGTTACGAGATGTTCGTTTCCAGATGTATCTTCATTGATAATATGAAAATCGATACAATCGCCAACTTCAACACCGCTGATACCACTGACTGCATTTGCGGCTGTCGGCAAAGTTACAGTTCGATCGGCTGTCGGTGTCATGGTAAGTATTCCTGTTTGTAATTCACCAATGGTTGCCGTTTGATTGGCATCGCTATAGGCAGTAGCTGCTGGTTGAGATTTTACCAGCCCACCTGTACCCCATCGGGTAAATAATCTTGTAGCGCCCGTATTGTTTCCAATCGTCAGAGTTTTTGCTTGTGCAACGTCGCCGATTTGGATTTCTCCTCCGTTGCTATTGTTTCCGATAGTAATGCCACCTGTACCAGAATTGATCACAATACTCGTAGCGCCCGTAGTGTTTCCGATTGTAATGGTTCGTGCAGTAGCTGACGTACCAATATCCATATTACCAGCAGACCAATGTCCTATTCCAATTAAACCTGTGCCACTGTTAATGGCAATACCTTGTGACCCTGAACTGATAGTGACTCCACCATTATTCGTAGCTGCATCCAACGTAATGGATCCGCCAGCTCCTTCCGAAGTGGCCAAATTAATAGGTCCATTTGTATCCAAATCTAATCCACTTGTTCCTAAATCTAAATCTAATCCACCAGCGCCCGTATTTGCTAAGATCCTAACAGCATCTGCGCTAGTGCTGGTTGTAGTAATATTTATACTTCCCGAAACATCAACATCAATACCACCTGCTGCATTCAGTCGTATGGAATCTGAACCTGTACCTTGACTGTCAATTATAATACTGGAATTATTGGAACCTGTTAATGCAATAGTGAGATCTTGTGCATCTCCTGTGGTAGCTAACGTCCAATTACTGGACGCTCCAGTGGAATCCAAACTGATTCCTCCACCCGATGCCACATCTAAATTGAATCCACCTGTTCCAGCCCGTACATCGGTTTGACTGGCTCCTGTTTGATTTCCCATGGTGATTGTTCTTGCAGCTGCAGCTGTACCGATATTGATGGGTTGTGCTTCGGCTTGGGTTCCGATATTGATTCCAGAACCTCCATCGATATTCACAAGTCCTACTGTGGCATCTAAAGTTAAATTGCCGGATGTGGTGGTAAAATTCGAAGCTGCTGCTGCATCCAAAGAGATGGAGTTGGTGGTGTCAATTGCGATGCCACCGGTTCCAGCGTCAATGTCAATGCCGCCAGCAGCATTTGATGCGTTGATGATTATTGATGCTGCATCAGCCAGGGTACTGGTGATTTCGTTGTTTCCAGGAACGCTGATGATGCTGTTTGTCGGATTCGGTGTGTGATTTGATACCAGGGTATCCAATGTGGTTTTTTCTCCAGCACTGATGGTGGATTCAAACACCACGTTAACAACATCGCTATTTACGTCTACACGAAGCAGTGTCGTGGTGATCCCTGCTTCGTCTTCGATTTCGGTATGGAACTGTCCGGCAGCCAGTTGGCCACCGAAATCCACGGATTTACTATAGGTTTCAGTCATGAATGGTTTACTTTAACTAAGTACCTAGAAATTTTAAGACAAACGAATCAAAGTCAGACTTCGTTCGTGCATCGTAAATGTTCCGGTTGAGGTTTGATATCGTACATCCACTGCTTGAGACCCATTCGGTGTTACGATGGCTTGTGTCATCATACTATCTTCCATCCCTGATGTGGGACCACCTCCTGTGATTAATTGGCGTTCGGAATGTGACACAATGGTGCCTCCAACATGAATTGCCCAATGTCCGGTTGCATTGTTTGAACCAACACCGCCCGATGTAGAAAACATGGCTAAATAGGTTCCACTCGCGGGTGTAATTGTCATAGTATTCACGACTACGTAGGTTGAACTCGTGGTACTGGTATCAGCAGTAGCGGTGACGGCTTGATTGGTAATATTCGAAACACCCCAGGTCAGAGTAGCAGGGTTCGATCCATCCGTTCTTAAAACTTGCCCACTGGTACCGACACTGTCGGGAAATACCAATGTTCGATCTGCTGTAACGGAAGCTGGTGGTCGGAAAGCGATATAATTCGTACCGTTCCCAGTTTGTTCATACATTCGTAATTCTGCTCGAGCTGTACTTGTCCCTAATAAACGATAAGTTCCAGTACCTTTGGATTGTAGACTCAACCCAATATTGGTATCACCACCGGTTACGCTCAGGACTGGGTTGTTAGCTGTTGCAGCATTTGCAATGGTAAGTTCATTCACAGCTGATGCGGTACTACTTAGAATTAACAGTTCATTGTCATTGGAATCATGTATGGTCATACCGCGATTGGCTTCTCCTGTTACACCAAGTCGTGCATTTACCCCCGTGGCTGAATTGGTAATAGAGATTTCATTCACAGCCGACGCGGTTGATGTGAAATTAATCAATTCATTTCCATTGGCGTCCAGTAGATCATTTGTATCGCTAATCAGTAAACCACTATTTTGAATTGATGTTCCACTTGTACCATCAAATCGTGCAATCGCGTTGTCAGTACTACTACCTGGACCAACAACATCTCCACCACCTGCGGGTGCTACCCAACTTAATGTAGCTGGATTATTTCCATCAGTTCGTAGAAACTGTCCGCTCGAACCGACTCCATCTGGAAGAGTCAGAGTGTACGACGTAGTTACAGTACCCGGGACCGTGATGCCAGCATATTGACCACCTGTGTCGTCTTGTAAACGAATTTCCGCTTGGTCACTGGCAGACGCTGAACTAAAATTAAATACTCCCGTCCCTTTAGTGACAAAATCGATACCAATATTGGCATCGCCACCAGTCGCACTAATAGTGGGGTTATTACCAGTGGCTGCGTTTGCAACAGTCAGTTCATTTACCGCGGAGCCTGTGGCTGTTAGCCCAAACAGTTCGTTTCCATTGGTGTCCAAAATCGATGTGCCAATTTGTGGACTGGTAAGTGTTTTGTTCGTTAAGGTGTCGGTGGTGGTTCGTGCAACTAAAGTATCGGTGGTTGTAGGCAGTGTCAAAGTCGCGTTTGCACTTATATTAGCCGGAGGTTGAATTTGAACGTAATTTGACCCAGTGTCTTGATCCTCGTATAGTCGCAGCACAGCTTGAGTACTCGTGTTACCTCGGAAATCAAACGTTCCGGTACCTTTCGCTTCAAACCTAATACCAATGTTTGTATCGTCACCTTGAGCTGAAAAACCCGGGTTAACAGTTGAAGCAGCGTTAAATGCTCGCACATAGTTTACAGAATTAGACCATTTCCAAAATTGAAATATTTCGTTTCCCTCATCATCCATGATAAAAGCACCTGTCATTTCCGGATCATCTATACTTGGAGTCGTCAACGTTTTATTCGTCAACGTATCCGTTGTATCCCTACCAACCAAGGTATCCGTGGCTTCTGGCAATGTTAAAGTCACATTACTTCCAATGGCTGCTGGTGGTTGAACTGCGATGTAATTTGTTCCATTGTCAGTATCTTCATGAAACCTCAGGGATGCTTGAGTTGTAGCAGTACCCAACAGATTATAGGTACCTGTTCCTTTTACTTGTAGATCCAAACCAATGTTAGTGTCACCACCAGTTGCACTAATAGTAGGATTATTACCAGTGGCTGCATTGGCAACAGTGAATTCATTAACAGCAGAAGCTGTGGCTGTAAAAATCACTTCTTCATTACTATTGCTATCCAAAATCTGATTGACAATGGGACTGGTAAGGGTCTTGTTTGTGAGGGTTTGGGTATCCGTTGTACCTACTACGTTTCCTGTAACGCCATGGACACCTGACGATGGATTGTCTACTTCCGATCCATGGGTTAGACCACTGATAGTATTGGAACCAGCTGCTATGGTTTTATTCGTCAATGTATCTGTGGTATCCCTACCTACCAAAGTATCCGTGGCTTCTGGAAGCGTAAGAGTCACATTACTTCCAATCGCAGCGGCAGGTTGAACTGCAATGTAATTCGATCCATTGTCGGTATCTTCGTGGAATCGTAAAGATGCTTGTGTAGTCGCCGTACCTAACAAGTTATACGTACCAGTTCCCTTGACCTGGAAATCTAGCCCAATATTAGTGTCGTTACCTGTAGCACTGATTGTTGGATTGTTTGCGGTCGCTGCATTTGCATAAGTTAATTCATTTACCGCGGAGCCTGTGGCTGTTAGCCCAAACAGTTCGTTTCCATTGGTGTCCAAAATCGATGTACCGATTTGTGGACTGGTAAGTGTTTTATTGGTTAAAGTCTGAGTGTCTGTGGTTCCAACCACGGATCCGGTAACGCCATGAACTCCCGAAGATGGATTGTCAACCTCTGAACCATGTGTAAGACCACTGATAGTATTGGAACCAGCTGCTATGGTCTTGTTGGTTAGGGTTGATGCAAAATCATTGAACACAAAAGTGTCGTTACCGGTCAAGAGTGGAAGGGTCACAGTTCGATCGGCAGCTAATTCACTGACAGCAAAGATATATTGATGGTCTGCACTAGTATCGTTAATTTCGGGGGTCGTGAGTACGGGGCTGGTCAGGGTTTTATTCGTGAGTGTTTGTGTATCGGTGGTACCCACCACGTTACCAGTTACGCCATGGACACCTGACGATGGATTGTCTACTTCGGACCCATGCGCTAAATTACTGATTGTGTTATTGTCTGCATTGATGGTTTTATTCGTCAGTGTGTCGGATGTTGCTCGACCCACCAGAGTATCCGTGGCTTCTGGAAGCGTAAGAGTCACATTACTTCCAATTGCGGCTGCTGGTTGAACTGCAATGTAATTCGATCCATTGTCGGTATCTTCGTGGAATCGTAAAGATGCCTGTGTTGTGGCAGTGCCCAATAAATTGTAAGTTCCGGTACCTTTGACCTGTAGATCCAACCCAATATTCGTGTCCCCTCCGGTAACACTCAAGGCTGGATTGTTTCCAGTGGCTGCATTGGCCATGGTGAATTCATTCACTGCAGAAGCGGTTGTTGTAAAAATCACTTCTTCGTTACTGTTACTGTCTAGAATTTGATTTACAATCGGACTGGTTAGGGTCTTATTTGTCAGGGTTTGACTTGCATTTGTTATTACCATATCACCAGATGTACCACCTAAATCAGGAATGGTAATTGTTGGTGCACTGGTTGACTGCGAAGCAGCAGTCAGAGTCGTATCGTTGGTTCCAGACTCCAACACGAGATTATTGATTCCCGATAAATTTTGTGAATCGTCTATAAAAAGACCTGATGTTTGAACCAGTTTACCTGTTGTACCATCGAAACGAACAACTTCGTTGTCGGTACTGCTGGCTGGCCCTGAAAGGTCTCCGTCGACTCCTGATCCTGCAATTTGCGAAAACGATAGATTGTCGGTACCTACTACGTCGTTGGGTGCATCGTTGGTACACATCCATCCCGTGTCAGCGTTGGTTGTGCCTTCTTTTACATAAAGAATCACAGATGCGACGGATTCACCATCATCGAAATCCGATGCACGTACGGGTGCGCCGGATGCCTGTACGATGTAAACACCATTTTCCGTGGCGGTTGATTGATTTTTAATCAGAATACGATCGTTGGTAGCCAGAGTAACGCCATCTATTGTATCACCATTTTCATAAGCTGTAGCTAGTGCTCCATCAGTTGTGGTAGCGGCACGAACGGCGGCTTTCGTTGTAACAGCGGCTCCGGTAAAATCGTTAGTTACACTGATACCTGAGAAAACTATGGACATTAATATTAATACGTTTACTTATTAGTCTAACAGAGAAAAAATACCATTTATTTATTTCGCAAATTAATGTGTTTTCTTTTACTGGTGGTGATAAAACAAACAAGGTTTCGGGCAATGTCATAATAAATTGTAAAGGTAAATTTACAATGTAAATTCGATTTGGACCCCATATATCGTAGGACTAGTGCCACCATTGGCGGATTTACTGACACGCAGGGCCAATCGAACATCCGAACTTGGATTTGTGATGGAAAATGTTGCAATTCCATCGGCTTGAGGACTGTTAATCGTAGTCGTACCCACATTGGATGTTCCATCGTGGAGAGCAACCGTTAAATTACGATCATCTACATCTTCGTGCCAAAATATCACCGTACCAGCATTGTATGAACTATACTGGGAGTTGTCCCAAGCAAAGTATGCTACGGATGTTGCCGTGGCTGAACTTGCTGTGATTTGATTTGATTGCAGTACATAACTTACTGTATCGGAAGTCGATACTGTTGCGAATTCCAAATTACCACTGTTATCTGCAGCTCGTAATACTTGAGCGGTGGTTCCTGCGGCTGGGGGTAACGTTAGTGTATAACTGGTTGTTACATCCGGTACATCAATACTGACAGAATTCGAACCCAAATCCGTATCTTCAAACAGGACCAAAGTGGATGGTCCTGAGGCTGTACTCAAGAATCGATAGGCTCCCGTACCTTTGGCCTGGAAATCGATGCCAACATTTGCATCATCTCCTGTCGCTGAAAATTCCGGATTAGTACCGGTCGCCGCGTTAGCTAGGGTTATTTCATTTACCGCCGATGCTGTAGTAGTGAAAATCAACAATTCATTACTATTGGAATCCAGAATCTGGTTAATAATGGGACTCGTGAGAGTTTTGTTGGTTAAAGTTTGTGTGTGTGCTTCGAACACAAAGGTATCGTTACCTGTCAACAGTGGCAAAGTTACCGTACGATCGGCGGCCAATTCCGACACTGCAAACACATACTGATGATCAGCGCTTGTATCATTGATTTCGGGAGTAGTCAAGACGGGGCTCGTTAGGGTTTTGTTGGTCAAGGTTTGTGTGCCTGTTAGAGTGACAACCGCACTCGATTGAATTCCAGAAGCAGTGATTGCCCCTGCACCATTACCTTGGAGAATGTCACCAGAAGTAAATGTTGTGGCTCCTGTACCACCATCCCCTACTGCGAGAGTTCCAGTGATATTCGAAGCTCCCAAGTCCACTGCAATTTCCGTGGATTCAATCACCAAACCACCATCGGCTTTCAAATCAACCGACAGGGTGTTTCCGGACTTATCTAGACCGTCTCCTGCTGTGATCTGACCGGCTCCGCTAAATTGCACAAATGTCAAATTTGTACCTGATGCTCCACCAATCGTAATCGGATCATTGGTGGTCAGAACCCATCCACTGTCGGCATTTACAGTACCTTCTTCCACGAAAGTGAATGCACCAGCAGTGACTTCGGAATCTGCATCGAAATCGACAGCTCGATCCAGTGTCAGTGATGTCCCAGACACCGTGGTGGTCCAAATACCATTTTCATCTGCATTGGTTTGGGCTTTCAACAGAATTCTCGATCCATCGTCAGCGGCTCCGAAATTTACCCCATCTACAGTGAAAGTATCGGAAACATTCAATGTTGCCGTAATCTGACCACGTCCGGATGAACCACCTGTGTTGTTGTAAGTTGCCGTACCAGAAATCGAAGTGTTGCTGTCGAGATCAACTTCCGACGCAGCGACGACGGAATCTTTTACATCGAGTCCCTGTGCGACACTATCTGCATAGGTTTGTGTAGCCAGTGTACCTGTTTCGTCGGGAAATGTGATGGTACGACTCGCAGTGATTGCACTTGCAAATGTCAAGGCAGTACTTGTGGCTGAACCCGACAAATCAACAGCCAAGGTCTTTGTATTGTCAGCATTATCCTGGAAAGTGGTAGAATCCACCGTCAAGGTTTTATTGGTCAGAGTCTGGGTATCGGATATTCCTACTATTGCTGATGTAACTGCACCTAAACGTTGAAATTCCGTATTGTCCACACTTCCATCCGCTATTTTCGTGGCGGCTATTGCAGCAGCTGCTTTAATGTCTGCATCTTCGATATTCGTGATGGTATTGTTATCGGCATCAATGGTCTTATTTGTCAAAGTCTGGGAATCCGTTGTACCTACAAACGCTCCGGAAGGAGCTGCCTGGGTTGCTGTAACTGCCGAAGTACCAGCACCTACCAGAACATTGCCTGATGTTAAACTTGTAGCTCCGGTTCCACCTCGGGCTACCGTAAGTGTACTCGCTACATCGAATTGAGAAAATGTTAAATTGTCAGTGCCCACCACATCGCTACCAGGCGCACTGTCGCAAATCCAAGCTGTAGCTGCGTTGGCGGTACCTTCCTGGACCCAGGTGAACATCGAATTGGCACTGTCATTCGTGGTCATATCGCTTGCTCTCGTTGGTGCACCAGTTGCCTCCACTACATATATACCATTTTCTGTTTGTGTGGTTTGATTTTTCAAAAGAATACGATCACCTGTTGCCAAGGTCACACCATCAAGGGTATCACCATTTTCATAGGCAGTCGATAACGCACCGTTAGCTGTAGTTGCGGCTCGAACAGTGGAGCGAGCTCCTGTAAAATTGTCTTCAACCTGTAAGTTTGGAAATACAATAGACATTTTTTTACTTACAGACTTAGAAATTTTTATGTACTAAATTCCAAAACAACGCCAAAAATCAGCGGATTAGTGCCACCATTGGCACTTTTACTTATTTGTAGTTCAACTTGTGCATCCGATGCCGGATTTGTGACCGAAAAAGATGTACTTCCAGTTGAAGAAACTGTGGCACTACCTAGAGTTGCAGCGTTTGTCACATCTCGTAGACGAATGTTTAAATTCCTGTCTCCAATCGTGGCTCGAAGTACGACAATTCCACTCGTATAACTAGAATAACGAGAATCCAACCATGGAAAATAACCAATTGCTGTAAAATTAGTGCTTGATGCGGATGCTTGTGGTCCAACCAATTGATAACTCGCGAGTCCAGTTCCACCTGTTTGCCAAGTTGCTGTGGTTGCACTGGTTGCGGTTAATACTTGTCCTGATGTTGGTGGTGCAGCACTCACAACATCTACGGCAGCACCCGTGGTTCGTAAATGTGATGCATGAACCGTGTTGGTCGAACCCGTGATGGTTTTATTTGTCAAGGTATCCGTTGTAGCGCGTGCCACTAAAGTATCGGTGGCTTCCGGTAAAGTCAGAGTACTGTTCGATGTGATGGCTGCAGCAGGCGCCAATGCAATATAATTTGTACCATTATCGGTGTCCTCGTAAAAACGCAAAAATGCCTGAGTCGTTGTGGTTCCCAGTAATTGATAGGTACCAGTTCCCTTGACTTGGAAATCGATTCCAATATTTGCATCTCCTCCAGTTGACGCGAATGACGGATTCGTTCCGGTAGCTGCATTTGCCAGAGTAAACTCATTCACTGCCGATGCCGTGGTTGTGAAAATCAACAATTCGTTGCCATTACTGTCCAGAATCTCATTGATGATTGGACTCGTCAGGGTTTTATTCGTCAGAGTTTGGGTCACATCTGTTCCTACCACAGTAGTGGTTGCATCTGGAAATGTGATTACCCGATTTGCCGTTTGACTGCTCGTCAGGGTCGTACTGGTACTGGTCGTACCAGCTGCATCAAACAGGATCTCTATGGTATTGTCACCTGCATCCTGGATCGCAAACGTGTCATCTGTGAAAGTCTCCTGGCCTTCGTCTTGCCAAGTTGCTGTGGTTGCACTGGTGGCTTTGAGCACTTGACCTGTGGTCGGTGGCGCCGCCCCACTAACGTTCACGGGACTTCCAGTGGTTTTCAAACTGTCGGCTTCTACATTGTTTGTAGCCCCTGTGATGGTTTTATTTGTCAAGGTGTCCGTTGTAGCACGTCCCACCAATTGGTCGGTTGCTACCGGTAAGGTAAGGGTAACATTTCCTGAGATGGCAGCTGGTGGTGCAACCGCTACGTAATTCGTACCATTGTCCGTATCCTCGTAAAAGCGCAGAAATGCCTGGGTTGTCGCTGTTCCAAGTAACTCATAGGTTCCTGTACCTTTGACTTGGAGGCTTAGATCAATGTTAGCATCATCACCTGTTACGCTTAGTACCGGTGAATCGGTGGTTGCCGCGTTCGTGATCGTGAATTCATTGACTGCCGATGCCGTAGTTACGAAAATAACTTCTTCGTTCCCGTTGCTATCCAGGATTTCATTGATGATGGGACTCGTCAAGGTCTTGTTAGTTAAGGTCTGCGTATGTGCTTCGAATACAAACGTGTCATTACCGGTCAGTAGAGGTAGGGTTACAGTACGATCAGCCGTCAACTCCGACACTGCAAACACATACTGATGATCTTCGCTGGTATCATTGATTTGCGGTAATGTCAGGGTCTTATTACTCAAAGTATCGGTGGTATCGGTTCCGACCAGGGTCGTAGTGGCATCTGGAAGTGTAATCACGCGATTTGCAGTCTGCGAACTGGTCAGGGTTGTGCTGGTACTTGTGGTGCCAGCCGCATTAAATAAGATTTGTATGGTGTTGTCTCCAGCATCTACAACTGCTGTACTGCTATCCACCAGGTCTTTGTTGGTCAGAGTCTGGCTATGAGCCTCGAATACAAAAGTATCGTTCCCGGTCAAGAGAGGCAGAGTCACAGTTCGATCAGCAGTCAATTCATTCACGCCAAACACATACTGATGGTCCAAACTGGTATCATTAATCTGTGGCAGAGTCAGAGTTTTGTTGGACAGTGTCTGTGCCAAATTATCGATGACAAGATTACCTCCAGTACCTCCCAAATCTGGCAAGGTCGCAGTTGCTGCACCTGTAGTTTGGGTCGCGGCTGCTAGTGTCAAATCATTCGCTCCAGTTTCGAATACAATCGTATTGATTCCGGAGACATTTTGCGAATCATCTAGAGTCACGCCGGAATTCTGGATTGTGTCACCACCGGTTCCATCCCAACGTACGATCGCATTGTCTGTACTCGATCCTGGACCTGTAACGTCACCAGAACCAGAGATTTGCGCAAAGGTCAAGCCATCGGTGCCGACCACATCCGTACCACTATTATTCGTACACATCCATAGCGTGTCGGCGTTTGCCGTACCTTCCTGCGCAATCACAAAAGTAGATGCTACACTGCTTCCCGAAGCATAGTCATTTGCGCGTAGAGGTGCGCCTGTGGCTTGTACTATATAAATACCGTTTTCCGTTGGATCTCCTTGGTTCTTAATCAAAATACGATCGTTGGTGGCTAAAGTAACTCCATCAATCACATCTGTGTTTTCGAAATCCGATGCTAATGTACCCGCACCTGTAGTTGCTGCACGAACAGATTCCCGCCACCCTCGATATTGCCAGGTTGCGGTGGTCGCAGCTGTGGCTTGGAGAACTTGACCTTCTGTGGGTGCTGTTGCTGATGACACATTGACATCCGCTCCTGTGGTTCCCAATTGAGTCGCACGTACCGTATTCGTGGTCGAAGTTATCGTTTTATTTGTCAATGTATCTGTGGTATCTCTCGCTACCAAAGTATCCGTGCTACCTGGTAAAGTCAGTGTAAAATTACCTCCCAACGCTGCCGGTGCCTGCAGTGATACCGAATTCGAACCGTTATCGGTGTCCTCAAACAGACTGATGACAGTCGAAGTGTCGGCAGTTGCCAGAAATCTATAGGTTCCCGTACCTTTGGCTTGGAAATCAAAACCTACGTTTGCATCGTCTCCCGTTGCGCTTAGTTCCGGATTCGTACCTGTTGCCGCGTTCGTGACCGTGAATTCATTCACCGCCGATGCCGTGGTTACAAACACCACTTCCTGGTTCCCATTGCTATCCAGGATTTCATTGATGATTGGACTCGTTAGGGTTTTGTTGGTTAAGGTCTGTGTGTGTGCTTCGAACACAAACGTGTCGTTCCCGGTCAGCAGCGGTAGAGTTACGGTACGATCAGCGGTCAGTTCTGACACAGCAACGACGTACTGATGATCTAAACTGGTATCGTTGATTTCTGGACTGGTTAGTACGGGACTTGTTAGGGTTTTGTTGGTTAGAGTTTGTGTTGCTGTTACCATTGCGAAAGTGTCATCCGCCGTATCGGGTATCGTATGAGTACGATTCGCAGCGACCGTGGCCGGAACAGTGATGGCTATATATTGCCCGCCAGTATTGTCTTCCAAGCGCAATTCTGCGGATGTGGTTGCACCTCCCGCAGCAAAACTAAACACTCCAGTTCCTTTGGTCAAAAAATCTAATCCTACATTTGCATCGTCTCCCGTTGCGCTTAGTTCCGGATTCGTACCTGTTGCCGCGTTCGTGACCGTGAATTCATTCACCGCCGATGCCGTGGTTACAAACACCACTTCCTGGTTCCCATTGCTATCCAGGATTTCATTGATGATTGGACTCGTTAGGGTTTTGTTGGTTAAGGTCTGTGTGTGTGCTTCGAACACAAACGTGTCGTTCCCGGTCAGCAGCGGTAGAGTTACGGTACGATCAGCGGTCAGTTCTGACACAGCAACGACGTACTGATGATCTAAACTGGTATCGTTGATTTCCGGGGTCGTCAAGACGGGACTTGTTAGGGTTTTGTTGGTTAGAGTTTGTGTATCTGTGGTACCAACAACGTCCCCAGTGACGCCATGTACACCGCTGGATGGATTGTCGACTTCAGCCCCGTGTGCTAGATTGCTGATGGTATTATTATCTGCATCGATGGTTTTGTTTGTGAGTGTTTGACTGTGCGCTTCGAACACAAAGGTATCGTTGCCTGTCAACAGAGGCAAGGTCACAGTACGATCCGCAGTCAATTCATTCACCGCAAACACGTACTGGTGGTCCTGACTTGTGTCGTTGATTTCCGGGTTGGTTAAAATGGCGCTGCTTAAAGTCTTGTTGGTCAGGGTGGCAGGATGGTCTTCGAAAAGAAATGTATCGTTTCCTGTCAATAGAGGTAGGGTCACAGTGCGATCCGCGGTCAATTCATTCACCGCAAATACGTACTGGTGGTCCAAACTAGTATCGTTAATCTGTGGTAGAGTTAACGTTTTATTACTCAAGACATCGGTAGTATCGGTACCGACTAAAGTAGTTGTGGCATCTGGAAAACTGATGGTACGATTGGCGGTTTGCGACACGTCAAAGGTGGTCGAGGTTGCCGCGGTTCCGGATATATTAATGTCCAGGAAGATCGTATTGTCAGCTGCATTTCGAATCAGAAACTCATCATCCACAAAAATGTTATTGAAAATATGAGCCATATCTATCTTATTTTATACACATAAAATATAATTTCGTATTATTACTAACATTTTTTTCTATCGGCCATCTACAACAACAACAACGATTTATATATCTAAATGTCAATTATTATGCCATATCAACAGTCCTTTGACTCCAAAAAGAGTCTGGAGGAATTACCTGCTTTCGTGGGAAGACGCATTATATCCATGAACCTGAAGGTCAATGAATTTCCCAATGTTTTATGTGAAAACATGAAATGTTGGATGAATGGTCGTCTTTATGCTCCGAATCCAACTGTGGTCCAACTACAAGATAATACCATGAACCACATTGTCATGAACGATAGTGGAGCCATCTTATGTTTACCAACAACCATCACAATTGGTTCTTCTTCTTATTTGATTCTATCCACGATCGAATGCGAAAACCGACAGGTTGTGTTTCGTCGCGATACCAGCAAACTGCAACATTTCTCGAGTCCTTACGACTGTGTTATATCAGCAGATAATACAGGAGACGCTTTGAATCTGACAAAGTCCGTTTTGGACAATTGTCGAAATATCTACATTCGCAACGGTTACTATTCGATTCATGGAATGTTGCCAATCAGAGCCGGAACTCGACTCGTGGGCGAAAGTCGCGAAGGAGTCATCCTGGATTTTCAATCCGATTCGAAAAATAAACTTGTGGTACAACAGCAGGGTTGTTGTTACAATGGTTCCAAAGGCCCTATTGAAATCGATGAAACTACAGGTATTATTACAGGAATCGGTACTACTTTTAAATGTGCACCGAGTCCAGCCAAACGCCATGATATATTAGTACTTCCACGAGATGGCCGTGCGATTCATATCCAACGATGCATTACCGATACAGAATTACAAATAGCAGCAGGATCATCGTCCAGCACCACAATATCGGCAGACGATTGGCAAATTCAGCCCGTGCAAGACAATGTATACTTATCGAATTTAAGCTTTTTGGATGGTATTGCACCATTGCAATTCCGTCAGGCAATGAACGTTGAACTTTGCAATCTAGCGTTTCGCAATTGTAGTGATGCTATACGGTTGGAACGGAGTCATCACATAACCCTGAGTCGCTTACAATTCCAAAGATGCTCGAATTGTATCCGACTCTACGAATCCACTTGCTGTACGATTCGTGGCGATAGCCAGTTTCGTTGGTGCAAAGACGCCGCCATTCGGGTATTACGATGTCACGATGTATCGATTCGTGAATCTCGAATTAAATACAGTTCGAAATACGGTATTGCAATCAACGACAGCAAACAAGTTTGGGTCGAGCAGAATCAATTTGATGAATGTGACAGTTGTGCACTGTTATTTCAAGGTTCGAATCGTGACTGTCATATCCTGGGAAATAGTGTCTATGGCGGTAAACATGGTCTTTCTACGAAAGGAACCGGGCAAAACTGTGAGATTTCCAACAATCAACTGACACGCACACGGGGTATGGGCATAGTTGTGGCCTGGCATCATACTGTGGTTCGCAACAATCAGATATTACACCCTAATGATGATGGAATTCTACTGGACAGTGGAGTTGAATTCGTGATGATTGTCGACAATCTCATTGCATATGGTTCGGCAACGGGCATACGGATCCAAGGAACCCAAAGTCCTACGCTTGTACTTGATGGCAATCGATTTAACGCTTTACAAGACATCGACATTGTCGGTCAGTCAGTCGCTCAACAATAAATAAAAAAAAAAAATAATACTAAATAGACAATTAAATGGCTGATCCCATAGCAATAAACTATGTCCCGGTTGGAGCCGAAAATTCTACAAATCAAATGTATGAAGGCAAGCTTCAAATGACGAAAGTTTGGACCGAAAGCGACAATGAAAAGGTTCACGTAACATTTGTGATGTTTGGCCATGATCATTCAATGGTTCGAGAACAAACTTATGTATTGCAGCTAACCGAGGATGATGACCCCTTAAAAACCCAATTAACCGCTCTACAAACCACAATCATAGGCCTGTTAATGAAAGACGGCCAACAACTCTAATCTTTACGGTGCCAAGAAAAAAAGGAGGAAAATTATATATTTTATTAATTCTAAGTTGTAATGTCTGGTTTCTTATTTTCAAACTATCATATATTCCTAGACCCAGATAGCCTAGTCGGTGGTGGAGGAGGAGGTCAATCCAATACTGCAGCCAATATCGGTGTTGGAGGTGTCGGACTATTCGATGCCAAAGTCGGTGTGGTCCTGAATTTCAAAAACATAAATGCTGGAAGTTCGAAAATTACCGTAACCGATGATGTAGTAAATGACGAAGTGGATATTGATGTAGACGAATCCAGTATATCCATTAATTCATTGGGTGGCACTCCATTAACTGTACCAAATGGCGGTACTGGCAATACCACACTTACCAGTGGTAATGTACTTGTTGGCGCTGGAGCTGCCGCTGTAACAGTAACTAAAGCTGCTCCTACTGGAGATTTCGTCGGAACCACCGACAGCCAGAGTTTGACCAATAAAACCATATCTGGTTCAACAAACACTGTTCATGCATCACATTTGCAAACCACAGGCGCAGCGGTAGATGTTGTGAGTGCGGCACCACCTTCCGTAGGTCAAATCCTGAAAGCAACCAGTGCCACTACAGCAACCTGGCAAAATGAAGCAGCTGCTAATACCACTTTTACCGACGACGTTTTTGCGATTCAAGATGTGGGTGACAATACCATCGAAATACTTTTTAACGCTGCTGGAACAACTAGTACCAATACTACGATTACCAGCAGTCAGACGGCCAATAGGGTCATTACTTTACCAGATGCAACCACAACCATGGTGGGTACCGACACCACTCAGACCCTGACAAATAAAACCCTAACGAGTCCCGTACTCACGACTCCGGAAATCAACGACACCAGCTTGGATCACCAGTATGTATTTGCAGTGAATGAATTGACTGCGGATCGTACCGTAATCTTACCACTACTGACTGGTAATGATACGTTTGTGTTTGAAGCTCACCCTCAGATTCTCAGTAACAAAACCTTGACACTCCCACAAATCAATGATACATCCGAAGATCACCAGTACGTCGTTGCGGTTTCGGAACTGACTGCTGATCGTACCATAACCCTACCTCTACTCACAGGTAATGATACTTTTGTGTTCGAGGCCCATAGTCAAACCCTGACCAACAAAGACCTAGTAGATTCCAGTACTGCTATTGTAGATGCCGGAGACAACACGATTCAGATTCTATTCGATGCTGCTGGAACTACCAGTACCAGTACGACCTTGACCAGCAGTCAAACCGCAAATCGTGTCATCACGATTCCAGATGCCACCGATACTTTGGTAGCTCGTAACACCACTGATACTTTAACAAACAAAACCATTACCGCAACCACAAATACTGTGCGGGCAACTCAATTGGGAACCACTGGGGCAGATGTTGTCGTTAACACATCGGCTCCACCGAGTACTGGTGACATTCTGGTAGCTACTAGTGCAACAGCTGCTGCTTGGCAAGCCCCCGATGGCTCCGGTGCACGTGTTGCTTATCCTTTAGTCACCACAAGTATTGTTTCCGCGTCATCCACCAGTTATACCACTGTTGCGTATTTAACTTGGGATGACTCCAGATATTCCGCATATAGCAGCGGAACCCTAGTGTTTGAAGTTGATGTCGGTAATCGAGACCTCGATATACGCCTACGCGACAATACAAATGCCGTGACTCTGGGTGAAACCACTGGTATTAATGCTGATGGATTTTACACTCTATCGGTCACTAATCCCACCAGCGATGCTCGGATGATTTTACAGGTACGTAAAAGCGCACCTGGTGGTACAAACCCTTTGGTTTACGGTATTTCTCTGGAGTATGTACAATAAATGTTCAATTTTTTTTTGTTTTTATTCTTCCGAAAGAATCACTTGCTCCAATAGTTTTGCATCCAAAATATCTTTTGGCTCGTTCCGCCGTTGCTTGAATTCCAACAGTGGTGCCAATGCCAGGAATTTAACCCCATGCACATAGAAATAGTTCTTGGGATTGAAAATCAAATCATCAATTGCTTCCTTCGGATACTCGTGGTTATGCGACGACCCTGTCGGCAACGGTCGTCCAAAGTGCAGATAGTCCAAATCGTTGGCTTCCCGTAGTCCATAGACACTCAGCACCATACTGCCATCCACCAGAAAATGTTCTCGCTGGTCCGGAGTCACGGAACAACGCAAAGTTTCTGCGAATCGGTCGACCAGATTCTGGTTCTCGACCCATTGATGGCGTGGTCCTGGTTTCGAATGGTTAAGCCAATGGATGCTGTTATCGTGCAGTGTGGCTTTTGCCAACCTTAGGGTTTCTTCCGCCGTGTCGTTTATGTGCAAAGCGTGATGACCGGCGCGGAAATGACGTCTCAAGCGCGATTTGGTCATCCGAATCAGACCCAAATCGCACGGTTCGAATAGATAGACCTGTAGCTGGAGTTTCGGAGCCCAACATTCTTTGAATTTGGCTTTGATGCCGGCATAGTCTGCGCCAACCCAGGGCTCACGATAATAACACTCTTCCAATAGGTTCGAGAGTCCCACAGGATTCAGTTCCAAGGTGCGGCCATAGACCAGACGGCCGAATTCCTTGAGTTGCTCTTCGAATTGGTTTCGGTCGAATTCGGCCATGGCGTTCGGAAACAAGATGACCATCCGACATTGTTCCGATTTCAAAATGGCATAATAAAGTGCCATCACAGTACTGAATTCCGACTTCAAACCATGAGGTACGTGCAAACGATGGGTAGCAAAAAACTGCGAGTCGTAACTCGGTCCATCACGGTCGTGTACGATTCGGGTTTGCGGTTCGATACCGAGCCAGATACAGGCCGCGATCCGATGGGCCCCGTTCCATGGGATTCCATTCCGCGCAATCGGGACCACCGATACTGTACTATCGAACCCGTGAACTTTCAGGCTTTTCAGAAGCTCGTCGAAACAGTAGCGAAAATCCGCCACAGTATTCTTGGTCCCAGGATGCTCCCAGCCACCATTGAAAACGCGGATGTGTTCGTCATATAGTTGTTTGTGGAAATCGGTCTGTACACCCAAATCCTGATACTTTGCATAGAGGTATTTTGCGACAATGTCAAATCGTTCTGGAATCAAATAGTTCATCTCCTTTCTTTCTATATTATAGTTGTTATACATACATACACAAAGATTTACATGAACTTTACGATATTGTGATCCAAGCGTCTTGTTGTGGCCGACGATTTTCCAGAATTTCATGGTCGCGGACCCGACGGATACATTCCATCATTTGGGTTCCATGGCAATAGATGGATTCCAGGTAGGTTCCACAGTTGTTAAAAATCACAATTCGACTGCCATTGCGTTGGCCCCGATCATCGAATTCACTGCGTTCTTTCAGGACTTTCCGATACTGCTGGTTTAAAATATAGATTTCGATCACAAACCCGCCGTCGGGTCGTTTCTCACGTCGGATGAAGGGCAGATGATAGTCGCCGAATATCTGCATCTGTTGGGCTTTGTTTAGGTCATGCCGCAATTCGTCGTTTAGATCCGTCGGCAGCAGATTCACGGCATGTTTGCTCCATTCCACGGAATTACACACCAATAGCTCCGAGACGTACTTTAAACAGCTGTTCTTTAGGGTTTTCATGATATTAGTACTACTCTTCTTAAAAGAAAGCACCTCAAAAAAAATCAGTGACTGTCCCATAAGTCCGCGACCAAAGTGAATTCAATTAAAATAAATACCCGAAATTCCTGAATTATATATACTGAGGAGTACCACATACATCTTTTTAATTGTGTATATACTTCTAATGACGATAGACAGATGGTCTATCTTTGAGCATATTTTATGTGATGATGATGCGTGTGGTCTCCTTTTTTTTGTTGCGGTGACGGGAGCAATATACTGCTATTGTCGCCGAGACATAATTTTCGTTTTGTTGTCAATAATAGATGGATTTTCTTTATTGATCGGTATTTCAACGCGCGTTGTCCGACTGTTTTTTTTTTAAAGAGGCACGATTAAAGATGACAACATCACGTCGCAGCAACCACAATAATCGTGGACAGCTAAATTTCGATCTGGGTGGTCTCCAGGTCCAAGATATCTACTGTATCAATCTGAGATCCAGGAAAGACCGCAAAAAACGAATGGAACGGCAAGCCCGTAGACGGCGATTCCCTGTTCGCTTTTGGCGAGTCGACAAGAATCGACGAGATCCGGCCCGTGGCTGTCTGGAATCGCATCTGGCCATCATTCGCGATGCCCGCAAACGCAAACTGCCTGCGATTCTGATTCTGGAAGACGATGCAAAATTGCTCTATCGACGTCTCTACGTACCACCACCGCCTCCTGGAAACGATTGGGACATGCTGTACTTGGGCGGTAATGTCCAACGGGTCTTTGACGACGATGAATCCGTAAACCAAAGCAAACATTGGAAACGCGCGCAGATGCTGACCACCCATGCCTACATCCTACACCAACGGCTTTATACCAAATTGATTCAGGAACTGCCAAAGTACCAGGGTCCCATCGATACCTATTATTGCGAACAGATTCATCCGGATCACAAGTGTTACATCGTGACCCCGACGATATTTACGCAGTTCCAAGGCTATTCCGACGTGGAAGGTCGGGAAACGAACTACGAAGGCATCCTGGACAAAGATGTGGAAGCCATGGCAGCAGCTGCCGACGATGACCAAGACGAAACCCTGGACGAAACCGAAACCGAATGGACCAAAGACGATGAAGGTTTTATGCAGTGTCGCCTGGTACTACCTCCTGTATCCGACGAAGACCTGCCTCCGGTCAGTATCGTGACGCCTACCTACTGTCGTTCGGAGATTTTCCCACTCGCGGTTCGAAACTTTTACAAGTTTGTGTACCCGCGCGACAAATTGGAGTGGGTCGTGATCGATGACAGTCCCAAAGGCCAAGCAGTATCGGAATGGATACCACCCGATACTCGAATCAAATACGTACGCTGCGACGTACCAGAGGGACAACGACTCTCGATTGGTCAAAAACGCAACATAGGAGTTACGAATGCTACCTACGACTATATTGTTCACATGGACGACGATGACTACTATTACCCGCATAGTATTCTGGCGCGCATCAAGGTTTTACTTGCACAACAATCCAAGGAAAAACAGTGTGTATTCTCGACCATGGTTGGAACCTACGATTTGCTCACGAACCTGTCGGCGTTCAGTTTCGACGTGGATGCCAAAGGAAATCGGAATCGGCCCTGCGAAGCCACCATGGCCTACACACGACAGTTTTGGCTGGAGCGTAAGTACAACGAAAGTTTTCGTACCGCCGAAGGATTTCATTTCGTCCGAGGGCGCCGAAAACAATGTGTCACCATGCCTTACTCCTTTATCATGATTGCATTCACACACACCACGAATCTGACCCGCGATCTGCGACGAGTCATTCCAGCGGAACAGAAGGAAACCAAAGAGCCAATCAATTTCATCGATACTTTCGACCGGGAAACCCAGGACTTTATTAAAACCATTGTGGAAACCATTAAATAACGAGGGATGATGATATTCAGTCGACAACCTGTAACTTTACAGCCTTGCTTCCCAATGGCATGGTTTTGATTTTGAGTTTTTGCCAAACCTCTTGGTTTTTCGATGCCACCAAATACTTTTCATCTGCTTCTCCTTTACCAGACCGTTTCTGTCCGGAACTGTCTGTTCCACGCCATTCAAAGACGCATTTTGAAAACCCACAATAACTGGCTTTTTGTTGAGTGCCACAGTATTGACATTTGATGAATTTGAGGATAGATAAATCAAATTCACCAAATCCCTTTGACAGACAGATGTCGCTGGGTTGACAACAGTAATACTCCAAAACGAACCCTGGTTCCACTGTTCGATACCAGGGACCATCCGACGAGTAACTTAGCTGATTGCGGATATTCATGTCGGAAAAGGAGAATCCACCACCACCACCACCACGGAGTCGCAAGATCATAAGGATAGTAGATTCCCTTTCGACTCCATAAAATTCCAAACTATTGTCATCCTTAAGAAAACTCCCGCCAAAACTAAGTTGCTGTTGAGCCGGAGGTATCCCTTCTTTTTTTTCGATCAAGCGTTTTACGTCACGAACAGTATTCTCTCGTTCGACTTCCAACGGGATTGTTTTCGCTGTGAGGGTTTTTATAAAAATTTGCATCGGGAAGTGTGTCTTTGATAGAAAAAAAAAACTACGCAATTTTCAGGTTTAAAAAAAAATCAGGTTGCTCCCGTCATTGCGACATAACATCCTGGGATTTCCCAGGCTAGATGTAAATTTAGGGTTGCTCCCGTCACCGCAACAAGATTTCCCAGGCTAGATGTAAATTTAGGGTTGCTCCCGTCACCGCAACAAGATTTCCCAGGCCAGATGTAAATTTAGGGTTGCTCCCGTCATCGCGACACAGAACATCTTGAAATTCCCAGGCCAGATGTAAGCTCCCGTCACCGCTAGATGAACATCCAAAATCACCATCAAAGTAGACTAGATGAAAAAAAACAGGTCACTGTAAGATGAACATGTAGGAATTTCTAAGTAGATGAAAAATCAGGTTGCTCCCGTCATCGCGACATAACATCCTGGGATTTCCCAGACTAGATGTAAACTCCCGTCACCGCGACACCTACTTATTGACCCCAAATGTAAATATTCGGTTGCTCCCGTCACCGCAAGATGAGAATCGCCATCAAAGTAGACTAGATGAACATCCTGGAAAATCGCAGATCTTTGCAAAAAAATAGGATACTCCCGTCACCGGTTGTAAATGATGTGATGTTGTAAACAAACAAAAAAAATAAAAAATGAAACCCATCTTGTATATATACACTACTATTACATGTCTTTATGGGACCTGTTACCACCGGAAATTCATGAATACATCTTGAGATTTTCCAGGATTCTGGGTGCCGCCGAGTGTCCACATAAACCCGTTCATTTTATATTGAAAAAATGGTATCTGCCAGATGTGTCGGTGGATGACGGACTTTGGAAATGGCCTGCGATATCGTTCATTGGTTATCGAACGCCGGAAACCATCATTCGGGAGCGGAAAAATCTTTATGACTGCACAAGATATTACCGATACGTACTTCCGTATTACAACAAAAAAAAAGAAACAAGTCTAGTAGACATCACACAGGCTGAATATCCTCGAGGAGTAAAAAGAATATTATGTTATCCCTAAAAATATTTTTATCCATTAAATAATAATATGACTGTATTGTGCAAACACCATTATCTGTCGGGCAAACATAAGGGAAAACGATGCCGGCAGACTGCAAAATACCCTGTACGTAATCCCGTGGTCTGTCAGTATCATCGCAAATACCAAAGGCAACACCATAACAATAAACGTGGTCAACGTTCTCGGCCACCACACCGCCAACGACGTAGCCGACAACAACTACGACTACAACAACAACGACGACAACAACAAAGAGGCGCAGGTCTATGGTCAGCGCTGTTTGGTGGCGATGACGACGATAACAACAACGAACAACAACAGGCAGAGAAAATCCAAGAAATCCAAAAGCAAGAAGTAGCCAAAAAACTCAAAGCCAAACCCAAAGAGGTCCGAGCTGTCAATAAGGCTGTGAATCAATTGGTGACGACAATCAATGGAATCAAAAAGAAACCGCCTCAACTCCAACCATTTCTAGATCCCGTCATCACCGCGGTCTTGAAGCGTGCCATCGATAACATCCTGCGGCGAGTATTTCAGCTGATTCGAATCGGTGGTGCTACAGGAGGTGTGATTGCATCCTTGGGATTCGGTGGCGACACAATCGTCGACATCATCCTGCTTCTGCTGCCAGTAGCCAAGCTCGGAGTCGACCTGGCTTGGGCTGCGAAAAACCCGCTGGCCAAAAAATTGGTAACCATTGATTTTGAAGGCGGTCTGGACGCGGTGGAAGCCAAGACCGAAAAGATTCTAGCCGACATCCAAAAGGACAAGGAAGCCAAGCGCATCCTGAAACAACTCTGTGTAGAATTCCAGGGCATCCTCGGATCCGTGTCGTCCACATTTGGGCAGATTGTGACAGCGTTCATTCCCGATGACTTTGGTCTGGCTGGCACAGCTGCCGAGGAAATCATCGTGACAGCAGGCTCCGACAGCTATCCGCTCTTGAGGGCCTTTTATGACAAAATGCCGGAACTTGCACGGGAACTGCTGGAAAACAAAAAGAAACTCGCGAAATTCATCAATACTGTCCTGGACCTGTTGGTGAAAAAGGATGAAAAGTGGTGGCAACAACTTGCTCGTGGCGGTGTCCGTGGCGGTTTGATTTCCGCAGCCTCATTGGCTGGTTTAGGTATTGCTTTGGGCAGTACTGTAGTGTTTCCACCCGCATTACCAATTGTTATCGCGGTTGGTGCAGGAGCTCAGGCTGGTAATCTACTATTCACTGCTGGTATCGGAGACGACACGACTCGAAAACTCGTGGATGAAGTCCTGCGGCCACGAATTCCCATTTCCGTGGAAGTCATTAGTCGGTCCGTGGCCTTGGCCTTTGTGACCCTGCGAGTATTGGCTGAATGTTAAATTTATTTATAATTCACAAGCATGATGTATTAAAATAAAACAAAATCCTCTTCCGTAAAACCACTATCATCCGTATCGATCATAGTAGTAGTAGCAGAATCAGCATCTATGATAGTAGCAGAATCAGCATCAATCATAGTAGCAGAATCAGCATCAAAATCGAAACTAAAAATGTTTGGGTCTGGTTTTTCTTCTACATCTTCTTCATCCAATGCTCGTTCCTGCCAGCGTTGAATCCGCTGCCGAACGTCGTAGTCCATATCGATGTCATTCATATCATCTTCGGTCAAAGACATTAAATCATCTCGACTGGTGAGACCCAATACAGTTTCCAATTGCACGGTCCAATAGCCTACCTCGTAACTGGTACCAATCCCGATTTCGTAATCTAAAATGTCTTCGATTTGAGTTCGACAATCCTCCATGACTTGATCATCGTCGTCATCATCGTTATCGGATGGAAATAGATCTCGCATTCCTGTTGTGGTCGAAGAGCATCCTTCGTCGTTCGTTGGTGAAGGCAGCAATGCACGATCTTTATAGTAGTACTCCAGCAGCCGCCCCTTTTGGTTATTATTCAAAATTCCACTATAGTAGCAGCTACCATTATTATTATAGTAGCTGGTACCATTATTATTATAGTAGCTACTATAGCGGGAGGAAACACTTCTTTGACGTTTCGTTTTTTTTTCTTCTTCTACGATGCGGTCAATTTCCGTGCGGGTGAAAAGTAAATTGTCTTCATCGTCTGGGTCAAATCGTGATCGTAATCGTTTCATCGTCATTTTATTTGATTTTATTTTTGTTGGTAACAGATGTTGTCAATAATTATTTTGTTGATTTTTCGGTGATCGACTTGACGTTCATTATTTTTTCCAGGAATTTCCAAATCGCACACCACCGATCGCCCCATGTGGGCTTCCGACTGTTTCAGATGCCCCACCAAAGTTCGAATCGGTCCTTTTAAGACTTTGCGAGCCAAGCGTCGACGTTTTTTCACAACAGTCAAGTCATCCGGGCTTGCGCTGTCCAAATGATTTTCCACAGTAGTCGGGGTTGGTTGTTTTTCGAATTCCACAGTGAATATCAGATGTCCGGCCGATTTCAATTTCTGTGCCATTTCAGTACGTGTGACTTTGAGAGTCTGGGTAAACTGGTCGGCCGCACGACATTCTTGTTCAACCACCGATGGCGCAATTGTCCATTCGTACCCGTTTTCATTCTGCACTTTTAACATCCTAATAGGAACAATTAGCTAGTTGAAACAATCAGCTAGTTGAAACAAGTAGAAACAATCAGAATGTACCCATTGTTTTTAATTTCCAAGACTTTCATGTAGGAAATCCGCGACAACCAGTCGCCCGGTTTCAATTTCGAAGCATCGCACATTCGTGGATGTTGTTGGTTCGAAGATGAATCCATCATGTTTTCGTCCATTTGTTGGTTGGTGTTTTTGTTTAGTTTTTTTTTTGTCTTGTCCTAGTGTCGTTGTTATTAATTTCCACAACGCGTACAATAAGGCACAATGTTCAATCCTCGACTGGTGGGGTCGCCGCATCCTTTTCGCGTCCACCAATGACCGAGTTGTACTGGCTCTTCTTTACCGTCACAAGGGGCGCACATATGAGTCAAGCGATGCCATGATCCACCGTAGGCATCTACGAGTCGTTTACTGGGGTAACCACATTTGCAGACATGGGTATCGCCGGGAGCTTTCTTGTATTCCGGGCGCATGGATAGGTTTTCCCAGCGGTTATTGGGATCCTGTGTGGTCCCAAAGACATCCGATTCGCCATAGTCCAACATGTCATCCGGACCGGTGTAACCAAACTTGGCAGGACCGGCTTCGTAGCCTTCCACAATGAGGGAACCCCAATTTTTCCAAACGACATAGAGAATCACAGCAGCCAACGCAGCAATCAAAAGAGTTCGAGCATTCAGCTTCATATTTTATTGTTTTTGCTTATATGTACAAAGATATTTTTATTTTACCACTGCTTATTGTAAAAAGGAATGTGTAAGTTACTGAATCTTTTGATTGCGGCCGGACTCAAAGCAACCATCGTTCTTGCCGTTGTTCACTTTACGAAAATTCTCACCCTACCTCCCGATATCCTACTCTTCTATGGTATCCTGTTTGGTGTGCTCTTGGTCCTGGATTTACTGATTGCTATCGTGATGAATCCATTTCTGAGCGGCGAAGCCGTCGAAAACTTCCTCGGCCTCGAACATCCAGAATTGGTCGGCCGAGAATGCCGTGTGACTCCCAACGCTATCGGACTCGCCTATGCGCACAAATACGGTCGACATATTCTGGAACGTAACGATTTGACCCGAGACCAACAGTTTGAGATGATTTTTCATCAGATGCGAGAAGATATGCAACGACAAGGCATCAAACCCCCTGGCATCACGGACACAGCTGGGTGGGCCCGAATCGCTCAGAAACTCCGACTCTATGACTACGACCATTACGAACGGGGTGACAGTTGGTCGGATGGCAGTCAGGCTGGCAGGACTTTTTATCCAAAATCGGATATATAATAACTCCCGTCATCGCGAGACATGAAATCATCCTGCCTTTTGGCACCAGATGTAAAAATAGGTTACTTCCGTCATCGCGACAGGAAAATCACAATCAAAGTAGACCAGATGTAAAAATAGGTTACTCCCGTCACCGCAAGATGTTCATCCTGATAATCCTACTTATTGGCATCAGATGTAAAAATAGGTTACTTCCGTCATCGTGACAGGAAAATCACAATCAAAGTAGACCAGATGAAAATATTAGGTTTCTCCCGTCATCGTGACAGGACATCCTGATAATTTCCAAGCAGATGAAAAAATAAGTTGCTCCCGTCATTGTCACATGACATCCTGAGAATTTGATGTAAATGTTAATATCTTTCTTTATTTATTTTCGAAGGACTGATTCATGCAATGCTTTATTTTGTTCGCCCTTTGACCAAACTTTCTTACAAAACCAGGGCCGCTTTGGAAATTTGGTTATATGGTTACCACCGATGCCCAAACGATAGCGCATGTCAAGCTCCGCCATGGCATCCTGTTCTTCATAAAAGCACCAAATCATTTTGGAACGATGGTGAACAACATAAACATCCATGATATTTATATGTAATCAAAAATCTAAAATCAAAATTTTTTAAAAAAAAAACTAAAACCCCAAACTATATATCATGTTGCCATAAGCCCCAGGATGATTTGTGACGATGACCTTCAGGAATGGTTGCCAACCGACATTTATTTACAATTCCAACGTCAGACGGTGGTTCAGCGGGGCGATTGGATCCTGAATCGGGATACCGTAGAATCGAACATCCGGTGGTATGCAAAGCCAAACGGGCAAGTCTTGTTGCTGCAAAGTTCGGATGGGAAAGTGGTACGATACAGCAAAAAAGCTTACCGATACTATTTGTACGAAATCGATAGCGAAGGTAACGAGACCCTGAAAGATCAAAGTTACAGTCTCTATAATTTGGGCCGACCGCCATCGACTACATATCGTGGGACATCGGCATACCGACCCTATACTACTACTTACAGTACCTCCTATTATGGTGGTAACTATATTTCCGAAGACCCGAATCTGCGCAACAAACAAATCGTCAGCCTGGCCCAATCTGCAAAACGTATCCAGGAAAACTATATGGCGTGAACAAATTTTTTTTTGTATCGCTAATATGTAGTATCAACAATGATGATGGAACTCATTCGAAATTTATTGAAATACGTGATCGAGGGTCTAGCAGTAGCCGCTGCTGCTCACTACATTCCCAAGATGAAACTGAAAGTCCAAGAACTCATAATGCTCGGTGCGACTGCTGCTGTGACTCTGTTACTGATTGACCTGTTTGCTCCCCGACTCTCGGATGGTTTACGTTTAGGTTCAGGGTTTGGCATCGGACGAGGTCTGGTTGGTGGTGCGGAAGGGTTTTCCCCGATTTCCTACGATCATCGCTGGAACGACGAATACCTGCGACCACAAACCGAGATGCCACCGGAAGACATCTGTTTCAATCGACCGCCGAGTCATGTAAAATGGCCGCTCTATGGTCGTCCGAATCCACATGGTATCTAATCTAATATAACAACCACAGACAAAAGAATCCAAAGGGATAGCTTCTCATGCGTGCTTCCCTTTGGTTGCTTTAATCCCAAATTAAATACTCTCACTTTGGTTACGAAATCAACTTTTTCATCCGAGCAATCGAAGTGCATTGTCAATCATATCAGGTAGATCAAGACATCTTTTCTGTCCTCTGCGAACCATTTTCAATGTTTTGGAATCCAAATCTTCAAGGGTTGTATATGCTTCCAAATAGGAGCATAGTTTCAGGGCCATGTTTTTTACAGAAAGTGCATTGGTCTTGATTTCTTGAATCTTTTCGGTTAGAATGTCCTGTTCGATCAAATACTTTTTTGTAAGTAGCACCACCAATTTGTATCTTTCGACCAGTCTGTGGATTCACAACACTCATGATTTAATGTTATGTATATATAATTATAAAATTGATGACAAAAATCACAGTTCAAAACTGGTCGAGCAAGGAATGCAAACCCCATAGCCGTGGTGGATGGACCGTACCTGAACTCCGTCAATACTGCCGAGAACACAATCTGCGAGTTTCCGGCAATAAAGGCGAACTCTGCAATCGAGTGCGAAATCATATCATCACACAAAAACGAAGACTCCGGCAACGTAATTGCAAAACGGTGATGATGGGATTGCAGTATTGTCCGGATCGTAAGATTCTCTGTGATCCTCGGTGTCACCAAGCGATACGGGAATACCACCAGGTGTGCGATCGGGTCTGGAATCGCCGATGCAAAGGTCGCAATCTAACCGAACGGGAAGCACGAGAAATAGCATCACGGAGCCAAAGTTGCGCAGATCTACGCACAAACTATGCGCTAAACTGCTGCGGTGGCTACGTGGACAAGCAGCATTTGGGCGCAATCAAAAAAATGCAACGATTATCACGAGAATGTCGGCGTCGAAAATAAATCTGTACTGTTTGAATTAAAGAACCCCCTCCCATATTTTTTTTGGATGACAACACTTTTAGTAGATTCATTAGATTTGGCAGTCGATGACCCCGCCGCCATCTGGTTACACCAGGCGGAACAGGAATTTGCCAAACTACAACAGTATCGACAGAATGGTCTCTACAAACAGGCCATGTCTCGTGAAAACCGCTTGAAAAACCGCTACAGGAACATTGTACCGGTCAGCAGTACCCGTGTTCGACTCAGCGATAACATAAAAAAATACGGAATCGGCACCGACTATATCAATGCGAATTTCCTACAACAACACGGCGATACAATAATATGCACCCAAGCCCCAGTACCAAACAGTATCGATGCATTCTGGGTTATGATTTGGACATACAAGGTACCAATCATCACTATGCTCTGCAAACTGGTGGAGAATGGCTATGTAAAATCCCATGCCTATTGGCCCCAGAACCCAGGGGAAACCCTAACGTTTGCAAACGGTCAGATCACCGTGTGTTGTGTCAAAATGCAGGACTTGCCACAGCATCAGATTCGTGTTACACATTTAAAGATAAACGATCGGCCTCTGATACATCTATGGTATCGGGGGTGGAACGATTTTGGATGCCCAAGTTCCAGCAAGGACATAGAACTTTTGCGAGCAATTGAAGCCATCTATCATCGTGATAATCAAGGCCCAAACGTGATACATTGCTCAGCGGGTGTAGGTCGCAGCGGAACCTATGCGCTGATCAAAGCCGGGATTGATAATGCGTCTACGCCAGTCACGGAACTTTTACTGAAACTGCGAAAACAGCGGACCGGTCTGGTTCAGCACGTGAATCAGTATAAATTTGCCAAGGCTTACATTCAGAGTCATCGGCACTAAAAAGGTGGCCTCCGCCGACGTTGCTGGTTCCAATTCGTGGTCTGGTCAATGGCGTTCCGTTCTCGCATCAAATCGTTAATGCTACGATTAGTTCTGGGATCGTCACTGACTGTGTTCGTAGTCGTAGTATTCGTAGATGCCGTTGCTGCTGAAATGCCTAGGTCATCCAGCAAATGTTGTGGGTACTGATCTTTGTATTTCATCACGATGTTCTTGTGTTCTTCCCGTTCCTTGCGAAGTTCTTCTTCTTTCTGTTTTACGTAGAGCTGTTCCGCCATTGCAAAAGATGCTTTACGTTGTCCAGATGGAATCTCGGGTACCAATTGTGCACGGTAGGCCATTTGTTTATCGTTGAGTCGTTTTTGGAACTCCGAGTCACTCATGGCCCCAACATCACCTTTGTAGCTCCGACCACGGATGTCATTCAACAGGTTTTTACTCAGAGCTCCAGGGTTCTGGGCATTGCGAACGAATGTCTGTTTATAGTCCGAGAACAACAGTCCATCATTACCGGTCCCGCTACCGGCCGTAGCACCACTAAAATCATTGGTTTCTCTGCCCAGAATCATGGCTCCTTCGTAGACCGCGATGTCGGTGTAGGGCGTTTGCGATTCCAAACTGAATCCGGCCGGTTCGATATCATCCTGTGCAATGATGGGATTTTGTTTCTGGTGCTGTTCCTTGTGATATTCAAAGATTTTGTTAAAGTCCTCGGGATTGAAGGCTTCTCGGGATCGAAACAGCATTTCCGGTTTGTCGAGATCGTCGTTGCGTTGTCCATCTCCTCTGATGTCCTTGGGGTTGAGTCGGGGAGCCATTTCTTCTCCATAGCCCCGATCATTCGGGTCGGCAAACCGTCGTTCCTGAAAGGCTTTGTTGAAGGCATCGTTGTCGAATTTCCCTTGCGGAACAAACTTTTTCCGTTCAGCCTTGGGTTGTTCCTGCTGTTGAGCCTGACCGATGGCTTTTCGTGATTCGTCCCGCATCTGGACGTGAGTCGAACCATACTGGTTGTCGTACTGGCGCCGATTTTCATTCGAAGACAAGATGTCGAAAGCGATCTGGACCAGCTTGAACCGATCGCGTTTGTGTTCGAAATCCGGTTTACCGCGATTACGGTCCGGATGCAACTGTTTTGCTTTGAGTTTGTAAGCTAGCTTGATTTCTTCCAGATCGGCATCACGCTCCACGCCTAAAATCTCATAAGGGTTAAAATCCGTTGTCGAAGGTGTATTTCCCATCTCTATCTATCTAATATAATCCCATGATATATATTTTTCGATCAGCGAACGTACGGACATCCAACAACCACCGCGGATGTCGTTATCATCATCGCGATCGATGTCGTTATTGTTATCGTCGTCAATCATTGTTTTCGTATATTTATAGATTTTCCGAAGTGTCGGACTGCAATCGTTGTTCTTATGCTGCTGCATCCCGTCTACGACAATGGTTTCTACTACAATGGTTTCCAGCAACCCCACAATACCATCACCATTATGGGGTTCGTAGTAGTCCATTGCAAACTGTTTTGCCATCGCTTCGGCTTCTCGACGCAGAACCTGTCGTTGACCAATCAGGTTCGATTTGTTGCCTATCAGATAAAACCGAGCTGAACTGTTGGGTTCAATGTCGCGCAGAATCGCTGGTAACCAGCGAGTTTTCACTTTGAATAACGTGCGGATGTCGGTCAGATCGAACATCAACAGGATGATGTCGGCGTCACGAATGTACGATGCCCACGTATTATAGAATCCTGGATGTCCCGGAATATCGTAGAGTTCCAGACTGACTCCTGCGATGCGAAATTCATGGCATCCCATGTGAAAACTGCTCATATCCAGTTCCCTATTACTGTGGTCAGAGGCAGCAAATGTAGTTTTCCCAACACCTGATTCGCCTAAAAGTAATACTTTCATACTATGAATCAATCATGTAAAATAATCTAGACGTTTAAAACACATTGAAAAATCTATATTTCGTTTTAGCATACAATGACGCATTTGATCGAAATCAAAACCATCCAATGCGCTTCGATCCGTTTGCTCTTCGAAGCCCTGAAAGAAATCATCACCGACACGAATATTTACTTCGATGCCAAGGGTCTTAAAATCGAAGAACTCGATTCGTCCCGAGTCGCTTTGGTCTGGGTACGACTTCGTGCCGACAAGTTCGAGTCCTACGTCTGCAATGTGCCAAAACTCAAAATCGGAGTCAATGTATTAGCCCTGTGGAAACTCCTAAAGAACATGGGCAACAAGGACATTTTGACCTTAACGGTCGATGAGAACAACCAGAACATCCTGAACATCACGATTGAGAACAGCGAGAAAAATTTCGTTGATCGGAACCAGTATCGGCTTTTGGACATCAAGGGTCCTCCATTGCATATTCCACCAAAGCAATTCGATTGGTTCATACGGATACCATCGCACGATTTCCAAGACATCTGTCGGTGTATGCGTGACATTGGCAAAGTCGTGGAAATCATCGATTATCAGCGGCAACTCACGATTCGGTGCGAGGGTGACTATGCAACCAGGGAACGAACCATCAAGGAAACAAAAACGTCTGCATCAGATGACGACAGTGTGTCCGCTTCGCCACCAAAGGGCCTTTCCTATCAGATGGCAACCCAGGAAGTCTACAGTGACCAGATCATCCGAGCGAAATTCTCTATTAAGTTCCTGTTGCAATTTACTAAAGCCACAAATTTATGTCCTTCCGTAGAGCTGTATCTGGCAAACGACTATCCGCTGATTTTGCGATATACGATTGCGAATCTAGGAGAACTTAAATTTGCCCTTTCGCCGAAACTCGACGATGCGACCGAGTGATGAGGATTTATATTTTAATCCATTTGTAGCGCTGGTTCAGATGCCATAAACTACCGGCAGCCAAAGCAGCTCCGATGGCCATGTGAACCTCGTGGGACAGATTGAGTTTTAACAAATCGGCTGACATATGCATTTCGTGTGGTGCCAAGAGTAACCACAGGCCCAGTGCCAGGGCGGCAAGTCCAATCAATAATTGAAGATCCATTATAGTGTGTTACTTTGAGGCCTAGAAAAAAAAATCCAATCAATCATTATTATTTCTTACTCGGCAAGAGTTGTTGTCGAACCGGTACGCCCTTTTGAGATGGCATACCTAATCGTCGACGATGAGCTCCGAGTCCCTTTTCTGTAACTCCGGCAAGTCCGTCACGATAGAGTCGTTTGGCTCGTAGGTGTTTCCGTTTCGAAACGTATCGATACTTTATTTTGCCTTTCTTATCTTTTCCAGCCGGAAGACGAAGGATGTCTGCCTTTTTCAAACCGCCGGATGTATGCTTGGCGTGGCCTTTCCAGACCTGTGCTTTCGATCCCACAGCGGGTATCTTATTGTTGTTGCTTTTGCGTGCCATAATTATTATATTATTGGAACAAGATTTTTTTGCGTTTGCTGGCTTCCGGAAAAAACCCCAATGCAATAACAACAACAAACACAAAAATGTATACAGTTCAGTATTTCGACAAAGTAGACACCGGAACGATTAGATTCCAGAAACCGAAAAAAATCCACACCAGATACCGTTCTGCGGCGCGTTTCCGGGACTCCAACGGTCCCATCCTGGTCCAGTCCCCGCGAATCCAATACAGTCTGAAAGACGACGGTCAGCATTTGGACATCCTGGTCACGGACGATGAGTTTCGCAAGTTTCTGGTTTCGGTCGACGAACTTTGCGTCCGTGTTGCCCATGAAAACAGCGAATCGTGGTTTGGCCGAACCTTTACCCCGGACGTGATTCGCAACAGCTACCGTTCGCCTCTGAGTGTTGGTCGAAGCGGGACTCATTTGCAGGCCAAGTTCCAATTCGATGAGTATGGAGAAATCTCGACGCGGCTCTTTGACGAATTCGCAAACCCCGTGGATGAAATCGTGCCTGATGGCGATACAATTGATGCAGCCATGATTCTGGAACTCAACGGGTTCTGGTTTGGAAAATCAGCAATGCGCTGTGAATGGTCTGTGGTGCAGATCAAACAGTTTCGCGACGAAAACGCAGCGGTCGAACTGCAAAACGACAGCGAGACGGAAGAGGAAAATACCTTCTTCCGTCCGGATGAAATAGTCTACGACGACGATGACGATGACTCCACGTAAGAAAAAAACTAAAACCCAAAAAAAAATAAAGAAATAATAGGTGTGCGTTTTAAAAGCCATAAAAAAAGTACCACTTAACAGTCATATTACAACAATAATGTCTGAAACCAACAACAACAACGAAGTCGAAGCTCCTACTCAAACTACCAGCGAACGACAGGTGCGAAGTGCAGCACGATTGCAACGTGAAGCCAAGAAACTTGGTATCCGTTCCAGTACCAAGGCCCGCAAAATCATGATGGAAGCTGTCAAAGAGCACAACTACAGTCTGGAAGACATGGACAAGCTCTGGCAACAGGCCATCGGAATTGCACAGGATAGCAAGAAAAAAACCGTACAGGAAAAAGATGTGCTTCGAGTCTTATCGATTGTCCAAGCCATGAAATAAATAAATAAATAAAAATCACTCTATATTCAATTTAGTCTAAACAATTTTTACAATAACCTCGTGCAGAGTGTTCCCGATAATGATACACAAAGCCGCATTTCTTACAGTATTGTCCCTTTGCAAACTTGAGTCCACAAGCATTGCATAAGGGAAGGTACTTCTTTAACCGCTTTACATGTGGACCTCTGCGCCAAAGGCAACTTTGTTCAGTGCCACAGTTGACGCATTGTGGTGATGACCGTCTCAATAAGTACAGATCAAAAGCTGCCCAAAGTTCATCCATGTTGCATCCATCGTTGCATTTCTTGTCATCTATAATGGCACGTTGTATGATAGGTGGTATATCATGTTCGTAAAGTGTCGATGCAAGTTTGGCATTCGTCGTCATCTGCTGTTGTGTTTTTTTTCTGAGTCGATCGATCGATTGCGCGCGCAAACAAAAAAATCCCGACCGATCGGAAAATTTTTTAAAAAAAAACAAACAACAACAACATCAAAAAATAATAATAACAATTATGTCGGATGACTTTGAAAGCTTTGTACTGTTGCCCGATGCAACATCCAAACCTGATGCTTCTTCTACAACTACAACTACAACTACAACTACAACTACAAATACAAATACAAATAGTAGTAGTAGTGTTGTGGATGCATCAGTAGATGCTACTTCTACAACTACAACTAGTACTACAACTACTAGTAGCGATGTAGTAACAACAAAGTTCACGGGTGGTGATGATGTCGTGGCCATTAAATGTTCAAAGCGCTCTGGACGTTTACACGGTCAGTACGTGGAAAAGTTCCCGAATGGTGCTATCTTTATATCTTGTGGCTATGAAGATGGTAAGTTACATGGAACTTTTCGGCAATACTATCGCGATGGAACACAACATATTGTCCGCAACTATCATGAGGGTAAACGACATGGCATCTGTCGGGAATGGCATCCTAATGGTAACCTGAAAATCTACTGTACTTACTTGAACGATCGTATGATTGGCGCCTTTCAGGAATGGAACGAAACTGGAAGCAAAATTTGCGATACTTGGGTCGTAAATGGAGAATGTTTTGACTGCGTCGAGGAAACTAAGGATGATGGTTATCATCGGTATTTTATCGATGATAAAGGCAAGAAATCCGGTCCGCACTATCAATGGAACATCGGAACCGGAGGAGTCGGCAACTGTGACAACTGCGCTTATTATCATCATGACCTCAAAACCGACTTGTCTGTGATCCTTCAACACTACGGTTATGATATTAATGATGCCAACTATACCTTTCTTCATGTTGTTGTTATTGGATCACGTTCTTATCCCATTGCTATCTATATGCCGGCGAATAGTGATCTACAAGTCCTCGAGTTTCTGGTAACAAGCTGGTCTGGCCGAAACAATGTTTTCGTGGAAAAGCTGAAGCGCACAGAAAACAACACTACCATCTGGTCCACCAAAAATGTTCAAAAGTTAGAAAAAGGTGAATACATCAGTGTTAAATGGGGCATCGTGTATGAAAAAGACACCGAAACTACCAAAGTAGTAGAAGAGGACTCTGACACTACAAAAGAAAATGACTCTGAGGAAGAGGACTCTGACACTACAAAAGAAAATGACTCTGAGGAAGAGGAAAGCGACAGCGAAGAAGAAGAAAGCGACAGCGAAGAAGAGGAAAGCGACAGTGAAGAAGAGGAAAGCGACACTGAGGACTCTGACAGTGAAGAAGAGGACTCTGACAGTGCCATTGTCATCCAAGAAAAAGAAAGTAAATTAAAAGCTCATTTCAATGGTCCGTTGAATTTTGACGCCATCCGGGACTTTGCAAGCAAAACCTTTGGTTTCGATCCCAAGTATACAATTCTGGTCCATGATGAGTCTACTTTGATTCAAAATGACCAGGATTTGCAAAATCACTGTCGTCGCCAGTTTGGTACAATCCACTTGGTTGCATCGGAAACAGAGCATTGGAGTGATCCTGTGCGCTACGATAGATGGTGGAACAGTTGGTTGGAACACAAAATTTTCTATTATGATAGAAAAGTTAAGTTTGTGGATCGTGATGGTATACGGTATTTCAGTATATGGGGAAATAGTTACGGTAATTCAACGTTTTGGTATGAAGAACAACGATGTGAAGAAGAACAATAACTTCATTGTGGAAAAAAAATAAACAAACACCATCTTCAAATAATTTGTTGTCGATGTTATTATTATTGTTATTGTTGTTGTTGATGCTGGTGGCGACAATAGTATTCATCAACAAGCCACACTTGTTGCAATATATCACGGCTATGTTACAATATATCACGACTTTGAATTTAGATTTCATTTCATTCAATGGTTAATGTTTTATTACTTTCCAAGTGTATCGTAAACACACGCCACTCGAAACCAGAATCAAAGTCCAAATGCCCACTTCTGCCGCCACTGCAACCGGACCAACAGTAAACAAGGTTAACAAATTTGCTATATCTGAACCTGAATTGTATGATGGACGCTCAGCATCTACAATTGCCTTCATCATACGTTTACGAGTCATCAAGAGTAAAACTGCGATGCCACCACTTGCTGCTGCTATTGCGGATGCTCGATAATTCATCTTTTGGTGTTGTGTTGTATAGAAAAATAAACATACATTCATTACAATATTTATGGGGTTACTCCCGTTATCGCGACATAAAATCCGGGCTGACCAGATGTCAAAATGGGTTACTCCCGTCATCGCTGCAGATGAAAATTCATCACGCCGTTATTGAATGATTTCTTCCTCGGCACTTTCCTGTTTCTCTACCAATTTCAACAGTTGGCCCAGCTGTCCATTCACCAATCGATGGGTTGGATCCGTTGCGATTTCGTGCAATATGGCAAAGTAGTAGTTCGAGATGATTTGCTGTTCCGGGGTTGGCTCGCATCGTTCCTGTTCCTGGTTGTATTCACAATGGCGTTTCGTGTTGCAGTCAGCCGCCGAATCGCTAAATTCCGAGCAAGGTTCGTAGACATTGCCACGTTCCGACACGATATCGTAGCGCTGCGACCGAATGCCCAGAATATTGACGGGAAACAACTGTCGCAATCGTCGACGGTTCAGGACTCGTACCAGGATTCGGGGCAAAATCTGATGGAGTCGGGTTTTGATCGTTTCCAAGTCCAATCCTTGTGTCTCTTGGATCGCTATTACCTGCCGTTTGTCTTTGGCATTCTGTCGGAAATACAGCGCCAAGTGAATCAGCAAGTTGTACCAGAAATCTCTTTGACGTTTTCGAGCCCGAGCCAGCACCACGCGTTCATCCGTGAGCTGCTGCCCACTGCGAATATACTCATCGACCTGACTGTAATACCGTGCATCCGGTTCAATTGGCAACAATAATGATGATGGTTTCGAAGGCTTTGTGGGAGCCAACAGAGTATTTTCCAACAGTAGAGCTACCGTTTGCTCCTTGTCATCCAGGACTTGAGCTACTGGGCGAATATTCAGCCCCGTCAGGACTGCAAGTGACTCCAAACGTTTTTTGACCGCACCGGGAGTCTGCAATTGGTCACCTGCGACCATGGGTACCTGTCGAGCTTTGCGACTATCATAAAGTGGTTCGGATGGCAATACAGGAACTCGTACCTGTGTTTTTTTGGTGCGCGGTTTCAAAATCAGGGCTTGGCATTGTCCATCCGGTGTGATGATTTGTCCTGTGATTTCCACCAAATTATTCCGTAACAACATTCGTTTTGTTTCGTGCGCAGTCAGTGGGCGACTGAATTCTTCTGGTAGATTCAGAAACGTTTCCGGTTGGCATACGGAACGCCAGAGATCGTAGACCACATTGGCAGGGCTGTCGGCATTGCGATTCTGCTTGTCGTAGGCAAAGGTGCGCTGCAGGACCTTAGATGCCTGCGAGTCAATCAACATGATTGGTTCGTAAGTGTCTTCACGATGGATCAGGAACAGGTTTGCAAAGTCCTCGTGGAAACTCGATTCCACCATGTGACACAGCAAACCAATGTCGGTGACCAATCCGGTTTCCGGCAAAAGGATTTCGAAAATAAACAGGTTCAAACGCTTGACCTTGTGGATCAAGTCCACGAGTTCCCGATGATCGGTGATTTTCCCAGCCGTTGTAAGGGCCTGTGCAAAACTTTCGGGTTTTTTGTATTTCGCGCGAATTTGACCTTGGTTCAGGCCCAGAAACAATTGTTGATGCTCCAGAACTTGGTCGGCCAATTCCTTGCGGAACTCGTCAACCATCGTGATTTTTTCCGAATCTTTGACCTGGAAGTAACGTTCGTCGATCAGAGCAAGTACGGCTCGCAGAAAAGCCATGGCATCCTGTTGAATCCCAATGCGTACAAATTCCAATGCCGATTGTGGCTGTCGGTCGCGGAGAGGTTGGTTAAACAGCCGATCCAAAAGTTCACTTTGTCGACGGCTGCCCCGAACCGCGCCATGGAGTCGTCCGATCCGTCCTGGTGGGATGATTTTCTTGTCATGGGTGAAAATATGTTCACTGAAATTGATGCGGGTGGTTTCGTTGGGATTCACAATGCCTTCGACTTCCCGACGGTAAATGGAACGTTGACGCTGGTTGCGACTGAAACAGCACGGAGTCACACGCTGATCATGTTTACCCAATCCGGGCCATCGGAAATCCGACTTTGGGTCGCAGGCAAAGTTGAAACCACGATAACGCATCACGTGTGTCAGTTGCGGTTCCAGCTTCTGCGCTTCGCTATCGGTCAGGATCAGAGGCTGACGATGGCGTTGACATTCCGTCACGTAACTCCCGGTTTCGAATAGATTCAATTCATCCGACTGATTGTCGTAGTGTTTCAGGATCGATAGTTTCGTGATCCGTTTCTGTTTCCAGAGTCGGTAGATGCTTTTGCCTTTCTGTTTCGTGGTTTCGATCAGGGCTTGGACGTCGGCCGACCATTCTTCCGGAGTCTTGATCTTGTAAGTGTCCATGTAGAGCACGGTCATGGCCCGCAGGAATCGATTGATTGCGGTCAATTCAATAATGCCCTTGGCGCCACGTATCGTGATTCGACACTGGTCTTTCGACTTTAGGTCCACACTCAAGTTTACAGGTTCCGTGTCGTTCCTGATGTATTTTAGAATCAGAGCCTGCTGCTGTTGCTGAACAATTTCTACGTAGCTCTGGAAAAAATCCTTGTTGGCTCTGGATCGCAGCAGCTGTTGCAGTTTTGTCCGATTCATCCCAATCGGAATGTAGAGCCGAGCATCGACGTTCATCACGCGTACAGTTTTCGGGTTGCTGATTTTGAAATTCACGCGATAGCGATATTTGTCGGTTGGCAATCCATCCGGAGTCACAAAAACAGGACGTTTGCCCTTGATTTGGTTCACATGTTTTGCTACGTCACTGATCTGGGCCAGACATTCTGCCAATCGTTCCGTACTCGACATCATTTCCGATGCGGTCCAACTACAAGATGCACGGATCCGTCCATCCGAATACAATCGTAGCGTCATGTAGGATGAGTCCCGAACCCGAACACGGAGCACCAATTGCTGCTTGCGAACTTTCAATTTGCGGACCCAACGGTCGATGGTTTCCGCCGACTCCTGTTCTCGCAATTGGCGATAGATTGCTATCATTGGGTTTCGCTTATTTTCCACATGGATGGCTTTTAAGACCAGTCGCGGCCCCAACCGGATGTAGTAAAACAACTGCTGGATGTTTACAAAGTTTTCCGTGATTCCAGCTCGCGGTTGGGCCTCCAACAATGCATAAGTCAGTTCGTATCGAGTTTCCGGCATGGTACGGTTGAATTTTCGTACCAATTCCTGCTGGCGTTTCTCCAGCGGGGAGATCTTTAACTCCTTCTCGTACCGAGCCACTTTCCTACGGGTTGCACTCTGCCGCTGTCGGAGCAATTTCGAAACACCCTTTTTGACTACACTGCTGATGCTATAGAGTACCAACGTGAATTCCATACCATCCTCGGCTGCGGTGATCACTGGCCAATAGGGAAACACAATAGACACTAGATCAAACCATAGTTCCCGCACCTCACCAGGTTCCGTCATGACTTTCTCGACTTGGTCTGCTGGCGGCAAAAGGTCCGGTAAGGCTTGGAAATCTTCATCATTTTCCACCAGCTGTTGCAAAAAATCGCCCAAAAGCATATAATAGATCGTGCCATCCGGAGCCGCTTCCAGAACCGGGCGTTTCAAATAGTCTCCATCCACGATTTGCGGCTGGTCTTCTTCGAACAGCTGACTATCGAGACTCGGCGGCTGAGACGGACTCATATCCTGTTGGTCTACCATGACATGGTTGGTTAGAATATGTATGGTATTGCCACCCCGTTGGATCCAGAGGCAAATACTATCTTCTGGTATCCATTGTTGTTGTTGTCGCTGCTGATTCAGTTCCACAAACAGGTACTTTCGTAAAGTGACCACACTACTATCGCGAGGCACGGTTAGAACGATGTCTTCGCGTTGTGTACTGTAGTCTTTCAAGGTAAATTCCTTCTGCATTATATTATTATTTATTGCTTTGGACTTTTTTTTATCATGTGAAAACTGCATGATTGATACATCTGGTCGGGAACTTCCTGGATGTTCTGTGACAGTGACGGGAGTAACCCAATATTTACATCCGGCGAATAAGTAGGATTTCTAGGATTTCCTGTCACGATGAACATAACGTAAATTGCACCTCAGAGATTCCGTGATGACGGGAGTAACCTGTTTTTGTCAGGGCCTAAGGAATTTCCGGCCAATGACGGGAGCATCCTATTTTTTCATCTGCTTGGAAATTTATCAGGATGTTCATCTTGCGGTGACGGGAGCATCCCAATATTTACATCTGCCTCAGGATTTCTAGGATTTCCTGTCACGATGACGGGAGCAACCCAATATTTACATTTACATCAACTTCTAGGATTTCATGTCGCGATGACGGGAGCATCCTATTTTTACATCTGGTCTACTTTGATTGTGATTTTCCTGTCACGATGACGGGAGCATCCTATTTTTACATCTGGTCTACTTTGATTGTGATTTTCCTGTCACGATGACGGGAGCATCCTATTTTTACATCTGAGCCAGAATATCCTGTCACGATGACGGGAGCATCCTATTTTTACATCTGCCTCAGGATTTCTGAGGATTTCATGTCGCGATGACGGGAGCATCCTATTTTTAGGTCGGGAATTCTAGGATGACGGGAGTTTACATCTGGGCCAGCAAGTAGGATTTCTTGTCGCGATGACGGGAGTTTACATCTGGTCGGGAACTTCCAGGATTTCCATGTCGTTCGCGATGACAACCATCATGTAAACGCAGGAAAACACCATAATATACCAGAGGATGTACAATAATGACACAAAATTCTCCGAACGTGACCGTTGGGATACACGTTGGGATAGGCATGTTACCGGAGAATTAGATGATACCTACAATGTTTACCAAGCGGTGTTACCTGGGAACCAGAAACCGATGTTCGAACGCATTTTTCGTTCCTACGAATCCAGACTCTGGTCGCAGTACATGAGTAAATGGGATTACTTGCGACCCAGAAGCTGGGAAAATTACAATCAGATACAATATCTGAAACCAAAAAACCATAAAGATTTGGAATTCCATTACCCGCCGAAACCACCTTGGATGGCCACGCGACGGCTCGACGAACATTGTTGGTCCGAACTGCTCTACCAATTCAACTGGAAAAAAGCGCAAATCCTCCAACCTCTGATGACGCACTTTACGACATTTCGAATCGTACTGAATGACCTGCTGTTTGGTCCGAGTTTTGCATCGCGGAATCAGGCTGCGATGCAGGAATGGCTGAAGGATACCAGGACTATTTTTGCACCGTGCGCTCCAAAACCGAATGCCAGGATTCACACACGGTTCCATGAGGATGAGAACTCTCTGCTGCGAACAACCACTATTGTTATCGACGACGACAACAACGATAATACGGAAATTGAGACAATCTGCAGGAGCGACGACGATAATACGGAAATTGAGACAATCTGCAGGAGCGATGATGGCGATCTGGAATCGCTATTTCGCACCCGTGCCATGGACTATTTGATAATATGCCTATCGCAACAGCAATCGATCGACATCGAACAGTTTCATCAACTGACCGGCCATCATCGCGCTCATGAAGTAAAAAATTTCTACGACGACACAATCATCCAGGGTCCGACAGTAGAACAGGATCAACCCATGGCTCTAGACAGTTTCGAACGCGCACTCGAACGCGAAATGTATCAGCGGCGACCAAAATGTTCATCCGACAGCGGAGTATTCGAAACCTGAATCCCGCAGTAGGTTTCGGGATTTGCGCGAAAATCTTCCGGTTTGTAGATGCCCGCATCCACGGCCTGTTCTAGCAGAAACTTGAAATTGTCCTTGAACTCATCGGTGTGTCCGTGGCTTTTCGTCATGATATGAGCCAATTCATGAACCGAGACGAACATCAGAAGGTTCTCACGATGGATGCGTTCCGAACCGTCGCGAGATCGCAAGCAAAACACGATTTTTTCACCCTTGTTCAGAGTATAAGTTGTATACCGACTGTCGTAATCGCCCTCACTGACTTGGCGGGGATCGAACCGCTTCACAAGTCTTTCGACACCTTCGTGTTTTGGATGTCGTTGTTGTAGATACTCGACGAAACCCTGGAGTTTTCGGCTCAGGTTCGAAAGCATGTCGGCAGCCAACTGGCGATCTTTCAGGTTCCGAACCAGGTATTCTTTATTGTCGAGCCGAGACCGGACCAGACTCACATCCCCAGTTCGCTTCTGGACCCAAATGTAAATCATATAGACCAGTAGGAAAGGTATGAAAAGGTCCAGGAACACAATGATTTTTTCCGTGTTGTTATAATTCATCATTTTACTCTATAGTTCAGAGGAAAAAATAAAAAAATGAGAATGAAATCACCACAGCAGTAATTTATGAGCAACAACATTTACCGTCGACGAAAACCCATTTTTGATCGGACCAAGCAGAACAGTCTGGTGTTTCAAGTCATTGATGCCAGTACCGAGGACTATGAACCACCCGAAACAGCGCGAGGAGAACCCGAAACGAAAAAACAAAAAACAAATGACGACATCCGTTTGACCAAAGACCCGAAGGAATTCGTGATTCGTCTGTTTGGCGTCACAAAAGCGGGCACTTCGGTGTCGGTTCGACTCCATGACTTTCGTCCTTCCTTCTACCTGGCATTGCCGCGGCATTTCGACAGCAGCGCCGTGAATACAATCACTTCGATGATCGAAACCATGTGCTACCCGATCTTTGAAGGCAAGGATAATTTGGTAGCCATGCACCGTTATGGTGGCGACAGTTTGATTAGTCATAACGTGGTCTATCGAGTGCCATTTTATGGATTCACGAATCACGAACGACGACCCTATCTGCTGTTGCAGTTCAAAAACTATCGGGCGATGCATAAATGCCTCAATTTGATCCGATTCTGTTTGGATTCCGAATCGATTCAGCGGGTCGAATTGAACCATCCGGAACGCGAGATATCCAAGAGGAAACGTTTGCTCCATAAGCAATTCCAACAGCTGTACGATGCGCAGACTCGACAGGATCTCGAGAACCGTTTTATCTACGAAGCGAATGTGGATCCACTGTTGCGATTTTTCCATCGAAGCAAAACGGTTCCCTGTGGCTGGGTGCGCATCCACGGCGACTATTGTGAACCAGTACCCGAGGATGCCAATTGTCAATGGAATTTTCGCTCCAACTGGGGCGCGGTTCGTCCGCTCAAGAACGGGTCCATAGCTCCACTGGTCCAGGCATCCTTTGATATCGAATGTATCTCGGAGGACGGTGGGTTTCCGGTTCCGGAAAAACAGAACGATCAAGTCATCCAGATTGCGACCACGTTCCAGCGCTATGGCGAAGAGACCTGTTTCCTGAAACACATAATTTGTTTGGGACCCTGTGACCCCGGTGTTCTCGATTCCGATGTCCTGCTCGAGACCTACGATACGGAAGAGCAGGTTCTGCTGGCGTGGCAGCAGCTATTGCGGCGCACCGATCCAGACATTCTCTACGGGTTTAACATCTTTGGATTCGATTTGCGCTACATGATGGTTCGAGCCGAACTGCTTGGCGTGTTGGACAAGTTTTCGGAACTTGGGCGAGTCCGGGGCAAACCGTCGGTGTTGCGCGACAAACCGACATCCAGCAAACAGCATGGGTTCAACGATTGGCATATGGTTCACATGCCAGGCATAGTCCAAATCGACCTGTTGCCTTTGATGCGTACCGATCACAAGTTTCCGCGCTACACTCTGAACTACATTTCCGAACGGATCCTGGGCGAAACGAAACTCGATGTGAAGCCCCACGAAATCTTTGCATTTTACCGCAGTGGCGATCCGGCTCAGGTCGCCAAAGTTGCCAACTACTGTGTGCAAGATACCTTACTGCCCCAGCGCCTCGTGAACAAACTCAAAAAACTCACAAATCTGATCGAAAAAGCTCGAGTGTCCTGCGTTCCGCTGAGTTGGTTGATCACCCGGGGCCAACAGATTCAGGTGTTTAGTCTGCTGACTCGGGCTGCCGAAAAAGATGGTCTGGTTGTTCCCACGATTTCTCGTGCCCGTTATCATCGTCATCACAACAACGACGGCGACAACAACAACAACATCAAACGAAACGCAAAAGGCTACCAGGGAGCTACGGTCCTGAGTGCAAAAGCCGGTGCCTATTTTGTCCCAGTTACTGGGCTGGATTTCAAGAGTCTGTACCCAACCATCATGATCGATTGGAATTTCTGTCACACCACCTTGGTCCTAAACGATCGCAAATATGGTAATATACCCGGTGTGAAGTATTGCGAAATCGAAGTTGGATCAAATCGGTACAAATTTGCCCAAACCAGCAAGGGACTATTGCCCAAGATTCTGCTCCATCTGCTCCAGAGTCGTGGAGTTGCCAAGCGCGACATGTACACCGCAACAACTGCGTTGGAGCGCGACATTGCCAATGGTCGCCAGTTGGCTTTCAAAGTCACATGCAACAGTGTCTATGGGTTCTGTGGTGCCGAAGCCGGTGGATTTATGCCTTGCAAAGCCATAGCAGCCTGTGTGACTCGTATAGGGCGAGGGATGATCAGTGACAGCCTGGAATTTGCGGAGAATCCCGAGAATTTCCCGGAACTCCGAGACTACAAGTTTACGCTGCACACCGATCCCGACCAAACCGTGACCTGTCGCTACGGGGCCGAAGTGATCTATGGCGACACCGATTCAATCTATACGAAATTCGACACGTCGATGTTGCAGAATTCCATCGACCAGCGAGCCTACAGTATGGAGATTGGTCGTATCGTGTCGGAAAAGATAACCGAATACCTGCGGAGTCAGAATCACTACCGTGCCGAAGACGAGAAATGTACCGAATTGGAATACGAAAAAGTCTACCAACCGCTTTGTTTGTTTACGAAAAAACGCTATGCCGGCTACATGTACGAAAACAATCCGGAATCACCGACCGAACTCGATAAGAAAGGCATCGTGCTGAAACGACGTGACAACTGCGAGTACCTGAAAGAGGTCTATGGTGGCTGCATCAAAATTGTGTTTGACGAGACCATCCAGCGACCATCCGAACGAATCCAGCAGGCTCTGAACTTTGTCCATCAGAAAGTCGACGATCTGCTACGGGGTAAAGTCCCGATCGAGAAACTTGTGATAACGCAGAAATTGAATCACAGCTACAAGTCGAAAGTCTTGGGAGAAGAAATCGGACTCCAATGGCTGTTGGACTGCAAGTGCCATCAGTGTGGTTGTCGCAATTACCCAAAGTGCGCTAACTCGAATCACGGACGATGCTCTGTATGTTTCCCCGATGGTTCGGAACAACATGTGGATCGAAACCGTTTGCATGCTGACATCACGAAAGCCCAGGTCCATGTAGCACGGAAGCGGACCCAGCGGAATCCTGGAGACCGGCCCGCGTCGAATGACCGTGTACCTTATGTGTTTGTGACGTCATCGCGAGACCCTAAAGACCTGTTGCAATGCGATGTGGCCGAAGATCCAGACTACGTGATGGAACAAGGTTTGAAACTAAATTACCTCTACTATCTGGAGAAACAGCTGGAGAAACCGTTAATTTCCCTGTTCGAAATCCTGATCGACGACGCCGACCATATGTTTGATCGACAGAAAATGGGTGTCCACGACATTCGTAAATGGTTTGGTGGTGGGAAAACGGAAGTGACTCAGGAACAAACCGTGATGCGTAAGAAAATCAAACCCAAAACCAGGGCTCGAAGCAACACCCATACTCAAACCAACACTCTGATGAAATGGTTACAGCCACCGCCATCTAAATGAAAAAACTAAAAAACGAAACACAATAATACGTTTCTTCAAAAAAAAATCATGGTCGACTCCTTGCGCTACCTGTCGAGTCGCAAAGCCGCCACAGCTCTGGTCCTGACCAAAGCCGACCTGTCAAGACTGCCCTTGG